>Ga0193717_1000002_pt1 | contig 593980 bp, 505 predicted proteins | sample U2c2metaG_FD_145900 | JGI IMG/M metagenome (GOLD analysis project Ga0193717, IMG submission 145900) | Soil microbial communities from a riparian zone of the East river system, Colorado, United States - U2c2 | ecosystem: Environmental > Terrestrial > Soil > Riparian zone | place: USA: East...
GCTCATCGTCTCCATCCCCTGCACCGGTGCAGGGGATGGAGACGATGAGCAGATTATTGTGAAACTTGATGATCTTGATCAAAAATATAAAAAAATACTTTTCATCGTTTCGATCTACCAGGGCAGAAAGAACAATCAGCATTTCGGAATGATTGACAACGCATTTATACGGGCGGTTGATGCTACGGGAAAAGAGATTACCAAATATAGCTTATCAGGAGATTCCACCCTAAACGGGATGTGTTCTATGGTTTTTGCAGAAGCTTACCGGAAGGACGGGGGCTGGAAATTCAGGGCCATAGGCGAACCTCAGCAAACCGATAGCTTTATCGAAATATTGAAGAAGTACGCTTATTAAAGACAAGTTTATGAGGAGATTACCTGTATACTTCTTACTGGACACATCAGGCTCAATGAATGGTGAACCTATACAGGCGTTAAACAACGCACTGAGCACTATGATCAATAGCTTGCGGTCTGATCCCCAGGCGATGGATTCCCTTTGGCTAAGTATGATCACCTTTGACAGAGACGTAAAGGAAATCGTTCAGCTTACAGACTTAGCCTCGTTTCAGCTTCCGGAAATCACCTGCCCGCCAAGCGGACCGACCCATACAGGCCAGGCACTGGAAGTTTTACACCGTAAAGTACTGGTAGAGGTACAAAAAGGCTCGGCCAAACAAAAAGGGGATTGGAAACCTTTGATGTTTCTTTTTACAGACGGGAAGCCCAATGACTTGCAGCTGTACAGAGAGATGATCCCTAAAATCAAGGAACTGAATTTTGGTGCTATTGTCTGCTGCGCAGCAGGCAGGCTGGCAAATGATGACCTTTTAAAAGAACTTACTGAAGACGTCCTGCATCTGGACACTGCAGATAGCGGGACACTGAGGAAATTTTTTAAATGGGTCTCAGAAACCATAGAGCAAGGTAATAAGAGCCAGGGAACGGGAGAAAAAGTGACACTTCCGCCGCCACCAAGTGAAATCACAATTGTCATTTAGATGCTTTGCAATATGAGAAAACTTCCAATATATTTTCTGATTGATATTTCCGAATCTATGGTCGGTGACCCCATTCAGCAGGTTGAAGAGGGGATAGCTACGATAATAAAAGCCATTAAGACAGATCCGAATGCCATAGAAACGGTATGGATCTCTATAATCGTATTTGCAGGAAAAGCAAAAACACTGGTTCCCCTGCAGGAAGTGATCAGCTTTTATCCCCCTAAATTTCCAGTCGGCGGAGGTACCTCGCTGAGCAACGGACTGGGACATCTGATGTTTGAACTGCGGAAGAATACAGTAAAGACCACAGCAGAACGAAAAGGAGATTGGAAGCCTATCATATTTCTGTTTACAGATGGAGTGCCCACAGACGACACCAGTGCAGCAATAACAGAATGGAAGCAAAACTGGCAGCGTACAGCCAATCTGGTGGCCATTTCCATGGGCGACGACGCCGATAGCCAAATCCTGGGCCAGCTAACTGAGAATGTCCTGCACTTCAGAAATTCTACTACTGAAGACTATAAGAAATTTTTTAAATGGGTAACCGATTCCATCACCACCAGCAGCATAAGCGTTGAAAACAACCAAAGCGGCTTTGAGCTGGCGAAACTGGACGACGTAACCGTTTCCAAAATCGACCTGACCAAACATGAGCCCTCAAAACAATACACAGACAAGAACCATGTGGTGCTGGCTGCGAAATGTCAGAATACCAAGCGGCCTTACCTCATCAAATACCGGAAAGTCATCAGCCCTTCCAGTGTTGGCGGATTAGATATGCAGACCCTTTCGTACCGGCTTGTCGGCGGGTTTCCGGTTGATGAGACCTATTTCGAAATGAGCGATAAAAGCTCAGGGCAGCTCAAAGTAAACAGCGATGAATTACTGGGTGCCCCTTCATGTCCATGCTGTGGAAATCAATTCGGCCTTGCCATGTGCCAGTGCGGTAATGTACATTGCATTGGAGAAGAGGAGATGAGTACCTGCCCATGGTGCAACAGTCTGGGAAGATATGGAGCAGGCAGCGGAAGTTTTGACATCAACAGAACACAAGGATAGTCCAGGAACATGGCAGAGATCAGGCAATATTTAAATGCCTTACTGGCAGGCAACAAATATCCGGTTACCGAAGACCGGGAACAGTTACTGGAGAAATTTGCAGACGACGAAGCCAATATTCAAATGATCGGAGAGATCGAAAAACTTCAGAAAAATATTATGGCCAGCTGGGAACTTAAGGCAAGACTAAGCGACATCGCAAACAAACAGATCATTATCCCCAACGGGACAGTGATGAAGCCCTATACATTCCTGCTGGATCTGAACGCCCTGGGGCTGGATGACATGAGAGAAATAAATCTCGACGGTCTCCGGCAATATGGACTCAGCTATAACCCGGAAACAGGGCAAATCAGTGGCAGCCCGCTCACAGCAGGGGATTTTAAACTCAATTTGAAGTTCAAGCTGGATACTGAGGATTCTGCGGTATATGAAAAACAAGTTACCCTGATCATCAATGCAGATCCCAAATCACTTTGGAAAAACATACCCAGTACACAGGAACCGGGCAATTACTGGAAGCCCGATCAGGCTGAAACCTTTCAGCAACTGGGCCAGAGGCACATTGTCGCGGCCTCCAAAAGAGGAAGAAGCCATGCCAATGTCGGATCATTCCGTGAAGATGATTTTGATTTCCGGTATTTTGAGGAAACCGGCTGGAGCCTCGTCTGTGTTGCAGACGGAGCAGGCAGCGCAAGGCTTTCCAGAGAAGGATCCAGGCTGGCCTGCAGCACAGTGGTGGAGTATTTCGCAAAGACCTTGTCGTCTGAAGATACCAAGGAACCTAATGAAGCTACGCGCATTTTTAAGCACCTTCCGGGAGCAGTACATGCTGCATATCAGCACATAGAGCAGGCCGCAGAAGCCGCTGGTGCGACCATCAAAGACTTTCATACTACGCTGATTTTTACCCTCTTCAAGAAATTCGAATCGGGTTATGCCCTGTTGTCTTTTGGAGTAGGGGACTGCCCGATAGGATTGATCGGAAAGAACAATGAAGAGATAAAGCTGCTGAACTGGCTGGACGTTGGTGAATTTAGCGGAGGCACACGCTTTTTGACCATGCCCGAAATATTCAGCAGTGATAAATTTTCAAGCCGCTTCCAAATGACACTGACAGATGACTTTGACTACCTTATGCTCATGACCGATGGCATTTACGATGCAAAATTTGTAGTCGAGGCCAACCTGGAAAAAGCAGCGCATTGGAAGGCCTTTATCGAAGACCTGAATGGGGAAAATGCCGATGGCGCAAAAGTGGAATTAGATCGCAGCAACAGCGAGATCGCAACACAGTTATCGGCATGGATGGATTTCTGGAGTCCCGGCAACCATGATGACAGGACATTGGCAATCATTTTTTAAGCAGCCGTTATGAAAGTGGTAAATGTAAGATCGATCGTCAGCAGCAATACTTATCAGTATGTGGACGACGGGGAACCAAAAAGCGGAACAACCAAAGATGTTTATTTCAGCCCCGATAGGAAATACGTAGTGGCGATATTCCGGGAAAAACAGGATGAAGGCCAGAAGGAGAGGCTGAAAAAGATCACAACAGATTACTTAAAAAGAATAGAAGAAAGGGAAGGAGGTGCTTATTACCTCAACGAGATCTACCGATGGCCAACTGACGTAGTCGAAGCCAACGGCAAGACCGGCATTATCGTGCCTATCTATGAAAGCAAGTTTTTCTTTAAAACCGGCTATAAATCAACAGACCTGCTGCAGGGAAAAGAAAAAAATGGCAAATGGTTTACCACCGCGCGCAACCGGCACGACAATTACAGGCTCCGGATAGACGAAAGCGAACTGGGCCACTGGCTAAAGTATTTCCAGATCTGTGTCAACCTGTGCAGGGGCGTCAAGAAAATGCACCAGCTGGGCCTGGCACATTCAGACCTTTCGTACAATAACGTTCTGGCCGACCCGCTTACCGGCTCCGCATGTATGATAGACCTGGATGGATTGGTGGTGCCAAATCTGTTCAATGCAGAAGTCATTGGGACACCAGATTTCATAGCACCTGAAGTGTTGGCCTCCAGGCACCTCGACAAGATTGATCCAAACCGTAAACTGCCGAGCAGGTATACCGATCTGCATGCGCTCGCCGTTCTGATCTACCTGTACCTGTTGTACCGGCACCCGCTAAAAGGCGGAAACTATTTTGGGGATATTGATGCCGATGCAGAAGTCCATCTGCTGATGGGTGAAAAAGCAATCTTCATCGAACATCCAACCGACACTTCCAATAAAAACTTCAAGCGGGAATATGGCGACGATCTTAAAAAGTACAGCCCTTTTCTGGACATCTACAAAACGCCCTACACGATTACAGGCCCTTACCTTAAAGCTCTTTTTGACCGTGCATTCGTAGACGGCTTGCACCATCCTATGAGCAGGCCTACTGCCGGGGAATGGGAAGAAGCACTGCTAAAAACCACTGACCTTATCCAGCCATGCAGCAACCGCTATTGCGACCAGAAATGGTATGTATTTGACAACACCAACGCGCCAAGATGTCCATTCTGCGGCACTAGGCATACAGGTTCCCTGCCTATCCTGGACTTATATTACCAGTTTCAGCCGACCAATTGGCGGGCGGAAAATCACCGGCTGATGGTCTATCAGGACCAATACTTGTTTCAATGGCACATCAACAGGGAGGTCATCCGCAATGAAAACCTGACAGAGGCACAAAAGGTACCGGTAGGTTATTTTTCTTTTCATGACGATACCTGGGTACTCGTCAACCAGAAAATGACAGGATTAAAAGACCTCACTGAAAACACAGAGGTACCGATAGGCGGTAAAGTAGAACTGACAAACGGCAAGAAACTGCTGCTTTCAAATGAAGAAGGTGGGAGGGTTGCCGTTTGTACATTAGCAAACCAAGAACAATAAACCATAACCAAATGAACCAACATCCAATTTTTACAGAGCACCCGGGACTGATCATCGTATTCGGTATTGCCGTAGTTGTTATGCTACTGCTAGATTTAGGCGTATTCAACAAAAAGAGCCATGAAGTCTCCAATAAGGAAGCCATTTCCTGGTCCCTGGTCTGGATCAGTCTGGCAATGGCCTTTAGCGGCCTCGTTTACTTCTATGCAGGTTCTGTTAAGTTTTTTGAGTTTCAGTCTGCGTATTGGATTGAGAAGGCATTGTCCGTGGACAACCTGTTCGTATTTATATTGGTCTTTAAATTTTTTGATGTCGCCAACACCAATAAGCATAAGGTGCTTTTTTGGGGCATTATTGGTGCACTGGTGCTGAGGGCGATCTTTATCTTCTCAGGGGCATTCCTGATCGAGCTGACCTATCTGAACAAAATACTTAGTCTCTTCGGTATAGCCGGATTTGCTTATAACATCAACATCATCATGACGCTCTTTGGCCTTTTCCTGGTATATGCGGGCATCAAGTCCTGGTCTTCCGGAGACGATGATGATGAAGAAGACTATAACAACACCAGGGGCGCAAGACTGATCCGCAGGTTCTTTAGCGTAAGTGATAAATATGACGGGGACAAGTTCTTTACCATTCAGAACGGCAAAAAACTGGCCACCCCTTTATTGGTTGTGGTAGCAGTAATAGAATTTACCGATCTCTTGTTTGCCGTCGATTCCATACCGGCCATATTTGCGATTTCCAGCGATCCTTTTATTTTGTACACTTCAAATATTTTCGCTATCCTGGGGCTCAGGGCTTTGTTCTTCCTTTTGGATAACTTCATTCACCTGTTTAGCAAGCTGAAATACGGACTGGCAATCATTCTGTCCTTTATTGGATTGAAGATGATTATTGCACCGTTTTATCATATTGAATCGGTGTATTCACTAATTGTGATTGGTGTGGTGCTGGCAGCGTCGGTGGTGCTTTCTATCATTTTTCCTGAGAAAGCAGAGGATGTGGCTGCGGTTGATGAATAATGTTCATCACTCAATGTAACCTAGAGTTTTATTGCCTGTCTGACCACATTTAGGGCATGCTGAATTGCACCAGCACCCACTAAGTTCAGTGAAGATATAACCTTTCACTTTGCAGCAACCTATGTGGCTGCATTTTTTACAGATGTAAAGCTTTGTATCCTTCTCCAAATTTCCACATGTAGGACATTTGTCATAACGTGCCATAGAATAAATTTAGGTTTTCGATTTCGCTAAAGAGTTAAAGATAATGTTTTCGTCCATTCAGGGCTCGAAGAGACAACGAGTTTTGCCATTTTTTTCTGCGGCAGCTATTGTCGTTTGTATAGCGCCATTATCGCAGTTTTTTAAAGCAGGACATTTAGCGTTTATGTGATACTTTTTGCCAGTGCCGCGCTCACAGATGTAGACTTTTGTAGAACTATTTGCGCTCAAATAGATTCCACCGGCAGATAGAACAATTATTGTAATAGATACAATAACCTTCCTTTTCATTGGGTTTGACTGTGTGATGATGATAGGAGGAGGTATTGGACTTGTTGGTACTAGCGGCTTAGGCCTTATTTTATCATAATCTACTCCAAACTTGTATGGTCTTTCTTCAAAATCTATTAGCCAGGCGAGAAGCTCAATATTTTTGTCGTCCGTGTCCTCGGTTTGCTTTCTTAAAAATTTAATCAATGGTCTGAATTTATCGACATCAAATCTTGTTATGGAATGACTATAGTCATTCGATTCGACCCCAGAATTAAAGAAATCTCTAATAAACGGCTCGTCCTTTTTCTGGGTTCTTGACCTCAGAACTATAAGACATTCATTCTTGACTTTCCTTGGTGTAGGATGCGACAAGTTCAAAGAAAGTTCCCCAATTTCTTTCTTCCTGTGGTATGCGTGAACTACCGCTTTTTTATAATCCTCGAGCATTAGCCAAATAATTGATTAGTAAATGTAACCGGAATTTTCGGAATCTTTTACGGTTTTCCGGAATTCCGGTGGAATTATCGGAATGATCGGAACCGCTTGCTAATTAACCATTTCGGCCCTTATACATTTGCTTTCGTAATCGGTTCGAGGGTTGACTAGCTATCATAACTCATGTACAAGACAGGTTGCAAAAAATGAGAAGAAGTTGCGGTAGGACGTGACCGGTTTGGGAAGCAGTTATTGCCTCCCGCAATGGAATCTCATTCTACTTCCCAAAAATTTCAGAAGCGCTTCTGAAATGCAACGTAGCAACCTCCGCGATAGGATTCGCGGGGGCCTACAAAGTATTTCATTCTAAAATTTTTGAGTCATGTTCGCATTTTTAATTGCCTTATTTATGGGATTGGCAACTCCACATCATACTACCCCTAAAAATTGTGATAACGGAACAGTAACAACACTTGATGATACTACTCCTGATCCTGGAGATCACGGCGGTGAAACAGGAGATAATCCTCCTCCAAGATAATCATCTTAAAATGCGGGCAAAAATTGCCCGCATTTTTATAAATTAGGAGAATAATCAAAAATATTGAAAATACTTACCGCTTCTCTTATCCTGTTCTTGCTTATTTCTTGCCATCAAGATAAAAAGCAAAGAAAGCCATTGGCCGATAATCTATACTACGACCGAGCATGGTATTTTCTGGACAATGATTTAACTGATAGCAGTTTTATTTACTTCAACAAAGCGAAAGAAAAAGCTTTAAATGACAGAGACAGTGTCAAGGTCGCTAAGTGTCTGATCCATATGGCTATTATAAGTGGTAAAAAAGGTGATTATTTCGGAAGCCAGGAAATTTCTCTTTCTGCCATTGGTTATCTGGATCCTAATGTTCAGGAGCAAAGCGAATTATTGTCTTCCAATTATAATAACCTGGGCAAAATGGCCCATCTCTTAAAAAAGTATGAGGAGGCAAATCAGTTTTATCTCAAATCCATTGCCCTCACGAAGGACGAAAGTTCTAAGAATATCTATCTAAACAATATTGCAATTAATTTAAGCAGTTATGGGAAGTATAGGGAGGCGCTTAAATATTTTGAGGAGTTAATGGATAAAAAAGGTATTATAGGAAACCCCGTTACTTATTCAAGGATATTGTCTAATAGTGCTAAGACCAGGTGGATGCAAGAACCAGCCTACAAACCAGTACCAGAATTTTTAAAAGCTTTACGAATAAGGGAACAGGAAAACGATTTGTGGGGACAGAATGCCAGTCTGGGTCATCTAGTAGATTACTACTCCGACTTAAAACCAGATTCAGCCTTATTTTATACCTATAAGAAATACAAGATTGCTCAGGAGATAAAAAGTGCTGATGACCAGCTCAATTCTCTGGAAATGCTGATTAAACTCAGTCCTGCGACAGATGCGAGGCATTATTTTGAAATCTATGAGAAATTGGACGATAGTGTACAAACGGAACGCAATGCCGCAAAAAACCAATTTGCATTAATCCGTTATGAAACGGAAAAGAATAAAGCTGAGAATCTTAATCTTCAAAAAGACGTCACTGAGAAGAAGTATCAGATTACCAGACAGAGGTTTTTGCTTTTTAGCACCCTGTTTTTAGTTTTTGCCGGAACGTGTGTAAGTATTGTTTGGTATAGAAAAAGACAGCAAAGATTGGAGTTGAAGGCCCAAAACGCCATTCGCGCGAGTCAATTAAAAACTTCGAAAAAAGTACACGATGTTGTAGCAAATGGACTATATAGGGTGATGTCGGAGATTGAAAATAATGATGACTTAGATAAAGAAGCTGTCTTAGACAAAATCGATGACCTCTATGAAAAATCACGTAACATATCTTACGATGATCTTCCATTTGATGACCAGAATTTTCACGACAAGATATCAAAATTACTAAAGTCCTTTGCAACCGAAACAACCACCGTTCTTTTGGCAGGGAACAATTCGGATTTATGGGAAAATGTTAGGTCAGAGGTAAAATATGAGATTGAACATGTTTTACAAGAATTGATGGTAAATATGAGGAAACATAGTCAAGCAACTAATGTTGTAATCAGATTTGAAAATAAAAATAATAAAATTAACATCAATTATGCTGATAATGGGATTGGTATTAAAGAGAAAACTGAATTTAGAAATGGATTGAGAAATACGGGAAACCGTATTGATAGTATTAATGGGGAAATTACTTTTGATACCAAAATTGAAAGGGGTTTGAAAATTCGAATCACATTTTCCGTTAACTAAACTCATAAATGATGTTCAAAAGAGTTCTAATTGCTGAAGACCATGAAAGTGCTAATATTTCCCTGCAGAAAACCTTGGCGGATCTTGGTATAGTAGGTACCCATTATGTATATTATTGCGATCATGCTTTGACATGGGTACAAAAGGCCCTCAAAACTGATCAACCTTATGATTTGCTCATTACTGACCTTTCCTTTGACGAAGACAATAATTTACAAAAAATTTCTGGGGGCATGGAATTGATTAGAGCAGTGAGGCAAGAACAGCCCAATTTAAAGATTATTGTATTTTCTGCAGAGAATAAACCAGCTGTCATTGATATTCTGTACAAAGAACTTGATATTAATGCCTATGTACGCAAAGCGCGAAATGATGCGCATGAACTCAAGCTCGCTATCAATGGTGTCTATAAGAACAATAAATATATCTCCGCAAATTTAAGGCAGACCATTAAAGAGAAAAATGCTCATGAATTTACGGATTTTGATGTGACCATTATTTCATTACTTTCCAGAGGAACGCCTCAAAAAGATATTCCTGTTTACCTGCAGCAAAACAACATAAAACCATCTGGTTTGAGTAGTGTTGAAAAACGCCTTAATCTCATTAAGGAAATACTAGGCATTTCCAAAAACGAACAACTTATTGCTTATTGCAAAGATATAGGCATTATTTAGTTATTATATAATGACAAGTCATAGCCTATTTATAGTCAGTCTCTTATAAGGTAAACCAATACAATTTTTTTCCACAAATACTTCGTCGCTTTACGGTTTCCCGTAAGGAAAGCACTTGCTAGCAACATAATTTTGGATAGTTAAACAAATTATTAATTAATAAGATATGGTACAGTATAAAATTTCAGGAGTATGGAAAGACTCTAATAATGTGATTACTCACTATGCTTTCCATGAAGTCACAAAAACAGGACACACGAGAGCGGAAAAGACAGAAAAGTCTGAAGCTATAAGAATACTTAGTAATGCGAATAACACTGCAGTAACCTGGGTTTGGAATTATCAGATCGCTTTCTGGAAAGATGGAGAAAAGGTAGAGGTTGTGGCTGGAAAATATTTGAGATCAAACCGGGACAATCAGATTACCGACAATTTAGCACATCTTATCGACTATGATTGGATAAAGCAATAAGGTCAACTTTATTCATAAAGATTCTAACAATCGATCTCAATTCAAAAAAAATGAAAAAAACTTTTACTAATCATCGCATTGCGCATCTACTTTGCACCGTAGTTATTACTTGCATAATTAGCTGCAATAACAATAATGAATTAGATGAAACTGGTGACCCATTCGCTTCAATAGATTTTAGCCCATATACGGAGGGTATTAGCGATAGGGTAGAGGCATATCATAACATAATATATCCAAACACTGCGAACAGCAAGAGTGGGAACGTAGCCCTGTATATTGATTTTTCAGCTGGGATGCATACCGCATTCACAAATCCCGAAATCAAAAGTTTACTGGGAGATTGCTTTAATGCAATTTTAGCGGACCAGTTTGACGTTTATAAGTTAGTTAGTGGAACGGTAACACCATTAGCAGTTACGAACCCCACAGAATTAGGCGAAAAGGTTAATGATTCAAAGGAATACCTCAATAAGCGCGCTCCGATCCAAATGGGAGTTGAGAAAATCGTTGAATCAAACAACGATGCATTACTGATAACGGATTTTGAAGAATTTCAAAATGACAAAGAAGTTACCAGCACTGCGTATTTAAAGATCTCATTCTCAAAGTGGTTAGCAAAAGGTAACTCCATACATTTCTTCGTTGCAGACTATACTGAAGGCAAAGTGACCAAGCATATTTATTTTACAGTCTTTAGTTGCGGAACTCCTAATGCGCAAAGTCTTGCGGCTAAACTTGAACCAAAACTAGCTCTTTTGCATACAAAATTTTATCTCTCGACTAGGTCATATCAACTCAGCACAGATTATCCCAGTGAAAAATCAGGCGGTATTTTTTATGATCCTGACGGAAAATCCGAGAATGCAAAGAATGTTTTAGATTTGAAAAACAGCTACGTAGCCGGTCTAAAAAAGGGTAATAGTTTTGAGTTTTATCCATTGGGTGTAGATTGGAGTACCATAGATCAGCTCCATGAAAGCTATAAAGAACAGAATCAATTCAAAGACTTCTTTAGGAAATTATATCTTGATTTAAGTAATGAAGATAGTTACGTGTATGGGGACTTTGAAGTAAAGGTCTATGACATATCAGAGGACTTTACGCAATTTACAAAATGCCTCGAAGTAAAAAACCATAAACCTAAGTTAGATAAAGGTAGCAATGGTGAGGCTAAGTTCGCAGACAATGAAACCGACCCGATTGCAACAGGCTGCTATAACACTGACGGATCTGTAAAGCCACAATGGAAATATGATTCCATAAGCCCAGTTATCCAGACAGAAGTGTTTGCATTGAACCAGGAGCTATTAAAAAATACAATGGGGAGTAATAAAAAGAAAACGGAAATAGGTGTTTCGTTTGATCAAAAATTTAACGGAAAAAACATTCAGAATCCAGACGGTCTTTTAAGAGTCGATGTGATTCTTAAAAGTGCTCAGCCAAATCTATCTAATCCAACGTTAGCGCAATTTATATGGACAAATGTCAATGGTCTTCCAAATACAGCATTGCGTGAATCAATCGTAAATACCCTTCAAGATCTTAAACCTGAGAATAAGGTCATTTATTCCTATTACATCAAAACAAACCAATAATTAATCATAACCAAACAACTAAACCCAATTCTTATGCAATCAGTTTCTGCATATATCATTTCAATAGTGATAGCATTTCTCTTTTTATTAGTATCAGCTTTAATTTCCACTTCAATAAAATTCGAAGGTGGCAGCCGGCCAAAAGACGCAAGGAAACGTAAAACCTGGTTCTGGGTCTTAGCTATGCTTAACCCCGCTGTGATTTTCTTACTGGGTTATTATGCGTTCAAACCAGACGCAAATATCATGATAGTTAATAAATATGTAGCTGCCTTGGGTATCGGCACTGCAATAGGCTTTTTTGTATACATACTTGCGGGCTTCTTGTTAAGTAAAATCTTCAAAAACGGTAAACTGGGTCATTGGTTCTAATCCTAAAAAAAATATAATGGATAAATTATTTGTAATCGCAATCGGCGGTACCGGTATGCGCTGTTTGGAGTCTTTTACTCATTTGTGTAGCATTGGTATGTTTGATAATCAAGAAATTGAAGTACTTACCCTGGACACAGATCAGAACAACGGAAATAAAGCAAGAGTTGAAGAGCTTATATCTTTGTATAATAGAATTAAGACTACTGGCGCTTCAAGTGGTGGAACGCCAAATGCAAATACCTTTTTCTCCGCTAAATTAAATCTCCACAGGTTCTGGACCAATTATTCAAGTCCAGGAAGAGAAAACTATAAAAATCTTAGCAAAATTTCTACAGGAACTCCGGAGCAGCAGAAAGCCAACAAGCTAATATCTGATCTCTTTTTGGATAATATTACAGTGCAGGAGTTTGGTCTGGCTCATGGTTATCGGGCTCAGACACATTTAGGCTCGATGCTGATGTATCATGGAATCGTAGAAGCTGCACGTAATATTTTAAAAGGAACAAATGTCCAGATTGAAGAAAGGGAACTGGGATCATTCATGACAAAACTGGAGCTGGCAGGAGCGAGCGCGAGAGTATTCATCTTTGGGTCTGTTTTTGGAGGCACCGGTGCATCATCAATTCCAGTGATACCTAAAGCTCTTCAGGATTTTATAAATATCCGATCAAAGGGTGCATCCAGCATCGATTTTTCAAAAGCCAAATTTGGTTCCACACTTTTGACAGAATATTTCACGTTTTCCAAACCTGATGACAAGCAAAAATCAACTAAAAGTGAAAGCATTATAGCAGATTCATCCTTCTTTCCGATTAACAGTCAGGCCGCCCTCCAATTTTATCAAAGTGACCCAACCGTAAAAAAATGCTATAAGTTACTGTACCATATAGGCTGGCCTATTGAAAGTAAACAGGTGGGTGAAGGAAGTTCTAATAAAACCATAACAGGCGGAAGCGAACAAAAGAACCCTTGTCATATTACCGAATTATTATGCGCATGTGCCGCATATGATTTTTTCACCAGGAATAGCGGATTCGACAACGGAGAGGCAGATTACTTGTATAAGGCGGTTGAATTTAAAGACAATTCATTCAACTTTTCTTTTGATGATTTCGTAGGAAAAGAAAACAATGCCGGAGAGAATTTTGTGAACAGATTAGGCGCATTCTTCTCGTTAGCACATATCTCTTTATCCTTAAATGGTGGTGCTGATGGTGATATCGGTATTAAAGGATTTATTAATCAATGTAAAGAGCAGAGGTTAGACCTGTATAGCACCATAACCGACATCGAATGTAAAGAGGTCAACGAATATTTCAAATTATTCGCCTATGCATTTAATGATACAAAGTTTATTCCGGGCTGGCTTTATCAGGTGAGAAGTACCGTGGCTCCAGGTAGATTCATTTTTGATAGCAAGGCCTTTCTCAACAATAAAGCTGAACTGAAGAGTATAGATGTCGGGGCCATATTTCAGGATGATAAGTATCACTGGTCTAAGGGCGGGATCTTCGGCAGCCGATATAATTCCTTTGTCAAAAACCTGATAAATACTGGGCCAAAAGATGAACAGAAAGTAAATACTACTAAAGAAAAGTTTCTGGCCCACATCTACAATGCGTTAACCATTTCACAAAATTTCAATCTTAACTAACGGGACATGTCTGATAAAAGAATTAAAGCGCTTGCTATAAAAGTTCAGCCTAAAACCGAACCAAACGGGGTAGAGTTCACATGGGATAAAATTCCGCAATTGGAAGAATTCACTAAAAACATTTTAATACCCGAAATAGCTGTTGATCAGAAGGGTAATTCATCCGTCAACATCGGAACAATTGTATCTGGTATCCCCTCAGTTTTTGCCAGAGCTAATTTATTTAAAGGTGCACTAGATAACATTCAGGATAAAGATGCAGAGGTTTCTGGCTTAATGCTTTTTTATAAATCTCTGATAAGCGAATGGAAAGGTTTTATCAGCTGTATCGCCTTAAATTATAAAGACATCGAAGTCAACAGGATTCACCTTGCTTATTCCGACGGGAAAAAGATCCTCGACACCTCAAATATTTATGAACCGACTGGCGCATTTGGTAATATGCTCTTTGAAAGACAACCGTTATGGTGCGATCAGTCTCTTTCCAACAACTCAGATAAAGTACCATTTATAGACGTTATTTCTTTTAAAGGAACTGTCATAGGCGGCACCTCCCCCGATAGTTTTTTATTTACCTCTGCGTCCTATTCCATTAAAGATAAGGCGCCATTCGTCAATATACAGAACGGTAAATTTATTGATCCGCTAAAATCAGACTTAACTCCTCAGGAATTGTTTAATCTATATGGTTATGCAAAACATATTCTAAATAACATTGAAAAGTTTAGAAAGAATTTCGATGGATTAGAAGAGTTTATAAAGCCAAAATATGGGAATATTTCGGGGACGATTGAAGATTGGTTAAGAGATATGCAGAAATATCAGGAGGAGAAAGGTTATCCTAAACTAGACAGCCAGTCGCCCCCTGAAATCGGATCTATTTTTAACTACCCTTTTGGCCTGCTGTTCAATTATTCCACCGAACTTTTTGGATCTGAAGGGATCATATATAATGAGTCAAAAGAAGGGAGAATCATTTTTGATCCAAAGGACTTACTGCTTCCTGATACTACTGAAATTGCCCAAATTGATTTCGGAAAACCGGGCACTGAAACCAAAAATTATTTAAGTACCAAACCAATTTTACTGTTAGCTGCGGAAACGAAGGGACAAGCTAATAACTACGCATACTTTACTTTGCCTTTAACTCCATTGGCCCTCAATGTTTTTGGCGCGACATTAGACGCACTCGTCGGCATATCCACCTTATCAAATGTAAAATCGCGCATTACCGGATTATACGATCCCAATGATAAAGACGGAGAACGCTTGATCGTCAACTTAAGCCTTTATACAGAAAGTGGGAGTGAGATCATAAAACAGGTGGTCTATAAAGTCACCAGCGATTCAATCGCCGGCAAGGATATCCTAATGTGGCCTAACTTTATCTCTAGACAATGGAACAGGTATTTCCTTTATTCAGAGATTCCACATAATGATGCCAAATTCCAGACAACTCCTTTTATCGGTAATGTCGGTGACGACTTTTTCAGAATTGTATTGGATGAAAAAGGTGTTCCGCTATATCTGGGCAACAATGGTAAAGCAGCTAAAATAGATCCGAAATATGGCGACATCAAATCAAAATTGCACATCTCATCAAATAATGCGGTCTCTGATAACAAATATAAATATGAAATCTATGAAAGTAACCAACCTTTTAAAGGGATCAAATTTGCGCATGCTGGCCTAGATTGTGGGTTTGGAATTATTAGATATGACGGTTCCGGCAATGCCCAGGACTTGCCGGTCAACATGTTAAATTCACCGAAGACTTTATATCCCGCGTTCTTAGGAGTAGATTTTGGCAGTACAAACTCATCGATAGCCTATTTCTCAGACTATCGAAATGAAGTTTGCGAGAGCTTGAAATTAACAAATAAGAGAGTCTCACTTCTCGGAAGTGATCTAAAAAACAACGACGAGCGCCCGGCCGTAGAAGACGAGATCTTCTTTTTTCAAAACGATGAGATCTTAACCAATTCAATTAAATCAGTACTGACCATACACGACTCAAGACGCGTTGTAAATGACGATAATCTGCTTGTTGACTCATTAATGGCGCAGGCAGTAAAGGGAGGTTTCCCGTGTTTTGAAAAAAATCTGCCTATAGAGAATGCAGAGAACGACCGGTATATATTGAGCTACAGCAGAGTTGGTCGGGCAGAACTTGTTTATAACATGAAATGGTCAACGCAAGCCATCGATAAAAGTTACAAGACCGCCTATTTGAGTTCCTTGCTTTTACATGTATATGCACAACTTTTTATAGAAAATCATGAACCTAAGACGCTGAAATGGTCCTATCCATCTTCAATGGGCAAAGAATTGCTAAGTGAATACAGGGCAATTTGGGATTCACTAAGAGATATTTCTCCGATAGTAAGCGATGTTAAACTCAAAACATATCCGCCCTCAGACCTATCGGATCTGGGAGACACCACATCGGAAAGCGCATGGGGCGCTGTAGAAACTACAACTGCATGGGGAGCACCCCCGGCTCCGGTCATCGAGGAGGCCTGGGGTTCAGCTGAAAATACCGGATGGGGGAATGAACCAGCCAGTGTTCAAAATAATACCGATCCTCAACCAACAAGAAATACCATAAATATTGCATCAGAAACTGGCCCAATTAGTTTCAATTTCAAGACATTAAGTAATGAAGAATCTTTATCAGAAGCCTGTGCTGTTGCAAACTATCTGGTTCGTCCAAATGGAGGCTACTCCATAAATCCCGGTGAATTGGTCTTATGTTTTGATATAGGAGGGAGCACCACGGATATCACTGCCCTATGCCAAATGGAAAAAGGCAAGGCAATGATCAAGCAAAACTCGATCAGATTTGCTGCGGAAAGGGTTGCACAAGCCACTAAATATTCCCCCAATTTCAAAAATGTCCTGTTAAGGATCTGCGAGATAAAGAGAATCTCTATTCAGGGACTAAATAACGGTGCCAATAAATACTCAGAGAACACTGCTCCTTATTATTTCGAACAAGTGGTTGATCGGCTAGAAGCTGCTGATTTCGAGACTTTTTATCTTTTGATAGCCGCCAACTGTAAAGAAATGATGAGTGTCAATCTTTACGTCACCGGTCTTATTATGTTCTATGCGGGCCAGCTGGCTTTCAAGCTAAGAACAGAAGTTGTCAGGTCTGATGATGCGCCCGACTCTGTAAAGGCGCTGCCACCGAAAATTAAAATAGCTTTTGCGGGCAAGGGTGCCAGGATATTTGACTGGTTTACAGCAGTCAATGCAAAATCTGCAGAACAGTATTATACAGATATGTTTATCCGGGGGATGGGCGGGATGTCTGTTGCACAAACTATCATACGTCCTATATCAAGCAATCCTTTAAAAATCATTGACATCAACTCCCAAAGTGGTACTGACAATTCTGATGTTAAGTATGAAGTATCCAAAGGACTAGCTATTCCTACTAATATCACCAGTATTCTGGTGCCCACCAATAAACAGGCAATTGAAATTCTGGGTGAAGACAATTTTTGTATTGTCACCCCTGAAGGAACATTTAAATACCTGGAATCTACAAATTCAATCACACCAGAAATGCTGGAGCATATAGGGAACCACTTTATCTGCCTGCCTCCGGAAGGTAAACCCCATTGTCCAAGGTTCATGGATTTCGCAGATCTTTTTTATAAGGTGTCATCATCCATGTTTGGATTAAAAATGAACCCTGCAGAGTTTATGGCCGGTTTTCTGGATATGAATATTGAGAATTACATCAAAGGAGAGCCGGGCTTTATCAAGGCTCAGAAGAGAAAACACGAGGACAAAAAGGAATTTGATTTTGTCGCTCCCATAATTATACTCGAAGGAATGAAATTCTTTGAAAAGCACCTGTTAAAAGGTATCCAAAAGCCGTAGACAATGAGTTATTGTGTCCTCATAAAAGTTTCAAAGCGAGTTGTGTCATTCTGGTATAAAACAGAGGACAGTCCTTACGCTGCCCTAACAATTCGGGAAACGAATATAATCCCTCTGTACTTTTATGTCCATGGAAATGATTTTTTCTTTGGCAGCCTTGCGAAAGAAAAATTCTTTAAAAATGATCCTAACGCCTTTGGAAACTATTTTGAAATCGTAAAAGATCCCAGCAAACACTTTACTATTTATGGCAATAAAAAACACGTAAAACAGCTTTTCTACTATGGCGTAGAGCAATTTTTGTCCCATTTCATCAATACAGTTTTATATAAAAATGATTCCATAGAATCCTATCGCCACTTTCCATTGCGCTTTGTGTTCGATGCCGATATAGAAGATAAGGAAAAGGCCCTGGTAGAAGCACTGTTTACAGAAGCAGGTTATTACAATGTTGAACGAATGAGTTATACACGGTCCTTGTTTCAAGTATTGACTGGCGCAAGTGTAATTAAAAGGGATGGTTCCATCTTATTGTTAACGAGTATCGATAATAAACTGTTTCTGGATCTGTATAAGAACGGATTCAGTGACCATCCTGCCCGCTTTCAGTTAGATGGCCAGGGCGCAGACGCCCGTGTGAAAATCTTAGCCGAGATGATCATCGAGTATATCGTTGATCTGAACACTTTTTTAAATGTCGACAAGAATAAAGAACTCGCAGTTCTTCTGCCTTATTGCAAAGCCTTGCTGGATCATGAAACACCTATTATCAAAGGAGAAGCAGAATTAACGGATGGTAATAAATACTGGTTTAGAATTACCGCCAGAAACTTAACTGAGCGTCTCAAATATTACTCCAACGACGTCATTATCTATTCTGCAATTGATGACCTGCTGAAATCCCACAATTTAGGGATCGATGCCGTAACAATTGTGCTGGGCAGCGAAGAACTCAATACCACTTATTTTTTAGAAAAGCTGCTGAAGAAATATCCAAATGTGAAGCCTGTCAAGCAACTTCATCTAAAAGATACCATGAAGCATATCTTCTCCCAAATTAATCTTGCCAACTATCCTGTTCCAGTAAAAATTCCGGTCACTCCGCCCACTATTCCCAAACTAAGCCCGAAGACTGAACTGCAAAGACCGGCAATGCCTGCAAGGTTGCCGCCTCTTCCACCCAAAAAAGAACAGATTACCAAACCTAGACTTCCACCATTACCACCTAAAAAAAACTAACACGCTATGGCTATACAATTAGAAAAGAAAAAACCAGTTTCACTGGTGAAAGAAGCTCCTGGACTTCAGGGCTTTATTGCAGGACTTGGCTGGGATTCTGCTGTGGTCAACGGGCATTCTGTTGATCTGGACATTTCCCTGTTTATGCTGGGCGCTAACGGAAAACTGTTAACCGATGAATTCTTCATTTTTTATAACAATCCACAAAGCCCTGATGGTTCAGCATCATATCCCGGTGATAGCCGGGGTGGAGAAGGGGAAGGGGACGATGAAATTATAAAAGTCGACATTTCAAAGATCGACCCCAGAGTGGAGTTTCTTTATTTCACTGTCACTATTGATCAATCCGAGGAGAGAGGCCACAATTTTGGCCACGTAAAAAATTCATACATCAACATCAGAAATGGGGAAAACAACACTATTCTCTGTCAATATAAATTAGACGAAAACTTTACAAATGAAGACTCTTTAGTGTTTGCTGCGGTTGCAAAAAATAACGGAAACTGGGATGTTGAAGCCTTAGGGCAGGCATTTGCCGGTGGACTAGGAACATTGGTTGAATTGTATCAATAACTAAATCATAAAAAAATGAGTTTTAACTTATCTAAAGGCGACAGATTTTCACTGTCTAAGGCCGCACCCGGTTTAACCGTTGTCAAAATTGGTATGGGGTGGGATCCTAATGATCAGCCAAACGGGCCCGATTTTGATCTTGACGTTTCCGCATTCGCAATCAATAGCGCATTCAAAATCCCCTCAGATTCTTATTTCGTGTTTTATGGACAAGTAAGAATGGGTAACTGTGTAAAGGATGCGATTGAAACGCATTTAGACAGGCCTATAACAGATGATCAATCCATAACAGGAGCAATCGACGATCCGGACGGAACCAGGAGCGATGGAGATGACGATGAAGACATGTTTATCGACTTGACAAAAGTCAATTCTAAAGTTGAACAAATCATCATCTGCTGCACCATTTGCAAATATCCGCACGACAACAAAAAGGACAGGAGAACATTAGATCTCAATTTTGGTCAGGTAGAAGACTGCTATATTAGAATAGTCAATGAACTCAATGGAGAAGAAATATTGAGGTATAACCTGAAAGATCACTACACCAACGAAGATGCCGTCGAGTTTGGCCGGCTGTTCAGAGTGGATGATACCTGGGAGTTCGAGGCAATGGGAAGGGCGCATACGGGAAGTTTGCAAACCCTGGTAGAAATGTACACCTAATTCAAAATCATTATCATGGCATTCAACTTAAATAAAAATGATGGTTCAGCTGAATCATCCAATTCAAAATCAAAATTTGATCTTTCAAAGAATGATGTACCTCTTGCACAAGAGGATGCTCATCAACAGAAATCAAAGGCCTTGCCCTATATATTAATTGGGCTTCTAATTATCGCAGTTGGCAGCTGGTACTTTTTGTCTAACAAGAGTTCAGAATCTGCTAGTGGTGACGAAGTTGCAAATACGACTCAGACAGATTCGATCACTAACGCTTCAGCATTAAAAAATGATTCCGCTGTGCCGGTAATTAGTATTGAGGCCTCTTCCGGTATTGACCCAGTCCCAGCGGTAAGTAATAAAAATGAAGACGCAGTAGCTAACGAGGCGTCACCATTTAAGAATAAGATCCCTGTTTCCTTTGCAAGAGGAAATACTTCTTTGAGGAACATTGACCAATCAATAGTCAGTGATATTGTAAAATACCTGACAAGTAACTCTGCGGCAAGACTGGAAGTGCATGGCTATGCAAGCAGCGAAGGTTCTTTAGAAGCCAATCAATCTATATCTCAGGCAAGAGCCGATGCCTTTAAAAGCTATTTAGTATCCAGGAATGTAAACGAGGACCGCATTACAGCTGTAGGTAAGGGGATAGCAGATCCAATTGCTTCAAATGAAACTGAATCCGGACGAAGAAAAAACAGACGGGTAGAAATCACAGCGCTATGAATCAACATCCAATCTTCACGGAACATCCGGGACTAATCATCACCTTTGCAATCGCTGTCGTGGTGATGCTGATGTTAGACTTAGGCATATTTAACAAAAAAAGTCATGTCGTTTCAAACAAGGAGGCCATCAGCTGGTCGCTGGTTTGGATCAGTCTGGCCATGACATTCAGTGGTCTTGTTTACTATTTTGCGGGATCAGTAAAGTTCTTTGAATTCCAGTCAGCATACTGGATTGAAAAAGCCCTTTCGGTTGACAACCTGTTTGTCTTCATCCTGGTATTCAAATTCTTTGATGTTGCTAACTCCAACAAGCATAAGGTGTTGTTTTGGGGTATTATGGGGGCCTTAGTCTTAAGGGCAATCTTTATTTTCTCCGGAGCGTTTTTAATAGAGTTAACTTACTTAAATAAAATACTAAGTCTTTTTGGCATTGCCGGATTCAGCTACAATATCAATATCATCATGACGCTATTTGGTTTGTTTTTGGTGTATGCAGGTATCAAATCATGGTCTTCAGGTGATGACGATGACGAGGAGGATTATAACAATACTCGGGGAGCAAAGCTGATTCGCAGATTTTTTAGTGTGAGCGATAAATATGATGGCGATAAATTCTTTACCATTCAAAACGGAAAGAAACTGGCAACACCTTTATTGGTTGTTGTAGCTGTTATTGAGTTTACAGATTTGTTGTTTGCTGTTGACTCTATCCCAGCAATCTTTGCCATTTCCAGTGACCCCTTTATCTTATATACCTCCAACATCTTCGCCATATTGGGACTTAGGGCGTTGTTTTTCCTTTTAGATAACTTCATTCATTTGTTCAGTAAGCTGAAGTATGGCCTTGCAATTATCCTTTTGTTTATTGGACTGAAGATGATCATAGCTCCTTTTTATCACATTGATTCCGTTTACTCGCTGATTGTGATTGGTTTGGTACTAGTGTTTTCGGTAGTTCTATCTTTAATTTTTCCTGATAAAGAACCAATAGCACCAAATGAATGATCAAATTTTAGTTTTAAAAGTCAATATTATTCAGGTTTTAACAGAAATGCATAAACTGAATACAAATTTTTATTCCACATAGTTGTAAATGTTAACTATTATGCTAAAATTTGAATTAACCAAACAAATCTTACATGAAATGCACATAGGGAGTGTATTGCTGGATCTGGTAAGTCGTGATGATTATAACTGGTTCAGGCAGATTTTATTAACGCTCGACTCACCTCATTTTTCTGGTTTGACGCCTTTGCGCTGTCTATCTGTTTTTACAGCAAATTTCTTGTGCGTGGTTTCATGGGTTAATAAATAATATTGTTCTCTTTGATATGAAACACTCGATCTTTTTACTGCTATTCAGTACTGTACTCTTCTTTTCTGATTCATCTTCAGTTATAAAGTCAGGACACGAAGTGAAGGAGAATTATGCAACCTGCGTAGGTGGCAAGCCATGCAAGGCTTGCTCTACTTGCAATTATTGCGCGCATTGCAATGCAGGTGGAGGAACCTGCGGCGTTTGCTCTACTTCAGGTTTAAAGTCCAAAGTAAAGCCAAAAGCAAAAAGTAATAATAGTTCGGTGAGTTCCCAATGTAAAGGAACAACAAAAAAAGGAGCAAGGTGTAAACGGATGGTGAATGGTGGGGGATACTGTTACCAGCATGGGTAGATAACATAAATATAAACTAATTAGAAGGATATGGATTTTAAAGATGAGGTAAAGCAATTTGGGGTGAGAACAGCCAAAATGATCCCTCAAATTCAAACAGAAGAAGCGACGAAGAATGCGTTAATAATGCCGTTCATTAGGTTGCTTGGTTTTGATGTATTTGATCCGTTTGAAGTTAATCCTGAATTTATAGCAGATATAGGAATCAAGAAAGGTGAGAAGGTTGATTATGCGATTATGAAAGATGGTGAACCAATAATCATCATTGAGTGTAAGCATCATTTAGAAAAATTAGATCCTCATAATTCTCAGCTTTTCAGATATTTTCATGTTACCAAGGCAAAGTTTAGCTTATTAACCAACGGCTTGAACTACCGCTTTTATACGGATTTAAATGATACTAATAAAATGGATGATAAGCCATTTTTTGAATTCAATATTGCTGAAATAAAGGATGCCCAAATAGAGGAACTAAAGAAATTTCATAAGTCTTATTTCGATGTCGAGAATATATCTAACACAGCATCTGACCTGAAATTTACTAATGAATTAAAGGCACTCATTACCTCTGAACTCAGGAATCCTTCAGCAGTGTTTGTAAAACATTTTGCAAATCAAGTATATCAAGGAAAACTGACTGAAAAGATTCTTGCCCAGTTTACCGAATTGGTAAAACGTTCTTCAAATCAGGTTTTGAATGACGCCATTACAGATCGGTTGAAAACCGCCTTAGGTAAAGAGGAAGCTAATAGTAATGAGACGGAAGTTAAGAACACAACAGAACCGATAATGGCCACTGAGAGTGGAATTGTGACTACGGAAGAGGAGATCGAAGGATTTTTCATTGTGAAATCAATTTTAAGAGAATCAATTGCTCCTAAAAGGATTACCTATAGGGATGCTCTTTCATACTTCGCCATTTTACTGGATGATAATAATCGAAAGACGATATGCCGCTTGTACTTAGGTAATAAAAAATATTTAGTGGTTTTAGATGAGAACAAAAAAGAAATCAAGCATGAGATTTCCACAGTGGATGATATCTATAAATATGATACTTTGTTAACAGAGGTAATAGAGAAACTGGAGAAGAAGTAGTAAATCTGTTTAATGCTTACGAGAATGTACAAAAACATTAACATTTCCGATTACAGAAACCAACTACTTGACCCAAGATGGTCAGCTAAAGCTTTAGAAATTAAAAATAGAGACAACCACCGTTGCCGGAACTGTCAAAGTCCTAATAACCTGCAGGTCCATCATAGACAGTATCATTTTAGTAAGATGTTAAAATGTTTCAAAAGCCCGTGGGACTACCACGATTCACTACTCATAACAATGTGTAAAAGATGTCATGACATAGGCCATACAAAGTATAAAGTGCCAATAAACTATATATAAATGGGAATATTAGATTTTTTTAGAAAAAAGGACATAACAGTTGAAAATGTTCCGGAGGTAATGGATAAGAACTTGTTTTTGGAAGAAATACCAAACGACAATGAAGCAAGAGTTTCATCTTACATTATGCCACAAAAAAGTTCCTTGATTGAGGAAATTTTTGAGTTTTTAAGTTATGATTATGAGAGTAGGGGTTATGGGGATGCTTTGATCCAGCCAGATTCTCATTACATGTCGGATAACATAGAGCTTTTGAAAAATGATTATCAGCTTAAAATTGATCTTGCCCGGCATAAGTTCAAGGAGTATTTAACGGAACTTGATTTTCATATTTTGACCAGAGAGGCCCTTGGTCTTAATGAAGTGGTTGAACAGCTAAAGGCAAAACGGACTATTGTGAACGAACATTTAAGTTTTATTGAAATAGAACATCAGGCTCTAAAAACAAATACTGGAAAGGTTGAAAGAATACGCTTGTCGTATATAAAAGGGTTTAAACGAGGTGTTACAGCTCTATCTACCGGTTTTTTATCAAAAAACATCTAGAATATGGAATTACAAAGACTATGGCTAAAACTAGCTTGTTATTTGATAGGATGGAATTATTCTGTATTGGAGAAATGTAGTGAGGTTTCAAAAAGAGATGCCAAAAGATATTGTTCAGCAATATTATTAATAAGTATATTATGGTTTTTCATCGGGTATGCATTTGCTGAACGATATATAGGCCTTGAACTACTTGGTTGCATAATATCGGCATTAATCGCAGTTCTATTTATCATTCAAGTTGAAAGGCAAGTTATCATGTCCGACAAAAGTCGCGGGATGGCATGGTTTCGTTTTGGGTTTGCCGGTGTAATGGCATTGATTGGTGCGGTATTGATCGATCAGTATATTTTTAAACATGATATTGACAGCAAAAAGGAAGATGCTAGAAAAGCCAGAATTGACAGTGCAATCAATAAATTTGATATTGAATTTTCGTCACGGCAAGATAGGTTACAAAAGGAACTATTGGCGCTTGATGTTGAAAGTAGGAGGCAAGCTGATGTTTTTAATAATGAAATTTATGGGAAGGGTAAATCTAGCCTGTTAAGAGGCTATGGTACTATTGCCAAAGCTCAGGAACACAGGATTAATGATCTTACGAAACAAAAGGCAGTTATAAGTCGGCAATTGTCAGATCTATTTCAAGCCAAGCTTAAGAACAAAGAGAAAACTATTAACAAGATTAGGAATGAGCCAGGCGGGTTTTTAGAAGAATTCATGATAGTAATCGGACTTATTGGTACGAATATGTTTACTCTGTTTCTTTATGTGATTTTATTTACATTTTTCTTGTTAATAGAATTACTTGTGGTTCTTACTAAGACCCTTACTAAAAACCAAAATGACTATGAACGGGTTATTGAGTTTCAAAGAGAAGTGCGACTACGACAATTAATGACTCTGGAGGAAGAAGCCTCTAAATCAATTGGACGTGATAACCAGATTCAAAACTCGAAAAATTTGATTGGAAAAGTTGTCTAAACTAGAAGTTGAATTTAGTTATCAATAGATGTCAAACAGAAAAAATAGAAGTGAGATCCTTATCGACATAATACCTACAGAAAATAAACTAGGCCTTCTAAACCTAATTGTATTCGTGCTTTCTATTTATGTGCTTGGCGCAATCCTCATAGATACAATCATGGTGTTGCCAGCGGAAACATCAACACTGCTTCAATACATTGATAATACAATTTGTATTTTTTTCTTTGTGGAATTCTGTGTACGTTTTTATAGAGCCGATAACAAGCTGAAATTTATGCGATGGGGATGGATAGACTTAATCTCCAGCATCCCAGCTGTAAGTTATTTACGGGCAGGGAGAATACTAAGGTTAATTCGACTTCTTCGTCTTATTAGAGCGTTTCGATCTACTAAGGACTTCGTGAACCATGTTTTTAGAAATAAAGCACAAGGAGCTTTTACTACGATTTGTATCCTTGCCGTGTTACTTGTCATATTTTCTTCTATTGCTATATTGCAAGTAGAGAAAGATCCAAATAGCAACATCAAATCGGCTGAAGATGCGATTTGGTGGGCTTATGTTACTATAACCACAGTCGGTTATGGCGATAAATTTCCTGTAACAACTGAAGGAAGAGTGATAGCCGCTATTTTGATGACAGCTGGAGTGGGATTGTTTGGGACATTTACCGCATATATAGCATCTTGGTTTGTGGTACAAAAACATTAAAAAGCGCTCTCGAACACGAATCCCAAACAGACTTAATAATTTCACTATTTAAAAAAGAAAGAACATAGTATGCAAGATATATTTTACAAACAACATCAAATTTTTAAATCTATATAACCACACAAAAAAAAATGAAGAAATTGCTATGCCTGTCTCTTGTGCTGTTTTCCTTTTCGTGTTTTGCTCAACAGGTTAGTATTTGTTCATGGAATTTAAAGGATTTCGGAAAATCGAAAAGTGAAGCGGAGATTTTATTTGTCGCTAAAACAATAGCTTCTTTTGATATAATTGCCATTCAAGAGGTTGTTGCGACGTATGGGGGTTCCCACGCCATTACAAGACTGGCTGATCAGTTGAACCGAATGGGAAGTAAGTGGGACTACACTATAAGTAATGTTACAAGCGGATCTTCTTATAAATCCGAGCGGTATGCGTTTATTTGGAAAGTATCCATAGTAAAAAAGATGGGTGATGCTTGGTTAGAGCAAAAATTTAATTCTCAAATAGATCGTGAGCCTTTTTTTTGCAGATTTAAGATTAAAGACAAAGTATTTACCATTGTAAATTTTCATGCCATTACAAAATTGAAGCAGCCTGAAACTGAAATCAAGTATTTTAAGTTCCTGCCCTCAATATATCCGAACGATAATCTAATTTTTTGTGGAGATTTTAATCTTCCACAATCCCATACTGTATTCATTCCATTAAGAAAAATGGGCTATATTTCTGCCTTCGCTGGACAGAAAACGTCATTAAAAATGGAATGTGTTAATGAAGTATGCCTCTCGTCGGAATTTGATAACTTCTTCTTTAATAAAATGAAACTACAAATGAAGAGAAGTGGTGTTATTGAGTTTTATAAATCTTTTCGTGATCTTAAATCAGCACGGCTGGTTTCAGATCATATCCCAATCTATATAGAAGCTGCATTTTAATACCGAAATAACATTGTTTCGATCCACAACAAATACAGCACCTTGATTTTTGACTCAAAAAGCTTGAATAGACAAGATTTTCACTCCTCATACTAATTCCAAAATTCTGTCTTAATCTTTATTTTTTATACATTTAGTTCAAAATATTGGATAAAGAAGCAGAATATTGATGCATCTTTTTCCAATAGCAACTTGACGCTAAATGAAAAAGATCATTCTCCAACCTGCTGCTGATAAGGCTTCGGAACGCCATTTTAAACATACCGTAATAAATTCAATCCGTATAGCGGATATTCTAGAGTTTATAACACATAATGAGGCTGAGCGCTTAAGAGAGAATTATCCATCAGGTGAATTTAAAGTATGGGGTATTACTCCAAGCGATGGAAAGGTGAAAAGCTGGAGTAAAATCAATAGAGGAGACACAGTACTCTTCGCCAAAAGCAAGTTCATTGTCTACTCGGCAACTGTGACTTTTAAAAGCCAAAATAATAGGTTAGCTGCAAAACTTTGGGGATTTGACAAGGAGCAAAATACATGGGAGTATCTATATTTCTTAGACGAATTAACTACTCAGGAAATTTCGTACGCTGATTTAAATGTTTCAATTCCGAGGATTGTAGACAAGAAAATTACTCACTATGCACTAAACAAAAATGTTCAGGGCTTCCAGGTTCTAGAAGAATGGCAAAGTGAAAGTGTTTTCAACGCTTTTGATTTTCAAAGCCAGAATTATTTTGATGATGGTATTGCTGGTAATTTTGAAGCCGCACTAAACAAGCTTCGTAAACTGAACGAGACAAATGTTCCAAGGAAGGTAATGGGTAGGCGGGAGCAGCAGACTTTGAGTGAGTATTTGTTTGGAAGTAAGATTTTTGACCTATGTGGCATTTGTTATCAGCGCTTTCCTGTCTCATTCTTGGTTACAGCCCATATTAAAAAACGAACGATTTGCTCACATGAAGAAAGGATCAATCCATACATTGTAATGCCAATGTGCAAGTTGGGATGTGATGAGTTATACGAGCAGGGATACATCGGTGTTAAAGATGGCAAGGTGGTTGGCATTAATCAGAGCCACATTACTCCTACAATTGAAGCCATGAAAAAAACCGTAATTGGTAACAACTGCTCGTATTATAGAGATGAAACCAAAGGATACTTTGATTGGCATCTAAAAGAAAATAAATTTCAATAACTTTATTGTTAATGAGCAACTGGAAAGAACTACAAGAAGCCTTAATAAAATTCAGGAATGAACGTGACTGGGAGCAATTTCACAATCCTAAAGATCTTGCTTTGGCTTTATCTATCGAAGCGGCCGAGTTAAATGAGCTTTTCCTTTGGAAGAAGGCCGAGGATGCTGACCAGGAGAAAATCAAGGAAGAACTGGCTGATGTACTTGCCTACGCCATTTTACTTGCCGAAAAGTATGATCTGGATCTAAATGAGATTGTATTGAACAAAATAAAAAGGAATGGCGAGAAGTACCCTGTTGATAAAGCTAAGGGGACGGCCACGAAATATGATGAACTGTGATGGATCGTATTACAGGGTATTAATTTTAAGAACAATCGAAAGCAAAGACAGAAGTTGACTAACTTCTGTCTTTGCTTATCTACGGTAGAACCGTCAATATTTTAGACTAATGGTATTACCTCTGTCATAGAAACATTTTCGAGTACAAAATTGAGTTTTTCTTTAACCTGCTCAAGAGATGACGAGAAAGGAAGGTCTTCCTTAGAAATTACTGTCAATCTGTTATTGGTAAAGTCTGTCTCTGAGTAGGCTGCCCCAATGTATGGACTTATCCTTTTTAAGTATTCGTATGAATTGATGTTACCCTTTCTAACCCATACTAATATTTCAATGCCATCAATATCGAATACACAATCCACAGCTATAACAACACCGTTAAAATCAAAATCATGAACAAGGTCGTGTCTTTTATAAACCCATTGCCTTACGTTTGTCGCTGGAGGTAGTATTATTGACCTAAGTTGACTTACTTTATTGGCTACATGATTTTGAAGGCTATTATGCTCTTCTAATAAATTATTAATAGCGGATTTGTTTCTAATAAAAAAATCTAATATCGATGGATTCATAGTTTCTGGTTTTGTAAGGTTTTGGATGGTTTGAAGAAAATCTAGTAGAAAAATTGATGCTTTGCTGTCTGCTGATATCATATAATCACCTAGATTAGATTTGATACATTGTACAAAGTCGAGATATGTGACATTAATAAAGCCACTGGAATGATTTCCTTCAAAAGCTTTATTCAATGATAATACAATTTTCAGTTGGTTTATCTTTCCGGCATACATTGCTTGCATATGATTAGCGTATTCATGAAGATCATTATACAAATCCGCGTAGATCTTATTTTCGATGATAATAATCGAGTCCTCTGATTCGATTGCAATGTCAATTCTTTTTTGATTGGGTGTCATTTCCTCCCGTCTTACATCGATCGTATCCAGTATCTTTTGTGACAAATCTTTTCTGGCACAATCCAATAAAGATTTGAGAAGTAAATTTTTTAGCCCATGAGGATTGTTGGTATTGAAATAATACGCCAGTATATTGCTGCACACATTTTCATAGTGTGGAAATCCTGCTATTTCAATAATTGTGGGTGTTGTTTCTTTGAGTTTAGGAATCTTTTCAAATTCCTGCAATAAGATTTCGAAATCTTGCATAGTTGAGTCGTTTATTAGATTTGTTTGCTTAAATTATAGATTAGTAGGTCAAAACCTTACCTGCTCAATTTCAACAGGCATAGAGATTATTCTGTTAGCGATGGGCATAATCTCTCAAATCGAACTTTGAACTTAGAAAAGGAAACTGTGCTGCGCCATTATCGTTATACCATCTATGTATAAGTTTATGTTCTCTTGGTGATCCCGCACCCAATCCCTGACCTGACGGGGTGTGAAGACGAAATGTCGGGATTTTTTTACTCCTACAATAATTTTCAATCTTCCGGATTTGCCCTTCAAATGTGTTATCCCGAGGATTAACAGCACTAATGTTTCCTAGCTTCGTAAAATAAGCTGCTTCAACCTGTTGCTTTTCTATAAAGTCCAAAATTGGATTAGTGTTCCAGGTAAACTGGCTGAACAATTCAATTTTATCATCGAGTACTGTTTTGATTCTAGCTACGTGTTCCTGATTGTTTAAATCTGCGTCGTTTATACTTATTAATAAATCTGCTACGGCAATTTCCTCACGCTCTAAGAATTCCAGCTGTGCCGGTACATCGGCGTGAGGAATTGCGTCAAGCCCTGCGAACCTGGGTAACACTTTCCAAAAGTAATTGCGGAGCCTACCATAATAATACTCAGCTGCATTATTGGGATGCCATGATTGTTCTGGATTAAAGGTTCCAATGATCAAAGTCTTTGCTTTCCATTTGGGAAGTAAGCCATTTTCCCCCGGAAGGTGTGCGTGGTGACCATAAAATTTGTGAGTGCAAGCCATTGATTATTTGATTGGTTTTATTTAAGTATAATAAAATTATAGTAAACTATCAAGAGGAAAAGGCAGATAAATTCTATTGGAAAATATTTAATCATACCAACCATAACACGAGTCTATACTTCAAATTATGTCTTACAATCTACGGCCAATATCTTATCTTTATTTAATGAAAGTTTACGCTGAATACAAAAGAAGATAACGGGATCGGCTACCGTACTAAAACAATAATTCAATTTGGAGACAGCTGGGATTTGATAGGGTCAATAGTGATGAAAAATCCTGGAAGTGCTCGTCCTAAAGAAAAAGTTGATGATGGTATACGCGAAGTAATTATGAGCAATTTTTCAATCGAAAAATCTCACTCAGTTGACTGGTATGAGTTCTCAAGTGATTCCACAATGAGGCAGGTAGAAAAACTTTTTAATGGCTGGTATACTAATGATTTAAAGCCTTTAACTGGAGTGATTCAGATATTCAATCTATTTAACGTTAAAGAACAGAATATTAAGAAAGCAAAGCAAGTCGCACTCAATAGTAAGTCAACATTCTTATATCCGAAAGAAAGCGATATTCTACAACAGGTGAAAAATAGGCCGATGTTTTTAGCTTGGGGATATGAATACCTTAATGTCAATGAGTCGCTTGCTAAGGCTATATTTGACTATGTAAAGAACTCAGATTATAATTATTTGAAGGCTGATATGATCGATAACCACTTTTATCATCCAGGATATATTAATATTGGATATGGCAGAGAAGCAGTGAAAAGTACAATATTAGCGTTTTTGAAATATTATACTGATTAGGGTAAAGGTTTTTCAAGTCCAGATAGCATTTTTTACCAGAATGTCGGCTTATTGTGCCATCGATTGTATTATATTTTATATATCAAATTGATAAGTAGTGATTATTTAATTATATCCCCTCTCCAATGGCAATTCCAGACACTACATATTTTGGACCCGACAACATCACCTTTGGGGACGTGAGAATTGCTAAAAGCCCGCTTGAAAAAATAGAGTTTTTAAAAAAGAGGTTAGATTCTTTTTTCATTTATCAAATAGATGCATTGGATAGACGTTCGCCATTTCCCTTGGAAATCATGTGTTGCATAGCCATCGAAACATTAGGAGCCATTTTTACAGAAAAACAAAAAAATGATATTCAATCTTCTCAGTTCTGTAAAATGCTTGAAGAGTTGATAATGGGCTTTCTGTCAAACTAAGTAAGAAGTTTTTAAAAAGTTTTGAAGAAAGATGGCCAGACAAAGACACATCTAAGATTTCTACCAGGGCTGAGTTGTTGTATTCTTTTCTTAGAAACACTTTGATGCATGGTTACTACGCTAGGGGTGTATATCTTAACGATGCGGATGAATTTAGGTGGGAGGAGGGAAACGGATTTTTAAGCATTAACCCTCATTGGTTTTGGAAAAAAATAAGAATGGAATACATCGATATAATGCAGGAATCTATTAAAACTGACAATGCCGATAGAAGAAACGCACTTCTATATATTGAAAAAATGCTAAAATAAGCACTGAAATTATTTAATGATTTTCAAAACATCCAGAAGCTTTGGTATTTTATTGGATTGCGTCTCGGTCCAAAAATAATAATTTGGTGTTTCGTCGTTATCATAGCTATTGAGGCTTATAGACAATCTTTTGCGATTTTCATCGATTAGATAAGATAGCTTCATCTCTTTTGCTTGAAAAATATATTCAGACGATTTGTTTTTGAGTTTTTTATCGAGATTCGGAACAACATTCTCACCTATGAATGCTATAAACTCTTCGATCTCCTCGAGACCTACAAAAGCGGTTTTAAAGACGTCTGGATTTTTAACAAACATATCAAGTTGCAAGCCTCTTATTTTCTCTTTTGTTTTAAGATTAATAACTTCTATTGGATAAAAAAGAACGTATTCATTGATGCCGGATCTGAATTCCGCTACGGTAGTCCAATCTTTATTAATCTGACTAAATTTCGCGTCACCCATAAATTTTCTGGTAGATGACTCTTCAACCTGCGCTGAAGAATAGAAATAGGTAAGAATAAATAGAAATGTAGTTAAAAGATTTTTCATCTATAAATGCTGAATGAAATTAGTTTTTTACATATGTCTTATTCCCATTGCTATTTATATAGTACTGTCCTCCGCGTGTCCCAGTTTGTATTATTGGACGAGAGTAAGATGATGTTGTCGGTGTTGTATAACTAGGAACCGAATAGATTGTCGTTAAACTGGTGCTTGAAGCCGGTTTTGATTCCAGACTTGACTTGTATAAAGTGGTCGAAGTTAATGCTGATTTGTTATCAGGTTCAATGTATCCGGGCTTTAACGTATAGGGATTTACATTTGGCTTAGTTGTGAAATTGTCTCTGTTTGTAGAATTGGGAGTTGTTTTGTAATAACCACTTATGTATGTGCCGTTCGTACGATAGTGTGCAGGGACGTATGTTTGTGACGGATTTACCTGAGCAGTAGATACTAGGCTGAATAGCATTAATCCAATGAATGTTAAAAGCGTATTTGTTATAGATTTCATATTATTACTTCGTAAGTTGGTAATGTACAACAAATTAACGGGCTTATTTTTTAAATAAACGTCCAGATAAATTCAGTATAAAAATTTATTAGTTTTGTCAATGCCTCTCCCCAAAATCCAAGTCTCCCTCAAATCCGGTGAAGAAAAGCTTCTCCTCAACGATACCAAACTCCCATTCGCTTTACTCGACTTCTGGCGCTGGAGCGCATCTGATATTTTAAGTAACGCCACCCGCGGTCGCTTTGCCGAATTTATTGTGGCCACAGCCACAAACGTCGATATCAAAGAAGTACGAGATGAGTGGGGTGCATTTGACTTAATCACACCAGAGGGCATAAAGATTGAAGTAAAATCAGCAGCATATATTCAAACCTGGGAGCAGAAACAACTATCTAAAATTGCCTTCAGTACAAAGCTGGCCAAGCCCTGGAATATGGAAGCCGATAAAAGATCTGACATAGCCGTAAGGAGCGCTGATGTATATGTTTTTTGCTTACTACATCATGATCAAAAACTAACTTGTGACCCATTAAATCTGGACCATTGGGAATTTTACGTCTTGTCAACTTCGGACCTTAATGCATACGAAAGGAGTCAGCAGTCCATCTCGTTAAAGTCACTGAAAAATCTGACATCTGCGGTGACCTACGAAAGCTTAAATGAGAGAATCACAAGCAAGCACAGAGACAGTAGTAGTAAACCTGAAATCTAAATAACAAACATGACTAAATCAAAACCCATAGAAATCCAGCTCAGTAAATTCAAGCTATCATTAATGATTATTGGGTCATTGATTTTTGTTACAGCCGGTGTTTGGTTAATTTGGCATGTCGCTGTCACTCCGGCCAGCCATTTTAGAAGGTTTTACTTTGGTTTGATAGTAGGAAGCGTCTCAATATTATTTTTTGGACTGGCGGCTGTATATCTATTCAAAAAATTGCTCGATAATAAGCCTGGGCTTATTATATGCGATGATGGAATTATTGACAATTCAGGTGCTCTGAGTATAGGGTTTATTCCCTGGACAGATGTGGTTGAGATTCATGAGGTATTTATGGGCCGTCAGATTTTTATTATTGTCGAGATTATAAACCCGCTTGAATATATTGACCGACAAGAGAATACTTTGAAGCGAAGATGGATGAAAGCCAACTATAAACTTTATCGCTCTGTAATCGGCATAACAGCTAATGGCTTAAAATGCAATCATAACGAACTTTTGAATTTGTTGGATTCAACATTTCGGAAGTTTAAAGAGCGGAAGCTTATTAAATAATTAAAAGCTTTTGATAGCTTTAGATTAAATATGAAACTAGAGAAATATACCTGCACGAGCTGCGGTCAGCAACACGATAGTTGGCCCGCGCTTGCTTATTCTTCGCCTGTTTTTTATGACGACTTGTCTCCGGAGCAAAAGAGAAAATGCGAGCTGAGCAAGGACTTCTGTATAATGAACTTCGCTGAGGAAACTGATCTTTTTATCCGTTGTACGTTGACACAGAAAGTAAATGACCATTGTGAAGATCTGGAATATGGGATTTGGGTGTCTTTAAGTGAGACTAGCTTTAACGATTATTCGGATAATTTTGACAACGAAGATCATGAGGCTGGCTACTTTGGCTGGCTATCCAGCACTTTAATTGGTTACGAAGATACTCTCAGCATCCCTACGAATGTAAATACCAGAACGGGTGGTTTTAGACCAGAGGTGATTCCGCATGAAGATTATGACCATCCCTTCGTTAGAGACTATTATAATGGCATCACAAAAGAAGAGGCTGAGCGGAGAATTAGTGAAATGATTGAACGTTTCGGGTCATGATCCATTTAGAAAAAATATGACCTTAGCAACTTGGTTCTTAATAATCGTGTTATCCCTGAGTGGTGTTTTAATCCTAACCTCGCCAAACCGCATATACCTCTTGCGAATTTTCCTGATCAACACCCTCATCATTGCTGGATACACCTTCTTATTTTCTCTACTGCCGCCTTCAGATTCAATTGATATTCTAGGTGCCTTAATCTTCATGGGCGTGCTTTTAAGCCATATCATTATAATGCTCATATTTATGATCGGGAGATATAAAAGATGATTAAATTTTTATACAATGCTGCATTATTAGTAATCGCCATATGCATGACCGGGTGTGATGACGTCTGCTCCAATGAAGTAATAGCCGAAAAGGTAAATAATAGCAAAACCTACAAACTCGTACATTTTGATAGGAATTGCGGAGCAACAACTGGAAACTCCAATCAGTTATCCATTGTCTCAATTGATAAAAGCCTGGATAATGAGGGAGGAAATATCTTCATAGCCAGTTCTGACTCAGGTAGTAATCTGGAAACTGATAGGGGAGTCGTAGCAAAATGGCTCAATGATTCTACAGTTTTAATCAAATATGAAAAAGACCTGACTGTTTTTGAGAAGGTAAATAAGGTAGGGGAAATCAATGTTGTGTATGAAAGCTTTTAAATATTCCAAACGTATTGAAAGGGTAGATCAATACGCAAACTTAAATGAGAATTAAGTATAAACACTGGGAGAATGAATTGGAGAAGAATTAAAGCAATACTTGCGATCTTTCTTGTACTTGCTTGTTTTTATCCTTTTGCAAAAGAATGTAATCGGCGTGATGAACTGAAGAATGCTAAAACTAATGTGGTGAAAGCAGTCGTTACCTCAGAGAAACACTTTCTGCCAAACCAAAGAGTGTCTTCGAATTTTACATATGGTTATCAGTTTTACGTCGATGGGAAAAAATATGGAGGCAATACCCATGATGAAAAATATATGCCTGGTGAGTATATCATTGTTGAATATGTCAAGGGAAAGCCAGAATACAATATGCCACAAGGCTTTTATAAATGAGAAGTCATTAGAACTGAAGTTCGATTATTCGTTCGGATTTGTACCCAAACCAAGTATTTCTATAACTTCACATTCAGCCACACGCCGCGATCCTTCCATAAAATAGCCTTTCAAGCCTAGTTCAATTTTATCCAGATGGTACACGCGGTTTTCTGCCGCAATTACCCACATCTGCGCAATTCCTGCTGAAGGTACTGGATTCTCATCATCCAAAATCACCTGTCCGTTTTCATCTTCAAACTCCGGCCAAATCATAAAAAGCAGATTTGTTCCGTTATGCTCAGGGTGGTCATACCAAAAATCGGAGCGGTAACCCTGATGCGGAATAGATTTCCTTCCTCCTTCCTGGAAGGTATAGAATCGATAACGGACTTTAAAATCAGCTGGATGTCCGAGTCTTTTTTCGTAGGATTTATGCATAGTAAATTCTAAATCTAATCACATCTGTTTTCTAAGATCCATATTCAACTCATACTGCTCTTCAATTGAAATGGCTTTTCTTTTGCACTTATTAATATCTTGTCCCTCACTGGTCCAAAGAAAAGGGAAAAAATTAAAAACTTCATCACCGCCCAATTTCGACACTTCTGTTTTCCAATCTTTCCATCTCAGTCCATCGTAGAATTTATCCAGATCACCATTGAAGCAGAAATCAAGGAATTCAGAATAGCTGCGGTCCAATGGTTCATAATTGAGATTATCAGGTGAAAAATAATATACCTTCCCAAGATCAGAACCTAATCCACCGCCGTTTAGAATAAAAAATCCACCAACAGCATCATCTGCAATCAATAAGTAATCTTTTGACTTGTTCTTGTTCCAACCGGGCAGTGATCTGGATAGCTTATCATTTCCAGATCCAAGTATCCTGATCCATCCGTTATCGATTAGCAGCCCTCCGGAATGGTAAACTATTGCACCCATTGGAGATCGGGTCGTTACCTGCACCTGCAAGAGGGCATCTTTTGCTTTTGTCGTATTAACTGACAAGATCTCTGCCTTATTCTTGGCCGATTTAACCCAATCAAGTACGATTGGCCAGCCCGAGTCTTCTTTGTTAATCAGTTTATCAAGTGGCTGCATTTTGTTTTGCGCATATGTATAGTTATTGCTGAGGATGATCAAGATGACAATAATCCAATGTCCAGCAAATAGCGATTTCATGAGAAGGTTAATTGTTGTACTACGAATATAGTAAACCTACCTTTTTTGTTTATAGTGTTTTTTGATTTCGAGAGCAAATTCATACCCGAATTTAATTAATTATTTTAAATTGAGAATTTAAAGGGTGTAGAATGAGCGATGCAAGCAATATATTTCTATATTTAATTCATCCAATTTTTGTAAAAACATCGACGAAATGGTTCTCTCATTAAATAAACAGAAAGAAAAAGAATGGAAAATTATCATTAAGGAGCAAGCTAAGCTCAATGGATGGAAATTCAATGGATGGTTTGCATACAAGGCGATAGAGAACTTCTTTTACGAAATCACATTTTATACGTCAGCGTATAACAACTCCATTAACGGATCTGTTGGATTTAAACCGTTGATAATTGATGAAAGATTTTGGGAAATTGTCGATTTAAATGATAACAAAAGAATGCCATTAAGTTTTAGAGCAAACGGGGCATTTGTTATAAGTTCAAAAAATGTTTATGATTACAATATTACGGTTATTCCAGAAACACTAAAAGCTGATGTTAACATATTACTGAATAAGATAAATCAGAAAGTTGCTGAGCTTTCTTCAGAAATCACAGATATTGAAAAGTTTATAAATTATATCGAACAGCATCCTAGTAAAAAAAGTAAGTGGTCCGATATTGACTTGCTTATCATGTCTTTTATAGTTCAAAAAAAATATAACAAAGCACTTTCCTTAGTAAACGTCGCAAAGAAAAATAGAGGTATGTGTAGCTGGGATTTTGATGACAAGGACTTTTATGACTTAGCTATAGAATATTGTCAGGAAAAACGCTCCGTTGCAAATCCATAAAAGAAAAACCGTATGTCCTTTAAACTTACCAATCCCCCCAAACGACGAAAGAAGTAAAGAACTTTGGCTACAGCATAGCGCAGGGTTTATCATTTTCCAAGATATGAGGAATTATGCTATCGATAGAATTCCATTGGATACAAATGAAGAAATAAAACAAAAAATCATTAGTGGAATAGACGACTCAATATATGGTCTAATGATGATTATGGATGGCGTTACCGGTTCTCTCGAAAATGATAATTATTCTGTTCGACTAGAAAGCAAAATTTTATTAGAGAAAAATAACGAGGTAATTATGGAGATAAATACGCTAAATGGCGATGGGATGTGTATGGGATTTCACGGCTGGAAAGATGGAGATTTTGGCGAAGATGAAATATGCAGTAGTTCTAATAACTTTACTTAGTTTTTTTATTTTTCAAGAAAGCTTCGAACCTCTAAACACCAAGAATGCTTACTGAACTTTTTGCAGCGGGCGTACCCTCATAAAAATAACAAACTATAGTGATTTGGACAGGCTTCGTTAGCTTGCGTTCCCCGATACTAAAAGTCATATTCGCTTTCATTTTCTTTAATACAGCTCTGTTAACGCCCCGTTCTGAAACTTTTTAAGAACCTTGATCCCCGCCATAGATAAATCTGCATTGACCTCTATCTGGAATACGGCAAAATTGGATTTGTTTTTATAACCTCTTATAGACTCCAGAGCTGAATTTGATACATCCAAACCTTGGGGATTGGGGTCGATATTATGGTCTCTTAAATATTCAAGGGCTTCTTGTTTTAACTCAATATATTCCCTGTAATTTTTAAGATGCCTTGTATCATAGGGCGGAATGAACTTTCGGTCGGTCTGTAAACTGCCCGAACACAGATCAAAGCTCAGCATGCCCTCCCGTATAGAAGCAAATATCAACCAGGTTGTATTCGCCTTTGGAAGAAAACTGCAGGAGCTCTTCATGACGCTCCGGATCTTGATTTTTTTGAGGCGCTCACCTTTATAAAGAGTGATGAGTTCAATCTCTGCATCATGATATTCCTCGTTTGAAGGATCCTGAGTCACTTTGAGAATCTTAGCTTTGGCGACAAACTGAGACTGCTGATAGTAATCTGTCAGAGGCGCGTTGCTACAGCGACAGGCGTATGCCTCCGCTGAGATCATTAACATGGCTAAAAGCACTAATAATTTACCCATAGTGCGCTAAAGATTGCCAGTATTTGTCTTTATAAATTTCATAAGTAATATCAAAGGTATGTTTATATTTTTGCTTAATCTGGTCAGCAATTTTAGAACAGTTTCTGAATTCATTGCAAGCAATATATATGCTTCTCACGTCTTCCGAAGTTTCTCTGCCGGGATAAAGGTATCCTTTGTGGTCTTTTAGCGCCAACAGCAGTTCGTCTTCAATAGAATTGAGGGCTTTAAAGGTTTCAGTATCTGGTAGCCCATCATTTTGAGAACCGTCGAAAAAAACTTCCATTTTCAACATCCAGGGATGTGATGCTTTATTCTCCCATTTCAGAAGCCCCATGTCTATTGCGGCAAGTATAGGTTTACCATTCTTCTTATGGCCTTCCATTAAGGAAAATTCCTCCTCCTGAGTTTTAACTATAGCACTATCATATTTTTCAACAAACTCTTTTTCTCTCCAGTTGAGGAATGCTTTTAGTTTTTCGACAGGTATGAGTTCTTGTGTTGCTTCTGATTTCTGTATGATCAGGAGGTTGTCAATGCTTGTGGCAAATTTGAGCTCACCAAGATAGGTGTCAAGAAAGATAAATATGCCGTTGGCGATTGTTTCCCGGTTTTCATTGTTAAGATCATCATGAGTGATTACGATTTCTATTTCGTCTGGATGATCTGCTCGCTCTTCTGCGTAAAAACTTAATGTATCTGTACTAAAGCGGTAACCTCCCATCTTTATGCTTGCAGCAGAGTCTTTTGTTTCAGGCTTGTGTGCCGTAAATTTCCAGCCTGGAATGTCTGGAGCGCAGGCGACAATTTCTTCTATAAAGACAAAGTTTTTGACAGTGCCATCTGCAGTTAATATAAGTTCAACTGTGTTCTCATCCAACATACCTGTAAGATAAAAGTAACCCTCTCTGAGCTCAGCTAATTTTGGGCTCAACCTGCTAAAGAATTCTTTTTCTATATTGCCCTGTGTTTTCACAACAATGTAGAACCGTTTAGTGTTGTTGCTAAACCATCTCCAAAATTCATCATTTGAACCTATGGTGGCTTCCTTCGTGCCGAAAATCTTATTTAAGAATCCCATTATCTGCGTTAATTTTCAAGCAAAATAATCAAAACTTGGATTTTTCCATCATCGCGAGAATGAAATTAATAACCTGATTGCCCATGCAAGCACCGCTGCTATAACTAGGTCATATGACTGGGAAGCAATAACCCCAATGATACGATCAATTATGAACTGGACATCAGATCAACAACTGATAACGGCGACCTGGTCATTACTGAAGCAGAGTTAAGTGCTAAGTTTAAATAAATAGCACAGGTTGATCACTAAGAATACCTACAGACCGGGCCTTTTTTTACTTGTACAACTTGTTGAATGCCTCAGCTATTCCTGCTTTGAATGCGGGATTAAATACCTCTTTTGCTACATCTCCTTTTTGTATATCAAAGATCAAAGGTATCACATCATCTTCTTCCCCGAACTTTTGATCTCCGTTGGAGTCGGTTGTTGCCTGGATGAGGATGGTCAGTGTACTGCCGGTTTTAAAATTGTTCACATCCATATTCTTTGGGGTGATTTGTTTGAATTGCTTCCCGGATAGGGTTGAAGTAAAAAGATAGGATGGATCTTTATGGTCAAGCTGCCCATCGAGGTTATAATCGTTCACAGTGACATTGTATATGATCATGTCCTTCAGTTTCTGAAAGGAATTGATCCGTATGGGCGTTGGGAAATTCAGCAAGTTTGAAACCCCTGTTTTTGTGTCGTGAAAGGCGATGTTCCAGTATGGGCCTTCACTTTCTCTTGAAGAGTAGCTTTTTAGTCCTTCGTCGTCCTTTCCTGAAGTGCTTAGTGTCAACGGATACATTACAGAAGTCGTACTGTCTAAAGGAATTGCTTCACCGAATTTGGAAGCCAGTGTTTTATTTTTTTCTGCCTTATTTTTTGCGCTTTTATCTTGTACCGGAATGCCATCATTGTCGGAATTGGTGCAGGAAATGATTAGCACGGGGATGGTTCCCAGTAAGATACCGATTGATGAAATTTTTCTTAGTGTTGCCATGGGCTGAAGGGTTAATTTTAGTTAAGACACTGTGATAGACCCGACGTTACAAAATTTAGTTTAGCTAACTCTATATTGTCCACCCTTAAGTAATAGTCTCCCAAATTTTTATAGGCATGTGCATTTTCCGGATTGAGCACTATACTTTTTTCTAAGAGCATTTTACCATCTTCAAGTTGATTTGTAGGCTGCAAGGATTTCGGTTCTGAGTATATTAATTTATGTATCTTCAAATCGCTTTTGGTAAAAATACTTCTGGTGGGATTCCCAAGAATATTCTTAATGCTCTAGCCATTTTTAATGTTACTTCTCTCTTGCCAGATAAAATAAGGGATATCCGGCCTGCGTGCGAAAGTTAATAGAAACTATTAATCTGTAGTCATTTCCTTTAATGTTAAAAATTATTCGATGGTTTGCTATCAAGCTGGCGTTCCCATAAACCTGTTTTAATTCGTTAAAGTTTACAAAGTTCGCACTGCTAAACTCTTTGAACACCTTCATCCTCCCCTTGTCCTCCCTTAACCTCACAAGCACATCACACCCGTATCCCATCCGACCCTCACTCGGGGTTGATGCGGTCCCGAGCCTGTCAACCCCGACTGGGATTCGGGTCGGATACTAGCCTGAGGCAGGGCAAAGATTTATTTACATTTTAGATTACTAAAAATATTAGTAATTTTGTCTTGCCTAAATAAAGATCACTATGTCAAGACCCAACAACAACCGCTACCGGTCTGAAATCCTGTATGTATTTGTTCCGTCACTATTTGGTCCTCTGGCACCTCCTGTCAAGTCAGATTGTTAGTCCAGATCATACACTATTGTCTGGCCGGCTCATAAAAGGTTGCCAAAGGCTTCTCCTTGCCGGTTTAGGGATCGGGGCACTATTATTGGATGGTGATGTAAAAACATATGGTTTCTATCAAGAATGTACAGCCACTAAGTCCCGTAAGTTTATTCGATCTGTTGAAAACAGAATTCCCTGCTTATGTCAATGAACAGATCGGCAGTAATCTGGCAGTTGAATTTGCCCACGTATCTGATATTGTAAACATCAGCTTTCCGGAAGTGATGGAAGTCAATGCTTATACGATCACAGTTGGTGAGAATAGCATGGGAATTACTGACCACACAACGGAAGGGACTTACAATACTGAATTGCTGGAACAGCACCTGTTGGAATTTCTGACAATTAAGGCTGGATAGTCTTATGAGAGTCGCTGTTTTCAGTACCTTTTCGTACGATCAGGAATTTTTAGATCAATACAATACCGGCCATGAGCTCCTGTATTTCCCGCAGCCACTGACCTCACAGAATGTAATTTTAACAAAGGGATTTGAAGCCCTTTGTTTGTTTGTGAATGACAAAGCCGACCGGGAGGTGCTGGTGGCTTTAAAAGCAAATGGAGTGCGGCTTATTCTTTTGCGATGCGCCGGTTTTAACAATGTAGATGTGGAGGCTGCTGCGGAAATGGGCATTAAAATTTTACGGGTACCTGCTTATTCTCCCGAAGCGGTAGCTGAACATGCGATTGCCATGATTTTGACATTAAACCGTAAGACGCATAAGGCTTACAACAGGATTCGGGAGGGAAACTTCTCCCTTGAAAAATTGATGGGCTTTAATTTGCACGGGTGTAAAGTCGGCTTGATCGGTACGGGAAATATCGGTAAGGCATTTTATAAAATTATGAAAGGCTTTGGCTGCGAGATTTTAGCCTATGATCCTTTCCCGGATCAGGTACTCACTCAGCAAGGTTTAATTTATGGTTCGCTGGAAGATGTGCTGCGTGACGCAGAAATAGTGTCTTTACATTGCCCGCTGTTGCCTGAAACCAGCCACATGATCAATAGAGAAACCTTGAAGCTCTTCAGGCGCGGGGCGATGCTGATCAATACCAGCAGAGGAGGTCTGATAGCAACTGCGGATGTAATCGCGGCGCTGAAGTCAGGCCGCTTGGGTTATCTGGGACTGGATGTCTATGAGCAGGAGTCTGAATTGTTCTTTCATGACCTTTCCGGTGATGTCTTACAGGATGATTTGATTGCCAGGTTAATCTCTTTTCCAAATGTACTGATCACTTCCCACCAGGGTTTCTTTACCCGTGAGGCAATGCAGCAAATTGCGGAGACTACGTTTTCAAATGCAGATGCGTTTATACTTGGATCTGTGTTGCATAATGAGGTGAAACCCTAATGTTTTTAAGCCTGCTTCCGCTTTCCCTGCTTTATATCTGGGATATCTATTTGTAAGAATGTCATTAAAAAAAAATGATCTCCAGGTAGGTATTGGCTTTCCATGTGCTTGGTTAAGGATTTGTCTCGCCCTTGAAATTAAATTTTGCGTGAACAATATGGGCTCGGGAGTGTTATATATCCGAGCGTTAATTTAGATAAAGAAAAGCGGGAATGGTCGGACGGACTTTCCCGCTTTCTTTTTCTGAAGTTATTTGATATTCCATTGCCAGGTTATTTTCTAAATACTATTTTTTCTTGGAGCTATGGGTACCCGAAATCTGGATGCGATTGTAGAACTGTGTTCATCTTTCATAGCCTGGATTGCCGGAAGAACTAGTTTTAATTTACAATAGCTTAACAGTGGGTCGGGATTACTACTCGCTTAAGATGTCTTTTTAAAAAGGTCTTTTGGTACCGGATGAGATTTTAGGAATGTAATCGCATCTTCTTTTTTCTTTTTAAAGTAAAGGGATTCTGCATAGAAAGCCGCACGTTCCTCAAAGTTCATTTCTGAAAAATCCTTTTTAGATTTTGTTTTTGAGCTTTTCATATCCTGTTGTTTATAATGTAAAATTACTTATTTGTTTTCTTGCAACCAAAAAAGCCTCATAGTTTATCCCTTTTTCAAAAGGTCTCCATTGGTCTACATAATAGCCTTTTACCTCAAGTAATGTTGAAATTTCTTCCCAAAATTGGGTAATTCCCATTTGATAGAGTCTTGTTCTTGCAGGTGTGCTTCCCGTAGCCAAAATTTTCACATCGTCTTTTCCCTGAAGAAAGTCTATAGCCGTTTTAGCTACTGTAATTAATATTTTTCTGGCATCACTATTATTAGAGATCGCCAAATCATCGATTTCTCCCATTTCGTTGATGTCCCCAAATGCCAAATTAAATATAAGCTCGTCTCCTGGGATCTCCTGGTAAGCAATTACCTTTCTTATTTTGCCTCTTGGTCCTTCGCTGAAAAATTCATAAGATGAAATAATTTGCCCCTTTTTAACTACGTAGCTTTCTTTATTCATTAGCTATATCTGCTTTTTTGACTTCATAAATTAGTTGCGCCAAACATATGCAGATTTGGTGAATAAAAACATGTTTCCAAAACAAATTTATTGGATGCAAGTATTTGAATATCAAGTCAATATATTGATAAATTGTTCAGAATCTGACAGCATGTAAACCTGCTGGTGTTTGTGGCATATGCTATACTCATAACCATAAATTCCTCTGTGGCTGATAAGGGATTTAATATTGCCATTGGTGTGGGTGTATGTATCGTGATACAGGTTGCACTGAATATGGTCGCAGGAATCGCCTGTTTGATAATGGGAAAAAAGGATCCTGGCAGGTCTTTTCTAATATGCGCGGCAGCACTGGTGCCAATAGGTTTCTGTACCTGGCTCATCCTGCTCAGCATTTTTGGGTGAAGAGAACTTAGCTAGTGCCTGAATTCGCGGGTTTTCTTAGATTTGTTGCAAATGGATGCTGCTATGTCTACTAATGAAGTTACTTTAAATACAGTACAGGCTTTTCTTGGAGCTATGGGTACCCGAAATCTGGATGCAATTGTAGACCTGTTCTCTGAGCAGGTGGACTGGTTTATACCGGGTGATGAAACGCTTGCGCCATGGCTGGGTAAGCGTGAGGACAAAGAAGGGGTTAGGAATTTCTTTTCTCTGCTTTGGCCTGCGACTGAGCCATTATCTGCCCAGGTAGATCATCTGTTTGTGGATGGGGACAAAGCGGCAGTGATTGGAGAATTTTCTACACGAATGCTGGCAACGGGCAAAGTGGTAGATTCCTTGTTTCATATTCATCTGACGGTAGAAGGTGGGCTCATTACGCGCTATCGTTTATTGGAGGACAGCCTGGCGGTCTATCGTGCTCTGGTAGGATAATAATTGGTGATCGTCTTTCACAGCCTTGACTGCTGGAAGAACTAGTTTTAAGCAGTTGCTTTAAGTTTGCTTCGCTTTACGCTTGAAAATACATAGTTTATCCCGCATCTCATATGATGCTTAGATAAGCTATGAGTCAAACACAAAACACCCTCAATCCAATTGCATTGGATATAAAGCAAATGATTGACACCAGCAGGGAAAACGTAGCCATTGCTGTAAACAGTGAGATCACGCTGTTGTATTGGAAGATCGGGAAACGGATCAATGAAGAGATTCTAGGAAATGAACGGGCAGAGTATGGGAAACGGATAGTGATCTCTTTATCAAAGCAATTAACGGAAGATTATGGCAAAGGTTGGGGGAAAACACATTTGAATTATTGCATTCAATTCGCAGAGATTTTTCCTGATGAGCAAATTGTCCACGCACTGCGTGGACAATTAAGTTGGACACATTTAAGGACGATAATCACTGTTGATAACCCTCTAAAACGTGAGTTCTATATTGAGATGTGTAAGCTTGAAAGGTGGTCGTCCAGGCAATTGCAGGAACGCATACAATCTATGCTGTTTGAACGTACGGCAATTAGCAAGAAGCCGGATGAACTTATCGAGAAGGAGCTAAGAGAACTGAGGGAAGAAAATAAAGTTACACCTGATTTGGTTTTCAGAAGTCCATTGTTTTTAGATTTTTTAGGATTAAAAGATAAGTATAGTGAGAAAAATCTGGAAGATGCCGTACTGAGTGAGCTTGAATACTTTATTCTCGAACTTGGCCAGGGCTTTAGTTTTATAGAGCGGCAGAAAAGCATGGTTATTGATGGGGAAGATTTCAAGCTTGACCTGCTTTTTTACCATCGGAAATTGAGACGCCTGGTAGCAGTAGAATTAAAGTTGGGAAAGTTTAAAGCGGCTTATAAGGGTCAAATGGAGCTATATTTAAGGTGGCTTGAGAAATATGATATGCAGGAGAACGAAGAAATGCCTATTGGGCTTATTCTGTGTGCAGAAGGGAATAGAGAGCAGATCGAATTGCTGCAGCTCGATAAATCGGGGATAAAAATAGCTGAGTATTTAACTGCGTTGCCTTCACAGGAATTGCTGCAGCAGAAGTTGCATAAGGCAGTTGAAGTAGCGAGGAGTAAAATGGAAAATGAGGTTAGATGATTCATCCATCACCACCTCGTTTTTTGATAATGCCGAATACATACCCTACCAGTTTTTGTCCGGCCAGACCGAGAAAATGCCTGGCGTTTTCAATGGTGTAGGGGTTGGGAATATATCCCTCAGATTTCTGGCAATTGCAGGATTGTTGGCCTGTAAAGCCAGGTCCTGCGGGGTGATCGAATCAGCGGGTTTTAATCTTATCATTGGGTTCTTAAGCTTTGATAAGAGTAGCCAAAAAATGTATGTCAAAGGTAAATTTTGTTTGGGCACCTCCGGCTAATACATTGGCATATTGAATCCTGGGGTGATCATCTTGTAAGTGCAGCATTGTCGTCACTCACCAATAATAGGTAACAGAAAGTTTCACTAGTCCAATAAAAATACCATTAACTGGTGTAAATTTTATCTAAATTAATGCGGAAATTATCATCATGAAATTAACGTTCAATAGTGTTTACCAATCCATCACATCATTTGATCAGACCGAAATCAGCGATTTTGCAGTCATCACCGGGCTAAACGGCTCGGGCAAAACCCACCTGCTCAATGCCATTCACAATGGGCAGATCAGCGTAAGCGGCATTGACGTGTCGGAAATCATTTTTTACAATTACAATGATTTTACCATCCACAATGCCGATCCGGGACAGGACAAGCAAATCCAAGCCAAGCAGCATGCTTTCCAAACCAAGTCAAATTCCTTCAACCAGCGGCTCAATACCCAGCGTTCCCAGGCGCTGAATTCATTTCAACTGACCCTGCCCATAGGCGACATGACCTTTGGCGAATATTCCTTCCAGCACCAGCCGGATTTGGACGCCATGCTGGACTGGTCAGAGGCAGACTTCGAACTCTACCAGAAGCGTGCCGGTGCGGCTGGAGATACCTATACCGCTGAATTCATCCAATCGCTGAATCCGCATCAAACGCAGTTTTTCCAGAGCCTGGGTTTTGTTTCACCCCTAACCGACGTAAGAAATGTTTTGAAAAAAGTCAAAGCCTTCAAAATAGAAGCGGACGCCATGAATATGCTCCGGTCAAGTGGCTTTAACAAAGACCTCAGCAGCTGGAAGCCGGAGGAATTGACAGCGATCTTTCCTGAATTCAAGGCAGCAGCAGATAAGTATCACTTCCTTGAAACGCAGCACTCCCCTGAAGGCTTCCCGCTAATTGATGCCAACCTGATGACCTTCTTGCACCTGTTGCTTTCCATCGCCGGAGAAGGTGCGGTGATTACCCTGGAACGATGTTTAGCGCTGAAAAGTACCCTGCCTGAACTGGTTAGCAAGTTAGAAATGCACCTGGAGAAAAGCATGGACCAGCAGATTTTGAAAATCCTCCGCCAAATGACTGGTGGTATCCTGACCCCGATAGCCTCAGAAAGTGCTTTTCTCAACCTGCACGACATCAAACAGGCGGAAAAACAATACCAGATTCAAAAGAAGCAAAACGAATATGCGGGGTATCAGAAAAACTACCTGAAGCAAACGGCCCATCACCTTTCAGAGGCTGATTTCCTAAGGCAATATGGAGACTCCCCGGTCGACACGCTTAACCGGGTGCTGAACGAATACGACTGCAATGGTTATGAATTCAGGCAATCCGAGATCTATTACCAGTTTGGACAAGATGTTTATGCACAAAACATAGATGTCTTCCTGTTCAACAAAGCCGGAAATTACACCACCACGCTAGACGCCCTGTCTTCCGGGGAAAGAACCCTGCTGGCGCTCGCTTTCACCATATACAAGCTCAGGCAAAGGAAAGCGGTGGCTAGGCTGTTCCTGATGGATGAGGTGGATTCCGCCCTGCATCCCTCGATGTCAAAACGCTTATTGCATGTACTCCACCGGCTATTTCACCAGGAGATGGGCATCAACATCATCATCTCCACCCATTCGCCATCTACGGTCGCTTTCTCGCCACAAGACAGTACCTATGTGATGCGGCGTGAACAATCCCCAAGGCTGATCAGCGCAACTATTGATGCTGCGCTCAGTGAACTTACCGCAGGAGTGCCCTCTTTCAGCGTGAATTACGAAAACCGCAGGCAGGTTTTTGTAGAAAGCCCGAACGACGTCAGTTTCTACGAAGCCCTGAACTTCATTTTCAAAGATCAGCTGCACCCTGATATTTCGCTGAATTTCATCTCCTCTGGTGATTCCCAGACCGATAAAAACGGACAGCCCAAATCCAATTGCGCCCAGGTCATTAAAATCACCAGCCTATTGAGAAAATCCGGGAACAAATTCATCTGGGGAATCATTGACTGGGACCTGGAAAATATCGCTCAGGACGGGGTAAAAGTGCTGGGCGGGGGAGCCAGGTACAGTATAGAAAATTTTCTTTTGGATCCGCTGCTGATCGCCATCCTATTGTGGCGGGAAAAGATAGCAGATGCGGAGTTTTTCGCTCAGACGGCCGAAACCAAATATTTCCAGGTCAGCCATTTCAGCACCCAGACGCTGCAGCACATGATCGGCGTCGTCCTGAATCAACTGGGACTGCCCTTTGAGGCGGATGCCCAAACCCAGCATAGCTATCAAACCCTGAACGGACTCACCCTTAGTCTTCCCGAAGCGTTCACCAAACATCAGGGTCACCAACTGGAAGCGCTGTATATCAAAGCTTTCCCCAAACTCCAGCAAATCAAACGCGGCGAGGAATCCGCGCTAAAACTAGCGGTCATTGAAAAAGTCATTGCCGATTTCGCTGAACTGGCCCCAAAAGAGCTGCTTGATATTCTCAAAAATGTTCAGGAAGCCTAATTAAATCCTCATCACTTCAACCCTAAACCCCACCCGTTGACCTTTATGGAAGGATTAATCTCCACAAATCGTTATCTCAGTCGAACACCGATCACTGAGAAAATGGCTATAGATCTGGCTAACATGCCAGCGCTGGAAACAATTCAATTTCACGATGTGAAACCAACCGTGGCCACCCTTAATATCCTAAATGATATTGTTTTTAGAAATAGAAAAGACAGTACACTTCGGGTTTATGGTTATGGTGGAAGCTGGCAGAACATCAGTATATTAAAACTGTTGCCAGAACTAGAAAAATTTGACTGGGATAGTGATATGTTTGAATCGGTAGAGCCACTGTATTGCCTAAAAAATCTTACCCATCTACGTATGGGCTTTGCCGACCCAAAACCTAAAATAAGTGTTAAATTCCTGGCTGACTTTAAAGATACTTTGACAAGTCTGAACATGCAGGGTGATTACAAAGATTTTCTTACCACTGTTCCAGTTCTGACAAAACTTACGGCAATGCGGTTAATCTCCATGAAACTGGCAGGATTTGAGTTTTTAGAAGGTCTTGCCATTGAGACATTAGGCAACTATGGGAGTAGGGTCGCCAGTTTTGATTTTTTAAGGAATCTGAAAACGCTTAAAAAGCTCTGGATCAAGACGAATTCAAAAATCGAAGATATTGCCTTTATTGGTGACTTACCTTTACTAGAAAAACTGGAGATGTATTACTTATCCAAGATCACAACATTTCCTAAATGCTATCATCTCCTGCATCTGAAAGAAGTAACTGCGTTTGAATTAAACCGGCTTATCGATATTGATGAACTGAAAAAGCTTAAAAATTGTAAGATAGTTGCCTTTGGGAAACAACTGCCTGGCAAAAGTTTTAGATGTGATCCTGTAAAACTATAGCAAGAAGCTAGGACTGTTCAACTGGCCGTTACCTTACGATTATTAAATTTTTTGAGTATTTCAGGGGAAATGATAAAATACCAGCCATTTTACAAATTAATAGTACATTTATTTAAATCAACTAAAGAAAGTATGGTTAACTTCTCTCATTCCACATTCGGCAAAAACTTGACCGACTTATCCTATCAAGATATTATAAACTATTTTGTAGAGGAGCATACGGAAAGTAATAACATTGAATTTAAAGCTTTTTCATTAGAGTATGGGAACTTCCAACGAGACTTAAAAGGTGTGATTAGGGCAATATGTGGTTTGCTAAATTCTGATGGCGGCATTGTGATATGGGGAGCTCCTTTGGGTGTTGAAGACGCGGTGACACATGAAAAGAAGTTTCACGGAAGTTTGGCCCCTGTACCTGAATATAAAGAAAAAGACGTTATCATTAACAAAGTGTCAGATAGTATCTCACCGCTACCAGTCGGAATTAATGTTCAGATATTGCGACAAGTAGATTGCCTATATATATTCGAGGTGCAGCCAAGTCCTTATAAGCCCCATCAGTTTGAAAATATCTACTTGGTTAGATTGGACGGGCAAACAAAACCAGCGCCCCACTATTTTGTAGAAGCATTGTATAGAAGAATTAGCTATCCCAATATTGAAGGTTATGTAAAATTTAACATAGCTGATCTTCATCAGCCGTCTGCATTGTATTATATTGATTTCACCATTTTGCTTTTTAACTTTTCAAGGTTGCAGAACGAAGAAGATGTAATGTACAGACTTACAACAACCGTTGGTCATTTCCACAGTCAAGCTAACTCGCCTGAACCTTACAATTTTATTGGGCAAGAGTCAAGATTACATTTTGGAAGTCCAATGATGAACACTCAGAGAATAGTACTTACCCCTCAACAAATCAATCAAAGCAACTTTACGCTTCACTTAATGCTTAGTATCTCTGGTAAGAAATCGCCAGTAAAGACATCTGATTATACCCTCAATCTTCATAATATCGACTTGAATAACCCTAATGATACTACACATCTAGTTTCAGCAATGACCGAAAATGAGCTGCTTTCGGAAAAACAGGATCGGTTGGGAACAACAAGAAAAACTACGTTACTCAACATATTGGGTAGAAATCCATAACTTCTAAATCTTGTAAGCTATTTATCCTACACCAATATCATAATACATGCCAACTAATTATTTATTCCAAACAGAACATCCGCAACTTAACTATGTTCTATTTTTTGAAATAATGCGTGACTTCCGTAAAGGAGGTCTTAATCCAGCCAATTATGAAGAATTCATTTCCTTAGTTAGAAAGTTGCCTCCAATACAAATTAGAGATGAGGAGGATTACAAAGTTTTCGATCATCTAAGTTTGACCGACATTTATGAAGATGATTTTTCAGTTGTAATGAGGGAAATATTTAAAAGAGGTGTAGAGAATTCAAAAAAATGCTGGCATCCAGAAGCTGGCATTCAAACTTGTAAACTTGATAAGGCTGGAAAAATACTCGTTAGCGCAGCACATTCCATTCAAAATAACGGAGTACTAAGTAAGATTTCAAAGGATGGACATGTGACCACCTATTCAAGGGACTCCGCAGGATTTAATGGAAAGAAAGTTGGTAAAGGTCTAGCCTCTATCTTCTGGGGATTTTGTAATAATCATGATTCTATGTTTAAACCAATTGAATCTGGGGGATATGTAGGCACTAAAGAGCAAAACTTTTTATATGCCTATCGTGCTTTTGTAGTAGCCTCCCATAAAAAACTTGAAGCATCAAGCTATATTGTTTTTGGAGAACAAGCCACAAATGATATCAATGCTACTAAAGAAATATTCGACCATGCGATAATTAGCAAAAATTACGAAGCTATCGAGACACATTCGATCAAGCTTTCTTTGCCATATCCAATTGCAGTTTCCACCAGTTTTTACCTGGATTTTGATTTTAAAGGTAATGCAATCCCACATTCGGACGATAGAATGGAAACTATATTTATTACAGTATTTCCCGATAACGGTAAAACTTACTTATTATTGAGCTACTTAGTACAAGATAAACTTCTTTACAGCAAACTAGTAGAACAACTAGAATCACGCGGAAAATTAAAATCAGATATAACTGTTCTACTGGCCGCACACGTAGAGAATATCTATTTTGAACCGCTATATTTTAAGACTTTTATCGAAGAACAAGCACCAAAAATCGAGTCGGTTTTCAAGCAGGCACAATTTGACATCCAACAACTTGATGGCATGGGAAATAAAATAAGCTCTATATCATTAACACCCAGTGATTATTTAGACAATAAATTTGAATTGAACTTTTTTGGATATTGATATGGACTTAGTTGAATATAATAATAGACTTAAAAAGTTTGCGACGAATACGTTTGAGGAAGATCTTTTAAAAGCTTGTTTAGCTAATTTGGCTGATGGGAGTAACAAGTTGAGATTTAATAATTTTGCTTATGGAATTAGAGAACTATCAACTCATGTTTTAGAAAGTTTGGCGCCTGATGAAGAAGTTAAAAACTGCAAATGGTATGTTCCAGCAGCCAAAGCGCCAAAGCAAATATCGAGAGTACAGAGAATTAAATATGCTATTCATGGCGGAATTGATGATAACTACGCAGCGAAAGAATTAGTAGATGTCGACGACTACATTAGTGATGTACTAGAAGCGATTGATATATTAAATAAGTTTACGCATGTAAACAAAGCTACATTTGGGATCTCAGAGTCTGATATTGAGGAGTTTTCTTCTCAAGTTATTGATGCATTTAGCAATTTTCTTGAAGGAATTGAGCAATGTCGAATCGAAATCATTCATGCATTGGAAGAGAAAATTGACGATGCATTTATTGAACATGCTATTTCCGAAAACATTGATGATGTAGACATTTTATCTACCCATCACATAGTAGATCAAATCCTTCCGCATACAATTAAAATGAAAAAATTAGACAGTCAATTTTTAGAAATTGAAGTATTAGGGCACATCGACATAACTCAACAATTTGGTTCTAATAGTGATTTGAAGAATGATATTGGATTTGAAATGAACAGTTCATTTCCATTTGAAAGCCTTTTGTACATCGAATTAAACGACAAGTTTCCTAATAGTAAAGTTACCATCAAGAAATTTGAGGTGAATACAGATTCCTGGTATGAATAAATAGCACAACTTCCCAATCTGCTCCCCATAACCCGTTTCCCACCTTCTGCTTAGACAAGACCATTAGGCGGGAAGGAGGGATTCGAACACCTAGGAAACGGAGTCCAAATGAGATTGCTTCGTCGTGAAAAACTCCTCGCAATGACGGCACCAGCTAAGCCGGATGAACATTTATTTGCCTTACAGGTTTAGTTGGAGGGCAAAACTTATATAACTTTGCCCGGAGGTTGTTCACCTCCTTGGTTTTTTTTTCAAATGCGAGGGGGTTGAACTTGTTCGTCCCCTTTTTTATTTTGTGGTTAACGTTGGTAATACGCTTTTATATAAGTTTGCCGCACCAAAAAATTTGAGATGTATTTTTGTTATGCTGATGAAAGTGGCGATGGAGGCTTATATGATGCCAAAATGCCCGAGAAAACTGGTTCTCCCTACTTAATTTATGCGGCTGTTATCATACGTGATATACAATGGAAGCAGAGCTTAAATATTTTGAAGAATTTCAGAAAAAAGATTGCCAGGGAAGGTTATCTAGATTACGATAAGGAATTTCATTGTGCTGAAATGATTGATGTGCATAAGAAGATGTTATATGCCAGTATTAGTGTTCCTGATAGATGGAAATTAATAGAAGGGTTTGGACATACCATTGGTATGCAAACAGATTTCAAAGTATTAGATAAGCGAAAGTCAAAACTTGAACCTGTCGATTATACGACAGCAATAGTTACCAGATTATATCAAGCCTACGACCATTTTTTAGGTGCTAAAAAGGAACATGGTATTGTTTTCTTCGACCGGGCGAACGAGAAAAAAATCTCTACTCATGTTCGGAAGCTCTTGGGAACAGGAGTTAGCGAGCAATCTAGCGGAGTAGCGCCCATGACTTGGATTTTAGAAGATCCGATTTATAAGGTTTCCGCAGATTCAATGTTCATTCAATCTGCTGACGTTACAGCGTACACGTTTAAAGAACAAGAGTTTCCGCAACCATCCAGAAAAAAGTACGATGCGGATTTAATTTTTAAACGAAAACTTTTGAAGAGTTGTTATCATTCACCTTTTAGTGATGACGACGGAATTATTAGGGTATAAAAAAACCCCGGTCCCAAACCGAGGATTTGTTCAAGGCCAGCCGAGGTCGTACAACCCCTTAGGTCCTGATGGTGCAAATATACGAAAAATTAGAAATAAACATGCATTGACTGAAATTTTCAGAATGAAGTGTTAAGTAGCCTGACGGGTGTAGAAGCGAGATGATGTATATTTATTTCCTTTACAGGTTTAGTTGCAGGGCAAAAGTTATATAACTTTGCCTGGAGGTTCTTCACCTCCTTGGTTTTTTTAAAATGCAGGAGGGGTTGAACTTGTTCAGCCCCTTTTTTATTTTGTGATTACCGTTGGTAACGAAATATTATATATTATTACCAAATAATCACTAACTTAACATAAGGGAAATTTAACATCATGGCTGCTTACAGCGCATATACCGATCAGGAACTTGTGGCTTTTTTAAAGCAGGGGGATCATTTGGCTTTTACGGAGATTTATGACCGTTACTGGACGGTACTTTACTTGCACGGGCGCAAGATGCTGCGTGATGATGAGGAGGCTAAAGACATTGTACAAGAATTATTTAGTCAACTTTGGAATAAGGCTGCGGAACTCGACTTTAATGTCTCACTATCGTCTTACTTATATAAAGCTACCCGTAATAAGGTCTTCAACTACATTGCCCATAAAAAGGTGATCAATGATTATCAGGCTTCTTTGGTCCAGTTTATGGAAGAAGGAGAGTTGACCACGGACGAGTTGTTGCGTGAAAAGGAACTGGCCGCATTGATAGAAAAAGAGATCGCATTATTACCTCCAAAGATGAGAGAGGTTTTTGAGTTGAGCCGCAAACAGCACCTTAGTTATAAGGAAATTGGGGAGATTCTTGGCATTTCTGATCATACCGTGAAAAGGCAGGTGAGTAATGCTTTGGCTATTTTACGGACTAAGTTGGGTGTTTCGGCTGGAATTATTTACTTTTTGCTTTCTAATAAATAAAGGTTCTGTGAGAAAATTTCTCAATTTTAATTAGTTTATGCGGAAACAATAGTTACATTTGAATGTTTTGTGAGTAAATCTCTCATGCGATTATTATGCTATTAGAATTTACAGTTGGTAATTACCTCTCATTTAAAGATAAAAAAACGCTTAGTTTAGAAGCGGCTCCTATTACTGAATTTCCTGATAATGTGATTGACGCGGGTAATTTTAAATTGCTTAGGAGTGCTGTTATATATGGTGCTAATTCAAGTGGGAAGAGTAATTTTCTAAGTGCTTTAACGAAGATGCAAAACATTGTTACTTCCTCTGCCAAGCAAACATCAACTGATAGAATAGAAGTTTTTCCATATTTATTGAATACTATAACGGAGAATGCTCCTTCTTTTTTTGAAATATTATTTCTGATTGAAAATGTAAGATTCCGATACGGTTTTGAAGTAGATAAAGATAAAATTCATTCTGAATGGCTATTTGTATTAACAGTTGACCGAAAAAAGGAGAAAGAACTTTTCATACGTAATGAGGACGATTTTGACATTTCAAAGGATTTTAGTGAAGGCAAAGGAATTGAGCAAAAAACAAGAAGTAATGGTTTATTCTTATCTGCGGTGGATCAATTTAATGGAACGATTGCAAATGCAATCATGAGATGGTTTGATAAGTTTACGATTTTGTCGGGATTAAACCACGAAAAAGACCGGAGTCTTTCTGTGCTTTTAATGAAAGACAGCGGTTTTAAAGATCGGTTTAAAAAGTTCATCTGTGATTTTAATTTAGGTTTTAATGAAATAAGAATAGATGAAAGCGGTGAGGAAAGTAATTTGATTTTTACACGCCATAATAAATATAATGAGGATAATAAACTGGTGGATGATATTTCTTTCACGCTAACTAGTCATGAATCTTCGGGGACAAATAAACTTTTTGACATGGCTGGATATATTTGGGGTGGACTTTTTCTCGGCAAAGTCGTTGTCATAGATGAATTAGACGCAAAATTACATCCTCTAATTACTCAGGCAATTGTAAAGCTGTTCAATTCAAAAGAAAGTAATCCGCAAAATGCCCAATTGATTTTTGCGACGCATGATACAAATCTCCTTAATCATGGACATTTAAGAAGAGATCAAATTTATTTTACAGAAAAGGATCACTATGAAGCTTCGGATCTATATTCATTAGTAGAATACAAAGATATTGATGATATGAAAATTCGGAAGGACAGCAGCTTTGAAAAAGATTATATCAAAGGCAGATATGGTGCAATTCCATTTGTTGGAGACTTTTCATTTATATTAAACAAATGAGACGCCCAGCGAAGATTGATAATGCGGTAAAAAAGCGTTTTGCCCGTGAGGAGAAGAAGCGGGCGGTGGCTACAAAGACTAAAAGATTATTTTTTCTAATCGTTTGCGAAGGCGAGCAAACGGAGCCTAATTATTTCGGTCAGTTGAGCAAATCCATGCCGAAAGGTGCGGTGGATGTTCAAATGGAAATAGAAGGAGCGGCAAGAAATACAAATAGTCTGGTTGAGTATGCGAAAAGTTATCTTACTAGAAGCTCAAGAAGTTATGATCGGGTATGGGTTGTATTCGATAAAGATGACTTTTCTGATGCCAATTTCCATGATGCCATACAAAATGCCAAAAATAATGGTATGAAAGCGGCCTGGACCAATGAGGCTTTTGAGCTCTGGTTTTTACTTCATTTTCAGTATGTAAACCATAACATGAGTAGAAAAGACTACCAGAATTACCTTGAACGCGAGGTTGAACGGGTCACTGGCAAAAAATATACCTACAAAAAGAATGATCCAACTATGCACGCTTGTTTATCAGCTCATGGTAATCAAGAACGAGCAATTGAATGGGCTAAAAAATTAGAAAAGACGCATACTTGTACGAAGTATGCTATTCATAACCCGTGTACCAGGGTTCACAAGCTCGTAGAGGAGCTAAAGAACCCAGAAGAGGTCTGGGAGGAGATTAATGTGTGATTTATATAGCTCATAGTCAGTCGCTTGTTGATTAATTTACATTTTTTTAATGTTCATCTAATACTTCTTGTCTAGCTAGCTGTCCTATCATCAAATGGCGTTATAGTGCCATGGGGAATATGGATAATAATACACTAAAAGACTTACTGATTAAATACGAGCAGGGTACTGCTACTCCAGAGGAACATGTGTTGCTGGAAAGCTGGTATCTTGCTGAGGCAAGAAAAACTGGTACGCCCGTTAGTGCGGAACATCTTAGTGAAGCAAATGCAGAAATCTGGCAAGCCATATTGAATAACACTAATATTTCTGTTTCCCCACAATCATCGAATAAAAAGACTGTAAGGTTGTGGCCTCGTATGGCGGTGGCGGCCTCCCGAAGCAAGTTCGGGACTTCGCTAGTCGCTGCGGCGGCGGTAGCAGCGATTGTTTTCGGTGTTTGGTTCTTTAACAGTAGATATGATATGAATGCCGAGCCTGGTACTGAGGTAGCTAAGGTGAATGACATTGCGCCGGGTAAGAATGGTGCGACGATTACTTTGGCTAATGGCAAGGTGATCCAGTTGAGCGATGCGAAGAGCGGGGTAGTTGTTGGCGATGATCGGCTTGCTTACAACGATGGTTCTGCGATTCGTCATCCTGAATTTATTTCAGGATCCCGGACTAGCGAGGCCAGCATGCTTACTGCAACTACCGCCAAAGGCCAGACGTATCAGTTTACTTTACCTGACGGAACGAAGGTGTGGTTAAACGCCGGCAGTAAATTGGAGTTTCCTTCAAAATTTGGTAACGTTAAACAAAGAATTGTGAGGCTTAGCGGTGAAGGGTATTTTGAAGTAGCAAAAAATAAGAAGATGCCTTTTATAGTCAAAACAATTGGAAGTAGTAAAATCCCTGAACAGGAGATAACAGTATTGGGAACTCATTTCAACGTAAATGCCTATGAAGACGAGGGTGAGGTGAAAACTACTTTGCTGGAAGGAAGTGTGGCGCTGGATTACGGTGGTACGGATCTTTTGTTGAAACCGGGCCAGCAGGCCAGGACCGATATTGAAAATGAGATCATCATTAAAAAGGTAGAAGCTGAAGAAGCTGTAGCCTGGATCGATAACAAGTATATTTTTGAAGAGGAAACTATAGAAAGTATCATGCGGACACTCTCACGCTGGTACGATGTGGAAGTGGTTTATGAAGGCAATGTAAAGCATAAGAAGTTCTCAGGAATATTAGTGCGTAAGGAATACATTGCTAAAATATTGGATCAGATCGCGTTTACAGAAGCTGCTCACTTTAAAATTGAAGGAAGGAGGATTACTGTTATGCCATAGAATTTTACTGCTAACAGTATCTGAAAATTAAAACGGGAGTGCTTCGAAACTCCTCCCGCTTTATAGCCGGTACTGATAATCATTCCTTCGACAGAATCAACTAAACAAGAACCGAACAATCAAACTTAGGCAAACCTGCTGTAAAAAGCAAGTTTGGAGGCCGCTCATCGGGCTGCTGGGGATGGTTGTGAAACGATGAAGAAAATGAAATGTAAAAAAATACTGCGAATTATGAAGTTCACCACACTCATAATGATTGTATGTCTCGCCCAGGTGAGCGCCATTACAAGGGCGCAAATTAACCTGGACGAGCGCAAAGCTCCTTTGCAAAAAGTGCTTAAGGCAATTGGCAAGCAAAGTGGATATGGCTTCATCTATTCGACAGATGACCTGAAAGGCACCAATTTGATAGACATTAAACTGAACAATGGAACAGTAGAACAAGCCTTGAAACTTTGTTTTGATGGACAGCCTTTGGTTTACGAAGTGAATGACAAAATAGTAAAGATAAAACGAAAAACTGAGCCCAGTTTTCTGGATAATATTATTGCTCGTTTTAAGGCGATTGATGTTAAGGGTAGGGTGGTAGATCAGGAAGGGAAGCCCCTCCCAAACGCCAGTATCCAGGTAAAAGGGAAAAGTGCTGTTACGAATACTAATTCGGAGGGTGAGTTTGAGATTAAGGGTGTTGATGAGGATGCGGTGTTGGTGATTAGGTATGTGGGGTACAAGCAGCTGGAGATTAGCTTGAAAGATGCGGTGATGCCGTTGGAGATTAAGTTGAATGTGGCGACTGGGGAGTTGGAGGAGGTGAAGGTAGTTTACAAAACGGGATACCAAGATTTAAATAAGGAACGAAGTACGGGAAGCTTCGTGCAGATAGATAATGGTCTTCTCAATCGGAGTGTAAGCACAAATATTTTAGATCGTATTTACGATGTAACTAGTGGGTTGAATTATCAGCCGAATACATCTATAGCAAGAAGTCCTATAACGATACGCGGAATCAGTACAATCAATGGTGAGTTGAAACCATTGATTGTAGTTGATGGATTTCCTTATAACGACTACAATTTGGAAAGTATCAATCCGAATGATATAGAGAGCGTCACCGTGTTGAAAGATGCGGCGGCAGCCTCAATATGGGGCTCCAGAGCAGGCAATGGAGTAATTGTACTTAACACCAAAAAAGGAAAGTATAATCAACAGACCAAAGTTGCTTTTACTAGTAATATAACCCAAGGAGCTAAACCAGATTTGAGCTATCTACCGGTAATGACTGCAGCTCAGTCCATAGAAGTAGACAGACTAAGATTTAAAACGGGTGAGTTTGATGTATTTGATGATGTTTATACTTCAATCGATTATTTTCCTGCACTTTCGGAAGTTGTAGAACTGCTGTTAGCAGTCCGGAGAAATAGTATTACTCAGGCAGAGGCAGAAGCGAAGATCCAGGAGTTAACTAATAATGACGTTAGGAATGATATAAAGAATCACCTCATACAAAATACGATAAATCAACAATATTCACTAAACATAAGCGGTGGTGGAGCTAAAATGAATTATTTTGGTTCGGTAGGCTACGATAACAACAAAAGTAGCAACATTGGGGATAATTATAATAGACTTACCCTACGATTGGAAAATGCTTTCCGTCCTATTGAGAATCTTGAATTAAGAGCTTTTATTTCATACACCCAGAATGGAGCATCATCTAAAGGTAGCTATTTTCCAAATTTCATTCCAGACGGCAGAAACCCAATTTCTTCGTATTCAGCATTAGTCGATCAACAGGAAAATGCATTAACCATACCTTTCGTTTATAGGTCAGCGTATGTGGATAAGCTTAGTATTCCTGGGCTGCTTAACTGGCAATATAAGCCTTTAGAAGAACTACAGAACGTCAACAATAATAATAAGATAAATGATACCAGAATAGGCGCTTCTATGAGTTATCAAATCCTTTCGGGTCTTAAAGCGAATGTTCAATACCAGTTCAATAAAACACTTACTAACGGACAAAACGAACATGGTGGTGAGTCTTTTTATACTCGTGATTTAGTGAATCAATTCATGTATACGAATAACGGTGTAAATATTTACCCAATTCGGCGTGGCAGTATAATTGATTATCAAAATTTCGATCAAGATTCTTGGAACATTCGTTCTGGTTTAAATTATGACAAAAAATGGGGCAACCATAATGTAACATCAATTATAGGTTTTGAGGCTTCAGAATCAGATCTGAACCAGGACATATACAGACGGTATGGATATGATCCCGAAACAAACACTTTCAACACACAGGTAAATTATGAAAGCCAATATAATATTAGGGCGAGTGGTGGTGGTACCTCAGTTATCCCAAACCGGGATTCTTATAGTGGAACATTAAGTAGGTTGCGAAGCTACTACGCAAATGTGGCTTACACATATAATGAAAGATATACCTTAAGTTTGAGTGGTAGGCAAGATGGCGCCAATTTATTTGGTGTGAGATCAAATCAGAAGATTAATCCTTTCTGGTCAGCAGGCTTAGCATGGAACCTTTCGAATGAAAAATTCTATAATCTCGCCTTTTTGCCATATCTGAAGCTTAGAGCTACATATGGTTACAATGGAAATATTAAAAGTGATGCAACAGTATATCCGACTATCACTAGCGGTTCGTTGAGTGGACTAACAGGGTTACCACAAGCAGATTTAACTACTCCTGGAAATCCCTCTATTCGCTGGGAGAAAGTACGTGTGTTAAATTTAGGTCTAGATATACAGACCAGAAATAATGTAATCAGTGGAAGTTTAGAATACTATCATAAAGATGGCTTGGATCTTATTAGCAACATCAATAATGATCCTACCGCTGGATTTAGTGTTTATACTGGTAATAATGCAAGTATTAAAGGTCAAGGTATTGATGTAACACTGAATTCGATAAATATGAACGGACATTTTAAATGGCTTAGTAATTTATTATTTAGTTATAATGTAGAAGAAGTAACTGCTTTTGATCAAGCGCCAACAGTAGTGACATTATTTCAGTCAGCACCTTATATAGGTAAACCATTGTACTCTTTATACAGCTATAAATGGGCAGGACTTGATCCTTTGAATGGAGATCCAAGAGGCTATATAGGAGATAAAATATCACCATATAATACAGTCGTCGGCAGCACATCAGGTGTTCCTAATACAAAACCTGAAGATTTAATTTTTCACGGACGTTTAAATCCTTCCTATTTCGGCTCTCTTCGTAATACGTTGCTTTACAAAAATATTTCTTTATCCTTTAACATTGTATATGAATTTGGTCATTATTTTAGGAGGCCTTCAATTCGTTATGATAATCTATTTTCAAACTGGGGTGGACATAGTGATTATGCCCTGCGTTGGCAAAAACCTGGAGATGAAAAATTGACTAACGTTCCATCATTGCCAGCCACTCCTATTGTTAGCAGGGATACTTTTTATGAAAGATCGGAAATACTTGTCGAAAAGGCTGACCTTATCCGATTAAGAGACATTCGATTAAGTTACGATATAAACAAGGTAGCAACGACAACGTCAACTTTTCAAAATATAAAGATTTACCTATATGCAAGCAATCTGGGACTATTGTGGACGGCAAATAAAAAAGGAATTGACCCAGATTTTGGCAGTTTTAATATTCCTGTACCAAGAACAATTAGTATCGGTTTAAATCTCAATTTTTAATATGGCTATTATGAAATCATATAAATATTATAGCACCTTGACTCTAGTTATAGCCTCTCTATTTGTAGGTTGTAAAAAAGATTGGCTGGAAGCGAAAGCTAACAAGAACCAGTCAGTTCCTACGACACTTTCAGATTTTCAAAGTATGCTGGATTTTAGTGGGCTAGTTATGAATGTCAATAGTTTTGCATTAGGAGAAATCGCAGCAGATGGACATTATGTCACCGAAGCAGCGTGGACAAGTGCAACTACGTCAGCATCACGCAATGCTTATACCTGGTCGTTAAATACTCCATATTTAGATTTAGATACGTGGAGAGATACTTACGAAAGAGTATATTATTCTAATGTTGTCCTTAATGGGTTAAGCAACTATTTAATAAAAAATGAATTAGAAATAGAAACCTATAATAATATTAAAGGGCAAGCATTGTTTAATAGAGCGGAAGCATTCCATATGTTGTCGCAGCTTTACGCAATTCCTTATAATAAAACCACATCTGAAACGGATTTAGGCATTCCCATAAGACTTAGTTCTGATGTTACAGAAAAGTCTACCCGATCCTCAGTCGAACAAACGTATAATCAAATCATCAAGGATCTGCTCGAGGCAGAAAATTTATTGCCTTTAACGCCGATTTATCCAACAAGAGGAAGTAAACCTGCGCTATATGGGTTACTGGCGCGAGTTTATATGACTATGAATGATTATGAAAATTGCCTAAAGTACGCGGACAAGAGCCTCCAGTTAAGATCAGAGTTACTTGATTATAATTCTAAATCACAGAATGCAAATTTTATTGGTGGCTTCAATACTAACCCCGCTAACCCAGAAATATTGTTTCATATGACTATGTACACAAGTGAAATTTCGGGGTTTTTGACCACAAATTATCTAGTCGATCAAGCATTGTACAATCAATATCACCCAGATGACTTACGAAGGGTGCTTTTCTTTAGAAATAATGCAAATGGCACGAAATCTTATAAGGGGAATTATTTCAATAGTACAACCAATATGTTTACTGGAATAGGGACGGATGAAACCTACTTGATGCGAGCAGAATGCTATGCACGTATGGGAAATACCGTTGCAGCAATGAATGATCTAAATTCATTAATTAAAAAGAGATGGAGGAATACCGTTGTTTTTGTCCCTTTTTCCGCAATAAATCCTGAGGATGCTCTCAGTAAAATTCTAATTGAAAGAAGAAAAGAATTAATTATGAGAGGTCTGAGATGGAGCGACTTAAGGCGCTTAAATGTAGACGAAAGATTTAAGCAGACACTTACACGAACAATAGGAGGAGTAAATTATATCTTGGAGCCAGGTAGCTATAAGTATACATTTCCAATACCTAATGATATTCTAGATTATTCGGGGATGCCACAGACACCTGGTTGGTAACATCTAAATTTTAATACAAATAATTTATTTAAACAAATATGAAACGAGTAATCTTACTAGCGGGATTGATTTTGACCGCAGTCTTTACCATCAATGCGCAAATTCAGTACGCGCCATTAAAAGTAGGTGAAAAAGTGCCGGATATTGTATTCCGGAATATGAGTAATTATCATAGGGATTCAGCAAGTATAAAGGATTTTCAAGGTAAACTCCTTATATTGGATTTCTGGAGTATTAATTGTTCGCCATGTATTGCTGGCTTCCAAAAAATGGAAAAATTGCAACAGAAATTTGGGGATAAAATCCAAATTTTACTTGTTAACGGAATTAACGCTTTAGAAAAATTGGGTGGGAAGGAAAATTTTCCAAAGAATTCCCCAAATTCCATCATTAGAAGCACACATCTTCCGTTTGTTTTTCAAAGTTTGACACAAAAGGAAAATGAAGAGTATCGATACGGTAATGAAGACAAGGGAACTTTAACAAGTTTGTTCCAACATGCAGGAGAACCTTTTCATGTCTGGATCGATCAGAAAGGTATGGTTGTCGCTTTAACAACTGGTCAAGATACTAATGAGCAAACCATTCAAGCCGTCCTAGAAGGTAAAAAAGCTGATCTTCAAACTAAAAATTATCCCAGCGCAATAGCCTATAGTAGGTATGGTTCTTTTCTTCGTTCGCCCAATGATTTAGTACTCAGTAAGCTACAATATTCTTCGGTCATTACGAAAAATCTTTTCACAAAGCATGGTGTTGGCTCGGGTTGGTTAAGTGATAGTCTGACTAACAACATCATTGGATATAGGAAAATGAATAGTGATATAATAACTCTATTTAAAAACGCATATGACTTTAAAGGGGAAGGTACTTACAAAGTTGTCTTGGAAGTAAAAAATTTCCAGCCATTTGTTTTACCCAATAACCCTACTGAAACTGCCGACTGGAAAGCCAATAACATTTATTGTTATGAGTTGATGTTACCGCCATTTAGAATCACTCCCTCAAATGAAGCTAATATGAATACAATTAGGGATATTATGCGTAGAAATTTGGAGGACTATTTCGGTATCAAGGGGAATATCGAAACTAGAAAAATAAACTGTTTGGTTCTCAATAGAACGAATAGGAATATTTCATTAAAATCATCACAAAAAGAGACGGTTATCGAAGCAACAGATAAACAATTTAGATTATCTCATGTATCTTTTGAAGCCTTTGTAACTAGTTTTCGGGTTAAGGTAAATGGATATAAGGGTGGCACACCTATAATAGATGAAACAGGTCTTGATAGCATTAAAATAGACATGATTATAAACGCAAATCTAAGCGATATTTCTGCTGTTAAGAAAGAATTATTACGATATGGTATTGGAATTAAAGAGGAGCAGCGAGAATTCAATGTGCTTTTGTTAAAGCAAGAAGAGGGGCTTAAATAAACATGGTCATTTTTAATAAAATACAGAATGCTAAATTATAACAAAATTTTACTGACTGTAATCGTACTTATTAGTCAGCAATTAGTTTACGGACAGAACAAAAAAGGGTTCAGTATTTCGGGAGAGTTGAAAGGTCTACAAGATAACACTCTTATCATGCTTCAAAGGGAGAAGGATACCGTTGGAGTCACATTTGTTAAAAATCAGCGTTTTCAATTTAAAGGATTTGCAGATCAAGAAGGTGAACCCTATTTTATTAAAATTGATACAACTTCAAAGAAATACAGTTACCAGATCAAAGGTGCTATCCGAATAATTATGGAAAATAAACCCCTATTATTAAATGGGGATCTCATTGATTTGTCTACAACTGCACTGACTGTGACTGGCTCTGACTCCCATGATGATTATAAAGGGTTTGTATTATTACAAAATGAGATATTGAGGCCAGCAAATTCAGCATTATCTAAAATGAATTTGGCTTTGGAGAAATATGGAGCCAATGGGAAAAGAAAAGTAGATTCACTTTATTATGCTGATTGCGTAATTGAATTTAATAATGCTTTGCAAAAGGTTGAAGACTCAAAGAGAGACTGGATCAACAGACATCGGAATTCATTAGTTGTTCCCTGGGCCATAGGAATAAGTATTGGAGGCGAAGAACGAGAGAAAGCTTACGCCGGCTTGACCCAAAGAGCAAAGGATAGTTATTTTGGAAAGCAATTATTAGAAGCCATCGAAACAGAGAGACGTAATGCAGTTGGCGCGGTCATGACCAATTTTGAGTTTCAAAAACCTGACGGAAAATCATTATCACTTAAAGAGGTAGTTGACATGAGCAAACTGACTATCGTTGATTTTTGGGCAAGTTGGTGTAAGCCCTGTCGAGCTTCGTTTCCCAAAATGAAAGATTTGTATGCTGCATACCATAGTAAAGGACTAAATATTATTAGCTATTCTATTGACAAAGATGAAAGCGCATGGCTGAAGGCATTGACACAAGATAATCTCCCATGGCTCAATATTAGACAAACCCATGGTATGGCAGAAGAAATATATGGGGTTAATACGGTTCCTTCGATATTTTTGTTAGATCATACCGGTAAAATTATATCTAATGAATTGAGAGGTGAGGCACTTTATAAGAAGGTAGAGGAGTTATTAGGGAGTAAGTAATATGAAGAAGTTATTAACGATTATTCTGGGGTTGATAGTGCTTAATGTAACAGTGCAAGCCCAAATATTAAAACCCGTAAAATGGAGATTTACAAGTAAGAAAGTAAAGCCCAATATTTATGAAATACACCTGACTGCGTCAATTGATAAAGGTTGGAAGATTTATAGCCAGAATACACCTAAGGGTGGGCCTTTGCCAACAAAGATCAGCTTTGCGAAAAATCCATTGGTACTATTGGGTGGGAAGGTGAAGGAAGTAGGTGAAATGCATAAAGTAGATGAGCCCGCCTTTGGCGTGCAGGTGTTTTATTTTACTGATAAGGTTGACTTCGTTCAAATCGTAAAGCTGAAAAAGCCAGGTGTAAAGACAAGCTTATCCGGAACGGTAGAGTTTATGGCGTGTGATGAATCGCAGTGTTTACCGCCGGAGGAGATAGGGTTTGAGGTTGAATTAAAATGATCCTTAAAATAACGCCTTTGAATCAGTGAATCGAAGTCCGGAGGGTTTTGTCTTTTCCCTCCGGCTTCTTAATAGATCCCTCGAAACTCGGGATGATACTGAAACAAGTTCAGCACAGGCTGATTGAATTATGATGAAAAAACCCAGACTGAGACAATACTTTGCGCTTCATTCAAATGTGATTGTAGCAAATGATGATGTTCATGTAAAGGTTTTAGAACCCTTTGAGATTGAGGTTGGTTGTATGCTTCGTGACAGCAGCGGCAACAATATCTTTGAGCTCTGTGTGAGCTTTAAGCATGGTAAAAGTTTTATGAATGCGTTTGGGCTGGGCAGTGTTGAGGAGATAAAGGGGATCACCAAAGAGGATTTGATAAGGGTGTGGAAGTGTCAGATGATAGAAGAGATGACAAAATAAAAATTAACAACATAAAAAATGAAAGAATTCGAATACTATAGCCTCCTGTTGGAGAGACTTGAAAACCAAAGCCCTTTGGATGGGCCGAAAGAATATGAAATGATGAAAGCCCAGGCGGAGCGGATAAGAAAGGGTATGGTGATGTGGCTGATTGATGATTCGCTTAGGGCAATAAGTGAGCAGAATGTTTTGAAAAAAGATTGCTGTATGCATCTGATGAGGGCTTTGGCGCTTTCGGTATCGGAGGGTCATGTGAGCAGCAGTACCTGGAATATGCTGCTGATGGCGCTGATTAAAAGTATACGGGGATAGAAGTGGGTGAGTTTGAGATGTCGGATTGGGAACCTAAAAGCGACTTAGTTAATTGAGCATAATGGAGAATCAATTTCAGGCAATAGGTATGCTGATAGGTGACCTTAGGAAGGGTCGTAATTTATTAACGGAAGGGATAGTGGAAGAATTGAGAGATAATTTCAGGGAGATCCTGATGCAGCTGGGTTATGCCTGGTATCAGAAGGTGGAGTGGCTGGATTATCTGCTGGATTTTCACATCGCCGAGGCGGAAAGGCTAAGGACTTTTGTGGTGCATGAAGAGGGCAGGGACTATCCTTCTTTAAGGGCTGTGCTGTATGAGGAACTGACTTTGCTGATCACCAGGCTGAATATGCTGGTAAATGGTGAAGAGGGGCTGGAGTGGAAGGAGTTGATGTAGGATTTTTTTGGACCCAAATCCAAAATATTGGGAAATGATTTATTTAATTGAGATTCCTGATAGAAATCGGGATGGATAAATTAAATAGGATGCTGTGACAGCATCAGCCCCTTTGGATTAAGGGGAATGTTCTTTGACAAAATCAGGAAAAAGAAAAATGAGTAATACAGCTCATTTGTTTTAAAAATACAGCTCGTTTTATCGGATTTTGAGCTGTATTTAGTCTAAAGTTGAGCTCTAAATTAAATACAGCTCATTTGTTTTAAAAATACAGCTCATTTTATCGGATTTTGAGCTGTATTTGAGTTATATTTGAGCTATAAAACATTAAAATGGGAAATAAACATACCGGGAAGATTTTAGACTACTTGATGGAAAATCCTTTAAGTTCTTCTACTGAGATATTTGAGGGTTCAAAATTAGATATAGGGTTTTCAACACTTAAGAGATACTTAACCGCACTTTTAGCAGAAGGTTTGATTGTTTCAACCGGTAAGTTAAAAGCGGTTAGATACCAGCTAAGTCCAGCTTATGCTGTGCTTCATCCGATAGAAGTAGATAGGTATTTTGAGAGAGAGCAGGATGAAAGAAAAATTCAAAATCAGTTTAATCTGGAATTGATGACACGGGTTTTAAATGGCATTTCGTTATTTAATGCTAAAGAATTGGAGTTCTTGAATGGTCTTCAGCAAAAATTTACTGATAATGTATCTCATCTCTCCAAGTCGACATACGATAAAGAGATGGAACGATTGGCTATAGATCTGAGCTGGAAGTCATCGCAAATAGAAGGCAATACCTATTCACTGTTGGAAACTGAACGGTTACTGAAAGAACAGGAAACTGCAGAAGGTAAGCCAAAAGATGATGCTACCATGCTACTTAATCACAAGGATGCGATCAATTTTATCATAGAAAATCCAGATTATGTGGAACCCCTGGCCATATCAAGAATAGAGGATATCCATAGCTTGTTGGTAAAGGGTTTGGGTGTAGATCGCAACTTACGGCAAAGAAGGGTGGGTATATCTGGAACCAATTATGTGCCACTAGATAATGAACATCAAATAAGGGATGCTATAAATGAGCTCTGTTTATTGATCAATAGCAAACATAATGTATTTGAGAAAGCGCTGCTGGCATTGGTCATGCTATCGTATATACAGCCCTTTGCCGATGGTAATAAACGCACAGCAAGGATTATCAGCAATGCCCTGTTGATCGCGTATCAGTATTGCCCGATTTCATTTAGAACGGTAGATTCTATTGAATATAAAAAGGCGATGTTGTTGTTTTACGAGCAGAATAACATCTATGCTTTTAAGGAGATTTTTAAAAGCCAGTTTGAATTTGCGGTGAAGACCTACTTCTAATATTCAACCTCCTTTGGAGGTTCTTTTTCCTGAAACCCGATATGTGTATGCATGCCGGGTTTTTGAAGAGGGCAGGGATTATCCTTCTATCAGGGCGGTGCTGTATGAGGAATTGACTTTGCTGATCACCAGGTTGAATATGCTGGTGAATGGTGAAGAGGGGCTGGAGTGGAAGGATTTGATGTAGGTTAATATTAAATGAAAGAACAGACTTGTAAATAGGCTTTAAAACCGGGTTTAATTTACTGGATATAGCATAGGAGCTGTAGTTGAAAAACTATGGCTTTTTATTTTGTAATTGTTTGATAATTAATAAATTATATTTTAAAATATTGGAAATTCTTTAGTGTTGGAGGTTATTTTTTACATAATTTTGCGATGTAAATTAATCCAGATATGAAAGTAAGAGCGCCTTAATTAAATCAGTTTTTATACCAGTATAATTATCCATTACAAAAATTGAAAAATCATTAAATGAATAGAAAATTAATACTCTTGATTTATCCAAAGCACAACAGGACTGCGTGTTTGGTGATGAAAAATGACAGCCACCTTTACCGGATCAACCATATGTGGAATTTCCTGGACTTTGTCAATGCGTTGGAGCTGGTATGCAGCAAGATCGGCAAAGGTTTGTACTATGTTCACTGCCTGAATCTTTGTGACAAACGATCGGGTGACTGGGTGATGGTTTGCAGTTTTACCGATCTGGAAGGCACGATACGGCTTTGGAACAGAACTATTGATCCTGACGCTAAAAAACCTGTGTTTTCATGGAGCGGGACAGTTGCAACTTTTCAACTAGCGGTGGCGAACCTGCTTAAAATGATCCGCTAAATTTTTCTAAACATCTTCCTCCTCTCTGAGGGGTGTTTTGCTGGTCCGTTCCTATCGGATCGATGTCCGCCTTTCAGCGGTATTCACATTTAAAATTTTTATTCTTTATGAAAGCAATCTTGATAAGGATTGAGAAACTGCTTATTGCCCTGCTCGAAGAGTGGCGGGAACTTAATTCATGTGAAAAAACTGCGCGTGTTCCTGTGGTGGTTGATGATATTTGGCTGACTAAGGATGCGGTTATGGATCTGCTCTGTATTACGGAAAGTACTTTTTATCGCCGGCTGGCGGAGTGTAATTGGGTCAGGAAAAAGAACGGTCGGGAATGGTATTATTTGAAGAGTTCAGTTATTTGAAAAGATTCGCAAATATTTGATATTTTATACAAAATATTTCTTTTTGGTTAATGTTAGGGGTTTTGTGTAGATTTGCGGGTAGCAAACTAACTTATTATGTCGAATAAAATAATTGGAGTTCCTGATGATGTGATACTAAGTCAAATCTATTTTGTACGCGGACAAAAAGTAATGATCGATTCAGATCTTGCTTTACTTTATGAAGTGGAAACTAAGCAACTTAAAAGACAGGTTCGAAGAAATATTGATCGGTTCCCGGATGATTTCATGTTTGAACTAAACACTGAAGAGAGTAAATCTTTAAGGTGCCAATTTGGCACCTTAAAACAAGGTGAGCATGTTAAGTATGCGCCCATAGTATTTACAGAGCAGGGTGTTGCAATGTTATCCAGTGTGCTAAACAGCAAAACCGCTATTCAAATGAATATTCAGATCATTAGAATATTTACACGAATTAGGCAGATGCTTTTTGATAACACAGATCTAAGGTTGGAAATAGAAAAGATCAGACAAAAACTAGGCAATCAGGATAAGAACATGGAAATAGTGTTTCAATATCTTGATGAATTGCAGGAGAAAACTGATAAACTGGATCTTAAAATAAACCCTGATAGAAAGAATATGGGATTTCAAATTGGAAATAGTGAGAAACATAGGTAACAAGTAAGTAACATCATATGATCATGTAAATTAAAGTGGTAGTGCTGGAACGCGACAAGAAATGGTCTCTGCGGCACCTGATGTATGGCTGAATAAGGATGCGGTAGTGGATCTGCTCTGTATTACGGAAAGTACTTTTTATCGCCGGCTGGCGGAGTGTAATTGGGTCAGGAAAAAGAACGGTCGGGGAATGGTATTATTTGAAGAGTTCAGGTTATTTGAACTAACTTGGTTATTATGACAGAAACGCCGAGGGAGTGGAGGGAAATGATATCCGTTTAATTATAATTAACCGGATAATATTATGGTTGCTAGTTAAAGGTTAGTTAATTTAGCTCATAACATTTATAATATGGATATCAAGTTGTTTGAAAGCAAGCGAATCCGCTCGGAATGGAGCGAGACTGAGCAGAAATGGTATTTTTCGGTACAAGATGTAGTTGAGATACTTACTGATAGCACAGATGTAAAGCAATACATCAAGAAGATGCTGAGTAGGGATGAACAACTTAAAAGCAACTGGGGTACAATTTGTACCCTAGTTGAAATGACCGCAACAGATGGTAAAAGAAGGAAAATTCAATCTTCTGACACAAAAGGCTTACTACGGATTATCCAATCGGTTCCTTCTGCTAAAGCGGAGCCATTTAAATTATGGCTTGCACAGGTTGGTTCAGACAGATTGGATGAGATTGAAAATCCCGAACTTGCTCAGGCCAGGATGCGGGATATTTACCGTGCTAAAGGATATAGTGAAGGCTGGATCGATAAGCGGGTAAGAGGAATTGCAGTAAGGGATGAACTAACGGGGGAATGGAAAAATCGGGGCGTGAAAGAAGGAATTGAATACAGTATATTGACTGCTGAAATTAGTAAGGCTACATTTGGTTTGATCCCCTCAGATCATAAGAAAATGAAGGGTTTAACCAAGCCTGCTGAAAATCTAAGAGATCATATGACCGATCTGGAATTGATTTTTACCATGCTTGGTGAAGCTTCGACCACGGAGATTGCCAAAAGTAAAGATGCGCAAGGCTTTGAAGAGAATAAGACAGCTGCAAAACAAGGTGGTGTTATCGCCGGCAATGCCAGAAAGGAACTGGAACAGAAGTCTGGTAAGAAAGTGGTAAGTAAGGAGAATTATCTTGGGTTAGAGGATAAGAAGAGGCTTAAGTGAAATCGGATTGAATATAGGAATCTTCACTTACGGGACACGCGGCGACGTACAGCCGTATATAGCCTTAGCATTGGGGCTTATGGATAAGGGCCACCAGGTAATCCTGGCGGCACCCCAAAATTTCAAGGAATTGGTTGAGGGATTTGGCGTTGCTTTTCATCCGCTTTACGGGGACGCGGAAACAGAGATGAACCGGAAAACCTAAATGAGTGGATACTGAAAGGTGATAAACCCATATACATGGGCTTTGGCAGCAATGGTGTAGGGAATCCAGAAAAGTTTGTCAACATCATAAAGGAGATTCTGACCAAAACCAGCGAACGCATTTTATTTTGTACCGGATGGGGCTTATTTAATTGCTTACCTGAGCATGAAAATCTATTTGTCACCAAATATGTAAACCACAGGGACATTTTACCAAAATGTAAATTGGGAATATTTCATGGTGGTGCAGGTACACTGGCAGCTATGTTAAGGAACAATTTGCCGGTAATTATTATTTCGTTTTATACCGACCAGCCAACCTGGGGTAAAATTGCAAAACGGAGAAATCTAGGTGCACATATCCCGGTAAAAAAACTAACTGCCGATAAGTTGATTTCAGCATTGTCAAAGGTTCAAACAGAAGAAGTAAGGAATGTTGCCATAATCGGAGAACAAATAAGAAACGAAAACGGCCTTGAAAATGCGATAAATGAAATCGAAAACTACTTTAGTTAAACGGTATTATTTGAAAGCTCAATAATTTGAAAATGCATGCAAATAATTGATTTTTTGTACAAAATATTTCTTTTTGATTAATGTTAGGGGTTTTGATTATATTTGTACTCACCAATTAAGGCAATTGGATTTTCAAACTTAAATAACGAAATTTGATGAAACATCAATTGATTATGCCATCGTCTATAGACCATTTAAGAAATGCAATAATAGATAAGCTAATGGCTATTTCTAGCAAGGATTATTTAGTTGCATTAAATAAGTTAATGGAAAGTGCGGTCGAAAAAGATGTGGTAGAACTTTCGCCAGAACAAATCTTAATGCTAGAGATGAGCGATAATGACATTAAAAATGAAAACGTCATTGCTCAGGATGATTTAGATAAAGAAGATCTAAAATGGCTAAAAGCATTGTAGTCTGGACAGCGACAGCAGTTAAGCAAAGAAGAGCAATATTAAAATACTGGACTCAAAAAAACGCATTCAACTGCATACGCGGAAAAATTGATTAAACTTATCAATATATGAAAAAAGTAGAGACAAAGGAACAAAAATTGAAAAGGTTCACTTTTGATCCTGAAAGGGATAAGATGGTTAATCTTCCAAATTATCTTGATCATCCTTTTTTTCAAAAAAAGGCAGAAGATTCAAAGAGGACAATGGAGAGATTCGGTCTTCCGGCGCAAATTCTTAAACTTCAAATTGATCGACTGAAAAAATAAATTCATTTAGAGAATGATATAATGATCCCCCGGGTATAATTTGCCTGGGGGATTTTTAAAAAGGTGTCCGGCAGCGTACGGCCGATGTTCAATAATGAACGGTTTCAACATCGATTTAGAAAGAAAGCAGGGTGGAACTGCAATTTAAAGCGTTTGCCGGTCTTGGCACTAACTTGGTGAATTGCAGTTCTATCTTATCTTTAACCGATCAACCAGGCGCTGCCATGTTCAGACTCAATTTAAAAATCGCTTTGCGTAATCTTTGGAGAAACAAGACTTCTTCTGTGATTAATATTATTGGTCTGGCAACAGGTTTGGCCTCCTGCCTTTTACTGCTGTTGTACGTGAACTACGAATGGAATTTCAACAGGCAATCCAAAGGTGCCGACAAGGTTTATCAGGTACTGATTAATTTCCAGGATGCATCTGGAAAGATCACCAGTACGGGTGGTCAGCCAGGGAATATCATCCACGCAGCGATCAGAGAACGTGCTCCGGAAATTGATGCGGTAGCACGAATCACCGGAGGCGGGCAGACACTCATTGCCAATGGCAGGACAAGCTTTAAAAGGGTTTCAATATTTGCAGATCCTGAAATACTGAAGATCTTCAATTACGAATTTGTAGCTGGCAATCCCACTATAGCGCTTGATGCGCCGAATTCTGTTGTCGTAACGGAACAGACCGCAAAGCTGTTGTTTGGCGGGGTCAATGTGCTCAATAAAAGTATAAAATACGACAACGACAGGGACCTGAAGATCACCGGTGTGATCAAAGACTTTCCGGCCAATACTTCCATTAAGTTCGATTATCTCTTGCCCTGGTCTTTCCTGGAGTCGATAAATGGAAATGTCAAAATTTGGAACTGGAGCGACTTCAGCTGGCCGGTGATGGTCAAGGTAAACGACCCCTCAAAAGTCGATTTGATCAACGGCAAGATCAAAGGCCTGTTCAATGAGCGAACTCCCGATACCAGGGGGGAGAATTTCTTATTTCCATTCACTAAAACACACCTCTATAGTAAATTTGTTAACGGAAAAAGTGCTGGTGGTGACATTGAAAAAATTTATCTGTTTATTGGCCTGGCATTTGGCATCTTATTGATCGCCTGCATCAATTTTATGAATATGGCGACTGCCAAATCGGAGCGCAGGGCGAAGGAAGTGGGTATCAGGAAGACCATTGGCGCCACAAGGGCTTCATTAATTATACAGTTCCTTACCGAAGCGATGGTACTGACTATTGGAAGTGTATTATTGGCAATAACCACTGTAGAACTTACTTTGCCTATGTTCAACAATTTGCTGGGTATAGAAATCTCCATTGACTATGGCAATATCTGGTATTGGCTGGTCATTTTTGGAGTGGTATTGGTTACCGGATTGCTGTCAGGGTTATATCCTGCGCTGTTCCTCTCTGCTTTCAACCCCGTTCAAACTTTAAAAAGAAAGACCGCAAGGGCAAAGTCAGTCCCTGTCAATTTGAGGCAGGTGTTGGTTGTGGGCCAGTTTTGCTTTGCCATTATGCTGATCATCGCTACGCTGGTGATCTACAAACAGATCAGCTTCATTAAAAACAGGCCGATTGGCTACAACGCAAATCTGCTGGCAGAAATGCCGCAGGAGGGCGAGCTTTCCCGTAAATTTGAGGTCTTCAAATCGCAAGTCCTGAAAACAGGAGCCGTCACCGCTGTAAACCAGGCCGCTGGCAGTCTTTCCAGCGTGAGTAACTGGTTTTCGGGTTTCGAATGGCCCAATCGGGCTCCGGGACAAGAGGATATTGTTTTTAACCGTTTGGAAACGGCTTATGATTTTGTGAAGACCAGTGGTGTGGAGCTGGTCGCAGGACGTGATTTTTCTAAGGACTTTGCTTCTGATATGGAAGGGGTTCTGCTGAGCAGCTCGGCGGTAAAGGTGATGAACCTTCAAAATCCGGTGGGCACCAGGGTGAGACTCAATGGCAAGGATTTGCATGTAATTGGGGTGTTCAAAGATTTTATCTGGGAGTCACCTTATCAGCCTGCTAAACCACTGGTCATCAATTTCAATAGGGACAAAGGCTATAGAATCAACATGCGTCTGAATCCTGCCAACAGTCTAAGCCGGAATGTGGAACTGATCTCAGCTGTCGCAAAAAGGCTGAATCCGGCATATCCGGTCGACATTAGGTTTGTGGACCATCTGTACGCCCAAAAACTGCAGTCTGAAAAGATCCTGGGCATTCTGGCCAACCTGTTTGGAGGCATCGCGATATTGATCTCATGCATGGGGCTTTATGGCCTGGTGGCCTACAGTGCGGAACAGCGTACGAAGGAATTTGGTGTGCGCCGTGTACTGGGCGCTTCAGTGAGCAATATCATGAGGTTGCTGTCGTTTTCGTTCCTGAAAATGGTGTTTGTCGCTGCTTGTATTGGCGTACCTTTGGCTTATTACTTGATGAACAGGTGGCTCACTAATTTTGAATTCCGGACAAGCATATCATTGACGGTTATATTGATATCTATAATTGGCACTGCCGTTGTTGCATTTCTGACGGTCAGTTTTCAGGCGTACAAGGCTGCAAAGGCCAATCCTGTGGAAGCGCTAAAGTATGAGTAATAGGGGGGATTGATTATGCCATCCTCTATAGATCATTTAAGAAATGCAATAATAGATAAGCTAATGGCTATTTCTAACAAGGATTATTTAGTTGCATTAAATAAGTTAATGGAAAGTGCGGTCGAAAAAGATGTAGCTGAGGAAGTATTGCCCAAACACGTAATTGTAGGAATTAAAAAAGGGCAGGCTGATTTTGAAGCTGGGCGATACATTACATTCGATACGTTTAAGAAAAAGCTTTCTGCTAAATAGTGAGTTGGGAAATTTTAATCTCCGAAACTGCTGTCGAAACCTTCGAAGCAATTCGGGCTCAAATCCTGCAACGGCTAGGAAATAAAGCTGTCGAAGACTTTGAGAAAAATACTTCTCACTTTTCTATTATTTCACAAGAACATGAAAAGTCAAGATGAAAAGTAAATTCATTTAAAGAGTGAGATTCCAAAATCCTTCCAAAATCAGCGCTGAAATTCCCAATCTCTCCCAATCCCTTCCATAATGATTTAGGAGCTTTGTGCTTGTTTTTAAGCTGTTTATGTTTGTTCTGTCGCTGCTGTTGAGCGGCGATGTTTTATGTGATCGAGGCCGGTGCACAGGTGTGAAGAACATAAGAGTTAACAGATTTATTAACATTTTAAATAACAAGATTATGGCATTTTTATTAGGCGGCCCGTATTATCATATGCAGGGTAGGGCCGGAAACAACGTGGGCCGGGTGGTCAAGGGCAGGAATGTCTTTGGGATGCGTCCGGCAAAGTCCAACAGACCGCCAAGTGCGGCGCAGCTCGATGTTCAGATGCAGCTGAGCCTGATGGCTGGCTGGATGAGCGAGATGAGTGGTTTTATTAAAATCGGCTTTGAGGATTATGATTCGGAGATGAGTCCATGGAATGCAGCTTTGAAGTATAATCTGGCCAATTCGATCACGGGTGTTTCGCCAAATTATACGATCGATTATCCGAAGGTGCTGTTTAGCCGTGGTAAACTGGCCCAGGGCAAAAACGTGGTCATGGCGACTACGGTGGATGCGCAATTGGATTTTACATGGTCGGCTGCGGTGCCTTCTTTGAAAGTTGGTGCGGGTACGGATAAGGCGATTTTTGTGGTGTACAATCCGTCGAAACAGGAGTGGGATGTGTCGAGTGGCGCGGCGACGAGGTCTTCGCTTTCGTATGATATGTTGCTGCCTGTGGATTGGAGTGGCGATAATGTTCAGGTGTGGTGCTCGTTTTTGAGTACTAACAACAAGGAAGTGAGTACGACTCAGTTTTTGGGCGCGACGGTCGTTCAGTAATTTGTTGAGAAAAACTGGTGAACTCCTCCTGGACTGGGACACAGCTGCGCAATGCCCCTATGTCCATCGGAGTCACCAGTTTTTCTCTCTCACAAACAAATTATGAACGCAGGTCATCGACCAAATTAATTTGAGTCTGCTTAAAAGGGAAGGGTTAAAAATGGTGATCTCCTCTAGGGCTCGGGTTTACTCGAAGTATCGATTGATTTTGGTCTCGTAGAGCTCCTTCGTCGGTTTCAAGGCGCTGAAGGGCGCATGAAAGCAATGCCCATCGGAGACACCATTTTTAAAGTAAAGCAGGGTGGTTAAGCGTTTCGTCATGCTGAGTTTATCTCAGTATCCCGGCCTTGCTATTTCGGGATCCTGACCTGCGTCAGGATGACGATCGCTTTAAAATTTAAGAGAAATTAAATAAGAAAAAATTATGAAGACAATGTTTTTAAATGCATTCCGGGAAAGGGATGTGGAGGTAGCGAGGGTGGTGCTGTTGTTTGTGATCTTGTTGTTGATGTGGCCGATGGTGCAGCAGCAGCTTTTGAGGTTTGATGTGACGGTAGGTTATGTGGATCCGGGTATTTTGGTGCTGGTGGTGATCAGCCTGATCTGTTTTTTGGGCTTGATCGGTTTGTGCTGGTGGTTGTTTAGCAAGTTTTTGCTGGTGTTTGGGCTGCCGGGGTTTGGTAGTTTGGTTTTACGTTTTAATGAGTTAGAATTATGGTTTCAGTTAGGTTTTTATTTTGGGGTGTATGCGCTACTGTTGTTAGCTGGTGTGGGGTGTTTTGTAGCGGTGTTGTAGGTTTTAATAGCGAGTCCGGGGTTCTGAAACAAGTTCAGAATGACGACCGTAATAATAAAAAGAATTATGAAAGAGTTATTGAAATCGCCCGAAAAGAAATCGGGGTTAGGGAAGAAGGTGGTGAAAATTGTGGTGTCGCTGTTAAGGGATATCTTAGTTACGTGGGCATCAAATCGCCTGCGCCGTGGTGCGCGGCTTTTGTGAGTTGGTGTTTTGGGCAGGCGGGGTTTGTTCAGCCCAGGACAGCGTGGTGTCCGGCACTCTTTCCCGACGCAAGGTCGGGAAAGGCTCCCCAGGGACGACTTAGAAAGGACCCGCTTCCGGGGAGGATCATGGGAATTTATTTTCCGTCGAAGGGCAGGATAGCGCATTGCGGGATTGTAGAAAAGGTGCGGGGTGATTTTGTGTATGTTATTGAGGGGAATACGAATGTGGCGGGGGGCCGGGATGGTGATCGTGTGATGCGCAGGTTGAGGCATAATAGGACAATCGCGAGGTATGCGGATTGGTTAAATTAAAAAAGAACATTATGGCAATATTAAAAAATGGTTTGTTTGGGGCGGTGAGTGGCCGTCTGGGCAATACAGTAATTTATCAAAAAGATAATAAAATGTTTGTACGGATGATAGGAAAGCGAAAAGCGCCACTTTCGGAAAATGAATTGGCCAACAGGTTTGCTTTTGGAGTGGTGATGGGTTTTTTGAAGGTGATGAGGCTTTTAATAAATGTGGGTTTTGCTGTGGCGGCTAAATCGGATGGCATGTACCCGATGAATAAGGCGGTTTCGGTCAATAGAAAATGGGCTTTAACGGGTTCGTATCCTGATGTGGAAATTGATTATGCCAGGGCATTGCTGAGTTTCGGGAGCTTGTATGGTCTGGCAGGTCCGTCTGTTGTACTGGAGGGCAATGCGCTTAATTTTAGCTGGGAAGTGGATGTGTCTATGGGCTGGCCTTATGCGATCGACCAGGTGATGGTTCTGGCTTATTTCCCCGATTTGGTTTTGGAGGAGGGGTCAGGGTTGCAAAAAGCTTATTTTTCTTTGAATGCGGCTTTGCGAAAGTCAGGTCATGCTTCGTTGGATTTACCTGATGAACTGGTCAATGAGCGGATGGAGGTCTATGTGACGGTGGTATCGAACGATAAACTGAGTGCTTCGATGAGTCAGTATCTGGGGAGGTTGAATTGAGCGTTTCATTCATGAGCTCCAATTTGATCACCTGGAGAACAGAAATGAATCATCATCATCTTCCCCGAACTTTTTATCTCCGTTGGAATCTGTTGTTGCCTGAATCAGGATGGTCAGCGTACTGCCGGTTTTAAAGCTATTCACATTTCTTTGGCGTGATCTGTTTGAATTGCTTCCCTGACTGTGTTGAAGTAAAAAGATAGGAGGGATCTTTGTGGTCAAGCTGCCCATGGTACCTGATTGGACCGCCTACTTAATCGCCACCTGATGTATCGAATAATTTGACTTACTGCCATGGATATTGCCATTGGTAGAACGGTCCCTACCCAGGCCCAGATAGAGTTTGTTTCTAATTGGAAACATAAAACCATAATTTTGACTCACCCAGGCAGTAAAATAACTGTACCCGGACACCGGCGACCATTTATCTTGCTGAGGATCGTATACTGCGAACAAAGAAGAGTAATTACTGGCATAGCCATCTGAGTAATTCCCGCCATAGATGTAAATTTTGTTATTAAAGCTGGTGAGGTAAGAATCACCGGCACCAACTTCCCTGTCCGTAATCCAATTTCTTTTAACCAACGCCTTGCCTGATACATTAAAAAGATAAAACTCATTGACAAAATTGGCAGTTGCGCTTTCCTGTTTTCCATAGTCTGAATTCATTAGAAAAACCTGACCATTATTCACAACTGAAGTCCATATACCCTTAAAAGGCAGGTCCATATAATGAGTCCAGCTCTCATCTGCTGGGTTGTAAACCCTAACGCGATAAGCAGATGAAGTAGTCTCTCCATTTAAGGATTCCGCAGTCAAACAATACAGCTTATCTCCATAAACAAAATAATCCATCACCTTTAAGGCTCTTTCTTCAGATGAATTGGTCGTGTGAAACAGCCTGGTGTTTTTAGCTTGTCCTGTGCGGGGATCATAGGAAATGATCAGCTCATCGTAAGTGCGGGGAATCTCAGCGTATGGACCTCCGTAAGCATGCATCACTGGCTTAAAGTAAACAATTCCGTTAATTACTTTTGCTGGTGAGGTAGTATTGTAAATGTGTCTGGCAATTTCTTCAGGAACGGGAAGATTCTGCCATACATTGGTTTCAGGATCCCAGCTATAGAAGTACACTCCATCGGAACCATAGTTTATATAGGTAAAAAGCTTTCCGTTGTATTCAAAAAAGCAACCGCCGGTGGTCCGAGCCACTGGATGCTTTACAGCATTTAGCAGCCCGCCATTAACTACGGTCAGGTCCACAGTATATTCCAGTTTATTCAGATAGTAAAACTTAAGTGTTGCCCTGCCAAGAGGAAAGTCATCCGGCACATCAAAAAGAATATGTTTATGCGTTTCAGGATGATACACCGGATCTATCCTGCCGACAGAAACCGGTATGTCATTAAGCGTAGCACGATAATTCTCCACGTTGACATCATTTGTTACCGCATCAATTATCAGGGAATTATCGTATGTGCCGATGACCCCGCCTTCATAATTCATAAAGAAATCCTTTGGATGGTTGTTATACGCAGCCTTACCGTTAACTATGTATTTATTCTTGATCTGGTAGGTTGCTATCTTCTGACGTAAAATCGGGGAATAACTTTTAACCCCGTCTTCATCGACCATGTAAAGCCGGAACCAAATTAGATCATCCGATGGTGGTAAGTTGTAAGGCCATTCAATTTTGGCATAATACCTGCCATTGCGCAATATCACTTTCCGTTCCATATAGTCCTGGTATGCACCTGCTAATTGTGTTGAATCAAGGGCGGTTAGCATACCTGTAACCTTTGCTGTTTTGTTAAGCTGAAAGGAAACTACAATAGAAAGCTGTTCAATGCTATCAATTTGCAAATCCTTATAAAAAGGCAGTTCAATCGGCTTTTCGGGTTCTTCCGTGGGGATATTCTGCTTGTCTTTTTTACAAGCGACAACCAGCAGGGTTAAAATAAAAAATATGAAGAGTAAGTTGTGGCGCATGAGAGGTCAATAGTTATAAAACATTTTTGTGAAGATAAAAATAACTAATGCAAGTCAATGTATTCCACTTATTTTAAAGTGAAAACCCAGTTGTATTATCCCAACAACGATAAATATTTCTTCCTGATCATTTGCCATTTAGCGTCATCGCCTTCATGCGTTTTCAAAAGTGCGCTAAGTCCCGTGTCATTCGGAGGTTGTCCCACTTTTTGCTGAATATCAAGCACCACCAGAAGGTATTTTGCTTTGTCCAGGTCGCTTAGCAAAGCTATATCTATGTCATATCTCGACAAATTATCTGCCGCCATTTGAGGATCTTCCTTGGAATATACGATATCGTATAAGACCGTAAACAGCTTTGCATAATTCTTATTGTCCAGGGTCCGCAGAAAAGTAGGTTGGTCTGCTTTTCTTGGTGAGCCTATAAACAACGTATTACCACCGGGATCAGTTAAAGTAAACCTTCGGTCGTCTTTCAAATCACGTACTGTAGTAAATCGTGGTATTCCCGATCGTGGCACATTGCCGGTATGCTCTTTTAGCGAACTGGCAAATGCGTCATGTAGTGCATCCACTTCGTTTACACGGATGTAACACATTGTCGAATTGGCCGCGGGAATTATCTTCCTGCTGCCATAGAACATCAGTTCAATGGTGCCTAGTTTCACATATGCAAAGGGATTAGGAGATGTTTGTATCTGAATAACCTCAAATCCCAGGCGCTGGTAAAATGCCACTTGTGTCTTCACATCAGGACATGCTAAAACCGGGATTGCTTTTTCCTCTTGTTTATCGCTTTGCTTGTTGTCGTCTATTGCTAATGCATCTTTCATATTACGATCTTTCAATTGATAATGTTTGTTTAAGTCCACCTAACGATTTCCTGAGTCGAAGGTAAAAGGAAGAAAAACGGCAAAATTGTAAAAAATAGACATTCTCAGTAGTTGGTTAGCGATAGAAACTTATTAGGGCTGAAGCCTGAGAATTTTTTAAACTCGTGGATGAAATGAGCTTGATCATGATAACCCAAATCGTAAGCGATTTCGGTAAGCGTGTCATAGCTGTGACTATTTGAAACCGCTGTTTCAAAACGTATGATTCTTGAATAAAGCTTCGGATTGAAACCTGTGTATCCCATAAACCTCCTTTCAAACTGTTTTTGGGAAAGGCAAGATTCAGTTGCAAGACAACTGACTTTTATAATTCCTTTGAGCTGCCTTATTTGGTTAATGGCGTTAAGTATCGCTTTGTCTTCAAAGTATCTTTTTGCCAGCTGAGATTTGAAAAAATCGGTGAGAATTTTTACACGCTGAGCGGCATCAGTTGCAGCGGTCAACTTCTCATTGATCATCTGACCCTGACCGTTCAGCAAATCCTCAACATCAAGCACCTCATTGGTCAGATCAGAGGTGGAAATATCAAAAAATAGGGGAATGGCATGAGAAAACAAAGACACGCCAAATAGATCTATCATCCCATTCATGGGAAATTGTCTGAAATTTTCAGTATGCCCAAGAATAGTAGAAAATATTAACTCCGGATGCGTATTACCAAATGAATAATGAAATCCAAATGCGAGCTCTGTCTGCGTATTTGCAGTTGAAAAATAGGCAGAATCGGCTTTCGCTGAGTTGTGCCATTTGCCCGCCCAAAAATGGCTGACTAAATCTTTTAGTTCCAGGCTGGGTTGAATCACTTTATAGCTCATACTCAATGGACTTGGAGGATCTGGCCTTCAAGTTAAGCAAAAATAGGAGCAATTGCGCCGATACATTGATATTGCTATATTTATAAGTCGTTTGACGTAGTGGACCGGGAAACCAAATAATCACAATTTAACAAAGGATGAAACTAAAACCAGCATCACTTTTTCCATTTTTGGATTGGTGAAAGTGGTTTTGAACTGATGTGGTAATCGATAAACGAATACGACTTTCAGCATAGGGAAACTGGCCCAAGGTATAAGGCCATCTTCGACGATTTATTTACAAAGTTTACATTTTTATTTACAATCCAGATTCCTCAGGCTGAAAAATATCAAAGTAGATTCGCTGAATCAATTCTAATAGGATCAATAAATAAAATAAATTATGAAATACATACACGTATATACTTTGTTCTTAATGTCTGTTTTTCTCACTTCCTGTGGACAAAGCCAAACAAACGCACCAAAGGATAACATCAAGTCCGAAATCAAAGACATAGGGCCTAACATAATGGTTCGTAATATAAAAAAAGGCAGAAATGGCACCATTTTAATTGCTGGCCCGAACAACTCATCATTTGGTGATGTTTTTCGATACGATGGAAAATCTTTTACTAATCTTACCAATAAAATAGGTTCGCACCGATTCTGGGATGTCCTGGAAGATCGACGAGGAAATATTTGGTTCACTTCTACTGATTCAGGCGTTTATTATTACAACGGGAAATCCATTCAACATTTCACTACCACGGAGGGACTTGCCAATAATCGGGTTATGTCCGTTTATGAAGATAAAGCCGGCATTATTTGGTTTGGCACCGGAGGTGGAGTAAGCCGCTACGATAGGAAATCTTTTCGAAATTTTAAAAATCCGAACCCCTCGCGTGTTTATAAAGGAGGAAATTGGAACAATGATTTTACCTGGAACAATGATATTACTACAATCATTGAAGATAAAACCGGGAAATTATGGGTTGGCACAAGGGGCGATGCTTTCGTTTTTGACGGAAAAACATTTACCCCGTTAATCCATAAGGGCAAAACTTTTACAAACGTTTGGAGTATAATCGAAGATAGAAAAGGCAATATTTGGCTTGGTGACGTGACCAATGGCCTCTGGCGCTATGACGGCAGTACCTTTACTTGGGTATCGCAGAAGGGTGCTTATACTATAATCGAGGATAAAAAAGGAAACATCTGGACTACTGGTCCGGTAAATACTGCTCATGTGGCGGTCTGGGCTCTGTCCCGTTATGATGCAAAGTCCTTGTATAGTAATAAGCCCACTGTAGTCGAAATTATGTTAGGAGATGCTTTTTTGGGGCTTTTGGAAGCTAACGATGGAGGTATTTGGTTTGGATCTGCGACCGGAGTGTATCGTTATGATGGAAAGACCATCACGGACTTTTATAATAAAGAGGGTCAGAAAAAATATATCATAGATACGAAGCAAAGTGTTGTTATATGGAAAGGTTCTATGCTACTTGGTGCATGGGAAGGTTCTAAGTTTCTTGGTGATGGTTCCGGTACAGGGGACGTCGATATATTAAAAGGAGAATTGTTGATCGAAAACCGTCATCTGGTGGGCGGTGCAGTTGAAGTCGACATGAATACAATTGAACAAAAATTTGATGATCCAGGTCCACACAATAAATTACCTGCATTTTTTGATGTCAAAAAATTCCCTGTTTCTACATTCTCAATTACGAAGGTTGAAACAGGGAGTGATGGAAAAACTGAAGGGAGGAACGGGAACATGACCATTGAAGCTGTCGCAACTATAAAAGTTACAGGGAACCTGACCATTGAAGGGATCACGAAGGCAGTTACTTTTCCAGCCAATATGCTTTTTAAGGACGGAATGGACGGAACTGTCGTGATGAATGGCACGCTGATCATTGATCGAACAGATTGGGGTATCGATTATGCATCAGAAAAGCACTTTGCTATTGGTGATGGAACTATTTCGGACGACGTTAAACTCTTTATGAAAATCGTAGCAACTGAACGAACAGGCCTATAGGTAACAAGGGCACAATAATGAGAGATATTCCAATTCCATAACCATTAATACCAATACGTCGAAAAAGTAACCGGTGTGGTAATTATCGCGGTTAGGAGGTAAATATTGAGTAAGGAAGCCTCGAACCTCTAGCTACCATGAATACTAAATATAGCTTCCACTCTCCGTCAGTTGAAATCCCTATATTAGCCTCTCAAACACTAATTAATGCAATTCTCAATCAAACTCGTTATCACATTTATGCAAGTGCTCAAACAAATAACCCGGATCCTAAGACGGCGCTTCTGGATCTCTTAAAAGTTAAACATGACTATGAGCGGACGCTCACTCTGGGAAAAAAGTTTGATACAGTGCCATATAAAGCAAAATATAAAAGCCCTTTGAGCTCTACACATGATATTAGGAATAGGATTTCCTTATTAACATACTTTAAAGCAGTAAAGTTGAGCCTGGAAGGATCGAAAGACATACTGCCGCCACTACGTGAGATTTCTAAATAAGTCTCCCTTAACCTCACAAATACATCACACCCGTATCGCATACAGATCTCACCCGGGTTTGACAGGGTCTGAGTACGATGAAAAGATCAAGCGAACGATAGTTTACATCGTTAGGAATTTTTTAAATAAATATACTCATCATGCATTGGTGTATTTTTGTTATCCCGACGATGAATATTCCAGACATAGAAGTATCATCTTTAGTAAGTGGTGCAATGAAGAAATGATGGAGGATATCGAGCACATAAAAAGAAATTCAGTCTTCAGGAACGAAAAATTTTATGGTGGTATGTTAGTATTAAAATCAAATCCACTACGAACACTTCTAATTAAAGCAGTTTTGGATTTCATTGATGATCTGGCGAACCAAAAATATAGCCCAATGATTTGAAGTGGTTAGTCTGAATAACCAAAAACAAATCCTTTCACATTGTGAATTACTAAAAATATTAGTAATTTTGTCTTGCCTAAATACTTACCATTATGCCAAGACCTAACAACAACCGCTACCGATCTGAAATCTTCAATCAGCAACCGGGGTACACACCCCAAGAAGACTCCTACAAACCCTACTGGGAAAACGAGTACCATTATGTCACCAAATTACTGGAACAAAAACTGCTGAACTTTATACGCCGGAATGAACGGCTCAGGACGAATATCGTTTACCTGGCCCGTTTTGTAAATGTCACGGAAACCGATATTATATTCAATCTTACTGATTTTAAGGACAGTTATAAGTTCAAGTTTATCATGCCCGATTTTGAGGGATACTGTGCAAAGTTTATAGAGATATTTACGCCCGTACTTCAGGACTTCCTGAAAGAAATAGGATATAATGCCCATGGGTTTAGCTTCAAGCTGCGTATGGATGGCAACGACTGGCAAAAGAACAAAACAGTATTTGCTGATTAACGTGGTGATGAAAATTTAGTGTAAACAACTTGGAAAACCATACGGGTATATTGATTTTGGTATGTGAATGACTTAATAAATGCCAAAAACTACAAACAATTGCGATATTATTTTAAAATTAACTTTTTCTGTATCCGGTATATTTGTTTCACTAAACCGCCAATACAAACCATATTCAGACAAATGAAAATAAGAACCACATCATTCCGAACAGCATTGTTGTAGTTACATTTTAATATGTTAAAAATACCCAATTAATTTCATTGGAGGGTTCCTTATTTCCGAAATTTTAATAGCAGTGTTAACCAAATTTTTGAACATCCATATGAATACCATATTTAAGTGCCATGACGCCAAGGATTTATCAATGAAAGGAAGGTGTATATGATTTAAAAACTATCCAACATATTTGCTAGCTCTCTTTAGTATTTACATCCAAATAAATACACCTAGCTGACATCAATCACCATAGTTCCTGATTATAGTTTGGAACTGAAAAATCAACTTAAAACACCTTCTTTAATATTACAATTTAAACTGAGTAAAGTATGAAGAAAATACTTATCCTCTTATGTCTGTGCTTTACGTGCAATTTTGTATTCGCGCTTAAATTCAGTGAAATAGAGTTATCTAATAAAAGATTTCAACCGCGTATGGTAACCGGGGTAATCCTGGATGAGACGGGTTTACCAATACCAAGTGCTACGATTACCGTAGAAGGTTCGATGCCAAAACGTGGAGCCACAACTAATGATCAGGGAAAGTACAGCATACAGATCAACAGTGACAATGATGTGCTTATTGTTTCTTATATAGGGTATACGACCCAGAAGATCTTAATCGGTGATCGCAAATCGCTCGATATAACATTGCTTCCTGACAAGAATGCCCTGGAAGAGGTTGCCGTTGTTGCCTTTGGAACTCAGAAGAGAACGGACCTCGTAGGTGCTGTTACTTCCATCAAGGTCTCCGATCTTAAGATTCCTTCTAGTAATCTAACCACCGCACTAGCAGGAAGAGCAGCAGGGCTGATCGGTTTTCAGCGTAGCGGGGAGCCCGGGCAGGACAATGCCGACTTTTTTATCCGTGGTGTAACTACGTTTGGTTACAAAAATTCACCATTGATCCTCATTGACGGAGTGGAACTCACAACGACTGATCTGGCCCGCTTACAGCCCGATGATATTGCCAGCTTCTCAATCATGAAAGATGCAACTTCCACAGCTGTCTATGGAGCCCGGGGGGCAAACGGAATCATTTTGGTGACAACCAAACAGGGTGCAGTCGGCAAAGCTCAGATTAGTTTTCGCGCAGAAAATTCTGTTTCTACCTCGGTCAGTAATATTGAACTGGCTGATCCTGTCACTTTTATGAAGCAAGCCAATGAGGCAATCCTTACACGCAATCCATTAGGTACGATTCTGTACAGCGAAGAAAAAATCGCCAATACGGCCGCCGGTGTCAATCCCATTATCTATCCTTCCAACGACTGGAGAAAATTGGTATTCAAAGATTACACCATGAACCAGCGCTATAACCTGAATGTGTCAGGGGGCGGAGATGTTGCTAAATATTTCGTTTCCGGTGCATTAAATAAGGACAACGGAATGCTTAAGGTGGATGACAGGAATAATTTTAATAGCAATATTAATTTGAACAGTTATTCCCTGCGGTCGAATATCACGATCAATTTAACCAAATCGACGGAATTAATGGTGAGGCTAAGCGGCAATTTTGACGATTATACCGGGCCCATGGATGGTGGAGCAGATATGTATCAAAAGGTAATGCGTTCTAATCCCGTACTTTTTCCGCAATACTATCCTTTAGATGATCAGCATGCATTTGTAAAACACATCATGTATGGAAACTTTGAGGATGGCGGCTATATTAATCCATATGCAGATTTGACCAGTGGATATAAGGATTATTCCAGATCCTTGATGCTGGCACAGCTGGAATTGAAGCAAGACTTGTCTTCTTTAACGAAAGGCCTGTCATTCCGGGCGATGATGAACACAAACCGTACGTCCTTTTTTGATGTCAGAAGATCTTACAATCCTTATTATTATACCTTAAAGGGCTATGACCCATCAAACAATACCTACTCGATCAACAACATCAACGAGAATACAGCGACTGAGTATTTGGGTTATCAGGAAGGCGGGAAGATACTCAATACGACCTTTTATATGGAGTCAATGCTGAATTACAACACAAATGTTAAAAAGCATGGATTCAGCGGTTTGCTGGTATACATGATGCAAAACAACATCAGCGCAAACGCCGGTGATCTTCAGCAATCTCTCCCATTCCGGAACATCGGTCTCTCGGGACGTGCTACCTACAACTATGATAGTCGTTACTATGCTGAATTTACTTTCGGCTACAATGGTTCAGAGCGTTTTGCCGAGAAAAACCGTTTTGGCTTTTTCCCCTCGTATGGCGTGGCCTGGAGTATATCTAACGAGAAATTCTTTGAGAAAATTAAGCCGGTGGTTAATAATCTGCGTTTGCGGGCTACTTATGGTTTAGTTGGAAATGACGCAATCGGATCGGCGTCTGACCGGTTCTTTTATTTGTCAAATGTCGACATGAATGCTGCCGCAAGGGCTGCCGTTTTCGGAAATGGACTGGGGGCTTCTTTTGGCCTGAACGGTGTCAACATATCCAGGTACGCTAACAATGAAATTACATGGGAACAAGCCGCCAAGACAAATCTTGCCCTGGAACTGGGATTGTTTAATCAATTGAAGCTGACAGCGGATGTATATACCGAGAAACGCAAAAACATTTTAATGAGCCGTGCGGCAATCCCTGTTACTATGGGCCTTACTGCGGATGTAAGATCCAATGTAGGGGAGGCATCCAGCAGGGGTACTGACATCTCTTTAGATTATCAAAAGTACATCGGTAATGATTTCTGGTTTTCGGCTACTGCGAACTATACGTATGCAAAGAGTAAGTTTATAGTTTATGAAGAGCCGGTTTATGATGAATACTATCGCAGCCGAATTGGCAAATCACTTTCCCAGCAATATGGTTATATCGCTGAAAGACTTTTCGTAGATGACGCTGAAGCCCGAAATTCACCCAGACAGAATTTCGGCGTGTATGGCGGCGGAGAGATTAAATATACTGATGTCAATCGCGACGGTCAGATTACTGAAGCTGATAAAGTTCCGCTCGGTAATCCAACGGTGCCCGAAACAGTATATGGTTTTGGTTTCTCAAGCGGTTATAAAAACTTTGATTTCTCTGCGTTCTTTCAGGGTTTAGCCAATGAGTCGTTCTGGATAGATCCAGCTGCCACTTCTCCCTTCAATAATCAAACGCAATTGCTAAAGGCCTATGCAGATAGTCACTGGTCGGAAGATTCCAGGGATGTCTATGCACTCTGGCCTAGGTTAAGTCCTAATCTTAACTCCAATAATAACCAGACAAGTACCTGGTTCATGCGTGATGGTTCTTTTCTGCGGCTAAAACAAGTGGAATTTGGTTACAAAATCCCGCAGAAGTTCCAGAACAGACTTCGGACATCAGTTTTTAGGGTGTATGTTAATGCAAGTAATCTGTTCAATTTTAGCAAGTTCGATTTATGGGATGTTGAAATGGGCGGAAACGGGCTCGGATATCCGATACAGCGCGTATTCAACATTGGATTAAACATATCATTGAAATAAGACAATTAATATGAAAAGATATATGACACTTGGAATGTGCATGGTGGTTGTTTTAACCATGATCAGTTCCTGTAAAAAGTTTTTGGATGTCGTTCCTGACAACGTAGCTACTATAGACAATGCATTTACTATGCGTTCCCAGGCAATGAAGTTTTTGTTCACCTGCTATTCTTTTATGCCTAAAAGCGGACAATTGTTTGATGATCCGGCCATGGTCGGGGGGGATGAACTTTGGTCGGTTCCTGAACGGGGTGCATATCTGAATATGGCAACGGGATTTCAAACTAAGATCGACCCATTAGGAGATCGCTGGACGCCTATGTACCAGGCCATTAGAGATTGCAATATTTTCCTGGAGAACATTGAGAATGTGCCGGATATGAAATTGGAAGAGCGGTTGCGCTGGACCGCCGAAGTAAAGTTTTTAAAGGCCTATTATCATTTTAATCTGGTAAGAATGTATGGGCCAATTCCACTGATCAAAACAAATCTTCCTGTATCGGCAGATGTGAACCAGGTTAAGGTAGTGCGCGCGCCTGTCGATTCCTGCTTCAATTACATTGCTCAGTTGCTGGATGAGGCGGCGCCTGCACTGCCACCTTCGATCATAAGCCCCGCTACTGAGGCAGGCCGTATTACAGGGCCGATTGCTTTGGCGCTAAAGGCAAAAGTCCTGGTCACCGCGGCAAGTCCTTTGTTTAATGGAAATACGGGTCAGGCCAACCTCAAGAGCATGGACGGTGCTCCTCTTTTTAATCTTGCCTATTCTCAGGTTAAATGGGAGCTTGCTGCAAAAGCTTGCAAGGAAGCTATTGACCTATGTGCTTCGCAAGGCATTAAATTGTATAATTACAGCCCGGTATTTCAGCAATATGTGCTCACCGATACCATCAGAACCCAGCTGAGTATCAGAAATAGCGTGACAGAAAAGTGGAATAGTGAAATCATCTGGGCAAATACACAGTCGACAACAGTGGGTTTACAACGGTTGATTTCTACCTGGTGGGATGGCCTTTATCTTGATGGAACAACAACAAGAGGTGAGCTTTCACCTCCGTTGAAAATAGCGGAGATGTTCTATTCCGAACACGGGGTACCGATTAATGAGGATAAAACCTGGGATTATGCCGGCAGGTATGGTTTAAAAACCGCTGGGAATGACGATAAGCTTTATGTACGTAACGGATATGTGACGGCCAAATTACATTTTGACAGGGAACCACGATTCTATGCCGATCTGGGCTTTGATGGTGGTATTTTTTATGGACAAGGCCGGTATAACGACAAAGCCGTTTTAGATCTGTTTTATCTTGAGGGTAAGTTCAAACAAAAAAATGGAAAAGGAAAATATGGTTATAATTCTGTAACAGGTTACTACTTAAAAAAGCTGGTCCATTTTCAAAATGTGGTTAATTCATCAACTGATTACTCTGTAGTCGATTATCCATACCCCTTAATTCGATTGTCTGATTTGTACCTGTTATATGCTGAGGCACTCAACGAAGCCGAAGGCCCTGGTTCTGAAGTTAACAGGTATATTGATTTGGTTAGAGAAAGGGCCGGTCTTGAGGGGGTGGCGGCATCCTGGTCAAAATATTCTACTAATCCGGAGAAGGTGAACAATCAGGAAGGAATGCGAGCCATTATCAGACAGGAAAGGTTGATTGAACTCGCATTTGAATCACAGCGCTTTTGGGATATGCGCCGCTGGAAGGAATCTGAAAAGGAACTGAATAAACCGATCAGGGGCTGGGATCTTTCCCAGACGACAGCTGTTTCATTTTACAGGACCACTGTAGTTTTCAATCAAAGTTTTGGAACTAAAGATTATTTCTGGCCTATTTCCGACAATAACATCACGGCCAACAGAAATCTGGTTCAAAATCTGGGTTGGTGAGGTATAATTTTTTAATTAAAATTTAGAAAAATGAAAAAAATACATTTACTAGTGGCATTTTTGGTGATCCTGTTCTCATATGGCTGCTCGAAGGAGGCCAGGTTAGATTTTATCGATGATGCGTTACCCGCTCCGGCACAGGTGAGCAGTGTAATCGCAACCCCCACGCCCGGAGGAGCCACATTGACCTACAAGCTTCCCAATGATGAAAATCTGGCTTATGTGAAAGCTGTGTATGAAATACAACCCGGCCTGTACAGGGAAGCTAAATCGTCACGTTATACAGATACCTTGCAACTGGTGGGTTTTGGCGATACCCTGACACACGAAGTGAAATTATACAGTATAGGAAAGAATGAGAAAAGTTCAGAACCCACGCTGGTTAACATAACACCCAATATCCCGCCGGTCCAGTCGGTTTTCAAAACTGCTGTTATGACCGCCACTTTTGGAGGTGTGAATGTTTCTTTTGATAATCCGAACAAGGCAGACCTGGCGATCGTGGTGATGCGGGATACAACGGGTAACAACACCTGGTCGACTGCGGCTACTTTCTACACTGCTGCGCTGAGCGGCAATTTTGCCGCGCGGGGAATGGAATCAAAATCTCAGAAATTCAGAATGTATATCAGAGACCGCTGGAACAACAAGTCCGATACACTGACCCAGTCGCTTACTCCAAAATTCGAGATAGAAATTCCTAAAAATACATTTATTCCTTTGGTACTGCCAACCGACCAAACGGTGCTTGCCGCTGCGGGATATCCCATCCGAAACCTTTGGGACGGAGTAGGTAATGCAGGATTTTATGCTTCATCCAACGCTTCTATTTTGCCACAATGGATAACAATCGACTTTGGCAAAAAAGTGCTTTTAAGCAGGTTTAAGCAGTTTATGAGGGAAGCTGACCACTGTTATGCGGGCTCCGGTTTAAAAACTTTTGAGTTATGGGGATCAAATAGTCCCGATCCGGACGGGGGCTGGACACAGTGGCAGTTGCTAGGCACCTTCAACACGCTCAAGCCTTCGGGACTGCCCCTTGGTCAGAAGACCGCTGAAGATATCAATTATGCGGTAAATCTTGGCGCTGACTTCATGTTCCCGGTCGACCCCGTACCTGTACGCTATATACGTCTCAAGTCGCTCGAAACCTACAGTAGTACCGGACAGGTCGTAATTATGGAAATGTCGTTTTGGGGCCAGATCATAGAATAAATTTAACATTATTAAAACGCAAGTATAATGAAGAAAAAAGTTCAGTACCAAATATATTTTTTCCTTTTGGCGGGCATGCTGTCAGCCTGTACCAAAATGGAAAGTGTCTACGACGAGTTCGTAGTGCCCGGCGGTTTAACCTATGCGGGTAAACCGACCTCACCAGCAGTATATCCGGGGCTTAACCGGGTTAAGGTTGTGTGGTTGCGGGGTTCGGACCCGAGTATTGTACGGGCGACTGTTTATTGGAACAATTATGCCGATTCGATAGCCGTTCCTGTGCCGAAAGATGGGGGGGATACCATTAGTGTTGTCATTAACGAACTGGCTGAGAAGAATTATTCATTTGTGATCAAAACATTCGACGCAAAGGGCCATTCTTCAATACCAACCGAGGTTTTCGGAGGCGCCTACGGAGAACAATACCAGTCACAATTGTTGACTCGGCCGATCAATTCTACACTCCTGAGTGCTAATGGAAAAGTTATGATTGAATGGGGCAGTGCAGACATTTCCAATGGTGCTTTTGCCTCAGAAGTCAGATACACAGGGATCGACGGTGCTGTGAAAGTAAAGGCTTTTCCGGTAAATGTGCCCAGCACTGAAATTGCTGACATGAAACCCAATACTAACTATCAGTTCAGGACGATGTTTAAACCTGACTCATTGAGCATTGATAATTTTTACACGGGCTATTCGGACAACGAATTTTTCACGTTTGACAAAAAGGCCTGGAAGGTGATAGGCTATTCCGATCAATATTCAGCCGGTGACAATGCTGCGGCAAATGTAATCGACGGCACCGACAATACACGCTGGCACACGGCCAATGGCTTTGTATATCCACATTGGGTAACTATAGATATGGGCGTGGAAAGGTCTATCGTAAAGTTCGGGGTTTGGAGAACTACTTATGTCATGCCAGGTGGCGATAATCGTGCACCTGTAAGGGTTCAATTTTTTCTCAGTAAAGACAATATGAACTGGACTGATCTGGGCGTATTTCAATTTAATAACGAGCTGAGTGGAGAGCAAACTTTTCGGATGCCAAATATGCCGCAAGGCAGATATATTAAGTTCGTCGGGCTTGCGGCCGCTCCGGGAAACAGTCAGTATATGACCCTTGGGGAAATTAGTGCTTACGGCTTGTAAGGTGAATAAGTGAAGTAAAGTTTGCCAGCGGGGGCGGTTCCCGCTGGCTTTTTAGGCCCAGCTGTTCATGTAGAGGAAAATCTTTTTATCCCGTCTTAGGATATAGGCCAAAAAGATCATTTTAGATAATATATTAAGTACATTTAAGTTATTCTGGAAAATCCTTAGACTGAAATGCCATATGCCCGAGAATTATTTTAAATATTTACAAGTTAGTGAAGTTGAAGAAAGATGGGGAATGTACATTACGGCTTTAGGTTACTCAAAAATCGAATCAAACCAAAATTACCCCATAGAAAACCACCCTCCAACACATTATTTAACATGGAATAGAGGACGTATATTGAATGATTTTTATATTGTTTACATTTCTAAGGGGAAAGGACAGTATGGGTCTTCCTTGACCCCTTCAACCAAAGTTACTGAGGGAACGTGTTTCTTTTTGTATCCAGGTATCTGGCATCGGTATAAGCCTGATATTAAGTCTGGATGGGAAGAATACTGGGTAGGGTTTAATGGTTCCTATGCCAAAGACTTAATGAATGGAGTTTTTTTGGACCATAACAAATCATTGTTAAACATTGGGCTTAGTAAAGAGGTCATAAAGCTTTTTACTAACCTCATAGATGTTGTCAAACAGGGTTATGTCGGTTATCCACAGCAGTTGGCTGGGATCACAGTTCAGCTTTTAGGGCATATTCATTGTTTTTCGCAATATTTAATTTCCCACAATAATGATCCTAAGCAGAATCTTATTGATAAAGCTCGATTTCTTATTCAAGAGTCATTCGATAACGTTCTGGATATGGAGAAACTTGCCAGCCAACTGCCGATGGGGTATTCATCTTTTAGGAAAGTGTTTAAAGAATTTACAGGTGAATCGCCAAATCAATACCATATAAATCTACGCCTGGAACGGGCAAAGCAATTATTGGAGATGACGTTACTCAATATTAGCGAAATTGCATTTCAAACGGGCTTCGAAACGGTTTCATACTTCTCAAAATTGTTTAAGGAGAAAAATGGAGTTTCACCAAAGGCTTATCGTGAAGCAATGTCCCTCTGATTATCATGTTCTGTAACGTTCAATAAGAAAGTCTTTCATAAAAAGATTTAGCGTAAACTGGTGTTCTATGGGCGTAAGTTTGTCGGGAGTGGCGACCATATATGGGAAGGGGCCGAACTCTGTTGTAAAGGTCATTATTTTACGGTTCTTCTGTTTGTTGATCGCTACGATATCATCCCACCAGCCGGCGAATTTATCCAAAGCATACCGCCATTCTGGCAATCTTGGGTCAGGAACCTGCGGGCCTTGTTCATACCCAATCCTTGCATGTATATGAACAGTTGATTCAATAACCCTTTTAACTGCCGATGTAAAATTCTCCAGCAAGCTTTCAGTCACACATACCCAATGAGAAAGGTCCGCCGTTACCGGAAAGCCCGGTCTTTTTTTTGCCAGGCTTAAAAACATTTGCGGACTGTATCCCAGTCTGCCGCGATGGGTCTCATGCGCAACCACTATGCCTGTCTTATCAGTAAATTCTGCCGCCAGGTCGATGAGTATTGCATGCTGTCGTAAGGTGAAATGGTCCTGCCCGGTATGTGAATTAATAAGCACCGGGCCCGGCTCCGCGCATTTTTGCAGCTCATTTAAAAAAGATTTTTGAAAAGCTTTAAATGTTGAGCCCCTGGCCTGATGTTGATGGGCTACGAGAAGTAGTTCATTCTTTTGTAAATGATCAAACAATATTTTCTTTTCAACTGGGTCATCTGGTATCCAGGTATCCAAACCATCATAGCCTGCATTTTTTATCCGGTTTAGCATTTGACTGAATCCCCACTCTTGTAAACCCCAGGTTGGGCAAAGTATTTTTATTGTCATCAGGTTAAGACTTTTTCAGTTAATCGTTATTTGTCGCGTCAGCGTTTATAGATTAACGGGTTGATCTCATCATCATTCAGCAGATCCCCTATTTTGATATTTTCTAGCTGTTCTTCGCTCAATATATTTGGTGTCCCATTGTATATATTGCCATCTGGCATGTAGGCGCAGGTCATTGCTCTCCTTTGTCCCGAAGTCATATTGGCGTGCGCTCCGTGGATGGTGAGTCCGTTATGGAAAGAACAACTTCCAGCTTTCATAAGCGCGGGTACTGATTGCGACTTTGAAAATTCAGGATACGTCGTAAATATGGCACCCATGTTTTTTCCTATACCGGGATTTTCAAAATTGGTTTCATGATATGAACCAGGAATGAAAAACAGACAACCATTCTCGTAAGTGGTATCGTCAAGTGCTACCCAGATAGATAATGCTCGTTTATCACTAAATGACCAATAGGGAGTGTCGAGATGCCATGAGGTAGGATTTGCCCATGGTTTCTTAATCAGGGCCTGGTCATGCCATATTCTGATGCCATCAACGTCAGCAAGCTCTGCTGCCATCTTCCCGAGGCGCTCATCAAGCATGATCTGACGTATTTTATCGTTGTCTTTCCATAGATTGATTAATTGCGCAAATACGTTGTCATAATAAGATTTGTCGACATCGTCCCCTTTTCCATAGACTTCTCTTCTGTCCGGCATTTTTCTTCCGGCTCTTTTTTCTACGGCTTCATCCAGCGCCTGGCGCCAAAAACCAAGCTCTTCTGGTGATAAAAAGTCTTCGATAATTAAAAAACCATCTCTTTTATATTGTTCTTTCTGGCTTGGTGTTAGGTCACTTTTCATAAATAGGGTTTTATTGTTTCAACTTCCAAAACTATAACCTTCCAATAGAGCTAAAAAGTAAATAAATGACAAAATTTTATACTTTTTGATATTTCTGCCTGGCAGAATACGATTTGTCCCGATCTCTCAGGTTCGAAAATAGAAATATCAAAAAGTGTAAAAAAAAACCAATTTAAGATAAACGAGCGATTTTAACTGTCGATACTTTTGATGTATTCAAAGCAGTGTTCAAAAACATAGATAACAAGTAATCTGAATGTTTTTATACATCCTGTCAAAATTGCAGGTTATTGATAACCAAATATTAAACCTAAAAGTATGAAAAAAAGATTTCTACAAATTGATGATTGGCGGAAGGTTCTGCTACTAGGAGTGGTATTTTTCTATGGAAATGCCGCTATTTCCCATACATTGACCGGAACACATCCGGACAGGGGAAACAGAGATGAAATTAATAGATTTCCGAATGTAACCGGGGGCAGAATAATTCGTTCTGATTATCAATTGATAACGATCAAAGGGAAAGTTACTGACGGACAAGGGATGCCAATTCCGGGGGCCACGGTACTTCACAAAGAAACAGGGCAAACCGTAGCTACAAATGAGAATGGTGAATATAATATTAATGTCCCCCAGGCCTCTGGAACACTCGTTTTTTCTGTTGTCGGTTATCAGACAAAGGAAATAGCACTTCGATCTAATACAGTTGTTAATGTTTCCATGGAAGCGGTTGCAGGGAACTTAAATGAAATTGTGGTTGTTGGTTATGGTACACAGAAAAAAGCAACTGTTACTGGTTCGGTAGTAGCCGTTAAGGGCAGTGAGATTGTCAAAAGCCCCTCCATTAATGTGGCAAATTCACTAGCAGGCCGTTTACCGGGTGTTATTATTAATAATCGCTCAGGTGAACCGGGTCGGGACAATCCGTCAATAAGTATCCGAGGACGCAGTACAACAGGGAATTCGTCTGCCCTGGTTATTATAGATGGTGTTGAGCGAAGTGGCCTGGGACAAATCAACCCGAATGATATAGAAAGTATTTCGGTACTTAAGGACGCTTCAGCGGCAATCTATGGGGCCCGTGCAGCTAATGGAGTTATATTGGTGACCACTAAGCGCGGAGGTGCTAATGCGGCACCTACCATTAATTTATCATTTAATCAAGGGTTTACAGGGCCTACAAGAAATCCTGTAATGGCAGATTCTTACACTTTCTTTAATGTTTATAATGAAATTGAACAAGGAGAGGGTCGCCCGGCAAAGTATAGTTCTGAGGAACTGGAAAAATTTAAAGATGGATCGGATCCTAATTATGCCAATTTTAACTGGTATGACTTTATTGTGAAAAAATGGACCCCTCAGCACAGAACGGACCTTTCTGTTTCTGGCGGTAGTAATGGCGCACAATACTTTCTTTCATTTGGCGAGGTAATGCAGGATGGGCAATATAATTTTGGCTCAACTAAGGTAAAGCAGTATAATTTGCGATCAAATGTGGATGTACAAGTCACAGACAATTTCAAAGTTGGAATAAATTTGGCAACGCGCTTTGATAATAATCATTTTCCTTATAGGAGTATGAACGAGCTCAATAGTCATATCTACCTGTACCAACCCAATTGGGTGCCGTATTGGCCCGGAACAGATTTAATAACTCCAAACCGTGCCAATGACAATATTATCAATTTTGTGAGTGATGATAATGGTTATCAGGATGTTAAAACTACTACTATCCAAACGACCTTATTTGCTAAATGGACATTACCCTGGGTTAAAGGTCTTTCTTTAAGCGGAAGTGGGAGCTATGATCCTAATACTCAATTTAGAAAAACATGGCAGCTACCCACATATGTTTATTATAAGAATACAACAGGTGATGGCTATACCAAGGCAAGATCAGGTTTTGGTGTGAATAATGCAGACCTGTTGGATCGGACTGACATAGGTTCATTGCTTTACTTAACCACAAGATTAAATTATGACCGTAAGTTTGGTAAACACAATTTTGCCGGGTTGCTGGGTTATGAACAGCAAACAACTAAAAGTAATTTTGTATCTGCTTATCGTAGTGATTTCGTGTCAACTGCCCTGCCTGAGATTTTTGCCGGTAGCAGTGACAAGGCTAAGCAAGGCAATGACGGATCTGCAGGCCAGGGTGCGCGTAAAAATTATTTTGGAAGGATTACCTATGATTATGACAGTAAGTACCTGGCTGAATTTACCATGCGCCGGGATGGTTCACCCAATTTTCCATCGGCTAAAAGATGGGGCAATTTTCCAAGCGCATCAATTGGATATAGAATATCTGAAGAGGCTTTTTTAAAAAAATATGGCTTTATTAATGATTTGAAGATCAGAGCCTCGTATGGTGTTTTAGGGAATGACTTGGTCAACTCTTTCCAGTACCTTCAAACATATGGGTATGGCAATAATTTTGTTATTAACAATAATGATGTTACAGGTCTGGTTCAAACCGGTGTTCCAAACCCAAATATCACATGGGAAACTGCGAAAACTGGAAACATTGGGCTAGACGCAAATCTTTGGAATGGAAAATTAGGTGTCACATTTGAATACTTTAAAACCAGAAGGGCTGATATCCTCACGAAACGATCAGCCATTATTCCTGGCTACACAGGATTGGTATTGCCCGATGAAAATATTGGCATAGTGGATAATAAGGGCTTTGAGTTGGTATTAACTCATGCAAATAATAATCATGCATTTAAATATAACTTTTCTGGAAATGTAGCGTTCGCAAGAAACAAGGTAGTTTTCAGTGACGAGCAACCGGCGGCGGAGCAATACCAATTGGCCACGGGACGCCCGATCGGTGCAGGGCTTTACTACAACGCGATAGGTGTGTTTAAAGACGATGGGGAAGTAGCTGCCTATCCTCATTTTGTGAATGCGCGGCCCGGAGACCTGAAATATGAAGATGTCAATAAGGATGGTGAGCTGAATTCTCGGGATCAGATTCGTGTGAATCAAACTAATGTTCCAGAGATTACTTTTGGTTTTAATGCAAATTTCCATTACAAAGGCTTCGACCTTTCTGTATTGCTGCAAGGCCAGGAAAATGCAAAATCTTACTTCGGTGGTTATTTTCCTGTTATGAGCTATTCCCTGGGGAATTTTCTTTCGTGGCGCGCGGAGGACCGATGGACGCCGCAAAATACCGATGCTGCCATGCCTAGAGCATCTTATGAATTATTTAATAATAATACTAATAACTCTACTCAATGGTTGTTGAATGCTGGTTTTTTAAAGGTGAGAAATGTTGAATTGGGATATAATCTTCCGAAGGATCTGTTGGCAAAAGCTAAGGTGAAAAACGTGCGGGTATCCGTTAGCGGAAGCAATCTGTTTGTCATCTACGACCATATGAAGGATCTGGGATTTGATCCGGAAACAACCGACTATTGGTATTATCCTCCGCAGCGGGTAATTAATTTTGGCATCAATGTTACATTATAAATTTAACGAAATGAAAAAGATAATCTATATATTACTGATAATCACCGGAAGCGCCTGTAACAAACTCGAGTTGAAACCTTTGGATAAACTTTCTGAGGCAGACATATGGAACGATCAGTTGTTGGTCACGTTATACGTAAATGCTACTTATAATACCCTTCAGCATGGTTTTCGTCAAGATTTACTTTCTGCAGCTACCGATGAGATGTATAATATCCATAACTGGACAAATTTGCGAGTAGTTCAAACCGGAGCGATTACTGCTGATAATGTCGCCGATATCGGCGGCAAGGTTAATTACTTTAATTTTGCGTATAATAATATCCGGAATATCAATGTGTTCTTTTCTAAGATTGACGGGGCACCCGGAGATGGTACTTTTAAAAATGGCGTTAAAGGTGAAATGATGTTCTTGCGGGCTAATTTGTATGCAAATCTGATCTGGCGCTACGGAGGTGTACCCTTGATAACCAAAGTATTTGCACTTAATGACGATTTTAAAGTTTCCAGGGCGAGTTATGACGATTGTGTGAAGTACATTGTGAGCGAGCTGGATATTGCCGCGGGCTTATTGCCGCCTGATCAGCCCGGCGGTCAACTAGGACGGGCATCTGCCAATGCCTGTAAAGCACTAAAGAGCCGTGTGTTGTTATACAGTGCTAGTGCGCTAAATAATCCGACACATGACCAGAGCAAATGGCAGGCTGCAGCCGATGCGAGTGAAGCTTTACTGAACGCAGGCTATAGCCTCAACCCTGATTACCAGGGTACTTTTCTGGCTAACAACAAGGAAATTATTTTTGCGCGTTACTTTACCCAAGCTAATAATACCAACTTTAATTTGGAACAGGGACGCAATGGGTCAGACGGATGGGGCGCCCACAATCCAACCCAAAACCTCGTTAATGCCTATGAAATGAAGGCAACAGGAGAATTGCCTTATATCGAGCAGCCCGACGGTTTATGGTTGTTAAATCCAGCTTCCGGATATGATCCAAACAACCCCTATAATGGAAGAGATCCGAGATTTGAAGCGACTATTCTACATGACGGGTCTATTTGGGCTGGCAGGGAAACGGAAAGTTACCATGGTGGAAAAGACTCGCCTGAAGGTAATCAAGGCTGGAATTCATCTCTTACATCATACTTTCTGAAGAAGTTTCTTATAGAAAGTATACCGCCAGCCGGTTCTACAGTCAAACCCACAAATCCCTGGATATTTTTCAGATATGCTGAAATATTATTAAATTATGCCGAAGCTAAATTTGAACTTGGCGATGAAGCCACTGCCCGTGAATATTTAAATAAGGTCCGCTCACGGCCGGGTGTAAGTATGCCTGCCGTAAATGACAGCGGCGAAAAGCTGAAAAAACGGATTCAGAATGAAAGACGTATAGAACTGGCTTTTGAAGAACACCGCTTTTTTGATGTTCGTCGCTGGAAAATTGCCAGCTCGACAGAAAGTAAAAGTCTGATGGGCATGAATATACAAAAGTCAGGTTCGGTTAAAACCTATGCATTTGTTAAAATCATCGACAGGGTATTTAAAGATGCCAATTATCTTGTGCCTATACCACGTTCGGAAGTTGACAAAAGTCAAGGTGCACTACCACAAAATCCTGGGTATTGAGAATAAAAAATAATAATGTCACTTAATCCGCGTAAGCGAATACTTTCACGAATCATATGGTAAAAAAATATCAGAGGGTCATAGCAATAGTCAGGAATATCCTGATGATAATTGCTTTATTGACAGGCAAGCAGGTAATCGCCCAGGAATTAAAATCCGGTACCATCAACCGAAAAGTATTGGTTCAAAGGCATAACATAAAGCTTACTGATCTGGATGCGGCAGGGCCAACACAGGTTGGTAACGGGAATTTCGCCTACGGGTTTGATGTTACGGGTATGCAAACCTTTAACGATAAATTCACCACCATGTCACATTGGAGCTGGCACAGTACACAACCTCCAAAGGGTCTGACAGCTGCTGATTTCATAAAAACAGAGCAGGAAACACATGGCCGCGCGGTACCATACGACCTACCGAATCCGAAACAACCCGAACTTACCCAATGGCTGGCCAGTAATCCACATCGTTTTAATCTGGGGCGCATTGGTCTTTGGTTAAAGAAAAAGAGCGGTGATATGGCTGGTAAAACTGATATCAAGGAGCCGGTTCAATATTTCGACTTATGGACTGCAATGGCCGAAAGCAACTTCACCATAGAGGGTATACCGGTCAAAGTAACTACAGTGGGCGACCCTTCAAAGGATATTGTAGCGTTTAAGATAGAGTCGCCGCTGATCACTGCCGGCCGCCTTGGTGTCTTCATTGAATTTCCTTACGCCAGTCTTCAATATTTTAGTACAGGTTCTGATTATCAAAAACAGAATGCACATCAAACAACGATACGCAGTGAGGGGCATAATCAGGTCAGCTTTAACAGAAAGCTGGACAGCACTACGTATCAGGTAAAGGCTCGATGGACAGGAGTAGGAAAAGTAGAGAAAGAAAAGGAACATTATTTTAAATTCAGTCCTGAAGGATCGAATTCCGTGGAATATGTGTTTTGTTTTTCGCCCGACCGCGTTACTTACGCTATGCCAAGCTTTACACAGGTATGCTTAAACAGCGCTGCTGGATGGCCTGATTTTTGGAAAAGTGGTGGTGCAATTGATCTCTCCGGGAGTAAAGATAGCCGGTGGATGGAGCTGGAGCGGCGAATAGTCTTGTCACAATACCTGATGAAAATAAATGCATCGGGAAAATACCCGCCACAGGAAACCGGGTTGGTTAATAATAGCTGGTATGGCCGGTTTCACTATGAAATGTACTGGTGGCATTCAGCTCACTATGCGTTATGGGATCGGTGGCCATTACTGGAAAACAGTCTGAATGTCTATGCTGACAACTTATCCTCATCGCGAGAAAGAGCAAAATTACAGGGATATGAAGGTGCCAGGTGGCCTAAATGTACTGGCCCTTACGGACGGGAATGGCCGGACCAGACACATGCCTTTTTAATCTGGCAGCAACCCCATCCCATTTTTTTTGCCGAACTGGATTATCGTGCCCATCCTACCTTGAAAACATTAAAAAAATGGGACAATATCATACAAGAGACGGCGGATTTTATGGCCTCCTATGCATTTTTAGACAAGGCCAGGAATGAGTATATATTAGGCCCGCCTATGAAAACAGTTCCGGAGAACAATAATGCATTTACTACACAAAACCCCGCTTTCGAAATGTCGTATTGGCGATTTGGACTGCAGACCGCCCTGCAATGGAAAGGCAGGTTGAAGGCAAAGCCAAAGGCGGAGTGGGAAAGCGTATTGAATGGATTGGCTCCAATACCGGCAAGAGACAGCCTGTATGAACAATGGGAAGGCATCGACAGCATGTGGACAAAATTTAACTTTGAACATCCGGCTATGACGGGGGTGTTTGGTGTTTTGCCCGGAAATGGCGTTGACCTGAAGATAATGGAAAAGACTTACCAAAAAGTACAGTCTGTATGGAAATATGATACAGGTTGGGGTTGGGATTTTCCAATGGTAGCGATGTGTGCAGCCAGACTTGGACATCCGAAAGACGCGGTGGAGATGCTTTTACATCCGTCTAAAAAATTCGGATTTGACAGCCATGGTCTTGTAGGCGGCGGCAATCCTTATCCATATATTCCTTCTAACGGAGGCCTGTTGTATGCGGTGGCTATGATGACTGCCGGCTGGGATGGTGACAAAAATATTCATCAACCGGGGTGGCCAAAGGATGGCTCTTGGGTAGTAAGATGGGAGAATCTTAAAAAAGCGCCATAAAGTAAAGACGAATGGTGAATAACCTGGTGGAGTCTTTTCTTGAGCGGATCAATGCTAAAGATTTACAATATTTTCTCGTAAATTCAGATACTTTAACGCTTAACCAAATATTGCGATGAATAAATTCTATATCATGATGTTCTTCCTTACCCTGACATTGGGTAAGGCATACGCTCAGTCGGAAACTTATCAGATAGAGACGTTGAGTAAACCCGAAAAATTAATGCCAACTACCGCCAGTAATAAGTTGTACGAAAATATTGATAAGAATTTCGTGAAGCTATCGGTTACGGATGATCTGACAGACTTTGGTACACATCCTGTCATTTTAGGTTATCTTAGGGCTTATCAAAATCATTATCCGGTGACGATCAGCCCGGATATTGCCTGGCTGCTGATCTGCCAGGGATTCGCAAATCACGTGAACAATGCACCGGAAAAAATCAGGTCGCAGATTGTAAATTTTGAAGGAAAAAAAATGCTGACCGTGGAGCGGGATATGTCTGGGATAAAGAACCTGGCCGATTTCCAATGGGAAACTGTGTTTCCGGAGTTTGCAGAGCAGATCGCTGGTTTTACGGGAAAGACATTGATCGATAACTTGTCCGCTGATTTTACAACGACTACGCCAACGGTGCGGGTGGCAACTCAAATTACGATTATGGAGTCTATGAAGGAGTTTTTTAACTATAAGGTTTCCTTTGTCGGTTGTGGTATTCCTGAGGTTACCGTTGAAGGAAGCGTTGGAGACTGGAAAAAAATCCTTAAGCGGCTGGACAATCTGTCTAAGTATGATCTGAAGTGGTGGACGTCGGAATTGAAGCCCGTTATTCAGAAAATCATTGACACAAAGGAAGGAAAACTTGATAAGCAGTTTTGGATGAACATGGTCAAATACCACCAGCTTGGTGCATACGGTTCATACAATGGCATCGATGGCTGGCTGTTGAAATTTTACCCTTACCTGCAGGGCGGTTCTCCTCCTGTAGCGGAAAAGAAAGTGACTGCTGGCAATGTACCTATGGATGTGATGCTGGAGAATACAGACGCCCCGTCCTATAAAACCAGAACCCTTTATTTACGGCGATCGGAGTTCAAGGAGATCTTGTTCGTAAATACGCTGCCTAAAGAGATGGTTAACGTGCCCTTCATACTTGAGCTAAAGGATGAGAGCGGGGCTGTTAAAGAGTCTTTAAATATGGAATTCTGGGCAGGTTTTATGGGGGTTAAACAGGATAAGCAATCGTTTAATGTGAAGCCTGAAATTGGCTGGGCAATAAATCAAAAAACGGAAAAGAAGTAAAGGGGTGGTAACAAGTTGACGTTGAGGTAGCCCTCCTGCATTGGTTTCTTGGGAGCCGGAAAAAGAATCTATTTGCGTGCAATCCATTGTATAATAGCAATTTTTGTATTGTCAATATTTTGATTTTTATTTCAAATAATTGGATCAATATTAATTATATTGAAATATATGTTTCTTATGGGTTTTATTTTGATTTGTTTTTTGAATTTCAGCTGTTATCTTTGCCCTGACTTACTTTCAAACTATATGTTAAAGACAGACACAGCGAATGATATTGTTAGCAATACTGAAGATGAGCTTACCCGTTTTATTGATCCTTATACCGACTTTGGCTTCAAGCATATTTTCGGTAAAGCCCCTAACCGGGACTTTCTGATCAAATTCCTGAACGGTGTGTTCAGGGGAAGGAAAGTAATAGTCGATATTCAGTATAAAAACACGGAATACAAAGGCCCTGGCCGTGATTACCGGAAAACAATATTTGATCTGTACTGCACCGGCGATAAGGGTGAAAACTTCATCATTGAAATGCAGAAAGCCAAAGTCAAAAATTTTAAAGACCGGAGTATTTTCTATACGGCAAATCTGATCCAGGAACAGGGTGTAGGAGTGGTTGCGGATTGGGATTATCTGCTGCCGGAAATCTACTTTCTGGCGATTATGAATTTTAAGTTTGACAACAGCCATCCTGATCATTTTATTCATGATGTTCGTCTGATGGAGGTAGAAACTGGTGAGCAGTTTTATCCGAAGCTGGGCTATATATTTATTGAGATGCCTAAGTTTAAAAAATCTGAGGGCCAGCTTGAAAACGAGTTGGATGAGTGGCTTTACATCTTAAATAATTTAAAGAAATTAGATGATATTCCATTATCTTTGAGAGGAAAGCAAGAATATGAACGTGTATTCGAGATTGCAGAAGTTGGCAACTTAACCCCGGAAGAGATGAACGAGTATCAGCAAAGCTTAAAAATTCAACGTGATAATGCCAGTGCGCTTAGCTATGCAATAGAAGAAGCTAGGGAAGAAGCTAATAAAGCAGAGGGTTGGGCCGAAGGTAAAGCTGAAGGTAAGGCTGAAGGTAAGGAAGAGGGTAAAGCTGAAGGTAAGGAAGAGGGTAAAGCTGAAGGTAAGGAAGAGGGTAAATACGAAAATGCTGTAGAGACGGCCCGTCAAATGCTGACAGATAATGAGCCTATAGAAAAGATTTCAAAGTATACAAAGCTATCATTAGAAGAGATTGGATCACTGATTTAAATTCGCCCATATGAAGACTTCCATGGATGAGCCGGATGATCCTTAAATTAAATATTGCGGAAGCGAGTTCTGATATAAACGAACACCCAGGCTAAAACCGCCGTTATAATCAGGTCATATAATAAATTCACTCTCAAAAAAGAGATCATCATAGCACTTGAATCTGCTGTCTCAAAGCTTTTCTTGTGCAGGTAAGGAAACGGAAAGCCTGCTTCAACAAATGAAAATTGATTCCACAGGAATGGAAGCGCAGACATCAGCATGAAACAGGAGATAAATGTTATAAAGAATTTCATAAGGAGGTTAATTTATAAACGAATATAATAAACCCTGCTTTGGACAATATTCATACTGTGACTGTAATGCTTCTGGTCAGCTTGCTTTTATTTTTGACAAGTCGGATTGGTAAAATCAATATTTCAGACTTCCCCGTAAATAAGTAAGGACACCGGTAGACCAAAGCGCTGCAGAAAAAGGAACCAGGAACCGGGCGGAAGGTGCCTGGTCTAATCTCTATAGGGTTTGTTGTCCGCTTATCATCGGCAAATATTTCTCCCTGTTTTCATAGATGATCCAGATCAGTATGGCACAAAAAGGTAGTGCAATAGGTAAACCGGAGGCCTCGGTCACAGTGTTGGTGAGCATGATCCCTACCATTACAGGTACGATAATGAGTGCACCGAGCGCGCGTGTTCTGGGAAAGATGATGAGCAGGCCGCCCACCAATTCCGCCCATGCAATCAGTGGCATCAGCCAGCCTATAGCCATGATGGCGGTCATCGCTTTTACCAGGGGTTCGGGCATATTTTCCGGTACGGGCATATAGTTAAAGAATTTGTTGAGCCCGGCATTGATGAACATCAGTCCGAACAGCAGACTGAGTACGAAGGTGATCTTGTTTCTCATTTTATATTTTTTTAAGTTTTTTAGCAATTCGCTTTTACAAATATACCAGGTCGTTTCCTAAATGGTGCTGGCTTAAAATGACAATTCTAAGGGCAAATTGCGACATCGCATTTGTAAATTGAGAATAGTAAGTTAGCACTTTCAAAATGATTTCCGCCATTCAATATGGTTTTGATGATGAGGCTGATTGGCTATGATTTGGGCTGCTGCATATATGAAAACCGTACTTGTCTATGGCCTGACAGTTTTATGAAACAGAGGTTATTCATACGCTAATGAATTGCACTCATAAGATGCATTTATTATTTGCGATATGGAAAATTTAAAATCTAATATTGTTATTCAGGATCTGTCCATGACTATTATACGCAATCAAGCACGTGAGATAGACTGGAATGATCGTTTAATTGGCATATTAGGGGCAAGGGGAACAGGAAAGACTACGCTACTGTTACAGCGTTTAAAAGCCGAATATGGGTTCAGTGGTGATGCGATGTATATCACCATGGATGATATTAATTCTTCCATCTGCTTCGAGAAAGGCGCAGCAGAATTTTGTTATTTTGGGGTATGAAAATCAATTGCCGCATCTCTGATTTTTTACTTCCTGGCATCATTACCATACCTGCTTATCGCATCAAGAATCATAGGCTTACGGTCACCCAATTCGTAACACAATTTTAAATCTGCACGTATTTTATCCAGATCTTCATCTGGTATAGGCACTTTATCCTTTGTTGCCATTATGGTGACTTCTTTGTTTGAGCTAAGCGTCCGGCCATCTTTGAATTCATATTTTCTTATCCTGGTGAATGCACGGTTGCCAAGTGCCTCCATGTATAAAGGTTCCATTTCAATTGCCTTGTCAAAATCGACAACAGCATTGTCAAAGTCCATGTTATTGAGCCTGGCAGTACCCCTGTAAAAATACACGTCAGCATATTCCGGATTTAATGCTTGGGCCTCGTCAAGTTTCTTAATCGCTCCTTTAAAATCGCCATCTTTCATTAAGCTGGCACCTTTATTTAAATTGCTGAGGAACTTAGTTTGCTCTTTTGACAACACCTGCTTATTGTTGACGTAGTTTATCTCCAGTTTCAATTTTCCGGAGGAATAATAGATCTGCCAGAGACCTGCCTCTTTTTTATTGAGAAAATTTCCCTGCTGTCTTAACCTTCCGTTTAAGAAGTATTCCTTTGATTCTCCGTTTTCAATCCCATTTTCATAAGTGTATGAATGTCTTTTGTTTCCGTTAGGGTAATAAACGGTTCTGATCCCTTCAATAACACCTTCCTTTAGCACGCCTTCGCCCTGTATTTTGCCGCTCATAAAATAGTCGATGAACTTACCGCTGAAAGGACTGTCGGATCCTGTATTGTACCAGCGCCCTTCTTTTTTCTCCATCAATTTTGTAGTAGCTATTTTTTTGAGTTCCGCTGAACGCGCAGCATAGGCTTTGGTAGTGAGCATCATTATTTTCTCAAATTTTCCCTCATAGCCTAGTGCTTTTAATCGGCTACTGTTTGTAATTACTTCTAAGTTATAGATGTCATTATTTACAATTTGATCCTCATCATCAGGATCATCATAAATCGGGATGCTATCAACTATGTACAAGATGCGTTCTTGTTTCTCCTGTGAATAGGAGAGCGAATGACAACAAATAACGAGCAGCGTTAACAAGGTTCTATTCATAAAATAAAAGTAGCAAAAAGTTCGTGGCATTGTGTTAAACACAAAACTACCGCACTAAATCAAACTTGATTTTTCTTTTTTTAGGAAGGGGCTTAGCTGGAAGCGGGAAAAAGAATCTATAAGCGCTTTTTAAAAGACGGCAAATACCCTGGAAGAGAATATCCAGGATCATCCAGTGGAAAAATTCGATAATAAAACCAACTAGTACAGACATAACACTAACATGACTTTAATAAATGTAAAAATAAATTACTAAAATTTGGCTTATCTGTTTAATTAAGTTCAGGTTCTTATGGATTCTTACTTAGATGTAGCATTATCACTTTGTCACGGTGAAGCTGGATTCACTGGTAACACGCTGCTCAAAAATTGTTACGGTAACCTTTGTCGTGCTGGGAGCAGCAGAATGCGGGATGGTAAACTTTATGGTATTTTCAATGACTTCATCAATGTCAACGTAACCAGGCCCCAGGTTTATATAGCCATTAGTCCCAGCTGACCTGAAATTAGCCCCTTTCACCGTAACCTGGGTACCCGGGCCACCAGATAATGGAGAAATAGATTGAATGACTGGTCCTTTCACTACAAAAGTGCCGGGGACCGGATACCTTTCACCGCTATTCATCTGAACTGTCATTTTAAACTGATCACCGTTGACACCCATTGGTACTTCTACCGACAATTCTGAATCTGAAATGGTCCGTCCCTCAACTCGCTTATCTCCAAAAAATACAGCAAATGAAGGACTATGGCTGAAAGTGTTTCCTTTAATAATGATGGTACTTCCGGTATATTGCGCAGCAGGCGAAAAGGAAAACATTTCGAATGGTTTTATGGTCAATTGTTGCGGTGCAAGTATAGTGAAAGGCCCCGATGTAAGGCTCAGCGGATAAGTCCCCGCTGGCATATAAGGTATTGAAGCCAAAATATCCCCTTCATAAATCCCTGCAGAAGTAGATAACGTTCCCACATTGACCTTTGCGAAGTCAAATACTTCAATGAGCGGGAAATTAGATCCTTTTATCGTCAGCTGGTCACCGGCATATGCAACCGTTGGAGAAACTGATGAGATAATCGGCGGCGTAACCGTAAACTCACCCGGAAGGATGACCTCTACTCCGTTAACCTTGAAACTTACCTTATTTTTGACCGCTTTAACACTCGGAACGTTGGTAACAAATTCCTCGGCTGCACCGGTGTGCGCCGCTTCTTCACCTATTTTCACTGCAATGTTACTGACGGTACTAAATCCTGCAGGAAGGTTCTCTCCAGTGAAATGAAGAAGTGTACCTATCGGACCTGATTTGGGACTGAAGTCACGGAAAGAAGCAAGAATGACAAAGTCATTATCAGCCCTAATGATCTGACCATCAATATTGACGTCGACCGTGACCCATTCTTTATGGCGCAATGGAATACCCGCAGGTACTTCTACTACGATCTCTTTGTCGGTTGCGGATACGATCCTTGCCTCAAGCTGTTCGAAAAGAACTTTGAGCTGTTTCGTCCCGGAAATGAAGAAATCTCCCGAGATGGTGATCTTGTCACCGATCTTCCCCTCTAAAGGATATACGCGCTGAGAGGATAACTTAGGCATATCCACCCTGATCCGTTCGCTGTAAACAGTTCCGGATTCGTTGGTATAGTAGGCTTTGATATATAATTCGTCGCGATCGTCTACATACATTCCGGGATTGAGGCCTTCGATAATCGTGGTAAACTCCCCTGTCTTTGCTTCGCTGCCCAGTGAAACAGTCTTCATAGTCGGCCCGTCAAAATACCCCCTTACATCGTAAACAAATCCATAATCCTGAACCTTTATCTTTCCCTTACTGGTCAGACTACCTTTCAAAGTAACCCTGGTCGGGGAAATGGGAATAATTTCGAGCGCAAATACACCCGGGTGGGTGTCTTCCTGATCTGACAGTTTTTCACCCTTTTTACAGCCTGACAGGATAACTAACAATGCAATGGTAAGGGTTGTGAGAAGGCAGATATGAGTTTTTCCAGTGTACATGAGAGCGTATTATGAAGTTTAAATTTCTGCAAAGATAAAAATCATATTACATAGTTGGACTACAAGGTGTAAATAACATAGGTACCTGCGACGCCATTATATTCTATATTACTTTAGAATCAAGTTTAGTATTATGAAAATCAATTGCCGCTTCGGCTCTCAAGAGTTTATGACAAGAACGAGCACTAGTTTTTTATCTGAGGTTTCATAAACTTGTATCTCTGCAAGTACCAGGTCCGCGATGTCGTGACCCCAGATTCCGTATTTACCATTGGTTTCGTTGCGGTTGTACATCTTAGTTCGCTTTTCTATCGGGATAGTTTTGACAGTTGCTGTAGCTTCCTCTTCGGCATAAATTTTATAGTAGGTCTTGCTAATCTCTTTGAGCAGAAACTCCCTCGTAAAACCAGTTTCAGAGTTAAGTTCAAACTTATATTCATTTCTTAATGGATAATCTATCAATACGATTGCTGTCTTCCGGCTGATTAAAGTCTCTTCTGCGTCTTTAAGCTCTGGGATATCCTGTTCAGGTTTTTCCAAACTGGCCCAGGGTATAAGGCCGTCTTCGAAACTGGCGGTGTCGGTTGTCTTGACCTCGAAGGAAATGGTTCCAAGGAATTTACCCAAATAAGCATAGTCTTTTTCTCCTGATGTTTTCTCCCTTTGTTTGATGATCTCTAGTGGATCGGCTAATTGTTTACTTGTTTTGGCACTGCAACCAAACAATGCGGAAAGAATCAGGACTGAGAGCAGATGTTTCATATTGTAAAAAATGGGGTTTAATCAAAACTGAGAGGCTAGGGGTAGTCATTCTTCTATTCTGACCCCTTTAAATATTTACTAAATACATTGATATACCGGTCATCAAAAGTGACAACGGTTATATGTTTCCACTTAAACTTTGTTGTGTTTGTTCGAAACACTCCTTCAGCATTAAAGTACCAGATTCGAACGTATTTTTCCTTAACCTTAATGATCGGGCCGATATCAAAAGTGCTTTCCTTCGGATGTTCGTTTTCAATAATTACATTAAATCCCAGTTTTTGGATGCTGTTAAAAATTGTTGACCAGCTCGTTAAGTCAACGTTACGTGTATAGTTAATTTCATCCCAGACTTTCTCAGATCGCATGATCTTGTCGCAGCACTTATCATTACGATTATTTCGAATCTTAATAACAGTATCCAATGGTAAGATTTTAAATCCTTTTAAAAGGAAGTCGTCACTTTCTTGCAGGATCAAAAACTCTTTCGTGTAGTCTACAATATACCCATGGAAGTTGCCAGCAGATTTGCCGTCAATTTCTCGAATTATCGTGCAATATGTTTTTTGTTTAAAGTGTTTTTTGATTTTCGAAAGCGTATTCATATCCGAATGTAAATAATTATTTTAGACTTAGAATTTAAAGGTGTAAATTCCTTTAAAAAGATTAAAGAACCTATATGAAATAAACAGAAAGCTTTAGTCGAATTAATATTATTTACGAACTAGCACGTATCTTTAAAAGATAAAAAAGTTGATTCCAGAGACTCCATCTAAATATGACGCAACAAAAAAGTAGACTGATTCTTTTTCTTCCGGCTTTGATATTAATATTAAATGAATTGATAAGGACTTTTTTGAGGCCAATATATGGTCAAAGAAAATATGGACTACTTAGTGATATATTAGGATGGCTTCCCAATTTTCTTGCTCCTTTGGGTTTTATGTCAATAGCAATAGTTATAGTTATTCTAGTGCAAAGCTCATCTGGCAAACCCATTCCAAAGAAATATAAAATATTATTGTTATTTGTATTTACTATCGTCGGTTTAACAGGATTTCTTCTACACGAAATGACACAAAAAGGGACAGGGCTTATATTTGACATAGCTGATATTTATGCAACAGCAGCAGGAATATTTTTGGGAGCATATTTATTCTTCCTGTTACAGCAAAATAATTCTATTCAAATCCGGAATTGACTAGTTTTCCCGAAGTCGCCAAAATTCAACGCATCATTGATGAGATTCTGCCGGGGAATAATTAGCAATCAGAAGAGTTTTTTAATAGCTGGTTGGTAAGCCAGGAATCTGCATTTCCAACATTCCAAAGTGTAATGCCCCAGCGCTGATTTGCCGGTACGTACTTGCGGTATAGATCATAGTAGTGTAACAACAAACAACTTTCTGTGTCTTATTTTTAAAACATTGACATGACGGCAAGAACCTTTTTAAAAGCCACAACAGCCTTTGTATTTATTTCTGTCTTCTTCAAAACAAGTTCGGCTTTAGCACAAATACCAGTTGATAGTATTTATTCCATCCTTAAAAAGGAGGTCGACAATAAACGAAGCAAGAGCATCATAGTAGGCATTGTTGACGCAAATGGCAGGCATGTGATAAGTGCGGGCGTTTTGAGTGACAAAGATCCCCGTCTGCCGGATGGCAATACCGAGTATGAAATTGGCTCGGTAACTAAGGTGGTTACTTCGTTGGTATTAGCCGATATGAATTTAAAAAAGCAGCTCAGCCTTAGTGATTCACTTGTCAAATTCCTTCCTGAATATGCAAAACCGCAGGATAAGAACGTGAGTGACATTACACTTTTAAATTTAGCAACGCACACTGCCGGGTTCCCGCGTTTCCCGGATAACCATTACCCCAAAAATCTTGAAAATCCTTACGCTGATTATACAGTGGAGCAGCTGTTTGAATATGTTTCCAGGTTTAAACCGGACCATAAACCGGGTTCTCAGTTTCAGTATTCCAATACCGGCTATTCGCTGCTGGGGCAGGTAATGGTAAAGGTATCCGGTAAAGATTATGAATCACTGGTAAAGGAACGGGTCTTTTCGCCTTTAAAAATGAACAGTACTGTAATTACCCTGACGCCGGAACTTAAAAAAAATATGGCCACCGGGCATAACGAATATGGAAAACCTGTTGCGAACTGGGACATGCCTGCTGTAGCGAGTAATGGTGCTTTGAGATCTAATGTAAATGATATGCTCAATTTTGTAGCAGCAAATTTAGGGCTGATGAAATCTGATCTGTACCCGGCTATGGAACTGTCTCATGTGAAGCAGGTTAAAAAAGGCGGGGATGATGCCTATATCACTTTGGGCTGGACGCTTCTGGACGATAACGGTAAACAAATCTTATTTAAAGATGGGGCAACTGCTGGTTACCGTTCCTTTGTTGGTTTTGATAAAAAGAAAAACAGGGGCGTTGTGGTCTTGTCAAACACGGTTAACGATCTTAATGATATTGCCAAGCATATTCTGGATTCGACGTATGCCTTAAAACCTTATCAATATCAATGGACGCTGTTGGATACCATTAATTCTGCGGCTAAGCTTAAGGGAGCGGATGCCGCCATTACTTTATATCTTCGGCTTAAAGAGGCTAAAAATGCGGATCTCGTATTTGATGAGCGTGTGCTTATTTATGCAGGCGATGAATTGCGAAAAGCCAATAAGATGGACGACGCTATTAAATTATACAAATTTAACCTGACGGAGTATCCAAATTCTACACAGACTTATGAAAGCCTGGCAGACCTTTATACACGAACTGGTCATGTTAAAATGGCGGTTGATGTTTATGGGAAACTACTAAAAACAGACCCTAAAAATGCAACCGGAATCTGGAGGTTAAAAAGGCTGTCAAAACCGTAATATTATAACATCCGCTTTTGCATACGATATTTTCCTCTTATCCTCCTTTAACCTCCCAAACGCGTCACACCGTATCCCATACGAATCTCACCCGGGCTTGACGGGGTTGGGATACCGTCAAACCCGGGTGGTATCCGGGTCGGATTAATTTATAATCTCTCCCTTATTATTGGCCAGCTTTTCACGCCATTTTTGAAGTTCCTCTGGTGCCATTCTCTCCCAATCTGTCACTTCGCCAACGATTTTTAATGGGGATTGTGAGCGATAGGAACGTGTCGGATTGCCTGGAAATTTTTTGTCGGTAACATTCGGATCATTTTCAAAATTCCCTGTCGGTTCAATCATATAAACACGCTCAGGTCTATCGCTATTTGCCAGGGAAGCAGCAAGTCCCGCACCGTTAACAAGGCCTGTGAAATAAATGTGATTCATTTTGAGTTCGGGTTGATAGTTAGAACTGCCCCCTGGTGTCAGTAAATCGCCAACCTTTAAATCTGCTTTCGTGCCATGATAAAAAGGACCCTTGTCAGAAGGTTTATCTTTAAATGAGTTTGCTAAGTCATGATTCGTTTTTGCCTTGTCAGGGTCGTTTAATTCCTCATAGCATTTGGCAATGTTAAAATATAGAGATGGGTAAGCACTCTTAACTGAGTCGTCGTTTATTTTTAATGCAAACTGCAAAGCCGTTTCCAGCCATTTGAGTTTGTCTGAAACATTTTTTTGATGTCGGGCTACATAATAAGCTGCAATAAATTTTTCTAAATCGTCAGTCGCTTCGTTCCAGGCCTGAAGAAAAAGTTTGTTTGCTTCTTCAGGTTTGCCTTGTTCTTCCATGCCCATACCCTGAAGACTGAGCTTGACTACATTGTTGCTTGGGTTGAATTCCATTTTCTGATTTTTCTATGATTGTTCGTTACTAAGGTTATTTGTTGTTTCGATCATGATTTCAATTGCCTTTGAAAAATAGGTTTCAATGATCTTGTTTTCCTCTTCTGAAAATGAAGCGGTAAGCATTTCCGACTTGTGCCGGAATTCTTTATAAAGCGGCGCCAAAAGCGCCATGATTTTTTCGGTGTTTGGTACGATGATTACCTTTCGTCTGTCGTCCCTGGAAAATTGTCTTTCCAGTAAATTCTTCTTTTCAAATCTGTCTATTAAACCCGTAACGGCACCTGTGGTCAGTCCCGTCAAGTTTGAAAACTCGCCAGCTGTCATTTGTCCCCGCTGAATTAAAAACCCTAAGTATTTATGATCAGTGCCTGAAAATCCTGCCTTTCGGCCGATAGCTTCATGCATTTGAATAGAAGTATAAGCATATGCCTGAACTAGTTTTCTGATTCGATCAATATCGCTCTTACCCATGTATTGTCTTACTTGATGATTATCTTAGTTACAAAGATAAGTTTAATTTTTGAGTAATTCAAGTAATTACGGTAGAAATTCTAGCTATCTTATAATAGTAACTCCCCCCTTTAGTGAACTGCAGCTCCCTTTCAGGTCTATTACATAATAATAGGTACCAATAGGGAGGTCAGTTCCTTGCCACCTTCCATCGAATGGTTTATCATATCCGGTGGAACTGAATATCTTTTGTCCGTTTCTGTTAAATATAGTGACCGATATTCCGGTATATTTGGATAGTTCCTGTATTTGCCAGCTATCGTTGATGCCATCACCATTTGGGGAAAAGGTGTTGGGGATTTGGATATTTGGTTCTCCCAATATGAGTTTGAGCGGGACTTTTTCGCTTTCACATTCTCCGATTTTATAGCTGAGCACATCATTCGAAACCAGATCTGTGATGATCTTAAATGAGCCCATCACATTTGAAGCAACAGGAGTGATAGCAGATCCTTTATATAAGTTGTACACCCCTGAGTTCATGTGAGCATCTCTGACACGTATGATGACCTCGGTACCGGGACAGGCGGTTACCGGATCTGTCTGTGGGGGAGCTATGAAAGAACCGGTATTTGCAATATCGATGATGCCTGTTACGGCCTCACAATCATTTTGATCTTTTACTGTAAGGCGATATTGTCCAGCATACACGTTGTTGAGTTCAGGTGATGAAAAGGTAAGTCCGGTGTTGCTTTCCTGCCATTTATAGATATAAGGCGGCGTACCACCGCTAATGCCGATGCCGTTTATTGAGCCCTTACCCTGCATGCAGTTGTCCTTGTTCACGGATAGTCCTTCGTAATGGATGGTCAGTTTCGGAACCAAGCCCACATTGACTTGTCTGTAGAGCGTTTCACATTCACCATCCATGGTAAAATAAATGGCATAATTGCCCGGTTTTAAGTTTGGAGTGCTGGCTGTGTTTCCTGCAGGGAGATTGTTTTCATCTGCCACCCGGATTTGATCGGGCCCGATCCCTGATCCAAAGTCGATGCTGATACTGCCATTAAATTCGTCGCAGTTCGCAGGGGATGTGGTAATTTGGTATCCGGGATATGCGGTAATGGCGGTTTCAATGGTGAATGGCCGGCTTTCTTTCTTACAACCTGAATTATTGCTGAAAACCAGATGGTAGGTTCCCTCAGGTACCCCGGTCAGCTCCGAAGAATTTCCGACAGTTTCATTTCTTTCATTGAGCCATTTAAATTGACCGGCGCCGGTAAAAGTAATGCCTGTGACGGTTCCGGTACTGGCATTGCATGCGGTATTGGTGCTGTTTGCATTTTGGTCATTCAGTTCAATTTTGTTGTCTGTTTCAATTTTGAATACGGCAGATTCAATTGTGCCGCAGGAACTCTCGTCCTTGACCAGGAGTCTATAGCTTCCCTCCGGCAGGTTACTGATGTCTTTGGTATGGCCCATTTCGCTGCCGTTTGCATCAATCCATTTATAAATGATTGTACCTGTTCCCGTGACATTCAGGTCCTTAATGCTGCCGGCAGTGAGACATGTCGCATTCGTCTTCTTCATACCGCTGACGTCTATATTTGGTCCATTTACATTGTTGATGATGTAAGGACCAAATTCTTTAATGCAGCCAGAACCTTCCAGGCCTGTTAGCTTTAACTTGTATTCGCCAGGAGGAACATCTGTGAGTTCACGTTCGTTTCCTGCCACTGTGCCGTTCTTATCAAGCCAGGTGAGTTCCGTGTAGTTGTTGGGGAATAAATTCAATATCGACCCACCATTGCCACAGGAAGCGTGAACAATATTTGGCAAGCCTGTAAATGCCAGCTGGGGTACCTGGTTTTCGACAGTTATCCATTCTGAAAAGACAATACAGCCAAACTGGTTTCCTTTTAGGCGATATCTGCCTGCAGGAAGGTTGGAAACGCTGCCTGCATTTGTTCCCATGATTTGTCCTGCTTCATTTCTCCATTCTACTTTGTCTACGTTGACGGTAAAGACACCTTCGATTTTACCCAGCTTATCGTCACAGGTTTGGTTTGTGATTTTGAGTATCGGCTCTGCCGAACGATAAACATAAATCCTCGGGTCGGAAAATTCGGAACTCAATTGATTCAGTGTAGCTGAAGCCATAACCGAAACACCGCTTTCTATTGCTCCAGGGTATTTCCAGTTACCTGCATTGTCGGCGGTTACGGTTGCAAAGTATCTTTCTGGCTGGCAATTGGTACATTCCGGATCGGTATAAAAGAGTTCAACCCTTGCGCCAGGTGCTGTAGTACCGGCTACATAGGAAGGTGTTTTTTCTTTAAGGAGTACTTCAAGAGGCTTGGCAAACGGGCCAGTATATACATACAGGAACGGTATCCCCGGATTGCAGTAAAAAGAATTGTGGCTGAGCTCAATATTTTTTGCTTCTTCAGCTGTAACCGCGAATAACTCGGTGACATATACCGGGTTGCTATTGGCATTGGTAATGACATTTCCTTCCTGGACTGTTGGTCCCCCAACCAGTACGTGTCCGGTCAGAAACCGGAACCCCATAGCATTATTATTGATTGGCAGTGGTTTGCTTTGGTCTCTGGAGGTGCCAAAGTAGTTTCTTTGAATGATGGCATTTACATTGGTTATACCGGACATGCCAAAGGAGGAACCAAAGACATTGTCACTTACTTCAACGTTAAATGGCCCGGTATGCGTGAAATTTTCTCCGCTAAGGCCATTGTAGATGGAGTTTCTCGCAATGGTCAGGCCTGGTCTTTCTTCGTTGATGTTGGCAGTGAAAAAATTGTTCTTTACGGCAAGTGAAAATGCTCCGCCTCTGCTTCCGGGGAAGTCACCATAGCTAATGTTGAAGATTCCAAAGATCAGGTTTCCTTCTGTCTGGCCTTGGCCGCCGATAATTCCTTTATGGACACGCTTCAAACTGACTCCGCACTCGAAATTATGTGGAATATCAATTCCGTTCTCTTTGACTCCAATGAAGTTATTCGTCATGATGAATTCTTCAATTTCTCCATCTCTTGCTGACACTAGGTTTTGGCTGGTAATACCGTACACTCCGTAAATCACATTGCCTTTGCCGGGTTCGCCGATCTTTATATATCCGTTTGATCCAAAAAAGTACAGACCGCCGATCCTAATTCCTGCGAGGTCAAAGTTTTTGATAATTATGCTATAGAATTCAAAGTGTTCTACATCCAGGATCCTGAATACCGATTGTATTTGAAAAGGTCTGAGTGTAAATTGACTGCCATCAATAATCACCTTAGCTCCATTTACAGAGGCATTCTGACCTGGCTGTGTAGAAGCGTCAATGATTACATCTGTTGTAATGACCGGCAGATCGGAATTGATTTTAATGGTATGATCAGCCGGTGTAAGTCCCGGAAGATTGAAGCGAATCTGATCGATCTCTGCTGATCCATTGGCCGCCGCTAAGGTCAATGCTTCTCTGAGTGTTCCGGCCCCGCTATCTGCATTGCTGGTTACTACAAATACGGCCCCCGATACATTACCGAAAAAAAGGGAAAACAACAGCAACAGCGCTGATTGAACCCTTATTCTGGTTGCATGATTTGAAATTTTTGAGGCATTCTTCATTTGAGCGCTATGGACTGCAAATATAGAGATCCATGTCGGTTTTATCCAACTCGACGATAAGCAAATTGGGTATTTTTAACGGCTGTGTCCTCATTCGAAAACATTTGCATGCGGAACGGTGTTGCTCTCCTATAAAGCTGAAAAAACTAAACTGTAAATCTTAATGGCAGAACATATGAAAAACAATGCAAAATATTTCATACTGATTATAGCGGGTCTTATTTCCTGCAATCCGGCTGGCGAAAAAAAAGTTCAGCCGGGTATTGAAAATCAAAAGGTCGGCGCTGCAGAGAAAGGGTATGCAGACGTAAACGGGCTGAAAATGTATTACGAAGTGCATGGTAAAGGAAAACCCCTTGTACTGATTCATGGCTCCTTTATGACGATACCCTTAAACTGGGCGCACATCATACCCCTGCTGGATAAAGACCGGAAAGTAATCGTAGCTGAAATGCAGGGTCATGGCCGTACAAGAGATATCTCCCGCGAAATTAGTTTCGAAGGTATGGCCGACGATGTGTCGGGCCTGCTCAGGCACCTCAAAATAGATAGCGCAGATATTTTAGGGTATAGCATGGGAGGCGGGGTAGCATTTCAGATGGCAGTGCGCCATCCTGAGCAGGTACGCAGGCTCATCGTGGTGTCTGGTGTCTACAAGCATGATGGTTGGTGGCCTGAAACAGAGGCCAATTTTGCTACTTTCAACGCCGATATGTTTAAAGGCACAGTGTTGTACAAACAATATGACAGCCTTGGAAACGATCCGAAGCATTTTCCTGAATTTGTCAAGAAAGTTGCCAGTATAGATTTGAAACCTTATGACTGGTCTAAGGAAGTAAAAAACATAAAGGTTCCGATATTTATGGCCATTGGCGATGCAGACGGAGTCAGGTATGAGCATGCGCTGGAATTGTTTCGCGCCAAAGGCGGCGGAAAAATGGGAGAGTTCCACGGGCTGCCAAAATCCCGACTCGCCATTATACCGGGCACAACCCATATCGGCATGATGCAGCGGACGGATTGGCTGATCCCGATGATTACTGATTTCCTGGATTCCGATTTAAATGAAACGCCACCTAAGTTCTAAAGAAGCCGGTCAGGCCAGCTTCGGGAAAAATGCTGTGTCAAATTGAGGATTGTAAACGATAATCCCTTTTGGCGCTGTTAAATCTTAGAATTCGGGAATAATATTTTGGCGTAAAACCGCTGGCGCCTGCAAATCAATGAATATCAAGGTTCTTCAGTGCGTAAAACGACATCGCCTCGCTGATAAATACTCCGAAATCAGGATCAGGAACCCCATGTCCGCTGGTAAAACGCTCATCAGTAAGATAAAACTGACCCAGGCCCCGGTAGGCGTCGGCTTGTTTGTCAGCTGCTTGATGTGTGCCCCAAAGCAGCCGTGTATTTATGTAATGCTGATGAACAAGTTCCTGTACTTTTTCATGATTCGGAGCAAGACCTTTTACAAGATAGAGTGCTTTTCCCAATTCTTTTTGCCTGGCGACCAGTTTTTGCATTTCGGTTTTGCTCAAACTTGTCAGATGCTTTTCAGCGTGCATGACCACCTCTTCGCCATAATTATCTATGGCTTCATTTCTATAATTTGCGGCCTCCTCTTTGGACAATCCATCGTAGAGTTCTTCTAAATTTAACATGGTTTTATTTTTAAGTGAACGGATCGTGTTTTCTATTGTATTCATTAAGGTTTTGATCCTTAACATTTTTGCGTTCAGCATTTTTTTATGCCCTTCCAATGCCTGGATGAGGTTAAAATTGGGATCATCCAGGATCGAGATGATCTCCCTGAGTGGAAAATCAAGCTCTTTATAGAACAATATTTGCTGTAATCTCAGCAGTTCTCTTTCCCCGTATAGCCGATATCTGGAATAGGTCCTTTCAGCGGGTTTAAGCAAGCCAATCCGGTCGTATACATGGAGCGTCTTTGGAGTAACACCTGCAAGCTTTGCCAGTTGTTTTACAGAATACATTTGAGTCATTTTCATGCTGTTTTCGATAACTTTCAACAAAGGTAGGCTATGACCTAAGGTAAGAGTCAAGAACTATTTTGAAAAATTTTATCCATGTCGATTTTAATGTATTAAAATTTATATAAACTTGCCATAACTAATTATTAACTTAATACAGGGAAAATTTAACATCATGGCGGGTTACAGCACATATACCGATCAGGAACTTGTGGCTTTGTTAAGGCAGGGGGAGCATGCGGCCTTTACCGAGATTTATAGCCGGTACAGTGCTTTGCTGTATGTATATGCCTTCAAGCTCACCGCTGATACTGATACTACTAAAGATATTACCCAGGAGTTATTCATATCCTTATGGGATAACAAAGAAGTGCTTGAGCTTAAGACATCGCTGTCAGCCTATTTGTATACCGCAGTCAGGTATAAATTTTTAAAACAGGTGGCGCATCAAAAAGTAAAGGCAGGATATACCGGGAAGTTTCTGCATACGTTCGAAAGTGGTATAAACAGTACAGAGGATTATATAGAGGAGAGGGATTTGATAAAAACCGTGGAAAGGTTAGTGTCGGTGTTGCCGCCGAAAATGGCCAGAGCTTTTATATTGAGTAAACTGGAATTCAAAACACATGAAGAGATTGCCAGAGAACTGAATATATCGGAAAAAACGGTTAAAAACCTGTTGAGTGAAGGTGTAAAGCAAATCAGACCGAAAATGGGGCTGGCGTTGTTGAGTGTGTTGTTGCTCTCGTAAAATTGCTTACAGAATTGTCAAATCTACTACCGTTAAGCCAGAAGATCTGAAGAGCTTTTTAGGACTGTAATGAGTTTTCTTCTTGAGTTTTCTAATCAAGCAGAGTTTGATATAGAATATTTTAAAAGGACCGACAACAAAGCAATTTTAAAAAAGTTACTACGAAGCTAACCAGGCATTGAATGTCGGTAAGCTTTCTTCAGCTATTTGGAATTACGATCAGAAATTACATGGCTTGGCTAAGCATTCCGAAAGGGATCTGTTTACAAAATAGTCCTCAATTCTTTTATCATTAATTGCGTAACCAGGGCACCATTTCGTCTTTCTGAAATTGTTTTAAAATAATTCGGGATTTTTTGAGGGCTGGAAGGACATGTATTAAATGGGGATTAAATCCTGGTTAAATTATGAACAGACAAGAGGCTGAAATACTAATTGCAAAATATATTGATGGTGAAGCCACGCCTGATGAAAAGCAGCTTGTAGAATATTATTTTCATAAACACTTGGTCAATAGTGATGCGTCACCAAATCTGCCGCAGGTGCAAAAAGACAATAAGGAAATTTGGAACAACCTTGCAGCACATATTGGTGCGGCTAAATCAAGCAAATATAAATTATGGCCAGGGGTTGCGGTGGCTGCGGCTGCGGTAGCAGCGATTGTGGTTGGGGTTTATTTCTTTAATTATAGAAGTGAGATCCTTCGCGATGCTCTGGATGACAAAAGCGTGGTGATGAATGACATTGCGCCGGGTAAAAATGGTGCAACGATTACACTGGCTAATGGCAAGGTGATTCAGTTGAGTGATGCGAAGAGTGGGGTAATAATAGGAAGTGATTTGAAGTATAGTGATGGTTCTTCCGTTTTGTCATCCAGAACTCGTCCCGAACTCGCTTCGGGAGCGACAGCGAAGGATCTAATAGATTTCTCGGAACTCGGAATGACAAAAGAACTCGGAATGACAAAAGGGGGCAGGGCGCAAACTTTGACCGCCGCGACAGTTCGCGGCCAAACGTATCAATTCACACTTCCTGATGGAACGAAGGTATGGCTGAATGCTGACAGTAAGCTGGAGTTTCCTTCAAAGTTTGATAATGTTAAACAAAGAATCGTACAATTATCCGGTGAGGGGTACTTTGAAGTTTCGAAGGATAAAGCTCATCCTTTTCTTGTAAAAACCAAAAACCAGGATGTAACTGTATTGGGTACACATTTTAACATTAGCAGTTATAACGACGAGCGGGTGACAACTACTACCCTGGTAGAGGGCTCGGTGAGAGTGAGTGCATTTGATGTTGCGCTGGGCAGAGCAGTTGTGGTACTGAAACCCAGCCAGCAATCTATACAAAATCCAAACGGGGGAATGCAGGTAAGGAATGTGGATGTGTCTGAAGCGCTCGACTGGAAGAACGGGTTGTTTATTTTCAATGATGAGCCTTTGCAAAATGTTATGCGCCGTGTTGCCCGTTGGTATGATGTTGAAGTCAGCTATGATGGGGTAGACCAGAATGAACTGTATGGGGGAAGTGTTTCCCGTTACGATAACGTATCTAAAGTATTGAGGAAATTGGAATTAACAGGAGGGATACACTTTAAAATTGAAGGGAGGAGGATCAAAGTTATGAAGTAAGCTTTACCAAAATCAGAAACTCAGTCCATTTGGCCAACCACCTTTTTGCGAATGCAAGAAAAACCGGAAGTGTTTTGACCCACCCCCGGTTTAGTGTCCTGATTTCATCTCTAAAAGAAATGTTTATTTAATGCACCGGCCTGAAAATTTTCGACGATCCAAAGGCTGCTGCGATCAACCAAAACACAAACAAATTTATGAATTTTAATCATGTATTTGGGTGCCGGATACTTTTTATCGTACCCAGACAAATACTGCGCGTTATGAAACTGATTATTATATTAATGACAGCTTTTCTCTTGCAGGTCAGTGCTTCGACCTACGGGCAGTACATTACGCTTAAAAATGACAACATCAGCATTAAAAGTGCCTTTAACCAGATCCGTAAACAGACCGGGTATACGGTGCTGTATAAATCAGGCCTGATTAATAATACCAGGCCAGTTAAACTGAATTTACAAAATGTTTCTGTGGAGGAAGCATTGAATCAAATTTTAGCAGGGCAGAATTTGGGGTATTCAATTGAGGATAAGGCTATTATTATTAAGCAAGAAGAGTCCTCATTTCTCGACAAGATCGCGGATGCCGTTCACAGTGCTTTTAATTTTAACAGAAACATACGCGGAACTGTGACGGATAGCACGGGTCGTCCTTTGATCGGTGCATCTGTTTCATTAAAGGGACCGAAAAACTACCATGCATCAACAGACAATACCGGAAGATTCGATTTTGGATCAGTTCCGAATGGGGACTACCGGCTGATCGTAACATTCGTCGGATATGCCCGGTTTGAAAAAACCTTGGGAGTTGCAGATAAAGACAATGACGTCGGATTGAACCTTGTACTAGGTCTGGCCAATTCTAAGCTTGACGAGGTTCAGGTCATCGCTTACGGCGCAGAATCCAAGCGTTTTAGTGTTGGCTCGGTTTCTACAGTTACAGCGGAACAAATTGAAAAACAACCGGTAAACAACCTGCTGTTAGCATTGCAGGGACAGGCTCCGGGACTGGCCATCACCTCTACCAGCGGTATCCCAGGTGCACAGGTGCTGGTTCAGGTTAGGGGGCAAAATACTTTAAATGCTTTAAATCCTGCTACTAACTTTAATCTTAATAAACCTTATGATCAGCCTTTGATTTTGATTGATGGGGTGCCGTTTGCCACCAAAAATAACAACATCAGTCAATTTGCTTCGCTTTTGAGTGGGCAAGGTAGCCAAAACCTCAATCTTAGCCCAGGCAATGTAGGTATAAGCCCTTTTAATAATATCAACCCTGCAGATATAGAAAGTATCAGTATTTTGAAAGATGCCGACGCCACCTCTATATATGGTTCGCAGGGCGCCAACGGTGTGATCCTGATCACGACAAAAAAAGGAAAAGCCGGAGCTACTACTTTTGATGTGAATGTAAACACAAGTTTCAATTCGGTTGGCCGCCCTGTTCAATTACTGAATACACAACAATACCTGCAACTGAGAAAAGATGCTTTTGCTGCAGATGCCACGATCCCGACCGATGATCCGAATGCTTATCCTGCTGTTTATGCACCCGACCTGTTAATTTATGATCAAAATAAATATACCGACTGGGAGAAAATTATTTACGGTAAAAACACCAGCAATACAGATGTTCATGCCAGCCTGTCGGGTGGGTCTTTTAGCAATACTTTTCTCATCTCAGGTGGTTACAACAGGTCAAGCTATAATTACCCAGGTGATTTTGCCGATCAGCAGTACTCACTTCATAGTAATATTCACCATAACTCAAATAATAACCGTCTTACGCTTGATCTGATAACAGATTTTGGGTATGAACAAAATAAGTCTGCAGGATATGGTGGTGCGGGGGATGTGATCTTTTCGCCAAATTTGCCGGATTTATTGAGCCCTACAGGTGATTTAAATTGGGCTTATAAGAACGTGGATTTAACCAGTTACCAGTTTTATGCCTCTCTGCTTCAGCCTACATACCTGGAAAATTATAATTTTAACACATCATTCCATATTACCTATAAATTGTTTAAAGGGTTAACTATTGCGACTAACCTGGGTTATAACCGCAATACCACTAACGAAAATTCGCAAACTCCGGGTAGCTCACAAAACCCGGCATCTTTTAGTTTCCTGAGGCAAGCAAACTTTTCTACCAACAATGCGCGGGCAATTAATATTGAGCCGCAAATTAATTACAACAGAACAATTGGTAAAGGTGTTTTTAGCGCCCTTTTAGGTTCAACATATAAAACGAACCCAACCAGCTCAACGTATACAACCGGTACTGGGTATTCAAACGATAACTTTTTGGGGTCAATTAATGGTGTTTCGGTAACTGCCAGTGATATCATCAGTAATTATAAATATGTTGCAGCTTTTGCCCGTTTAAACTATATCTATAATAATGAGTTTATTATTAATGTAACAGGCAGGCGCGATGGCTCAAGTAATTTTGGCCCCAGCCACCAATTTGGTAATTTTGGTTCCGTTGGTGCAGGATGGATCTTTTCGGACGAAAATGTTATAAAAAAATTCCCTGTATTGAGTTACGGTAAGATATCCGGCAGTTACGGAAATTCAGGGTCTGATGGTATCGCGGCTTATCAATATCAGTCTTTATACCAGGCTATTCCTTATGTTCCTACTTTCCAGGGTATTGGACCGAGTTATTCATCTAATCTTTACAATCCTGATTATAGCTGGGCATCAAAACTATCGCTTAATGTAGCTTTAGATCTTGGCTTTTTTAATAACCGTCTTTTATTGAATGCTACTTATTACCGAAACCGGGAAGGTAACCAGCTCACCTATTACCCGTTACCGATACAAGCGGGTATTTCGCAGGTATTGGGTAATTTGAATGCAACTATTCAAAATAAGGGCTTTGAGTTTTCTGCATCATCAACCAATGTTAAGACGAAAGATTTTTCCTGGAGAACAACTTTTAACCTGTCGTTTAACCGCAATAAATTAATTGAATTCCCTGGCCTGGAATCGTCTTCATACAGCTCTCAGTACGCAATAGGCCAGCCAACTTCTATGGTATATGGATACAATTATAAGGGTGTAAACCCAACTACCGGCCTTTTTGAATTTTATAAAAAAGACGGAACTGCTACCTCCAGCCCTAAGTATGGATTGGCGTCAGCAGGCGGAGATCAGGTAGTCATTGCAAATCGCGAGATTAAATATATGGGTGGTTTTGGAAATACTTTTACTTACAAGCAATTCAGTCTGTATGTTTTCTGCCAGTTTGCCAGCCAGAACGCACCCAATTATCTGTATGAGATATATAACAATAACCAACTTGGTTTTATGTACAACCAACCTGCGGCAGTACTGGGTAATTATTGGAAAGCGCCCGGAGATAATGCACAGTTGCAGCGTTTAGCAGCCAGTTACAGCTCTCCTGCCATAAATACTGTGTTTAATTTTGCACAATCAAACGGAGTTTATAGTGATGATACCTACCTGCGTGTAAAAACAGCGTCGTTATCCTACCAGGTACCTAATACGCTTATTAATAAAGTACATATAAAAGGTGCAAGTGTTTTTGTAAACGCGCAAAACCTGCTCACGTTTACAAACTACAAGGTGGGTGATCCGGAACAACCCGGTTCCTTTACTGCTGTTCCTGTACAACGTGTAGTGGCATTTGGTTTAAACCTCAAATTTTAAGCAACGAAAAGAACATGAAAACGATATTCAATGTATATATATTAATGACCGGCCTTTTGGTAGTTGCCGCGTCATTTACATCCTGCAAAAAACTGATAGAGATTCCTAACCCACCTTCAGCCATTACAAAGGAGGTGCAATTTGCCGACAGTTTAACCACATTATCTGCTGTTACAGGCGTTTATGCTTTAAATTATGGGAACGGCTTTGCCTATACTGATGTGGCTTTTACCGCGCTTCCGGCACTTTCGGCCGACGAATTGACCTACGTAACCGTTAACGACCTTCAGCAGTTCTATAACTATTCCCTTACCCCGTTAAACAGTGGGGTAACCAGGTTATGGGGAAATATTTATCAAAGCATTTACCAGGTAAATTCGGTATTGGAAGGTGTTACCAACAACAATAGTTTATCGGCAAGCTTCCAAAAACAAATTACCGGCGAAATGGAAGTTGTGCGTGCATTGTATTATTTTAGCCTGGTTAATTTTTTTGGTGATGTGCCGCTGGTTACCACAACAGACTATAATGTAACAGGCCGTTTACCAAGAAGTCCGGTTGCAGCTGTTTACAGCCAGATTATGACCGACCTGGCAGATGCCCGTAAAAAATTAACGGTAAGCTACCCCTCCGCAGGGCGGGCAAGACCAAATTTGTATACGGCAATAGCCTTGCAGGCAAAAGTTAATTTATATCAGGGCAACTGGCAAAGCGCTTATAACGAGGCCGATTCGGTTATCCAGTTGGGTAGTTACAACCTGGTACAAACCGGCCTCACTAAAGTATTTTTGAATGGAAGTACCGAAGCCATATGGCAAATACCCGGAGCCCAGGCATTTAGCAATGGAGTGCCAGATGCGGTAGCTTTTGTTCCCGGTTCCGTTAATTCGTTCCCCAATTATATCATAACTCCATTTTTATTAAGTGCATTCGAGGCAGGAGATCAGCGCCTGGCAAATTGGACAGGTTCAAAAGTCAGGATTGTTAGCGGGGTAAGCCAAACACAATATTACCCTTATAAGTATAAAAACCGCTTGTCAACCATCGCTCCGGCAGAAGATCAAATGGTATTCAGATTGGCTGAGATGTACCTGATCCGCGCCGAAGCTGCTGCACATCTTGGTGGCGGCAGCAATCTGGAGCAGGCTTTGGCAGATGTAAATACCATCCGCGTCAGGGCTGGCTTATTGGCCAGCACTGCTGATGTAACATCGCAGGCTGCCGTGCTAAATGCGGTTATGAAAGAAAGACAAACAGAGCTTTTTTGTGAATGGGCAAACAGGTGGTATGATCTGAAAAGGACAGGTACAGCCGCCGCAGTGCTTGGCGCTGTAAAGACAGGTTATACGCCTAATGCTGCGTTATACCCGGTGCCGCAGGCACAAAGAGATTTAAATAATTCATTAACCCAGAATCTGGGGTATAATTAAGCAAACCTCAATTATTTAACCTTCCGGAATTTAACCAAAGCTGCGCGCCTTGCCCGCGGCTTTGGTTAATAAACCTGTGCACATATACAAATTGAAAACCTATGAAAAAAATGAATTTACTAAGCAATGTATTGCTTGTTTTACTGTCTTCGTTAAGCCTGATATCTAAGGCCCAAAATACAGACCTTTCGGGCCAGATAAGAGGCTTAGGCAGTGCCACTGTTAAAATCGCCTATATTAAAGACGGCGTATTTAAAACCGATTCAGTAACAGCGGTCAAAGGTGGGTTTATCTGGAAGGCAAACTTAGAGGAACCACAACTGATTTCGCTGACCGTGGATGACCACAGTTATTCCTATTTTGTAGGGCCAGGTCATACCAGGCTTACAGGCGTTAAAGACGCCGGACAATCCTACAAAATAAGCGGTTCTCCAATGCAGCAGGACGCAGAAGCATTTAGCGCATCTCTTAAAGATCTGACAGACGAGGGAATGCTGCTATCCATCAATTATAGCAAAGCAACTGCAGAAGAGAAAACGGTGTTGGACAAAAAACGGAATGATCTTGAACAACAAAAGAAGAACAGGGCAGATCAATTTATAGCCGGTCATCCCAAAAGTTTTTTTAGTATATACCTGGTAACGGGGCGTACTTCGTATGGTTATAGTGAGGCGAAACCCCTTTATGACAAGCTTGATGAGTCAGCAAAACAGACCGAAGCAGGGAAAAAGCTCGCCCAAAAACTGGAAATATTAAAAAGAGGCCTGACAGGAAGCCAAATGGCAGATTTTACACAGGCTGATACCAGCGGAAACCCGGTGAAACTGAGCAGTTTTAAAGGAAAATATGTGCTGGTAGATTTTTGGGCCAGCTGGTGTGCGCCCTGTCGTGCGGAAAACCCCAATGTACTGAAAGTCTACAATGCCTATAAAGACAAAGGATTTACGGTTGTAGGGATTTCACTGGATGATAAAGCAGCCAACTGGAAAAATGCCATCCGAATGGATAAAATGCCATGGACACAGTTATCAGATTTGAAAGGGTGGAAGAATGATGTATCTGCCAGTTTTGGAATACAGGCCATACCAAGTAACCTGCTGATTGATCCCTCCGGGAAAATTATCGCCCGTGACCTTAGAGGGGCGGCGCTTGAAAATAAACTGAAAGAATTATTGAATTGACGATCAAAACTGTGATCCGTCAATACGGATGCAGCATGTAATGTCGTAATGAAGACCATAACCATAAACACTCCAATGAAACAAAGTATTATTAAAATTGAGCATCTGTCACACAAGTACAGCAGTTCCTGGGCCATTCGCGACATCAATATGGAAATTAATCATAGTGGTATTGTAGGCTTGCTGGGTTCTAACGGGGCAGGTAAATCGACCACGATGAACATCCTTTGCGGGGTACTGAATCAAACCGAAGGGAAGGTGTGCATCAACGGTATCGACATCCGGGAGCAGCCGGAGCTGGCCAAAACGCAGATTGGCTTTTTACCGCAAACCGCTCCGTTATATCTCGACCTTACCGTGGATGAGTATTTAATTTACTGCGCAGAATTGCGCTTAATTCCCAAAGCCCGGATCAAAGCCGCTTTATCAGAAGCCAAAGAGCGCTGCGGGATCAGCCATTTCAGCAGCAGGCTGATCGGCAATTTATCCGGCGGTTACCGTCAGCGGGTGGGCATTGCCCAGGCGATTATCCATCACCCAAAAGTAGTGGTACTGGATGAGCCGACCAACGGCCTCGACCCCAATCAGATCACCGAAGTGAGGGCCCTGATCAAAGAGATCGCTACCGACAGGCTGGTCATTTTCTCCTCCCACATTTTAACCGAGGTTCAGGTGCTTTGTAAAGACATCAAGATGATCGAGGGGGGCAGGATCGTATTTGAAGACACGATGGATGCCTTCAACAACTATGTAGAACCACACAGTTTGCTGCTAAGCATGGAAAACCCGCCTTCCCAGGCAGAACTGCTGGCGATAGAAGGGGCAACCAGCGTTGAATTTTTAACCGGGCGTCAAATACGGCTTTATTTCAGCGGAGACCAGGAAATTACCGAAAGGGTGATTGCAGCGAGTATGAAAAACGGATGGAAGCTCCGGGAAATCAACCTGGACAAGAGTGCCCTTGATGATATATTTAAACAGTTGTCCAGTAAACAGCCCAATAACCATTACGCAAAATGAAGATGATATTTAAAGTTGCCAAAACAGAACTTAAAAATCTGTTTTATTCACCCATTGCCTGGTTTTTAATGATCGTGTTTTTGATCCAGTGTGCCATGGTTTACACCCAGATGCTCGATCAATACGCTACTACACAGGAGCTTGGCGGCCGTGGCCTGGATTATATGGCCCCGCTGACCTACAGGATTTTTACAGGGAGAGGCGGCCTGTTTGAAAGCGTGATGCAGAATTTGTACCTGTATATTCCTTTGCTGACGATGGGGCTGATCAGCAGGGAGATCAATGCAGGGACGATCAAGCTCCTGTATTCTTCGCCGATCAAAGTGAGCGAAATTATTTTTGGCAAATATGTAGCCATGATGGTTTACAGTTTGATCCTGGTTGCCATTGTGGTTATTTTTATGGTTGCCGGAACGCTCAATATTGTGAGCGTTGATTCCGGGATGTTATGGTCTGCTATTTTAGGATTTTTCCTGTTATTGTGCGCTTATTCAGCTATTGGTTTGTTTATGTCCTGCCTGACGACTTACCAGGTGGTCGCTGCGGTCAGTACCTTTGTGATGATCGGTATACTTAGTTATATCGGTAATTTATGGCAGGAATCTGATTTTGTACGTGACCTGACCTACTTTCTATCTTTATCCGGACGTACCGGCCATATGTTGGGAGGACTAATCACTACCAAGGATCTCATTTACTTTTTAATTATCGTTTACATCTTTTTAGGGTTGAGCATTTACAAGCTGAAAGCAGGACGGGAATCCAAACCTATGCTGGTTAAAGCGGGCAGATATATTTTGGTGATTGTTTCTGCACTGGCCATTGGCTATCTTACTTCCCGTCCTGCGCTAACTGGCTATTTGGATACTACAGCCAATAAGACCAATACCCTGACTTCAAATGCCCAAAAGATTATCCATGAACTCGGTAAGGACACACTGGAAGTTACAGTCTATAACAATTTGCTGGGGAGTTACAGCTATTTAGGGATGCCGGCTATGCGCAACAACTACCTGGCGATATGGGAGCCTTATGTGCGGTTCAAACCGGATATTGTTTTTAACTACGTGTTGTACTATGATAAACCTTTAGCCAATTCGTATTTGTATAAATCCTACCCTGGCAAAAGTGTTAAGGAAATAGCAGCGATGACTGCCAAAAGTAATAAAATGGACCTGGACAAGTTTAAAAGTCCGGAGGAAATCCATAAGATGATTGACCTGAAGGACGAACCGGCCCGTTTTGTCATGCAGTTAAAATATAAGAATAAAACGACCTTTTTAAGGGTGTTTGATGATCAGATGGTTTTTCCAGGTGAAACAGAGGTTTCGGCTGCCTTTAAGCGTTTGCTGCAGGCAAAAATGCCAAGAGTTGCGTTTTTGACAGGCAATCTGGAAAGAAGTGTTGACAAGACTGGTGACCGGGAATATAAAACCCTGACCAGTCTGAGATCATTCCGCTATGCGCTGATCAACCAGGGGTTTGATGTGGATACTTTGTCACTGGAAAGCGGGGATGTCCCGGCATGGGTGTCTACCCTGGTGATTGCAGATCCTAAAACCAGCTTTAGTCCCGCTGTTTTAGCCAGGATACAGCAATATATCGATAAAGGCGGCAACCTGCTGATCATGGGTGAACCGGGTAAGCAGGCTGTCCTCAACCCGCTATTGAAGCAATTTAATGTGCAGCTGATGGACGGTTCCGTTGCGCAACCCAGTGCGGATTTAGCACCTGACCTGGTATTGAACGAACTTACGTCAATACCGGCAGGATTTACAAAAGATGTTGCAAAAAGTTTTATAGACAGTTTGCCGGTTGCCATGGATGGTGCCACAGGACTCTCTTATACTTCTGGCGGCCCTTTTCAGATTAAACCACTACTGACTACCAATAAAAACAAAAGCTGGATTAAAAAGGGAAAGCTCGTAGCTGACTCTGCAGCTGTTGTTTTTTCTGCAGCTGATGGCGACCAGAGAATTTCCGTGCCAACGGCACTTTCTTTGACCCGGAAGATTAACGGTAAAGAGCAGCGCATTGTGGTCACCAGTGATGCAGATTTGATGAGTAATACAGAGCTGGCCAGATACAATGTAAGAACAGCAAATTTTGTATTTAATACTTCTTTGTTTAGCTGGCTGAGCTACGGGGAATTTCCAATAGATACTTCACGTCCGGATGCAAAAGACAAGCGTGTAACAGTCACTTCGGCACAGGTTAGCCGGCTAAACATACTTTTTGTATGGGGTTTGCCCGCAATAGTACTGGCTCTAGGAACTATTTTGTTAATCAGACGCAAAAGAAAATAGATTTATGTTGTTTACAACTGATCAGCAGACGCTGGATGATTTAAATATTTTTGGTAAACATGGGGGCGATTCCATTTACCAGATCTACAACCGTACAAGTACCCGTGGCGGGGCCCTGCTGCTCAAAGAAATGTTCAGTTACCCGCTGTCTGATGAGCAGGCCATCAACCGGCGCAGCGGGATCATCCAGTATTTTGCAAGTGCCGGGTTTGATTTTCCGCTCCAAAGCAGTCATTTCGATGCCATTGAGCCTTACCTCGAGAATACGGATGAGCGGACGAAACTCAATGCGCAGGACCATACAATGACCAGAAAGTTAACAAACTTGATTGCCGTGGATGCCGGCACCTCGGCCATCCAGAAAGGGGTGGCCACGCTGATCGATTTGCTGAAAAGTCTGAACACGTTTGTTTCTTCCCTTAAAATGGAAGCCGGGCATCCCTATCAAAGAGATAGGGATGTCATGGCCCAGCTTCTTGCTGACCCTTCTTTTAATGTGATCTTAAAACAAAGCAGCCCCGGAAAACTGTCGCAGAGCGAAATGGCTGAATATGATGTACTCTTCCGCTTTCGGCACCGTGAGGGTATCCTAAAACTGTTACGCCATGTCTATTTCCTGGATGTTTACACTGCGGTAGCTAAGGTTGCGGCATCACGCGGATTTGTGTTTCCAAAGGCACTTCCAGGAAATACTCATGAGGTTCACTTAAAAGATGTCTACCATCCCCAGGTCAAAAACGCGGTCCCCAATTCTATAGAGATTACGCCGGAGAGTAATGTGATCTTTTTAACCGGGGCGAATATGGCCGGGAAATCTACTTTCATGAAATCGCTAAGTATCGCACTTTACCTGGCTCACATGGGGTTTCCGGTGGCGGCCTCAAAAATGGAATTTTCGGCATTGGACGGGATTTATACCACGATCAACCTGCCGGATAATTTAGGTATGGGCGCCAGCCACTTTTATGCCGAGGTTTTGCGGGCAAAAAAGATGGCCATGGAGCTAAAGACCAGGAAACTTTTCGTGTTGTTTGATGAACTGTTCCGGGGGACCAATGTTAAGGATGCGGCTGAAGCCACCGTTGCTTTTACAGCAGCCTTTGCCAGGAAAAAAGGCAGCATTTTTGTGATCTCCAGTCACATCATTGAGGCAGGAGAGGTGCTTAAAGAACGGTGCAAAAACATCCGTTTTACTTATTTGCCTACGCTGATGGAGGGCAACCAGCCTGTCTATACCTATAAGCTCGAAGAGGGGATTACAGCAGACAGGCATGGGATGGTGATCATCAAAAATGAAGGGATCCTGGAGATTTTGGATCAGGGAATGAGGGACAACGAGCAGCAAAAATCCTTTATAGCGGATAAGCAAACTGTGACCGACCTGAATTTACTGGGCAAATATAAACCTGATTCCATTTACAGTCTTTTTAACCAGGTACGTACTGCAGGAGGGGAGCGGTTATTGCAGGAAATGTTTCAAAACCCGTTTACAGATCCTGCGCAGATCAATGAACGAAGTGCGATGTTCAGGTATTTTCACGAAAATGAATTCAGCTTTTCTTTCGAAAGGGAAATTTTCGAGCAGATGGAATCTTACCTTGATCTGGGGACCAGCAACAACTTTGCTGCTGCCATGTCTGCCATGATCTACCATAAATTTTCTGCATCATTTTTACGTGATGAGCAATATGACAGTATGCATGCCGGCCTGATTGCGACAGTCAAAGTATTAAATTCTTTTCGCGAATTTCTGGAGTCGGTAGATGGTAATTCTGATGGTCCTTATGAAAAGGAAAGAAAGGCATTGAGGAAAATTTTTTCGGACCCCCGATTAATATGGCTCGTTACAGAACGGAATACGGAAAGCTTTCCTTTGTTTGCATTTACAAAATACGACTACCTGCTGAAATATACCCTGCAAGCGGAGATGGAGCGTTTGTTAAAAGACATGCATTTGGTTGATGTCTATCTTTCGGTTGGCCAGGTGGCGAGGGAAAATAGTTTCCATTATGCCATGGCATACTCTGCAACCGCCCATTTAATGCACACGTCCGGGCTCCGGCATCCCCGGCTGGCAAAAGGCATCGCCAATCCGGTTTCTATTCAGAAAGATCAAAACCTGATGTTCCTTACCGGGGCCAATATGGCGGGTAAGTCAACATTTATGAAGGCCTTCGGCATTGCTGTTTACCTGGCGCATATGGGCTTTCCGGTAGCGGCCAGGGATATGGTCTTTTCTGTTTTGGACGGGATTTATTCTTCCATTAATGTGGCTGATGATCTAAATATGGGGCACAGTCATTTTTATGCAGAAGTGCTCCGGGTAAAGCATGTTGCAGCCCAGGTGGCCGCTGGAAAAAATATGGTGGTGTTGTTTGATGAGCTGTTTAAAGGCACGAATGTAAAGGACGCCTATGATGGTACGTTATCTGTTACAGCTGCCTTTGCTAAGTACAGGAATTGTTTCTATATCGTTTCCACACATATTATTGAGGTGGGCGAGGCATTAAAACAGGAAGGATTACCTATTAATTTTGCTTACCTGCCTACAATTATGAACGGCAATGTGCCACGCTATACCTACCTTTTACAGGAGGGGATTACAACAGACCGCCAGGGAATGACAATCATTGAGAATGAGGGGATACTGGAAATGCTTAAAGATAAAATCGCTGACTAAAATTTTCTCACGGTTAACGTTGGTAGTGAAATAATGTATAAACTTGCCATAACTATTGTTAACTTTAATTCAGGGAAAATTTAACATCATGGCGGGTTACAGCACATATACCGATCAGGAACTTGTGGCTTTGTTAAGGCAGGGGGATAAACATGCGTTTAACGAGATTCATGACCGGTGTTTCGATGCGCTTTTCCGTTCTGCATATAATGTGCTTAGGGATAGGGATGCCTGTATGGATATTGTTCAGGAGGTTTTTGTCTGGTTTTGGGAGCACAAGGAGCGACACAAAATGAGTAGTATCAAGGGGTATCTGCTAATGGCGGTAAAATATCAGACGGCTAATTATATACGAAGTAGTAAGGTAAGAGAAAACTACCGTCTGGCCCATTTAGAAGAAAACTTTTCTATTAATGAAGAAAGTTTGGAATTGCAGGAGCTTCAGGCGATTATCAAAAGCTTTACAGAACAGTTGCCAAAGCATTGCCGTGAAGTGTTTAAGCTGAGCAGGCAGGAGCACATGAGTAATAAGGAAATCGCAGAAAAATTGGGGATATCTGAGAAAACCGTGTCAGTTCAAATTATGCGGGCACTGACCAAATTGCGCGGAGAACTTGGTAAAATGTATTTCTGGGTTAACTTCTTTATGTAGTAACTCATTTTTAAGGTTAATATGTCAGAAAGAGAAAGAAGAGAATTTTCAAGAGCGATCAGAAAATAACCTTTGCAAAGAAACGGTTGATCGGGGAGAAGCCAGTGCTATTGCACTCGAAATGGAAACTTCAAATGCCGTCTTGATTATAGACGATTTAAAAGGACGAAAAAATCCAAACCACCGACTTTAGGGTCTCATCATCTTTAGTAAATCTCGTACTTGAAAGAACTGGTGAATTAAAAATATTTTAATTCCTTGTAAGTATTGACCCTGCCTTAGGTTACTTACACATATAAAGGATAAAAATGACTAACGAAGAATTTATCATTCTTGCAGAAAAAGTAGCTGATGGGAGCGCAAGCATTTCAGAGGTCGCATTGTATAATGCGAGTTATGAAAGTTTTCAGCAGGATTCGCAGAGCCTGACAGCTGATGGCCTTGATTCAAAAGAGTTGAAAAAGGAATCGCTGGCCAGGTTCTGGAAAAACCGTGATGATTCAAAAAGAGTAGTTAAACTATGGCCACGGTTCCGGATCAAGTCCGGAATGACGGGCCTTGTCGCGGCGGCTGCGGTAGCAGCGATTGTGTTCGGGGTGTGGTTTTTTAATAGCGACACCGGGGTTCCCGAAGTAAATTCGGGACTGAACGTGGTAGCAAATGACATTGCGCCAGGTAAGAACGGTGCAACGATTACCTTGGCTAATGGTAGGGTGATTCAGTTGAGCGATGCGAAGAGTGGAGTGGTTGTAGGCGGAGGTTTGAAATACTCGGACGGTAGTGACGTTCGGTACTCCTCCGGGACTAGCTCTTCAGGTTCGCTGAAGGGCTCACAGAATAGCTCAGGCCCCGTCGGAGTACGCTCTCTTACTCCGTCCGAGTTGCAGGGCGCAGATGGGAAGGCGCAGATTCTAACGGCAAGCACAGCTAAAGGTCAGACGTACCGGTTTACGCTGCCGGATGGGACTAAGGTCTGGATGAACGCTGATTCAAAATTGGAGTTTCCTTCCAGTTTTAGTGTTGCTGGACAAAGATATGTAAAGCTTTCGGGTGAAGGTTATTTTGAAGTGGCAAAGGATAAAGCGCATCCGTTTATAGTAGCGACAGATAAGCAAGAGGTTGAAGTACTGGGTACGCACTTTAATATTAATAGTTATAATGATGAGGCAAGCGTTAAGACGACATTGCTGGAGGGTAGTGTGCGTGTAGCGCTCCTCTCTCCCTCCGGGGGAGATGGCGTAGCCAGAGGGGGTAGCGGGCCTGTTAACCCCCTCTCCCCGCAAGGGGGATCTCTCCCCGAGGGAGAGAGGAGTGTAGTGCTCAAACCTAATCAGCAGTCTGTCCTGACAGGCAATGTCATTAAAGTAAGGCAGGCGAACTTAGAAGAAGAAATGGCCTGGAAAAATGGTTATTTCATGTTTGAAAGTGAGGAGATCGGGCCCATTATGAGAAAGATTGCCCGCTGGTATAATCTGGAAATTGTATATGGTTCTGCTATTCCAACCGATAAATTCTGGGGAACGGTTAGCCGTTTTAGTAATGTCTCTCAGGTGCTTAAAAAATTGGAATTGACCGGTAAGGTCCATTTTAAAATCGAAGGAAGGAGGATAACTGTGAATAAATAGCTACGCATCAAAAAAAGCTGTTCAATAAAAAAGCCAGAAGTGCGACTAACACTCCTGACCTATAGCCAGCAGCAGTTTATAAAATTTCGTGTAATATCAACTTTAACCAACTAAGCAAATGTATAAAATTTATACCAGGAAACGGGGTATACCAAGATCCGTTTTCCAAAAAATCCTGCTCGTTATGCGACTAACCACCGTACTCCTGATAGCAACAATAATGCAGCTAAGCGCAGCAAGCCTGGCCCAAAAGGTTACGCTTACAGAAAAAAAAGCAAGCCTAAAATCCATATTCAGGGAAATAAGGAAACAAACCAGCTATGATTTTATCTGTACTGATGAATTGTTCCGGACAGCAAAACCGGTAGATATCCAGGTAAAAGCTACTGAATTGAATGATGTACTCAAACAACTATTTGAAGACCAGCCTTTGACTTATACCATTGACGAAAAGACAATTGTAGTAAAGGAGAAAGAGCCTTCCTTTCTTGAGCATCTTATTGCCCGTTTTACTGCTATTGATGTGCGCGGCAGGGTGCTTGACGAAACGGGCAACCCGCTGACCGGTGCTTCAGTTCGTTTGAAAGGCTCTGATAAATCAGCCCATACCAATGCCCGGGGAGAATTCAGCCTCGCCGGTGTACAGACAGGTGCTGTAGTTGTAGTGACTTATGTAGGATACCTCAACCGTGAGGTAACTGTAACGGACGGAAATGCGGGCAGTTTAGAGATCGTCATGAGTGTGGATGTAAGCAGCCTGTCGGAAGTAGCAGTTGTCTCGACAGGTTATCAGACGATTGCGAAAGAAAGAAGCGCAGGCTCTTTTACACAAGTGAATATGGAGGTAGTGGCCAATCGTACGACTTCAATGAACGTATTGCAGAGTCTGGATGGTCTTGTACCTGGTCTGGTGGTGAACAATGTACCTAACAGAAGTCAGATCTTGATCCGCGGCTTATCCACTACCGGTGGAACTACGGGTACAGGAACCACTTCGCAGCCATTATATGTTGTAGACGGGTTGGCTATGCCTAAAATTGATGGCGGTGATAATTTGCCCGACATGATTTTAGGGATTAATCCACAGGATATAGAAAGCATAACTGTGCTGAAAGATGCGACGGCAGCCTCTATCTGGGGTGCCCGTGCCAGCAATGGTGTAATCGTGATCAAGACCAAAAGCGGTAAACTGAATAGCAAACTGCGTGTGAATTACAGTGGTTTTGTCAATTTTCAGGGCAAACCTGACCTTGGTTATAACAACTTGCTGAGCCCCTCCCAATTCGTCGAAACCGGAAAAGAAATCTTCAATACCCCAGGATATCTACCCCAGTATCCGTATGCAACTGTATCTGCCTTAAATGGCGGCGGCATCACGCCTCTTGAATTGCTGCTGTATAATCCGAAAGGACGTACTGCAGAACAGCAGGCCTTTAGTCTCGACAGTCTTGCAGGTCTGGACAATCGCGGGCAGATCAAAGATTTGTTTTACAGGGATGCCCTGCTGAGCAACCATACCGCTTCTATATCTGGCGGAGGTGATAAATATGCATTTTATGCTTCGACCAGCTACACCAATCTAGTGAGCAATATTCCGGGAGAGAAAAACGAAAACATCAAGATCAATCTTCGTCAGGACCTGAAAGTAAACAAAAACCTGAGTTTCTATGTAATTAGTGATCTGTCAAACAACAACGGTTCTAAAAAGAGAAACCTTGAGATTGGAAGCGCCCCTGTAGATTACTTCTTTACTCCTTACCAGATGTTCCGCGATGTCAATGGCAGCAACCTGTCTATTCCTTTCATGACCAATATGTCGAATGAAATATTGGCGGATGCGCAGTCGCGCGGCCGTATTAGTCTGGACTACAATCCACTTGATGAATTTAACTATGGCAGTACCAAATCTGATGGGTTATTGGCCCGTTTGAACGGCGGAGTTAAATTGAATATCATCAAAGGCTTAACCTTTGATGGTACATACGGCTATATTAAAGGCAAGAACAAAATACGGGATATTGAAAGCCAGCAAAGCTATACACTGAGAAGAGAAGTTTTGACCTTTGCTGTAGCGGCCAATCCGACTATAGTTCCAAAATATTACCTGCCTGCCACCGGCAGCCGAATGACCACAATTAATGGCGATCAGCATAAATGGGACATCAGGAACCAGCTGACCTACGACAATACGTTTGGTAAGCATGAAATTACACTATTGGCGGGGCAGGAAGCACAGGAGCAATTTAACGCTGCTTTGCAGACCCGTATCCGGGGATTTGATGAGACCTTGCTAACTCCGGGGATTGCTGATTATGTAGCGATTGCTTCATTGGTTCAGGGTACGATATTGCCCAACTTAAGTACCATCGGAAGTTCGATGATCAACGATACTTTTTCAACCAATGAGACCACAACCCGTTTCACTTCATATTATGCGAATTTATCCTATACTTTCGACCGTAAATATGCATTGAACGGCAGCTGGCGTATTGACCAGAGTAACTTGTTTGGTAAAGATAAATCTGCGCAAAACAAGCCGATCTGGAGTGCAGGTGCCAGATGGAATATAAGCAATGAGGAATTCATGAAGCCGGTGAACTGGGTGCAAAACCTGGCTTTGCGACTGACCTATGGTCTGACAGGAAACTCTCCGGAAGTAGGTGTGGCTTCCTCCAGGGATATTACAAGACCTTCGGGCAGTCCATTTTTTCCGGGAAGTATTGGCATGTTGATCGTTACGCCGGGTAACCCTCAGTTGTCCTGGGAAAGTACAAAAACACTCAATGCCGGTTTGGATTTCTCTGTGCTGAATGGTCGGCTGTCCGCCGGTATTGATGTTTACCAGAAAAAGACTACTGACCTTTTAGGATTGATCTATCCGAACAGTTTAACGGGATTTCCTACCGGGATAGTTGGCAACCAAGGTGACATTACCAATAAGGGAATTGAAGTCGGCTTGTCATCAACCAATGTGAAGAGCAAGGATTTCAGCTGGTCGACCAACTGGAATTTTGCTCACAATAAGAGTATGGTAGACAAGATCACGGTAGCTACGATAGTGACTACAGGTGCCCAGCAAGTGGTGGCCAATGTGCGGGAAGGATATCCTGCTTACACCGTGTTTGCTTATAAATATGGCGGTTTGGATAATACAGGAGCACCTCAGGCAATATTGGCTGATGGCTCAGTTACAAAAGCAAGATTGGGGACTAAACCAGAGGACATCGTATATATGGGAACTATGCAGCCTGTGTGGAACGGTGGTTTGACGAACGACTTTCAGTATAAAGACTTCAGGTTATCAGCAAATATAATCTACAACATGGGTCATGTCATGAGAAGACAACGCAACCTTACTTACGGCGGTCAGCTCCGCAGAAATGTTTCTGCAGACTTCCTTGACCGGTGGAAAGTAACAGGAGACGAAACCAGAACCAATATACCGGGGTACATCACCAACTCAAATCCGAATTCGGTAGCAGGTACCTACAATACGGATTATTTCACCATGGGCGATGTAAACGTGGTAAGCGCCTCCTTTGTAAAACTGAGGGATATCACGTTGTTTTATGATCTTCCGAAGTTCCTGGTTAATAAGATCAAGGCTCAGGGCGTTACTTTCAGGGCACAGCTATCAAATGTGATGTTGTGGAAAGCCAACAAATATGGCATTGATCCTGAATTCCAGGGAGTGGTTGCGCCTTCAAATCAAAACACAGTGACTATCGGTGCTAATGTTTCATTTTAAAAAAAGACGGATGAAAAAGACATATAAATACACGAGAAACCTGGTACTGATTGCATTATTGGTTACAGTATTGGGTTCCTGCAAAAAATCATTTCTGGAGATACTGCCCAAAGGAAAGGTCATCGCTACTAAGACTGCAGATTTCGACCTGTTACTAAATCAATTGGACCTGATCAACATTCCTGCCAATAGCCAGGTGCTGCTGGGTGATGAAATCTCGTTCATCGAGCCAGGATGGACCGGGGCTGCCTATAAAGAAAAACAATTGTTTAAATGGGAAGGGGACCTTTATAACAGTGATGAAGATGCTACTGAAACGTTGATTCCAACACGGAACCTCTACATTTATAACAAGATCATCAATGAAGTAATGGATGCTACGCAAGGCAGTGAATTGACTAAAAAATCAATTCAGGCAGAAGCCTATGCAGGCCGGGCGTGGACTAATTTCCTGTTGATCCAATATTTTGGTAAGCCGTATAATGCCGCAACTGCTGCTGCGGATCCGGGATTTCCTTTAATTACAGCAGCGGATATCAATGCCAAAAACTTTACCAGGGCCAGCGTACAGCAAATTTATGACCAGATCATCAGTGACCTGACCATTGCCATTCCAAATATAACAAGTGATGGTGTACCTTTTCGCAGCAGGATGTCAAAAGCAGCTGCACAAGGTATTCTGGCCAAGGTGTATGTCTTTATGGGCAGACATGCAGAGGCCTTGCCATTGCTGGATGAATCTATCAAAAACCTCTCGAAATCGACAGTTGTGACGAATGTGGTGAATTATAATACCTCATTTCAGGGTTCTCCGACGACCGTAAACGACATTGAGAATGTATATTCTAAAAACATGACATATTCATATGCAGGGGCGGGCAACAGGTTAATCTGGCTAACGCCAGAAGTTGCGGCACTGTATGGTTCAACCGATACCCGTTTGAGCAAGCAATTCCTAAGTACTACGTTTCCGAACGGCCTCACGCTTTATAAAAGAACAATTACACTTTCCTACAATATCGGATTGAAGGTGCCGGAACTGTATTTGCTAAGAGCAGAGGTTAAAGCCAGGCTTGACGATTTGGCGGGAGCTGTTGCCGACCTGGTATATTTGCGCCAGAACCGTATGCCGGCAGCTGATGCCGTTGTTCCGGGAGCTGCTGCGGCTTCTAAAATACCATTGCTTCAGTTTGTAATGGAGGAGCGCATCCGGGAATTTGCGGTGACTGGTTACCGCTGGTTTGACATGCGCAGACTGTCTGTGGATCCGTTGTTTACTATGCCTGCCTATCAGCACAAGGTATATAATGCTGAAGGTGAGGTTTCAGAAACTTATACTTTTAAACCTGAGCGCTTTTTGTTCAAGTTTTCGCCGAAAGTAATGGCAGAGAATCCCATTCTGCAGAATAATCCTTAATCATAAATGATCATGAAGAAAATATTAATGTCAATTTTGACGCTGCTGCCTTTTATGGCAGCAGCTCAAAAAAACTATACTATATCCGGAAAATTACCTGCTGTAAAAGGGCAGGCCAAAGCTTACCTTGTTCTTTTAAAGAACGATGCGTGGAAGGAAATCGACTCTGCTGAAATTAAAGATGGCAAGTTCCAGTTTGCCGGAAGCGTAAATGAGCCTCAGAATGCTATTTTAGCCGTTAGGCACAATGGCGCAGCAGATTCAGGAAGGCAACGGGACACTCAGGGCTTTTTTATTGAGAACTCGAAGATTGCTATGGCCGGCACAGATTCGATTAGCAATGCAAATATTACTGGTTCGGTTGCCGATCAGGAAAGCCATGAAAGAGAGGCTATGATAAAACCGGTTACCGCCAAAATCATACAGTTACAAGATAAATATGGAAAGAAAAACTCAGATGGGACTTTTGTTTGGTCAGTAGAAGACCGTAAAAAGGCAGGAGACAGCGTCCAAATGCTCGTGGCCAAGAATAAGGACATTAGTTTGAAGTTTGCTGAGACGCACTTAAATTCTTTTATGGGCCTTTACACATTCAATATGTACGTACTGGATAATAAATTTGACCCGGCAGCTATGGAGCCATTGTTTAACCAGTTTTCTAACGAACTGAAATCTTCACCACTCGGTAAGCTGACGGTCGAAAAAATAGAGATTGGCAAAAGGCGGCAGACAGGTGCTAAAGCAACTGATTTTACACAGAAGGACTTGAATGATAAGCCATTCACCCTTTCTTCATTGAGAGGTAAATATGTGCTGGTAGATTTTTGGGCCAGCTGGTGTGTGCCTTGTAGGGCTGAGAACCCGAATGTGGTAAAGGCATATAACGAGCTAAAAGGCAAGAACTTTGAAATAGTTGGTGTATCGCTTGATTATCCGGGAGGTAAAGCTGCATGGGCCGGAGCTGTAGAAAAAGACGGCTTACCATGGATTCAGGTGAGTGATCTGAAAGGCTGGAAGAATGAAGTGGCTGTGATGTATGGCATTAATTCAGTACCTCAAAATCTACTGATCGATCCGAACGGAGTAATTATCGCAAAGAACCTGAGAGGTGAAGCGCTGACTGAAAAATTGAAGGAATTAATTAAGTAATCATTATTCAAACTAGTTATATGAACATAAAAATAATCATCGGAGCCCTTCTAATATTGCCTGCCAGCTTTTGTATGGCTCAGGACAAATTTGAGATAGCCGGAAAACTATCTAAAGCAGGTGCTGACAAGATGGTCATGCTGAGTTACAAAAACAGCGATGGAAAAGACGCAAAGGATAGTGCTGTAGTAAAGAACGGTAGGTTTGTGCTGAGTGGTACTACCGCTTTTGCAAATAAAGCTTATTTATCATTGGTTCCTTTGAAAAAAGATACCACGCAGAAGCGTGCCCAATCGGACTATAAAGAATTTTATCTGGAGAAGGGGAAGTACCAGGTTACGACAGCGGACAGTATGGTCAACGCGAGCATCACCGGGGGTCAGGCGCAGAAAGATTTTATGGAGTATACAGCTAAAACATCAGCTTTGCTGACCTATTTCAAGGATATCACCCAGCGCTTTACCAAAGTTTACTATGCTAAAGTAAAGGATACTGTGGCGATTAAAACAATCCAGGCAGAAGCCAGGCCGGTGCATGCTAAAATAGAAGCAGCCCTGGATTCTTTTATCTTTAGTCACCCGGACTCATATGTAGCGCTTGACCTCATCAGTGAGAATAAAACTATGGTGATCGACCCTGCAATTTTTGGCCGCTATTATGATCCGCTTAGCAAAAGGGTACTGGCAAGCTTTACCGGTCAGAGGCTGACAGCTAAGTATGACAAGGCAAAGCAGATAGCTGTGGGTAAAGTGGTAGATTTTACGCAGCCGGATGCTGAAGGAAAGGAATTTAAATTATCGTCTTTAAGAGGTAAATATGTATTGGTTGATTTCTGGGCCAGCTGGTGCGTGCCTTGTCGCGCGGAGAACCCGCATTTGCTAAAGGCTTATAACCAGCTAAAGGATAAAGGCTTTGAAATAGTTGGTGTTTCACTGGATGAAACTAAGGCAGCATGGCAGAATGCGGTTAAGCATGACGGCATGCCCTGGATCCAGGTGAGTGATTTGAAAGGTTTCAAAACAGATATTGCGGTGAAGTACGGCATTACCGCTATTCCTCAAAATTTTCTGATCAATCCTGAGGGAGTGATCGTAGCGAAGGACCTAAGGGGAGCAGATGTAAATGAGAAGATCTCTTCATTTATTAAAGACCCTGTAAAGCCGTAGAAACAAGGTGTTGTGCTGTTAAATTTTCCCGGTTTTAACGTTGGTAATGAAAATTTATATAAACTTGCCATAACTTATTGTTAACTTTAAGACAGGGAAAATTTAACATCATGGCTGCTTACAGCGCATATACCGTCAGGAACTGGTTGCTTTGTTGAGGCAGGGTGATGAAACTGCGTTTGACGAGATCTACCTGCGTTACTGGAAGAAATTTTACAATGAGGCTTATAAGCGCTTACGGAATGCAGAACTTTGTGAGGAACTGGTGCAGGATGTATTTGCTGATCTGTGGATTAAAAGAGGACACGCTGCAATTGAAAATCTGGAAGCTTATATGAGTACCGCTGTGCGGTACCAGGTATTCCCGATCTGGCTGCAGAGGAGGGGTCCGGGCTGCAAAAGGCTTATTTTTCTTTGAACACGGCTTTGCGCAAAACGGGCCATGCTTCGCTGGTCTTGCCAGATGAGGTGGTCAATGAACGGATGGAAGTTTATGTGGCGGTGGTGTCGGATGATAGGCTGAGTGCTTCGATGAGCCAGTACCTGGGGAGGCTGAATTGAACGGTTCTGGTGTAAATAAAAAGCAATCTTTTTGACATTGAAGTGAATCTTGTGGGTTTTTCATAACTTTGATTTGTATAATCAATTTGTGATGTCAATTGGGGTAGAAACATTAGCGCAGTTTTACGAGCGTACCAATCAGGAGATACCTGCTGAGCTTCTGACAACAGGGGCCAGCAGGAGCCATTTTAATGTCAGGCAGCGTTGCTACCTCAGGAAGCCAACGCCTTACAACCGCCGCGACTACTACAAGATCTGTCTCATTACCGGTAAAGGTGTGCACATTTCAAATGGCGTTACCACGGAGATCAGCGGTAGCGCCATCATCCTTTCCAATCCGACTGTTCCGGGTTCCTTCGAGGCGATTTGTGAGCGGCAGGGAGGTTTTTATTGCCTTTTCAATGATACTTTTCTGCAAAACAGCATCCGGCACGATGTCAAATATCAAAGCGCTTTATTCAATGAGAATATTGAGCCTGTGCTGCACCTGAACCAGGAAGAAACTGAAAAATTCCGCAGGTTATTTATAGAACTGGAAGGGCTGAGGGAAGGTAATTATGCGTACAAGAACGATATGATCCGCAGTATCTTGCAGGTGATCATCCTGGAGACCATCCGCATCCGCGGACTGGTGGCCGATTCGGCCGCGCATGAAAGGCTGATCAGCCGTTTTTTTGCTTTGCTCAACCAGCAGTTTCCTGTTGATTCCCCTGAAAATCCGCTCAGGCTTCTGACTCCTGCTGCTTATGCGGACCAGTTGAACATTCATGTTAATCACCTGAATAATGTGGTTAAACGTACAACAGGGAAAACTAGCCGGGATATCATCCATGAACGCATTATTGCTGAAGCAAAAACTTTGCTGATGAACACCGACTGGGATGCAGCCGAAATTGCTTATAGTCTGGGCTTTCTCTATCCCTCGCACTTTAACAAGTACTTCAAACAGCATACCCTTACCACACCTTTGCTTTTCAGGCAAGAAGAGCGCTCTTTGCAATTGAATGTTTGATTTGTATAATCATTCATTTGATTCGTCTTACCAAAGTGGATGAAATCCGCATTAATTTTGCGTCGTAAATCCATCGAGCGAAATATGAAAGCATTGAAAGAATCTAACCAGGGAATAGGCACATTGCTCGCCTTTGCCATTATACCCATATCCGGCTTTGCACTGGATGTTTACATACCTTCGCTGCCGGATATGGCAGCGAAACTGCATACTGATCAGTCGTCTGTGCAGCTTACTTTGTCAATTTTCCTCATTACTTACGGATTGGGGCAGCTGCTGATTGGTGGTATTTTAGACAGTTACGGGCGTTATCTGCCAAATCTCGTTGGCCTGGCCGGCTTTATAGTGACCAGCATCGTCATCGCAAATACTGGCAGCCTATATGTTATTTACGCGATGCGCGCGCTGCAGGGTATTGCGGCGGCCATTGTCATTGTCAGCAAAAGGGCCTTCTTTTTTGATCTGTACACGGGTGAGAAGCTGAAAAGTTTCGCCAGCTTGTTTTCGGTAATCTGGGCGTCAGCGCCGATCATTGCCCCTTTTTTGGGCGGTTATCTGCAAACGCATTTCGGCTGGCAGTCAAATTTTTATTTCCTTGCGCTGTTCGGTCTTGTGTTTTTTATTCTTGAACTGATCTTTAGCGGAGAGACCCTCAAAGTCAGGTCATCCTTCAATTACAAGACCATTGGAAAAACGTACTGGTCCATGTTGCGGGCATCTGATTTTACCGCTGGCCTGCTCATTCTGGGCTTGTCTTATGGTATGCTGATGGTCTATAATATGGCCAGCCCTTTTATTATCGAAACATTGCTGCATTATCCGCCTACGGTTACCGGCAATTGCTCCCTGCTGTCGGGATTGGCGGTCCTGGCCGGGGGTACGATTTCAAAAATTTTCATTTCCAGGCCTTTGTTCAAAAAAATGCTCTTGTCGATCGGACTACAGATCATTGTGGCAATAACGCTGATGGTAGTCACATTCCGTACGCAAAGTTTGTATACCTTGATGGCTTACGTAATTCTCCTGCATTCGCTCGCCGGTTTTATTTTCAACGGTATGCTGGCGTATTGCATGACCCGCTTCTCTCATCATGGCGGGCTTGCCAATGGGCTTGCGGGAGGTGGATACATTATATTTACTTCTGCACTGAGCTATGGTGTGGTCAGTTCCATCACGATATCCAGCCAGTTCTGGTTGGGGGTGGCATACAGCGTATTGATTGCTGGTGTACTCATACTCGTGCTGCGGGTAAAATGGAGGGACAAAGCTGAGGTTGCCAATCCTAAAGCGGAGCCAGCGATGGTGCTGTCGGAGTAATTTCTCAAAGAAAGCCTCAGTAATAGAGAGTATTTATTACATTTAGCACGAATAGCCATTGCGGTTGATGAGCATACGACGAGGAGTTTGGTTTGATATTTTTGTTAACATAATTTTTTTTTGGATGAAAGTAAGTTTGATAATGATTATTGTAGTTGGCCTGTCTTTTAATACATGCATTGCACAGCAAGATAGTTCGTTGGTAAAATTCATTAAGGGAATTCATTCGGTAATTGATAAAAGAGCAAATGACCTTGAGATTCAAACCAAAAGTAAGACAGCGTTTGTTATTTTAAGGGATTCCATCGTAAAAGTCGACAGCTTATATAAATACAATTTTAAAGACTTTAGCGATGTGACAATCAGATTCGATATGTCAGAGCATATTTATGGACATACGGCGCAATTTGGTGTGATCGTCTTAAATGAGAAAAAAAGAAAAAAGGAATGATATTTTGCTAATCCCTGAGAGGATAATTGACATTGTCAATTACCCCTGGTAGGTGTAGAGCACACGGTTATTGGCCTTTATGAGTTTATGACAAGCGCACCAGCGAAACAAAACGGAAGCGCAGCGGTTATACTGTTATTATGAAACTCAAAATTTTGTTTATAATGGCATCGGTCTACCTGGCAGTAGCGGGCCTTGGTTTTATTCTAATACCGGAGGTTTTTGGTGTGGGAGCAGTTCCTTCTAATCCTTCTCCTGAGTTGATTACGTATCTCCGGGTTTTTGGAAGCCCTTTATTGGGCATCGCAATACTTGACTGGACGGTACGGAATGAAGGGCCTTCGAAAGCAAGAAATGCAATTGTTTTAGGTAATATTGTGGGCTTCGGAGTGATTGCTGCACTCGATGTCTGGGGCCTTTTACATGAGGCCCGGCCTGCAACAAAAATATTTGTTATTACTCACTTGTTTTTTGCACTCGCTTTTATCGTGGCAGGGCGGAAGAATTGGTGGACTTCTCCTTTGAGTTAAGCGGATGGAAATCAAGCTCAGGCGGTACCTGTCTTAACCTCTCCGGCTCGTTTGTAATAGGCAATAATCACTCCACTTGGCGTAGCCAAACACTCCATTAATGTAAAAGCCGCCGGAATCGCACCATTGATAAACAACTTTTTCCCTTCACCAAGGGTCAGGGGGTAAATTTTGAGGCAGAGTTCGTCCACTAAATCATTCTCCAGTAACAGCTGAATAAGTTTACTGCTGCCCCAGACCTGGATGTCAGGGCCTTCTGAATTTTTGAGCTTTTCAATAGCTGTCAAACTTTCGAGGAATACTGAGTTTTTCCAGTCTGACTTTTTCAGGGTACTGGACAATACATATTTCATGCCTTCATTGATGCGAGGCCAAATGTCTGCATGTTCAGGCCAGTATGCTTCCCAGATCTCAAATGTTTTTCTGCCCAAAAGATAATCTGCAGGCTGGTTCAACTCTTTTCGCACGACCTTGCCACCCTCTTCGTCACCATACGGTGCAACCCAGCCGCCATATTTGAAACCGGCTGATGTGTCTTCCCCGGGTCCGCCAGGTGCTTGTATTACACCATCCAATGTGATCATTGATAAAACTGTTATTTTTCTCATGTCTATGTTTTTTATTCGTTTTACTTACTTATTCCCTATTAACAGCAATTCGTCGAATTGGTTTAAGAAGAGTAGCGATCCATAATAACTATACATGATGCTTTTATTATTATCCGATACCGAGGACAGAAATATAAAAGAACCCGTCTATTGAACAAAACCCAAATTACAAGTAAATTTACAACCAGCGAGGCATGAACGTTTGTGTTCAATAATTTAACTTACATTAATCTTATGAAAAGACCACTTTTGCTCTATGTTTTTCTTTGCTTCTGCGGGAGCATATATGCCCAGAACGGGGGAGTAACTTTTGAATCATCAGATGCGGCGCTGCAGACCGCGTTTAACAGGGCAAAAGAAATGGCCCTGAGCTATAAAGGAAAACCCGGTGACCCTGTTGGTCCATGGTATGAATCTGCGTTGCCCCCCAGATCGGCATTTTGTATGCGGGACGTGGCACATCAGAGTATCGGAGGTGAGATCCTGGGCCTGGGCAAGGAGAATAAAAATATGTTCAGGCTTTTTGTCAATAACATATCGGAGTCCAAAGACTGGTGCTCTTACTGGGAGATCAATCATTTTGGCAAACCTGCGATAGAGGACTACCGGAATGATAAGGAGTTCTGGTATAACCTGAATGCGAACTTTGACATTTTGAATGCCGGCTGGAAGCTGTATTTATGGACAGGCGATGAAGAATACATTAACGGTGCGGGTTTTGAGAATTTTTATGAAAAATCGGTTACTGATTATATTGACCGCTGGGTGTTGCAGGCCGATTCATTGCTGAGCCGTCCGACCCATCCAAACCCGCCTGTGCCTTTTAACAATGAGGATGCTTTTCACAGATGCCGTGGTTTACCTTCTTATTCTGAAGGTGTTCCCAACATTAAAATGGGTGTTGACCTGGTTGGGGCAATCTACAGAGGGCTGATGTCTTATGCTTCGATTCTGGAAGTAAAGGGTCAGCACGATAAAGCAAAGCTGTTCAAAGAAAAGGCTGCCGGTTATCAGAAAAGCATTGATGCTTTTTGGTGGAATGACAGTGTTTCCCGGTACCATACTTTTTATTCGAATGACCACAAGTTTGGCATGGAAGAAGGGGAGACTTTTCTGCTTTGGTTTGATGCGCTGAAAGAGGGTGCGCGTAAAGAAAAGACCATACAACATTTATTGTCGAAAGACTGGAATATTGAAAACCTGTCGTACTTTCCATTGATCATGTACCAGAACGGGCAGTCGGAAAAGGCCTGCGGCTACATGCTGCATCTGACCGACCCGGCAACAAGCCGGAGAGAGTATCCTGAAGTTTCCTTTGGAGTAATCAAAGGCTTTGCGGAAGGGTTGATGGGTGTTGAAGCTGATGCACGAATCGATCAGGTAACCACATTATACCGCGGAAAAGCTACGGCGACTTGTGAATTAAAAGGCTTGCCTGTATTAAAAACATTGATCACCGTAAAACATGAAGGAAATAAAAAAACAACGCTTACAAATAGCGGGAAAAGAAAAATCTTATGGCGGCCGAGGTTTCTTGATGATAAGGGAAAGACGATTGCTAAGAAAGCTGTTTGGGTAAAACCAGGAAGCTCAATTATTTTTTCCGTGACGGTGAAGGGGTAATTTGGGTAAGAGACAATAAAATGTATTACCGGTTCCAACTTCGCTCTCTACCCATATTTTGCCAGAATGACGGCTTATGATTTCATTAGAGATCATTTTGTTCCGCGAAAACAAATCTACCCTTATCGTAGTCAATCGGCACCCTGTCATCGAAGTGTGCAGAGCCCATGACCAGCATGAACTGACCAACGCCCATGGTCAATTTGCCGTCTTTTTTTAGAAAAGCAACTGGATTACGGTTCCATTTTTCGGCTTTGTTGATTTTAAAATCGTAGTGACCTTTTAGGGTATCGCCATACATTTCACCTTTGAATTTACCTTCATATCTTTCTTTTTTATCTGCATAATTAAAGGTCAGCAGTCCGTTGATGATTTTATTTGACGTATCGATGGATAACCAGGCGGTATCTTTTCCTGAGATTGCGCGGTACCAAGTGGTCATTTTTTGGTTGATTACTTTTTCTTTTGGCTTTTCTTGCTGGCAAGAGAAAATTAAAATGCTGAATACAAATGCGGAAACTAAAAGGAGATGTTGAGCTTTCATTAATTGATGTATTGATGTTTTTAAGTAGTATAACGATTATATGTGGAAGATGTTCTGATTGCCTTTTTTCCATAAAAACCCGGGGAATAAATTTACAGGATCTTCTGGATTGACATTTCCAGGCAAAATGCTCCTTTAAGCAGGCCTGGGGTACAATATGAACTAACAGGCAGCATCGAGGCAGGTGGCAGGAGTGCCTTATACAGCCTTTAGTTTGTTTTTTTTTAAATTGGACTTATTTTTGACGTACGTTTACCAAAAACACTATGCCCTATTTCGATTATATTAAGATTGCTATTATAGATGATAACGATATGGTCAGGAACGTTTTGAAGGTCTTGCTTTCCAGCTATACTGGAGCAACCTTCGAGATCGTGTTAGAGTTAGATTCTCTGCAAAATTTTGAAGAATTAGACTTATCATCGATTAAGGAACCCGATATCATATTACTTGACATCAATATGCCTGGTATGAATGGATTGGAAGGCATCCCTTTACTTTATCGCAGCTTTCCAGATAGCCTGATCATTATGGCAACTGAAGTAGATGAAAAGGATACTGTTATGAAGTGCATTCAGGCAGGTGCCAAAGGTTATATTACTAAAGGATTATCCCAACAGGAGCTGGTTAATGTGATTACCAATGTATTGGAAGGAGGATCCTACCTAAGTCCTGCAATGGCGAGGAAAGTATTCGATCACATTAGAAATAAGAATAACATGCTGGACGACCTTACCTTAAGGCAGCAGGAAATTGTAGGGGGGATTGTAGAAGGACTCAGCTATAAGCTAATCGGCTATAAGTGTGGGATATCTATTGATACCGTTAGGGAACACATCAAGAACATCTATAAAAAACTGAACATCAATAGCAAGGGTGAATTAATCGCTATGCTCAAATATTAATTTTCATAAACCACATCTTTATGTGATTGCCCAAAAGCACTGATGGGATATATAAACACAATCTTTGTATACAGAAAGAATAATGTGTTATATGCATCCCTACAACGGGTTTATCTTTTCGGTTATCAAGGGGCTAACGCTTTGTATATTGTTTTCACTTTTATCAGTAAATGTGAAGGCACAAACAAGCATAGGTATTTCTTATGGCTTTAAATTGGATACTGTTGCTGTAAATTCAGGAGAAACTTTTACAAATGTGCTCTGGATAGAAAACACAAGTAATTCGCCTGTAACTCTCGTTCAATCTGAACTTCAAAAAATAGGGTTGCTGAAATTGCCTGATTCTATAACAATTGGAGCAGGACAAAAAAAATGGTTTCCCTTAAAATACATGGCTGATCGTCTTACAATCCATAAAAATCTTCAGGATATATATATTCAGCTAAAAGATTCCCGGAATAAGATTACCGTTCAGCCGTCTGCGAGCTTTTATGCACAGTTAGAAAATATCCAGAGTTTGGTGATAGATACTGATCAGCAGGAAGTTTATTTGAACCAGGTAACTAATCAGGCCAGAGTGATGGTGAGAATTTTTAACAATGGTTTAATTCCAATTAATTTCAGATTGGAGCTTGTAGAAATACCGGACGGTCTGGATTTTATAGGTGAAAGAACCAGCATGACCATTGAGCCCGGCTCACAGGAAACAATACCTTTTATTGCTAAGAATAAATTAAATAACAGGACGCCCGCTGATTTTGCGGTGACCATCCGTGCGCTGGATGTGAGTGGTAATGTGATCACTTTAAAACGTTTGAGGATAATGAGCGTTTCGAGTGACAGGAGACTGTCATTGAATCAAACACCATTTTATCAGAATAGACCCAATACTGTAGCGCTTCGTTACATGAGTGTAGATAATTCATTGTCTATGTATCAGTTTCAGGGAAATGGCAAATATGATTTAGCCAATGATCATCACCTGAATTACCAGCTAAATGTGGATTACTTTAATAATCCCAATCAAAAGGGAGTTAATATCTATGATAGTTTTATTGACTATAGTCATAAAGGTGTAGGTATAAAGGCTGGAAATATTTATGAATCATTAGATTTTAATTTGAATGGCAGGGGAGTAAAGGGGACCGTTAATATTGATGATAAACGCTCATTAAGTGTTTATGGCATAGAAAACGATTACCTGCTGTTTTCTGATTTTAATTCCGCTAGTCAGGGTAATACCTTTGCGGTGTCTTTTAAAGAAAACAACGCTGTAAGCGACAATAAAAGTTTAGTGTTATTGCATAATAGCAATTTGTTGACTAAATCAAATACTACTTTATTATCAGGGACAAACAATATCTCGCTGGATGACAGACAGAATATTGGGCTTGAGGCAGGATACAGTGTTCAGGATTTAAAGGGAAATGATAGCCAGCCTAAGAATGGCGGAGCATTTGGGGTCAATTATAACCTGAATGGCAAAAGGTTTAATTTTTATAGTAACAACTATTATTCTACCCCATATTATGGAGGTTTAAGAAAAGGTTTGCTCCAGCTTGAAAATAAGGCTTTGATGAATTTGGGCCAATATGAGAACATCAGTGCCAGGTTCAATCTGATGAATAATAAACCTAAAGAATTGTCCTCCCTGAATAACTCTCTTTTACCTGTTACAAATAATTATGGAAATACGACCTATGAATTGGGTTACGGGAACCGCATAGGACAATGGTCAATTAACATCAGGCCTTATTACTTCGGTCAGCACATGGAGGCACCTGCTTCAGATACCTGGCGGTCGTCATCTATCCGCAGCAAATTTAATATCAATTACAATAACGCTAATCACGATTTTTCTTTTGAAGCAGATAATGGATACACTTTTCAAAATACATCCCAAATACCTCCTGCTCCATTTTTCTCTTCAAGAATGACCGCTAACTATAGAAACAGGATACTGGGCTTTACAGGCTTTGCTCAATTTAACAGCTATTACCTTTCTGATGCTTTAGCGGTTTCAAGTAATCCGAAATATTATATCTATTCATTTGGCCCAAATACCAGCTTCGCATTGTTAAAGCAAAGTGTGGTCGTTAATGCCAATGCGATGTACAATTATTTTGGTTTTAACCGTAGTGAAAATTATTCGTTCACCAGTAATGTAAGATGGCGCATCAAAGGTGACTGGACATTATCCGCAGATATTTTTTATGGTCTTAACATGCGTAAGGCTGCTAACGAATATAACCCTGCAGTAGGACCTGAAACACAATTGTCAAACACCAGAGAGAACGTCTACAGATTTGACAATAAACAATTCAGAATTGGGATAGAGAAACGTTTTGGCGGCAATGATAAAAATGGCGATAAAAAAATGGAACTTATTTATTTTGAAGACCTTAATGGCAATGGTTATCGTGACAATAGTGAGCCTTTTGCCCCGGATATTTTGGTGAAAGTAGAGGGGTTGGCCGCCATTACCAATTCTAAAGGTGCGGTGGTGTTTACCGGTGCTCAAAATAAGCTATATGCCGTATCCATCGTGAACAATAAGAACTGGAGCCTGGAACAAACAACGGAAGTGTACCTGAATAAAAATGTAAAACTTGAAATCCCTTTGGTTAAAACAGAAAGGTTAACCGGAAGATTAGCTTATATAGCTGATAAATATAATGATGGTGCTCCGTCTATTGCTGGTTTGAGAATAAAAGCTATAGCAGAAAATGGTAAAACTTTCAGTACTCTTACCAATGAGGATGGTATGTTTAACTTTTATCTTCCTGAAAGTAAATACATTGTTTCGGTAGATACTGAAGGAATGCCGTATTCCATTCTAAATCCAAATGAAAGTGTGGAAGTGAAACGCAGTCAGGTCACAGATCTGGAGTTTAAATACAAGTATACTCAGCGGAAGGTGGAGGTCACTAAATTCAACTAGCTTTCCTGTTGAAAGTCCAATTCAGTAAAAATTCCTAATGTGCAGTTAAAGTATAAGTTACATTAGTAGTGTAAGTACCGGCCTGTTTGTTTAACAGGTTTACTGTTTTGGATGCCGGAATAAAATACCTCAAACTGATGTTTCTGTCGATCGCAGGTGAGCCTGCATTCACAAGCATTTGTGGTTGAGTAGAAAGAGAATTAATGGTGTTAACACCCGTTTGCCCATTTGATGGGCCAATGCTCAGTACGCTTACTGGAATGGTATTGGCACCAAGTGTAAAATTGGCATTATCTGATTTAACGGTAATGTCGTATGGTGTTGTTTTGCTAACAACCAAATGATTAACTACATCAGCAGCTACTCCATTCCTGTAATTTTCGGCGGTAATGTATTTCAAATTTATGGTGGAGGTGTTGATCGCCAGTTCCGATAAATCATTAACAGTCACCTTTAGATTTAATGTTTTGTTGCGTGTAGCGGCAGGGTAAATGCCACTGGCATCTTTCGCTTCCAGATTTAGTGTAGTCGCATAAGTCCCTTTATTGATAAAACCGGTGAGTAAATTGGCTGAAGAAATAGAAAACAAGGCAGTATTTGCTGTTGTATTTCCAGCCGGAACTGTTCCCGAATAAAGTTGTTGTGAGGTATTGCTTAATGAGATTAATGGATTTTGAACAGGAGCTGTTATCCTGGCATTTACGAGGTTGACATTGATTTGAGGAGGTGTTACACCATTGTGGCCATTGCTAAAGGTAAAATAAGCTGCATTGCTTTTTAGGCTCAGCAACAAAGGCACGGTGTATCGATGTGAAATTGCTTTATCTATTGATAGTTGAGTAGTCCTAAAGTAATTAAGATTATCTACCAATAATTCTATATCTCCCGGTTCATTTAATGGAGTAATAAAGGCAGGGACGTTTACGGATAAAGTTACTGATGCCGGAGTTAAGGAAGTGAATAGACCAAGACCAGTCATCGAGTAAGCTAAGATTGTAGAATAGTTTCCGGCCTGCCATGGAAAAGACGAAAGATTAGAAGCAGCATATCGAACTGAAAAATCTCCGCCCCCAAGATTCAATAATCCCAAGAGGCCAGAATTGGTAATTATTTGATTTGCTGTACTTAATGTTACAATGGTGCCAATGCTGCCATCTTTTATCGCTACTGCGGTAAAACGCGTTACTGGTATGGTATTAGTGTTTGGAGCAGCAGCAGTTAAATTGGTAGAATTACTTTTTACCTGAACCCCCGGCAAAAGACTTAATAATCCTTTATTATAATTATATCCGCTGGCATCAATCGTTACCTGTCCGGCAGCTAAAGCAGCTTCATTGATGGTGAATGTTGGATTTTGTGCTAACGAAGTATAAGCCAAAGCCATCAAAAAAAAATAAATGCAACTACCTTTTAACATGGATATCCTTTTCTGCTACCTTTAAATCGTTGTTGCCTCCGGCATCCAAAATAGCCACAGCCAGGTATTCTCCGGGCACAAGGGCATATGGCAGTGCACAATAAGCCCATTGATGGTCCAGGGGCATAATGGCAATAGGGATAGGTTTAAGCTTAATTTCTTCGCCTGTTTGTTTGTTGGTCAGCTCGAACCTGATGAAACCATCTTTAGGTATCTCACCGGTATTTTCAAACTTCACTGCCAGCTGTTCTGCCTGTTTTTGCTCGACAGTAGTGCTTTGCTGCTCAAAGGCAAGGAACTTCAACTCTCCTTTTTTGGCATCAGCAGGAATGTAGAATAACTGTACGCCTAATTCCAAACTTACTTTAACCCCGATCCCAGCGTTCCCCTCCATATTGGGTGCCTTTGCATTGGTTTGGGTAAAGAACAGCATACTGTTGGTAGAAACCGAGTTCCCGGCTTTAGGAATGACCATACTTACCGTAAAGCTTTTCTTCTCCTTTGGGTTCAGTTGGAAATTTGTACCGGGCAGGGTAATGCCTTTGGCATTCGAATTCGGCAATGTTCCCATTGGGGAATATTCCTTGATTCCTATGGAATCGCGGTTCCAGTCTTTAAGACTGATAATGAATTCATAGGGCTCAGCGCTTGAATTGTGAATCGTTATGATCTCACTTACCGTCTCACCGGGATTCCCTTTAAAATATACCCGCGTAGGGGAAAAGGATAGCGCCTGAGCAGAGGCCTGCTGGTAAAAAAAAGAACCTGCCAGCATCAATAGTATAACCCGAAACTTAATCATGATTTTCATCTGGAAACACATTTTATTTTTATGAACGATCTTAAACTTATTTAGTTTTGTCTTAAGCTTATGATGTTCATTCTAAAGTTTTTTTAAAATGAAAAAGCAGAGATTATGCAATATAAACATAATCCCTGCCTTTATTTAAGCCTGCTTATTATTGTGCAGTAATGGAATAAGTAAGCTGGGTGCTGTATTTTTGTTTTTCTTTTGTTAACAAGTCGATGTTTTTCTCGATTTTGTACAGTACATCAAAGCTTTGGCTAAGTGTAGCTGCAGCACCAGTAATCACATTCTGATCAATAGTCGTTGGGGTCACCTCGTTTCCAAAGCTGCTGCCTCCTGCTGTTCTTGCGCTCACTTTAAGGATGTTCAAAGGAAGTGTTGTGGCGGCAGTAGTCTGGCCTATAAAATCTCCGCTTCCTTTAACAAGGATGTTGTAAGCTTTTGTACTGGTTACGTTGAATTGGTTAGGGATGGTAACGGTTTTGTCGTTGTTGTAGTCGTTAGCTGTTTCGTATAGGAAATCAACTACTGAACTTCCCGAAGGGCCGTCAGGGCCAATGCCGATTACATCTTTCAATTCTACGTTAACAGTAACCTGTTTAATTTGAGTCTGCGCTTTTGCAGCATTGCTTAATCCAAAGGCCACAGCTACTATGGCCATAATGGTGAATAGGTTTTTTTTCATTTTAATGACGAGATTTTGTATTTGTTTTTTATAAAATTCAGTTAATTATATTTCTTACGTTTTGCTGATACAAATATTCACTTAAGATATTGTATGCCAAAACTTTGACTATCACATGATGATGTGGTCGTTTAAAATAGTTTAAAAACCTATTTTTTGAGCATTTGAAAGGGTTTTTGATCAAATATTAAGGTTCCTGAATTCGGTTTCTCCGGAGATATGCTCTAAGCATGCCTTTTAGTAGGGCTGAGCATGTGATTGCGCCAATTTTTTTAGATCTTCTTTATGGGTTCTGCGAAGATGCAGGCTCCTAAAATGTAGGAGGCGTTGAATTAAGTTCGGAATCCAGGAAATCATTGATCATGGGTATCAGCCGATCCGTCCGCTGCATCATGAAACTGGAAAAGCAGTAGGGATAATATGGAAGTAGCCGACAAAAAATACTAGCTTAGTATTTAAAATAAAAAAAGCTAACCGATCTGATTCTACTATGGAACGTATCTCTAAATTTATACTTATTGTTTTATTGTTTTGTTCGGCAGCTGTGCAAGCGCAGGAGTTTGACAGCACCGGAATCTCCCGGGAGCGTCTAAAATACTATCTAAAGCGTGCAGTGACCATGGCCGAATTTTTGGCTGTGGATCCCTATGCTAATGATGGCCCATATCCTTATAAAAAAGATGATGTCAGACTGATCCGCAATATTGGTGCTAAATTCATTGGTCGTGCGATATACCGTTGGGGCAATGAGGCTACACTGGGCAATCCTGATTTTTTGAACCAGGCAATGGCATTGATTAAAGAGGTACACAGCAAAGATCCTGAGGTGATCTTTCAGGCTGCAGTATTCGAAGCGATGACCGGGCAGGTAAGCCAACTTTCTGTGCCTGACTGGGTGTTTATTGCTTTAGACCGTAAGGTGGAAGCGCGCAATTTTCGTTATGAAGATATGCTGAATACTAAAGGTAAGTTCGTGAACCATTGGGGAAAGGGCAGCAGTGTGCCGGACATCACGAGACCTGAAGCACAGCTTTGGCTGATGTATCTTTGTGGTGTATATATGAATCTGGGCTGTGAGGCCCTGCATCTTGGTCAGGTGGCTTTAATGGGAATGAATGATCCCGGCCTGCAGGTCTGGAATGCGTTTATTCAGAAAGTACGGAATTATGCCAGAACGCATACTCCGCATCACTGGGTATTGCTGGATGCGCACACGCCCCAGGGTGGAATGGTGGTTGATGGTAAAAGTATACTCGATTTCAATTCTTTTCCCCTTCGTATAAAGGAGATTCCGGAGAAGCCAATGGAGGGTGTGTTGCAGGTTGGTTATCTGGATGCTATTTTCCAGCGAAGCAAAGGTTGTATTACACCGAGCGGATGGAAATGTGAGTCTTTGCCCTACCTGGTAGAATTTGACAATTTTGGCATCAGTCAGAAACCGGGAGTGGCGGACACAGCTTCACATTTTATTTGGGGATATGACGAGGTCACCTGGTTTTATCTGCTGCCTGAAAAGCAAAGAAATGCCTGGTTGCGTTATGCCTATGACTGGGTGACCGCGCATGACCTTACAGGGTGGCTTCAAATGCCCATTTCAAGAATCGTATCGCTGGGGCGTGGAAGCCCGCCTACGCGTTATCGGGGCAACATTCGTTCGAAAGACTGCCCCATCGGGGTTAATGTGGAGCAGATGGTAAAGAAAATCTGGCAGCGCTAAGCTGGCTCAATAAAAAAGATAAATTCAAAATTATTGGTTATGGCTAAAATATTATATAGTATCCTTGGAATCATCATGCTGTCCTTCTTTTCTGCTTCGGCTCAGGTCGATTTGAAACCGGGGAAATGGACGGCAATTTTATTGCGCGGAGACGGATTTCAAATTCCTTTTGGCCTCGATTTTAAACCTGAGGGTGGTAGCCTGGTCTGTTATATCCTAAATGGGACCGAGCGGATGAAAACAGAAAATATTGTAGTCTCAGGAGATTCCATTCTGATCAGGATGCCTGTTTTTGAATCTTATTTCAGGTTAAAGGCAATCACAAAAGACAGCCTGAACGGGGTCTGGATAAAAGGAGGTGCGGCTAAAGATCTTATCATCCCTTTTGCGGCGACAAAGGGAAAAAGCCGTTTCCCAAATAATAAGCAAGGGGAGGCCCGGCAGGCAGGGGGAAAATGGAGTATCGAATTTACCAGGGCCAATCAGACCAAACGCCCTGCTGTGGGAGAGTTTGTACAGAATGGAAATTCGGTTACTGGTTCTGTGCTGACTCCGGCTGGAGATTACCGCTATTTGGATGGGATCGTGAAAGGTGATTCTTTGTTCCTCTCTACATTTGACGGGATTCATGCGCTTTTGTTTGCAGCTGAAATTAGCGGAGACACGATCAATGGGTATTTTTACAGCAGCGCGTCTGTGCCTGAGCGTTTCACCGCCCGCAAAGATGCAAACGTTAAATTAACCGCTCCGGTAACTGCGGTGAAGGCGGGTAGTGACGGGAAGCTGAATTTTAGTTTTAAAGATCTGGACGGAAATACGGTTTCATTGCCAAGTGAACGGTACAGGAATAAAGTGGTGGTTGTGCAGCTGATGGGATCCTGGTGTCCGAATTGTATGGATGAGATGGCTTTTTTAAGTGCGTACTACCAAAAGAATAAGGGCCGCGGCGTTGAAGTTATTGCGCTGGCTTATGAACTCACTACAGATGAAGACAGGTCCAGAAAAAGCCTGCGCAAATTCCAGCAGCAGTTTAAAGTGCAATATCCAATGCTGATCACTGGTGTTGCGGTTGGCGACACCGCGCGTACTGAAAAGACATTGCCGCAACTGACAGAAATTAAAGTTTTTCCAACCAGTATCATTCTTGATAAAAATGGAGTGGTCAATGAGATCAATACCTCATTTTATGGTCCGGCTACCGGGCAGTATCACCTGGATTATAAAGCGGATTTTGAAAGACGGATCAGCGCATTGTTAGGGCGATAGGTATATTAATTGTTTGCCGTGTCTTATAGTTATTAATAAATGCTGGTATTGGTTTACCGGAATTTAAGTTTGTTTAATGGCTGTATTGCCCGGATAGGCATACAGCCATTGTTATATGACGGCAGCTGTTATTTGTTAAAATCCGGGTATGGAAATCCTTTGCCTGTTTCGCAATAAAATTTGAGGCTCCTGAAAAAAAGTGCCCAGTCGTAACTGCACCCGGCAAATTCTGGTGTGTATGCCGCCCATCCATCATGATGAAAGTATAGTGTTGATCCTTTACGGTGTGGTTCCAGTTCAAAAGTAAGCGTAGTGCCAACCCACTCTTCATAGGCTTTAATGCAAAGCCATTTCACGCTGCTGTATGGTTTCAGTTCTTCTATCTTCATTTCTTTATAATAGTCCGGTCCAAATGAAAATCTTGAAATACTGCCTGTTTCTGGTTTTGCTGTTGTTTCCGGAGTCCACCATGCTGCCAGACCCTTCTGTGTGGTTATGGCTTCATAAACTTTTTCGACAGGTGCCTCGATGAGCAGCCTGTGACAGATACTTTTCGTAGTCATTTGTGGTGTTGAATCGTGTTTCTCGGGCGACGCTGTTTCTTCGGTACTTTTAGGTGTTGGGCTGCCTTTACCTGTCAGGATAAGATTTTTCAAACTGTCCTGAATATAATGTGTCCATGCATCGTGACAAACATTATAACATTCATAATCAGGAACTAATCCTTCGTGTGTAAACTGCAATTGTGCTTTGCCGTCTTTTTCAGAGATTTCAAATATTACATTGGTGTCTATCCATTCACGCTCATCTTCGGTAAATTTGAAATAATTATCCAGTACATGCCAGACCACTTTTTTATTTGGAACAAATTCGGTGATCCTCATTTTGGCACGATGTACGTCCTGATAATGATAGTTAAATTCGCTATTGAGCTTGTCCGTATCTCCGTCTATATTTTCAGACCACCAGCCACGTACGTTATTAACGGCATCAAAAACTTCCTGTCCTGTTGCTTCAATTAAAATGGTTGTTGTAAAATCTTCATTTTTCATAGTTCAATATTTTTTAGTTAGATGATTTTCTTCTCTTTTATTTATCAAATGCTTCAATATCAAAAATATAAAAAGGAAAATTCAGAAAGGAGGTGTAAAATGGACTTTATCAGGGGGCGATTTGGACGATAAAGGATTGCGTCATTTCAGAAATTATTTGGCATAAAAAAGTTTTACAGGACCCAATAAGCCTGAGGTCTGAATGCGAAATGTTTCATCTCCGCCAGGCCATATCTCACCCTTCATATATGGCTGGTTTGTTCGGGTGAAACGGTCTTTTGGCTCAGATAACATATCTCCGGTCAGGCGGTTTACCCAAAGGTTTACAACTTCTACGGTTAAGCTATTGTCTCCCGGCCTTACCAGTTTGGTAATGTCTGCTGAAAAAGGCTTTTTCCATAATATTCCCGCAGATTTTCCATTTATAAAAACTTCTGCAAGATCCCTGACTTCTCCAAGATCGATACTAATGGTTTTCCCGGCTATTTCTTCTTTTATGGAAAATGTTTTGTGATAAGTCGCGGTCCCCGAAAAGTATTTGATGCCCTTATCCTTAAATTCTGTCCACGATTTTAATCCTTCAAGCAATACCTCTTCCGGCGCACCCCAGCCCTTTGGAAAAGTAAGCTTCCATAGGCCCTGCATCTCCTGCGCGGGCTGGCTTGTTGTGCTGAATAAATCTGCTTTGGTTTCATGTTGCTTTTTGTCGCTAAAAACAACAAAAACAGATCCATGTGGCGCAAGTTCCAATGTGAATTGTGTAGTTTTTCTGCCTGCCGTGTAGGTTTTAATGTTAGCGCGTGTGCCTGTTGCCGGATCCCATAATTTGGGATTTTTATCAAATATTCTGAAGCTTGCTTCGCCTTTCACCCAGTTGTCACTTTCGTTCCTTATAAAGTATACTTCTCCAAAATCGGTGCTGCGATGAATGTAATCTAATTCTGACGGTCCGTTGAAAATAAAATCTCTTTCAATGCCTTTTAGCTGCAGAACTTCAGTGGCGGACAGCCCGCAAAATATTGTCCCCTTTCCATAGGTACCGGATTTAGTTTGCTTATCAGTCGCTGCTCCCCATAATTTGTCTGCAAGCTGATTAAGTTTCAGCGTTTCTTCAGCAGCATTGTGCAGTCCGGGAATAATGGTTGGCGGGTTACCAATTACTGTAGCACCGTCTTTTACTAGTTTTTCAATCTTTCTCAGGACTGAGAGTGGCATTGAAGCCTGATCAGGAAGCAGTAAGACCGCGTAACTCATACCGTCAGGCAGTACCAGCCTGCCATCTTTAACTGACATCCTGCTGATTATGACGTCGCTGTTGATCACGTCGAAGTCATATCCCTTTTCCAAACCGGGAAGGGTTGGTTTTTCAGGTACGTTATGATAGAACGGGAAAAAATTAGGTGCCTGATCTCCGTAATAATAGCATACATCGGCAGTAAACAGCCCTTGCTGAAGCAGGTAGCTGCACCGGGACAGATAATCCATAAAGGGTTTTGATTTGTTCCACCAAGTGGTGGCCGTGTTGACATCTGAGCCTGCATGGTAGGTTCTTCCGGGATAGCCATCTTCGGGTGTTGTGCTGGCAAATGTATGAAAGGTAATGTTGTTTAAGCCTTCGCAAAAAGCGCGATCGGCATACTTTTTCATTTCATAAGGAGAATCCTTCCATCTTCGCCAGGTGGTAAACGACTCGGCATCGACCATCTTTTTGCCGTATATGTGCGCGGCACTGGCTACTTCTTTTATCAGAAACATATTTCTGTGCCTGATCCAGAATTCTCCCCGGGGTACAGAAACGCTTCCCAGTGCTTTTAACGCATCAACCGGACAGGTCTCCCATACGGGAGGTCCCGGACCGCCTGATTCGGCCACCAATTCGGCGTTGTATTTTTTCAGGAACGCTGTCCCTGTGGTATAATGGCTATAAATGAGCTGGTCACTGATCGTTTTTTTAAAGTCGTACAGAAAACGGTCTGTCTGGTCTTCAATTTTCCAGCCTGCAAAAACTGTAAGGTATTTTTCGATGGGATATCCTTGTCTGGTTTTAAAGATAGCCGGCATGGCATCTGTCCATGGTGTGCCTTTTTCAAGTTCCATGCTGTCGAACTCAAAATAAGCGAGTCCCCCTTCTGCCGAGTTTTCCGGGGTCACTCCCAAACGGTCCATAAAGTATTTCAGGTGCCTTTTGGTGGCTTCCGGATCCAGAAAGTCAATAAAAAGTCCTTTGGAATTGGGAGAGGGAACGATAAGTGACTGTCCTGTATTGGAACAGATAAACCTGATGATGGTCCATTTGCCTTTTGGCACCTTCCAGGTTAATTTTCCGTTGCTGAATTTTGAGCTGAGATTAATGATGTCACTGCTGCGGGCTATGGTTTTGTCTGCATGGAAAGGTATGGCAAGGACGGCAACTTCTTTATAGAATTCGGGTATATTTTCTGCGGTCACCGGACAATGTGGCGGCAATTTGGGAAAGGGCAGTTCAATGGAGACTTTTTCGCTGCTATTCAGCTGCGTTTCGGAAAAGTACAGGGCTTTGGACGCCCAATCCGGTTTTACCCAGGAGCCGCCGGCATTCCAGCCGCTTGAAGCAATAATTCCTATCTTAATCTGGAGGCGCTTTCCTTCTGATATGGCATGTTTGATCAGCTTTGCCGATTCGTCACCGAGAAATGGGCCGCCGGCAGGGATGGTGCCGTTTACGGCTGCTACATCCCAGATCTCTGCCCTGCTCGTCCCTTTTGACTTCATTTCTTCAAGATCTCTGGTAATTGATGTGGTGGTCATGTTGCCATTCAGCCAGCACCAAAATGCACCGGGCCTTGAGCTCATCGGAGGATTTGAAAAATCCTGTGCAAAACCTTGGATTCCAAAAAAGGTCAGTAATAATAATAATAACCGGATAGCTTTCATTTTTTAGTTTAAGTAACAGACTCAACAATTGGGTGCGTGTAGAAAGGAGACTAGCCAAATTTAAAATAGCCCAGTTGGACGATTTTTTATTTGAAAGCTTTAGGATTGGCCAATGGTCATCATGATGATGGCCAGCGTAATTGCGGTACGAAGGGTATTGATGGCCCTTCCTAAATGATTGCGGACGGTCTTTGGCGACAGTTCCAGTTGCTGTGCGATTTCATCTGTACTCAGTTCCTGCTGATAGCGCATGCGGAAAATGGCTTTTTGCTGGTTGGGCAGGTCTTCGATCATCGCTTCATAGGCATTCATGAGCTCTTTGAAGAGCAGGTTACCGTCAGCGCCTGAGGCATCTGCCTGCAGTTCGGCAGATATTTCATCTATGGAGATGAACCTGTTTTCCTTTGTCATCAGGGTAAAGAAGCCATTTCTGACTGCTGTCAGTAAGTAACCACGCAGATTTTTGATATTGTTTTCGTCACGCCGGATCCAAAGCCTGGTAAAAATATCCTGGGCGATGTCTTCAGATTTGTCCATGTCTTTTACCCTTTTGTAAGTTGCGCCCAGTACCACTTTCCAATATTTCAGATATATTTTGTCAAAGGCGGATTTGTCACCTTCCCGAAGTTGTGTGAGCAATTGTTCGTCTTCTTCACATTCTGATAAAACCGAAATCATCATATTTCTTGTGTTTGGCATGGTCTTGCGCCCGGCAGGAATGCAATTTGCCCCGTAAATTATATTTGGTTCTCCAAATTAGTAAAGCACTTTTATTGTGGCAACCTGCACTATCCTGTATCGATTTCGTTACAGGCTTTGAATTTTTTTTATTTCCCACTGGGCTATTTTGAGTTTGGTTAGTCTTCTACTTATATGCACTGTTTCAGTGCGGGAATTTTTATATCAATTGACCAGGATGAAAAATTTGGGAAAGAAAGAGTTTTTGGAGATTTTAAAAAGGTATCAGGAACATACGGCCACTCAAGAGGAAATCGCATTCCTGAGGGCTTATTATAATGTCTTCGAAAACAGTGACGATTATGTAAGCAGATTGTCTTCTGAAGAAGATAAGCTTGTTAATGCCAGGTTAAAAAATAAAATTGAGCGCTCCATTCAAATGGCGGAAACGGCTCCGCGGACCGGGCTGGGCAGAAGATTGAACCGGGGCTGGCTCAAAGCGGCAGCAGCAATCGCTATCCTGGCCGGTACTACGGTATATTTTTATACGTCAGCAAATAAACCGGAACAGACGGTTGCAACTGCTGCTCCTGGTAACCCTTCTGAGATCCTGCCCGGGAAAACCCATGCCGTACTGACTTTGGCTGATGGCCGCAAAGTTACTCTGGATGATGCTTCCGGCCCTGAGATCGCTAAAACAACAGGCATCCGGATCACGAAAAAGAGTGGAGGTGAACTTGTTTACGAAGTGGTCGGAACAGCTGCAACTGCTGAGCCTTTATACAATATTGTAGAAACACCCCGTGGCGGACAGTACCAGATCACGCTCTCTGACGGAAGTAAAGTCTGGCTGAACGCAGCTTCCTCACTTAAATTTCCTGCTTCGTTCGCGCAAAGTGAGCGGCGGCGGGTGGAGCTGAAAGGTGAGGCCTACTTTGAGATAGCACATGACAAATTACACCCCTTCGAGGTGATCACGGATGAACAACAGGTAGAAGTTCTGGGCACCCATTTTAACGTCAATTCCTATGAGGATGAGCCCTTCACCACTACAACTTTGCTCGAAGGATCGGTGAAGGTAACGGCAGGCAGCCAAAGTAAAATGATCAGACCGGGACAAGAGACTAAAGTAAGGGAAGGGATCAGGCTCGGCCAGGCTGCGGATGATGCAATCGCCTGGAAGAACGGGATTACTTCTTTTGATAAAGCGGATATCAAATCGATCATGAGAAAGGTCGCCAGGTGGTATGATCTGGATGTACAATATGAAGGCGCCATTCCAAGACGCTCATTTACAGGTGGCATTTCAAGGAAAGACGACTTATCTGCGTTAACAAGAATATTGGAATCCAGTAATATCAGGTACAGACTGGAAGGCCGCCTCCTCACCATCATGCCTTAAATAACCCGCATAATTAAAAATCAATAAACCAAACATGTATGAAACAAAACTACAAAAAAGCGTATCCCTAGACGGAATAATAAAACCAGTAATGCGCTAACATTACCGGTTTTATTGTCAGGCTCCGGCCAATAACTTATTCACGAGATATTACACTTAAACCTAACAAAGTAAAAGTATGGATTTTTATTCTATCTGCAGGCCCCGGTATGGGAAAACGGGAAGCCTCAGTAAAATTTTTCTGATCATGAGATTAACCTTTTTTATTGTAATTGTCGCAGGATGCCTTCAGGTAAGTGCTTCAGGGTACGCACAGGGGATTACAATGTCAGTTAAAAATGCACCTCTCGAAGAGGTTTTTAAACAGTTAAATAAGCAAAGCGGGTATTTGATCTGGTATGAGGATTCTTTGCTTGATGCCGCCAGGCCTGTAAATGTCAATTTGAACAAGAGCAGTGTCACGGAGGCACTGGAGGCTTGCCTGAAAGATCAGCCGCTCAGCTATGAGATTGTAGGAAAGACCATTGTGATCAAAGCAAAGCTACTCAAACGAATTTTAGAACGCGTGATCAAGGGGGTAGTGTCTGACTCTATCGGGCCGATACCAGGGGCAACCGTAAAACTTAAGGGCAATACAAAAGTAGGCGGTAATACCGATATTCATGGACGGTTTGCCATCACTGTACCTGATGACAATGCAATTTTAGTGGTCAGTATGGTAGGCTACATTACACAGGAAATTCCCGTGGAAAAAGCTCAGGAATTAAATATAATCTTAAAACCTGAAGTCAGTACGCTCGACGATGTAGTGGTTGTTGCATTTGGAACACAGAAAAGAACCGATATGGTGGGTTCGGTTACTTCTGTAAAGCCCGCTTCGCTGAAAGTGCCTTCCAGTAATCTGACAACCGCGCTGGCGGGCCGTGTACCGGGCATGATTGCCTTCCAGAGGAGTGGAGAGCCGGGTCAGGACAATGCCAATTTCTTTATCAGGGGAGTTACCACTTTCGGTTATAAAACCACGCCACTGATCCTGATTGATGGGGTGGAATTGACCACGACCGATCTGGCGAGGCTTTCACCGGATGACATCGCCAGTTTTTCAATTATGAAGGATGCCACATCTACTGCATTATATGGAGCAAGAGGTGCAAATGGTGTGATCGCAGTCACTACAAAACAAGGTGCTGTGGGTAAGGCAAAGTTGTCATTCCGGCTCGAAAGTTCGGTTTCGTCTCCAACCAGGGAAGTGGAGCTGGCCGATCCTGTAACTTATATGAGGATGGCCAATGAAGCTGCGCTGACCAGGGATCCGACCGGACTAAAGATCCAGCCTATGTACTCTGATGAGAAAATTGCAAATACCGGTATCAATGGCTCTAATCCTTTTTTATTCCCTGCAAACGACTGGAGGGAGATCATGTTCAAGAGCAATACCCTCAACCAGCGTGCGAATCTGAATGTAAGCGGCGGGGGCGGAGTGGCAAGATATTATGTGTCTGGCTCCTTTAACAAGGATAACGGGGTCATGAAAGTCGATAAGAAAAATAATTTTAACAATAATATCGATCTCAAAAGTTACACTTTGAGAAGCAATGTTGACATTGACATCACTAAAAGCACCCAGTTAACTGTACGTTTGAACGGTAACTTCGATGATTATACGGGACCTATCACCGGGGGCGCCGATATGTACAGACTTGTCATGCGTTCTAATCCTGTATTATTCCCGGCGTATTATCCGGTAGATTCAGATCATCAGTTTGTGAGGCACATTATGTTTGGTAACGCATCAATCGGATCGTCTACAGGTCCCGATTACATGAATCCTTATGCTGAGATGACTAAAGGCTATAAGGAATCTTCCCGTTCGCTGATGCTTGCACAGCTCGAGGTAAAGCAAGACCTGAAGGCAATCACTGAAGGATTAACCTGGAACACAATGATGAATACCAACCGGACTTCCTATTTTGATGTGAGCCGTTTTTACAATCCGTATTACTATGAACTGGGCGGATACGATGTGTTTTCGAATCAGTACCGGATAGATGTGATGAATGAAACAACGGCAACTGAATACCTTGGCTATACTGAAGGGCCTAAGCAATTGTCTTCTGTCTTTTACCTTCAGTCCATTTTTAATTACAACAGGAACTTCAAGAAGCATGGCCTTAGCGGCATGGTGGTTTACATGATGCAGCAAAATCTTTCTGCCAATGCAGGAAATCTGCAGCTGTCACTTCCGTTTCGCAATCTGGGCGTATCAGGACGAGCAACCTATAACTACGACAGCCGGTATTATGCTGAGTTTAATTTTGGTTACAATGGTTCTGAACGGTTTTATCAGGATAAGCGCTTCGGATTTTTTCCTTCTGCAGGTGTGGCCTGGAGCGTTTCCAATGAAAAATTCTTTGAGCCGCTCAAGCCCATCATAACCAGCTTAAGGTTGCGGGCAACTTACGGACTTATTTGTAACGATGCCATTGGTGCTCCGGAAGACCGGTTCTTTTATCTGTCCAATGTGGACATGAACGCCCCTTCCAGGTTTGCTACTTTTGGCCGGGGCGATGGAGCTACTTATTCGCTCAATGGTGTATTGGTCTCCAGGTACTCGAATCCGGATATCACCTGGGAAACATCCAAAAAGAAAAATCTTGCCCTGGAACTGAGTTTGTTCAATGACTTAAATATTAAAGCAGAGTATTTTTCGGAAAAGAGGGAGAACATTTTAATGACGCGTGCTTCTATTCCTACTACCATGGGTTTCTCTGCGCCGATACGTTCCAATGTAGGTAAGGCGTCTGGCCGGGGAACTGACATTTCCCTGGAATATCAGAAACATCTGAGCAACAGCCTTTGGCTGTCTGCGTTGGGTAATTTTACCTATGCAGCCAGTAAATTCGAGGTCTATGAAGAACCCAAATACAAAGAAAGTTACCGTACAAGGATTGGTACATCAATCAACCAGCAGTATGGTTATATCGCCGAGCGCCTGTTCATAGACGATGAAGAGGCAGCAAATTCACCGAGACAAAATTTTGGTGAATATGGCGGCGGTGATATCAAATTTACAGATGTAAATGGCGACGGTCAGATCACAACAGCAGACATGGTGCCGATTGGCAATCCAACATTACCTGAAGTAACCTACGGCTTTGGCTTGTCGGGAGGTTACAAAGGCATTGACTTTTCCGCCTTTTTTCAGGGGCTGGCAAACGAAGCGTTCTGGATAGATCCTGCTGCTACCTCGCCATTTGCATCATATCGCTATGACGGAGAAGTAGTCCGTGGTACCCTTTCCAACCAGGTTTTAAAGGCTTATGCGGACAGCTACTGGTCTGAAGACCGGCAGGATGTGAACGCGCTCTGGCCGCGGCTGAGCAGCACAGTAAACAACAACAATGCACAGCCCAGTACCTGGTTTATGCGAAATGGTTCATTTTTAAGATTGAAGCAGGTAGAGCTGGGTTATACATTGCCCTCAAAACTGCAAAAAAAGCTTAGAACTTCTGCGGTCCGTTTGTATGTGAATGCCAGCAATCTGGTGACTTTTAGCAGGTTTAAATTATGGGACATAGAAATGGGAGGAAATGGCCTGGGCTATCCTGTACAGAAAGTTTACAACATAGGCCTTAATGTATCCTTTAACTAGACCTGTAATGTGGTCATTTGAAAAATATAATCATATGAAAAAATATATATTCACAGGTGTAATGATGCTGGCGGTTCTTTTAACACTGCATTCCTGTAAAAATTACCTCGATGTGGTTCCGGATAATGTCGCTACAATAGACAATGCGTTTACAATGCGCAGCCAGGCTGAAAAATTTCTCTTTACCTGCTTTTCTTATATGCCAAAGGATGCGGATGCTGCGGCAAATCCTGCATTAGCAGGAGATGAGATCTGGCGCGTGGCCAATAATACTACCTCTTCATTCAATATTGCCAAAGGCTTGCAGAACGTGGTTAGCCCATATGGCGATGATTACTGGACGAATCTGTACCGTGGCTTGCGGGACTGTAATATCTTTTTAGAGAATATTGGTAAAGTTCCTGATTTGGATGAACTTGAGCGTTCACGCTGGATTGCGGAAGCAAAATTTCTGAAAGCTTATTATCATTTTTACCTGATCCGGATGTATGGGCCAATTCCTCTGATCAAGGAAAATTTACCTGTTGACGCTGATGTCAACCAAGTTAAGGTTTTCAGGGCTTCTGCAGATGAATGCTTCAGTTATGTGACCAGCCTGATCGATGAAGCGATAACAGATCTGCCGGAAAGCATTACCAATGCTGCAATGTATGGCAGGATCACCAAAGCGATAGCCTATTCCCTGAAAGCTAAAATCCTGGTTACTGCGGCAAGCCCGCTCTTTAATGGCAATGCTGACCAGGCGGGGCTTAAAAATTCGAATGGAGAACTCCTGTTCAATTCTGTTTACGATAAAGGAAAATGGACAATTGCTGCCACTGCCTGTAAAAAGGCAATTGAGGTATGTGAAGCCGCTGGTATGAAGCTGTTCTATTTCCAGCCAAATTTTGAGCAGGCAGATCTCTCACCGATGTTGAGAACACAAATGAGCATCAGGAACAGCATTGCTCAAAAATGGAACAGCGAGATCATCTGGGCGAATACGCAAAGTGAAGTGATTTCGCTGCAAACTTCAGCTTCGCCCAAACTGGATCCGGCATTTTCAGATAATACGGCCGTTAGAGAGGACATCAACGCGACCTTGAAGATGGCAGAACTTTTTTATACAAAAAATGGGGTGCCGATCAGGGAAGATAACACGTTTGACTACAACAACAGAACCGGTTTGAGAACTGCCGGAGCGGCAGACCAGCTGCTGATCCGAAATGGTTATACAACGGCTTCATTAAACTTCGACCGGGAACCGCGTTTCTATGCAGACCTGGGCTTTGATGGCGGCGTATGGTATGGTCAGGGAAAGTTCAATGATAAAGCGCCGCTAGAACTATTTTACGTAATGGGTAAAAGAGGGCAGCTTCACGGCATGGCCAATCCTGCATATGGTCCGATAACCGGGTATTCGGTCAAAAAGTATGTGCATTATCAGAATGTACAGGGATCCGTGAGTGTTTACTTTCTCACCAGCTACCCATGGCCTCTCATGAGACTGGCAGATTTATATCTGTTGTATGCAGAGGCACTGAACGAATCAGAGGGGCCGGGACCGGAGGTGTATAAATATGTCAATCTGGTAAGGGAAAGGGCAGGACTAAAGAGCGTGGAATCGTCATGGTCGCAGTTCTCGTCCAATCCGACAAAATTTGAAACACCTGCGGGCATGAAAGAGATCATCCATCAGGAAAGATTGATTGAAATGGCTTTTGAGGGACAAAGGTTCTGGGACCTGCGCCGCTGGAAGGAAGCTGCAAAAGAGCTGAACACTCCTGTACAGGGCTGGGGCCTGAGTCAGGAAACTGCCGCGGCTTACTACAGACCAGTCACGATTTACAGGCAGACGTTTGGCGTGAAAGATTACTTCTGGCCAATTTCCGAAAATAACCTTACGGGTAATTTTAACCTGGTACAGAACACAGGCTGGTAACAACTTAAAAAAAACTAAGATGAAAAAGATACTATATTTTGTTATAATCTGCCTGCTGGTAACTATAGGTTATGGTTGCTCTAAAGAGGAGCGTGTTGGCTTAATTGCAGATCCTAATGCTCCGGCGCCATCTCCGGTCACGAATGTAAAGGTGGAAAGCAAACCTGGTGGTGCCATTCTCACTTACCGGGTTCCTGCTGATCCGAATCTTTCTTATGTCAAGGCGGTGTACGAAATTCAACCGGGGATATCCAGGGAAGCCAAATCATCAATTTTCACAGATACCTTATCGCTGGTGGGTTATGGTGATACCTCAATGCATGAGGTGAAGATCTATAGCGTAGGGAAGAATGAAAAAGCTTCTGAACCGCTCGCTGTGCAGTTCAGACCGGAAAGTCCGCCTATATTGTCTTCTTTTGAGAAATTAGCCATGATCCCAACCTTTGGAGGCGTGAACGTCAGCGTTGAGAACAGTAACCAGGCAAACCTGACCATTGTTGTGATCGTTGACAGCACGGGACGTGGTACCTGGGCACCGGTAAATACTTTTTATTCCTCCTCATTAAAAGCTAAATTCTCGGCCAGGGGATTTCTTCCGGATGAAAAGAAATTCGGAGTTTACCTTAAAGACCGCTGGAACAACAAGTCAGATACCCTTATCAAAGTATTGACTCCATTGTATGAGGAACTGATCACGAAGAATACTTTTAAGGAGGTGAAATTGCCTACGGATACTTATTTATTTGTCGAAACCTTTTCGATGCCGAAGGTGTGGGATGACAAGTTTTCCTACAACATATTTGCCACTCCGCACACTTCGAAGATTCCGCAGTGGTTTACTTTTGATATGGGAAAGAAAGTCGTGCTCAGCAGGTTCAAGGAATTCCAGTACCATGAAAGTCCTTATACCGGTGCATCGGTAAAATCTTTTGAAGTATGGGGGTCGGACAATCCCAATCTGGATGGAAGCTGGACTAACTGGACCCTATTGGGAACGTTTGAGTCCTTTAAGCCCTCCGGCAAGCCTTATGGCACTACTACCGCGGATGATGTGAATTACGCCATCACCAAGGGTGAGGATTTTGAATTTACCGATCCTCTGCCTCCTGTGCGTTACATCAGATTTAAAACGACAGCCACATGGGGCGGTACCGCACAGGTGGTCATAACGGAATTGACGTTTTGGGGACAACTGGCACCATGAAAAAACAAGAACTTTTAATCAAACTCAACATGAAATCTATATATAGTTATTTAGCATTGCTAATCATCTGCTTAATGGTCGTTACCGGATGTAAGAAGATGGATAGTACTTATGAGCAATTCATCGTGCCAGGGGGAATTATTTATGCGGGAAAAGCCAATAAGGCAGTCGTTCAGTCGGGAAAGAACAGGGTAAGGATTTCCTGGCCAAGGGGTACTGACCCCAACGTTACCAGGGCAGGGATCTACTGGAATAACTTCAGGGATTCCATTGAACTGTCGATACCCGTTACCGGAGACAGTATCTCGCAGGTCATTAGTAACTTAGAGGAGAAATCCTACTCTTTCACCATATACACTTATGACAACCAGGGGCATGTTTCTGTTCCGGTTGAACTGATCAGCGCTGCTTATGGAGAAATCTATCAGAACAGTCTGCTGAACAGGATTGCCAACGTGAATAAAGTAAATGCCGCCGGAAATGTGGTCAGTATCAATTGGGCAGGGGCTGACATAACAAACGGCGCATTCATGACGGAAGTCCTTTACACCAACACAGCCGGGGCAGAAAGTGTTAAAAAAGTACTGTCAAAAGAGACGGTCACTACCATCAATGACTATAAGCCGGGAACACGCTACGAGTACCGTACGCTATACAGACCCGATTCGCTGTCGATAGATGTATTTAACACCGCCTACAGCCAGGGCCAGGACTTTGCTTTTGATAAGTCAGAATGGAAGATCACAGCATTTTCAACACAGCATCCGGGTGCTGACAATGCAGTGAAGAATGCAATAGACGGTACTGATGCTACACGCTGGCACAGTTTGGCGGGCGGCTCTTCCTATCCACATTTTATGACCGTAGATCTTGGCGGAGAAAAAACAATCTCCAGGTTTGGCGTATGGCGTACAACCTTTGAAACTGGTGGTGATAATCGTGCACCAAACCGCATCCAGTTTTTGGTCAGCATGGATAATGTGACCTGGACTGATCTTGGAATTTATGATTTTAACAGGATGATCAACGGTGAGCAGGTTTATAACATTCCATCTAAGCCGCTCGCCAGGTATTTCAAATTTGTGGCTGTAAGCGGACCGGAAAACAATATGGTCTTAGGTGAAATCAGTGCTTATGGCCTCTAAATAATATTGCTCCCGGTAGCCGCGGGTGCGGCGCCGGGGGTAATATTATTTCAGGTATCTGATGCATCAATATAAGGTTCATTGTATCGAATTTAAGTACTAACTTGTAATAACTGGCACGAGATGTGCATTGTAGTTATTCCAAAATTAAAGATGATGCAGCTTAAACAGAAAACAAATCCTTTCTCTGAGCAAGTTAATGTTGCTGAGAACTATGAGGTTGAATATTGGGCCAACAAATTCGGGATCAGGCCAATGGCACTTAGAGATATCATAAAGTTTACGGGGCCTAATGTGAATGACATCCAGAAATACCTGAGCAAATAATAAAGTCGATAGCATATGGCAAGTTTTAAAGAGATTATCAGTTCAGAACAACCAGTGCTGGTTGACTTTTCTGCGGAATGGTGTGGCCCTTGTAAGATGATGGCTCCGATTCTTCAGCAGCTAAAAGGTATGGTTGGCGATAGCGCCACCATTCTCAAGGTTGATGTTGATAAAAATCCTGACGTTTCCAGACAGTATAATATCCGGGGTGTGCCAACGCTGATTCTTTTCAAGAATGGGGAAGTGAAATGGAGACAAAGCGGCGTGATCCAGGCCAGTCAGTTAAAGAACATTATCAGCAGTATACAGGACTAATCTGAATCCTTCTTTACTTGTATTTTACATAACAATAAACTTTCAAATAAACTATATCGCTATTGTGAATAGAAGGATAGGTATATTTATGCCTTAATTAGTTTATTGCAATGAAAGCATTTTTAGGTATGGGCCTTCTGGGTTCAAATTTCGTGAAGGCAATGTGCCAAAAAGGAGAGGATGTAAATGTCTGGAACCGGACGCATAGCAGAGCTGCTGCACTTGAAGAATTTGGGGCTAAGACATTTGAAAAAGTCGAAGACGCGGTAAGGAACGCAGATCTGATCCATTTGACTTTGAAGGATGATGCTGCGGTGGATGAAGTGCTAATAAAAGCAGCTCCGGGGTTTAAACAAGGTGCAGTTATTATAGATCATACAACGACTTCCGCTGAAGGAGCTATTGAAAGGACAAAGTATTGGAAAGTTCAAGGCTATACCTATTTACATGCACCTGTTTTTATGGGACCGATGAATGCTCTTGATGGATCCGGCTCTATGTTGGTTTCCGGAGATCAGGAGGTGATCGGAAGGCTAAGCCAGGAGTTAAGCGGAATGACTGGCAAGCTGATCAACTTAGGAACTGAAGAAGGAAAAGCAGCTGGAATGAAGCTGGTTGGCAATCTTTTTCTTTTGAGTATGACAGCTGGCGTTTCTGACACTTTGTCCCTGGCCAAGTCCCTGCATATTCCTGCTGCTGATGTACTTGAGCTGTTCAGCAACTGGAACCCGGGCGCTGCCATGCCGTCAAGGATGAAAAAAATAACTGAAGGCAACTTTAGTCAACCTTCCTGGGAATTGAATATGGCAAGAAAGGATGCAGGACTGATGATCAGCGCGGCTGATAAGGCAGGACAAAAACTCACATTGATTCCTGCTATTGCAAAAGTGATGGATGAATGGATTGAGAAGGGACATGGGAGTGACGACTGGACCGTAATTTCAAAAGATAACATATGAAAAAACTAATTTTCTTATTGCTTTTCCTGCCTTGGATGCCAGCAAATGGACAAGCAACGAAAATGATTCCCATTTTTAACGGTAATAATCTGGACGGCTGGACAAAATTTTTACAGCGTCAGGGCGCAGATAAGGATCCTCAGCAGGTGATCACAGCTGAGAATGGAACAATTCACGTAACCGGTCAGGACTTTGGATATATTGCAACAAAAAAAAGTTATAAGAACTTTCATCTCTCTCTCGAATTCAAATGGGGTGAAAAGAAGTTCCCGCCCAGAGAACATGAGAAACGAGATGCAGGGATCTGTTTCAATGTAGATTTGGTGAGCAATAAGATCTGGCCAAAATGTGCGGAATGCCAGATACAGGAAGGCGACGTTGGTGATTTATGGCTCATCGACAGTGTAACGGCCTTCGTGGATGGGTTGCAGACCGAACCCAAAGATTATGCACAAGTTATCAAGATTAAGGATGGTGAGCGTCCGCATGGTGACTGGAATCGGGTAGAAGTGATATCTAATACCGGGAAATTTATATTTATGGTGAATGGGATTCTGGTGAATGAGGGAGAATACCTCAGTATCACAAGCGGAAGGATTTTACTGCAGTCTGAAGGCGCTGAAATTTATTATCGCGATATTAAGATCGAAGAACTTTAACATACTGCAAAGACAATGGATTAAAAAGCTAATCAAGTTTGTTTTTTTAGCCTATATTAGCTTATAAAGCAACTCCTTATGAAAAAAATAATCCTGCTTGTGTTTTTCCTGTTGACGGGAAGCGTTTATGCACAGAAAATAGTTCAAAATAACCTGATAGTAGATCTCAATGCAGATAAAGGTGTAGTTACCAGTGAAGTTGATCTTGTTGAAAAATGGGAGAATCAGGTGACTTCATTTGCAGTTAAAGACTTTTCCCGGCGTGATGAAGGGCGTAAGGTAGCCGGATCGGGCAGGCCCAGGCTGGTAAAGAATGTGGCCGGATTGAAAGGACATAATACACTCGCTTTTAAACAGCAGGAACTGCTGAATATGGATGAGGATGCGTTTGATCACTTGATTACTGGGGGTGGTTATACGTGGTTCTGTGTTGTAAAGCCCGGTAAACAGCCCGGTGAACTGAAAGATGTGAATTGTTTTTTTGGGAACTTGCGAAATGGACCTAATAATGAAGGTTTTTGGGGAGGTTTTGCAGATGACAATAGCTTTTGGATGAGCAGCAGAAACGCGATCACTTTTGGAAGATGGGACAAGAATAACCCATATGTAAGTTCGAAGGAGATACTTAAGCAGGATCAGTACTACCTGATCATGGGCAGAATGGATAAAGGGACAGATACGGTTACACTTTCTTTGTATCTTAATGATGGGACAACCCCAATAGCAACCAGCCCATTTCCGGTAAATACGAAAGCAAATTCTTCACGAATGGCTATCGGTCAGGAGAGAGATGCTATTGAACATCCCGGCAGAGAATCATTTGTTGGGGAAATGGCCAGATTTTTAATCTACGATCGTCCGCTGACTGACAAGGAGATGGCAAAATCCGCGAAGCAGCTTATGGCATTTTATGGTGTGAAGGCTAAATGATTTAACATGGATTAAGATTTTTAGGACTATGATCTGGCAAATCTCAGAACATATTTTATCTCTGGCCTATTGTTTGTTAATAGAAGTTATTTCTAATAACTTTCATATATAAACCCTTGTAATACTGATGATAAAGTCTGTAATTAACGCTAAAAAAACATTTAATCACTTTAAGAAGGCAAGAGTCAGAGTTGATTCCGAACAAATGATAATGTCGGTGCTTGAAGTTATGATAACCAACAAAGAATTTGTACTGCCTGTATTTGAGAGCGGAAAATGTATCGGAGTGGTTTACTTTAAGGATCTTGTACTGTTTCTTGCCCAGAACCTTGAAGACGCAGACTTATTTGTACATAAACTGAATTATACTGTAGAAAGTGCAGTCCTGGTCATGATGAAAACAGACAGAAAGGAATCTGTTTAGATGTTTGGCAGTTTTTGATAAACCTTATAATAGGCCACCAAAACTTTATCCGGAGCCATGTCGCCAATTTTCTTGTGCAGTATCTGGTCCCTTAGACGTTCCTGAATTTTAGGAAGATCAATGTTGTTAAGTAAGATGTGCTCATCGATGAAATTGACATTTGATTGATTCTCTGCTAAAAATTTTTTCAAAGCGTCAATCAGGCGATCAGCCCGCTCAAGGTCGACTCCACTCTGGACCTTTTCGGATGTAGAATGAATGACATATTTAAAATCAAAGCCTAACTCTTTTAGTTTACTAAATATCCTGATGTAGATATCCAGATCATCAGTCTGGCTATGACCGCTTCTGTAAAAGCCCTTAAACAATTTAATAAGATTTTTATCTTCAGTCCGAATGTTACTGGCAGTCATAAAAAGTGATATCAGTTCCTCCTTTCCGGACACTTTGTAGATATATCCATTTTGATCAATCACCATATTCTCAAATCCAAAAATTAAGTAAAAAAACCTGATAAATATCAATTCGGCAGTTTGTTTATTGGCAATTTTTAAATCAGGGAGCAGAGAGAGGAGATCTCTGAAAAGTTTGAGCTTTTTCGGTTTAGTCGCTTTTTTTGGTTCTTGGTGATACATTAAAACTAAAATATATAAAAATTATGCTTCGGCGAAAGTGATGACTGACAATGCATAAAATGAACGGGAATAAAATGTAAATTCGTATATCACATTAATATCGATCCCATATGAAATGCCTTATTACCTTTTTTATATTCATTGCTTTTTTTTCTAATGTTACCGCTCAGCCTTTTAAATACGCTTTTGTATCAGATACTCATGTGGGGACTTCGACCGGTGAAGCAGATCTCCGAAGAACTGTCAATGACATTAATCAACAGGATGATCTCGACTTTATTGTGCTCACAGGTGATATAACTGAAATGGGAACAAAAGTAGAGATCGCTCTGGCCAAAGAAATACTATCCGCTTTGAAAAAACCCTGGTATGTGGTTCCTGGCAATCACGATACCGGCTGGTCAGAATCCGGTGGTGTAGATTTTATTAAGGAATTTGGATATGATAAATTCACTTTCGATCATAAAGGCTACAGGTTTATAGCGTGTGCGTCAGGACCTTATGTAAGGATGTCTGACGGACATATCCCGCGTGACGCGATAGTTTGGCTAGAGAATGTACTCAAAAAAACTCCCGCAACTATGCCTGTCGTGTTCATCAATCACTACCCGGTTGACAATGGTCTGGACAATTGGTATGAAGCCATTGACAGAATTAAACAGCACAATATCAAATATGTCATTTGCGGTCATGGGCACTCCAATCAGGCCTTGGATTTCGAAGGTGTAGCAGGTACAATGGGAAGATCCAACCTGAGGGCAAAAGATAGCATAGGAGGATATAACGTGGTGACAATGCGGAAGGACTCTGTGTTTTTTGCCGTAAAGAAACCAGGAGTACCGGTAGCGTCTGCCTGGAGAAAGATTACACTTGGAAAGTATGAGTCTATAGTTACTGCAAAAATAGAACGGCCGTCTTACAATATTAATAATACTTACCCGGCAGTGAAGGAAGTGTGGAAGTATCATGCACCTGCAAATGTGGTGCTTACCCCCGCATCAGGTGCAAACGTTGTGGTATTTGGAAACAGCATAGGTGAAGTTGAAGCACTTACACTAAACGACGGTCAAAAGAAATGGAAATTCAAGACTAAAGGAGCCATTTATTCTTCACCTGCCATAGCCGGAGACCGGGTGATACTCGGCTCAGGAGACGGGAATATTTATGCATTAAATTTGAGCAAGGGAAAGAAGCTTTGGAAATACAAGACCGGAGCGGCTGTGCTGGGGTCCCCCGTGATAGAAAAAGATACCGCGTATATAGGCGGCAGTGACGGAAGTTTCAGGGCGGTAAATGTGAAAACAGGCAGGCAAGTATGGTCATTTGATGGGGTGGAGGGTGCTATAGTGGGCATGCCTCTGATCTATGAGGGTAAAGTAATCTTTGGTTCATGGGGGAGGCATTTGTATGCCGTAAATCAGGCTACCGGAAAATTGTTATGGAAGTGGAACAATGGAAACGGCAACCGTATGTTTTCGCCGGCCATGTGTACACCTGTTGCCCATAACGGAATTGTCTATATTGCTGCACCTGACCGTTTTCTCACGGCAATAGACGCAGGTAGTGGAAATACACTATGGAGAAGCAAAGAGGCAGGTGTAAGAGAATCTATCGGTATGTCAGAGGACGGCTCTTTGATTCTTGGAAAAACTATGAACGATGAGGTGGTTGCGTATAAAGCCCTGTCTGCAGATCCGGGAGTGTTGTGGCGGCTAAACCTTGGTTTTGGTTATGAGCATGTGCCTTCTATGCTGATCGCTAAATACGGAAGAGTGACATTCGGAACTAAAAACGGCGTGATTTATACATTTGACCCGGCAGTTCCTAAACCATTATGGGCACACAAGGTAGATAATTCGATGGTCAATACCGTCAACGTGCTGGCGGAAGATTCAATTCTGGTGGCCACTATGGATGGTGTAGTAACTTTGCTGAAAATCGGTCAATGACCATTATTTTCTGGTAAGGTCCTGTGCTGCTGATAGGTGCTGTCTTAAGACAGGTAAATATTTAGCCGAAAATGCACTAATGCTGTCGTCTTTAGACCTGCTGCCCGCTTCAAGCATCCTGATAAGAGCTTGATAGTCTTCGATGGTTGTCTGAATATACCCGGTATCGAAGTTAGTCTTGCTTTCTCCGGAAGAGGGTTTGACTCCTCCTGCAGACGGTTCTATAAACTGCAGGCTCGTAATAATAAGCTCCGCACCTTTTACAACCGCATTAGCTGAAAGTTTATCCAGGTCATTTTGAAGTTGCTGATGGCTTTTTATGGTCATGGCGGCATAATCTTTTACCTTTTGACTCGCTGAGTTTGCCAAAGCCAGCTGGCTCATTTTCATCTCCCTGTTGTCAATAGCTGAAATTCTCTTAATGAAGTCCTGACCAGTGATGGTATCAAGTTTTAATTGTGGTCTTCTTATAGCAGCATTTACTTTTGTGATGGCATTATTGGCAATTGCAGTAGCATTTTCCTCCGAACCCGCGCCGTTTCTGTTTGCAGAGTTAATCCCGGGAGTGAGCGCATCTCCGCTGGCATTGATGACGCCAATGCTCGGGGTTTTCACGTTAGGACGGACACCCGTTATTTTGGACTTCTTTGGTCTTGCTTCAGCTGATGAATTTCTTGAAGAAGAGCAGGAAGGTAACAGACAAACAATGATGCTGAAGATTAGCAATAGAAGGAGATTTTTCATAGCCGTATATTTTAAAATACTATTGTCAATAATACAACAATCCTGTATCAAGTGTTTTTTTATTCTTTGATAAACGATAAATTTCTATGCCTGGAGAGTCTGGAGCATTCTATGGCAGTTCCTTATGGAACATTCAGATCAATTAGGAGTGAATAAAATACATTGATTAGTAGTAATTTAACAAAATTTCATTACATTTGTATTACAATTTCAGAAAGCACTATGGGCTTTCTGAATAACAATCCACTTTAATTCAGCACCCGAAATTGGCACATTTGTTTGTTAGCATGAAGTTGATCAAGCAATAGCCTCATGTCTCAAAAACTCAAATTCTCAACATCTTCCGGTTCCCCTTTTTACGCTACAACCAGAAGCAGGGTAGACGAATTCTTTAGGCTGAATCAGCTTAGCCGCAATGCTGACGGTCATATGTGGGCCAAAACCATTTTTTTTCTCACAGGGTTTACAGGATTATACCTGTTGATCATTTCAGGAATATTGTCTCCGTTATTGATGCTGATCATGGCAGCATTGCTGGGTATGTTTAGTGCTTTTGTTGGATTTAATATCTGTCACGATGCCATTCATGGTTCCTTCTCGGATAACAAAAGCGTAAACAAATTCTTTAGTCTTGTTTTTAATTTAGTAGGCGCAAATCCGTATGTTTGGAGCATTACGCACAACATCGTACATCATACTTACACCAACATTCCCGGTCACGATGAGGACATTGAAGTAGCCCCCGGATTGATCAGGATTTCTGATGAAGAAGAGATAAACCATATACAAAGATATCAGCACTGGTATGCATTTCCTTTATACAGCCTTGCCTCATTGTCATGGGTGTTCACTAAAGATTATAAAAAATTCTTTCAGCAGAAAATCGGTGAACACACAACATTGCATCCTAAACTGGAATATTTTAACCTCTTCTTTTATAAAGCGCTGTATTATTTTTTATTTATAGTGCTGCCATTAATGGTCCTGGATATTTCCTGGTGGCAATTCATGGTCGGCTTTTTTGCACTGCATATTGCCGAAGGACTGACCATGGGTTTGGTGTTTCAGCTTGCCCATGTTGTTGAAGGAACGATATTTCCGGTGCCTAACGAGCAGGGAAATATCGAAGAAGCATGGGCTGAGCACCAGATGCGCACCACAGCCAACTTTGCCACTCATAATAAAATTGCCGCGTTTTTCCTTGGCGGACTTAACCGGCAGATCGAACATCATCTTTTTCCAAAGGTTTGTCACATTCATTATGGAGATATTTCTAAGATCGTGAAAAAAACTGCCTTGGAATTTAACCTGCCTTATATCGAAAGCAAGACTTTTTTCTCGGCGCTGCGGTCTCATGTCATTACGCTGAAAAAGTTTGGCAAAGAAGCCAGGGCTCTTTAAAGTCCGGCTAAAAGCTCCTCTATCATTAGTGAAACTCCTATAGTTGCAGGCTGCTCTATTTTTCTGAATGGAATATTTCCTGTATATGGAATCCTGACGTCGACGATGTATTTCAGCGCTTCAGTACGGACATACTGTGTTAAGCCGGCAGCCGGATAAACCTGCAGGCTTGTGCCTATCACGGCGAAAATATCAGCCCTGGCACAGCATGAAACAGCCCGCTGCATATTAGGTACAGCTTCACCAAACCATACTACATGCGGTCTTAATGGCTTGCCATATTCGCAGACATCGGAAGTAACCAGCTCCCAGCCGTTAATTGGATAGGTCAGATCCGGATCAACATCAGACTGAGCGCGTGTAATAATCCCATGCAAATGCAATACATTTTTTGAACCGGCCCGTTCGTGCAAATCGTCTATGTTCTGAGTAATAATTTGAACATTATAGTTTCGCTGCAGTCTTGCCAGGGCCGTATGCCCTTCATTTGGCTCTGCCTCCAAAACGGATTTTCGTCGTTCATTGTAGAATTGCTGCACAAGTTTTGGATTTCGCTGCCATGCTTCTGGAGTGGCAACATCTTCAATGTTGTAGCCTTCCCAAAGCCCGTCAGAATCCCTGAATGTTTTGAGCCCGCTTTCTGCACTTATTCCAGCTCCGGTGAGTACAACAATATTTTTCATGTCTTTGAGCGGAAATATATATATCTTAATGCCAAATTTAATCTAAAGTTCTTAAAAAAATCAATGGCTTTCAATAGACGTATTCTGCTTGCCCTCAGTTGTTCATTGCTAATTTATTGCAAGCCCTCACCCAAAGAACAGACGGATGCTCAAATAAAGGCAATAATCAGAGCAGAAGAAGAACAGGCAGACAATCCCGACAATATCTTCAATCCTGAGACCAGAATAGTTTTTTTGGATTCCGTATTAAAACAGGCCGATGCCTATACCACCTTGCGCGTCAATTATGCCAGGGCTAAAGTCTTTATGCAGCTGGGAAATATAAATGAAACCATTAAATTGTATGAAGCGATCGCAAATGACTCAACAGTGAAGGGTTCTGATTTTGATCTGAACAATTTGCAGGCGGATCTGGCTTTTGCTTATTTAAGAATGGGCGAAGTAAATAATTGCCTGACCAATCATACGGCAGAATCTTGTATTTATCCGATACGGGGAGGTGGATTGCATAAAGACCCGACGGGTTCGGCTAAAGCTATAGCGCTTTATGAAAAGATACTGGACAGGGACCCCGAAGATATTGAATCAAGGTGGCTGATGAATATAGCTTATATGACGTTGAATAAATATCCGGCAGGAGTACCAAAAAAATATCTGCTGGAAAGTCCATATCCTGAAACAGATAAGGTTGTCCCTTTTGAGGATATTGCTGCCTCGCTTAAGATAAATGTAAACAACCAGGTAGGAAGTGTGATCACTGAGGATTTTGACAACGACGGCTATCTGGATATTGTAACTTCCGCATGGGGTCTGGAAGATCCAATGCATCATTTTAAAAATAATGCTGACGGTACTTTTACTGATGTTTCCGGGAAATCCGGATTGGGATCGATCACCAGTGGCATCAATATGATGCAGACCGACTACAACAATGATGGATATAAAGATATTTTTTTAACAAGAGGCGGATGGAAGGCTGAATTTGGCAATCACCACAATTCTCTTTTAAAGAATAACGGTGACGGTACATTTACCGAGGTAACGATAGAAAGTGGCCTGTTGTCTTCTTTTCCTACACAAACTGCCACCTGGAATGATTTCAATAATGACGGCTGGCTGGACCTTTTTATTGGTAACGAGAGTTTCACGGAGAAACTTAGCACACGGTATCCCTGCGAACTTTATATCAATAACCATGACGGCACATTTAGCAACGTGTCCGCGGCTGCGAAAACAGATGTGATCGCTTTCGTTAAAGGAGTATCCTCCGGTGATTTTGACAACGATGGCTGGAAGGACCTGTTCATAAGTGCAATGGATGGCAAAAGAATACTTTTAAGAAATAAGGGTATATCGGGTAAAGTCCCTGTTTTTGAGGATGTAACCGAAAAAGCTTTGTTGGGCATCGATAAAAACAGCAGCTTTATTACCTGGTTTTGGGATTATGACAATGATGGCTGGCTGGATATTCTCGCAGGCGATTATTCTTTTAAAAGAACACTGGCCTATTATGCAGCAGCAGAAAGCCTGAAAATGCCTATGGAGTCTATTGGTCAGCCAGTGTTGTATCACAATAATGGCAATGGCACTTTTACCAATGTAACCAAACAGGCCGGACTCTTCAAATCGGCATTCGCCATGGGGTCTAATTTTGGGGACATTGACAACGACGGCTTTCTGGACATGTTTTTAGGTACCGGAAATCCTAACTTTGAGTCTCTGGTTCCCAATAAAATGTTCAGAAATGTCAATGGAAAAGAATTTTCAGATGTAACGGGATCCGCCAGGGTTGGCAGCTTGCAAAAGGGACACGGGGTAGCATTTGCAGATATGGACAATGATGGTGATCAGGATATTTATATCGAAATGGGTGGTGCATATATCGGTGATGCTTTCCCAAGTTCATTTTTCCTGAATCCTGGTCAGAATAAAAATAACTGGATCAATATCAGTTTAGAAGGAGTCGCTTCTAATAAAGCAGCTATCGGAACCAGAGTTAAACTTACGATAACCGAAAATGGCAAAACACGCTATATATACAGGGATGTCAACTCGGGCGGGAGTTTTGGAGCATCAACATTGAGAAGGGAGATAGGCATAGGAGCCGCAACAACAGTTAATGAAATTGAAATAAAATGGCATGGAAGCGGCAAGATCCAGATTTTCAAAGATATTTCGCCCAATCAATTTATAAAGCTGAAGGAAGGAAGCAATGCGATTCAAAAAATAAAGCTAAAGACGCTTAATTTTAAGAAGGGCCTGCCAGCGCCACATCATCATGCCATGAATATGTGATCGTCATTTTTGTTTTTCAGGTCGTATGATCAGTCTTAGCGTAGGGTCATTGGTTATAAAACTCCAGAACCAGTTAAATGCCAGTTTTCCCTTATTTCTGAACCCTGCGATAGGTATGATGTGAATAAATAACCATACAATCCATGCGAAGAAACCCTTGAAAAATCCTTTAGGAAGGTCTACAACGGCTTTATATTTGGCAATGATTGCCATACTGCCCTTATCATGATATTTAAAGGCTTTCAGCGGTTTGCCCGCTGCGATGTTTAACAGGTTATCAGCAAGTAATTTGCCCTGCTGGATAGCTACCTGTGCCAATTGAGGGTGACCATCCGGGAATTTTGCGTCTGTAAGCTGAAGGCACTGGTCTCCAATGACGAAGATATTTTCAGTTCCTTTTACTTTGTTGTATTCATCTACCGCAACCCTTCGCCCCCTTGTGATTACTTCAGCAGCCAGGCCGGGAGCCTCTCTCGCGATTACTCCTGTGGCCCAGATTAAGGTAGCGCTATTGATATGTTCTCCGGTGCTCAACATTACCTGGTCGTTGAGGTAGTCTTTTACCATAGTATTGAGGTGGATATTCACACCTAATTTTTTTAAGATTTTATAAGCTTCCTCTTGTGATTTTTGGCTCATGGGCCCTAAAAGGGTATCTCCTGCATCTACTAAATGAATCCTGCCCGTACCACTTCTAACCGTTGGATAGTCTTTTTTGATAATGTTACTGCCCATTTCGGCAAGCATGCCGGCAATTTCAACCCCGGTCGGTCCTCCGCCCGCTATCACCACATTCCCCAATTTTTCCTTTTCCCTTACATCAGTGGATCGCACATTTTCCTCCAGTCTGAGCAGTACATGGTTCCGCAGGTGCAGCGCATCGTCAATCGTCTTCATTGGCAGCGCTTTTTGTTTTACGTTTTCCAGTCCGAAATAGTTTGTTTCCGTACCCATGGCAAGGACCAGATAATCGTAATCCAGTGTCCCGTTTTCAGTTTCAATGGTATTGGATTCTGTATTGATCTTTATTAAAGCGCCCATGTAAAAGCTAAGGTTGCGTTTGCCCTGAAACATCCTGCGAAAAGGGTAGCTGATATTTGAAGCTTCAATAAAAGCCGTTGAAACCTGGTAAAGTAGCGGCGGGAAGAAGTGATAGTTATTTCTGTCGACCATTACTACCTGATATTGATCGTGGTTTGCCATTTTCTTAGCAAGGTTCAGCCCGGCAAACCCTCCGCCTACAATTACAATTTTTTGAGTTGAAACATTCATATTAGAAAAACCAGTTGAGGTTAATAAAAGTTAAAAGGGAGATGAAATGGATTTTGTGCGGACTTAATCTTTATCAGATCCGGCGATCACACTATACAACGCATTGATGAGCGCTATAACTATAGCAAGCAATGCAGAAGCAAAAAAACCACTGGTATTAAACCCTTTCATCAGATTGTCCACCAACAGGATCATCAGTACAGTGATAATGAATGAAACCAGGCCAAGGGTTAAAAAGTTAATCGGGAAGGTAAGGACACGGAGAATAAAACCTACGGTTGCATTTGCCAGAGCGATTAATAAAGCGGCAATTATTGCAGTCGTATAACCGTCTACCTGAACTCCGGGTACGATTCTTGCACCCAGGAAAACTGCCAGGCCCATCAGTAATATTTTTATAATCAGTTGTATCATAATCGCTTTTTTATTTAGTTCATCGCAAATAACAAGCCAATTGTTCAACTTTATTTATCCCGTATTATTAAATGCGCGCAATCGATCTGTTCTGGATTTTACTAAAAAATAAAACAGCAGCAAAAGCGCCTATAAGCGCAGTTAGCATATCCGACTGTGTATCCCAGATATAACCCTGAGTACCGAGAAATGCATCACCGGATTCACCGGAATTTACAGAAACAAACCATTCAATGAGCTCATAAAATGCGCTGATGGCCAGAGCAATACTGATGATGATAAAAGAAAGCCATTTCTTTCCATTGACCACAGCCTTTCTTACAAATATTTCCCTTACTATGAGCGCAGGCCCAAAACCCTGGATAAAATGCCCAACTTTATCATAGTTGTTTCTGGACTGATGAAGGGTTTCTTTGATCCAGTCAAACAATGGGACTTCTGCGTAGGTGTAATGCCCGCCGATGATCAAGATCAGGGCATGCAATAAGATCACGAAATAGGTGAAGTTGCTGAACATAAACCTTCTGTAGGTCAACACCAGGATGAGCGCCCCTAGAAATGCGGGAATACATTCTAAAAACCAGGTGAAGACTTCTTTGCAGCCTATAAAAGACAGGACAGCACTCAAAACAAAAATCAGCAGGAGCGAAAGGTGTAATTTCATAGTTTCATTTTCTTATTTCATTGACAGCAATTCCTTCAGCGAACGCCTTGACCATACCCCATATCTACGTCGCAAGTATCGGGGCATTAATTTTAAATCTTCCCTGGCCGCCTGAAATTGCGCCCGTGCTTCTTCTTTTCTCTGTTGCTTTTTTAGGAATAACCCATAATAATACCGTGCTTCAACAGAATGATGAATTCTGATGACCCGCTTATAACCTTCATCAGCAAGCTGTTCTTGTCCGGCCCCATCCTGTGCCCGTACATAGAGCAGGTCATCTTCTACCATATTGAAACGGCTGCTGTTTACCTTATTGAGTTTGTCGAAATATATAATGCTCTCTTTGTACTGTCCATTGTGAAAATATTGACGGGCGAGCTGGAGAAAAATACCAGGATCATCAGCATACAGGCCTTTCAAACAACTTAGGGACAGTTCAATGGCCTTGTCATATTGCTTTCGTTCAGCATAAGCATTCGACAAGCCCAGTATATTAGTTACATTATCAGAGATTTGTACTTTGCGTGTCCATTCGCTGATTTTCTGATTCGGCAGAAAATATTTTTGAAGATTATGCAAAAACCCGCCACGCCTGATATCAGGAAGCACTTCCATAAAGAAATAAATAGCTATTCCGATTACCGGAATAAATACCAGCAAGTAGATCCATTGTCTTCTGCCAGTTTTATAGGCATGGTAAATGGCCAAAAGCTGTAAGGGGATGCTGATATAATAATACTGGCTAAAAAGACCAAACATTGAGGAAAGGTTAATTTTTACCTAAGATAAATAATTACCCATGATTTCTAAATAAATATGAACAGCACATGATACCAAAAAGCGAAATTTTGAGACAGAATATGAAGTGAAAGCTCCTGGGTTTGCTTATTTTGTCCGATAAATACCAATACTAACCACATATATGAACCGCAAAACAACAATTGCTGCCTTAGCTTTTCTGCTGCTGGCTTTTAAGCCTGATAACAACAAAAAAACTGCTGCCAGGAATCCCGGGTTCGTTAAACCCAAATATACTGAAGTTGCGCTGGGCGCCATTAAGCCGGCCGGATGGCTCAGGGACCAGCTTCAGACCATGCTCGCTGGCACAACAGGTCACCTTGATGAAGTATATCCAAAAGTAAAAAATGACAATGGCTGGCTTGGTGGCAAAGGTGATTCATGGGAAGAAACACCTTACTGGCTGGATGGGGCAGTACCATTGGCCTGGCAACTGGATAATGCTGTACTCAAACAAAAGGTATTGAAGTATATCAATTGGGTATTGGAGCACCAGCGGCCATCCGGATACTTTGGAGCGATCACCAATGCCGAGCGCGAGGGTAAACAGGTCGACGTTCAGCATCCTGAAAATGGAGACGACTGGTGGCCGAAAATGGTCATGCTAAAAGTAATGCAGCAATATTATTCTGCCTCTGGTGATAAAAGGGTGATCAGTTTTATGGAAAAGTATTTCGACTACCAAAAATCAGCACTTCAGAAGGCAGGTATTGGAAAATGGACGGAGTGGGCAATATCAAGAGGACATGACAACGCCATGATGGCCCAATGGTTATATACCCTAAATGGAGATCAGTCATTGCTGGAACTGGCGGAGCTCATCCAAAAACAAAGCTTTCCCTGGAGTGAGCTGTTGAGCAACCGCGATTGGGTGATTGGTGCTGCAACACAGCAAAACGATGCCCACTGGATGAACAGACATGGAGTCAATGTGGGTATGGCGTTAAAAACCCCTGCCATTGATTATCAGCGTACAGGTGATGTTTCTTATCTGAAAGGCTTGAAAACCGGCTTCAGGGACTTGATGACACTGCATGGTTTACCAATGGGTGTTTTTTCTGCTGATGAAGACCTGCATGGCAATTTGCCAACACAGGGAGTAGAACTTTGCGCTACAGTGGAGGCCATGTATTCCCTGGAAAAGATCATCCAAATCACCGGAGATACCGAATATATGGATGCGCTGGAGCGCATGACCTTCAATGCACTGCCTCCGCAGACTACAGACGATTTTAACAATAAACAATATTTCCAGATAGCCAACCAGGTCCAGATCAGCAGAGGAGTATTTGATTTTTCGCTCCCGTTTGACAGGCAGATGAACAATGTTTTGGGAATGCGCAGCGGATACACCTGTTGCCTGGCCAATATGCACCAGGGCTGGACAAAATATACGCAAAGCCTTTGGTTTAAAACAGCGCATAATGGACTGGCAGCGCTCGTATACGCGCCCAACGTCCTGAAAACAAAAATCGGAGAACAAGAGATCATTATAAATGAAAATACCAATTACCCTTTTGAAGACGAGATCACCTTCGAATTCAGCACCAAAAAGGCAGTTGGATTTCCCCTGGAACTGAGAATTCCGGTGTGGTGCAAGGAAGCCCGGATATCAATAAATGGGGTTGAGGTACAGACTGCAAAAGGCGGAACAATTGTTTCGCTTTCACAGAACTGGAAGAACAAAGATAAAGTAACGCTGAAACTGCCCATGCAATTGACCACTTCAAACTGGGGCCGCAATTCCAGAGCTATCGAACGCGGCCCGTTGGTGTATGCATTGAAACTGGAAGAACGCTGGGAGAAAGGAAACCAAAAAGAAGAAGGAGATTATTTTAGTGTTTTTCCTAAATCGGACTGGAACTATGGCCTGCTTGAAAAGATTGTAAAAGACCCGGCACAACATCTTCAGGTAAAAATGAAACCTTTGCAGGCCAGATTCGTATGGAACTTGCAAAATGCCCCTATAGAGATCACTGCCAGCGGGAAAAAGATTCCTGCCTGGAAGGCAGTAGACGGAGTTGCCAGACAGCCCGTTACAGACCGCACCGGAATATACAAAGGCGAGGTCGATGCTGGCGCAGAAACATTTACGCTGGTACCTTTTGGTTTTACCAAAGTACGTATCGTCGCATTCCCCGTAGTAAAATAAATTATCAGAAAAATCCTTTAACTTCATAACTATGAGATCATTACTTCTATCAATATTCGGTTTGTTTTGTACGGCCATTACCATGGCCCAGGTCAAGGTTGACCTGAAAAAATTCAATCCAAAAAATGAAGCCGCAATAAGCCAAAAAGCAGGTATTCTTGAAATAAAATGGCCGGCTGGTAACGGGAATACCGGTAAAATCGTTTTTGACCTTAGCGGTTCAAAACCATTATTTAAGCTCATTTCACTGAATAAAGCTGCCGTACAAAAGATCATCTCTGCCGATGTTGACCCGGTCTTTTTGCTGAGTATAGGCAAAAGAGACCTATTGTCACAAAACGGATGGAATATCTTTTTTGATAAGGTCCCATTTAAACCTTACAAAACTTTTCCTGTTACGCTTAAAAAGTCATCTGCAGCTGTCAAAAGCATAGGCAGTCATACCGTGATAACCATTGGCAGCCTGCATTCAGACCGTTTTGACGGCGTGCTGGAAGTTACTTTTTACAATGGCAGTCCGCTGTTCAATATCGCTGCGGTGATGTCTACCGATGTGGATGCGACCGCCATTGTTTACGATGCCGGCCTGGTGAGCAGATCAGACAGCTGGAAAAGCATTTCCTGGACCAGTACCGGTGACACTTTACAGCAGGCAAAAGTTGTGAAAACGGATACCGCAGTTAACCTCGCTGTGAAATACAGGACAATTACCGCTAAAGGCGCCCAGGGTACTCTGGCCTTATTTCCCGCCCCGCACCAATATTTTTATCCGCTTGATGAAGCGTTCAATCTGAAATTTACCTGGTATGGCAATAACTATCGCAAGATGACCGATGGCTATGGCATCGGCATCCGGCAGGACCTGAAAGGTGATAACCGCTTTGTGCCCTGGTTCAATGCCCCTCCTGGAACCAAACAAAGGATGAATTTCTTCTGCCTGATCAGTGATGGAGAGGCTTCAGATGCTTTTACCGCGGTTAAGAAATTTACCCACTACGACAGCTATGTTAAACTTCCTGGTTTTAAAACCATGTCCAGTCATTTTCATAATGAATTTATTATGAGTGTTGTTTTAGCGGGAAAACCGGTTCCGGAGCATCCGGATTTTGTAGATGTATTTAAGAAGGCAGGGATCGATATCGTTCACCTAGCCGAATTCCATTATACCGCACACCCCAAAGGACCAGATGATCAGCGGTTGAAAGAGTTGAAAGCACTATTTGAAATGTGCGAGCGTCTATCTGATAAAGATTTTTTATTGCTTCCCGGCGAAGAGCCAAACGAATTTTTTGGAGGCCACTGGCTGCAGCTTTTTCCGAAACCAATCTACTGGATCATGTCGAGGAAACAGGCCGTACCGTTTGTAGAAGACAGGCCTGGCTTTGGAAAGGTTTATCATATTGGTGATAAAAAAGACATGCTAAAATTGCTGGAGCAGGAAAAAGGGCTGGCCTGGACAGCACATGCCAGAACAAAAGGCTCGGTCAATGCACCTGACGTATATGCACACGAAGACTTCTTCCTGTCGGATCGCTTTATGGGCGCAGCCTGGAAAGCCATGCCGGCTGACCTCTCCCATCCATACCTGGGTAACAACAGGGTGCTGGGCCTGCTGGACGACATGAACAACTGGAGGTTGAAAAAGACAGTGATCACGGAAGCGGATTTATTTACCATTACTCCTCAAAATGAAATGTATGCCCATTTGAATGTCAACTACCTGATGCTGGATAAAGCACCGAAATACACAGAGAGCTGGCAGCCCATACTGGACGTGATGCAAAAGGGTAAATTCTTTGGCTCGACAGGAGAGGTCCTCATGCCGGAGTTGAAGATCAACGGTAAGATATCGGGTGAGACGCTGGCCTTAAATGCCGACGGTACAGCTGATGTTTCTTTGAAACTCCTCTGGACTTTTCCTATGAATTATATAGAAGTGATTTCCGGAGACGGCACGCGGGTTTACAGGGATAAAATTGACCTGACTAAGACCAAAGCTTATGGAGATCAGGTATTTCAGTTTAAGACCAAACTGGCCGGACGGACCTGGGCAAGAGTAGAAGCCTGGGATGTTGCAGCGAATGGTGCATTTAGCCAGACCTTTTATATTAAATAGGCCTGTTCTTCTTCTCAGTCTGCTGGTTATTAAGGTAATCAGTAGGTGACATTCCGAACTGCCTGGAGAAGTTTCTGCCAAATTGCGTTTGTGAGCTGTAACCCACCATTTCAGCAATCTCGTAGATCTTCAAAATGCCTTCATTCAGCAATTCAGCAGCTTTTTTTAGCCGTGTCAGGTTGATCAGTTCATTTGGGCTTAAGTCCGAAATGGCCTTAATCTTACGATAGAATGTGGGCCGGCTCATGTTCATGTGATCTGCCAGGTGTTCGACATCCAGATCAGGATCATTCAGGCTGTTGTTGATGATCTGCTGGAGCTTTTCGAGGAACTGTTCATCTGCCCTGGAATAAGCCATGGTTTTGATGTGCAGCAAAGGAGAGTTTGCAAAATAAGCTTTGACCTTATCCCTGTTTTTGAGCAGACTGGATATCTGGACATGCAAAAATTCCGGGGAAAAAGGTTTTTCTACATAAGCATCTGCTCCGGTTTCCAAACCTTCTATTTTTGATTGCAATGTATTTTTTGCGGTGAGCAATATCACCGGAATGTGGCTGAGTTCTACACTTGACTTGATGATTTTACATAGCTCAAGTCCGTCCATTTCGGGCATCATGATGTCGCTAATGACCATTTGTATAGGCTCGTTCTTTAAGATTTCCAATGCTTTTAATCCGTTTCCGGCAGAAAGTACATGGTATTGATCACTAAGATCATCGGTTATAAAATCAATAATATCTTCGTTGTCATCTACCAGAAGAACGGTAATATTCAGATTTTTTTCCATTTGGTCTTTAGGTTAAACTCAATAAGCTGATGAATTGGCAGCCTGAGCACAAAGATATTAAAATCGGCAGATGGTTGCTGAAGAGTTAGTGAACCATTGTGCAGTTCGGCCAGGGCCCTGGACAAAGAAAGACCAATGCCTGTTCCTGGTTTGATATCAGCCTCCCTGGCTCTGAAAAAGGGTTCAAAGATCTTTTCACTGATCTCCTGTGGTATGGGTTTTCCATCACTGATCACCCTGATGATAAATTGATCGTCCCCTTCTTTAATCTCCGCAAGTTCGACTCTGATGCTCGATTCGCAATATTTCAAGCCGTTTTCTATCAGATTGGTGATGATCTTATGGAACGCCTCGAGATCGATATAAGCAAATAGTTTTACCTCCGGCATCTGAATACTGTACATGATTTGTTTTTGCTCTGCTGCTGGCTGGAAACGGTGTGCGATGTCCCGCAGCACCTCGGAGACATCGGTCTTCACAAAATTAAGAGAGAAGCCCCTGGTTTCAGTTTTTCTGAAATCCAGAAGCTGATTGGTCAGCTCCAGCAAACGGTCTGTATTCTTATTCATGATCCTCAGGTTCTTTTCCATATCCGGGATGTCGTTTGCACGCCTGATCATTTTCTCCATTGGTCCTTTGATCAGGGTAAGCGGGCTTCTGATCTCATGAGCGATATTGGTGAAGAATTCTATTTTGGCATGATAAATCTCTTTTTCCTTTTCGTTTTCAAAGACCTCCATCCGGCGGGCATTTCGCCGCTCTATTCTTTTGTGGTCACGCCTGACCAGGATATAAATCAGCAGCCCTGCAGCTATAATATACAAAGAATAAGCAAGTTTGCTGGCCCACCAGGGCGGAAGGATCACAATGTTCAGTGTTGTTTCTCTCGTGTTCCATATGCCCGAACTATTTGATGCTTTTACTCTGAATGTGTATTCTCCCGGTGAAAGATCTGTGAAATAAGCTTTTCTGTTTTGTTTTAAATAGGTCCAGTCTTTGTCAATCCCATCCATCTTATAGGCATATTCGGTCATTATGGGAGAAGTATAGCTAAGCGCCGCAAAGTCAATACTAAATGTCGATTGCGTATGCTTAAATAAAACCCTGTCAGTAAGTGAAATGGACTTTTTTAACGGGGAGCTTTTGGTGCCAATGAGCAGTTCCTGGTTGTTGACCTGTATGCCGGTAATGAACACAGGAGGTTTAAAAGAATCTGGTTTAAAATCTTCCGGATCAAAGCGGATGAGGCCTTTTACACTGCCAAAATACATTCTTCCCGAAGGATCCTTGTAAGCGGAGCTGTAGTTAAACTGATCACTGAGCAAGCCATCTGACTTAGTAAAATTCTTTAAAGCGCCTGTTTTCGGATTAAACTTCAGGAGCCCTTTCGAGGTACTGATCCATAAGTTTTTATAAGCGTCTTCCAGCATCCCATAGATTACATTACTTGGAAAGCCATCTTTGATCGTGTACCGGATAAAATCATGAGTTCGTTTATTGAATTTACAAAAGCCGGCCTCGGTCGCCACCCATATATTCTTTTCACTGTCTTCAAATATTCTGTTCACCCTGTTGTCAATCAGGCTTTTTTTATTTTTAGGGTCATTTTTATAATAGCCCTGCAATTTCTTCTCCCGGTTGTAATAATATAACCCATCTTTAATGGTGGCCAGCCAGATGGTACCCTGACTGTCTTCTATCAGCCCCGTATAAAAAATATGGTCAGGAGCCTGAGAGATGATGTCAAAATTGTCCGCTTTACGGTTAAAAGAATATAAACCCCTGGTGGTGGCTATTAAGATCTGACCGGCCCTAGTTTTATAGATGCAATAGACAAAATTGCTTTTCAGTTGTTTGGGCCCTGTACCAATAGCATAATGGCGGATCACTTTTTTGGTGTTCAGATCCATTACATCCAGGCCATGCTCAAACGTACCGATCCAGAGTTCATTACCATCAGCGAAGAGGCCGTGTAAATTGGTATGCGATATCCCTTTTTTAGTGCCGTCTGGTCTGTAATTGTCCACTTTGCCACTTGCCGGATCCAACTTATTGAGTCCGGCGTCTTCTGTGCCAATCCACAGGTTGTTTTTATTGTCGGGCGTAATTTCTCTAACCGCATTGCCGCTGATGGAATTCTCTCCAATCTTGTGATAGAATTTTTCGAAAGCAGAATATTGCTTCGGGTAATAGTTTATTCCCCCAAAATAGGTGCAGATCCAGACGCCGCCTTCATGATCCTTTGATAAGAAATATATGGCATTATCTGAAAGCGAGTAGGGGTCGTTGTATTGTTTTTTGAGATTGGTATACCGGCCGGTTTCCAGATTGAGAATGTAAATTCCGGTTTCAGTACCGACCCAGAACGTGTTTTCAGATTGCTTTAAAAATGTTCTGGCATAAATCTCTGTTTTATCATCTGTATGAGACAAGATGTCTTTATACTGATGCGTACTGATGTTAAAATACTTAACACCTTGATTTGAGGTACCAACTAAAATGTGGTTATTGCCGGCATAGTAAATTCGTTCTATTCCTCTGGATGTGCTGGATGGTGATTTCTCAAAAACGGAGTAGCGGGAAAAATGATCACTGTCATGATGATATTGGATCAGCTCTCCGTCCGTCGTAGCAGCCCATAGTTTACCATCATCAGTTTCACATATAGCAGTTACGTAAAAGTATTCGGAAACCGGATATTCTTTGATCGTTTTACTCTTGTTATCGTAACTGCAAAGCATCAGGCCGGAAATAAACCAGATGTTTTGATCCTTATCAAGGAGAACCGTTCTGATTTCTTCGTGTTTACTGTTTTTGAGTCGTGTAAAATTCTCAGTCGATTTGTTATAACTATATAATCCCTTTTCGGTGCCAACCCAGAGCAATCCCTGCCTGTCCTCAGCCAGACACTGGATAAAGCTTCCGCCTATACTCCCGCTGTCATCGGTGTCATTTCTGTAGATTTTAAAAGAATAGCCATCGAAACGGCTAAGGCCGTCTTTGGTGCCAAACCACATGAAACCATCTTTATCCTGCAAGCTGCAGAGTACTGCATTGTTGGACAATCCATCTTCCACCTGGTACCTTCGGAAATAGTAAGGCTGACCAAACAGCAGTTCCGCAAAAAGAAGTAACGATATAAGTAAGCTGAGTTTTTTCAATTCTATTTAGATACCGGTTCAAACTTAGAGAAAATTGCTTTTATATTTAAGGTGTCTTTTGAGGAGACTACTGAGTTTTGATACAAAATGAGGAAATTTTGATACAATTGAATTTAAAGACCAAAATTAAAAAACCAATCTTTGATTGTGATTTTATGCAGTACAGCCAGGGATCACCAAAACACACCACCAAATATAAAAACCGATTTCAATTTGAAAATTTAACCAACACACTGTAAAATGACTAAAAACTATTTATTAGCAACGGCATTGTCCTGCCTGTTGCTGAGTGCAAATGCGCAAACAGGCTGGAAACCAGTTGGGGGGAAGATCATGACTCCCTGGGCCGAAAAAGTAAATCCGGTTAATCCGTTGCCGGAATATCCCCGCCCGCAACTAATCAGAAGCAATAACTGGAAAAATCTGAACGGCCTTTGGGATTATGCCATTACAGGTAAAGAGGAGACTACACCTAAAGCCTACCAGGGTAAAATATTGGTTCCTTTTGCAGTAGAATCAGCGCTGTCCGGAGTTGGTAAAACATTGGATAAAGATAACCTGCTGTGGTACAAAACCAGCTTTACCATTCCTTCAAATATGAAAAACACCATTTTGCTGCATTTTGGCGCGGTCGACTGGAAATCTGAAATATGGGTAAATGGTCAGAAAGCAGGGACGCATGAAGGCGGATTTGACCCTTTCTCTTTTGACATCACCGCTTTCATAAAAAAAGGCGGCAAACAGGAACTGATCATCAGCGTATGGGACCCGACAGATGAAGGCCCTCAGCCAAGAGGCAAACAGGTCAAAAAACCGGAAGGCATCTGGTATACACCTGTAAGCGGCATCTGGCAGACTGTATGGCTGGAAAGCGTTCCTAAAACCTATATTGAATCGACCAGACAAACGCCCGACATAGACACTAAAACGCTTGCCGTAACTGCTGATGTTCAAGCTGCTGTGGCTGGTGACAAAATAAGAATTACTGCATTTGATGGTAAAACTAAAGTTGCGGAGCAGGAAGTAGAGGTTAAAGAAGAAGCTTCCCTTGCCATTGCTAATCCTAAACTCTGGACACCCAATTCTCCTTTTTTGTATGACCTTAAGGTTGCTGTCCTGCGTAATGGTAAAGTGATCGACGAAGTGAGTAGCTATTTTGCCATGCGCAAATCATCAATGGGGCCAGATAAAGAAGGCACACAAAGAATGTTGCTGAACAACGAGTTTGTATTTCAGTACGGGCCTTTGGATCAGGGCTGGTGGCCAGATGGATTATATACCCCTCCTACTTATGAGGCGATGGCATTTGACATCATCAAAACAAAGGAAATGGGCTTTAACATGATCCGCAAGCACATTAAGGTTGAGCCGGCACGCTGGTATTATGAGTGTGATAAACTGGGTATCCTGGTTTGGCAGGACATGCCAAGCGGTGATCTGGGTAACCGCTGGGAACCTAAGCTTGGTCAGATGGGCGGAACGGATAAAGACCGTACCCCTGAATCTGAGGGCTATTACCGCAAGGAATGGGAAAAGATCATGAAGGATTTGCATAACTTTCCGAGCATCGTGGTCTGGACGCCTTTCAACGAGGCCTGGGGACAGTTCAAGACTAAAGAGATTGCAGAATGGACCAAAAAGATGGATCCTTCGCGCCTTGTGAACAGCGCCAGCGGCGGTAACCACGTCATTACGGGTGATATTGTTGACCTTCATCATTATCCTGATCCTCAGATGCCAAGACCTGATCTTTTTGGGCCTACGCATGTAGTGGTTTTGGGCGAATACGGAGGTTTGGGCCTTCCTGTAGCCGGACATGTGTGGAAAGATAAAGACAACTGGGGTTACCAGAGCTTTAAAACTGCGGATGAATTGTTTGCAAAATATGCTTCCTTTATGGACAGAATGGATTTCCTGATCACAAAAGGACTGTCTGCTGCCGTTTATACGCAGACTACTGATGTGGAGAATGAGACCAATGGCTTGATGACTTACGACAGGAAAGTGATTAAGGTGCCTGCTGCCAAGTTAAAGCAGGTAACGGATAAGTTATATACGCATTCGTCGGTTATGCCATAATTCAGGACAATGTGAATGGAATCGCCTGGTGGTAAGAAAAATTACCGTTCTCTTCGAAGACTGCATCTCTTAGGCCCCGATGAAGGATTGGGTCAAAGAGCGCTGATGTCTTTCTCTGAGAAGGTAATTTTTCTTACACCAGGCTTACGCTAAGGGACAGGTGTTAACTATATGCTGCCTTGTTCAGTTGACTGATTATTGACTATATTGTATATCCAAATATTGGGGTGTGAGAAACGATGGGTATAAATTCCTGAATTAAATACAAAAATGAAATATAGATTTTTATTAATAATAATTTTGTGTGCGCTCACATATGGCGCCAGCTCCCAGACTTTTACCAATCCCTTGTTGCCGTCAGGTGCTGACCCCTATAGTTTTTATAAAGACGGCTATTATTACTATACGCATACAATAGGCAGAAATCTGGTGCTGTATAAAAGTAAAACTATACCGGGAATAAAAGATGCTGTTCGCAAAGTGATCTGGACACCGCCGAAAACCGGACCGTATTCCAAAGAATTATGGGCACCGGAAGTGATGTTCCTGCGGGGCAAATGGTATGCTTATTTCGCGGCAGACAATGGGAATAATAACAACCACCGGATGTATGTGCTGGAAAATGAATCAGCAGATCCTATGGAGGGCGAGTGGGTATTTAAAGGGCAAATTACTGACCCAACAAATAAATGGGCGATTGATGGCGATGTGATCGACCACAATGGCAAGCTCTATATGATCTGGTCGGGCTGGGAAGGAGACGCCAATGGCAGGCAGGAGATCTATATTGCTAAGCTCAAAAATCCCTGGACGGTAGATGGCGAAAGAATCAGGATTTCCAGTCCAAAGTTTGAATGGGAGAAATTTGGCGATTTGAATGAGCCAAATTTAAAACACGTAGACGTAAATGAAGGACCACAATTCCTGGTGCACAAGAATAAAATTTTTATCGTGTATTCTGCCAGTGGCTGCTGGACGGACTTTTATGCATTGGGTATGCTGACAGCTTCTGCCAATTCTGATCTGCTGAATCCGTCATCATGGAAGAAATCTGAACAACCTGTCTTTAAAAAATCTGCAGAAAACGGAGTATATGCGCCTGGTCATAATTCCTTTTTTAAATCCCCTGATGGTAAGGAAGACTGGATTCTATACCATGCAAACGACAAGCCCGGTCAGGGCTGCGGTGGTTTCCGGTCTCCAAGAGCGCAAAAATTTACCTGGAATGCTGACGGTACACCTATTTTCGGTATTCCTGTGAAGAAAGGTATAGAACTGAGTGCACCCTCAGGCAGCTGAAAATCTGAACAAACAGGTCTATTTTAAGCGATCAGATGCTTTTGTAACTTACTTGATGTAAAAATCGTTAAATTCGTCATGGGAATTTCAACTACACCATGCAGCAATTTTCTGATAGCCATATTCTTGCTACAGCACAGACCAACAAAACAAAGGCACTGGAACTTGCCTTTGATAATTATTGGGAATTGCTTTTTCGTCATGCCTACAGAAAGCTGCAATCTGATGAGCTGGCCAAAGATGTCGTTCAGGAAGTATTTATCGCGATGTGGGAGAACCTGGAAAAACTGACCGCCCAGAATGAGCTGCTGCCTTACTTATATGCCGTGCTGCGCAACCGGATATTGATCCAATATAAAAAAAACAGTGTCAGGCTGCGATATGCAGTAGATCATGCAAAGAAGGAAGAATCCTTTGAACCCTCTTCGCATCAGCTGCTGCTCAATAAGGAACTGCAGAGTATCATCAATGATGAGATCAGTAAAATGCCTTCCAGGATGCGGGAGATCTATAGCCTTAAGAAAGAGGGTGACTGCAGCATTAAAGAGATTTCCGAAAAATTGAGTTTATCAGAACAGACGGTCAAAAACCAGCTGCAAAATGCATCGAACCGCTTAAAGCAGCGTTTGAACTGCTATGACCCCTCTTTATTTAAGATAGGGTTGATCATTTCAGGAGTGTATACCATCCTTCCATAAACTATTTTAGAAAAAAAGACAAATTCATCTGGTACTTTTCAGTAGCTGAGGTTATATGTATTAAAAGGGACATTTTGAAACTCGGCGAAATACAATTACTTATAGACAAATACCTGTTGGGAACTGCAACACCTGAAGAAAGGGAAGCAGTAGAACAATGGTATGAAAATGTGGATGGAGCAGAAGGAAGCTTTACAGAAAACAAGCTTAATGATAAAAAAAATGAAATGCGGGATTCCATTTTTAGTCAGCTTCCGGCACAGACAGTTACCCGCCCCTTGTTTAGCTATGTGAAATGGGCAGCGGCAGTGCTGGTTGCAGGTCTTGGAGTTGGGCTCTATTATTATAATACTAAACCAGCAGAACAAACAGATACCGTAAAGAATGTTCCTAATGATATTGCTCCCGGTGGAAATAAGGCGATTTTGACCCTTTCGGATGGAACAACTTTGTTATTAGACGATGCGGCCCGGGGTAAAGTAGCCAGCCAGGGCAATGCTGTTGTCAGGAAAGATGGAGAAGGGTTATTAAGCTATAGTGCTGATAAGCAAGTTGAGCTAAACGTACTGACTTACAATGCCATTGCAACTCCAAGAGGCGGTAAATACGCAGTGATCCTCTCAGATGGCACTAAGGTGTGGCTTAATGCAGCTACCTCAATAAAATATCCAACCACTTTTGCCGGTACTGAACGCAAGGTGGAACTTTCAGGTGAAGCTTATTTTGAGGTCGCAAAAAATGCCGGTATGCCATTCAGGGTTGTCAGTAATTCTCAAACCATTGAAGTATTGGGCACACATTTCAACATCAATGCTTATGCTGAGGAGGGCCAGACCAGCAGTACTTTGCTAGAAGGCAGTATAAAGGTGGTCAGCGGTACACAAACCGCAACACTAAAACCAGGTCAGCAATCTGTTATTGCCCCTGCAGCCACGGTTAATCAGGTAATTCAAATAAATGATCATGTAAATACAGAAGAGGTCATCGCCTGGAAAAATGACCTGTTCCAGTTTGAATATGCGGATATCAAAACCATCATGAGCCAGATCGGCCGCTGGTATGATGTAGATGTTATGTATGAAGGGAAGATACCTTCCGATCATTATAAGGGTAAAGTGTCACGTAATGCAAAGCTCTCTCAGGCATTAAAAATATTAGAAGAAAGTGGTATTAATTTTAAAATTGAGGGAAAGAAAATTATCGTAAAATAAAGAAGCCATTTTATAGATTTGCAGCAAGGCTGCAGATCTGCTGTGGCCCTGTAAAAAGCAAAAAAGCCAGATCGTGTTTCGACCACGATCCGGCGATAAGCCTGGGCCAATGATCACCCTATATTGCAATCGACTAACCTATTAACCCAAACAAAACAAAAGTATGCAAATTTTTACTATTTGTCGGCCGTGCCATGCAAACGAACGGCTTAAAAAACTTATCATTATCATGAAGCTAACCACTTTACTAATGATCCTGGGCTGTCTGCATTTAAATGCAGCGGTCTTCAGCCAGACGATCAGCATTTCGGAGAGAAATGTGAGTCTGGAAACCCTGTTCTCGAAAATTGAGAAACAAAGCGGTTATACTTTTTTTTACCGGATGGAGCTGATCAAAGCCATGCCAAACGTCAATGTTAACCTGAAAAATGTAACCGTAGAAGAAGCTTTAGATCAGTTTTTAGGTAAACTGTCACTTTCTTACTCCATCATTGACAACAATATTGTAATAAAATCGGTGCCTGTACAAACCAATATTAAACTGCTGGCTCCACGCATATACATAGGCAAAGTTCTCGATGAGAAAGATCAGCCGATGCCCGGGGTAAGTGTCAGGGTAAAAAATACCATGCTTGTGGTGGTCACTAATCAGGAAGGACAGTTCATTACCCCCGTGATCAATGATGATAAAGCCATATTGCAGTTTACTTACATCGGCTACACCATGCAGGAAATCGCTGTTTCCGAATTAAAGGTGCCAATTGTGATCAGACTAAAATTGACAAGCAGTGATTTGGACCAGGTGCAGATTACAGCCTATGGATCTACAACAAAGCGGCTGGCTACCGGCAATAGTACGACCATAACAGCAGAGGGAATTGCTAAAAATCCAGCTCGTAATGTTTTGGAAGTTATGCAAGGTCAGGTACCAGGCTTATTTGTACAGCAATTGAGCGGATTGCCCGGTTCGCCATTTAATTTGATGATAAGGGGACAGCAGACCCTGACCAATGGGTTCAGAGCCAGCCAACCCTTAATCATTGTGGATGGAGTAGCTTTGCCAAGTGGCCCGCTCCCTTTAAACCAAAATGCAGCCAACATTAGGGAAAACCTGAACAATGAGTTAAAGGGAGGCAATCCGCTGGATTACATTGATCCTTCTACGATTGAGTCGTTGACAGTATTAAAGGATGCTGACGCCACATCAATTTATGGCTCCCGTGGTGCCTATGGTGTAATATTGATCACTACTAAAAAAGGAAAAGCAGGATCGCCTAAGTTAAATGTAAATGCTACTTCAGGTCTTACCATGCGTGGAACCTCTCCCGAGATGTTAAACACTGAGCAATATATTATGCTGAGAACAGAGGCTTACAAGAATGACGGAACCCCCATAACTTCGGCAGCAAACTTTTCTGACATTAATGGCCCCAATGCAAATCGCTACACCGATTTTCAAAAAGAATACGCGGGTTATCACGCTTCAGTAAACAGGATAAATGCCAGTTACTCTGGCGGAACTTCAGATATAAATTTTTTGATTGGAGGAAACTTCCGCAAGCAAACCAGTATTCAGATTGGTGAAGGCTCTGTAAGAGACGGTGGATTAAACTTCAATATCAACAACAGTGTGAAGAACAATAAATTTAACATCAGTCTTTCAGGAAGCTTTTTATCGACTACAGATGACGCAGTGCCATACGATTTTAGTCAAGGTAATGCTTATACCAGTCCACCCAATTCAGCGCCTCTATTTTTACCTGATGGCAGTTTAAACTGGGTCGATTATACCAACAACAGTAATCCGGCAGCCGCACAGAACATCATATTTAAAAACATCACCAATAACTTGTTTTCTACACTCGGATTAAAATACACACCGGTAAAAGGTCTTTCCCTTAATGCCAATATTGGATACAATTACATGAATTCCAAAGCAATAAGGGCACAGCCTTCTACCTATTATCAACCCGGCACTACTTTCAGAACAACCAGCACCTTAAGCTTTTATACTGTTCGCAATATCACAATTGAACCGAATGCCTCCTATCTAACTGCTTTAGGAAAAAAAGGCACATTGACCGTTCAGGCGGGTGGTACACTGCAAAACCAGCTCAACTATTCATCTTCGATAACGGGTAATGATTTTCTATCAGACGCCATGTTATACAATCCAACATTTGCAGATAGACTAACCCCTGGAGCAAACCCTCAGGCAAACATCATTTCAACATATGATCAGGCGCCTAATAAATACCTTGGATTTTTTGGAATCATCAACTATAACTGGGACAATAAGTATATTTTAAATTTGAACGGTCGCCGCGATGGTTCTACAAAATTTGGTGAAAACTACCAATTTGGTAAATTTTGTTCCATCGCATTGGCATATTTGTTTAGTAATGAGAAATGGTTCAAAAGTTTGTTACCTGTTATTTCTTTTGCCAAGTTAAGGGGAAGCATAGGAACTTCCGGCGGTGATGGTATCCCTAATTACTCTTTTATAACCACCTATAGCCAGTCTACTCCTTATCAGGGAAGCTTAGGCTTACAAGCTGATAACCTGGAAAACAAGGATTTGCACTGGGAACACAACAGAAAAACAGATGGTGGTATTTTCTTGGAGTTTTTTAATGGCAGAATTAGTCTTGATGCGACTTATTACGACAGTAAAACAAGTGATCAGCTGATTAACCAGCGCCTGCCATCTACTACAGGGTTTACTGCACGTTCGATAAACTCGCCAGCTATTATTAAAAACAACGGATGGGAGTTTGAATTGATCACCAAAAACCTGAATGGCAAGAAATTTACCTGGAGCACACGCATCAATCTTACACTACCTAAAAACAAACTGGTTGCCTACCCGGGTCTTGGCACAACAATTATTGATTTAGATAAGGTGATTGGTAAATCTGTATATGGGGTTAAATTATATAATTACGTGGGGGTTGATCCTGAAACAGGGTTGCACAACTTTATTAACAGAAACGGACTCAAATCTGCATTTATACTCCCACCTTTTGGAGATGCTGCCCTGGATATAAACCTGGATAAAACAGAATACATAGACTTGTCCCCAAAATTTTACGGTGGATTGGGCAACAGCTTCAGTTATAAAAACATCACACTGGATGTGTTTTTTACTTTTACCAACAGAATAGGCAGAACCTATCTGGGATCACAGTCATTTCCTCCCGGCTTTCCCGGTCTAAATACAACGACAGCAGCGTTAAAACGCTGGCAAAATAAAGGAGACGAGGCAGAGGTACAAAGAGCTGGTGCCGGTATCAGTTCTTTTTTTGCCCAGGGCAATTATGTAACCAGTACGGGGGCTTACGAAAAAGCGACTTATGCCAGACTCAGCAGTCTGAATATCTCTTATACTTTACCCGATGGATTAGCTAAACGCCTTCATCTTGGTAGCTTAACCATTTTCGGACAAGGTTCAAACCTGCTGACCATCTCTAAATACGGAGATCTTGATCCTGAAAACCTGGGCGCAGGGATGGCTCCATTGAGGAATTTTTCGGGAGGTTTAAGAGTTTCACTATAAATAAGAAGAACATGAAATCAAATCATATACATAAAAAGACTTTATTGAAAGAATTACTGTTGTTTCTGGTAATTGTCCTGCTTTCTACTACCGGGTGCAAAAAATACCTTGATATTCCATTGCCTGTTAATAAAATTGCAGGTGAAGGTGCTTATTCAAATGATAAGTCCAGTGCCGGAACAATCAATAATATTTTAGGTATACTGGCTGGAGGAGGATATTTTGACGGTGCTTTAAGCAATAATTTTGCCCTTTATACCGGATTATATACTGATGAACTGCAAAATCTTAACGGGACAAACACTGCCAATATTCCCTTTTACACGAATGCAATTACCCCAGGTACTTCGGGAGCACTATGGAGTAACCTATATAAGCAGATCTACAATGCAAATCTGGCAATTGAAGGAATTACAGCTTCAACAACACTGCAGAATAAAAACCAATGGCTGGGCGAAGCTTACTTTATAAGGGCGTTGTGCTTTTTTTACCTCACCAATTATTATGGTGATATAGCCATAACCTCTTCAAGTAACTATTTAATCAACAAGGACCTTCCCCGTGTTCCCAAAGCAGAAGCCTACAAGCTGATCATTGAAGATCTGTTGAAAGCACAAGGCCTCTTAACCAATGAATATAAAGATGGCAATGGTGTTGTTACCACAAACAGGGGGAGGCCAAACAAATTCACAGCCGCTGCCCTCCTTGCACGTGCCTACCTGTATAGCGGAGATTGGCCTAATGCCGAAACCCAGGCAAACAATGTAATTACGGCGACTAACGGCGGTGCCACGGCCTATGGCTTATTGCCTTCAGCAGATATTGATAAAGTTTTTCTGGCAGCAAGTACAGAAACTATTTTTAACCTCGTGCCGACCAGAGTTAACCAGGATTATGTAGCTTACAACAATAATATGGCTCCGGAACTTGCTTATAATGCGGCAGGAAACTGGGGAAGTGTAACCATAGCGCTTAGCCCATCACTGGTCAATGCCTTCGAAAAAAACACGACCACCTTAACTGACGACCTTAGGAAAACTTACTGGCTAAGGTCTGCAACAATGGCCGCAAGTAACACAACTCCTGTTATAGCTGCACAGACTAATTATTTTCCCAATAAATATAGGTCAGGCATAATCGGCACCGAAAACATTATTCTGTTCAGAATTGCCGAGCAATACCTGATCCGTGCGGAAGCACGTGCAAGGCAAAATAATTTAGATGGTGCAAAAGCAGATCTGGACAGGATCAGAAACAGAGCGGGGCTGAATGGAACCAATGCGACTTTGCAAATAGATATCATCAATGCGATCATCGAAGAAAGGCGCGTAGAACTATTTACTGAATCCAGTCATCGTTTCTTTGACCTGAAACGTTCCGGCACTATAGATGCCGTGATGAACAATGTTGTTTTGCAAAAAGGGGTTGGTGCAACCTGGAACTCACTGAAACAAAACTTTCCAATTGCCACTAATGACATTCTTGCCAATCCTAATCTTGTCCAAACGCCCGGCTATTAATTAAACAGCGCCTATATGCTTTAGTGCGGGCATGATGCAGGGATCACTTGCGTCCTGCCCGCCTTTACACCTTAAACTTAACTCAAATGAAATTGATGAACAGGAAGGTAATCTGTATTACCTCACTATTATTTTGTCTGATCGTTCTTGACCAATTGCCGGTACAGGCACAAAAAAAGGAAAAATCTAAGACGAAAACCCCCGTTTCAGGCGCGGTGCCAGGCGCTGGGACTGCACCGAAGCCGGCAATCTCTGCCCCGGATGCCTTAAAACCTTACGAAGAGATCATTCCCGCAACCGCAAAGAGCTCTCTTGGTTTTTTTAAGGTACATAAAGTTGCTGAGAAGTATTACCTGGAAATCCCGGACTCGCTGTTGGGCAGGGAACTGCTCACCGTAAACCGGATCTCCAGGTCGGCGGCCGACTTCCGAAAACCGGAGTCAAGAACAGTATCCTATGCCGGAGACATGATCGGGGAGAGTGTGTTTAACTTTACCAAAGGGCCTGCAAATAAGCTTTTTCTCTCGGTTACTTCTTATAGGGACCGTTCCAGCGATACTTCTGCAAATGGCTTATCCCGTTCCTTATTAAAAAGCACAATGCAACCGATCGTTTCTTCCTTTCCGGTAAAGGCTGTTCACAAAGACAACAAGACCAGCGTGATCGAAATCACTGACTACATCAATGGTGATAATATCATCTTCGGCTTCAGCAATGCAAAAAAAGCGCTCTCCGGCCTGACTACACCATTACCTGACCGGTCTTATATACAAAGTGCAATGGCTTTTCCGACCAATATCGAGATTAAGACCATCAAAACCTACCAGAAGCAGGATAGTCCGCTGGCCGGGATGTCGGTCTATACCTTCGAGATGAACAGTTCGATGATCCTTTTGCCTGAAGTCCCGATGAAAGTCAGGGAATATGATGAAAGGATCGGCTATTTGACGGAAGATTATACAGATTTTGACCTCAATCCCCGTGGTGTCCGGACTATCGGCAATATCCAGCGCTGGAGAATGGAGCCAAAAGCGGAAGATGCCGGGAAATATAACAAAGGACAACTGGTGGAACCTCAGCACCCGATTGTCATTTACATTGATCCCAGTACCCCGAAAAAGTGGGTTCTTTACCTCATCCAGGGCATCAACGACTGGCAGGCTGCCTTTGAAAAGGCAGGATTTAAAAATGCCATCATCGGCAGGGAAGCCCCCGTTAACGACAGTACATGGAACATTGATGATGCGAGGCATAATGTATTGGTGTATAAGCCTGCTGAACCAGGGGGTTCCAGTGGCGAGGTCATCAGCGATCCGCGCAGCGGAGAGATACTGGAAGCCCACGTCAGCTGGTACCACAATGCATTGAACGAACTGTATAAAACCTATTTGATACAGGCAGGAGCGGTTGATTCAAGGGCCCGTTCGGCACAATTCAGTGACGAGCTGATGGGCAGACTGATACGCGCAGCCTGCAGTCAGCAGATAGGCAGTAAGCTGGGTTTGAAATTCAATACCGGTGCATCTGCAACTGTTCCTGTAGCCAGTTTAAGAAAAGCAGGAGGGGCAGAAAATCAAACAGTAAGCCCGTCAATCATGGACTTTTACAGCTACAATTACGTGGCCCAACCTGAAGACAATATTCCTGCAGCGGCGTTGGTTCCAACAATCGGGGAATATGACAAATGGGCGATTGAATGGGGCTACAGGATCATTCCGGGCAATAAGACCACAGCTGAAGAAAATAAAATACTGGCTGACTGGACGGCCCGGAAGCTTAACTCAGGCAAGCAATATAATTTTGGCCTGGAGCCCGGCCAGCCGGGGATGATTACTGATCCGCGTAACCAAAAGGGTGATCTGGGCGATGATGCCGTGCTTGCTAGTGGATACGGAATTAAAAATTTGAAAAGAATAGCACCGGAGCTCCTGAACTGGACGCGAAAGCCTAACGAGAACTACGACAGGGCAGGCGAGTTGTACCAGGAACTGATCAATCAGTATGAAAGGTATCTGCAGCATGCAGCTTATACCATCGGAGGTATGTATACGGACGTTAAAATGAACGGACAGCCTGGAGTGGTCTATCGCTTTCCTTCCAGGGAAAAGCAGCAACTAGCCATGAAATTCCTACAGCAGGAGGCATTTGTTACGCCGTTATGGTTAAAGAATGATGCACTTTACAAGCTGACCTATACCAGTTTCAATCCGGTCATGACCGCCCAGAAGAACATTCTGCAGCTGCTGCTCGATGCAAGGTGCATTGGTAAACTGTTGTCTGCAGAAGCTTATGATGCTGCAAAAGCTTATACCGCTACACAGATGCTCAGCGATTTGAAAAAAGGGGTATTTGCTGAACTCTCGCAAGGCAAAGCCATCAGCATGGCCCGCAGGGAGCTGCAAAAGACATATGTGGTCAAACTGGGCAACATGCTGCAAGCAGGGGTCAGTACCGACGGAGAATCCGGATCGGTGATCAGGGCACATGCCAAAGTGCTGCTCGGTGATATCAGCCGCGCGCTGCCGGGTACGTCCGAAGGTTTGAGCAAGGCTCATTTGGAGGATCTGAGAGACCGGTTGTACCTGAGTTTGTATAATCCTGCAGCTCTGCCTGCACCGCCGAAGAAAGCGATCTAATGATTATTGTAAAATGAAGAAACACATGAAATTAACATCAGATAAACTGAGGCTTATCGTCCTTTTGCTGCTTGCTTCCATGGTCTTTAGCGAATGTACGCTGCTGGGCCTTAAGAAAAAGAAAAGAAAAGTCGTAGCGGCCACCACCACAACTCCGGCTGCGCCTGTGGTAGTCCCGAAACCGGACGAACCCAAGCCTTATGCGGAAATTGTTCCGGCAACAGCCAAAAGCTCGGCCGGGTTTTTTACCGTCCATTTGGTAGCGGGAAGATATTTATTTGAGCTGCCTGATTCCATATTGAGCCGGGACCTGTTCAGTGTGAACCGCATTGTCCGCTCGGCTGCGGACTACCGCATGCCGATCAGTTTCGGTGCACTTTGCAGTTATGGGGGCGACTGGATGGGACAGAACCTGTTTCATTTTGAAAAGATAGCCGGCAATAAGATCGTGTTGAAAATGATCAGTGTAACGGAGAAAGCGGGCGACAGTACGCAGAATGGTGTTTCCAGATCGCTGTTAAAAAACAATCTGCAACCCATTTATGCCACCTTTCCGGTCAAGGCCGTCAACCAGTCTAAGCATAGCGTCGTAATCGACATGACCGACTACCTGGGTACGGCCAACGGGATTTTTGGATCGCAGCCATTGATGGCGGGATTGATGCCCAGTGGCCCTGTTGCGGCAGACCGGTCTTTTATTAAAGAGATCAAAGCATTTCCAGCCAACATCGAGATCAAGAATGTCAGGACCATGACTGCGGGTTTGAACACCATAACCTTCGAATTCAATAACTCTATTATCCTGCTGCCGAAGGTCCCGATGAAGACCAGGAAATTTGACAACAGGGTGGGTTATTTTGCGATGATCTGGAATGATTATAAAACATTTGACAACAGTTCCCAGGGGATAAGGGATGTACACAACATCTGGAGGTGGCGGCTGGAACCGAAGGATGAAGACCGGGCCAGGTACGACCGGGGGGAACTGGTCGATCCTAAAAAACCGATCGTATTTTACGTCGATCCTACAACGCCTAAAAAATGGATCCCTTATCTGATCCAGGGGATCAATGACTGGCGGTCGGCTTTTGAAAAGGCAGGTTTTAAAAATGCGATCATCGGTAAAGAAGCACCATTAAACGATTCGACCTGGAGCATCGACGATGCCCGCCACAACGTCATTGTGTACAAAGCGTCCAGTATCGGCAATGCAACGGGCAATACCATACAGGACCCGCGAAGCGGGGAGACACTGGAGTCGCATGTGGGCTGGTACCACAGCGTGATGGAGATCTTGTACAAATGGTACATGATCCAGGCAGGGGCTATTGACCCGAGAGCCAGAAAACCTCAGCTTGACGATGAACTCATGGGGCAGCTGATCCGTTTCGTTTCTTCCCACGAAATCGGTCATACACTTGGACTGCGGCACGACTGGGGCGCATCGGCCACGACTCCTGTAGAGAAACTGAGGGATAAAGCATGGGTAGAGGCCCATGGGCATACCCCTTCCATTATGGATTATGCACGTTTCAATTACGTAGCCCAGCCTGAAGACCACATTACCGAAAAAGGTATTTTTCCGAGGATAGGCGATTACGATAAGTGGGCAATTGAATGGGGATACCGCTTGCTGCCTGAAAACACTTCTGCTGAAGAGGAGAGCAGGATCCTGAACCAGATGATCGTTGACAAGATCAAAACAGGCCCGGAATACCGGTGGGGCATAGAGCGTGTGGGCGATGTACCGACCTCTATGCTTGATCCCAGAAACCAGAACGAAGATCTTGGAGACGACAATATGCTGGCCAGCAGCTACGGCATCAAAAACCTGAAAAGGATTTTGCCTAATGTATTGAACTGGACGCTCAATCCAGGTGAAAGCTATGTGAAAGCAGGGGAGATGTACCAGGAAATTGTGGCCCAGTATAAGCGTTACATGTTCCATGTCGCGATGAATATCGGCGGTTTGATGACCGATCCAAAAACACAAGAACAATCCGGGGCTGTTTATACGGCTGTACCTAAGGAAAAACAAAAAAGGGCCATGGCTTTTCTTCAGAAAGAATTGTTCAATACACCTTACTGGCTGATGGATAAGAAAATGTATAGCCTGACGGCTACAGATTTTGCTGGTGTAGAAGCCATCCAAAAGGACATGATCAAAGGCTTGCTGGACCTGAAGCAGGTGCAGCAATTCAGGTCAATGGAATTGTTTTCCGGCAACCAGGCTTACAGCACCGCCGAAATCCTGGAAGATCTGAAACAAGGTATTTTTTCTGAGCTGCCTGCAAGCAAACCGATTGCCTTAAACAGGCGCAATATTCAAAGGGCCTACGTAATTAACCTGATTTCCTTATACCGGGCAGGCCTTGGTGCCGATCTGGATGCCACCTCCGTGGTGAAACAGCACGCAAAAAAATTGAGTTCGTCGCTTAAAGCGGCAGCCGGACTTATGAAAGACACAGCCAGCAAAAATCACCTGCAGGATTTGTATGATCGCTTGTATGAGGTACTCTACAAGCCTCTGTCTGAAGCAAAGCACAATGCCGCAAAATAACCTAAAGCGCCTTTTTCATGGAAAAGGCGCTTTATTGTATTATATTCACTGGCAATTAGATCTATCCAGATGAAGAGAATAGTAATAGTCATAGCCGGACATTCCAATACCTAAAACTCGATTTAAATTAGGATTTATCGCGGATAGCGGACTGATTAATCCCCAATTAATCTATTATTAATAATAAGCCTTTTATTTGCAGTAACCAAATCATTAAAGGCCATAAGAGCAGCCGCAAAAAGGCAAGATATGCGGTCCAAGTAGGGAAAAGGATGCTGTAGCTAAAACCAGCGGTAACCTACTGGTCTTAAGTGGACAGATAGATAACAAAGGAATGAAGTTTGAAACAATGCTGCAGGTGGTCAATGAAGGGAGGAAGTTGGTTGATCAGCAGGGGAAACTTAAAGTAGAAGGAGCGCAGGCCATCACGATTCTATTAACTGCCGCTAACGATTACAATGCAGATAATATGGACATAGATGCGACAAAGGATCCGGATGTGATCAGTAAAAACATCCTGACTGCGCTGAACGGAAAAACATATGCCGCAATAAGGCGGCGCATATAGCTAGTCCAGTTTTGCCAACCGATGAACGTTTGCAATTAGTGAAGAATAATACCTTTGATCCCGGACTGGAAACTATCTTATTCCAATATGGCCGTTACCCTTTGATTCATTTTATGCAGGCACTGGAAGTTCCGGGAAGACCGACGGCCAGGCAGATGTATGGCGCTCGCGGCTGGACGGTACACCACCTGACTGATACGTTTGGCCATACTGCGGTGCATGACGGTGTCACCAACGGGATGTCCCTGGATCACACAGCCGATGTTTGAGCATTACGAGTTTAACGGTGATCAGGCATTTTTAAGAAAAACTGCCTATCCGATGATGAAGGAATCTTCTCAGTTTGTACTCGATATTCTGATCCGTGATCAAAAAAACCGCCTGGTTACTTCACCTTCCTATAGCCCTGAGAACAATTACGTAGATCCCGTGACGGGCAAAGGTTCAAAACTGACCTATGCGCCAACGATGGATATGGAGATCATCAACGACCTGTTCATCAGGACCAGCGCAGCAAAGATCCTGCATCAGGATGTTAAATTCGCTGATACGCTGAGTAATACGATGAAGCAGCTGGTGCCCGTGCAACTGGCAAAAGATGGCTCTATACAGGAATGGGTAGAAGATTATAAAGAAACAGAGCCCGGATACAGGCACGTATCACACCTATTTGCGCTTCATCCCGGCGATCAGATCACCCCTTTGAAAACACCTGAATTATTTGAAGGTGCCAGAAAAACATTGGCTAAGTGCTTAAAAATGGGGGAGCGGGTACGGGATGGAGCCGGGCTTGGACCATCAATTTCTTTGTCCGCCTTAAAGACAGAAATGCAGCTCACGAACACATCGTTGCCTTGTTCCAAAAAAGCATTGCACCAAACTTGTTTGATTTGCATCCTCCTTTCCAGATCGATGGCAACCTTGGCTATACTGCTAGCGTTGCCGAGATGCTATTGCAAAGTCAGGAAGGGGAGATTGGAAACCGTACCATCGAACTATTGCCGGCGCTTCCGGCTGTCTGGGCAACAGGAAGTGTGAGCGGTTTGAAAACCCGGGGTAATTTTTGAAGTGTCGATGAATTGGACACAAGGAAAGCTGGTTGCTCCCTTCACGCTCAAAACATATTTAATCTGAGTTTAGTCCACATTTTTTGAGAAAAAATATGAACTAAACCTGAACTTACCCTGCTCTCAGGGTGCTCTGAGTACGATGTCTGTTCAAAGGCTATCCAATACCTATGTATATTTCACCCAAACTAGTCTTGGTCATTTTTGATGAAAACTGGTAATCTGATTTGACGTTGCTGAAAGATAGTTAGCGAAACTCCAAATTTGAATGTCATCCGACCTGGCAGGTTTTTTTAAGTGGCCTTTCTGCGAATCAGAATAGTTTTTAATAATGATTGTTTAATTCTTCACCAAAAGGAAGAACCAGTTATCCGGGTATAGGGACAGCGAAATTGACCAGCGCAGGAAAGAAATTCGTCTACAAGAAGATCTCGGATAATGTGATTCAATTTAATACGGTAAAAGGGAAAACTTATGAGGTAAATGGTTTGTAGGGCCAGTATAGGTTTCAAAAATGCAGGTGTAGCTCACCACGTTACCCACCCGGCCATTCAAATGGCCAAAAGGTCCGTTGTCTAAAGTATCCATGATTTTAAAGATTATAAAGTCAAAATTAGGCAGGTAAAGAAAAACAAGTTTGCGATTCGCTAACTGGAGGTCTGGCGGGCCTCTGCTTCCTTACTACGACTATTATGGTCATATTATTAGACATCCAAAAAATCAACGCCAAGAGAACGTCCCGGCAAGGTTGCACAATCCACCGGACCATCCAACCACCTTGCAGCCATCTTGTAAGGATTATGCGAAGACTATGAGGATGTAGAAACAGAGAGGTACGATAATGAATGCAAACGTCTTTTATAGTTTGTATTGAGGGCAATACGAATTCAGATGGTTCAAGAAACGGGAATGGTGTGTATTGGAGGATGAGGCATAAGAGGAGTATTGCGAAGTTTGTAGAATGGTCGTAAGAGCTAAACAAAAAAGGGCAGCATTTAAGAGATGCTGCCCTTTTTTGTTGTTATTTTATCGATTAAACGACCTGATCTTTTTGCTCAAATCCTGTGAAGGCATCAAAGTCTCCTTTAGGATTAGGTCCCCATTTATTGATTTGCAATTGTCCGTCTGTACACATAAGTACGAGTAGCCACACGGCCCCTACAAAAGGGATAAGAATGATTAAAAAGAACCAGCCCGATTTACCTACGTCGTGCAATCTTCTAACAGAGACGGCCAGACCGGGAATAAAGGTGGCTAACGCGTATATCAAATAGATGTAGCCAAGGCCGATGCTTTGCGAGGTGCCGCCGACATCAATTTTGAAGGTTATCCTCAGGAGATTGTCAATTATTGCCGCAATAATAGCTGCGATGATGGTGAACAGTGTATACATCCAGTATTCTTTTCTTCTGGATCTTCCGCGGAAATCGCTGTAACTTTTAAGTACTTTTAAATACCATTCCATAATTTTAGGTTTAGAGTTTAAGATGTTGAGCGATGGATGGTTTCCATGTGAGCGCGCAATGGTCTTTATCAAGTATATTAAAATTTCTTATTTTACAATTTACTTTGTGTCGCAGAGATATATTTAATAGCAAAACACCCATACGATAACCGTACAGGTGCTTGCTTTGCGCCGAGGAAAGTTTAAGCCAGTTCAGGTTCCATTTTGGTGCTCACCCCAATCCTGTTCCAGGCATTGATCGTAATGATGCCCATGATGACATGAGCAAGATAAGTATCATCAAGAAGAGCGGCTGCACGGTCATAAGTCTCATCGGATACCCTGCCTGCAATCAGCGTTACTTCTTCGGTAAGCTGTAATATTGCCCTTTCCTGCTCATCAAAGAACGGGGTTTCTTTCCAGCAGCTCAATGCAAAGATCCTGCGTTCGGTTTCGCCGCTGGCGCGGGCATCTTTGCTGTGTTTATCTACACAAAAAGAACAGCCGTTGATCTGTGAAGCCCTGATTTTGATCAGTTCCCAGTGTGTTTTACTGAGACTTGAGTTCTCGATGTATTTGTCCAGCGCAAACATTGCTTTGTATGCGGCCGGATCTGCCTGATTGATTCTGATTCTGTTCATTTTCTTTGTTTTTTGTTAAAACAAAGTTGCGCAACAATGCAGCCTCAAAAAATGAACTGAGTTTAAGAAAATCAAAAATGCAGGAACTTTTTATGCAGAATTAAGGTCAATTTTTCTTTGCCCTGAGACGGCTCATGAACTGAGGGGTAAAGCCCAGATAAGAAGCCAGCATATACTGTGGTACCCGCTGCATGAATTCGGGAAACAAAGAAGAGAAGTGTCTGAAGCGCTCTTCATCAGTCATGTTGAAGATATAACCCAGTCTGCGCTGAGCTGCTACAAATGCCTTTCGCATGATGAGTGCAAAATATGTTTCCAGAACAGGTACTTGTCTGAATAAGTCCGCTTTGTTTTTTTCCGGAAGTAAAAGCACCTCGGTTTCTTCTATCGCCTGGATAGTACAGGCCGATGGCTGCCCGGTCATCAGGCTGTCCTGGTCGGCAATCCACCAGTTCTCTATCGCAAAATGGATGATCTGCTCGTTGAGCTTTCTGTTAATAAAATACTGACGTACGCAGCCTTTTACTATGAAATAATTGCCTTTGCAGATTTTGCCGGCTTCGAGCAGAAATTCCTTTTTAGGGTGTTTTTTATATTCCAGGTTCTGGCAGAGCAATTCCTCTTCCTCTTGGGTGAGCACTACATATTTGCGGATATGATCTAAAATTGCCTGGTACATGTCTGGTTTATATTTTAGCTGATTATTTCTTATGGGCTTTCCGGTAGGCAGAGGGAGAGGTACCAATGAGTTTTGTAAAGAGCCTTGAGAAATAGTACTGGTCATCTATGCCCAGCAATGCGCAGATTTCTTTGATGTTCTTGTCTGTAAAATAGAGGTACTGGCAGGACTGCTGGATTTTGAGCTGGTTGAGGTAAACAATCGGCGATTGTCCGGTTTTGGCTTTGAAACGACGCAGGTAGTGAGAGATAGAAAGATTTTGTTCCTCTGCCAATAAGTTAATGCTGAGCTTTTTATCCACATTTTTTTTCATAAAGGCAATCGAATTGCTGACCATATCTATGTTGTATACTGCAGGATTGATCTCCCTGTAATAGATGAATGAGGTTACAAAATAAAGCAGGCGGAAATTCATGATTTCCATATCCCGGGAATTGAAACTTCTGTCGAGTGTATTGTAGATCTGATCAAATGTGCTGATCCGGGATTGTTCAAATGGAATGGCATGGACATGGTGCTCATCATCAATTAAGGAACGCTCGTAAATCTTTCTTGAGTTTGTTCCGCTAAAGTGTAGCCAATAAATACTCCAGGGTGTTTTGGCTAAACTATAATAACGGTGCGGTATGTTTTTTGGAATAATAAAAAAAGTATTGGCTTTCAGCAGGTATACTTCTCCGTTCATTTCGACCCGGCCTTCTCCATCTATGCAGTAGAGGAAAATAAACTCACTCGCTCCGTGCAGCCGCTCGCGATCATGACCAACAGCATGCGGGTAATAACCGATTGCAGTCAGATAAAAGGAATTTATCAAAGGATTGGCTTTGATCTCCTTTCTAATGTTGGGCGTCAAGACAATCATCCTTTGCCCAAGAAAACCTTCCTTTATTTTTTTGTGCTCTTCCATTCCTCGTTTTGCTGGCTGTTGCAAATGTAATTTATATTTTGGTGTTATTGTCCATCATTATGATTAGTTTATACATCTCGCCTGATAAAGGTAGTGTCAAGCCGATGTAGTAAATCAAGACTTCTCATGGCGAATGATGTTATTGTCCATCATTATGATTGGTTTATACATTTTCCAGTCGTGTCATATGCAATAGTTTTACGTCACCAATATATAAACTTAAACAAATCTGTATGAACACTTTTTTTATTCCATCTAAGGAGCGGGCGCTTTTTCGCATCCTGGCACAGGGCTTTATGAGCACTTTGTACCACAGCCCGCAGTAAAGACAGCCTTAGTAAACTACCCTTAAAATCGCGATCAATCCCTAAACTGATTAAGAAAACTCAATTCATATTTATGAAATTTATTTACAATTTTAGTAAAGGTCAATGGACATCAGCGTTACTGCTGATCTGTTTTTTTACGATTGTGGGAAACAAGGCCTACTCACAAGGATCTGTTAAAATTACTGTCGTCGGTACAGTAACAGATACGTTAAAAAATAAAATACCCGGTGTCAACGTCCTTGTCGAAGGAAATCCTAAGATAGGGACGCGTACGGATGATAACGGTAAATTTGTGCTGGATGTAGATGCGGGTGCTGTACTTAGAATATCCTATGTTGGATATAAAGAACAGCGTGTTACGATTTCTGCCAGCAATAAAGTGCTGAACATACAGCTTAAGGAAGATAATCTGATGGCTGATGAAATTGTCATCACCGCTATGGGACAAAGACAGCGTAAAGAAGCTGTGGTGGGTTCGGTAACAACTATTAAACCCGGTGACCTGAAAATTCCAGCCAGTAACCTTACCAATGCACTTGCTGGTCAGGCTGCCGGTATTATTGCCTATCAGAGAAGCGGACAACCCGGGCAGGATAATGCATCATTCTTTATAAGGGGAGTAACTACTTTTGGTTATAAACAAGATCCTTTAATCCTGATTGATAACGTGGAGTTAGGTGCGAATGATTTGGCTCGCCTGCAGCCTGATGATATTGCTAGTTTCACGATTTTGAAGGATGCCAGTTCAACAGCGCTTTATGGTGCCCGTGGTGCCAATGGCGTAATTCTGGTAAGTACTAAAGAAGGTAAAGAAGGAAAGGCCAGTATTAATTTCCGTTCAGAATATTCATTGTCCCAATCTACCCAGACCCTTAATCTGGTAGATCCTATTGAATATATGAACCTTTATAATGAAGCCTCATTAACCCGTGATCCGGCTTTGCCTTTACCGTTTACGCCACTTAAAATACAAAATACAAAAGCCACTCTTGCTGGTGCATCGGGCAGTAGCCCGTATGTATATCCTGCGGTTGACTGGATAGGTATGCTGTTTAAAGACAGAGCAAGTACACAACGCAACAATTTAAGTGTTAGCGGTGGTGGCGGCGTGGCCAAGTACTATATCTCTGGCTCATATAATATTGACAATGGAATTTTAAAGACAGATATACGTAATAATAACAAAAACAACGTCAATTTTAAGAATTACCAGTTGCGTTCAAATGTTAACGTTAACCTCACTAAATCTACTGAACTTATTGTGAGGCTTTCAGGTACGTTTAGTGATTATAACGGACCAATTACTTTGGATGGTTCTTTTGCCTCTGATCTGTATGCCATTGCCTCTCATGCCAGTCCGGTTGAGTTCCCGGCTTATTATCCTGCTGATGAGGCCAATATGGGAGCCAATCATATCCTGTTTGGAAACGTTGGCGGACCTAACGGAACACAAAATAACAGCATTCTTTATCCAAATGGAAATCCTTATGCTCAACTGCTGAAAGGGCACAAAAATTCGTCAGAATCTCGTATGTCTGCACAGCTGGAGCTTAATCAGAATTTTGATTTTATAACAGAAGGCCTTAAACTAAGAGGTATCTTTAATACCAACAGGTATTCGTACTTTGATTCTCAGCTTTCTTATACTCCTTATTTCTATAGTGCAAATGATTATAATAAAATAGACAATACCTATTCATTATCCTGGCTTAACCCTATGAAGGGACCATCATTCGGCAATGTGCCTACAGAATATTTAGTATATAGCAAAAATGAGCCTAATGCCAATTCCTTCTACTATATCCAGACTGCTTTAGACTATAACAGGAAATTTGGAAGCCATAGCCTGAGCTCTACTTTAATTGGTACTGCACAGCAAACTTTATATTCAAGTGCTAAAGATCCAAGAACACAAACTACTACTTTGCCTTATTCTTTGCCTTTCAGAAATTTTGGTCTGGCAGGCAGGGCAACTTATTCATTTAAAGACAGGTATTTTGTAGAGTTTAACTTTGGATACAATGGGTCTGAACGTTTCTCGGCCAACAACCGTTATGGTTTTTTCCCTACCATTGGTGCCGCTTGGGTGCCTTCAAACGAGGCTTTTTGGAAGCAGAACGATATTGTTAACCGTTTAAAGATTCGCTTTAGCCATGGTTTGGTGGGTAATGATGCCATTGGCTCACAACGTTTCTTCTACCTTTCTGATGTTGAACTGAATGGCGGTAATTTTGCGCAGTTTGGTATTAATAATCAAAATCAGTTAAACGGTGTAAGTATTAGAAGTTATGCCAATTCTAACATCACCTGGGAAACATCAAGGCAAACCAATTTGGCAGCAGAGATTACTTTGCTAAAAAACTTTAATATCATTGCTGAAGTTTATAAAAACCACCGTTATGATATACTACGCAAGCGAAACATACCTGCAACAGAAGGTTTCGAGGCTGACGTTTTAACCAATCTGGGTGTGGTTGATTCAAAAGGTTTAGACTTATCGCTTGACTATAAACAAAATTTTATAAATGGTCTTTGGACTTCAGTTCGGGGCAACTTCACCTATTCCACTAATAAATATACTTATATAGAAGAACCAAATTATCCTGAAACCTGGAGGCATTTTATAGGTCAGCCGATTAGCCGTAACTATGGCTTTATTGCAGAGCGTTTATTTGTTGATGACGCCGAAGTTGCCAATTCGCCTAAACAGCAGCTGAATACTGTTGATGCTTATGACAATAAAATTCCGGGAGAACTGCCAAGAGGGGGGGATATTAAATACCGCGATTTAAACGGAGATGGAAAGATTGATGATCTGGACATGGCATTTATGGGCTATCCAACTACTCCGGAAATTGTATATGGCTTTGGTCTTTCAACAGGCTATAAAGGATTTGACCTATCGGCATTTTTCCAGGGGCAGGCAAGGGTATCTTTCTTTATTGATCCAAAAAAAGTAAGCCCGTTTTTAGAGCGTAATGTAAAATATGTAGAGGGCAGGGCGCAGGTATTGCAGGTATTTGCAGATAGCCACTGGTCAGAAGAAAATCAGGATTTGTACGCAATTTATCCGCGTTTAGGTACAAACAATTCCTTAGTTGCCAACAATTTGCAGTCCAGCTCGTGGTGGCTTAGAGATGGCAGCTTTATCCGGTTAAAATCGCTTGAAGTTGGTTATACCCTGCCAAAGAACATCTCAAAATCTTTAAGGATTTCAAATTGCCGTTTTTACTTTAACGGGTTGAACTTGATCACCTGGAGCCCTTTTAAAATGTGGGACCCGGAGTTGGGAGGCAATGGATTTGCTTATCCAATACAAAAAGTATTCAATTTTGGGTTAAACGTAAATTTATAATTGTTAATAAATACAAAAAATATGAAATTCTATTATAAACTGACTTGCGTCATTGTGCTATGCATCACAGGCATGTCGTGTAAAAAATTTCTGGATGTTGTTCCCAATAATGTGGGTACGCTCGATTACGCTTTTTCGAATAGAAATGAAGCAGAAAATTACCTTTTTGGATGTTACAATACTTATCAGAATTTAAACCGGGAGGTAGAAAACAATGTCGGCTTCGTCACTTCGTCAGAAATTATATACCCTCTTGGCCTGGATGATCACCCGTTTAATACCATTAAATCACCAGGTTTTAAACTGATAAGGGGAGGTATACAAAATGCATCAGATCCCGTAATTGATTATTGGACCGGGGGGAACGGTGGTCAGGCGATTTATATTGCGCTTAGAAGATGTAATATCATGCTCGAAAACATTGATAAGCCTTTTGATTTGAAAGAGCCTGAAAAGAAAAGATGGATTGCTGAGATCAAATTTTTAAAAGCATTTTACCATTATTATTTAATTAGATTATACGGGCCGGTTTCCTTAGCTAAAGAAAACAGGGCAGTTGATGGCTCGATAGAAGAAACAAAAGTTAAAAGGGCCACTGTTGATGAATCCTTTGCTTATGTAAACCAATTGTTAGATGAGGCTATACCAGATTTGCCTGCCATTCTTACGAACCGGCTTTTAGAGTTGGGCAGACCAACCAAATCTATCAGTAAGGCTTTAAAAGCCGAAGTATTAACTACGGCTGCAAGTCCTTTATTTAACGGTAATCCTGATTATATTAATTTTAGAGACAAGGATGGCGTAAATCTTTTTTCAACTGCAGCTGATCCTCAAAAATGGACATTGGCAGCCAAAGCTTGTAAAGAGGCTATTGATGAGTTTATAGCACAGGGCGGTGATTTATACAACAGGATCCCGACAGATAAGGTGGATGATGTTTCTGATAAACTGAAACAAGTGTTAAAGCTGCAATCTGTTCTTACCGAAAAATGGGATCAAAACCCTGAGTTGATTATTTCATCACAGTATGATTTTGCTTATCAGGGCTTCATCATCCCTAAACTTAATCAGGAGGCGGTTTCTTTGGGTAATAGCTATCCTTCAAACTGGTCGGTACCAATTTCTACTACCGAATTGTTTTATACCAAAAATGGTGTGCCGATAAATGAGGATAATAGTGGTGTGTTTGATTACGCCAATAGAAATAGCCCTCAACCTGGCGATGATGGCAATAAGCATTACATCAAACAAGGCTATGAAACCGCAAAAGCTAATTTTAACCGCGAACCCAGATTTTATGCAGCACTTGGTTTTGATGGCGGCATCTGGTTTGGTAATGATAAGGGAAATGAAAGTGAGGCAGATTATGTGCAGGCTAAAGGAGCATTTGCACTTGCGGGGCCTAAAAGTATATACGCAACCAATGTTACCGGATACTGGCCTAAAAAATTAGTTCATTACAGGTCCATAATGAACCAGCGTGTCAGTTTCGCCAATTTTAAGCTACCCGTTATGCGTTTGGCTGGTTTATATTTATTGTATGCGGAGGCCTTAAATGAAGAGGGAACAGCATCTAAATCAGATATTTTATCGTGGGTAGATAAGGTACGTACCAGGGCCGGTTTGTCGGGGGTAGCAACTGCATGGCAGACTTACTCTAATAAACCGGGTAAGCCCGACAGTAAAGAAGGCAGACGGGAAATTATCCGCCAGGAAAGAAGAATAGAGCTTTGTTTTGAAGGTCAGGCCGGTTGGGATTTGCGTCGCTGGAAGGAGTTGCAGGCGGTGTTGAGCAGACCTTTGCAAGGTTGGAGTATAAATGAAGATGCCTCGGCAAATTATTACAGGCCTAGAACAGTAATGGTTCCAACTTTTGGATTAAAAGATTATTTATGGCCTATAAAAAATAGTGAAGTGGTTGTAAACGAAAATCTGATTCAAGCCATCTACTGGAAATAATTTAAATTTTATAGGTTAATTTTTAAAAATTTATACAGATGAAAAAAAATAATCACATAAAAAGCCCGATCTTTTTGATCCTGGCCATAGTTCTGGTTAACATATTACTTCCCTCATGTAAAGAGCAGGAAGCTAATATTGATGTGATATCGAACGATATGACAAAACCTGGTGTGGTAAGTAATATAAAAGTAGAGAACTTTAACGGATCGGCGAGAATTACCTACAGCTTACCTGATTCTAAAAATCTTTTATACGTTTTAGCTCGTTATCCTATTAGTGATAACCGTGTAAGAGAAACTAAATCCAGTTATTATACGGATACCATTACGGTAGATGGTTTTGCCAGAGATAAAGCGTATGAAGTTACTTTATATGCTGTGAGCAGGGCAAATGTGATGTCCGACCCGGTAGTTGTAACAGTAAATCCTGAAACGCCTAATTATATTTTAGTCAATTCCGGAATTGACATTACACCTGATTTTGGAGGCGCTAACTTCTCTGGGGAAAACATCAATAAAGTGCCCATTGCTTTGCATTTGCTGGTTTATAATGAAACTACAAAACAGTATGATGAACAGGATCCTGAATATTTAAATACCAACACGATAGATGTTTCTATTAGGAATTTGCCGCCGACACCCCATAAGGTGGGTGTTTATACTACCGATAGATTTGGTAATGTTTCGGATACCCTGTTTAAAACCTTAACTCCGCTATACGAAACCCTTTTGGATAAAAGTAAGTTTTTTACTTATAAGTTGCCTACTGATGCTTCAACGACTGACTATGGCTGGGACTTGAAGTACATGTTTGATGGCAATCTGGGTGAACCTGGCTGGCATACGAATGGTAATGTTGCCAAAAGCATCGGTACATTTGGTATGGGTGTGCCGGCCAAGATCAGCCGTTTTACTTTCTGGCAAAGGGGGCCAAGTTATTATGAATACCAAAATACACGCAAATTTACCCTATGGGGATCAAATAAAGATAATCCTGCCGATGTAATGTTACCAGCCGGTACGGCTCCGGGTACGGTAGCTGGAGATTGGATAAATATGGGCAATTTTGTTTTTCCCAATCCACCATCAGGTTTGGCGCCAAACCAGGCTAACGAAGCGGATAAAGCTTTTGTAGCTAAGGGCGTTAACTTTACTATGCCAAGAGCAGCCCCGCCTGTTAAATACATCAGGATTGATATTACTCAAACCTGGGGAGGATTGAATTATGTAAATGCTTTGGAGATAAGCATGTATGGTAATCCACTATAAGTGGTAAGTGTTTAATTTAAGAAATAGATTATGAAACCATCATGATTTTTCAAACCACACTTGGCATGGATAAATCTGATAGCTTCATCACACATAAAAAACAATTATAAACAGATGAAAATCATATATAATATTGCACTCATTTCTTTTATATCCTTAGTTTTTTTGGGCTGTAAAAAATACGATGAAGATTATAAATCTTTCCTGGATAATAAGGAGATAAAATATTCAGGGAAAATTCAGGCATCTGGTTATCATACAGGTAACCTGCGGGCTGAATTGTATTGGCACCCAAGTCCCGATCCAAGTATTAAGAAGTACGTTATTTCCTGGAATAACGGGGAAAATACAATGGAAGTGGCGGTTAACACCCATAATCCTGAAGATATAGTAAAGGTGGTAGTACCTAACCTGAATGAATATGTGTATTCCTTTTCAGTGGTTTCTTATGATAGTGAGGGCAATAAATCTGTTGCCGTGGAAATCAATAACGTAAGGATTTATGGTTCAGCTTATATCAATACCTTATTAAATAGAAATTACAATGCTGGCAATCCATATGAATTTACCTCCGATGGATCCCTGAAGTTGAATTTCAACAGAAGAGATACCATGAATGTTTCTACTACAATAAAGTATACAAATACTTTAGGTGCAGTGGAAAACAGGGAATTACCTGCTGAACAAAATTCAATTACTTTACCTAATTATAAACTAGGTACTTCGATTCAATACAGATCTTCTTATGTTCCGGAACCAGGTTCTATTGATGCATTTAATGTGGCACAGTTTGCTGATTTCCCAACGATCATTAAGATCACGCAATGTGACAAGTCGTTGTTTAAGGCATTTAAACTCCCGACAGATATCAGTGATGAATACGGATGGAAACTGGAGAATTTGTGGGACAATAACACTGGCGCAAACGGCGGTGATCCGGCAGGTTTCCATACCGGTGGATCAGGATTGCCGCAATGGTTTACAATTGATCTGGGACAGGTTGCGCAGCTGGATAATTTCAGGCTGTGGCAAAGGGACAATGCTTTATACAATGTCGCTAACCCCAAATTTTTTGAGGTATGGGGCAGTAACAATCCCAATCCGGATGGAAGCTTTGACAGCAGCTGGACTAAATTGCAAACTTTTACTTCGGTTAAGCCATCCGGCCAGCCTGCCGGACAAAATACGGATGCTGACAGGGCGTTTGCAAGGGCTGGCGAAAGATTTAATTTTCCGGCGGGCATTCCGGCGGTAAAATACCTGCGTTTTAAAGTACTGGAAACATGGGGAGGCGCTAATTATATTCACCTTTTGGAATTAACTTTTTTTAAATCGAACTAAAAATCTCAAAGAAATCAGTCATTGCGTAAGTGTGTTATTGCTTACCAATCCAGAAGAGTTTCCGGAACAATCGAAGCACTATTGTCAATGCTTCGATTGTTCCGGAATTACTTTTCCTGACTCGCGTGTTTACTAATCCAATCTTGCAGATGCAACAGCAAAGAATTTCAAAAATACCATGGGGAATTGTAGACGATAAGGAAGTCTGTTGCTTTAAAATAATCAATCAGAACGGGGAATTTATCGAAGTAACTAATTACGGAGCTACCCTTGTTTCCGTTTGCGTCCGCGATAAGGAAGGCAAAATAGAGCATGTGATTCTCGGTTTTCCCGCGTTGCAGGGTTATATCAATGATCAGAGTTATTTGGGGTCAACCATTGGCCGGTTTGCCAACAGGATTGGCAAAGCAACTTTTAATCTTGACGGGAAAAAAATCGAACTTGAGCAGAATGATGGTCCCAACAGCAACCACAGCGGCAGTTCTGGATTCCACAAAAAGGTGTTTGACTACCAGACCCGGGGCGACATCTTAATTTTTAGCCTTTTCAGTGCTGACGGTGAGGGTGGTTTTCCGGGTAATCTAAAGGTGGAGGTCCACTACCATTGGAATGACGAGAATGAACTAAAAATAGATTATTACGGGCAAACAGACCAAAATACCCTGTTCAACCTGACCAATCACAGTTACTTCGACTTGTCATCCGGCAGAGGCCAGATTTTTGACCATCGACTTTCTGTATTTTCAGACCAGATCGTTCAGGCGGGGCCTGATTACATGCCGACAGGAGAGCTGGTAGCCGCTGATGAAACCTATGCATTTACAGATACCAGGATTGAAGATAAACTCTTTCAGGCTGACGGAAGCATAAAGGGCTTAAACATTTGTTATGTGCTGGATAGTGAAAGACAAAAGTCAGGCCTTCCGGCTGCTATACTTTTTGAACCTGCCTCAGGAAGGGAACTGAGTTTATATACTTCCTATCCCGGATTAATGCTTTACACAGGTGATTACCTGAATACAATTGATCCTGGATTTAACGGAAATCCATACAAGCCTCTCGACGGGATGTGCCTGGAAGCACAGTTCTTTCCCGATAGCCCAAATCATCCGGCATTTCCTTCTGCAGAACTACGTGCGGGGGAACTTGCTCACCATTACATCATCTTCAAGTTTGACACACACAAATAAACAATATGAAATACAAACTATTTTTGCTCACTCTTTTTTATATCTCTTTTGGATATGTCAATGGTTTTGCAGCAGACCGCCAAATGCAGCTGACCTCTCCTGACTCCCGATTAAAGGTCGGGATTGCAGTCGCCGGAGACATCACTTATTCGGTATCATTCAAGAACCAGCCTGCTTTATTGCCTTCAGGGATTTCCATCACTTTGGAGAAACTGACATTAGGGAAGGGATCTAAAGTAAGGAAAGCGGTCCCGAGAAAAACACCGGACTTCAATGAACTGACCATCAGTTTTGAAGATTCTTTTAGTTTGGTTTTCAGGGCTTACAATGAGGGGATCGCTTACCGGTTTATCACCAGCTTTGAAGGAAATGTAAAGGTGGTCAGTGAACAGGCTGATTTTAACCTTGCTAGTAAACCATCGGCTATTTTACAGCAAACGGACAGCTATACCACCTGGGAAGGCCCCTATGTTAAATTTTCAAGTACAGACTCCATAGCTGATGGGATAAGGGCTACCACACCTGCATTGTTTGACCATGCTGATCATCCGGTTAAAATAGTAATCGCAGAATCTGATGTCTGGGATTATCCGGGTATGTATATCCAAAAAAAGGAAGGGAAATTTACAGGCAACTGGGCAAAATATCCGGCTAAAACAGAAATGGGCAGCTGGGGAAATTTTGTTTCTGTGGTAAAGGAAAGGGCTGATTTTCTTGCGGATACCAAAGGAAAAAGAGCCTATCCATGGCGGGTAGTCATCGTTACGGATGAAGACAAGGCCTTGCTGGACAATCATTTGATTGCAAAACTTGCACAGCCCTCCTTAATAAAAGATGCTACATGGGTAAAACCTGGAAAGGCCGCATGGGAGTGGTGGCACGATGCGCTGCTGCCCGGAGCGCCCATTCCCTCGGGCATGCCCAACAGAAATACCGCCTTGTATAATTATTATGTGGATTTCGCAGCGGACTATCACCTGGAATATATGATGATAGATGCGGGCTGGTCCAATAATTATGATGTCACTAAGGTAAATCCAAAACTGGATGTAAGGGAAGTGATCAGGCGGGCAAAGGAAAAAAAGGTTGGTGTATTCTTATGGTGCGTAGCCTCGACGATCATAAAGGACCTGGATAATAGTCTTGATTTCATTCAGTCCCTTGGAGCAGCAGGTATCAAGGTCGATTTTTTTGACCGCGATGATCAGCTGGCCATGCAGTGGATGGAGCAAATAGCCAAAGCAGCGGCGGAAAGAAAGATCATGGTCGATTTTCACGGTTGCACCAAGCCTTCGGGAATGGAAGTGACCTATCCGAACATCGTAAACTATGAGGCCGTTCGGGGGGCAGAATCTGACAAATGGGATTACTCCATCACACCTGATTACCATTTGCTCATACCTTTTATAAGAATGCTGGCTGGTCCGTTCGATTATACTCCAGGAGCAATGAGAAATAAAACAAAGGCAGCCTTTAAGCCAATAGATCCCGGTCTGCCTTCCGGGCAGGGAACGCGCTGTCATGAGCTCGCCATGTATGTGATCTTTAATCAACCGCTGGCGATGCTTGCCGATTCTCCGGTGGAATACATTAAATATCCTGATATTATGAAATATTTGTCTAAGGTGCCAACCACGTTTGATGAGACCAGGTCGCTGAGCGGAAAGATAGGCGAGTATGTCTTAATGGCCAAAAGGAAAGGAACGGATTGGTATGTAGGCGCGATGACCAACTGGACTCAAAGGTCCATCTCACTCGATTTTGGTTTTCTTCCCCCCGGAAAAAGCTATACCGCGGATATTTTCATTGATGGAAACGATGCGAATGTGGATGCAGAACAGTATGAACATCGATCCGTTACCGTGGACTTTAAGTCGAAAATGGAGCTGAAGCTGGCCTCGGGAGGGGGCGCGGTAATCCATATTCGTCCCTGAATATTCCTCTGGGTAAGCGTGTAAAATCCATCTTTTAGAAGGTATAATCTATTTGCTTTACTAAACAAAAACCTCAACTTTATTTTAATCAACTATAGACGAATGAACAAAGAAACCGAAACGTTTAACAACAGCTATATCATTGGCATTTCCTTCATATCTGCCCTTGGCGGATACCTGTTTGGATTTGACTTTGCCGTCATATCGGGTGCGCTGCCTTTTTTAAGGACACAATTTATGCTGGACCCCGTATGGGAAGGGTTCCTGACCGGCTCGCTGGCACTGGGCTGTATAGTGGGCTGTCTTTTGGCCGGTAAGCTGGCCGATAGGTATGGGCGTAAACCAGGCCTCATGCTCGCAGCACTAATCTTTGCGGTATCGTCTATTGGCATCGCCCTTTCATCTGGCCTTACCCTGTTTGTGGTGATGCGTTTTGCTGCAGGAATAGGAGTAGGTATGGCATCTATGCTGTGTCCTATGTATATCGCTGAGGTTTCACCCGCAAAGGTCCGTGGCCGGAATGTGGCCATCAACCAGCTGACTGTGGTTATCGGTATCCTGGTGACCAACCTGGTCAATTATTTTCTGGCAGACACAGGTCCGGATGCCTGGAGGTGGATGTTTGGATTGGGTACAGTGCCTTCGGTTATTTTCCTGATCGGGGTGGTCTGGCTTCCGGAAAGTCCGCGCTGGTTATTGAAAGACGGGCAGGATGCAAAAGCCAAACAGGTTTTAAATAAAATAGGTTCAGATACTTTTGTAGAAAATACGACTGCGGCCATCCGCAAGTCATTGACAGGTAATACCAAACAATCTTATAAAGATGTGTTTCATAAGAGTGTGCGGCCTGCAGTAGCTGTTGGGATCACTTTGGCGGTATTCCAGCAGTTCTGCGGGATCAATGTGGTGTTCAATTATACCTCTACCATTTTTGAATCTGTCGGGGCTAACCTGGACAGGCAGTTGTTTGAGACAGTAGCCATAGGAATTGTGAACCTCGTATTTACGATCCTCGCCATGTGGCAGGTAGACAAACTGGGCCGTCGCCCGCTGATGCTGATCGGTTCACTGGGTTTATCCATTGTGTATATCATTCTGGCATTTATGCTGCAGAACCATTATCCTGCAGGCATGGTTTCTATCTTTGTCCTGCTGGCGATCAGCATGTACGCCATTTCCCTGGCGCCGGTCACCTGGGTACTGATCTCGGAGATCTTTCCGAACAAGATCAGGGGTGTAGCTTCGTCAGTAGCCATCGTATCTCTATGGGGTGCTTACTTTATTTTGGTGTTTACTTTCCCGATTCTGGCCAAAAAGTTGGGTGCGTACGGACCGTTTTACCTGTATGCGGTGATCTGTTTTCTAGGGTTCCTGTTTGTGCTGAGAAAAGTTAAAGAGACCAAAGGGCAAACGCTTGAAGAGCTGGAAGATAATTTAATAAGACATTAAAATCATTACTACATCATACCATACAATGAAGACATCAACAGTAAATGTTTGGGAAGAACAGGTAACCATTCCTACTTACGGTATCGGCAAGCCCGATAAAAACCCCATGTTCTTTGAAAAACGGATTTACCAGGGAAGCAGCGGGGTAGTGTACCCAAATCCTGTAATTGAAAAGATCTGCGATGAAAAAGAAGACAAGTCTTATAAAGGACTGTTTTTAGAGAATGAATACCTGAAGATCATGATCCTGCCCGAACTGGGCGGAAGGATCCAGATGGCCTACGACAAAATAAAGCAAAGACATTTCATCTACTATAACCAGGTGATCAAACCCGCTTTGGTCGGTCTTACCGGGCCATGGATCTCCGGCGGTATCGAGTTCAACTGGCCTCAGCACCACCGCCCGAGTACATTTGATCCGATCGATTATAAGACCGAGGAAAATGCAGATGGGAGCAAAACCGTATGGGTCAACGAAGTGGAGCAGATGTTCCATACCAAAGGCCTGGCTGGTTTTACCTTACATCCTGACAAAGCTTATATCGAGATCAAGGCTAAACTGCTCAACCGTTCCAGTCTGCCGCAGACCTTCCTGTGGTGGGCCAATCCTGCGGTAAAGGTGAATGATGACTATCAATCGGTATTCCCGCCAGATGTGAACGCTGTTTTTGACCATGGCAAACGCGATGTGTCTACATTTCCAATTGCTACCGGTATTTATTATAAAGTAGATTATTCACCGGGTACTGACATTTCCATGTACAAGAACATCCCTGTTCCGACTTCGTATATGGCCATCAATTCAGATTATGATTTTGTAGGCGGGTATGAACATGATTCGCAGGGTGGTTTGCTGCATGTGGCCAATCACCATACCTCACCCGGTAAAAAACAATGGACCTGGGGGCACAGTGATTTCGGACAGGCCTGGGACAGGAACCTGACCGATGAGGACGGCCCGTATATCGAGCTGATGACAGGAATGTTCACTGACAACCAGCCCGATTTTACCTGGCTGATGCCAAATGAAGAAAAGTCATTTACCCAGTACTTCATGCCTTACCGCGATCTGGGTGTGGTCAAAAATGCGACTAAAGATATTTTACTCGCCATTAATCAAAAAGGTGATGAGGCAGAACTGAAGATCTATGTAACCTCTTTCCAGGAAGATGTCAAAATCCATCTCAGTCACAATGGAAAGCAACTATTCATGGATCAGGCCAGCATTGACCCGAAGGAGGTTTACATCAGAAAGATCAATATCCCTGCAGCCGTCAGTGAAAACGAACTGCTGCTGATTGTTACCTCTGCAAAGGATAAGGAACTGATCAGGTATGAGCCGGCATCCAATAAGGTCAACGCCATTCCGGAGCCTGCAAAACCGGCAAGCACACCCGAAGAAACTGAAAATAACGAACAACTGTTACTGACTGCCCAGCACCTGGAGCAATACCGTCATGCCACTTACAGTCCGGTTCCATATTATGAAGAAGCCCTGAAGCGCGATCCTAAAGACATCCGCTGCAACAATGCATTGGGTTTATGGTACCTGCGAAGAGGACAGTTTGCCAAAAGTGAAGGCTATTTTAGAAAAGCCATTGAGACCAGTATACAGCGCAATCCAAATCCATACGATATGGAGTCCTATTACAACCTCGGCTTATGTTTGAAGTTTCAGGGCCAGCCCGATGAAGCTTATAAATCTTTTTATAAGGCTACCTGGGGTAAGGCCTGGAAAGACAGCGGCTACTTTTCTGTAGCACAGATAGACATGGCGCGCACAGATTATCGGCTGACCCTGGAGCACATCAACGCTTCATTAGATAATAATGCCAATAACAGCAAGGCCTATGTCATCAAGGCTGCAGCATATAGAAAACTGGAGCTGTTTGATAAGGCAATTGCAGTTTCTCAAACTGGCCTGGAAAGAGATCCCTTCAACCTAGGTTCGTTATATGAACTTTCCCTGGCTTACGGAGCAACAGGCAAACCCACCGAATGTGGCAATGCATTGGATGAGCTGATTAAATTGTCAAGAGGGTATGAGCAAAATTTCATTGCCTATGCACTGGATTATGAGGCAGCGGGTTTATATGACGAAGCTGCGGATCTGTTGGCTCATGCCATTAAAGGAAGCGCAACCAGTCCTTTGGTATATTACCATCTGGCATCGTTCAGTCATCGTTCAGCAAACAAAGAACAAACCTTAAAATGGCTCAAAAAAGCAGCAGCAGCGGACTCTTACCTTTGTTTTCCAAACAGGCTGGAAGAAGTGAAAGCGTTGCAGCTGGCGATTGAGCTCAATCCTGAAGATGCCCGCGCACCTTATTACCTGGGGAATTTGTTTTACGATAAACGCCAGTATACCGATGCGATCGCCAACTGGGAACTGGCAGTTCAGCTGGATGACCAGTTTCCTACGGCGCTAAGGAACCTGGGGATCGCTTATTTCAATAAATTGAACGATCCGGAAAAAGCGCTTGATTTTTTTGAAAGAGCTTTTGCACTCGACAAGACAGATGCACGGGTTCTTATGGAACTGGACCAGCTTTACAAAAGGCTTAACAGGACACCTGCAGAGCGCAGCCGTTTCCTGGAGGATAACCTGGAAACGCTGGAGCAAAGAGATGATATGTACCTGGAGCGTGTCGCTGTGTTTAATTTTATGGAGCAGTATGATACCGCACTCGATCTGATCAAAAAGCGACAGTTTCATCCTTGGGAAGGGGGAGAAGGTAAGGCCTCGGGCCAATATGTCTACAGTCTTGTTCAGCTGGCAAAACAGCATATTGACAAAGAACAATTTCAGGAAGCCATCGATTTACTAACCCAGGCCCAAACCTATCCGCACAATCTGGGTGAAGGAAAACTTTTCGGGGCGCAGGAAAACGATATTTTCTATTGGATTGGTTGTGCATATGAAGGATTGAACAATACAGAAAAAACGAAAGTATGGCTTCAAAAGGCAACCATCGGCCTTGATGAGCCTTCAGCTGCTATGTTTTACAACGACCAGCAACCGGATAAAATATTTTATCAGGGACTTGCATGGAAGAAACTGAATGAAAATGAAAAAGCAATTCATATATTTAGCCGCCTGATTAAATATGGTGATCAGCACGTAAATGACGCAGTTAAGGTAGATTATTTTGCGGTTTCCCTGCCCAACCTGCTGGTCTTTGAAGATGACCTGAGCATCAGGAATAAAGCGCATTGTTATTTTATACAAGGACTCGGTTACCAGGGCCTTGAAAAAATTGCTGAGGCCAAAGATGCTTTTTCAAACGTGTTGGTGCTGGATCCTGAGCATCTCGGGGCAAAAACCCATATCAATATGCCAATTGAATTGAAAAATGTTTAATCAATAAAACTAAATTTGAACCTGCAGCCTAATATAAATTCTAAAAATGAAGTTTGAACTATCTCTAAAAACGAACCTTTTTCACTTATCAGCCCTTTCTCTTTGTTTCTTAATGGCCTCTGGTCAGCTCAGGGCACAAAACATTACCATTCCGATAGAGACCAAAAGCAATGCGCTTGTCTTGCAAGCCGATGATAAGAAGAATCTGAATACCATTTACTTCGGTAAAAAATTGTCAGGTGCAGCAGAGTATGAACAAATTCCGTCGATGTACAAACAGGCATCCGAATATAGCGGTGTACTGAGTTCGCCGTATACACCGTCCGGATCAAAAAGCCTCATGGAACCAGCAATCAGTGTAAGCCATGCCGATGGCAACAACTCACTGGACCTGCGCTATGTGAGCCATAAGGTCACCAAAATAGATGGAGATGTGTCATTGACAACAGTGCTTTTAAAAGACCCTGTATATGATTTTGAAGTAACGCTTTATTATAAGACCTATTTCAAGGATGATGTAGTGGAGCAGTGGAGTGTCATCAAACACAAAGAAAAGGGGAATGTATTGCTTCAGAAATACGCGTCGGCCAACTTGTATTTAAAAGCAGGTGATTTTTGGCTGAACCAATACCATGGGGATTGGGCAAAAGAAATGCGTCCGGAGGAAACTAAAATCACCCATGGCATTAAGACGCTTGACACCAAACTGGGTACACGCGCCAATATCTTTCAACCTTCCGTATTTATGGTTTCTTTGGATAAACCTGCAACTGAAGACGAAGGAACCGTGCTTTACGGAGCATTGGAATACAGCGGCAATTTCAGGACAGATATAGAACTGGATTACCTGGACAATTTAAAGATCATTTCAGGGATCAATAATTATGCTTCAGCTTATACTTTAAAACCTAACGAAGAGTTTACTACCCCCGCATTTTTGTACACCTTTTCCAGCACTGGTAAAGGCAATGCCAGCAGGAACATGCACAACTGGGCCAGAAACTATAAGATCCTGGATGGCAAAGGCCAAAGACTGACCTTGCTGAACAACTGGGAGGCTACTTATTTTGATTTCAATGAAACCAAACTGTTTGAACTGCTGAAAGACACCAAGAAACTGGGTGTGGACATGTTCTTACTGGACGATGGCTGGTTTGCCAACAAATACCCACGCAACGGTGATGTGGCCGGGCTGGGCGACTGGGAAGAAAACAAAACCAAACTTCCCAATGGCGTGGCTTCACTCGTAAAAGAGGCACAGGCCAACGGTGTAAAATTTGGAATCTGGATAGAGCCGGAAATGGTAAATCCTAAAAGTAACCTTTATGAAAAACATCCGGACTGGGTGATCAAACAGCCAAAGCGAGAAGAGCATTATTTCAGAAACCAGCTGGTGCTGGACCTGAGCAATCCTAAAGTGCAGGATTTTGTGTTTGGCGTGGTCAATGACCTGTTCACCAAAAACCCTGACTTGGCTTACATCAAGTGGGATTGCAATGCAGTGATCTATAATGCTTATTCGGCAACCTTAGGCAATCAGAACCACTTTTATATCGAATACATGCGCGGCCTGTACAAAGTCCTGGAACGGATCCGTGCCAAATACCCGACTGTGCCGATGATGCTTTGCTCCGGTGGCGGCGGCCGTGTAGACTACGCTGCTTTAAAATACTTTACAGAGTTCTGGCCAAGTGACAATACTGATCCTATGGAGCGGATCTTTATCCAGTGGGAATACTCTTACTTCTATCCGTCGATTACCTCATCAAACCACGTGACCGACTGGGGCAAGCAGCCGATCAAGTTCCGTACTGATGTGGCCATGATGGGCAAGCTGGGTTTTGATATCGTCATCAAACATTTAAAGGACAATGATCTGAAATACGTACAGGATGCAGTTAAAACGTACAATGCCATAAAACCGCTCATCTGGCAGGGCGATCAATACCGTCTGGCAAATCCGCGTGAGGGAAGTGTGGCATCTATGCAGTATGTGAATGCAGAGAAGACCTCGGGTGTAATCTTCAATTACCTGGTCAACAACCGGTATGACGAGAGCAGTAAATTCCCGATCCGTTTAAAAGGCCTGGATGCAGCCAAAAAATACAGCATCAAAGAACTCAATGTTTATCCGGGTACAAATTCATCCATAGATTCTTCAAAAAGTTATAGCGGGGAATTCCTGATGACAGTTGGTTTCAATCCAAATGTAAATTCAGGAAGGACTAGTGTGGTATTGCAAATAGATGAAATAAAATAGTAAGTTTATAGTCTATTTTATAACCACAAAGTATGAACACTACGCACACAAACTTTTTGAAGGCTGCGCTATGCATGGGCCTGCTTTTTACCGCAGTTACCCTTCAGGCAAAGGTTACCTTACCTTCTGTATTCAGCGACAACATGGTTTTTCAGCAAAAGACCAAGGCTGCGGTATGGGGTAAAACCGATGCAAACAAGACGGTGAAAGTAACTGGCAGCTGGGATAACAAAACTGTTACAGGAAAAGCTGACGCTTCCGGCAATTTTAAGGTTTTTCTGACTACCCCATCTTTTGGCGGGCCCTACACGGTCAACGTTTCAGATGGTGAGGACCTCATACTTAAAAATATACTGATCGGTGATGTGTGGGTATGCTCAGGGCAATCTAATATGGAACAGCCACTAGCCGGATGGGGAAAAATTCTCAACTATGAACAGGAGATCAAAGATGCCAATTATCCAAAGATCAGGCTGCTGCAAGGTGTACATGTAACCAGTAATAAACCTTTGGACGATGTAAAGGTGACCAACGGTGGCTGGACAGAATGCAATCCTAAATATATAGCCGAGTTTTCTGCTGTGGCTTATTTCTTTGCAAGGGAGATCACCAAAAAGACAGGTATTCCGATTGGTCTGATCAACACCTCATGGGGTGGTACCATTGCCGAAGCCTGGACAAGTGCGCAAACACTGAAAACATTGCCTGATTTTGCAGAGGCGGTGAACGCAATTGAGAATGCTGATCAGAACACGACCAGCCTGGATCAGAAATTAGTGGCCTGGAATGACCTGGTAACTGCAAAGGATGCGGGTATAGTGCAGGGGAAACCGGCCTGGGTTGCCAGTTCCTTTGACGCATCCTCATGGAAGACCATGTCGCTCCCGGGCGCCTGGGAAGAAGGAGGACTGCCAAATTTCGATGGTGTGGTCTGGTTTAGAAAAAATATTACCATTCCCCAGTCATGGGAGGGCAAATCTATAAAAATTAACCTCGGTACCATTGATGATAACGATGTCACCTTCCTGGATGGTGAAAAGATTGGAAACACAGAGGGTTACAACATACCGCGCAGTTACACCATCCCGGGAAATAAAGTTAAAGCAGGCACATTTGCGCTGGTTGTGCGCGCATTTGATGGTGCTTCTGTTGGTGGATTCTACGGGGATAAAGGTATCCTGTCAGTTGTTGCGGAGGATGGTCCGGTCATTTCCCTTGACGGAGACTGGCAGTATCAAATAGGAATGAATATTAAAGATGTGCCGCCTTTGCCAGCATCAAATGATGGCCCGAACAGGGTAACAGTTTTATACAATGCAATGATCCACCCGTACATCCAGTTCCCGATTAAAGGGGCGATCTGGTACCAAGGTGAAAGCAATGCAGGCCGGGCGAATCAATACCGTACACTTTTTCCCGAGATGATCAAAGACTGGCGTACCAAATGGGGTGTCGGGGATTTTCCGTTCTACTTTGTACAATTAGCGAATTTTATGGCGCCAACTGATCAGCCGGTAAACTCTGAGTGGGCCGAACTGAGGGATGCACAAAAGCAGACTCTTTCATTGAAAAACACCGGTATGGCTGTCATTATAGATGCGGGTGAAGAAAAAGACATCCATCCTAAGAATAAACAGGATGTAGGTAAGCGTCTGGCCTATGCTGCACTGGCTAAAACCTATGGGGAGAAAATACCGTTTTCAGGCCCGGTATACCAATCTCAGAAGATCAGCGGTAATAAAGTAACATTAAGTTTTACTTCTACAGACGGTGGTTTGAAAATTAAGAATGGAACAGGGCTGAAGGGTTTTGAAATTGCTGGTGCAGACCAGAAATTCCACTGGGCGAAAGCAACCATAAAAGGCAACCAGGTAGTAGTGAGCAGCGATGATGTGGCCAGTCCTGTTGCCGTAAGGTACGCATGGGCTAATAATCCACCTAGTACTTTATACAATGGCGCAGATCTGCCTGCATCGCCGTTTAAAACAGACAGCTGGCCTGATATTACATTAGGAAAGAAATAACCGTTGTTCCATATTGATCTCTTTTAGGAAATAGTCATCGTGTGATATCACCAGGAGTGTTCCCTTATACCCATTGATCGCGGCCGTTAAAATCTCTGTGTTTTGAATATCCAGGTTGTTTGTCGGTTCGTCCAGTACCATGATATCCGGAGCCTGATGGCTGATGGTCAGACAACAAAGCATCAAGCGCATTTTTTCTCCGCCGCTCAGCATAACGCAGGGTTTGTCCCAGTGTTCCCTGGTGAACAAAAACCGGTTTAAACGGATCTTTATTTCATGTTCCTGCAAAGCTCCTGAATTGTACTGTTGTGCCTCTTCGTAGACAGTCAGTCTGTTGTTAATTAAAGAATAATCCTGGTCAATGTAAATGGTCTTGGCTTTTGCCCTTTCTATGGTGCCCAAGCGGGGTTGAATTTCACCCAGGATCAATTTGATCAGCGTAGTTTTGCCGGAACCATTTTGCCCTTTGACCGAGATGCGTTCCCCGCTTGTGATCTGAAAATTGAGGGGCTGTTCCCAAAGCAATTGATCCTCATATCCAAAATTAACATCCTTTGCAGTAACCAATACCCTTCCTCTATGGAGTTCTGAATTGTTAAAATCCATTTTCATTTTGTCTGTATCAGACAACGACGCCCGCAATAGACTGAGCTCTTGCGACAAAGCGCCTACTTTTTCTGCGTGAACGCCCTTCATACGCGAAGTGCTTTTCTCTGCATTGTTCTTAAGTGTATTCATGGAAATGGTGGGAAGCCCTGCTTTCTCCTGCTTTTTTTTTCCGCGGGCATCGAGTTTCTGCTGTCTTTCTAAGGCTTCCTTTTCGGTTTCTTTAGCTTTGCGCAGTGCTTTTTCCCTGCTCCTGAGGTTCTGGGCCAAAGTATCGTTTGCGATCATTTTCTGTTCCGCATAAAAGTCATAATTACCGCCGTATACGGTTATGGCACCCTTGCTGAGTTCATATACTGTGTTAAGCAGGTTCAGCAGAGTTCTGTCGTGACTTACGACTACTAAAGTATGTTTAGTGGTACTGATGTAATTGTGCAGCAGACCTCTGCTGAATGTATCCAGATGATTGGTCGGCTCATCGAGTAAAACTACTTCCGGTCGATGGATCATGATCCCTGCAAGAAAAACCCTTGTTTTTTGCCCGCCGCTGAGCGATTCCATTTTTTGATTTAAGTCCAGCCCCGCCAGCTTCCAATACGCCAAAGCCTCTTTACAGCGCTCCTCAATACCCCAGTCGTCATCTAGTAATGCCAGGTTTTTCTCGCTGACATTACCATTCAGGATTTCTGTTAATGCCTTTAGTTTGTCTTCCAATTGCAGGGCCCGGGCAATCGTATACTCATTAAACTGGCCAAAAAGCTGGGGCACAAAGTACGGTTCCGAATCTGCTTTGACAGTACCCGCTGAAGGATATAAGTTTCCGGATAAGATCTTTAAAAGGGTAGATTTTCCCGTACCGTTATTGCCCAGAAGGGCAATTTTATCATGTCTGTTGATGATGAGATCCAGATCAGCAAACAACAGATCTCTATTGGGATGTATGTAGGTAACACCTTGCAGAATAAGCATAATTTCTTTTTTAAAATGAATAAATTACAGGAACCTCATATGCCGGGCCTGCCTATTTTCCTAAAAGAAATTGAATCCTACATGAATGTTTTTTGTTGATTGCTAGTGCAAAGATAAGAAAAACCTTATACTACCGGAATATCGGTAGGCGGTTTTTTTCTGAATACCCAGTAAGTTTGCAATACATAGTTGAAGCCGAGCGAAACAATGATGTCTACGATGATCCGGCTGATCTTATAATCGATATGCAGATAAGTAGTAAAAAGCCAGGTGCCTGAAGACTTGAGGCAAATGCTGCCGGCCACCACAAAAATAAACCTGATCAATTGCCCGCCTACAGGGTTCTTGCTGGCCTGGCTGGCATTGAAAGTCCAGTACCGGTTCACTGAAAAATTGAACACGGCACCTACAACTCCGCCTATGGCAATCGATATGGTATAATGAATGTGCAGGAGTTCGGTACAGCCCAGCATAACCAGGTAATCGACGATACCCCCTGCAAATGCAGAAAACTGCGCCTTTGCAAAAACATATACCGATCGCTGTTTACCCATTGACTATTCTTTATCGGCAGTTTCTTTAACCTGTTGAGCTTCAAGGTTAGCGCCTTTCTCAGCAGCTTCTCTTGCCTGACGCTCTGACCGTTCCGCATCGTCCCTGAGGTCGCCCATTCTCAATAATTTTTTGGTATCAATAAAATTGATGACAAGAAGGATAGCACACATTCCTGCAGCAAAATATTCGATCAGATGTCCAAAAGAAGCTTCGAGAATAAGAATAAAAGAAAGTATAATCCTGACCTCTGTTGGCCCGACGAAACCGGAATCAATACTGTAAATATCAGTGATCTTGTAACGCAGCTGTGAAATGATCATGGCCCAGCCATACAATACGACAAATACAAAAGCAATCAGTTCATACTGGTTTCTGGCATACACGATATAACCCAGCCCGATCAGCACCGTGCTGATCCAGTCCATAATGATATCCAGCGAAAATCCGTACCATTTACGGGGAGTATTTCGGTAATAGGCAATACGGCCGTCCAGAGAATCGCCAAGCCAGTTGATGGCAAGTCCGGCTATGCCTAAGAGCAGATAATATCTGCTGACATATGCGGCAAGGATAAAGCCTGCAAGCACCACTACAGATCCGACAGTGCCTAAAAAAGTAAGGTTGTTTGAAGTAACGAATGCCGGAACTCTTTTAACGAGGTAAGAAATTGTAGCCTGTTCGGCACTTCTTAAAACATTGGTCCTCTTTCTGTCTTGAAATATTCTTTTCAGTGTTTTGCTCTCTTCCATTCGGTCCTGCAGGGTGCAATTATTTTATGCGGTACAAAAGTATAGAAATTAACTCAATCCAGGTGTTCTTTTCAGTTCTATTACAGTTACCTCAGGCCAGATCCCGACACGGCCAGAAAAGCCAATGAAGCCAAAGCCCCTGTTGATATTTAAATACACGCCTTCCTGTCCGGTTACACCCGCCCAATGCGCATATCGATACTTTACGGGGCTCCATTTGATGCCAAAAGCCTCTATGCCAAACTGCATGCCATGAGTATGTCCGGATAAGGTAAGGTGGATCTTTGAAGGGAATTTGACCACTTCAGCAGCCCAATGTGTAGGATCATGTGAAAGCAATATTTTAAAGTCCGAAGAGTTTACACCGGTCATTGCCTTTTTCAAATCGCCCCTTTCACCAAAACCGATGCCCCAGTTTTCCACCCCGGCGAGGATGATCTTTTGTCCATCCTTGAAAATCTCTACGTGTTCATCCAGCAGCAGGCGATAACCGAGCTCTGCATGATACTGTTTCAGCTGCTGCAGGTTTTGTTTTTTTTCGGCATCATTTGGCCATTTTACATAATCCCCGTAATCGTGGTTTCCCAGAATGGAAAACTGGCCATAAGGTGCCTTGATCTGGCTGAAATGTCCGATCCAGGGCTTGATCTCCTCGGCTTTATTGTTGACCAGGTCACCTGTGAACACAAACAGGTCTGAGTTTTGCTTTTTTACAAGATCTATACCTCTTTGTACGGCTTTGGGATTTTGGAAACTTCCTGAATGTACATCAGAGATCTGGGTAATGGTAAAACCTTCAAAATTCTCGGGCAGGTCATCATAATAAAGTGTGTGCCTGATCACACGGTAGGCATATTTACCCCTGATGATTCCATAGATAAATACCAGGATGGTCAGGGTAAAAATGGCAACGCAAAATTCTACCCAGTAAACACTTCTGGTGCCTCCGGCTGCCAATCTGTAGATGTCGCCCGCAAGTAACAATACAGCAAAGATCAGTTCAGCCACAAACAAGACCAGGAAAGCATGAGTAGCTATTTTAAATAAAATATCCATGCCATTGTCGCGCATCCTGAAAATGGCGAAGACAAGCGCAGCGCTGGTCAGGATGACCATTCCCCAAAAAACAGGAGTAATGAGCGGATTATGACTAATAACATGAAGGCCTGAAAGCACAAACCAGTTTAACGCAAAAAGAAGGAGGCCAATAATAACGAAGGGGATGGGGTTAATTTTTCTTTTCATTGAGTCTATAAACAAATAAAATTACAGCTTGGATGTAAGAGTCCGGGCGATGTTACTCAATATGACAATAGCCGGATAATACTCAATTTACATTGACTGGTTACTTTTCCAAAAAAATCCTGCACTGGGACAAAATCCTGGCTGGCAATAATTAACTTGTGCTATTAATAGAAAATAAACTAAAATGAAACTTAGACAAATCATTCTTTCTCTGACTTTGGCAGCAATGAGCATCAGTGCTTCAGCCCAGAAATTTACAGTTGGCTCATTCAATGTGCGTTATGACAACGCAGGCGATGCCGGCAACAGGTGGGAGCAGCGCGGACCCGTATCTGCCAACCTGCTGCGTTTTCACCAGTTCGAGGTTTTCGGTGTACAGGAAGCGCTAAAAAACCAGATAGACACCCTGCAGAAATACCTGCCGGAATTTGACCATTATGGCAAAGGCCGTGATGACGGTAAAGAAGGCGGAGAGCATTCGACCGTATTTTATCGTAAAGACAAGTTCAAACTATTGGACAAAGGCGATTTCTGGCTGTCAGAAACACCTGATAAACCAGGTCTGGGCTGGGATGCAACCTGCTGCAACCGCATCTGCAGCTGGGTACAGCTTCAGGACATTAAAAGCGGTAAAAAGTTCTATTACTTCAATGCGCATTTTGATCACCAGGGAAAAATCGCCCGTATAGAAAGCGGTAAACTGATCGTTAAAAAGATCAAAGAGATTGCAAAAGGTGCTCCCGCAATATTTACTGGAGACCTGAACGGCGGACAAAAAAGCGAATGGTATCTGACACTTGCAAATTCAGGGTTCCTAACAGACACCTATACCCAGGTAAAACAACCTTATGCAAACAATTCTTCATTTAATGCATGGGGAAAAAGTGTAGATGGTTATGAGATCATTGACCATGTATTTGTAACCAAAGGATTCACCGCTAGCAGATGGGGCATCCTTACGGATACATATCATGGCAAGTTTGTATCTGACCATTTTCCGATCCTGGTCGATGTCACTTTGAAATAAGAAATACCAGATGTTGTAAAGGGTATACTCATTTGAGTATACCCTTTTTTATTGTTCTGAAATTAAAGCTGTAGTTTTACCTCAAAAAAGAGATTGTATGTTTAGCATTCTAATTAACACCATAGGCTGGCTCGGAGTGATTTTGTGTACCCTTGGCTACTTACTGCTGAGTATGAAAGTGATCAAAGCAGAATCACTGAGCTTCCAACTGCTGAACATTATCGGTGGCCTGTGCCTGGTGGCAACTGCCCTCGAGACACGTGATCTTCCAAACGCCGCCGCAAACCTGCTGTGGATGTTTATCGGTGTTTATGCGCTTGGCCGTCACTTAAGAAACCGGAACAAGGTCAGTAAGGACTAAAGGATCTATCCCTAAAATCTGAAATGCCTTGTTTTTATAGTAATCAAGTCTTTCCGTATACGCTTTATTGTCACTTTCCAGTGAAAGGTAGAAATAAGCTCCGTCTACCAGTACAAAAATGAGATCTGCTGTAGTTTGCGGATCTTTGATATCGATCAGTTTTTTTTCATTGCATTGCTCGATCAAACTCGCAAGGGCCAACCTCAATGAATCTAAAATTGTTTTATACTTTTCCTTAATCCTTTTTTCCCTGAAGGCCAGTGCGTAAAATGTGTAAAACAAGCCATCATCAAAAAGCAGATTCCATTTCTTCGAAAAAAGCATCTCAATGGTGCGCTGCAGGTCTGACAAGGTTACCCCGTCCTTATGGTTTATGGTATAGATCAGCAGGTATCTTTCCAGGATATAATCGATCAGCCCGTAAGTGAGGTCTTCCTTGGTCTCAAAATAATGAATAATGAGACTGGGGTTGATGTCCATCACCTTAGCGATTTTGGCAATAGAAGTATTTTCGTAGCCTTCTTTTTTAGCCACTTTATAAAATATTTTAATGATTTCAAGTTGTCTTGTTCCTTTTAGACTTTTTCTACCCATTTGTTAATAATTATCAAAGTGGAAAACTAATCAAAAGTAATGTGATTACGAAAAATTATTTTAATAGATTGAATGTATGTTCAATTAATTTATTAATTTAGTTCTAACGTGCTGTTAACATTGTATATGGAACTTAGCAGCGGTATAAACTAATTGTCTAACCAAACAAACTAACTACTCCAACCCACGATGAAAAAAAAATTACTCTGTTTTATTCCCGGAGACAAAAAATGCAGGTCCATACTTTGGACGCTCTGTCTCCTGCTTATTTACGCAAGGGGTTCTGCGCAGGACATCACTGTAAAAGGTATTGTGCTGGATGCAGAAACTAACGGGCCTGTCCCCGCTGTAAACATTGGCGTGAAAGGAACCAACGTACGGACCGCAACAAATGTTAATGGTGCTTACACCATTAGCAATTTAACACCCAATGCCGTATTGGTCTTCAGCTATATCGGCTATAAACAGCAGGAAATTGTTTTAAACGGAAGAACACAATTGAATGTAACCCTGACCTCTGATTATGGTAAACTCGACGAGGTTGTGGTAGTCGGTTTTGGTACCAAGAAAAAGATCAATATCGCGGGAGCGATAGATCAGATCTCAGGAAAGGCGCTGGAATCAAGACCGGTAAATAACGTATTGCAGGGTCTGCAGGGACTAAGCCCGGGCCTTAACATCACTTACGCAGGTGGCGCACCCGGGAGCGTACCTAATGTCAATATCAGGGGCTTTACTTCCATCAACGGTGGAGCACCACTGATCGTTATTGATGGAATCCCTGCGACCAGCAATGACGACATGCTCAGGCTGACTCCTTCTGACATCACTTCCTATACTGTGCTGAAGGATGCTGCTTCTGCAGCGATTTATGGAGCAAGGGCTGCTTTTGGTGTGATCCTGATCACCACCAAGCAGGGAACCGAAGGCCGTAATGTGATCAGCTACAATACCTTTACCTCATGGGGTAAACCTACATTGCTGCCCAAACCGGTTACAGACCCTTATATCTTTTCAAGGGTACTCGAAACCGCTACCGACAATACTCCATGGGATTATGTCAACTATGATGACGACCATTATAAATGGGCAAGGGAACGTTCCGATAACCCTTCTATCGAAGATACCCGTATTGACATAACTGATCCGACCCGACCATGGATATACATGGGGAGCAACGATTGGTATGGTTACTTTTTCAACAAACAAAGTTTATCGAAAAGCCATACGCTTACCTTTTCAGGCGGCGCTACTGTAAACAACAAACCGCTGACCTATTATCTTTCTGCGGATTATTCAAAAGATAACGGGCTCAATAAACTGACAGATGATTATTGGGACCGGTATGGTCTGAGAGCAAAGACAGGATTTTCACCAATTTCCTGGCTTAAAATAGATAATAACCTGAATATTTATGAGACCAAACGTGCATTGCCCAACTCTAGTATCACAGATCTTTATTACCTGATGCCTACAGATGTGGCCAAAAACCCCGATGGCACCTGGGCCAATACTGCTGCAGGAAGACTGGCCGCTGACTTAGTAGACGGAGGAAACAGGTTGCAGACAATGTTTGGCTTTCAGAACATTACAGGAGCTACAGCCTTGTTTTTAAAGGGAGATCTGCAAGTGAATGGTGATGCATCTTTCAAAAGGGAACTTTGGAAAACCCATGCTGATTCCAAGAAATATAAGATCGGCTACGGACCAAATGACATCAGGGAAGAGGGCGGAAATGGCTCTGTCACTGAAAACAACGGCTATCTGTACAACAATGCCTTCAACGTATACACTACTTACAAAAAAACCATCGGTGATCATTACATGAGTGCCATGGTGGGTTACAACAGTGAAAATTACCGTTATTCAACTGTAAATGCTTCTAGAGATGTGTTAATCTCCTCCTCATTACCTTATCTGGGCCTAACCAGCGGTATTGCGTCTGCTAATGCTGATTATGAAGCTTATGCAACCACAAGTGCATTCGGCAGGCTAAACTATACTTATAAAGACCGCTATATACTGGAAGGAACAGGTCGTTATGACGGTTCCTCCCGTTTTCCTACAGAAAGACGCTGGGGATTTTTCCCATCTGCATCAGCAGCCTGGATAGCCAGTGCTGAAGAATTTTTTAAGCCACTAGCTCCGGTATTGTCCACTTTTAAACTGCGGACTTCTTATGGAGATCTGGGCAATCAGAACCCTTCCAATAATGCTTACCTGAGAGATTTTGGTTACCTGCAAGCTTTACCTACCGGCGTTTCCGGCTACCTGATAGGGGGTAATGGCCAGAATCAGGTAATCACCGGTGCACCGAGGTTGGAAGTAGATCCAAATACTTATACCTGGGAACGTGTATCCACTTTAAATATGGGTACTGATATTGGTTTCCTTAAAGATAAATTTAACATCACATTCGATTATTTTATTCGTGACACCAAAGGAATGCTTACCGCAGGTCAGGTATTGCCGGGTGTATTGGGTACCGCTGTTCCTAACCAAAACGCCGCCGATCTGAGAACCAAAGGCTGGGAAATTTCTGTTTCTTACAGAGACCGTTTCGATATCGCATCAAAGCCATTCAAATTTGAAACCAAATTGATGCTGTCTGATTCACGTTCCAGGATTACGAAATTCCAGAATGATCAAGAATTATTTAAAGATGTAGACGGGAGAATCTTATACCGTGTAGGACAGGAATTAGGCGAGATCTGGGGGCTGGCAAACGATGGTCTTTTCCAGAACCAGGCGGAGATTGATGCTTTAGATGAATCAGCTATTGTACCATGGGGGGCATTGGAAGTAATCCAGGGCTGGCCGAAATATAAGGATCTGGATGGTAATCATAAGATCGAAACCGGATTGAGTGCCAAAGACCCAAAAGATCTAAGGATCATAGGAAATAGTACAGACCGTTATATTGTTGGTGCAAATCTTAATATGGATTGGGGCGGATTTGACCTCTCTGTGTTCTTGCAAGGAGTTCTAAAAAGAGATTTTTATCCGCATCATTATTTATTCTGGGGGCCATATCAGCAGCCCTATGCCAACGTATACCCATGGAACCTGAACTATTACAGGGCAACCGGAGATTCACCTGAACAAAGGGCAAAACATTCTGCTTCTTACATCAAAGCCGGACTTGCCGATGCCAATACCAATTCTCAATACCCGGTATTGCAGTCCTGGCTGGCAGATGCCAACTATGGAGCCGGACTGGATATCCCGCAGACAAAATATTTGTTAAACGGGGCTTACCTACGGATCAAGAACATCTCATTGGGTTATACTCTGCCTGCTAAATTCACGAATAAGTTTGGTGTAAGCCGCCTGCGCGTATTTGCTACCGGAGAAAACCTTTATGAATTCTCAACGATCAAAAAATTTGTAGATCCGGAAGCCGTTAACCAGGGCTCAAGCGCCTGGGCCTATCCGTTCCAGAGAAGGTATGCATTTGGTGTCAACTTAGATTTTTAACAAACAGAAGTTAAAGAATCATTAAAAAACTAGTCATGAAAAAGAATCTATATATCTTATTTATTGGAATTGCAATTGCACTGGGTGCATGCAAAAAGGGCGATCTTGATCGCTTCCCGCAAACCACTATTTCACCAAACCTGTTCTTCAAAACAGAAGAAGACCTTTCCTTATATGTAAATGGGCTACTGTCTCAGCCAGATCGTGGCAGCTATCTGAATGACCAGAGCAGCGACAATGTTGCTACCACAGCTGCTGTTGAAGTAAAGAATATTATGGCCGGCAACGCCAGTGCACAAAACATCACTACCGGATGGAGTTGGAGCAGGCTGAGAGATATCAATTATTTCCTGGAAAATTACAATAAAGCACAAGTTACCGGTACCGTTAAAGCCCACTATGTAGGACTGGCGAGGTACTACCGTGCTGAATTTTACCTCGACAAAGTAAAGCGCTTTTCAGATGTGCCATGGTATTCAGGCACTTTAAATCCTGGTGATGCCGATCTGTATAAACCACGTGATCCACGAAGTCTGGTGATGGACAGTGTAATGGCCGATCTCGACTTTGCCTATAAAAACGTAAAGGAAAGTGTACCGGCCGGAACTCCAGGTAAATGGGCAGTAGCTGTTTTATATTCCCGTACAGCACTGTATGAGGGAACCTTTAGAAAATATCACGACGAATTGAATTTGAAAGCTACAGCAAACGGATTCTTACAGACAGCGGCAAAAATAGCTGAGGAAGTGATGGCTTCGAAAAAGTTTTCAATAAATACAAAGAATGGACCTGGAGCGGCCTATTCCGAGCTGTTTTCCAGTCAGGACCTGACCGGAAATCCGGAAGTGATCCTTGCCAATATCTTTGACCTGAGCAAAGGCAAAGGACAGAATGTCAACGGGGTAGTATTTGGAGATTATGAACAGGCACCGGCAAAAGACCTGATCCAGTCTTACCTGATGAAGGACGGCACACGTTTCACCAGTTTGCCTGATTACGACAAGAAGGTTTTTGTTGAAGAGTTTAAGAACCGGGACCCGAGACTGGCGCAGACTATTGCCTATCCCGGATGGGTTATCGCTTCAGGTAATGGTCCAGTTACCTATATTCAGCGCTTAAACAAGAATTTTACCGGTTATCACCAGTTAAAGGGTTATGTAAACAGTACAGATAACAATGTATTAAACGGAGCTGATTTTCCGGTATACCGTTATGCGGAAGTATTGCTCAACTATGCGGAAGCTCTGGCTGAATTGGGTACACTGACCCAGGATCAGCTGGACGTATCATTAAACCTGATCAGAAGAAGGGTTGAAATGCCTGACCTAAACCTTGGCCAGGCCAATGGAAACCCTGATCCTTTAATGCAGCAGCAGTTTCCCAACATTGAATCCAATAAAGGCGTGATCCTGGAGATCAGACGCGAACGCAGGGTAGAATTTGCATTTGAAAACTCCAGATATGATGACCTGATGCGCTGGAAAGCAGGTAAACTGTTAACAAAAAGCCCGGAAGGTATGCATTTTCCTGGTTTGGGTAAATACGACATGACCGGTGACGGTGTGGATGACATCATTCTGATAGATCGTAGTTTGACTATACCTGCTGAAAATCAGAAAGAAAAAAACTCGTTAGGTGTAGTGTTAAACTACTACCGCACAGGTGCCATAGGGACAGACGCTACCGTATTCCTGAAAACCGGTGCAACAGGTGGTAATATAGTAACGGAGGCAATAACCCGTCAGTTTGAAGAGCCGAAATACTATTATCGTCCGGTACCACAGCAACAGGTGCTCCTGAACCCGAAACTGACACAAATATTTGGCTGGTAATATAAGCAGTTTGATTTCTATGGAAAAGACAACGATCAAAAGAAGATTTTTAATAAAGGCAATCGGATTAGCAACAGGAGCAGTAATGTCAGGCGGTTTACCCGCCCTGGCCGCTGCTCCTGAAACACAGGACGATAAAAAGAAGAAGTTGGCGCTTAGAGTAGCACACATTACTGACGTACACATAAAAGCAGGTGAAAATGCGCCGGAACGATTTAAAAATTGTTTAAAGCATATTGTATCCAGTCACAAACCCGATTTTTTTCTGAACGGAGGTGATTCTATCAATGATGCATCCTATGATAACGTCGTCTACGACCAGGTAATCCAGCAATGGAGCATCTGGGACGAATGCCTGAAACAATTAGACAAATACGAAATACACAGCTGTATCGGAAACCATGACCCATGGTGGAAAGCACCTTCAAAAGACCATGAAATGTACGGTAAGGAATACGTGGTAAAACGTTTGAAAATCCCGCACAGGTATTACCATTTTACCAAAAAGAACTGGCACTTTATCATCCTCGACGGCAACAACAGTAAGATCTCACTGGACCAGGAGCAATATGACTGGCTGGAAGCTGAGCTCGGGAAAATACCCGCAAATGAACCGGTGCTGCTGATGTCGCATTACCCGATCCTTGGCACCACACAGGTCCTGGTAGGCGGCGGACACTCAGACTGCAAAAAGCTGAAAGACCTGTTTTACAAACATAAAGACAAGGTGAGGGTTTGTTTGAGCGGCCACAACCACCTGTCAGACCATACCGAGTACAATGGTGTTTTATACTGTTGCAACGGTGCAATGAGCGGTTTCTGGTGGGGCAAAGGCGATGCAGAATCAGCGGGCCCTGGTTATTACCTGGAAACCCCTCCCGGATATGCCATGCTCAAACTGTACGAAGACGGAACAGTCGAAAATGAATACTTCCCTCACAATTATTAACAAAAATGAAGACTCCATTTATTTTTATAGCCTGTCTTTTACTGTCAATGGCAGTAAATGCACAGCAAAGACAGCATAAAGTAGTTTACATCATTGCAGATGGCATTCCTGCCGATGTATTGGAAAACCAGGACCTACCCAATTTCAAAAAGATAGTACAGGCCGGATCATATACACGCATGCACGTTGGCGGTGACAAGGGTACTTATAACGAGACACCCACCATATCAGCGGTAGGTTACAATAGCCTGCTGACCGGAACCTGGGTAAACAAACACAACGTTCCCGATAATGACATCAAAGAGCCGAACTATAAGTATCAGAATATATTCAGGATTTTTAAGGCCCAGTATCCTGGTAAAAAAACTGCGATTTTCTCCAGCTGGACAGATAACCGCACCAAACTTTTGGGACATAATCTGCCAGCCGCCGGAAATCTGAAAGTGGATTATTTTTTTGATGGCTACGAGCTCGACACCGTTCGTTTCAAACACGATAAAAAGGCGGACTACATGCACCAGATCGATGAGCAGGTAGCTGCCGATGCCTCAGTTAACATTCATGACAAAGCCCCTGATCTATCCTGGGTGTACCTGGAATATACAGATGATATGGGCCATGCACATGGCGACAGCCCCGAGTTTTATAAAGCGATAAGTATGCTCGATAAACAAGTTGGTAAAATATGGGATGCGATAAACTACCGTCAGAAAAACTTCAAAGAAGACTGGCTGATCGTGATCACAACAGATCATGGCCGTGATGAGAAGAGCGGACGTGGACATGGCGGGCAGTCTGACAGACAAAGATCAACCTGGATGGTCAGCAATTATAAAGACCTGAATATTTATGGTCAATATTTTGATCTGGGTATTGTAGACATTATGCCTTCGATTGCAAACTATTTAGATGTAAAGCTGACTGATGATATCTACAGAGAAATAGATGGGGTTCCTTTCATCGGGCAGGTGTCTGTTACGGCGCTCAAAACAATTTACACCCAGAACCGGATCGACATCAGCTGGCAGGCTTTGCAAAAAACAGGTAAGGTCAAGATTTGGATAGCAACGACAAATAACTTTAAAACCGGAGCAGCGGATGAGTATCATCTTCTGGGAGAAACCGACCTGAGCCAGGAACATTTTCTTGCTGATGTGAAGCAGTATCCGTCGTCGTTTTACAAGGTCGTTCTTGAAGCACCAAATAATACTTTAAACAAGTGGCTGAAAGTCGCGGAAAAAAGTAAATAGCAAAATGCTCCCGGTGATCAACCGGGAGCATTCTTAATAAACACTTAACGTGCAATTAACCCAGGCATGAAGCGGGCTTTCTAAGTTTGCCGTAAAATATATGAATCCATTTTTATGGAATATCTTTTACTGACGGATAAGGAACTTCTGGAATACTGTGCGAATGATGACCTGAAAGCTTTCAATATTTTATTTGATCGTTATTCAGGTAAAATATATCGCTATGCGCTTAGTTATGTGCAAGATGAATGTTTTGCTGAAGAAGCTATGATGGACCTTATGTTCTGGATCTGGGATAAAAGACATACCCTAAAGATACAAGGTGAGGTGCATTCCTATATTTTCAGGGCAGCAAAGAACGCTACCATAAAAGCGATCCGCAAAAAAGCAATTGCCCTTACGCCGATAGAAGCGATAGAAAATAGTATAACTCATACCTCAGCGCCAGCAGACGGACAGCTCAATGCCAGGGAACTGGAAATAAAATACCATATGCATCTTGACCGTTTAAGCCCGCAGCGCAAAAAGGTATTTCAGATGAGCCGTGAAAATGACCTGAGCCATGCAGAAATTGCCGCCGATCTGAACATCTCCATAAATACAGTTAAGAACCACATTAAATCTGCGCTGAGTCACTTTAGGGAGCAGTTTGAAGATTATACAAAAACTGCTTTACCTGCCATTATCGGCCTGTTCATCCTGTTTCACTAATCTTCTTGAAATTTATTTTCAATTTGAATAGCCCCTTGCCTGTTTTTTTGTCCCTTCTACTATAGTGGGCCCTATTCAGCCCGAAGAGGAACATGTCAGGACAACCAGACCGGGAGTTAATAGAAAATTTTTTTATGTGCAGGTGTTCTCCGGAGGAGGAGGAGCTAGTGCGCCTTTTCTTAAGAAAACCGGAATCTGAAGCTTTGCTGGACGAGATATTGTCTGAGCGGGCAAGCCATGACCTGGAGCTATTCAGGCAGGATGGTCCCTTACCTCCAAACCATCGGGACTGGAAAAGAACCATTCAGGAAAAGATCGGAAACAAGCCTGCAGAGGCTAAAGAGGCAATTCAGAAGAAATTTTTCAGCATGCGAAGCGCTGCAGTCTGGATTGCAGTGGTCCTTGCAGGACTGGCCACTTATACGATCAGTCATTTTCGTACTGCCAGTAAAGAATCACCAGCATTCGTTGAGCGGATTAACCCACGGGGCCAACGGTCAATGATCTTATTGTCTGACAGCAGTGTCGTTTATCTCGGTGCAGACAGCAAGTTAAGGTATCCTGAGAGGTTTTCTTCAGAGAGCCGGGAAATTTTTCTGTCGGGAGAAGCTTTTTTTGAAGTAACCAAAAATCCGAAAAGACCATTTATGGTGCATACCGGCAATGTGCAGACCAAAGTACTCGGCACTTCATTCAAAATAGAAGCCTTTAACGGCCGGCCGCTCATGGTTCAGGTCGCAACCGGGAAAGTGCGCGTGGACCAGATTGATGGAAAACATCAAAAATCACTGGCAATTTTAATGCCCGGAGAAACGGTTTTGCTGGACCACGGCAGAATTGAAAATGGCAAGATGGATCCGGAAGAAGTCCGGGACCTGAAAGCATCCAGGCTGACCTTCAATGACAAATCCATTCAGGAGATCGCCGAAGTGCTTCGGCGTTGGTACAATGTGAAGATCACATTTAAAAGAACCAGCAAAGCAAAGGAAAGAATGACGCTTACACTTGACGCGAGCGTATCTATAGATAAAATACTTAATGTGCTGGCATCTGCCGGACATTTTAAATATACGATGAGAAACGGGGAAATTATGATTCGTTAAAATTTAATATAAGAAAGGGACACCAATGGGCTAGATACAAAAAAGCCTCCCTATCCTGGAGGTTAGGGAAGCAATTCTTAACGTCATTCACCGCATGCTTTTCGACGACAACGCGGGAGATGACTAAAAAAATCAACAATAATTCCGGTTAAAACCGGGCAAACCATTAATATTCAAATTTATGCAAAAAGGATTACATCCTACAATTAAGTTTATTATGAGGTGTTCATGTATGCTTTTAATCGCACAATTTACCTTCATTGGTGTGCTTCTGGCAGGGAATGTTCATAGCCAGGATCTCAGCAAGGTTATATCCATCACGCTTAATAAGAAGAGCGTTAAAGAAAGCCTGATGAGCATTCAGTCAAAAAGCGGGTTAAGTTTCGTACTGCCGGAGAAACTTATGTCCCGCATTGATAAAAAAATCACGCTTAGTGCTGATCAGACATCGGTAAAGGACATTCTTGAAAAAGTTCTGGAATCAACAAAACTTGAATACAGGATTGTTGAAGGCTACATCATCATAGATGCCAAGCCAGTACCCAGGGTGCCTGGCAAATTAACCGGACGAATCCTGGACGACAAAGGAGGCCCATTACCCGGAGCCACTGTCAGGGTCATCGAAACTGGTCAGAGCGCGCAGAGTGATTCCAATGGAAATTATGTGCTGGCGCTGCAGCCGGGGACTTACACCGTGGAGGTCACTTATATCTCTTTTCAGACAAAGAAAGTGACTGGCGTAGCAGTTAAGGACGGTAAAGATTTAAGCCTGGACTTTTCTTTGCAGCCATCCAATAACCAGCTCGCAGAAGTGGTGGTGAGTTATGGCAAACAGAAACAAAGAGACATTACCGGGGCAATTGCCACAGTAGACGCCGCATCTTTGCAGGACATGCCCGTGAGCCAGTTTGCCCAGCAGCTGCAGGGAAAAGTATCCGGCGTTCAGATTGCCCAGACAAGTGGTCAGCCCGGACGTGGCATAGGCTTTGTCATCCGTGGTGCTGCTTCTTTTTACTCGAGTAACCAGCCCTTATTTGTGATCGACGGAACTCCGGTAACAGGCAGTATCAATAACATCAATCCGGCAGAGATAGAAAGCTTCAGTTTTCTTAAAGATGCATCTGCCACAGCATTATATGGTTCAAGGGCCGCAAACGGGGTCGTGCTGATCACTACAAAGCATGCAAAACCAGGAGATTCAAAAGTTGAATTTTCCAGTTATTACGGCGTGCAGACCATACCTAAGGGTAAAGTTCCAAAGATGATGACTGCCAGGGAATTCGCAACCTTTATGAAAGAACGGGCGGAAGACGGGCTTAAATATGAGCCCGGATATGTGGTCTCAGCGGATTACCGTGCGGCTTATGATAATCCGGAACAGTATGGTCAAGGCACCGATTGGTTTGACCTGCTTACCCGTACTGCACCTATTCAAAGTTATGATCTCAGCGTGCAGTCAGCACGTGAACATTCTTCATCAACAGTGATCGCAGGATACCAGGAGCAGCAAGGAGTGATCATCAATAACGGTACGAAATTGTTTTCACTCCGGTTTAACCAGGACTTCAGCTCGGAAAATGATAAACTCAAAATAGGGTTTAACATTGCGCCAAGCTACAGGGTAGACCACAACAACAGGCTCAGCAGCGATGGGGTAGGCGGATATTTTGAGCGCTTCTTTGAAGCCAGCCCGCTGATATCACCATACAATGCAGATGGCAGTTTCGTCCGCAGTGTGGCCTCACCGGGGATGGTGGCCTATATCAATCCGCTGGCTACTTATGAACTGACCAATGACGACTATTATACCACACGCATCCTTGGTAATGCCTACCTGAACTACGAAGTACTTCCGGGGCTGAGCATCAAGACCAATTTAGGAATCGACAAAGGCGCGGAAACCCGTAAATATTTTCAGGGAGGTCTGGTTACAGGTACACAGGGACAGAGCACGGGGACCAGTTCTGCTGTCGACAATGGTTCATGGACCGCAGAGGGAAACCTGGTGTACAAAAAAACAATCGCTGCTAATCACGATATTGAAGCTTTGGTGGGTTATTCGGCCCAGGAATTCAGCAGTTACAGCAATAACCTGACAGGACTCGGATTTGCAAGCGATGACATTCCATACCTCAATGCCGCAACCAGTCTTACCGGTGGCAGCGGCAGCGGGGGTTACGCGATGCTTTCGACCATAGGACGTTTAAACTACGCTTATAAAGGCAAATACCTGTTCTCTGCCGCATTCAGACGTGATGGTTCTTCAAGGTTTGGAATCAATAAACAATGGGGCAGTTTCCCTTCAGTTTCTGCAGGATGGATTGTCAGTGATGAAGGCTTTATACAGGACCTGAAAGCCATTAGCTTTCTGAAACTGCGCAGCAGCTACGGGTTGACCGGCAATAACTTCTTTACCGGAAACTACGATTCCCAGGCCACGATCGGCACTTATTATTACAATTTCAACAACGTCATTACCCAGGGGCAAACCATCAACCGTCTGCCCAACAGGGACCTGAGATGGGAGCGCAACAAACAGTTTGACATTGGTCTTGAGCTGGGTATACTGGACAACCGCATTAACTTTACATACGACTATTACAGGAAAAACACAGACGGGCTGATACAACAGCGTGCCATACCAACATCATCCGGCTTCAGCCAGATCATCTACAATGTCGGGGGACTTAAAATGTGGGGACATGAATTTTCAGTAAGTTCAAAGAACCTGACTGGAAACCTGAGCTGGAACACCAAACTGAACCTCTCCCTGGACCGCAACCTGATCACAAACCTGGTAGACCCTGGCTTTATCCGCAGAAACGTAACCACCAGTTCAGATTATTACCGCCAGCAAGTGGGGCATCATCTTGGAGAGTTCTATGGTTTTGTATTTGAAGGACTGTATAAAGATGCCGCCGATCTGGCAAATTCTGCAAAATACCTGAGTACACCTGCTAAGCCCAACGGAAACTCCGACATCGGGACAATCAAAGTAAAAGACATCAACGGAGACGGAGTGATCGATGATGTGAACGACCGTACTTTTATCGGTGATCCTACGCCGACATTTACAGGCGGACTGGTCAACCATTTCGCATACAAGAACTTTGATCTGAATATAGACATGACTTTTTCCGTTGGTGGAAAGATCTTAAATGCTGCCAAATGGGCCTATCAGACCAATATGGATGGATCAAGAATCTTGCTGGCCTCGGCTGCAGACCGCTGGCGTTCGGAAGAGAACCCAGGATCAGGTGCTTATCCCCGTACCAAATCGGGCACTACGGCGATGGGCCGCCAGGTGAATACGCAATGGATCGAAGACGGATCTTACCTGACCGCCAAAAACATTTCATTGGGTTATACCGTACCACTTAAGAACCTGATGCTTAAAAACCTGAGGATTTTCGCTTCAGTGCAGCAGGCATTTGTATTGACAGGCTATTCAGGGATGAACCCGGAGATCAACGTAGGAGGTGCTGATCCTACCCAGGGTGTTGGTATCGACGAAAACGCGTATCCAATACCAAGGACATTCTCATTTGGTCTCTCCACCACTTTCAAATAATCATTTATCCTGAAAACAACATGAAAAAGATATATATAGCAATTGTCCTGTTACTGATCGGGGCAACATCCTGCAAGAAAAGTTTTATTGAACTGGGGCCTGAAGATTCCTATACAGACGAGGTTTACTATAAAACCGAGCAGCAGTTCAGGTCTGCGATGGTAGCAGCCTACGCCCCGCTCAGGGATGTACTGGTCAACGACTATTTTACTTCAGAAATGCATTCAGACAATACGATCTACCAGGCCATTCCCGGCAACAGGGGTACATCTATTGTAGAGCGCGAGAACATCTCTGACTTTACCAATACCTCTACCAACGCATACGCTGCGGCAACCTGGCAGCACACTTATACAGGTATTTCGCGCTGCAACATTATCATAGAGCGGCTGGCGGCATCTGACATTGCAGCTTCGGCAAAAACCACTATCGATGGACAGGCTAAATTCCTGAGGGCACTGAACTACTTTAAACTGGTACGCCTGTATGGAGGCGTGCCCTTGTTCCTCAAAGAAGTGACCACGGCAGACGAGGCTTTTAAACCCCGTGCATCAGTCGAAGAGGTCTATAACCAGATCATTGCTGATGCAAAGGATGCGATTACTGAACTAGGCCAGCCGACAAAGTTCCCTCAGACCGGTGAAGCTACGAAAGGGGCAGCTACCATTCTTCTGGCTGAAGTATATGCCGCACAGAAGAAATGGGCTGATGCCGAACCTTTGCTGAACAATCTGCTGACCATGGGTTATGACCTGCACGGAAATTATGCCGACGCCTTTTTGCCAGCCAATAAAAACGGAAAAGAATCGATCTTTGAGATCCAGTTTCTTGGCGGAACGGTTACCGGTTCAACTCCAAACGTGCTGTCATTTCATTTCTTGCCGAGAAGTAAGGATACGAAATTACTTACAGGAATCACCATAGACAATACCGGTACCGGCGGATGGAACACACCGAGCGACGACCTGATCAAGGATTTTGAGACTGGAGACCAGCGTCTGGATGCCTCGATCGGAATTGCCGAGGGTACATATGATGCCAGTAACTACTTTGCCTATTCTGCAGCAAAAAGTATTGTAAATTATGTTCCCGCTGCAGGGAAGACAGGTGTTCCTTACATCAAGAAATACCTGCATGCACCACTTGTCGGAACAACAGGTTCAGGAGACGATTTCCCGATCTACCGTTTTTCAGATGCCTTGCTGCTCCTGGCAGAGGTGCTGAATGAGCAAGGTAAGTCATCGGATGCACTTACTCCGCTAAACAGGGTAAGAAAACGTGCAGGTCTTGGAAATTTTGAGAATACAGACCAAACCCTGCTCCGCGCGGCAATCCTGCATGAACGCAGGGTTGAGCTGGCGTTTGAAAATCACCGCTGGTCGGACCTGCTAAGAACCGGAAATGCAAAAACGGTAATTAATGCCTTTGGTGTTAAGATCAGACAGCAGCTTCCTTATCTTTCTTCAGACGCCTATGTGATCGATGATCATCATTTGCTGTTCCCGATACCCCAGAACGAAGTAGGTTTAAACCCTAAGATTGTTCAGAACCCAGGCTACTTTTAATCAGCAGAACCAGAGTAATGAAAAACAAAAGAAACATATTCAGAAACGGATGCTGCATCTTTCTAAGCATGCAGCTGCTGGTCAGCATAAGCGCGGCTCCGGTATTGAAAACAAACGCACCTGCAGCCGAAGATGAATTTTCAATTGCCGTATTGCCCGACACGCAATACTATACTTCAGAAAAAGTTGGCGGAAAAAATGAGATGTTCATGGCCCAAACCGACTGGATCGTAAAAAATGCCGCTAAGGAAAACATCAAATATGTAATCCATTTGGGTGATATTTCTGACGACGGAGAGAAATTTCCCCAGCAATGGGTAAATGCCTCCAAAGCAATGTACCAGCTTGAGCAGCCCCAGGCCGGATATCCGCAGGGTATTCCATACGGTATGGCAGTGGGCAACCATGACCAGACCAAAAGTCAGTATCCGCTGAGCGGTAAGACCGATCAGTACAACAGGTATTTTGGGGTAGAACGTTTTAAGGACAAGAAATGGTACGGTGGTCATTACAGTAATAACAATGACAGTCATTACGATCTTTTCAGCGCCGCAGGAACCGATTTTATTACTATATTTTTTGAATATGATTCTTACGGCGAAGACATCGAGAACCTGAATAAATGGGCCGCTCAGCTGCTCGAAAAGTACAGCGACAGAAAGGCCATTCTGGTGAGCCATTCCATCATTCACTTCAACAAAACGACTGGTACCAATGAAAAGGGTTTCCCTAAATTTTCCAAACAGGGGCAGCGTGTTTTTGACAAGCTCAAGAGTTACCCCAATGTGATGATGACCCTCTCCGGTCATGTGGGTGACAATGGCGAAGGTTACCGTCAGGACGGCTACGCCGGAAATGTCATCAAATCGTTCCTTTCCGATTACCAGAGCCGTCCGAATGGCGGTCATGGATTGATGCGTCTGATGAAATTCTCAAAATCAAAAGACCTGATCAGCATACGTACCTTCTCTCCGTACACCGGAGAAGAAGAAACCGATGCCGACAGCAAGTTTACCCTGCCATGGCTGCACCATACCGGTGTGGCACGGTTCCAGGACTACAACAATGACCAGACCACTGAGATTGCTTTCTTTGCCAAAGGCAAATGGAAGATCGCAGGTCAGGCTGATGTAGAGTTTGGCCAGGAAGGAGACATCGCTGCAACGGCCGATTATGACGGTGACGGTAAGACGGAGCTGGCTGTGTTCAGGCCATCTGAGGGAAAGTTTTACCTTCAGGGAGGACGTTCCGTTGCTCTGGGCCAGCAAGGAGACATTCCGGTATGCGGAGATTGGGATGGTGACGGATTTGCAGATTTTGCGATTTACCGGCCATCTGCATTGACCTGGTATTTCGATCGGCTGGACAGCATTAAGTTTGGCCATAAGAACGGCATTCCCGTACCGGCAGACTATGATGGAGATGGGATGATGGATGTGGGTTTCTTTCGCACAGACAACTCCCTGTGGCAGACCAGCCTGGGCAATATTCCTTTAGAAGTAAAACACACGCCGGGCGATATTCCGGTTCCTGCTGATTATGATGGCGACGGCAGGGCAGAAATGGCCGTTTTTCGTCCGTCTACAGGTGAGTGGATCATAGACCGGATGAAAGAACACATTGTACTGGGGCAAAAAGGTGACATACCCGTACCGGGAAATTACGGGAAGGATGGGAAAAGCTACCCAGCCGTATACCGAGGGGGCAAGCTGTATCTGCAAAACAATAAGACCATTGATGCTGGTGCAGGCAAAGTTTCTGAACTGGTCAATATTCCAGCATCACGCAGGTAATTTATATAGCATTTAAAGACCAGACCTGTTGACAATAACGCCCTGACATCTGTCAGGGCGTTTTGTATTTGAGGTTAAGCCATAAGTGTTGCTTGCTATTTTGTTAACATAATGATAATTTAATGTTATATTAAAGTTATTTTAACTTTGCCGCATGCAAATTTCAGTGTATGTAGTATATGAGCTGCTCATCAGGCTGCAGGAATTAAACCCTGCTGTTGGTGAGTACGTTTCCAATAAAAGATCAGGCGACGGCATTTTAGTGCGTACGTCCAGCGGTACAATTGACATACCTGAAAGTATACTCTCCGCACAGTTCAATAACCCTTCTTCAATTGGTCAGAATGAGATTTTAAGTTTGCTGGACCGTTTTAAGTTAGCGGCATCAGAATGACCATGTAAGACTTCCTAACAGCTTCTGCTTTGCTTCTCTTTCGTGCAGGGATTAACATCGCATCAGATAGGACTCAACTTCGCTATTGACAGGCTCCCAAGCGAAATTGCTGCGGTATTAATGCTGTTTTGGAGCGGGGAGGACCGAGATGGATGGCAGAGGCTGAGGAGAAGCAGGCCCTGATCAGGAATGCGTAGAATTATTCTAAATTCAGTGATTGCTTTTTCCTTAACACTCCCTTGAGTTTGGGATAATACTCGTGTCTTAAATTTGTTAAGTAATTAAAAAACAATTAACGTAATTATTTAACAAAAATCCCTATGAAAAAAACATTTAAGATTGCCACTATGGCGATCCTACTAGGCACAGCTATGTTCAGCTGCAAAAAAAATGAGCGGCTTCCTGAACTGGAAAAAGTCATTGAACATCCAAAATCATCACTTAGCACAAATGAGCTTATAAAGTTTATGGCTGAGGTAAGCCACATCAACGCTAGTGAGATAAGCTACGATGACAAAGAAAAACAGTTTATCTGGAGAGAGAGTAAAACCAATAAAGATGATCTCTTATTAATCTACGAACAACATCAGGAAGTTTTAAAGGTTGCTAAAGAAAATGCTAATTAAACGCTCTATGAAGACAATACTCAAAAATATAACGGTTCTTATCCTTGCATTATTGACAACTCAGGCATATAGCCAGGTATACGTAACCACTTTTAAAGTACAAGATGCCTATCTGCAGAATGGAAAAATTTTAATAAAGAGTGCTACTTCAACAACCGAAATAAAAATAGAAGTAACATTTGCAACCTACAGAGAGAGCAATGGTACTCCAAAAACAGGTAGTATAAAAACAAAACTAGGAACTGCCAATTCATCGGGAGGAGTGAATTTTCTCTCAGCTGAGCAGAACGTTTCCAGTACAGAATTTTCTACGGATCCATTCGTGACAAAGATTTACACTATCAATATAGAAAAATCTAAATTAGCCAATAACACAATAGACCTGTTTACACAACCAGCCGGTTTCTCGTGGGGCGTTTTCACAGGGAAAAGTTACAGCTATGTATTGGAACCTACAATTACTACGTACTATAATGTTGCCAAATCTGCATATTTTGTCAAAGATAATTGCCCACCGGGAAGTGATGTTCAGCCAAATACAACAACTAATTATTCTGTTCCGGCAAATAAATATTCTTCAACAATATCTCAGGCAGATGCAGATGCGAAAGCACAGGCAGAGATTGATGCGAATGGTCAAAACAAGGCTAATACAGAAGGACTATGTATCAAATTTGGTAATGTAAAAACACCTAATGGATCGAACATGATATATTACTATGACTACTCAGAGGATATCAAATGGAATGCATCGATCTTTAATGGTAGTAGTGTTAAAATAGAATTGTTTGAGTCAAATACTTTAATTAGAACAATTTCATCAAGCACGCCTAATACCGGGTTGTTAAAAAATGTACTTATTCTTAGTAAAACGGATCCTTCTCCACTATGGGGAGTAAAACTTAAAATAACTTCTCTTCAGACAGGTGAAAGCTATTTTAGTAATGGATTCAACATATTCCAAGATTAAACGACAAAATGTGCTTGCACAATTCAAGGGTGTAAACTTTGCATCCTTGAATTGTACATAAACTGAAAACAATTGATTGGCTTTCAATTCAGTAGTTTGTATTGGTGGCTTAAGCAGAAGTACGTAATGAAGCTTTTCAAGGTTTCAAATAGAACGAATCTGAATAACCTGATTGCTGTTTCCTTAACACTTTCTTAAGCCTGAGATAATACCTGCGTCTTAGGTTTGTTACAGAAAAACAAACGAACTATGACTAAAACCCTATTTAAAAGAAAAACACTTGCACTTGCTGTCGCGGCTTTTGGTGCAGCGGCTGTTATTGTAACAGCTTGTAAAAAAGACAAGAAAGATGGTGACGCAAATCCCGATGCAACTGAGCTTAAAGATTATTCTGTAAATCCATCTTTGGTAAAAACGCTGCCAGGTTTTGAAAATGTAAAGATCACAACTTTAATCAGCAGCGATGACGTGCTTTCAGGGTCACCTGGTTTTGTCTATGGTGCCCAGCCAGACGGAGCCGGCATGATGAAAGATCCTAACGGAGATGGATACATCATGGTTACAAACCACGAAATAATATTTTCAGTATCAAGGGTTTATCTGGATAAAAATCTAAAACCTGTGAAGGGTGAGTACATAGTAGATGCTAATGGTGGTAAGATGAGGCTATGTTCTGCTACACTTGCAACTCCTGATGAGCATGGCTTTCCGGCCCCGGTATTTTTGACCGCAGGTGAAACAGATGGCGAATCGTCCATTCACGCAATTAACCCGCTTGGACCAGTATCAGAAAAAAGTAATCCTGACCGAAAATTAGCGGCTCTTGGTAAATGCAGTGCGGAAAATGCCGTTCCGCTTCCTAAAGATGCTTATCCTGGAAAAACAGCCATTTTTATTGGTGAAGATGAAAGCACACGCCAGGGATTGGGTCAGGTGAATATGTACCTTTCCGGTAGTGCGGGCGATCTGAATAGTGGAAAGCTTTACATGCTGCGCAGAACCAATTTAAATATAGTAGAGACGGACATGGCAGTAAATTCTACTTACGATGTTGAATTTGTTGAATATGATAATGTAAGAGCGAGTACCGGTGCTGAGCTGGCGTCTCAAACCGTTGCTAAAAATGCCATCCAGTTTGCGCGTGTTGAGGATCTGGACTACGGTAAAGGTGATGCATCCGCAAACCGTACACTTTATTTTACTGCTACAGGAGTAAGCGGAGACCTGGTCAATCCAAAACCCGGACTGACTATGTGGGGCAGAGTCTATAAATTAGAGCTTGATGCGGCCAGTCCGTTAAAAGGTAAATTGACGCCACTTATTGATGGTGCAATAGATCCGGGCAACAGCATCGTAAATCCGGATAACCTGTGTGTAACCAAAAACTTTGTTTACATTCAGGAGGACGGTGACTCTTATTATACAAATAACAAGCATGATGGCAGGGTGTGGCAATATAACATCGCAACAAAAGCCATTAAGCCTATGATTGAAATGAACCACCGTCGTGATGATGCAGTTTTCAATGCCAAATACAATCCTTCTAATGACCGCAGGACCAGTTCATGGGAATATGGTGCAATGTATGATATTTCAGATTTAACAGGCAGGCCAAATACCATCGTACTGAACCTGCACCCGCATACCTGGACAAATGACAAGTTCCTTAATGCGGATGGGAGCAGTACTACTACAAATAAAGAAGGTGGTCAAACCATTATATTATCAGGCATAGAGCGATAATCGCTTACAGCTATAATAGAAAACCCTTTCCCGATTATAGGGAAAGGGTTTTTGATATTAAAAATAACTTATGTTTATAAAAACGCCCAAACTTACGCTCTTTATTTTCGCAACGGTTTTTTTTGCGTATTGCAGCCCAAAGAAAGATACGGAGCAGCCACTAGTGATGGTCAAACAGCTTTTGATTAAACAGACTGACTCTTTAGATCGTGGTCTGAACCAGTTGGTTGCTGCTGCCCATGCGGGGGATTCAAACCAGTTGAAGATGCAGTTCCTGAAAACCAGGAAGTTATTTAAGAAACTGGAATGGTTTTGTGAATATTATGCGCCCGGTGCCTCCAGAGAGATCAACGGGCCACCCCTGGTGGAGGTTGAAACGGAAGAAACCAAATCTTTTGAGCCCTCCGGCTTACAGGTAATAGAAGAGTTTGTTTATCCTTATATCCCTGCGGAGCATAAGAATTTAGAAAGGGAGCTCGCGTCTCTGCGATCAAGCCTGAGGAGATTTCGAGTTTTAGTTATGGAGACGGAAATGACTGAAGCACGTGTTTTTGATGCCTGCAAACTCGAGATTTTCAGGATTATTACTACGGGGATCACCGGATTTGATACGCCACTGTCGTATGCCGGTATAGACGAGGCTGCCACAAGTGTGAAGGCGGCAGGACAAGTACTCGGTCTTTTTGGCAGGAATAAAGATCTTAGCAAAATAATTGCTGAATCTGTGGATTATCTGAAGGAACACCCGGATTTTAACTCCTTTGACAGGATGGAGTTCATCAGAGATCACGCCAACCTCATCACAGAGGGAATCGTGAAATGGCAAAAGGAGCTGAACATTAAACCACTGGATACTGAACTCGCATTACGCAGAGATGCGACAAGTCTGTTCGGCAAAGATGTATTTAATATTAATCATTTTGTAAACAGTACTGAAGCTATGCCAACCCCGGACAAGCAGGCTCTTGGAAAGGCCCTGTTTAATGACCCGATAGTTTCCGGGTCTGTGCGTACCTGTCAAAGCTGCCACAAACCGGAACTTGCATTTACCGATGGTCTGGCCAAAAGTCAGGCACTTACATCGGGTAAATTCGTAAAAAGAAATGCGCCTACACTGCTTTATGCTGGCCTGCAAAACGCACAGTTCTACGACATGAGGTTCCAGACCCTGGAAAACCAGGCTATGGATGTCATCGCCAATAAAGATGAAATGCATGGATCTGTTGAAGATGCAGCTAAACGCCTGCAAAAAGATGAGCATTATTACACGCTGTTTAAAAAAGCCTTTCCAGCTATGGAAACTGAGATTAAGCCCAGGTTTGTGATGATCACGCTGGCCACCTATATCCGTTCCCTAACTCCTTTCAATTCCAGGTTTGACAAGTATATGCGGGGCGATGATAAGCAAATGAACCAAACCGAATTAAACGGGTTTAATTTGTTTACAGGTAAGGCGAAATGTGCCACCTGTCATTTTATGCCATTATTTAATGGTACAGCGGGACCTGTCTTTTCAAATACGGAGGGAGAAGTAATTGGCACATTGAAAGATCCTGATGCCAAAAATCCTGCAATTGACGAGGATGAGGGGCGTTATTTCTGGATAAAAATGGACGTACTTAAATATGCGTTCAAAACTCCAACGCTTAGAAATATTGGTAAAACAGCTCCATATATGCACAATGGGGCATATAAAACATTGAAACAGGTAATGGATTTGTATAATAAAGGAGGTGCTGCCGGAATGGGAATTCCTCTGGAAAACCAGACTTTATCTGGTGATCCCTTAAATCTTAGTAAAAAAGAGATCAGTGACATTATTTCGTTTTTAAAGACCCTTGATGACCAGTAACGCTGGCTTTGACAATTGTCTGTTGTTAACCCAAATTTAACCTGCAACTAATCTTGAACCCTTAGGTTTGAGAAAAAAATGTCCATGAAATACTTCGGCGGCATATTTATGTTGCTGTTAATAGGGTGCAGCAGCAATAACAAATCTATTAAAGTGAAGGGATCGGACACGGAAGTAAATCTTGCGGTGAACCTTGCTGAAAACTTCTATAAAATAAATGATGATTTTAGTGTGGCCATTTCTGGCGGCGGTTCCGGATTGGGTATCGCTTCTTTACTGAACGGGCAGGCTGATATTGCCAATTCTTCACGTCCGCTTAACGAAGAAGAGGACAGCTTATTTAAAGTGAAGGGGATTGATATCAAAACGGTAGTCTTTGCTGAAGATGCTACGGCATTCATTGTACAAAAGGATTTCCCTCTTGATTCTATTGATGTGGCAACCCTGACTAAGGTGCTGAGCGGCGAATACAAAAACTGGAAACCGGTTACGGGACAGGATGTCGCGGTGAATATTTACGGACGTCAGAGTAACTCCGGCACACAATCTTTCGTGAGGAAAAAGTTAAAAATAGAGTTTAGCCGCGATGCCAAGGAAATGAATGGGAATGCCCAGATCATGGAAGGTGTGAAGATGGATGTTTCAGGTATAGGATATGTGGGAGCCGGATACATCATGCATGACGGGGTCGATCAGCCAATAAAAGTCCTCAAGATCAGCAAAGAGAAAGGTGAAGCTGCGGTGTCTCCTCTGGACGAGGCGGCTATTACTGCTAAAAAATATTATTTTCAAAGACCGCTTTACCAGTTTATCCCTGTAAAATCATGGGACAAAGTTTCCGCCTTTATCGATTTTGAAAAAAGTCCTGCCGGACGCAAGTTAATACAGGCTTCGGGCTATTATATTATAGATTAATGTACCTCTATGAAATTAGCTGCAAGAGAAAAAATAGATAATGCTGTAAAACTGCTGTTCAGAACAACCGGATTATTGGTAATTGCCATCCTGGCCGGGATTTTCTTTATGCTCATCTGGAACTCAGTGGCATTTTTCCTGAAGGTCAAACCGCTGGATTTTATTACCGGTACACAATGGAATCCATCCGGCAGTAACGCTGAATATGGTATACTACCTTTACTGGTGAGCACGTGCCTGGTTACTCTGGGAGCAATGGCCATTGCCATCCCGTTAGGAATTGGTACCGCTGCCTTTTTATCTGAATATGCAGGTAAAAGACTAAAGAATATTTTAAAACCGGTTATTGAAATGCTGGCTGCTGTTCCTTCAGTGGCAATAGGATTTTTAGGTATAGTGGTCCTGGGACCCGGTATAGCAGATTTGACTGGCCAATCTAACGGATTAAATGCGTTAAACGGTGCAATTTTGCTTGCTGTTATGGCACTGCCCACCATTATCACGGTTACGGAAGATGCGCTGCATGGTGTACCGCAATCTTACAGGGAAGCTAGTTACGGCGTAGGCGCCAATAAATGGCAGACCCTGATCCGGGTGACCATTCCTGCCGCTGCTCCCGGAATCCTGGCTGCGGTAATGCTCGGAGTTGGAAGGGCAATAGGAGAGACCATGACCGTACTGATGGCTACAGGGAACGCTTCTGCTTTTCCAAAAGGCTTCTTTCATTCTGTACGCACCATTACTGCTACAATTGCCATTGAAATGGGGGAGGTGCCCTATCAGACCACGCATTATTACGCGCTGTTCGCCATTGCAGCGGTCTTATTCCTGATTACTTTGATGGTAAACCTGATCGGTGAATATTTTGTCAATAAATTTAGAAAATATCAGGCCGCATGATGAAAAAACTCACACCGCTAATTGAATGGGGCACTTTGCTGTTCTGCACAGGCATGGTCTGTTTTTTCCTGGTTGTTATACTCTGGGACCTGATCAGTAAAGGTGCGCCATCGCTGTCCTGGGAATTCGTGACTTCTCTGCCAAGGGATGGCATGACTAAGGGTGGCATCCTGCCTGCCATTATCGGAACGGTGCTTTTAACCCTGATCACAGCACTGGTTTCTGTTCCATTTGGAATCAGCTGCGCGATCTATCTGAATGAATATGCGAAGGATACCTGGCTGACCAGGCTGATCCGGGCTTCGATCCGTAATCTGGCAGGCGTACCTTCTATCATTTATGGTTTGTTTGGGCTGGCACTGTTTGTCCAGGGGTTGCAAATGGGCACATCATTGATCTCCGCCGGCCTGACATTGGGATTGTTGTCACTACCTTATGTGATCATTACGACTGAAGAGGCATTGCGAAGAATTCCTGCGAGTACCAGGGAAGCTGCGCTGGCAATAGGGGCTACCCAGTTTGAATCCATCCGTGATGTGGTATTGCCGTCCGCCTTGCCCGGCATATTGACCGGGGTGGTGCTCACACTTTCCAGGGCGGCTGGGGAAACTGCTCCAATATTGTTTACAGGGGTAGCGTTTTACATCAACAATCCGGCTGGCTTTTTAAACCAGGAGTTCATGTCGCTCCCTTACCATTTGTATATGTTGTCTACTCAGCACCAGGCGATTGAACAGGTTAGACCGCTTGCTTACGGCACAGCGCTTGTTTTAATCATCGTGGTATTCTTATTAAACCTCACTGCATTTTATGTGCGGTATAAACACAGTAAAGATGAATAAAGATCTGGTAAAATTATCTGCCCAGTCCGTTAACCTTTGGTTTGGCAGCAAGCAGGTACTAAAGAATATCAATATAGATTTTGCCCCAAATCAGGTCACTGCTTTGATCGGTCCCTCAGGGTGTGGGAAAAGCACTTTGCTGCGCGCGTTTAACCGCATGCATGACCTCTCTCCTGATGCACGGAGCGAAGGTAAACTAGCACTTGAGGGGCAAGATCTGTATGACGGGCACTTCTCTGCTACACAGGTGCGCAGACGCATCGGGATGGTTTTTCAAAAGGCAAACCCATTTCCAAAGAGCATTTATGAGAACATCAATTACGGCTTAAAAATCAATGACGTTCCAAAAGCAGAAAGGAAAGAGATCATTGAAAAAGCGCTTAAAGAAAGTTATATCTGGGAAGAGCTGAAAATGGAGCTGGAGAAACCGGCGACCAGGCTTTCCGGCGGACAGCAACAACGGTTGTGTATTGCCAGGGCGGTTGCGCTCAGGCCAGAGGTGATTCTGATGGATGAACCCTGCTCCGCGCTGGATCCTTTAAGCACGTTAAAGATTGAAGAGCTGATTGTTAAATTGAAAAAAGACTATACCATTGTGATCGTGACCCACAATATGCAGCAGGCACAGCGTGTTGCTGATAAAACGGTATTCATATACCTGGGAGAGGTAATCGAGGAAGGGGAAACAAAGGAACTGTTTAGCAATCCAAAAAATGAGCTGACAGGCAATTATGTTAAAGGGCGTTTCGGTTAGTATATAATCATAACATATTTTTAATGTTATGATATTGTTGTATAAAATTTGATTAGTTTTGTTGCGCATTGACCCGCCGTCAATGTAAAGATTAATTAATAAAAAGTATTGCAGAAGGCCGGTTTTAAAACCGGCCTTTCTTATTTTACGATCTACAAGCCCCACCTTAACAGAGACTTAACAAGCAATTTATTTTATCACTTGTATCTTTGAGAAAAAGTATGCGGGTTAGTAATTTATATATATTATTGCTTTTGGCTTTTTGCACAGGCTGCAGAAAAGATAACCCCCGGCCTAATTATCCTGCGGGCTCAAATGAACAGATCAATAGCTGGGTTTTGGATAGCATGAAAGTTTATTACTATTGGGCAAACAACCTGCCGGCCAGACCTGATCTGAAATTACAGCCTTCCGATTTTTTTACAGTGATAAAGAATCCGGCAGATCGTTTTTCATTGCTGCTTAATCCTGCAGACCTGCTAACCTATCGTCCTACACTTGTTTCTGCTTTCGGCCTGGATTTGGTTACTATAGAAAATTCTGGTAATATCCAGACATTAGTGCTATTGGTAGTACCGGGATCAGCAGCTTCCAGATCAGGTATAAAAAGGGGAGATGTTGTCAGCAATATCAACAATACCCAGGTCAATTCCGGAAATGCAGAAAAACTGGTCAGCGAGGCCATTATAAATGGCACATTAAGTCTTGTGGTAAACAACATGCCCGACCCGGTATTTCTTTCTTCTACCTATCCAGCTGAGAACCCCGTCTACACTTCACACGCATTTGAAAAAGGTAGCCAAAAGACAGGGTATATTTTTTTTAACAGTTTCAGATCTGGTAGCATCAGCCAGTTCAAAAGTATTTTTAGCAGCTTTAAAACCGCGAATGTCACGGAACTTATCCTTGATATGCGATATAATGTCGGGGGCGAAGTAAGTATTGCGGCTCTGCTTGCTGCCATCATTGCTCCTGTGAATGGAACGGATATCTTTATCGAATACAGGGGGAATGCAAAAGCAGGAACAAAACGGAGTAGTTTCGATAATGAATTGGTTTACATTTCCCAAAATGTTGCACAACTGGTTTCCTACAGGCTGCCACTGAGGCGCATTTATCTGCTCACAGGTAGGCATACAACTTCCTCAGCTGAACTATTTGCAAACTGTCTTTCACCTTATCTGCAAGTAATAAGGATGGGGGAAAAGACCCTTGGCAAGGATATGGCATCATTCGAGATACGGGATATGCGTAATCCAAAGCAAGTCACGAACTGGATCATTAACCCTCTGGTCTATAAACTTTACAACTCCAATAAACAAGGTGATTATTCAAATGGGTTAGCACCTGCAATTGCAATAAATGAACTGGAAAATCTCCCTCTCAAACCATTTGGGGATGAAACCGATCCGTTAATCGCTACAGCTTTAATGGATATATCAGGTAAACAGCCCCGCTTAGCGAAATCTTCAGGCGATAATGCTAAAGTAAAAATTACTATGGATACAAGGGATCAAATAGACCAGTTAAGTAATGTAAAGATTACAAAAAATAGTAAATCAACAATTGTTGAAAACAAGTGAAGATAAATTTCGCCTGTGTTAACACACAATTAATGATACTTTAATGCATCCGTCATAGCCAAAGGATTTCTTTGTTGAGATCTAAAGCCTATTGAAGTATGATTACCCACAACGCTATTCAACAATTCAAAGAAGGAAGTCCAGAAGCATTCAGAATAATTTATGACCAGTATAAAAAGCAGGTTATGAACTATTGTGTGACAATGGTTATTTCGAGAGAAAGTGCGGAAGAACTAGTGAATGACATTTTTCTTCATTTATATCAAAAGCGGGAATACCTGGATCCGGAAAGAGACATCAAGCCATACTTGTTTACCCTGGCGAGAAATAAAACCTTCAACTGGCTAAAGACAGCAGTGCAGAAAAAAAAGACCAGACAAAAGCTGGAGCTTGAATACCGTGCTGAATATCTTCAGCACCAGGATAGAAAAGTAGAAGCAGGTCTTGACCTGGAAAGACTAAAGGACGAGGTCAATAAAATGCCCCTGCAGCGCAGACTTATCTTCAAAATGTGTAAATTTCAGGAAATGACTTATTCGGAGGTAGCCGAGGCATTATCTCTTAAGCGGAAAACTGTTGAAAATCAGATGGGACTGGCAAATAAACAATTTTCGGAACTGGTTAATTCTGCAGATTATGTCTTTCTTATACTTCTTGTCGGATTTCTGCGATAAAAAAAATTTATTTCTTTTTGCTTGGGGGTGTTTGTCTTTGACTGCTTGTATATATAAGTAGAATGCCTGTTAAACTTTAGGGCAATCTGTGAATATGGACAATGCAAAGAAAAATGATTTAATAAAACGGTATATATCACGTCAACTCTCTCCTGATGAACTGGATGAGTTTTTTCTGCTGATGAAGCAGGGCGGTGCAGATTTTATGCCGGAAGTAGAAGATTTGCCGGATTTTAATTATGCAGATCCGGATATGGATATACCTGAAAGGATATTAAGAAAGGATGAACGAAGTAAGACCCGTTACCTGACAATTCGGAATGCTGCTGCGATAGCCGCCACAGTATTGTTAATTTTTGGTGGCACCAAAGCCTACCAGTTTTATTCCTGGCGTAAACTCACACAAACTTTCTCTACCATATCAGTTCCTAAAGGAATGATGAAAACCATCAGGCTCAGTGACAGCACAGAGGTGACTTTGACTTCGGGTTCCGTATTCAGATACCCGATGGCGTTTGACAGATCTTCAAGACGTGTGCGCTTACTGGAAGGAAATGCTTTCTTTCACGTAAAAAGAGACGTGGCTAAACCATTCACAGTCGAGTCCGGAACATTGCAGACTACTGCGCTCGGTACATCATTTACAGTGCAACGGTTTAGCAGGTATGGATATGAGAAAGTAAATCTTTATACCGGAAAGGTAAGGGTAAACAACACCGCTAATAGACAGGATTCAGTTATCCTTTACCCTGGCGAGGAAGTAAAATATGAACCCAGCAAGGGAAGAGCCGCTGTTGCACATTTTAATACTGCTGCTGATCCTGTAAAAGGAGGGGTGATGGTATTTGAAAAAATACCTTTCAATGAAGCTTTATACCATATCTCGTCATACTATGGGGTCACTTTCAGGTTTAACAAGGAAGCCTTTCGTAATAAACTCCTTACAGGAGAATACAATTTTCACCATGTAGAAGATGTCCTGCATTCACTGGCCTTTGTCTACCATTTAAAAATCAACAAAATTGATCATCAAAATTATTCCATAATGCAAAAAAAATAACGGTATCCATAGGATTGGAAAAAAATGGTGGAAGCACCGCTTGCAGGCGGTGCTTCCTGAAAAGTTCACCGGGTAGGACCGGATCACAAAAATCACAATTATCACTTATCACAATTACTTTAATAAATGACATTGAATGTTCAAAATTATGCAATTAAATCTACATAGCGTATTCACATCTCTTATCCCTAAATTATTTTCCTTCATTTTTACGACATTTATCATTCTGTATCTAGGTACCCCTCTTTTTGCCCAGGCATACGCTAAAATAACAGTGCCTGTAACAGTTAACCACCAGTCTGTAACTGCGGTAGATTTGCTTAATGAACTTAGAAACCAGACAAATTATAAATTTTCATTTGACCCAAACGAACTGGCAAATGTACGCCTTAACAATATCCGCGTTCAAAAAGGCCAGCTTGGAAATTTACTTCAGGAACTTACAGTTCAGGGTCTGCTTTTTGATCTGAGTGCGGATCTCATTTCTGTCACTTATAAAAAGCCTCTACCATCTTATTCACGACAGCAGTCTGGCCGCATATCAGGAAAAGTATTAGATGAGCGCGGGGAAACCCTTCCTGGAGCATCTATTAAAGTATTAGAGAACCAAAAGATGATGCAGAGCAGCGTGGACGGCAGTTATTCATTGAGCCTGCCTGCCGGTACTTATACTTTAGAAATCAGTTATATTTCCTACCAAACCCAGCGTATTACTGCTGTACTGGTAGCGGAAAGTAAGACAACACCTTTAAACATAGCTTTAAAAGTAGATTCTAAAGGATTAAAAGAGGTAGTGGTGAATGCCACTTATAAGCAGGCGTCAGTTGCAGGACTGTATGCAAGACAAAAAAATGCCGCCTCGGTAACCGATGGTATTTCGGCGGAACAAATTGCCCGCACACCTGATAATAATATGGGGCAGGTCCTCAGACGGGTGAGCGGAGTTACCACTGTCGATAACAAATACGTCGTGGTCCGGGGATTAAGTGAAAGATATAATCAGGCAATGATTGATGGCGTGGTACTGCCAAGTACGAACATGAATAAGCGTAACTTTTCTTTTGATGTGCTGCCGCAGGAATTGGTAAGTAATGTAGTAGTCAACAAAACCGCCACTCCGGACCTGTCTGCTGAGTTTTCCGGTGGACAGATCTCTGTCAACACACTCGATATTCCGGAGGAAGATTTTACAAGTATCAACATAGGTACTGGTTATAACAGCAGAAGTACCGGTAAAGATTTTTTGATGCTGGGAAACCGGGGCAAATACGATTATCTTGGATTTGATGACGGAGGAAGGAAGGAGCCTGAGGGGATTATTTCCTGGAAATTTCCTAATGGTGTCGATATTCCACCCCCAGGTTCTGCAGGTAATGCTGATCCGTTGATTCCCGGACAGGGTACGTTGTATAGCAGCCTCGATGCGGTTGCACAAAGCAAACGTTTAAATGCTGATGGTTTATCGATCAGCCGCTATCGCGCTCTTCCTCATCAAAATCTGCGTTTTGCTATGGGTCGCAGATATGATTTGAAGAATGGACTACGGGCCGGGTTTGCAGGTGGGGTCACTTACCGTAATCAGCAGAATATTGTAGACTTCAACAATGTACGTGGACAAGAGGGTGCGAGTATGAACAGAGGAGGCTCTAATTATATGGACAGTCTGGAAAACGGCAGTGGAAAATCCTATCGTTTTAACAGCACAATCGGTGCAGTGTTGAATCTTGGGCTGCAGGGGGAGATTTTCAAACTTGCTTTGAAAAATATGTATTCCCGTGTTTTCGATGACAATTTTAATGAAGCCTATCGGCTCACCCTCGGTTCTAGCAACGTGGGTAAAGTTCATGAAATGTTCCAGGAACCGCAGACCACGCAGGTTTGGCAGCACAAATTGGAAGGAGAGAATATTTTGAGTGCCACAGGGATCAAATTGGCTTACACAGGAGGCGTCACACGTATTGGACAACAGGTACAGGACCAGCGGAGATTGAAATATTTCCAAACAGCTGCGATAGGCGGAATCGAATATTTTCAAACACCAAACGTTTATAATCCTGGACGGCTTGATGGTGATTATGACTACAGGATATGGACAAATGTAAGGGAAACAGATTACAACTGGGGACTTTCCATGAGCCGCGATTTTGATCTTGGAAAAAGACAAAAAAATACCGTAAAGGTCGGTTACAGTGGCTGGGACAAACACCGTGCGTTGGGCGTGACCCGAATGATTCCCTACGGATTGCGTAACAGTTTCTTTTCCTTTGAACAGCCATATGAAACCATTCTCGATCCGGCGAATATCGGGATTGGGGAGGGAAAGGCCTATTATTATGCAGAAGGTTTGAATGGGCCCACTTTTGATGGCGCTATGAAAACCCATGCCTTTTACGTTATGCTGGATCAGAATTTTTTCAGCAAGCTTCGCCTGGTCTATGGCCTTAGGGCTGAACATTATAACCTGGGCAACCGCCAGGAAGAATTTCTCAAACGGCAATTTGGAGCAATCCCTGATTACTTTACTTTATTTAGCACTACAGGAGAGAAAAACTGGCGGATACTTCCTTCAGCTAACATGACCTACAGCCTTACTTCACAAATGAATTTTCGGGCTGCCTATTCTAAAACGGCTATTCGTCCGGATTTCCGTGAGACCGCCTACTTTGGTTTTTATGATTATGAGCTGGATGCCAACATTTCCGGCAGGCAACTGGTTTCCACAATTGTTGACAATATGGACCTGCGGTATGAATGGTACCCTTCGGCAGGAGAAATCATTTCTGTATCCGGATTTTATAAAAGACTTGACAATCCCATTGAGTTGGTATTTGCGCAAGCAGGACAGTACCGTTTTCAAAATCAACACAACGCCAGGAATTATGGGTTGGAAATGGAAATCCGTAAGTCGTTGGGTTTTATTGCCGATAAACAATGGCTCAGCAATCTTACAATATTTGGCAACGGGACGCTGATCAAATCAAAAGTAGAGGTACAAACACAGCCTTTGCCCGGCGATAATGAGGAAGTCCGTCGCTTGCCTTCACAGGATAGGCCGCTATATGGTCAGGCACCCTGGATCATTAATGCAGGCCTTACATATCAGGGCAATATTCTTGGGATAACGGCCAGTTACAATCGTTCAGGGGAACGGAGCAACACCATTGATCTTGATCCTAATAAGGTGGAATATGAACAAGGGCGCAGCCTATTGGATGTACAAATAAGTGCACAGCTCCTGAACAAAAAGGCAGAGCTAAAACTGAATATAGCAAACTTGTTCGACGAATATATCCTTTTCTATCAGAATTTGTCTGCTTTTGAAGAAACAGAACGTGATGCAGGCGGAAATCCTGGTTATAAACTCATCAATGGCACAACTGCCTATGAGAGGGATAAAGGCGACCGGGTGACTTATCGTGCTAAAACCGGACGTACCGCCAGTTTATCATTCACCTATAAATTTTAACAATTGAATTTTCCAACGGCAATAATGCAACAACATACTTTTATTAATTAATCATCCCAATTATGAAGAAAATCTTCAAACAATCAGCTTTAATCCTGGGGATTGGAGCAATGACACTCGTAGGGTGTAAAAAAGATTCCGATCAATCAGGAAACTTTAACAAAGCCGCTAACGCTGGCTCGATGACAAATGGCCGTCCATGTGAATCCATTCCTGTTGACGCAAACGGAATTATTACTGTTAGCTCATTGGACAATGACCACAACTGGAAACTTGACGGTGTGGCCTATGTTGCCCCTGGTAACACTTTGACTATTGAGCAGGGAGCAGTGATTGTTACAGGTGCTACAAAGACCTATAACGATCCACTGTTCGGCCCTCAGACGTTGGCGGGCGTACTGGTTGTACCGGTAGGTGCAAAGATAGAGGCGATAGGTACTGCCAGCGAGCCTATTATTTTCACTACCCCGCAAAGAGCAGGATGCAGTGGGGCCGGATGTAATATTGCCGGTAATTTTGGTGGTGTGGTTATTCTTGGTGATGCCACTATTAACCAGGGACCGACCCGTATTGAAGGTGTTCCGCAACCAGCAGGTGCTTCCCTTCTTTATGGCGGATCTGATGATACTGATGATTCTGGTACATTAAGGTATGTACGTATTGAATTCCCGGGGTATCGTTTGGACGCAGACAACGAAATCAATGGCTTAACTTTAGGCGGAGTTGGAAGCGGTACAGAATTGTCTAATATTCAAGTATCTTACAGTGCTGATGATTCTTTTGAGTTCTTTGGAGGTACGGTAAATGCTGATCACCTGGTTGCCCTGGCCAGTGATGATGACGATTTTGACTTTGACCTGGGTTACAAAGGTACCATCAATTTTGCCCTTGGACTGAAAAATCCTAATTCTACTCACAGCACAAGCGGCGGAAGTTCTGATTCTAATGGTATTGAGTCTGACAACAACGCAGGCGGCTCTACGACAACTGTTATCACCAAACCGGTATTGCGTCACTTTACCTTGTTGGGTTATGCTACAAGTGGCAGTACAACTCTGGCAAATGGCAATCGCTGGAGAAGAGCTACAGGATTGGATATACAACAGTCAGTTATCGCAGGTTTTCCAACCGGTGCAGTTTTCCAGAATATAACTGCTGCAGGCTCGGTATTTGATGATAACATTGTTCACGCTTATACAACTATATCTTCAAATATAGGCGGTAATCCTGCGACTTTCAGCATCCTTCCAGCAGAGCAAAGCACTGCAGCTACTGCTAACAGTTACTTGTTGCTGGGCCCTGCACTTGGAAGCGCACCATTTTTAACCTGCGCTAACAGCAGCACTTATAATCCTGCACATTTAATTCCAAGGACAGGTTCTCCTGCATTTGGAACAGCAACTACTTTTAAAGGTGCATTCCAGCCTGGCGTAACAGCATGGACTGCTACCTGGACTGATTTTAATCCTGGTTTCTGCTGCAACTAAGCTTATTGTCTCAGCAATTATATTTTAACAATCGCGATGGTGCCGTCATTGGCACCATCGTATTTAAATCAAACATTAAAAAATGAGAAGATATTTTTACTCAATAATATTTTTACTAGCTGTAGTGGGCCTCTCTTCATGTAAAAAACTGGATTACGACAAGAGTTTTACCAAGTTTGTCGATGTATACTTTAAAAATAATGCGGCACTTGCCGGTAACTTGGGTGTCAAGTATGCCGGGAAGACTATTGATTGGGAATCTGACGGCAAGATCAAAGTTGTGGAGGGAGAAGGAACTTTTGAATTCTATGATAAACGTTCGGGATCTGTGCTGGGAAATAAAACGATAACTGTAACGGCATCTCAGGTGGAAGAATTTATTGTCTTTCAGCCTAATGAAAATGATCCAGTTGCTATACTAGATCCGGATGCCCAGGCAAAGGAGCCTGTGCCTGGGCAGGACTTTATGAAAATTAAAGTGGCCAACTACTCAACTGACTTACTTCCTTATGAAAAAACAGATGTGGTTGTAATTGGCATAACCAGTGCTTTTGAATTTGTAACTCTGGCAACTATTGAATCTGTTGGCCAAAATCTGGACCAGGAAACCTACCATTTAATTCCGACCGGTGGCAGCGATGTCATTGCCTGGACTTTCTCATTTGTAGAACATGGAACCAATACGAAGTTAAAAAATGCTGCGGGAGAAGATTATATAAATGTGAATAGCTTTTTATACCCTGATGAAATACAACCGAGACCGGAAAAGAATATTTATACCATATATTTTAACCCGGTTGTAAGATCAGAAGATCCTATCTTTCTTAAATTGAATGATATTTATTACGATATTCAGCCCACTGTTTTGTTTGCGGATTAAGCCCAATTATTAATTCAGGTAACTTTCGAGTGGGGTTTTATAGAAATGGCTTATGAGGTTACGGGTTGATCATATAAGATGTTCAAAAGAGTTGTTCAGACCTTTTGAATATTTTTTTGTTGATTAATTATAAGATACTGGTTAATTCCTTAACATATTGTTAATGTGAACTAGCTAGTTTTGTGCCGATGAAAGCAACTGCAGATAATGAATTGTTTGAATTGATTAAGCAGTCAAGCTATCCAGCCTTTACTGAGCTTTATCAGCGTCACTGGAAGTATATTTATAGTATCGCCTACAGAAAAATAGCAGATAAAGACGATGCTTTTGATCTGACCCAAAATGTCTTTATGGAGTTCTATGATAAGCGGGAAAAGCTGGTTATCAATATACCAGTAAGAAATTTTCTTCGCACGGCGATGATTTACAAGCTTTCTAATTATTTTCGTACCCGTGGCTTTCAGGAAAAACACTATCAGAATTTTCAGCAGTTCCTCAGCCAGGTCCAGGAATCAGATACTTCTTTTGATACGTTGGCCACTAAAGAAGCTGAGATGGAATTTGAAGAAATGGTCGAACTGGTTTATCAGACCATTGAGGAGATGCCCGACCGGATGAAAGAAATCTTCCTGATGAGCCGGACTGAGAAGTATTCCATTACCGAAATCGCAGATCAACTCGGGCTTTCATCCCAAACTGTAAAAAACCAGGTCAGTAAAGCGCTTATCCGGATTAGAACAGCGACTGCGGAACATAAGCTCCCGGTAACACAGATGATGATTTTGGTGTGGTTAACACAATCTTAACGAATAATTAACGATTTGTTTGTGGTACTTTTTGCGTTCTGTGTTTAATGTATATGAATGCAGAACAGAAAAAAACTTACCGCCTCTTTCAGAAGATCATTTCTTAAGGGCGCAGACAACAGGGAAAGAAGTCTTTTTGCCCGCTGGTTTATCCAGCTTGATCTTTCCGGAGGCCAGATATTCCGCGACCAGTTGGAAGAGCAGGAAATAGAAAAGAAGATGGAGCAGAATCTCCGTGATCATTTCTTTCACCAAACCACGCGTAAAAAAATATTCCACTTGCCTTCCTGGTTGCCGGCTGCAACAGCAGCGGTATTGATCATCATAGCCGGTATTTTGTGGCTTATCCCAAACCACAAGACCGACCGGCGGGTAATTTTTGCAGAATCTTTTACCGGTATTGGTGAGCGCAAGATCATCTCACTTTCAGACGGCTCGAAAATAACCCTGAACAATGCCAGCCATATAAAATTTCCGCAGGTCTTTTCCGATAGCCTCCGTGAAGTTTTTCTTGAAGGTGAGGCATTTTTTGAAATAGCCCATAATGAAAGAAAGCCATTTGTGGTAAGGGCGGGTAAACTGAATATCCAGGTTTTAGGAACTTCTTTTAATGTCCGTCATTATAAATCTGACAGACTGATTGATGTGGTGGTGGCTACAGGAAAAGTAGGTGTTCATGCAGGTAACACTAAAAAAACCTGGATGCTTACTCCGGGAAACCAGCTGGCTTATGATCCGTTAACGGGTAAGGTAGAGGAACGCATGGTTGCTGTTGCTGATTTTACCGGCTGGCAAAAAGGCGAGCTGGTATTTAAGAATGAAAAACTGGAAGACATTTTCAAACGACTGGAGAGATGGTATGACGTGAAAATAACGATCAAAACCCTTTCCTTAAAAAACAAGCGGATCAGCCTGAAACAGAAAAATGAAAGCCTGCAGACTGTGCTGAAGATGCTTGGAATGGCTGGTGGATTTAAATATCAGATCAAAGAGAAGACCGTGCTGGTCTGGTAATAAAATGAAGATGACCGTTGGACTTTAATAAGGAAGGATACTATGAGATAATCGAAATACAGCCCATTTAACATTGAAAGAAGGAACGGAGGCATCTCAACTCCTCCGCTCCGGTAAGCTTTCATAATCATTGAGTACGAACAAAATAATCATTTAAAAAAAGCTATGCACAATTCTACAAAAAGAAGTGTAATTAAACTATTATATTTTATGTCGAGATTAACTTTTCTGGTAGCCGTAATCACGATGACCCTTACAGGGGTGATCCTGGCATCCGGTGTTAAATCTCAGAGCCTCAAAGAGGTCAAAGTTTCGGTGAATACAAGGGGTAGTGTTCTCAGGGAAATCCTGGCAGACCTTGAAACGAAATCGGGTTTTAGTTTTGTTTATTCAGAGGAGATCGGGAATATTTCCAATATCCATTTATCCGGTAAGACATCAACACTATACGACGTCTTAATGGAAATTTCCCGGCAAAAAGGATTACGGTTCAACCAGGAAAGTTATCTTGTCGCGGTGGTAAACGCACCACCCCCGCCAAAGCCACCGACCGGCTCAATAAAAGGCAGGATTGTAGAATTTGAAACCTCGCAGCCCCTGCCCGGAACGTCCGTCTTAATTCTGGAGCTGAATAAAGGCCTGCAAGCCGATAATGAGGGATATTATAAGATCAGTGCTGTTCCGCCCGGAAAATATACCCTGCAGGTTTCCTTTATTAGCTACAGAACTGAAAAAATTACTGTAGAGATAAAGGAAGGTAAGGAATCTCTGTATGACGTAAAACTGCAGGGTTCTAATGCGCTGAATGAGGTCGTTATCAAAAGCAGACAGGCTTTTAGCAAAAATCCGGTATCTTTTACCAATGACAGGGAACTGGTCCGGGAACTAAAATCTGCCAAATCAGTTGTTTCAGGGATCTCAAACGAGCAGATCATCAAATCAGCCGACCGGAACGCCGCCGAAGTGGTTAAACGGATTTCGGGGGTGACAGTTACTGACGAGCGTTTCATCGTAGTCCGGGGAATGAACCAGCGTTATAACCAGACCTATCTGAATGGCAACATTGCGCCCTCAACCGAACTGTACAGCCGTGCTTTTGCTTACGATCTGCTGCCCAGCCCCATTATTGACCGTATCCTAATCTATAAATCACCTGCTGCTGACCTTTTTGGTGATGTAGCCGGTGGTTCTGTTAAAATATTTACAAAGAATGCCAAACCCGTCAGGCATCTTGACATAGGCGTTCAGACCGCTTATCGTGAAAACGTGACATTTAAGCAGGGCTTAAGCTACAAAGGTGGTAAACTGGACTGGCTTGGTTTTGATGACGGCACGCGTAAGCTATCATCTGTAATTCCAAACTTCGGTAATGCTTATGGTAAAGAGAAAGTCCCCCAGCAGCAATTTGTAAATGCCTTTAACGGCGACATGACTCTGGGAGCTAAGAAAGCAGACCCGGATCTTCAGGTGTTCGGGAATTTTTTTGATAATTTCCGAATAGGCAATGCCCGTCTGTATAATTTCACATCGTTTAATTATACCCGGGAAAATCGCATACAACACGTTTACCGCCAAACCGGTAACCTGTATTCCAAGAGTTTTGATCAGCTGAATGAACGGAATACCCTCGCACAGGCAGATCAGTCAGTGCAACTCGGCAGGGTAAATCTGATGGAAACATTGAAACTTAAACTCAACAGGGATAACAATTTGGAGTTTCGTAATTTTTTTCTGAACGAAGGACGTAAAAATACTTCCTCGACCGTGACTATGCCAAATGACCTTCCTTCTGTTGATGCCTTTCAGCAAATAAGGACTAAGGATGTTTTGGAGTCGTTTGAGCAGCGTACTTTGTATTCGGGTAATCTAAGCGGTGAGCACCAGTCAGATACACTTAAAAAACATCATCTGCAATGGAACCTGGGGTACAACGCTTACAAACAAAACCTACCGGATCAAAGGGGAATCAGGTTCATTGGTCAAAATGGTGAATTGTCGAGCGCGGGAAGCAATACAAACGATTATACCGATAATTTCCTGGGAATGATCAACCGCATATACCTTGTTAATGATGAAAAAAACTACAATGGTTCGGTTGATTATACTTTTACGCTAAACCCAGCGGTTCAGTTTAAAGCAGGCACCTATCAATTGTTTAAAAACAGGAATGTTGACCGCAGGTTTTTCAAGGTAAACCGTGCGGGTCTCGAAGGGGTTAATATTACTGAAAACTCACCTTCCGGTATTCATGATAATTTTGGGATGAGCAATCCGAACCTGATCCGTTTTACCGAAAGGGACATGGCCCGGGTCTGGTCTGATGAATTTTTCAGATCTGACAACACGGGACTGGCACTTTATGATGCGACGCTGCCCAGTGATGGTTATGTTGCAAGTGAAAGAAACAATACTTTTTACCTGATGGGAGACGTAAGCCTGCTATCTAAAAAGCTGAATATAAACGGGGGCGCGCGTATGGAGAATGATGAACAGAAATTATCTGCTGTTATAGTTGACAACGGCGGGCTTTTTACCCCGATCCTAATTAAAAAACCTAAGACATCATGGCTTCCTTCTGTAAATGCTTCGTATTCAATTACCGATTCGCTGGTCATTATACGGGGTGGTTACGGTAAAACAGTCAACAGACCCGAGTTTAGGGAGATCTCTCCTTTTACTGATTATGATTTTATCAATAACGAGGAGATCAGCGGAAACACAAACCTGGTAACAGCTGAGATCAATAACTATGATCTCAGGTTTGAACTTTATCCGCGCCGAAATCCTAATGAATTTATAAATGTCGGTGTTTTTTATAAAGAATTAAAAAATCCCATCGAAAGGATACAGCGCTCACAATCTGCTTTTGCTTCGGCAAACGGCAACCTGACAAATATCAGTTTTCAGAATGCTGACAAAGCAATGGTATATGGGGCTGAAGCCGAAATAAGGAAAAGTTTATCCTTTATTCCCGGTAATGTTTTTCGCAATCTGTCTGTGGTCGTTAACGGGGCAATCATCAAAAGTAAAGCCAGCCGTGCTGAAGTTGAAAATGCAACCGGATTTAATAGTGAATTTAAAGACCGGCCTTTACAGGGACAGGCTCCGTATGTGTTTAACGCAGGTCTTTTTTACGAAAATCTGGCCTGGGGTACAAAAATGTCTGTGATGTATAATGTCTCGGGGCCAACTTTGTATGCGATCTCTGTGAACTCGACTAAAGATGCCAGTGGAAATGACAACGGCTCGATAGCGCAAAAAATTACAAGGCCTAATTTGCTGGAGCTGCCCCGGAATTTGCTCGATTTTTCATTGTCCCAACGGGTAATTAAATCACTCAATGCAAGACTAAATATACAAAACCTGTTAAACCAGTCATTCCGGATTGCCGAAGATCAAAATTACGATCAAAAATACACAGCTGAAAAAACAGTGGAGGGTACTACCTTATCCGGTGCCAAAGACACAAAATATGCAGGGGATAACATTTTCAGAAGCTATAATACCAACCGGTATTTTATCCTTTCACTTAACTATTCATTTTAAAAATAAAGAAATGAAGTATAAAAAATATATTAAGAATATCGGGTTTATTGTCGTTGCCATTGTTGCGGCAGCCGCATGTAAAAAGGTGGAAAAAAACGATGAATTTTTAAGGGCGATACCCTCAGTAACCACATCAGCTACCTTAATAAAAAAGGATGGCAGTATTTTACCGTATACTTATCCTTTTATTACATCCACCAAATCTACTGCTACTGTTGCCCTGGTTGGTGATACGATTACAATTGTTGGGTATTTAGGCGGGCCTGATGCGACAATCGAAGTTAAAGTTGGTGATGTTATCGTGCCTGTTTTCAACAGGACACAATATGAAAGCCAGATATCCCAGACAAAGGAAAAAACTACGCTTGATTTTTTGCAATTTGTCATATCTAAAGATCTTACCACAGGGAATAACATAGCTGTTAATATTACTGTAAACGGGCGGAGCATTATTGCGCCATCAATAATTATAGGTGAGTTTACAGACATCCCGAGTTCTACGGATACTACACTGGTCGTTGAGCAGATCGCAGAGTGGCTACCTGCCAGTACTGCTCCCTACAATGGAGGAAATTTGTGGGTCGCCGGCACGGTTACTCAGAATGGAAACATCTATTTTTTAAATGCCCAGGGAATATTTAGGATCAATGCCACCGGCAGTTTGGAGCAGATTATTGCGAATGGTGCAAGTATAACCCCCGATGGGGGGGCGGCATTCACTATTTCAAGCCTCGTTGGTATGACTGTCGACATCGATGAAAAAGTACTTTATTGCTCGGCATCAGTAACAGAGCCAGGGCCGGACAACGGCAACTATTATTTTACGAGACTATGCAGAATGGATCTTCCCGGCAATCAGATCACAGTGCTTAACCGCTCTGTCTTTCAGCGGTTAAGGTCTTTTTATAAGCGTGCAGCCAATCTGACAGATATACTCTATGATCCGACACTGAATTATCTTCCGGCACAGGGCAGTACGTCTGATGTTAAAATGGCGCTTACAAACTTGAAACTGACGGTCGACGGTACTTTGTATGCCATCAATCAAGTTTACAATACCAGCATTACGCCTAAAAGTAACATTAAACTTCCGATGTTTAAAGATCCTGAATATTATGTAGGGCGTGATTCAATCAATGCGGGTACCTGGTTCAATGCACTTAAAGCGGGAGGTTCAGTGAATAACGGTATGGGGAATTTTGTTCAGATCAGGAACGGAAATCTAAGGTCATTATTCAGGGCCAATACCACTAGGCCGGTTCCTGCAAGTGCCATAAAGAATATTTCTGCTGACTATCAGTTAGGGACTGATAACAGGACTTTGTACCAGACCACAGGCCTGAGTATTGAAAAGACCACGCTTGATGACCTGGAATCACAGTCCATATTGTCAAGCTTTGAAGGCCCCTTCAGTTTTTCAGGGCAGGACCAAAGCACTATAACCGGATTGCCAAATACACCTTCCCTTAGCTTTGGATCTGGAGGATTTGGTGGGGGATCAAATAATTTCCCGGCCTACGCAGTTTTGTCCAATAATAATATAATCCTGTTTCCAACTACTGCTTTGAGGCTATCTGTTTTAGGCGTCGATGCAATAAAAAATAACGCATACGTGTTTGCAGGTACAGAAAAAGGGCTAATGCCACCTGATAATCTCGTAGTTGCCGGTCAGGATAAAGGTACCGGACCAGCCAAATGGGTGAATTTTAGACCTAAAAATGGCAGCAGTACGTTCTTCATAGGCTTTGACCGTAACAATAATATCTATTTCGGCAAGCACTATAAGACTGGCGTGGGTGCTACTACCCAGTATGATCCTTTAAAAATTTACGTGATTAAAAAACCTTAAGATATGTTTAAGAATATACATTTAACTGTTTTATCAGTTGTGCTTATCTGCTTGGCAGCTTGTCACAAAACTGAATTTAACAGCGAAGGCAGTGAAACTGCAAAGGTAAGCTTTTATAATGCCTCCAATAAAATTGATTCGGTTCTTACCGCGGCTAAAACAACTGTAAAAATTGTTTTGCCGCTTAGTTTACAGAGTGGTCAGCATAGCGCTCCGCTGGTCGGCAACCTGCTGCCTTTTTTCCAGGGAGGATCAGGGGTAATCCATGAATTTCCCGGAACCAGCAATCTAAACGCTGTTCCCTGGATGGTATTTGAAGATTATAGTGCAGGTGTTTATCAATCAGACCTGCATGCTGACGGCCTGGCTTCGCCGATTTTGTTCTCCTTTAATATGCAGGTGATGAAGAATAACCACAATACCTATTTTTTATCTGATAGCGCGGGCAATTACAAGACTACAGCAGTTACGCATCTGGACAGAGCACAGGCCGGAAAGATTCGCTTCCGTTTTATACAGCTCAGCCCGGATGCAGATTCATTAAACCTGCACATCAACACAGTATTGCAGGCCGGTAAATTTCAAAATATGTCTTATCGTAAAATTTCAGATTATATAGAATATGACATGCCTAAAGATTCGCTTTTGCGTCTCAGGTTGTTTAATGGAAGCGATTCCTTAAATATAACTGCCCGGAGAGATTTGACGGTGCAGCCGGGAAGCAGCTATTTTCTGATTTACAAGGGCTACAGCAAGGACCATGATGCAGGAAAATTTGGCAGGGATGAAGCGATTATCCGAAATGCTGCGCTGGACGTTAGAAAAATCGAATAACAGGATTGCAAAGAATATTGTATTTAATCATCAGGCAGGTTTGAAAACCTGCCTTTTTTAAATCCAGAGCATCTCGTCTTCTGAGGACCGATTTATGGTCTGAATATTCCGGAACAAATAGACGATCGGCGCTATTAAAGCGATTACCATAATAACAATTAAAACGGTGTTTACTTTCATATTTAAAATCTATTACAAAAAGCCCTGACATCCATCACGGCTTTTTATTATCAACTAAACCTATAAATACTAACCAAATATTTATGATGCAAAGCTAGAGCCCTTTTATTAAACCAATGTTAAATAATCAATACATATTATCCTGATTAATAACATAACATGATTCGCCCTTTAATTTAAAACCAATAGACTTTCTTTGTCCCCAACTAGTGAATTAAGGATTTAATATGAAAAAAACAGCGATTCAGGTCAACTCAGATCTGCAAAAATTCATTGAGAAGTTTGAGCCGAACAAATTTAAACTGATGGCGAAGGGAATTGAAATCAGAGGCATTAACGACATGCACAGAAACATAGTCCAGGCGAAGGACCTGATCGAAAGGCTGGAACTCAACCTGATTGTTTCGCACAATGCCGAAATGCTCAGTTACGGCGGTTTCGAAGTTAATGTCCTTTAGAACGAAAAAAAGATATTAAACAAAAGAGCCCTGTTCAATTTGAGCAGGGCTCTTTTGTGTTAAAAGAAAAACAGAGCCAACACTTTTCAATGAAAAATAGAGCCGTTATTACTAGCTTTGCTTGTGAATTGTCAGCTGAAAAATGAAACTATCGCTTACAGACGCGACTTCTGGTGGTCATCTGCTGCTGCTGAACGACGGCCAATATTTCGACCGTTTTTTTTATGGCAGGGATGGCGCTAATAAATATTTCTCAATGGTCTGGAACCGCGGGGAGCAGCAAACCGTTACCATTGACGGGGAGCCAATTGTTTTTCCGCATCAAACTATACTGCCATTGATGTTCAATCAGTCTTTTTCCTTTGAACGAACCTCGGATTTGACAGCCTGGCAGTTTAACAGGGAATTTTATTGCATCATTGACCATGACTCGGAAGTGAGCTGCGTTGGATTTCTGTTTGGGCTCGGCACAAATCTGTTTATTAAGCTGGATGATGCTTCGCAGCAAAAGATGGAATTGCTGCTCAATATGTTTGTTTCTGAAATGAACACACCGGACAATGTACAGAATGATATGCTGGTGATGCTGCTGAAAAGACTGATCATTACAGTGACTCAACTGGCCAAATCTGAATATATTCCTGACCAGCGGCAAAATAACGAAAGGTTCAACATGATCCGAAAATTCAATCTCCTGGTAGAAGGTAATTTTCACAATGAGCATTCGGTCAATTTCTATGCACAGAAGCTCAATAAGTCACCAAAGACCCTTTCAAACCTTTTCGCCTTGTTCAACCAGAAAAGTCCGATTCAGATGATCCAGGAACGCATCATTATTGAAGCAAAGCGTCTTTTGTACTATACAGACAAATCTGTCAAGGAGATTACCTATGAGCTGGGCTTTGAAGATCCGGCCTATTTCTGCAATTTCTTCAAAAGACATACTTCTTATCCGCCTCTTGCCTATAGAAACAAGAAGGAAAAAACGGAAAGGGAAAAAATTACAATCTCTGGGGAATAATCCCTATTATTCCGGCCTCTGTTTCAGGCCATCTTTGTATCGTTGACACAAACAAAACATCAACAGCAAAGAAAATGAAAACTCTAAATCTAAAAAACAAAATCAAAGGTGGCGTTTTAGCTACAACAGTAGTATTAACTACAATTGCTGGTCAGGTAAATCAAGCTCAAGCTCAATCGGTTAAAAATGTAGTGCTTGTTCACGGCGCTTTTGCAGACGGGTCGGGATATAAAGCGCTTTATACCGTGCTTACAAAAAAAGGATATCATGTGACTGTCGTGCAAAACCCATTGACTTCGCTGGAAGATGATGTAAAGGCAACCCAGGTAGCTTTGGACAAACAGGACGGACCGGCCATATTGGTGGGACATTCCTGGGGAGGTGCGGTGATTACCGAAGCTGGGAACCATCCTAAGGTAGCTGCTCTTGTATATATCGCTGCTTTTCAGCCTGACAATGGTGAGTCTGCCCTGCAATGGCTGCAGACAGCGCCTCCGGTTCCTGAAAACGGTGTTCTGCCTCCGGATGATAAAGGCATCGTATACTATGATCAGGCAAAATATCACGCGGGATTTTGCGCTGACATCAGCAAAGAGGAAGCGGATTTCATGTATGCTTCGCAAGGGGCCTTTTATGCCAAAGGTTTTGTATCGCCCATCACCCACGCCGCATGGAGAGATAAACCGGCTTATGCCCTGGTTGCTACTGAAGACAAAAGTATTGCTCCCGAAATTCAGCGTGCGATGTACAAACGCTCCAATACAAGAGTGACAGAGGTCAAAGGAAGCCACGTGATATTTATGTCGCAGCCTGAAAAAGTAGCAGCGGTTGTTATTGGAGCCGCAGAGAAGGCAGCTCAGAAGAAATAACTGTACTTGCATTTCGTAAACTTAAAAAGCCGGTGTTTTGCCAGAGTCGCGAACACCGGCTTTTTGGCATTAAGGGTAATTTATCTACTGACATGCGCAAAGTAAATCCTTTACAAAAGGTTAATCATATATTTTAACGCTGAATGGAAATTAATAATTATCATTGGCCCAGTTTTACTAACTTAGTATAGAGGGATTATTTATAATGGCTGCTTATAGCGCATTTACTGATCGGCAACTGACTGAATTGCTACGGACGGGCGATCGTGCGGCCTATACTGAGATCTATCACCGGTACAAAAGACTCCTTTACATTTTTGCATTTAAGCGTCTTGGCGACAAAGAAGAAGTCAATGATTTGCTTCATGATCTTTTTCTCAGCATATGGATGAAGCACGAGGAAATGCAACTGGAATATGCCTTGTCGACTTATTTGTATAACAGTACACGCAACCGGATCATCAACTTTGTAGCACACAAGCAGGTCAGTGCCAAATACACCGAGAGTTTTAAGCTTTACAATGAAACGGAGCACAATACTACAGACCATCTGCTGCGGCACAATGAACTTTCTGCACTGATAGACCAGGAAATAGCAGCTTTGCCCAAGAAAATGAGGCAGGTTTTTGAACTGAGCAGGAAGACCAATTATACCAGGAAACAGATTGCGGAAGAGCTTGGCCTTTCAGAAGAAACCGTAAAAAGTCATATGCACCATGCCATAAAAATACTCAAAGTAAGGTTTGGACCGCTGCTCGTGTTGAGTATACTGATGAATATATAACAAGGTATCTACAGGCTGGCCGCATATAATTTACTGTATTGTTTCAATACAGTTTGCCAGTTTTTTCCAAACTCTACATTCATCATCCTGCCATCAGGGGCGATCAGTATTTTGGAAGGGAAGCCTCTGATCTTAAAGTCCTTTTCAACCACTCCCTCTGAAACCGCTACGGGTATCGTAAACTTGTTGGCTTCCAGATATGCCCTTACACTTTTCTCACTATCACTGCAAGCGATGCTCAAAAATTCTACCCCTTCATGTTTTCCTGCCGCTACTTCCCCGCTAAATTTATTAACTTCCGGCATTTCAGCCCTGCATGGCCCGCACCAGGTACCCCAAAAGTCGAGCACCACCCACTTTCCTTTAAAACTGTCCAGCGAATACTTTTTTCCGTCTATCGTGGTTAGCTTAAAGGCAGGTGCGGCTCTCCAGCTTCCCAGTATATTATTTACAAAAAACTTGTTAAAGTCCTTGTCTGGAAATCGCCTGGTATACAGTTCCTGCATTTCCTGTACGTTATCGGGCTCCGCATTGATATGTTCACCAAATACAGCAAGTGCCTGCTGCTCATTCCCGTTAGCCATCAGTTTATCGATGAACTCTTGTCTGTATGTTTCCTGGTTTTTTATAAATACCCGGTCATAAAAACTGGAATAAGCCTTTTCTTTGGGTGTTTTGGGAGAATATTGCGCTGATTTAGACAAAAAGCTCATTGCATCCGCTGCGCCTGCGGCTTCGGCCTGTTTGTATTTGAAGTAATAAGCGCCTGCGAGCATGTTCTGCTCTGCATACCGGTTTACATTCAAAGTATCAGCAGCATACCTTTCTGTCCTGGCGATTGTTTTGTTCAGTAAGCTATCGGCCTCAACTGTTTTTTTTGCGTCCAGAAGCATCTTGTATACCAATAGAGCATACCTGCTGCCATTGCCGCTTTTCATTTCCTCATCGCTCATTTTTTCAAAAGCAGTGGTCGTCGACAACAGCAGAGGTATATTTTCCTTTTCAGTTCTTGCTTTAGCCCATAGGTACAAAGGATTTGTTTTTAGTTGGTATAGTGGGTCTTTTGTATTGTGAAAAAGTTCTGCCAGTTCATAGTGTTCTTTGCGTCTGGCCGTTTCACCGGCATCATTCAGGTCATACACTAAAAATCCCTGTGCAAAAGAATGCTGTATCCAGTCATCAAAAGAGCTGGTTTTTATGGCGTATTTACTCACTTCGTATGCTTCAGCTGCCCCACGCTCGCTTAGTGCCGTGCCCATTTTGTTGTGCAGGTGACTGGAGTTGTTCCTGATCACTTCATTTGGTATGTCTATCAATAGTTTGGAGTACTCCTCATGAGATTTCTGACCATCCAGGCGCTGTACCGCATCCAATCTGTTGATCAGGAAATACGGGTCATTCGCAAAGCGTTTGTTCTTATCGTCCTTCAGCAATTGATAAACCTTTACCGAGTCATAAACGGTGCCTTTTTTGAGAGATTCGCTCCAGAAGCTCATTTTCACCGCCATGTTTACCCATGCTGAATCTGTTTGCGGCCTTGTCAGGCGGCCTCCAAGCTTTTGGGTCTGTGTTTGGTCAGATTTTATTTTAGGAGGCATCCCTTGCGAATTCCCGGAATCGTAAGTTCCTTTGGTAGTGCTGATCGCGCTTTCGACCATGCCTGTCTGTGTATCGATCATATATTTACGCTCTGTGATCGTACCATTTTTCTGAGTAATGCTGGAATTGATGACCAAACTGGTTCCTTTACTGCTTGTTACTTTAAATGGAACGTCAGAATTTTTCGTCTTCCATTCAGACGAAAGGCTAATCTTTTGATCAGGAAGCTCCAGGAATAAATTTTGCAGGCGGGATTCAAAATCTCCGCCGGCATTGCCAAAAGTTTGTTCGCCGATCTGCTTGTCTATCTGCCATTCCGCCATTTTCTTTTTTAAGTATTCAATTCTGTCTGATACCTCGATTACTTTGCCTTTAGGACTCACCGTTATCTTAAAAGGCTGGTTCAGCATGGCAAGTGGCAGCAATACAGCAGTCGAATAAAAATTTGTTTTTTTAACAGAATCGGTATTCAGGAGTGTGCCACCGGGTACATTTTGATCCCGGATCAGTACCTTTACGATTTTGCATTCAAATACAGTATTGCCCCCTGCATTTTTCCCCAGCGATTTAAATGCATAGGTATACTGTTCATCACTTTTAAAAGTGCCGGCATCTTTGGTAGTGGTTTTAATTTCAAATTCCTTGTTTTTAGGAACGTTGATCTGTTGTGAAAATGTGGCTGCAGAGCATGCAGTGAGGAGGAGCGTTAATAGGGTTTTCATACAAACATTGGTTAAATGATGTTATAAATATAAAGAATAGTTTCTTTATTATTCACAGGAGTGGAAAGACGCTCAATAACTAAATTAAGTCTCAAAATTCTGGTTAACTATGCAATATTCTGCTAAATATTACAAAATATTAATTATTGTGAAATTATTGGTTGTTTAAGTTGTTGTCTGTATATTTGCATTAACTTATTATTTATAAAACGAACGGTATGAAACGCATTGTAATCGAAGTGGATGATGTTGTTGCGAGAAATTGGAAGATGAGTTGCCAGGAAGTACGAGACCGGGTAACCAAAATTGTAGCAAGGGAGTTGAAATACCCGAAAGGCTATGCCCGTCCGGATGAAAATGAAGCCTGGCAACACTATCAACGAAATCTTGCAAGGTTACCTGAGACCATTCTAAATATGAAAAGATCGCAGGAAGAAGCAGCTAGAAACGGACTGACGGAAGAAATACTTGAAAAGCTGTTAGTGGAAGCTGATGATTAATCGGTATTTTATTTTTGATACAAATACCTTAATCAGTGCTCATATTCTCGCAAACCCGGTAAGCTATAAAGCCTTGAATTTAGCCAGGCAAATCGGTGTTATTGCTTGTACTTTAGAAACATTCAAGGAATTTGAATTAAGTTTTACGCGTAATAAGTTCGAAAAATATTTATCTTACAATAGAAGATACGTTGATGTTGTTGAGATGAAAACTTACGTAGAGTTTTTCATCGTCAAAGAAAATACACCCATTTGCCGAGATCCTGACGACGATAAATTTCTTGCGCTTGCAGTTGCGGCGAATGCATCTTGTATAATTACAGGAGATAAAGACTTACTAATCTTAAACCCTTACGAGAACATTCCTATATTAAGCCCCGCAGGATTTTTATCGTACTTCAGTGAATTTGGTGATTCGTTTATTATTAATGAACCAAGAGTAATTTACGGGGATATTGAAAGTGGTTTTCAACCTTAATATCGGAGACAGGACAATGTACAGAACAGAACAACAGAGGGAATGGGTAAATCAAAACGTTATTGATTATGAAATAAAAGAAGCCCAGGAAAGCGCGCGTGAAGAAGAACGGTTAAAGGCTATAGCTGAGAAAAAGGAGATTGCCAAAAACTTCAAAACTAAAGGTATTGACATTAAAATCATTGCTGAAGCTACAGGTCTTTCAATTGAAGAGATTGTTGCTTTATAACCCCTTTACTTCATAGTGCAATTTAACCGTATTGTCGTTTAGCTTTTTCACTTCAAGTAGAGACAATTGGTAGTCAGATTCTACGTCTTTAAACAAGAGTAATCCACTGCCAAACAATACCGGTTCTACGATCAATATGATTTCATTGACCAGGCCAGCTTTAAAAAACTCACTTACTGTCTGCGTGCCGCCGATAATTACCGCTTCGGTGTGCCCCTTAGCGGCAAGCTGGGTTATGATCTCTTCCGGACTAGCATCAGTAAACAACACATTGGGCTGGGCAGGGGTGGCCTTGGTATCGTGCGTCAGGACTACGAGCGAACCGCCTTCTTTTAGTGGCAGGTAATCGGGAGCAAGGAAGTTGTAAGTTGTTTTCCCCATGATGACGGCCTGTGTGCGCTGGCTTATGTCCATAAAGCCCTGTGAGAATTCGTCTGACAACCAATCTGGTACGTTTTTGCTGTTGCTGATCAGGCCATTGGCGGAAGCAGCGAGATAAATAATTGTTTTCATATTGATGATTCAAGTAGATTGTTATAACAACTGGACTAGTGTATAACAAAATTAGCTTGTCATTGTTGGCTGGGAAACTCGTGAAGACGACATATTGAGGGGGTGATTGCGACAGGGTAAAAATTCAGCCCGATGGTTGACCCTTACTGAAAACTGAAAGCTGATTTTACTGAAAACTGGAAGGTAACTCTTACTGAAACTGGAAGCCTATTTTAAACCCTAGCAGCATGACAGGGCCCTTGTATGCATGTGAGTATTGATATTTATCATATTGTCTAAGGTCATCAAAATCAGTATTCTTTAGCTGTGCTTTATATCCAAAGCCAAAATAGAGATCATATACAAAATCATCTGCTATTTTTTGATAGCCGAACACCGCACTTGCCAGCCCGCTGCTGATGACCAGGTTTTTCCCTATCGGGCCATAATCATAGTAGGTTAACCCGTTTTCCTGGTATTGATAAAAGCCTTCCGTCTCAATGGCTATTTCCTGATACCTATAGGTTAACCCGTATGCTATATACGGGCTTGACCGCTTATCTTTAAACCTATATTTTTGCGAGATACCTATTCCTGCACCACTTATTTTGTCATAGGGCGCATCATCTTCTATCTCGGAAAAGATACTTCTGTCTTTTACACGTCCACCATACACTTCGGCGGTCAATACATAGCCAAATTTACTTCCTGCCGGCTGTAATTCTACATCGATCTTTCCGGCATTGCTAAGCAAGAAAAATGGTTGTACCGCTACGCTTAATGATATTTTCTGAGGTATGCTGTCGGTATTTGTTTTATCGGTTTTTCCAGTCTGCACCTGCGCAACTGCAGTCCCAGTATTTACAGATATTTCCAGGCATAAGAATGCCAAAACTGCTAAGCAGGTTCTTTGATAGTAGCTCATAATGTAGTTGGTATCCTGCTGAGTAATTTAAGTTCTCCGGTGTTATAACTGTATTGCGACAATCCACCCGGGCCTATCACCATCAATACCCCGTTGTGGGCTATCAGGTCTGTGCCCTCTATCATAGAAGTGTTTTTAAGTACCAGTACTTTCGGATCGGTGACATCGTACCATTTAATGATGTTGTCGCAGACAAACAGATTATTGCCATCCAGTGCCAGGCCTTGTGGCTTGCTCATGGGATAGTTTTTTACCATCACGGGCTTTGCCATGTCAGCGATGTCGATGATCTGCAACTCGTTTGTGCCTCTGGTACAGAGATTGTCAGTACGCAAAGTCACATATGCATATTTATCATTGGCTACCACCGGATCGCAACTCCTGAAGTGCTGGTATTCTGATATCTTTTGAGGATCAATCGGATTGCTCACATTCATGATCTTCATCCCGGTTTGTGTACCTATGAAAAGTTTATCACCCATCGGGAAGATCGTCTCTACGCCCCAGCCAATTTCCAGCGCGTTTTTATGAACCGGGTTACTTGCTGTGCTAATGTCAAAAACTGACATCTTAGTATCGGAAACGGTATAAAGATGGTCATTGGTAATGGTGAAGCGGGCCATTGATCCACCCATTCCTGTCCCGCCGGTGAAAGAATCAGATTGTGCAGAATTGTTTTTTGAACAGGATGATGCCAGAGCAAGCAAAGCAGCTACGGCCGTATATTTAATCAGTGATCTCATAGCTTATTTTTTTACCCAGTTTACGATAACAGAATTTTTCGGCCGGTTGGCTTTTGTATATCTAAAGGGTATACCCATGCCATCAGGAGGTACCAGTTCCGGAAAAGTTTCCTTAATACGCTTTTTTACCTCAATTTGTCCAGCGGCAATTTTGCTCAGGTCTATAGCTACCAGGTCTACCGCATTGTCTACGTACAGTGTACTTTCCTTTATCGACATATCCACACAGCCGGGCACGCTGATATAACCTTTGATTACCGGGTTTTTAGGGTCAGCATTGTCTACGATGTGTACACCTTTATAGCGCTCACTGATCAGTATGTAATTGTCTTTGTAATAGATCTTGGCTGGCGATTTGATTTCAGCGGGGGGTTGCCACTTGATGGACCGTTCCAGAGATTCCCTGTCCATAAGTACGGGCTTGTATGCTGAGATGAATATTTGGTCGGCAAATTGTTATCTACGCATGACTGGAGGAGCGTCAGCAAGCTGAGCAAGAGAAAAGGTGAGAGTCGTTTCATATGTCTAAGATATTTAAATAAAATTAATTGCCGCTAAAAGTTTTTAATGCTATAACTCATTTATACTTGGATAGACGCCGTTCCTGCTCAGTTCGCTACAGGTAGTTGAAAAATTAATGTAACTGTAACAGTAAAAAAAGTGTATATCGTGTAACATTTAGCACCTCCAAACGAATAATTGGTAAACATCAATTGTATTAAATGCGTAGCGATCAACAAGAGAAATTATTTCTGGACGTCATTGAACAGCATAAAGGGATCATTTATAAGATCGCTAAATCATTCAAGAAAGACCAGGAAGATAAAAACGACCTGGTACAGGAAATTATCTTCCAACTGTGGCGGGCTTTCCCAGGGTTTGATGAACGCAGCAAACTGTCTACCTGGATGTACCGGGTTGCATTAAATGTAGCCATCAGTTCCTACCGGAAAGAAAAGAACAAAAATCAGCTGATTGTTCCATGGCCGGAAAACCTGATGGATTTTAGCGCTGCTGAAGAAGCCGATGGGACCAACCTGAATTTGCTGCAACAATTCATTAATGAATTAAAAGAGCTGGACAGGGCGCTGATGTTACTCTACCTGGAAGAAAAGAGCGGGAAGGAAATGGCCGAAATACTGGGATTGTCTGAAGCCAATATCCGTACAAAAATCAACCGCATTAAGGAACAATTGAAACAAAGATTTTCAACAATTAAAGATTAAAAAAATGGAAGAAGCAACAATCAAACAATTATGGCATGAGTACGATCTAAAGCTTGAAAAAAACTTGCAGCTCAATTATAAGATCATCCGCGAGCTGCAAACCCAAAAGGCGGAAGATCGAATCAGTTCATTTCGCAGAAACCAGATTTTTGGCGTAGTTGGCGGCATAATTTGGATATTGATCCTGGTGTTTTTGGTGGTAAATACCTTGCATAATATTTATTTCGTCATTTCTGTTGGGTTAATTGCCTTATTTAACATATTCGCTGTAGCTGCCTATATCAGACACCTGGCTATACTGGACCAGATGAATATTACCGACAGCGTTACTGCGGCGCAGAAAAAATTAGCAACCATACAAGCTTCACTAAATAATGTGGGCAGGATATTGGTATTGCAGGCCCCGCTTTATTGTACCTTCTGGTATAACCAGGATTTGGTGGACCATGGCGGAACAACGTTTTGGCTGATCAACCTTAGCATTGTTGCTGTTTTTGTTGCAGGTTCTGTTTATTTATTCAAAACTTTAACTCACAAAAACATTCACCGTAAATGGGTCAGGAGCTTTATGGAAAGTTTTGGCGGGAAGAAATTGAGTGCGGCAATGGAGTTTTTGAATGACATTGAGGAATATCAAAAATGAGCGTAACAATTTTTGTAAACTGACAGTAAATGCCATAATCTAAAACTATTTTCAGATTTTTTTAACCCTAGTGGTTCAGCTTCCTGTCTAATAGCATAAATACCCTAAAAGGATGGATGCTATGAACGATAAAGACCTGGAAGAGCTGCTTAAAAAATTCCGCGAAGGCACGCTTTCAGCAGAAGAAAAAGCGCTTGTAGAAAATTGGATGTTGTTTGGTGAATTTAAGGAGAGGGACCTTTCAGAAGCGGAGATAGAAGAAGAACTGGAGAAGCTGGGCAAGCGGCTGCCGATAGTAGAAAAAACAAGGAGGCTCTGGCTTCGCATCGCTGCTGCGGCTTCTATTCTTTTGATTTCAGGTATCGGTGTCTGGTTTTTCTTTGCTCCCCGTCATCCTGATACTGAACTGAATTCAGCACAGGTTGTAGGTCAGGATATAGCCCCCGGTAAACAAAGCGCTACACTTACCCTCGCAAATGGTAAAAAAATCGTTTTGTCGAGTGTTTCCAATGAAGAACTAGAGAAGCAGGCTGGGCCGAATGTTGCAAAAACAGAGGGTACTCTGGGTTACACGGTCTATCCGCCGCTTTCTGCTTTAGGGGCTACAGATGATTACCATACACTGTCAACGGCCAAAGGTGAAACTTATCGCGTAGGCCTGCCAGATGGAAGTATCGTTTGGCTAAATGCGGAATCTTCACTGAAATACCCGGCCAGTTTTGTCAACCGGGATAAACGAAATGTAACCTTAAGGGGTGAAGCATATTTTGAGATTGCAAGGGATAAAATGCATCCTTTTGTGGTAGAAACAGATAAACAGAAAGTAGAAGTGCTGGGTACGCATTTCAATATCAATGCTTATAAAGATCATGGTCAGGTACGGACGACTTTGCTTGAGGGAAGTGTAAAAGTCAGCACAGGCAAGAATAACGAAACTATCCTAAAGCCCGGTCAGCAAAGTATCCTCGCCAATAACAGTTTAAAAGTATCCCCTGCCAACACAGAAGAAACAGTGGCCTGGAAAAACGGCTACTTCAGATTTAACAACGAAGACATAGCCAGCATTATGTCTAAACTGAGCAGATGGTACAACATAGAAGTCAAGTTTAGCGATGAAGTGCCAACTGTAGGGTTTTACGGTACCATTTCAAGGTTCAAAAATATCAGCGAAGTACTGGAAATGCTGGAACAAACAAAAGGTGTTCATTTCAAAATCGAAGGGAGGAGGGTTACCGTGATGAAGTAGACCTACTAAACGGTAAACCGATATAAACCAGGAGTGCTGGACACACCCCTGGAAATTGTCTGTTTGCCTGTAAAATATTGCTCTGAAACAACCATAAACAAACTAAACAGAATATGTAAATGTATACAAATAATACAAGAAAGTGCGGTGCCCATGGTGGGTGCCTGCATAAAATCCTGCTGATTATGAAAATCACCACATTCATTATTTTTGCAGTCATCCTACAAGTCAGCGCAGCTGGCTTTGCACAAAAAGTAACTTTATCTTCCAGCAATGCCAGGTTAACCGAAGTCTTTAACGAGATCAGAAATCAGACGGGCTACGATTTTCTATTCACCTCTGAAACGTTGAAGGACGCTAAGCGGGTGAGCATAAAGGTGGAGAATGCGGAGTTGAAAGATGTGCTGAACCAGCTATTTACAAACCAGCCGCTCGAATACATCATCAATAAAAAGGCTGTGATTGTCTCTAAAAAAGAAGCGCCTTCCTTTCTGGATAGGGTGGTGGATGCTTTTACTCCTCCTCTTGATATTTCTGGGTTGGTATTGGATGAGAAGGGATTACCACTAGCTGGAGTTACTGTTCGGGTGAAAGGGACGAATAAGGCGACTTTTACTGATAATTCAGGTAAGTTTTATCTGGCTGGTGTAGATGATGATGCGGCGATAGAATTCAGAATGATTGGGTATAAAGCGAAAGAGTTACCAGCTAAGGGGCAATTTACGGGGATAAAGATGGAACCCGTTTCCAAGGAGCTGGAAGAGGTAGTTGTAGCTTATGGGAAAACTACCTTGCAGGCATTTACTGGTGCGGTAACTATTATAAAGGGTGATCAGATACAGTCTTTACCAAATAGAAGTTTTGATAAAAGTTTACAGGGACTTGTACCTGGAATGCTCATTACCAATGGAACCGGACAACCCGGAGGTGGAATAAGTAATATGGTAATGAGGGGTATATCTACTGGCACAGAACCAAGATCTGGATCTACTGTTAGGAATCCGTTAATTATTGTTGATGGCATCCCTGTAACCCAGGATCATTTACAAATTACTGTTGGATCTTCCGATACTCCAATTAGTAATCCTCTTGCTCAATTAAATCCAGGCGATATCGAGTCTATCAGCGTATTAAAGGATGCTTCTGCTATTGCATTATATGGCTCTAAAGCAAGTAACGGTGTTATACTTGTTACTACAAAAAGAGGAAAACAAGGAAAAACAGTCTTTCAATTGAGACATCAAACAGATATTGCTTCTTATAGTCAAAAGGTGGATCCTGTCAATCAAGCTGAGTACTTAGCAATGTTATATGATGGTTACAAAAACAGCGACCCAGGATTATGGACAGACGATGCTATAAAAAAAGATCTGTTCTCTAAGTTCCCATATAAAATCAGTGGTGTTGATACAAGTTTTTATCCCGGACCAAATTGGCGAAAAGAGCTTTACGTAAAAAATGCACTTACTAATTCAACACAGATTTCGGCTTCAGGAGGAAGTGAAAAGTCAAATTTTTATGTAAATCTTGAAAACACAAAGCAGGACGGTATCGTTAAAAACACGGGATATGATAGAAATACATTTCGAATAAATTTTGAAATGCAACCTGTGTCATGGTTAAAACTTTCTACTAACACGATGCTTTCCTATAATGTTCAAGATTACACAAATGCGGTAGAATCTACCGCTACGTATGCAGGGATTTATGTGATGTCACCACTTAACCCTGTAAGGGATCAAAACGGAAATTACATCTTTAATTATCCAAATGGATCTATTACCGGGGCAGTGAGCAATCAAAATCCTGCGGCTGTTTTAGAAAATAATTTAAATAGGATTACTACATATCGCGGTCTTTCTAGTCTAAATGGGAATATTCGGTTCTTGAAACATTTCACCTTTAATTCTTTGGTTGGAATTGATTTCACATCTTCAGAAACCAAAGAGAAAATTGATCCAAGATTTATTCAATTTGAAGGAACTGAAATGTCTGGTTCGATTCAGGAAAATTATATTAATAGAGCTAATTTAATTAACACGAATACTCTTGTATATAATAATGTATTCTTAAATAAACATTCAATAAACATTCTAGCTGGTCAGGAGGCTCAGGTTATAACGGATAAATCGTTAGTTGGTGAAGTTCGAGGAGACAAAACCACATTCTACGGATATGACGATATCGGCAGTCCGGGATATACTATGAGGAGTTTAAATGGAACTAATAGAAAACAAACTTTACTTTCTCAATTTGGAAATTTAAATTATGGATATGATAACAGGTATTTATTTTCAGCAAGTATCCGCAGAGATGGCTCCTCAAAATTTGGGGATGGTGAACAGTGGGGGAATTACTGGTCGATTGGGGGTGCATGGGTACCTACGCAAGAATCTTTTTTTCAAAATTTCACAGATTATATAAGCTTTTTGAAGATAAGAGGGAGTATTGGGATTGCAGGGAACTCCGGAGCAATTAGCTCTTCAACAAAATATGAAATTTTAACACCATACACTTATCGTGATCAAACGGCAGTATTTGGATCTAACACGCCCGGTAATCCAAATATTAAATGGGAAAGTACCTTTTCCTGGAATGCTGGATTTGAAGCATTTTTTTTTAAACAAAGAGTCAGTCTCGTAGCAGATCTTTATAAAAAGAAGACCTCTGACCTTGTATATAGCATTCAATTACCTTACAGTACTGGATACACAACAGTATCAGATAACATTGGAGATATACAAAATACTGGTATTGAGCTATCTATTAACGCAGATATCATTAGGAATAAGAATTTTAGATGGAATTTGTCTGCCAATTGGAGTACAAATAAAAATATATTGGTTAAAGCCAATGTACCTTTAACTGCTGTTACAAGTACGAACCTTGCTAACGAAATTGGAAGAAACTTTAACTCTTTCTATTTGAAAAAATGGGGTGGCGTAAACCCTGGTAATGGGAAGCCTTTGTGGATCGATTCAACAGGAAAAGCAACTGAAAGTATAGCCGCAGCAAAAAGAGAATTTGTAGGCAAGCCGCAGCCTGATGGGTTTGGGATGATTACCAATACGTTTATGTATAAAAATCTATCAATGAGTTTTCAACTGTACTATCAATATGGTTTCCAGATATACAATGAATTACAATCAAGTACGCTTCTGATAGATGGCTTTTATCCTTATGTTAATCAATCCAGAACTGCTTTAGACTATTGGAAAAAACCAGGAGATATTACAGCTAATCCCCGAAGAATAAATAACAATAGGGATGGTGGCAGAGGGGCGTCTACCAGATATTTACAGGATGGGGATTTCATAAGGTTGCAAACAATTCAGTTAAGTTATGAACTGCCAGGCCATTTATTGTCCCTTATCAAACTAAATAAAGCGAAGATATTTGTACAAGGCAATAACTTGGGCGTCCTCACAAAGTACAAAGATGGTGACCCAGATAACTTGAGAGTATCAGGAAACAATGGAAATGCTTACCCTTTTGGCAGAACATATTCAGTTGGGTTAAGTACGAATTTTTAAAAAGAAAAAAATGGAACGAATAGCAAAAATAATCGTCATTATAAGCATTTGCTTGTTTAATAACTCCTGTAAGAAAGACTTTCTGGTTACGCCACCCGGGAATTTATTGATAAGAGAAGAATACGTTAATAATCTGACTACTCTGAGTGAATATTTAAACGGTATATATGTCCAATTACTTCGGAATTATGCAACCGCCACGTATGTGACCTATCCAGAAATGGCAGGCGACAATATAAAACCAGTTGTCACAAATCCAACTAATTTAGAGTATTATCGCTGGAACCAGAAAGCTGATGAGGGTTCTTCTTCTTCAAATGTGAACATGAATAGTCTCTACTCTCAGTTATACAGAATGATTTCAAATTGTAATTTTGCGATAGAAAAAGCAGATGAGTTCAAAAATGAGAGCCTTTCAAAATCAAATGATTTAAAAGGACAGGCCCTTTTTATAAGAGCTTTTGCTCATCATACACTTGTTTGCATTTTTGCTCAGGCATATAATTATTCCAATGGAGGAATACATCCTGGAATCATTTATGCAAAATCATTTGACTGGAAACATGCTAATTCAAAGAGGTCAAGTGTAGCAGAAGTCTATAAGGAAATAATAAATGATCTTCAAGATGCGGCAAATTTACTTCCAGAGAATACAGGAAATACTAATACGATCAGTAGGAATGCAACATTCGCATTATTATCACGGGTCAATTTGTATAAAGACGACTATGACGCTACAATAACATTTGCAAAGGACGTCATTGTTAAAGTACCGCTAATGATTAACAACTACCCGGATCGGCTTTTTACAAACCAGGACAGCGAAGCGTTATTTCAAATTATGCCTAATGAGCAAGTTTCAGGAACAATTGCAGGATTTCAATTTCAGGATCCACCATATTTACAATATACAGCAAGCAATGATATTGCTGATTTACTCAACGAAAGACCTGGTGATGCTCGAAAAAAATGGGTTACCCGCAAAAATTCAAATTGGTATATCACTAAATTCCCATTAGGTGTTATTCCGGGATTCTCGTTCCCTGCAAATTCTTATTTTACTACAGTATTGCGATCATCAGAATTGTATTTAAACCTTGCAGAAGCATACTGGAATAAAGGGAGTGCTTTTGAAGATAATGCCCGGGAGTATCTTGATATGATTAGAAAAAGAGCAGATCCTACAGCTACAAGTACAACGGCAACCGGAGCGGCTTTATTAGATGCTATTTATAAAGAGCGTAGAAAGGAACTTGCTTTTGAAAGCCAAAGACTATTTGACCTTAAAAGATGGAAAAAATCGATTCTTCGATCTGATCCATTAGTCCCTGAAGCGAGCCAGTTAACTTATCCTGATTACAGATATGTTGCCCCCATTCCATCGTCTGATGTGATTTTACTGGGTATACCTCAAAATACTGGATTTTAATTCATAATACTTTAAATATTTAAGAAATGAAGTTATTATTTGCATTGCTTTCATTCGTTTTTTGGAGTTATAATATCGATGCTCAAACCATTATAGCTAATCCGGGAAAGTTAGATAGCATCAAAAAGAAAACTGCGGTAAGTAAGGTTGAGGAAAGGATTAATCACTTAATGAAGTCTTTCACATCAAATTACGAAACAAAATCTTATCACGCAGTAAAATCAATAGAAGAGTATATCAAGTGGAGCAATGATCTGGATAAAATATCACAGGAGATGCTAATAATAATAGACTCGAATAAAGTTAATTCCACTCAGAATGACTTCAGCCGAATAAAGGCAATAGCGATTAATAAGGTCGAAACATTGAGGTTGAATAAATTTACCAGAATGATAGGAGGAAGTAGTCGACTTGATGTCGATAGTAATGTGCTAAACCACTTATTCGATACTGCGTGTAATAAATCTCAGGCCAAATGGCTTAGAACGTATCCAGATGATGTAAATCAAACATCTTATTTATATGGTTTTGTAAGGTTGTCCATATATAGGCAAAACAATTTTGATCCTGTTAAAATCGATAGCCTAAACGAAGATGCCCATAGGAAAGTTTTATATTATAAACTTGGTAACAGCATATTTAATGGAGAAGCGCGTGAAAACTTTCTGGTACGTTTATTAACAAGAAGCGGAATAAAGGAGCACTTTTATGATAGAGAATTTGAAGATCTTTTAAAGGAATATTACCAAACAGTAAAAAGCGAAAAACACAAAACACAAGTAAAGCTGTACGAAAAAAAAATCCGAGGAATGACAACAGCTTTTCTTGGAACTAAGGCTCCACCGCTAAATGCTGTAGACATTTATGGAAAAAGACACTTCGATAGCGATTTTAAAAATAAGTTAGTAGCAGTAACCTTTCTTTCTCCAGATGCTGGGAACCGCGCTTTTGAATTGAGTTTTCTCGCCGAATTGCAAAAGCCCTTTAAAAATGATACAAATATTGTTTTTCTTACCATTGTGCCGGATACCGGTGGGTTAGGATTAGATCTGGTTAATTATTTCAACATTCAAAAATATCCCTCACATTTTCTAATAGACGGACAATGGAGATTAGCTTTCAACCCCTATTATTATGAGCGAGAAAAAGATCCGAAAAAGAAGCTTCAAGAGGTTATAAGCAATCAGTTAGCTAAACAATACGACGGACCGTACGTTTTTCATGAGGATGGAGCTATAACTGCTTATAATATTCATTTATCTAATTTGGTAAAAAATAGCTACCAGGTAAAAAATAATATCCAATTAACAGCTCAAACGGATGATTCTCGTGTAAGATTTAAAGTTCAGCTAAAACGTTCCCTGCAAGTCGAAGCTTCAACTTACGATAAACCGAAAAAACTGTTTGTACTTTCGGACATTGAGGGAAATTTTGATGCTTTCCGAAAGTTGTTACAAGCAAGCAATATTATTAACGAAGATTTTAATTGGATTTTTGGAGATGGTCATTTGGTATTTGCTGGTGACATGTTTGACAGAGGTGCACAAGTTACGGAGTGCCTATGGTTGGTTTATACTTTAGAGGAAAAGGCGAAAGAAGCTGGTGGATATGTACATTTTATATTAGGTAACCATGAAATCATGAACCTGCAAAATGATCATCGGTATGTTGAGGCAAAATATAAAGACAATGTGGCTTTGATGGGCAAAACGTTAGTCCAATTGTATAATGAAAATAGTGAGTTAGGCAGATGGCTGAGAACAAAAAATATTATAGAAAAAATAGGTGACTTATTATTTACACATGGTGGCGTTTCTGTTGAGTTGAATAAGTTAAAATTATCAGTTACAGAAATCAATAGCCTTGCAAGGCCAAATTATGCCAATAATCAAATTGATTATGGAAATTTAAATATCAATACTGTCATGAGTAATAAAATTGGCCCATTTTGGTTTAGAGGATACTACGATCAAAAATCTAAAGTTTCGGAGACAAGTGTTGATAGTATACTCTTCTCTTTTGATGTAAGACATATTGTAACAGGCCACACCATTGTTGCTGATACAATTAGTGCACATTATGGTGGCAAAGTCATTAATACGGATACCAAGCATGCTTTTGGCGAGAATGAAGCCTTGTTGATTGAAGGCGATGAATTTTACCGGGTGGATGATAAAGGCTACAGGATATTATTGTTTGTGAATAATAGAAAAAAATAAAGAAATTATGAAGAAAATAATCATAGCCATTTTATTCATATCCTTATGGGTACAGGCTTGTAAAAAGAACGAAACGATCGAGAAACAAATCAGTTCATTTAATGTAGTGAATGCAGCTATAGATATAGCTAGCGCAAAAGTATATGCTGCGGATCATCTAATCAATTGGAAACCCTTACCTATAACTGATGCGGTAGCCTTTACAAGAGCTAGTTTCTTTGGTGCATACGCGGGCAATAACTACATCAGGTCGGTATCTGCTACTGACACCACAAAAGTGCTGTTCAGCAGTAACAACACAGAAGAATTCAAGCCTGCTGCTTTTAATACCCTTTTCCTTTGTGGGCAGAATGGTGCTTACGAAGGAGTTTTTATTAAAGATGATCAAATCGTAAATTATACAGATCAGGTAATGGGCATTAGAATAATTAACTTATCACCAAATAGTACACCTGTCAATATAACATTGTCGACAACGAGTACAATAAATGAAACTACAGGATTAGCCTATAAACAGATCACTGACTTTAAAACCTATCCTGCTGATGCAACAGTTGTCAGTATGATATTCCAAATTAGAAATAGCACAGGTACGCTACTGGCAAGTTATACTTTACCTGCGAAAACACCAGTCAGTCCCTACACGAACATTAGTATAGCCCACGCTAGATTTAAAAATGTAACGCTGGTGATTAAAGGATTGATTGGTACTACAACAGGAGCTAACGCCTTTGGCGTGTTTCCGGTTAGCCATTACTAGCAAAGAATTCAAAATTTAGGTAGATAATAATGCGAGCGGCAGCAGTCGGATGACGCTGCCGCTTTTAAACAACAATCTAATAAACGCACCTCAATATGAATAAAGAAGAATGGTATCCCCAGCTATTGAAATATTTGCTGGGTTTTGAACAAAAGATGCCTGCTGAATTTGACGGGTTGTTATTTCCAAAATTAACCTTGCCCGTTTATTATCCTGAAGACACCCTGATATTAAAGCCAAATGAGATAGCAAGCTGGGCTTACTGGCCAATAACAGGATTTACCAGAACCTATGAAGAATATAAACCTGAAAATGATAGCGAAACGGTAAAACAGAAAACTGTTGGCATTTCTGTCCCCGGTAAAGTTACTTTGCCCGCCAACAGTTTTATGAACCAGTCGAAATCGGAGTATTTTGTAGAGATCACTAAGGGGAGTACTATGGTTGGTTTTAGCTACGGGGCTTTTAAGGATCTTGGCACACAAATGCCGGAAGTTTTTATGCTGGCCAGCCAGATTGTGACCAAAGAAAATGAAGACCGGGAAATAGAAAGAAAAATGAGAGCGCTGGACAGGACGCAAGGGTACCAGGCATTTTTAAAACATTTTGGCCCCGAAGTGGAATCGTTTATTTTTCAAATGCACATTGCCGGTTTTATTGGGATGAGCCCGGAGACTTTGAGCAGGATCAGGACGGCCGGTGGTCATGGGGATGAGTATTTAAGAAAATGATCGTAATTGACCTGCGTCAATTGCAGCTATGTTGAGCTAGTGTTAATTTTATGTTATCAAAAAGGGAGAGGGTAATCTGTTGTAAAACAGGTTGCCCTTTTCTGTTTTAAAAAAAACCAATTATGAACCAAATAATTAGGAAATGGATGAGGAAATTCTACAAAAATTAGACATGGTGTTGAAAACTCAGCAGGAATTGATGTCTGCCCAGGAAGAGTTGAGAACAATGATGCTGGCTATAAGTGACCAGCCCGAAATGAGGGCAGAGGTCTGGCTCACAAAGGAAATGGTAATGGCCAAGTTGTTTATTGAAAAAAGGAGTTTTTATCGGAAGAGAAAAAGGTACAATTGGATTATAAAGGAGATAGCGGGGATAAAGTATTATTTGGAATCCTCATTGGAGATCGGGTAAAGATATCAGGCCGGTCTAAATAAAATCCCAACCAGTATGGCCGGGATTTTATTTTGCATTTGATTTAGCTTGCCTAAGCAAGGTCTTCACCTTCTGCTGCATCTTCATCTTCTTCCTCAGGGTCTTATTCTACGTGGATGTCTTCTGCATCCTCAGTAGTTTCATCTACGTGATCTTCTGGTGACGGTGTAGGATCTGTAGGGTCTACTTGAAAATGTGCCAGGGTTGAAGCTTCTTCGTCCTGTAATTGGCCTTGATTGAAATTTTCCATAATGAAATTTTTATATATGAATATAACGCCATAGCGGCGGGCATGTTCCGGTTTGTCGATGATCATTTGGTTAAGTAATCGTAAAGGTTTGTGTCAATCTGTGACAAACTAGCGCCAAACAGCGTCATAATGATCTGTACTATAGTTGGTTATGGTTAAGTGTTTTATGTTTGTCCTACCATTTGGTACCTGAGTAGCGGAGGGGTTTTCAAGGAAGATCCTGTCAATGTGAAACCGGTGTGCATCTGGTATAACTAAATATTATTTTATTCCAAAACGTTTGATCATGGGAATTCAAATCTGGGGAGCCTTTGGGGGCTTCCAAAAGAAAGCAGGTGCCCTGGTAGGTCGTTGGGTAAATGGACAGAATGTGATATCAGCAATTCCCCATCCGTCAGATGAGCCGCCTAGTGAGGCGCAGCTCAATTACAGGGCTAAGTTTCGTCTTGTGGTCACTTGGCTGAGCTGGATAAGCCCTATCATTAAAGTGGGCTTTCAGAATGCGCATGAAGAAAGGCAGAGTGCGTTTAACGCTGCTTTTGTATACAACTACAAAAATGCAATTTCTGGTACTACTGCTGCCAATTTTACCATCGACTACCCTGAGGTGTTGTACAGCAAAGGCAGGTTGAGTGGTCCGTACTTTCCGGTATTGGCTACTACTGTGGATGCGCAGCTGGACATCAGCTGGCTGGCTACTATTGCCAATGGCATTGGTGCGCCGACTGACCTGGCCACCTTTGTGGTGTATAACCCTTCGAAACAACAGTTTGTAACTGTGATAGGGGCTGCGGCTCGTTCGCTGCTCAGTTATGACATGACTTTGCCGGCTGATTTTAGCGGTGACAATTGTCATGTGTACATGAGCTTTGTGTCGGCTAGTGGCAAAGTGACGAGCAATAGTGCTTATCTGGGGGCTACTGTAGTAATGTGACGGTTAAAAATGGTGATCTCCTCTAGGGCTCGGCTTTCAAGGCGCGAAAAGCGCATGAAAACAATGCCCATCGGAGACACCATTTTTAAGGGAAAGCAGGGCGGTTAAAGGAAAAATTTAAAGAGAATTATTATGGGAATATTAAATGGTGGTTTGTTTGGTGCGTTTGAGAAGCGTACCGGGCCGTTGGTGGGCAGGGTGGTGAGGAAGAGGAATGTGATATCTGTGGTTCAGCATAAGTCTTTACTGCCGCGTGTGCAGCTCCAGTTGGAGCAACAAATGAAGTTTAGACTGCTTAGTGTTTTTCTGGCGGCGCTGAAGGAGTTGATAGCTGTCGGGTTTCGATCTGCGACAAAGCAAAGTCCTTTGAATGCGGCGTTTAGGTTCAATTTCCAAAGCGTGATTTTGGGTGTTTATCCTTCTTATACTATTGATTTTGCCCGGGTGCTGTGCAGCAGGGGTAAGCTTGATGGGCCGAGAGCCGCTATGGTGATATGGGCTCCGGATGAGGCTGGATTGATATTCAGCTGGTTGCCTGATGTGCAAAACAGGTTTAATCAACATACGGACTGGGTTTGTTTTGCGGTGTATTGTGTCGCCAATGGCTTGACTGCAACATCGCTGTATGCAGTGAGGCGTGCTGATCTGAGTTACTCAATGGCATTGCCGCCTGATTTTGCGGGGCAGCAGCTCCATTGTTATGTGTGTTTCGCATCGGCCAGCGGCCATGAGGTGAGTAATAGTGTTTATCTAAATGTTTAATGTTATGGCAAGAATGTTTAACGGAATGGCCGGGCTCATTCAAGGGAAAATTGGGAACCTGGTTTATTATGTAAAAAATGGTAAGCAGATGGTGCGTAAGGCCGGTAAAATGACTAAACCGCCTACTTTGCCGCAGTTGCAAAACAGAATGGAACTGGCGGTGGCGGTTGCTTTTCTGCGTCCGCTTACTGAATTTATCAATGTGGGTTTTATAGTAGGCCAAAAGGATTACAACAATGGAAAAACATCTTATAATTTGGCAGTGGCGTACAACAAGCCTAATGCGGTAATGGGTTTGTATCCGGATGTGGTAATGGATTTTACGAAGGTACTGGTAGCCAATGGCAATATGGATATGGCTATGCTGCCTTCAATGGTGCTGACTGCTGAGGGGATCAGGTTTGACTGGCTTTGTCCGGATGATACGGTATGGCCGCGCCTAACGGATGAGGTGATGATGCTGGCTTATTTTCCTGATCTGGCTAAAGCGGTTTATGTAACGTCTGGTGCTAAGAGGAGTGCCTGTACTGATCTGCTGGCTTTGCCGGAAGAGTTGCTTGCAGAGTATATGGAGGTGTACATTTCTTTTGTGGCCAACGACAGGAAGGCTGCGGCCAGGAGTATTTATTTGGGCAGGTTTAATAAGGTGCCGGGATAAAGTATTTTATAAATCTTTGTTATATTTGAATAGTTTATAAGGTAATATGAAATCGTCATCTATTGTTGATCGTCTTTTAGAGAATATGAGCAATATGCACGAGTTGGGCAGGCAACGTGCTTTTGAACTCGGCAATCCTTTTTATGCGATGTATGAGGAGGATGGTGGTTATTATAGGAAAGAACTGCCTACAGGAGAGAAGTATCTGGTAACCGTTGAGGTTGTATACGACGAAAATGATATGCCTGTTAAAGTCAATGACACTATCATAAAACGCCTTTATTAGTGAAGGTTCCAGAGCTTATATTTGTTGTCGGCTGCAATGCTGCGGGAAAATCGACTTTTATAAGATCGAGGTTAAGTGAGCTGACAGGTTTTGAAATTATAATGACTGATGTCTATAAGGGCAGAACAAAAGAGGTTTTTACTTTAGCCGTTAAGCAAAGAAAGGACATTATAATTGAAACTGTTTTTAATGATCTGTTATTTAAAGATCTTATTGATCTTGCAGCATCTGCCGGTTATCATACTTCTTTAATTGTCCTTTTTCTTGACAATTTAACCCAATCTAAAGAAAGAGTAGCTTTTAGACTTGCTCAACAAAGTGGTTTGCCAGTGTCGGATGGAAATATTAAGATCAATTTCGAAGAAAGCTTTAAGAATGTAACCGGCTATTATTTGTATTTCGATAGGAGCGATTTTATCTATACAGGTATTGGCGGTGTAAATAGGCTAATTATGAGTTTTCATAAGGATAAATTGGTGTCTCATGTGTCCAATGATCTGGTTTATCCAAAACGTTTTGCTGAATATAGCTATCGCAATCATCGACTATCTGATGAGGCTTACCGGGCAATTTCTGGTAATCAGAATTTATAAAGTTACTTATCTATCCATGCGAATGGCTCAACAGGATTGCTTCTTCAGCTTCTGTGTAAATCGCCAATGAGTTTTTTGTCTGAGGCTGGCTAAGCACGGTATAGGCATTGCCGATATCCAGACCGACTGCCTGGCTGGACAGACCCGGTCCGCACCATTGCGCTGATCTCAGTGCATAACCCAAACTTGCCATGTTTTCTGCTTGTTCCGGTACTACGATCTCCAGGATGCCGTCAAACTCCCGTTTGAAACATTCTACCAGATCGGGATATTTTGCTCCGCCGCCAACCAGGTAAATGGTATCAGCCTGTTCGAAATCGCTGTCGGTAAATGCTTTTTTGATGGTCGGGGAGATGACCTCGTCATAGTAGTCGGCCAAATGGTTGCGCCTGATTTCGGAAAGGTCTTTACGTTTACGGTCCAGGACGATCTTGCCATGCTGGAAGCTCTGGTTGACCATATGTTCGTTTTTCATTCCCAGGTTGTGGTTCCTGCTCAGTTCGGCATGCAGGTTGTTCACCGCATAGCGCAAACCGGATGCACTGATGCAGGTACGGGTGACCAGACCCGTGTCGAGGCTCAGTCCTGTCTCGCAGGTGCCGTAACCCAGACTGACAATGAAGAAGTTGTCCTGGTGTTTGAGCCCTTTTCTGATGGCCATGATACAGCCCAGGATTTCCGGCATAACTTCCGTATGTTTTATGGTCAGTTGTATCTTTTTGTGGGCATTGGAGGAGTAGGTATCAGAATTGAATTCAATAAAAATATCTTTTGGACTGAAAAAATCCAGGGCCTGTTGCTTGTAAAATTCGTAGGTGGTGTAGGGAAACCCTGTAGTCAGTACCAGTTCACCCGATTTGCCACCGGAAGCCATGAGTAGTCCTGCTTTGGCCAGCAGCTGGTAATCCAGATCAGCTGGTGAGCTGTTGAGGTTGCGGTAGGGGGCCTGGCCCTGGCTGAGGGCAAGGTCGCCGATCAGGTAGCCTACGCCGGTTTCAAAAAGCTGGATGCCTTTTTCAGGTGCGGTGGATACCTGCATTAAGGACTTGCTATAGCGCTCTACGACGCTGGGTATACTGATGGAATGAAAATTCATGCCTGAGGGTTTAATATTGCAAGTTACTCATGGCCAGTTAGTAATGTGTTAACCCTGTAAGAATTAAATGTTATGATACATGGGCAGGACTTAACCATTCGCTATCGGTAAGTTAATATGTTGTTTATAGCGTTGGGGTATTTTTAGCGATACCCTGAATCCTCATGAAACTATCACTGGAAAAATGTTGTGAAGTGCTGATAGGTCTGGTGATCGCCATCAGTTGTCTGTCTTTATTGAATGCGGTAATGGAGCCTGACGGGGCTTTGTATGCCGGAATTTCCAAGACTATTGTTTTGCGAAATGACTGGCTGAACCTTTACGTGCAAGGGGCCGACTGGCTGGATAAGCCCCATCTTACTTTCTGGCTGGTTGCCGCTAGTTTTAAGCTTTTTGGCATTTCTGCTTTTGCGTATAAGCTGCCGTCTTTTTTAATCGTCCTGCTGGGTACTTTTTATCTGTATCGTTTTGTTAGGGATCATTTTAACAGGGAGACCGCCCTGGCCAGTGTGCTGATATTTTTTACCGCCCTGCATGTGTTGATCTCCAATTCAGATGTACGGGCTGAGGGTTACCTGACGGCTTTTATCATGGCTGCTGTTTATCATTATAACAAGGCCCGGCAGGGGTCTTTTCTGCATATTGTTGCCGGTTCTTTTTTTGCGGCTTGTGCGGTAATGGTGAAAGGGATATTTGTGCTGGTTCCTGTATTTGGTGGTTTCATTATCTTCTGGATGTTGACAAAGCAATGGAGGGAGCTGGTAAATCCAAAGTGGCAGGTTGCAGTTTTGCTGATCTTCATTTTTATAATTCCTGAACTGTATGCCTTGTACGTGCAGTTTGATCTCCACCCGGAAAAAATAATCTTTGGACAGCAGGGTGTATCTGGTATAAGGTTCTTTTTGTGGGACAGCCAGTTTGGACGGTTTTTTAATACCGGGCCTATTAAAGGGAAAGGAGATGTATCGTTTTTTCTGCATACTACGCTATGGGCATTTTTGCCCTGGTCGGTATTGTTTTATGCGGCTGTGGTGGGTTTATTCCGGAAAACTTACAGGAGGAGTGTTCTTCCGGCTGAAATGATCATAGTCTGGAGTTCTGCATTGCTTACTTTCCTGTTGTTCTCATTTTCTAAGTTCCAGTTGCCACATTACATTCTGGTACTTTTTCCACAGTTTTCTATCATTACTGCCGTGTATTTGTTGAGGCTTAAGGAAAAGGGGATTAATGTGTTTTTTGTTGTGCAGAATGTGATTTTTATCATTGTCATCGTGCTGTTGTCTGCCATTGCCATTTGTTTCCAGTTTCAATGGTATGGTTTAGGTGTCGGGATTTTAGTGACAGTTTTTGCTGCGGCGTTTTACATTTTCAGAGGTCGTTCTGTAAAGACCATTGTCGGAAGAAATGCGATGTTGTCTATGGGCATTATGATATTCTTATACCTGTTCTTTTATCCTGCGATTTTGCAGTATCAGTCGGGTACGCTGGCGGGAAAATGGGTGGCTGATAGTGAAGTTGCTGCACGGCCCGCGGTTTTCAAATACAACCAGTCTTTTTCTTTTGATTTTTATGCCAGGGGGGAGGTTCAGTACCTGTATTCGGATGGGGATCTGGAAAAGGCCATGAAGCAAAAAAATATGGTGATCTATGCGCCGGAATCTGAACTGCCCGGCCTTAAAAGTAAGTATGGTGCAAGAGTTTTGAAAAGCTTTGATTATTACCGCATCACAAAGCTGAAAGCAAAATTCATACTGGCTGGTAGCCGTCCTTCTGTTCTGGAGCGCTTTTATCTGCTGAAAATCAACTGATATGGATAAAGCAAAATGGGAACTATCCGATCCGGAATTACTCCTGTTAATCAAGGACAATAATGAACAGGCATTTAGTGTTGCTGTGCACCGGTACAGGAAACAATTGTACAGGCAGATTTATAAAAGACTGGGTTCGGAGGATGATACAAAGGATATGCTCCAGGATATTTTCATCTCCCTTTGGAACAATCGCCAGACTATTGTCATTAAAGAATCTTTCCTGCCTTACCTTTCAAGAGCAGCACACTATACGATTATTGACCAGTACCTGTTCAAAAAAAAGCGTTTAACAATGGAAACCAGTCTGGCCTTAATGGCAGAACCAGTAGAACCCTCTGTTGAAGAAGACATCCTCGCAGCTGACCTAAGGCAGGAATTTGAAAAACAGTTGCTGAAAATGCCGGCTACCGTGCAGGAAGTTTTCCAGCTAAGCAGGGGTGAGGGACTCTCCGTTAAGGAAATTGCCGTTAAAATGAACCTCTCTGAACAAACCGTCAAAAATTACATCTCTATGGTATTGCAATCTTTGCGGGCATATCTGAAACAGGGTGATCTGTCTTTTTTCCTGGCATTGGCATCCTTTTATCTTTTTAACGATTTTAAACCTTAGTTTTTCACCCTTAAGTTATGGACATACTCAGTTCGTGTTAACATTAAATTAATGTAAATATGTCAATTGTTTAATGGTACCAACCTCCTTTTTCAGAGATTATATAGGTGAATGGGAACACAAACAGATAAGCTTCGGGAACTCGCCGGAAGATACAGGGCCGGTTTATGTACACCGGAAGAGATTGAACAGATTAAGGAATGGTATGATTCTTTTGAAAGCAATGGTTATCCGTTGCCAGATGAGGCTCAGATAGAAAGGGCATCAAAAGAGGCTGCCCTTGCAGCGATAAAGCTGGTGAACTTTCAAAACAGGAGAAGCCGGATCAGGAAATTGATGAGTCCTGTACTGAAGGTTGCGGCCGTGGTACTAGTTATTTGTTCTGCGGGCCTTTTAATATATAGATATAACAGTCAGCACCCTGAGGTTTCCTTCCGGGAGATTTCAGCTCTTGGGGGAGAAAGAAAACAGATTACCCTGCCGGATGGCTCGGTGATTATTCTGAACAGTGCTTCAAGGATCCGTTATCCCGCACAGTTTGCCGGTGATACCCGTGAAATACATTTAAATGGCCAGGCATTTTTTGAGGTTGCCCACGACAGGCAGCACCCATTTATCATTCACACTGAAAAATTAAAAGTACAGGTATTGGGTACTTCATTTGATGTAAAGGCCTATCACGAAGATGAACATATTGAAGTAGTTGTAGCAACGGGTAAGGTCGGTGTGACCAGCGGAGATAAAAAGAACGTCAAAGTACTGATGTTAACTCCTGGTCAGCTGCTGGACTATGATAAGTCAACAGGTAATTTTAGCAGAAAGCAATTGCGCATAGCTGATATTGCCGGCTGGCAAGAGAATATACTGACTTTCAATTATGAAACACTGGAGAATATCAGCCACGCACTGGAACGTGTGTATGGGGTAACTTTTGTTTTCCGGGATAAATCAGCTTTGAAAAAAAGATTTCAGTTAAAGGTTAAAAATGAAGCATTGTCCAACATCATGAAACTGCTCAGTATTTCAGGTGGAGGGTTCCGGTATAAAATTACCGGAAAGCAGGTGATCATAGGATAATTCAATCAACCAGGTTTTCACCATAAATAGCAGCTGTATATGTAAGATAGAAAAATAAACTACCGAAATAATATCCGGTCATTAAAAGAGCGAAAGTGTACCACCACTTCCGCTCATAAGCTCAATGACCTATTGAATGCAACCCAATTTATCATTTAAAAAAGCTATGCACAATTCTACAAAATTAAGTGTAATTAAACTACTGTTTTTTATGACGAGAGCAACCTTTATGGTAATCGTTATCTCTTTAACTCTAAGCAGCATATTGCTTGCTAAGGAAGTAAAATCTCAGCGTCTGGATCAGATCAGCGTTTCTGTGAATACAAATAAAGCCACGCTACATGAAGTTCTAACTGTTCTTTCGAGACAGTCCGATCTCAATTTTGTCTATTCTGAAGATCTGGGAAAGATGAGCGCTATGGATTTAAAGATCAATCATATTACGCTCGATAATGTCCTGAAAAAACTAGCGGACCGGCACAGGTTGCGCTTTGAACAAATTAACGGATCTATTGCTGTCAGCAAATTGCCCGCGGTAAAGATCAACCGCATCTTATCTTTAAAAGGCGTAGTATCAGATGCCACAACTGGCGAAACGCTGATTGGTGTTTCGGTATTGGTGAAGGATAGCAAAAGCGGGACAGTTACGGACCAGAATGGTGCTTTCAGCCTGAGGTCTGATCTGTCATCGGGCACCTTGTTGTTTTATTATGTGGGCTATGAAAAGCTGGAATATAATTTTGACGCTGCCCATTTGGAATTTACGGTAAAAATGAAGCCGGCACTCAATTCGCTGTCTACGGTTACCATTGAAGCTACCCGCCGTGCGCTGCAGCCGGTGCAGCATACCGGCGAGCGGGAAATGCTGCAGGAGATCAAACAGGCCGGCAGTGTAGTATCTGGTATTTCATCGGAACTGATTGCAAAAATGCCTGATGTGAATGCTGCACAGGTTGCCCGCCGTATTTCAGGGGTAACGCTTACCGACGAACAGTTTTTGGTAGTGCGGGGTATGAACCAGCGTTACAACATTACCTACCTGGGTGATAACATTGCGCCAAGTACTGAGCAGTACAGCCGTGCTTTTGCCATGAATTTACTCCCGTCCAGGATCATCGATAAGATCATGGTTTATAAGTCTCCGCGTGCTGATCTGTTTGGTGATTTTGCGGGGGCAGCAGTTAAAGTATATACAAAAGATGCTTTGGCAGTAAAACATTTTGATGTGGGGCTCCGCATCGGCTATTTATCTGGTGGTACATTCGATCAGCAAAACACCTACAAAGGCGGCAAACTCGACTGGCTGGGGATAGAGGACGGAACAAGGGCCTTGCCTTCATCTGTGGCAGGTTATGGAGATTTTAGTAAAGCGAACCTGACCCAAAAGGAGTATGTTAAGTCCTTTTCTCCAACACTTGGCCTGCAAACAAAAACCGCTTTACCGGATATGCAGCTTACTGCCAACTATTATGATAGTTTTAAACTGGGGAAAGCGCGTCTGTATAACATTACCGGGCTTAGTTATACCAATGAAATCCGTGGTTTTGATGTTTACAGGCAGACAAATAACCTCTATTCCTCCTATTCCGATTATATAAGTTCAACGGTGAGCAATGAAGCGCAGAGTTCGGAGGAGGTTACACTGAACCTGATGCTGAACTTTATGCTGCGCCTCAATGAACATCATAAGATTTACTTTAAAAACTTTTTACTGCAGCAGGGGCGAAAAGGTACCATTGACAGGATCCAGCGTCCCAATGCCTACCCGGATAGCCTGGGACGTTATGGTTATCAGGCTGAATACTGGAAACGCAATATCGTACTTGACTATCGCGAGCGTTTTCTATATTCCGGTAATTTTGGCGGAACACATGATCTTGACAGTAAACAAAATCTGAATTGGAATCTGGGATTTACGGGTATTAAAAACGAAACTCCTGACCAGCGCATCTCACGCTTTGTAAACAGTGATTATCCCTTTAGCAATTTTAACCTCGGGGAATCAAAGGATTTTGATCTCAACTGGCGGGCTGATGACCGTTATGGCAAGGTGCCGGGAAATTATGACAGGGACGGGACGGCTGCCCGGGTGTTTACAAGGCTTAGTGAACAGGTATATAACTCTTCGCTGGATTACAGCATAGCTGTCCGTCCATGGCTGGAAATGAAAGCGGGTACCTATCAATTGTTTAAGCAACGTGACCTGGCCAGACGGTTATTTACTGTATATGACGGTGAGCTTTCGGAAGGCAACAGGTCAAATCTGATCGGCTCTCTAGGGGAAGGACTTTACTACAAATTGCCGGGTTCCTTACAGTATGTCGATCCGTCTTTGTGGCGCTTTAACCTGCAGGACTTATCAAAAGTATGGGGCGATGACTATTTTAGAGAAGATGGATCTGGTTTACGTGTAGAAGACCGTACAGGCCCAATGGATGCCTATAAGGCATCAGAACAGTACAATTCGGGATATTTTATGGCCACAGCCAAACCTTTTGGCGGTAAAGTAGAACTCAATGGAGGCCTGCGTCTGGAATATGACCAGGTAAAACTGGCAGCAGTGATTCCTTCGCAGGTCTTGCCTGATCAGCGGTACGGCCCTTCGATATTGATCAATCGTTCGCGCCTCTCCTGGCTGCCTTCCGCTAATGCTGCATGGCACCCCTCCGAATCGTGGGTATTGCGCGGAGCTTATGGAAAAACGGTGAACAGGCCGGAATTCAGGGAGATTTCACCTTTCAGGGACTTTGACTATCCCAATAATCAGATGATCAACGGCAATCCGGCTCTGGTACAGTCCGATATTTCCAGCTACGACCTGCGTCTGGAACTTTATCCAAAGAACAATAAAGGTGAAATGGTCAGCATCGGGGCTTTTTACAAGCAGCTGAAAAATCCTATTGAAAGGATCATATTCTCGGCCAATATAGCTGCAGCCGAAATCAACGGCTTTGATAACATCAGTTTTACCAATGTGGATAAAGCAACTGTGCAGGGTATTGAGGTTGATGTAAGGAAAAGCCTTAACTTTATTCCCGGCAAATTATTCAGGAATTTTTCGATATTGTTTAATGCTTCACTGATTCGGAGCCATGTAAACGGAGCTTTTATCGCCGCCATCCCTGGTTCAGGGTCTGTTTTCATTGACACCGCTTTTAACAGGCCGCTGCAGGGACAGGCACCCTATGTGATCAATGCGGGCCTGTTTTATGACAACGCAAAACTGGGCAGTAAGTTCTCCTTAAATTATAGTGTATCGGGTACCAGCATCTATGCCGTTGGTAAGTACAGTAATCCGGCCAATGTCAACGTGAAGTATCGCGGATCTGTTCTTGAATTGGCGCGCCATCTGCTGGATTTTTCTTACACGCAGCAGTTTGCCCGGCGCTGGCAGGCCAAGCTCAGCATTAATAATTTGCTGGATGAAGATATTCGTTTTGCTGAAGACCAGAACAGGGATAACAAATACCAGCCCGAACAGGATACAGGCAAAACCAATGCTGCCGCAGGGCGGACGAGCCCGGTTTATTCCGGAGATAATATATCCCGGCAATGGAGTCCCGGCCGTAATTTACAAGCTAATCTGATTTACTCATTTTAATTACTATAGATATAAACGTATTATGAAACATATAAATGTAGTCTTTTTTCTCCTGCTGGTCCTGATTACCGGATGCCGGAAGACAGATGATTTTTATAATCAGCTGGATCAGCTGCCGCGGATAAATAACCTGGACAACACTGCTTATGCCGTTGGTGATACACTTACCCTGACTGGTAAATTCGGGGCAGGAAAAGCTGCGCTGAAAATTACGGTAGGCGGTATAGATGCCCCGGTACTCTCTATCACCACAAAGGATAGTACTTATACAGAAAAGGAAGTATTGTACAATTACACATTTGACCGGGTAACAGTGCTGATTACCGAAAATATGATTGGTCAAAAACAGCCCGTGGCGGCTACGGTAAATGGCATCAGCAGCACTGTGGCCGTTATATTTATCAGCAAGGACAGACCGGTGCCAGCCCGTACAGATACACTGAATTACCTGAACCCGAAACAGGCCGTCATTGCGCTAAGAATGCCTTTGGGTACCCGGGTAATACCCAATTACACACCCGGCGGCCCAATAGTGTTTATGAACGGCGATAGCCTCGTCACCTGGAAAGAAGGCGTAATCCGACGGGGGAGGGTGATCTGGAAGGACAGTTATGGCGAGTTTTCAATTTTAGATCCCATCAATATTGACTATGGTTTTGCTTCGGATCCGGATGGTAATTATCTGTATATCTCTTGTCTGACCACTGATGCACGGTTGCCTGCTGACGCCACAAAGTCTGCGGCCCGCCTGATGAAGGTTTCCTTAAACGATTATAGTGTTACTACGCTTAACCGTACTGTGCTGCCTACCAGTGCCTTTCTTATTGACGCTGCCGATCTGGATTTTGATCAGGTTAAAAAAGAGGGCAATATTGGCGAAGTGACGCTTCCTGTCATGAAAAAAATCTATCCAAACAGCAAAGGCGAATTGTATTTCAGCGGCCCTTCGTTCAACTGGTATGCAGGAGACGGCGTTGTCTACAGCACTGTCCCGACTAATCTTACCGTAGCCCGTTTAAATGCATCGGGCAGTTTTCAATACCTGGCTAAGGGAGCTGTCTATGACAATAAGATTTTCCAGGTGTATGTGATTAAAGACGGCGAGTTGAATTTTGATTATGATTTCCTCCCGAACGTTACCACCGTGTTTAATTACAACCGCTTAATGGGCATAGATGCAGAAAACAGCCTGCTTTACGGTTATGCCGGTACCGAATCGGGCTCAAACTACAATATCAGTTCTTTTTATTGTTATCATCTTCAGCAGCAGCGGCAGCTGAGCGAATTCAACTACAAAACGGGTAGTTCTTCTTTGCCAACCATTACTGATGGCCCCTTTAACGTGGTAGAAGGAGGCTACAGTGAAGTTCTGTACAGTACGCGTGTTTCCCAGTGGCCATCACCCGGCCAGCCCATGGTGATATTTGCCAAACAACAAAAGCCACAACAGACAAATTTACCGGGGCAGGCTAACGATAGCCAACTTCAGTCAGTAAAAGTGATCAATTTCTCTGACCGTACCGTCAGTACTTATGCCCCCTTTATCCAGTCAACTGCTCCTGGCAGCGAATATCAGTTCGGGATCGGCGGCGATGTCATTGGTTACACGGCGTCAAAACAACCGGTCATGGTACGCACCAGCGAAATTGACCTCACGCTTAATGAAGTCTTGCTGCTTGCACCGGTAAATAAATAACAAAAAATGATCTTTAAACTTAACACAATGAAACTGCAACACCATATCATCCTGTCCGTCCTGTTTATATTCTGTATGGCCGGATGTCAAAAATCAGTTAATGGTCCTGTCACCTCTGGCGCCGAAGTGAATTTTTTTAACGCTGCAGATGGCATTTTTATCTTCCCCGGTGTAAAAGCGGTTTATATGGACAAACTGGATACCACACAAGCTGACCCGATCCGGTTTTCTAATAAGTCCGCTGCCGGTGAAACATTTCCTGCTTTGATCAATGCAGGTCCTGACGGGGTAACTTCAGTTCTGTATATGAAGCAAATCGCCGGGTCGCATCGTTTTATATTTACAAATGGCAATAAACGGGTTGTGGCGGATACTACCCTGAATTTAACAGCCGGTTCAAAAAACACGTTTTATGCTTATGACGATCCTGACAAACTGCTTAGTCGCTGCCGTATCATGCACATCGTGGAAAACGAGGTGCCCGTGAAAGATCAATGCCGGTTCCGGCTGCTGCACCTGGGCGGCGATCTGGGTGGCATGAATTGTTTTTTTATACTGGAAGATGGCACTAGGGTCTTTCCTGCCAATCTCCCTGTTGATATGAAATATGGGGCTCATACAAATTTTATCACCATAGACCCAAAGGTGGCCGGCAAAGATGGTAATGCCTACCTGCAATTCTTTTCTGGTACTGATACCGCTACGGTGAAGGCAACTGCAACTATCCCTTATCGGAATGGCCGGTCTTATGCCGTTGTTGTCAGTGGATTGGCTGAGATGAAATTTGTACAATATCAGGATCCGGCAAATCCTGGCAGCATAAAAACGATCCAGCTAAATCCAGCTATAACTGCTCGTGTGCGTACGCTCAATTGAAAAAATTCCACTGAAGATTTTAATAATACTCCAGTTAATCTGCTGGGTTAAGCCGGTACAGCACCCCAGGTGTTGTGCCGGTTTTTGTATGTAAGCAGTAAACCCTTTAGCATACAAAAGTTTAATGTTTTGTTAAAATACAAGCAATAGACTATACGCTTAGGTTGTAGTATTTTTGTGACATGAGCATATTGGTAATGACAATGAATGAACAAGAGGAGAAAATTCTTTTGACTTTTCTGGAGACCTTGGGCTATAAGTATCAAAATGGCGTCAGTGAAGAGGTCGGGAAAGTGAATACGGTTTTTCTCGAAAAATATAATGATGACATCCAACAGGCTGATGCAGAGATTGTGGATGGAAATTATGTGAAGCAGGCGGATGTAGAAAAGCTGTTCCGTCAGAGAAGAAAAGTATTTTGAAAATTAAATGGAATAAGGTAGCAATAAAGCAATTGATAGATGCAATGGCCTACCTGGAAGAAAATAAGCTCTCTGTTTACGGAAAAAAGATAGAAAAACAGATATTCTCTAAAATAATGTCTGTTTCGAAGGCGGAGCAAGCCGCGGAGCCTGATCCGTTAAAAATTGACAATGACGGAAGTTTCTGTGTTCTTGTCGTTGACAGGTATCGGATAGCTTACCGGGAAACGGCAAAAGGACTAAGAATTTTGAGGATTTCTGTTATTCAGGATTCATCTGATGTTAAAGCAGTGAAATGATGGAAAAAAATACAAACGAATTGTGCCCATGCGGTAAAGCCCAGAAAATTAGTATGGAGCGTATTCCCAGAAACTTTATTCAGAAAGTATTCTTATTCTGGTTGCCAATCAAAAGGTACAGGTGCTACAGTTGTATGGCTATTAAATGGTTGCTGGAAGATAAAAGAAGGGCCTTTTGACCCTTCTTAATGTCCCTTATCCATTCATGCTGTAAAAAAACTCTTCTGCGACAATCTTACCGTCCTTAACTTCATATACACAGATCTCGCTCATTGCCATTCTGCCATGCGCTTTGTACGTAGCATCTATGTCCATAACTATGGCAAAATGATTGTTTGCGACAATAGGCTCTGAAGTTGAGGCGCTGTGTATTTCTTCAACGCTTTCCTCCCATTGTATGGTTTTGTTTTTGACAGCTTCTTTACCTTCTGTCAGTTCCATTGGAGAGCCTTTCGGTTCCTTGCTTACTATGTTTTCGGCATAAAGCTCTTCGATGGCTTCTGTGTTTTTGCCTTCGCGGCAAAGCTGTACCAATTTGTCAGCTACTTCCTGTGTATTCATATGATCTAAAATTAAGTTATGAGCTAAGTTATTTAAAATCTATTCTTTAATTGTTCGGTATATTTTATGATTAGGTTAAGCTTTGCTGACGATGTTCTTAACTTTTACTTAACATACCGGACTTATCTTTAGTTTTTCTTATCAGGTAATAAAATCAGGGATGAGACCTTTATATGGCGTATTAATATTTCTTCTCCACTGGTTTCCTGTGGCTTATGGCCAGCAGCGGGATTCAGGCATTCCACGGGTGACGGAGCAGATGATTCACAATGACCCGAATAAGGCTTTTGTAAAGATTAAATATAATCTGAATGAAGCGTTAAAGAAAAATGATCAGACTGTTGCGGCAACCTGTTATGAGAAAATAGGAGAACTGTTTTATGACCAGGCTGCTTATTCACAGGCGCTGATCAATTATTATAAGGCAGATGTGATTTACCGTAAAGAAGACCGGCTTGAACTCCTGGCGGGCAATTTAAATAAGATAGGTAAGACTTATTATTACAACCGGCAATACCAGGTCGCCCTCAAAACATTCAGGCAGGCGCTGGACTGCTACAGGACATTGAATAATGCCACGGGAATAGCAGAGTCGTATGGTTATGTTGGCCAGACCTACGAAAAAACAGGGGACCATCGCCAGGCTTTTAAGTACCAGAAGCTTGCATTGGACGAGTTCAGGAAAACCGATCATCGCAGTGGGATTGCCAAGATCTACGAGAACCTGGGCAGCGTTTACGAGGACCGCCTGAAACTGGACTCTGCTTTAAAGTATTTTACCCTGGCCTTGAACCTGAATATGGAGGCCGGCAATAAAATGGCCCAGATCGAGATCATCAACAATATTGGAGACGTTTACCGTAAAACAAACAGATATAAGGAAGCTTTGGTTTATACGCAAGAAGCTGCAGAAATGGCCAAAAACAGGAACGAGCAATATCAGCTGGCTAGTGCTTACAGGGATCTTTCCAAAACCTTTGATCTGATGGGAAGGTATGATAGCGCGTATCATTACAGTGAGGCGGGCAGAAATATTTTTATGGAAATCTTTTCCCAGGACAATAAAAAGCAACTGGCGCTTTTGCAAACACTCTTTGAAACGGAACAGAAGGACAATGCCATCCTGCAGTTTGAGAAAGACAGAAAGAATAATACAATACTTGCGATAGGAGCTGTTACCATTGCTATTCTTGTGGTGTTGCTTGGCGCAAGTATCATTAGCAGGCAACGGCTCAAGATCAGGAACGAGCGAAAGCTCAATGAACAAAACAATGCACTCTACACCGTTCAAAAAAAGGCTATGGAAGGTGATCTGGAACTCAAGAGCAAAGAGCTTACGAGTCATACCCTCCACCTGATCCATAAGAACCAGTTACTGGAAGAACTTAAATCCAGGCTCAGCGAGATGATCAAAGACGATAAACGGGACCAGCGTAAGGAACTGAAGCAGGTGATCAACCTGATCACTTTTAACAACAACCAGGAAAAGAACTGGGACGATTTCAGAATCGTTTTTGAGCGGGTACACGAGAATTTTTTTGAAAGCTTAAAAAAACACAGTAAAGCTTTGACCGCTTCTGAGCTTCGTTTGGTTGCGCTTCTTAAGATGAACCTTAGTTCCTCAGACATCGCCATGATGCTGGGAATTTCTCAGGACAGCCTCAGGATTTCAAGGTACCGGCTTCGTAAAAAGCTAAATCTGGAAGAAGGCGAGAACCTGAGCGCTTTCCTCCAAAAGCTGTGAAAAACAGGGCTTTACAAGCAGGTAACCATACGTTAACACAAACTTAATGGCTTGAGTTTGTTGATCAACTTATTGATATTCAGTAATATAATTTGGTTTGTTGCTGTTTTGCTTATGCTGTTTCCAGACCTGTATCTATTTTGTAACGTCATAAAATTGCCCAGTCTGTCCAGCCTGATAATCTTTGTCCAAAACCAATAACAAATCAAATTTTATGAAACTTAAAATGTTACTTTTTGGAGTTCCCCTTTTATTACTGGGTTCTGTGGCTCTGGCACAGCGGGGAATAATAAAGGGCAGGATTACTGATCAGAAGAACAAAGAACCGCTTACGGGGGCTACGGTAGTGGTGACCGGAACAAACAATACTGCGGCTACCAATTTAAGTGGCGAATACCAGTTTTACGTAAATTCAGGAACGGTGAATCTTACGGTCAGGTATTTGGGCTATAAGGACACCACTTTGTCTGTTAGTTTAAACAGTAATGAACTGAAAGTAGTCAATGTTGCGATGTCTGGCCGGCAACGAAACCTGAACAATGTGGTGATTACTGGGTATACACAGGGGCAGGCTAAGGCATTAAATCAGCAGAAGAATGCGGATAACATTAAAAACATCATCGCTGCAGATCAGATTGGCCGGTTCCCTGATCCTAACGCTGCTGAAGCGCTTCAGCGTGTACCGGGCGTGAATATTGAGCGGGACCAGGGTGAGGGCAGGTATGTATCTGTAAGGGGGCTGGCGCCTCAGTTTACCAATACAAGTATCAATGGTGAGCAAATCCCTTCTCCTGAGGCGGATGTACGCTTCGTAGCGCTTGATGCCATTCCATCGGATCAGCTGGCTTCAATAGAGGTAAGCAAGGCATTGACGCCTGATATGGATGGAGATGCCATTGGCGGCTCCATTAACCTGATCACCAGGACTGCGCAAAGCCGTAAAGCTGATGTCAGCGGATCATTTGGGGGTGGGTACAATAACCTGATGGGCAAGCCAAATTTACAGGGACAGCTACAATACGGGCAGCGTTTTGGCAAGAATGAAAAGCTGGGTCTGCTGTTTAACGGCAATTACTACCACAATGACCTGGGTTCTGACAACCTGGAAAGGGCAGTAGAAGACAACGAACTAGAGCTCAGGGATTATTCACTCACCAGGACACGCCTGGGGTTGAGCTCTTCTATGGACTATAAATTCAACAACCATCATGAGGTGTATTTTAAGGGCTTGTATTCGAGATTTACGGACCGGGAGCAGAGAAGAAGGTATGTTTTTAAACCTGGTGATGAGGAGATTGAAAAATTAATAAAAGACCGTTTTGAATCGCAATCGGTGCTTTCCCTGAATGCAGGTGCCAAACATACTTTCAAGAATTTGTTTCTTGACTATGAGGCACAGTACAGTTATGGTGAGCAGAATACACCATATGATAATGAGGCTGCGTTTGTGGCAGGCATCCCGAGCAGTCTTGATTTCAGCGACAGCAATTTCCCCAAAGTAACTGCAGATGACTATACCAATAATTCGCTGTATGAATTTGCTGAGATCGGATACGGGAAAACTGTAGCTATGGATAAGAATCTGACGGCCAAATTTAATATTGGAGTGCCTTATAAATTGGGGGCTAATGATGGCTTGATCAAGTTTGGCGCTAAAGTAAGATCCAAGAATAAAAAATATACCATCCGCCAGAATACGTTTGAGAACCTGGGCGGTGTTCCTAATCTTGACCAGTTTGATGGCAATCCGGTAAAGGATGAATTTTTTTCCGGACGTTATGCGATGGGCAGACCTGTGGCCATCAACAGACTCATGAATTATTTCAACAGCAATCCCGGCCAGTTTGAACTGCAGGTGGAGGACAAGGCAATAGACGAGGCGCTGGAAGCCTTTACTGCAAAGGAAGATGTGATTGCCGGATATTTGATGGCCAGGCAGCAGCTTAGTAAGCTGATGGTATTAGGCGGGGTAAGGTATGAACGTACCAGGGTCAGCTACAATTCCAGTGATGTGATCATTAATGAAAGCGGCGATCTGGACCAGATCGTACCGGTATCAGGCAGCAGTAATTATGATTTTATTTTGCCCCAGCTGCACCTGAAATATGAACTCACTCCCCTGAGCAACATCAGGGCTGCGCTAACCTGGTCATATGCAAGACCAAATTTCTCCGAGATCATTCCCGCCCAGGAGATCAATCGTGAGGATGGCGCAGCATCAGCGGGAAATCCGGCATTGCAACCGGTAAGTGCGGTCAATTACGACCTGATGTATGAGCATTATTTTGGTTCTGTTGGGATTGTTTCTGCAGGTTTGTTTCATAAAAAACTGGATGATTTCATTTACAGAAGAATCTTGTTCAACTCTCCGTATCCGCTTACCGGAACACCCAGCATTACTGGGATCGATGTGACGCAGGCGCAAAATGGCAATGATGCCCAGGTCAGCGGACTCGAATTTGCCTTTCAGCGCAGGCTGACCTTTATTCCGGTGCTGAAAGATTTTAGTGTCTATCTCAATTATACATATACCGATTCAAAAGCAAAGATCCAGAGCAGGAATGCGGATTCGGATAATGCCAATGCTACAGAAGAGATCAGGCTTCCTGGCCAGTCAGAAAATGTCGGCAATGCTTCATTAGCTTATGAGGGAAAAAGATTTTCATTGCGGTCTTCACTGAACTTCAGTGGTTCTTTCCTGTCTGAAGTAGGCGGTACTAAAGAAAGTGATCTCTTCGTGAAAAGCAGGATGCAGCTGGATGCCAGCGGCAGTATTGTCATTAACAGCCGGATCAGGTTCTTCGCTGAATTGCTGAACATCACCAACCAGCCGCTTGAGGTTTACCAGGGCAGTAAAACGCAGACTATCCAACGTGAATTTTATTCTTTCTGGTCCCGCTTCGGCATAAAATTCAATTTGTAGGCTTACCTAATTTAAAGAAAATGAAATCATTAAAATATCTGCTGTTTGCAGTGCTGTTATTGACAGCCTGCGATAAGAAAAACGATAACCTGGTCACTCCTCTTGTTGAAGATGACTTTCCACAGGTGCTCCTGCTTTCTGATGAAGGCGACGGTGAGCTGGAGGATGAAGATAAGTTCAGTTTTAAGATCACACTTGCTGACCGGGCAGATCCCGAAAATAAGGAACTCGGAGGTAAAGTTGTGCCACTTGCCGCTGACGTGACGGTTAATTTTGAGGTAAGCAGCTTTAAAGGCTTCCCTGCGCTTTCGTCTTACCTGCTTGATGCCAAAGCATTTTATGAAATAGACGATTGCACAACTTCAGAGGACAAAGACATAGACCTCCATCTGGTTTTTGACAAAAGCACTGGCAAGGGAAGTGTGACCTTTCCTAAAGGTGTCGAAGAAATTGAAATCGAATTTGAAACGGATGAAGACCTGTTTGACGACAATGTATTCAATACAGCAGCACGTAAGCTGGAGATCAGGCTGACTTCGGTAAACCCGAACGGGCAGAAGGTGGCGGTAAACGACCACAATACTTTTGAATACCTGCCGCTGGATGATGAGGCTATTTATGGTGAATATGAATTGGATGTGGACGATCAGGAGCAGTTTCAAAGCTATATTGACTTGTTTGGTCTGGTTAATGATGAAGTAAAGGGCTTGAAACCTGGGGATGTAGATGAAATCAAAATAGAATTTCAATATGGTGAATTTAAGGCCATTGTCGTTTTAAAGGAGACTGAAGAAGTGGAAGAATGCGGAGAAACCGAAACGGTAAATAAGGAAATTGAAATAGAAGGTGAATTTGAGGATCTTGAAGATGATAAGCTGAGTGGTGATCTTGAATTTGTTGGGGAGGCAGAACAGGAAAGTGGACTTGAAGTGGAATTTACCTATAAGGGTAGTTTCAAACTGGTGAACGGTAAGTTGGAACTGACCCTGCAAGGTGAATTTGATGATGAGGAAACGGACGAAATTACCCTGATCCTGAATAAATAATTTATAATTTTAAGAATCAATAAATGAATCTACATAGAATAATCATTTTTGCAATTATTGCAGCAGCAATTACATCATGCACAAACACCGGGACTTCAACAACAGCATCTGTAAATCCGGATAGTGTTGTAAAACCGTTGTATACCACAGAACCCGTGCAGTTTGATACCGATGATCCCGCAATCTGGGTCAATCCGGCTGATTCCTCGCAGTCGCTGATCATTGGTACTGATAAGGACGAGAACGGTGGTTTATATGTCTTTGATCTGAAGGGAAGAATCATTAAAAGTAAAACAGTAACGGGATTAAAACGTCCGGACAACGTGGATATCGCTTACGGGTTGATGCTCGGGGGAAAGAAAACGGACATTGCCGTTACTACAGAAAGGATGACCCACAAGCTCCGTATTTATTCACTGCCAGATATGAAACCTGTAGATAACGGGGGGATTTTGGTATACGAAGGCGAAACCGGGGTAATGTACAGGGACCTGATGGGCATTGCGATGTATACAGACGCCAAAGGTCAGATTTATGCGATACCTGGCAGAAAAACGGGGCCAACCGATGGTACTTATCTTTGGCAATATTTGCTGGAAGATGATGGCGCTGGTCATGTAAAAGCGACATTGAAGCGCAAATTTGGAAATTACAGTGGCAAAAAAGAAATTGAGGCTATAGCTGTGGACAATGAACTGGGATATATTTATTGTTCTGATGAACAGTTTGGCGTCCGCAAATATTATGCTGATCCTGCAAAGGGGAATAAAGAATTGGCTGTCTTCGCAAAAGAGGGCTTTACAGAGGATCATGAAGGCATCAGCATTTATAAAACTACAGATACTACCGGTTACATCCTGGTATCAGACCAAAGCGCAAACCAGTTTAAGGTATACAGCAGGGAAGGGGTTAAAAATGCAAATGACCACCAGCTGATCACCAGTATTAAGACTTCTACCAATCAAAGTGACGGTTCAGACATCTATTCTAAACCGCTCAATGGAGATTTCAAGCATGGGATCTTTGTGGCCATGAGCGACAATAAAACCTTTCAGCTTTACCGGTGGGAAGACCTTGCAGGAAAGCTTTTGAAAATCAACAAATAATTTAAAGATCCCCGGCCTGGCCGGGGATTTACAAATAACAGGGCACCATTTGTCTCCAGTAGTGCGGCCGGTGTGCATTACTGCCCCAAATGTAAAAATTGTTGGAAATGCCTTTGTTCCATAATATCCTGCTGAATTCCTGGTTATCTGGCAAGAAGGGGTCGGTTTCACCAACGGCCAGAATCACTTCGAGATTACGGACTGCGCCCAGCAGGTATTCATCATTGAGATTGGGGATGTACTGGGCGGGCATGTTAAAATAGACATTCTCGCTATGGTCGCCATCCAGCAGGTCTCTGAATTCTCCCGGTGATTTGGTAAGATCGTACCGTCCGCTGATGCCCACAGTTTTTTTAAACAGCCATGGATATTTCATTGCAAAGTTTACGGCATGATAGGCTCCCATGCTACAGCCTGCAGCCATGAGGTAATCGCCGTTATTTTTTGACCTGATCAGCGGCATCACTTCGTTGAGCAGGTAATCTTCATATTGCAGGTGACGGGAAATGCGTGCGGAGGCACTGACATAGGGGTTGTAGAAACTTTCCCCGTCTATACTGTCGACACAAAAGAGCTGGATTTCTCCACGGTCGATTTTACTTTTCAGTGAATTGACGATACCCCAGTTTTCATAGTCATAGAATCTGGCCATGCGGGTTGGGAAAAATATGACGGCGCGGCCGCTGTGACCGAAGACCAATAGTTCCATATCCCGCTGCAGTCGTGTACTAAACCATTTGTGATACTCCCTGTTCATATTGGTATAAACTTGTGGGCGAAATATCCGGTTTTGATGTTATTCTGCTGTTAATAAAGCGTAATGATTATGCCAATATTTCCTGGACCACTTCCTTCCACAACTGGTATCCCTGCCCGCTCAGATGCAGTCCGTCGCTGGTATAGTATTCGGGTTTTGGCTGCCCTGATTTATCCAGCATTTTTTTAAAGACATCGACAAATTTCCAGTTGTTCTGGCATTTGATGATTTCACTCTCGATGAGGTTATTGGTGTACCTGAACCGGTCTTCCATGTGCCATCGGATCAGGCTCGGTTTCAGAGAAATGAAATAACAGGGGATTGAGCCAAACTGTTTCGTGGCTTTGACCATCAGTTGCTGAAAAAAAATAAAGATCTCTTCCGGGTTTCTGCCATCGCCCAGGTCGTTGTCGCCAGCGTAAACGATAAGCACGCGGGGTTTGTAATCTGTCATGATCCTTTCAAAGAACCATACGCAGGCCGCCAGGGTTGACCCTCCAAAACCCAGGTTGGTTACTTTTTTATCGGGGAAATCCAGGTAAAGGCTATTCCACAGGCGTATCGACGAACTGCCATAAAATATGATTTCAGGGTCGCATTCCTCGGTTATGCGGTTTGCCTCAAGCCGTTTGACATCTTCTTCGTACCAATACATTGTGACTGATTTGGAATAAAGATATCAAGTTTTGCTTTTCAGTGGTGGTATTCTGATATTAAGTTTTCCATTGGCCATCAGCTGGAAATGGTGTTTAGTTAACAAGAAATTAACTTAAAGCTAGCTGTTTGACTTGCTGATCAGTTCAGTAAAGCTTGTCCAGACTGCGGTTATCATTTTCCTAGTCTGCTCATCAGTCAGGTTTCCCTGCTCGTCAAATTTCTCCGCCGCACCGGCCAGATAAAATTCTGGCTGCTGCAAAGGCTGCATATTGAGGTATACCAATACCTGGCGCAAATGGTTTACTGCTCCGAAAGCGCCAAGGTTATAGGGTGTGCAACCGAGAACAGCCACTGGTTTTTTGTCCCATTTGTTTTGTCCCTGCGGCCTTGAACCCCAGTCTAAAGCATTCTTTAGAACCGGTGAATAAGATCTGTTATATTCTGGTGTAGCAAGGATAATGGCATCTGCATTTTCAACACTGCTGTGCAGGTCTTTTACCTGCTGAGGTAAGTCGGTTTCAAGATCCTGGTTGAGCAATGGAAGCTGACTGATGTCGACGATCTCCACTGCTATTCCTTCAGGAGCCAAATGCTGAAATGCCTTTACGAGTTTAGTGGTGTAAGAATCCTTCCTTAAACTTCCTGAAAATGCGGCTATTTTAATGCTCATGATAATTTGTTTTTATTCATCTAAGGAACACCTGGAGATCAGTGATTGTTTTGGAAGTTCATTGTTCGCGATACAGAATTGATATTGGACCGGCTATTTATTTACAATAACTTAAATTATAGAGTGTGGGGTTTACGGAGAAATAAGTAAATGATCAATGAGATTGTTTCAATAACTTAATGTTGTGATAATATAGCGCGAAATGAATCGGGGTAACTTTGCCGGACACAGATGTATTTACTATTATGCTGGCCGATGACGATTTAATAACCCTGCTCAAACATGATGACGATGCTTTTAAGATAATTTATCATAAATATTCTACAAAGTTATACCAATCTGCCTATAATATCATTCGTGACAGGGAAGCATGCGAGGACATCATTCAGGAACTTTTCATGGAAGTCTGGTTGAAAAGAAAGTCCATTAAGATCAATACCTCTTTAAAAAGTTATTTGTTCATTTCAGTGAAGAACAGGGTTTTGATGAAGCTCAGAAGTCAAAAGATCACATTGGGTGAAGACGCAATGGAGTTTCTTATCGATAATTACGCTACAGATAACATGACTGAAGAAAGAAGTCTTAAGAAATTCCTTGCTCAGGAAGTAGATCGTCTTCCTGAAAAATGCGCTGAAATATTCAGATTAAGTAGAAACGAGCAATTGTCTAATAAAGAAATAGCTGAATCGTTAAATATTTCGGTAAAAACAGTTGAAAACCAAATTAGCATTGCCATCAAACGGTTGCGCAATTCGATGTCCGAAGTTCTGAGCTTTACAATAATTCTCCTCCCTTTTTTAAAAAAATAAATGGAAGCTTAGGGGCTGATCAATTTTTGTGCATCGTATTAATAACAGCGCATGAAAAGAAAAAAGAAAACACCCCAGGATCCTTTAGAAAAAGCCATTGGCAATTATTTCGAAACAGCAGAACAATATACCGGGCGTATAGATAATCCTCTTCAGGACATTCCGTTTGAAAAGCAAATGGTTTATACAAAAATTACCAGTGCCATATCCCGTAAACGAAAAAGACTTGTTTACCGAAACAGAATGGCTATAGCCGCATCTGTTACGTTCTTTCTCTGTGCGGCTTTATACTTTTATCTTCCTGGTTTTAAAAAACAACGGGTAAATGATGAGCTTGCATTCATCGAAAGAAAGGCCCCAAGAGGGAGTGTTATAAAATTTGCGCTTACTGATGGTACGATTGTGTTTTTGAATGCAGAGAGTAAATTGACATTTCCTGGAAAGTTTACATCAGACAGGAGAGAAGTGAAACTGGAGGGAGAGGGTTATTTTCAGGTTGCTCACGATGTTAGTAAGCCTTTTATTGTCCGGACTGGAACCCTTAATACACAAGTATTGGGGACGAGTTTTAATATTAATGCCTATCCGCAGAATAAAAATATCAGTGTTACAGTGATGACAGGTAAAGTAGGTGTATATCAAAAAGACAGGACAGACGGAAATAGTGCAAATATGATCTTACCAAATCAACAGCTTCTGTTTGACAGAGCCAGCCAGGATTTCAGCTTTAATAAGTCTGTTGATGCTGATGACTTTATATCCTGGTCTGAGGGACGGTTGAGCTATAAGAATGGTCTGCTGGCAGATGTGGTTGTCGAAATTGGGCGTAAGTATAACGTGGATATTGAACTCAGTCCAGGTCTGAAAAACATCAGGATTAATGCGGACTTTGATAACCTCAGCCTGGATCAGGTTTTAACCATTCTTTCGAGACTGATAGACGGAGAAACTGAATACCGCAATGGGGCTTACTTCTTAAAAGGCCGGGTCCGTCACTAAATCCACCGGATAAATAAAAACAAAATAAACTTGATGAAAACAAAAGAAGAAAATAAAAACGCGGCCGGTCGCCGTGATTTTATAAAAAGCAGCGCCATTGCTGCAGCGGCATTTATGATCGTTCCACGTCATGTACTGGGTGGCAAAGGGTTTTTAGCACCCAGTGACCGTTTACTGATTGCGGGTATTGGCGCGGGTGGTAAAGGCCAGTCTGACATTTCCATGTTTGCTAAGAGTAGTAAGGCTGATATCGCATTTCTATGTGATGTTGATGAACGCAGTGCCGCAAAAAGTGTAAAAGCTTTTCCTAAAGCTAAATTCTATAAGGACTGGCGGGAAATGCTGGACAAAGAATCTAAAAACTTTGATGCCGTTTCGGTATCAACTCCGGATCACAATCACGCCATAATCACGCTTGCAGCGATGCAATTGGGAAAACATGTCTATGTACAGAAACCGATGACGCATGACATCCATGAGGCACGAATCTTAACGCAGGCGACTAAAAAGTATAAAGTAGTAACTCAAATGGGTAATCAGGGAGCTTCTAACGATGGGCCCCGTTTAATGAAAGAATGGTATGAAGCAGGCTTAATCGGAGATGTACATACTGTATATGCCTGGACAAACCGTCCAATCTGGCCCCAGGGAATTGCATGGCCGACCGCGAAAGCCGAGATTCCTAAAGAGCTGGACTGGGACTTATGGCTGGGTACAGCTCCTAAAAAAGATTATGCAGACAAAATTGTGCCTTTTAACTGGCGTGGCTGGTGGGATTACGGAACGGGAGCTTTGGGCGATATGGGATGTCACCTGATTGAGGCGCCTTTTAGTGTTTTAAACCTGCAATATGCTAAAGATGTGCAGTGCAGTGTAGGCGCTGTATATGTCGATAAGTCTAAGCGCGGGTACTTTCCGGATAGCTGCCCGCCTTCAAGTCATGTGACCCTGACTTTCCCCAAAACGAATAAGACTAAAGGTGATGTAACCCTTCACTGGATGGACGGGGGTATACAACCTGAGCGTCCGGAGGAATTAGGTGCTACTGAATTATTTGGTGATGGCGGCAACGGAACATTGTTTATTGGTACCAAAGGAAAAATGATGGCCGATACCTATGGTGATAAAGCGCGTCTGCTTCCATTGAGCAGGAATGAAAACATTAAGGTTGCTCCTAAATACGCAAGGGTAACTGATGGTGCAAACGGTCATTATGCGCAATGGGTTGAGGCCGCTATCGCCGGCCACGGCAAACAGGAGGTCAGCTCACCATTTGAGATTGCAGGACCTCTGACCGAGGCATTGCTGATGGCCAACCTGGCCATCAGGGGCTTTGATCTGCAGACAGACGTAAATGGAAAAATTAAATATCCCGGTAGGTATATCAAATTGCTATGGGACAATGAAAACATGAAAATAACGAATCTTGATCAGATTAATCAGTTTGTAAAACGCGATTATCGTGAGGGATGGGCCAACCTGACATTATAAAATACACACACATGAAAAAATACATTATTTCTGCATTCGTCTTATTGAGTGCAATACAAATATCGAACGCACAAAAAGGGTTTAAGCCTTTGTTCGATAGCAAAACGACCAATGGCTGGCATACTTACGGCAAGACCACAGTTGGCAGTGCCTGGCAGGTTCAGGACGGTACTTTACATATGGATCCCGCAAGCAAAGGAAAAAGCGGAGGCGGTGATCTGGTTACTGACAAAGAGTACAGCAATTTCCATTTAAAGCTTGAATGGAAAGTGGCGCCTAAATCCAATAGTGGTGTTGTTTTTTTCATCCATGAAGATCCTGCCAAATTTAAAAGGTCTTATTCAACCGGTTTGGAGATGCAGGTTCTTGACAATGACGGACACCCGGACGGAAAGAAACCAAAACACAGGGCCGGAGATTTGTACGATCTGATTAAGAGCGTATCTGAGCCGGTTAAGCCTGTTGGAGAGTGGAATATGGCAGAGATCATTAGTAAAGATGGTAAACTGACCCTGATCTTAAATGGGACTAAGATCGTGAGCACCACGCTTTGGGACGATAACTGGCAAAAGCTGATCGCAGGAAGCAAATTTGCCAAATTGGAAAGCTTTGGAACCTACAGGTCAGGTAAAATCTCTTTGCAGGACCATGGTGATGAGGTTTGGTACAGAAATATCGTGATTAAAGAACTTTAATTGATAACAAAAAACCAAAAGAAATGAGCTAATGAAGAAAAAAATCCTGGCCGAAAAGTTCGGCCAGGATTATGAAATGTAAACTTTTTAAAAGAACGCAGTCTACCAGACCTGAGAATCAAGGGGCTGCTGTTCTAATCGATCACATTTAATTTATAAAATTATGAAAATACCTCTATTTAATGGTAGAGTAAACAACTATTGTTACACAGTAATGAAATATAGCACGATTACATTATGCATATTGATTGCTTTCTGTTCTCTGGCAATTGCCAGGCCTTCTTACGGACAGAAGATACTGGGCTATCCGGTAAATATTGAATTTAAGCGTACGCCGCTTCCTGAGGCACTGGAAAAAATATCCGAACAAATTAAAGTAAAATTTGCCTATCAGAATCTTGACCTTTATAAGGCGGTAAGGATTACTAAAATTTTCAGGCGGGAAAAACTTGGCAAAATCCTGGAAAGCCTGCTGCTGGATAATGACATTTCTTTTTCGGTGATAGACAATGTTGTCATTTTAAAGCCGGAGCAAAAACCCTCGTTACGAAGTTTTGAAGACATCGAAATCAGAGGAATTGTTACAGATTCGTCCGGAGTTGGATTGCCTGGTGTAAATGTAACCGTAAAGGGAAAAAAAGGCTATGGGGCTATAACGGACATGAACGGTAATTACTTGATCAGGGTGCCGGAGAATGCAATTCTGATATTTAATTTTGTAGGTTTTATTCAAAGTGAATATGTGGTTAAAGGCCAGACTTACATCGCCGTCAGGTTAAGGGAAGACAAGAATTTGCTGGAGAATGTGGTCATTGTGGGTTATGGTACCCAAAAGAAAACTAATGTCACCGGCGCTGTCAATTCTGTCTCTACAACCGATCTGCTGAGAACTCCGACTGCTAGTCTGACCAATAGTCTTGCTGGTCGTTTGCCCGGCCTGGTGACCATACAGGAAAGCGGTGAACCGGGTGCCGATGGCTCCACGTTATTTATCCGCGGTTTCGGAACTTATCAGGGAAAAAATCCTTTAATCCTTGTGGATGGGATCGAAAATGCAATTGACCGCATTGACGCCAACGAGGTGGAGAACGTAAGTATTTTGAAAGATGCGGCAGCAACTGCTGTATATGGAATGAAGGGTGCGAACGGAGTGGTTCTGGTGACGACAAAGCGGGGTAAAACCGGTAAACCGGTGATTTCCCTTACTTCCCAGGTCGCTATGCAGGAGCCCGTGCGTTTACCCGAGTATTTGGATTCTTTTGATGCTTTGAGTTTGTTTAGGGAAGCGCTGAACAATGATGGGCTGAATGCAAATCTGTATACAGATGAGTATCTCAATAAATTCCGTGACCGCAGTAATCCAACTTATCAGTATCTGTATCCTAATGTAGACTGGGACAAAGAGTTGTTAAAGTCTCGTTCTATGATGAAGCAGACCAACTTAAATGTAAACGGAGGTTCATCTACTGCAAGGTATTTTGTATCGATGTCTTATTTGGGCCAGGATGGTCTCTATAAGTATGACAATTTAAATGACTACAACATCAATGCATCCTTGAACAAGTACAACTTCAGGAGCAATATTGATATCGATATTACCCCGTTATTGAGTATGGAACTAAACCTCAGTGATGTCGTAAGAGAACGTAACTATCCAACAGAAACTTCGAGTACGTTTTGGGCAGAACTTAGAAATACACCGCCTTACTTGTATCCGCTTAGTAATCCTGATGGATCGGTAGCCGGCCAAAAGAACGCACCGGCAAGTCCATATGGTCGTCTTAGTCAGTATGGATATAAACGTTTTTTTGAGAATAATCTCAGTGCCATTGCAGGCTTCAGTTTAAAGATGCCTTTTGTTACTCCAGGATTGAGTTTTAGGACCCGTTTTGCATTTGATGCCCAGAACAACAGGAACATCAACCGCAAGCGTAATTACTCTACTTACAAGTATGTGGTACCGGAGGATGAGACGGATTTGACCAATGGAACTTACGAGGAAATAAGTACTGGAGATGGCTTACTGGGTTTTGATATGGATGCAAATGGTAGTAGAAAGTCAACATATGAGGCTTACTTAAACTATGATCGGGTATTTGCCGAAAGGCATGCTTTTACAGGTATGATCCGTTATAACCAATCCCAGAGTTTTACTGCCACTGCATTGGCAGATGGTGCTGTTGCTTCTCTTCCCTACAAACAGCTTGGTGTGATCGGGCGTATCAATTATTCTTACGACCGCAAATATGTACTGGAGTTTGATGCCGGATACAATGGTTCTGAAAATTTTAAAGAAGGCAATCGTATGGGATTCTTTCCGGCGGTTTCTGCGGCGTGGATACTTTCCAATGAAGCTTTTATGAAAAATTCAAAAATTTTGAATTTGTTGAAAGTTAGAGGATCGTTTGGTACTGTCGGTGTTGACAATAGTGTTGGCCGTTTTGCTTACCTCAGTACCTGGCAGACCGCTGGCGGCAGCGGATACAGATTTGGGCTGGCGGCAGATGGGAATAGTTATTCCAGCGCACAGGAAAGCGCTACCGGAAATGAGTTCCTGACCTGGGAAAGGGCGAGGAAAGCAAATATCGGTGTGGACCTGGAACTGTTCAATGGCAGTATTGCTTTTACAGGTGATGTCTTTAATGAGCGGCGCAGTCAGATTCTGACCACCGCAAAGATTATACCTGATGTCATCGGAGTGCAAAATCTGCCAGCCATCAATGCCGGCATTGTGAACAACAAGGGCTTTGAGGCTGAATTGACGTGGCGCAAGAAATTTAACGATCATAACGTCATGCTGAGAGGTTCATATTCCTATGCCACAAACCGCATAGAATATGCTGCTGAGCCAGAATATGCGCTTGCTTATCGTGGACTGAGGGGTACCCAGATCTATGAGGCATGGGGCCTGATTGCTCAGGGTTTATTTAGAGATAAGGAAGATATCGCTTCCAGTCCTGTACAACAGTTTGGTGCGGTGCAGCCCGGCGACATTAAATACTTTGACCGTAATGGTGATGGATTGATCAATACCCAGGACGAGGGATATCTGGGTAAGCCGACTACGGCAAAGAGCATTGCGGGCATAACGGCGTCCTATACCTTCAGGCAGTTTGATCTGAATGTCCTGTTCCAGGGAGCGTTTGGCGGGAAAAAATGGCTCAATGGTACTTCAGCATGGGCATTTTCTACCAATAGCTCTGTTCTGGTCGATTATATGGATAACCGCTGGTCTCCTGAAAATCCTGATGTAAATGCGGCATGGCCGAGACTTACCTCATCCAATAACGTCAACAACAACAGAAATTCTACCTTCTGGTTGAAATCTTCTGACTATTTAAGGTTAAAAAATTTAGAGATAGGCTATACACTTCCTGTTTCATTAACAAGAAAATTAAGGCTTACCAATGTCCGGGCCTTCGTAAACGGGGTAAATCTGTACACCTGGGATAAATTAAAAATATTTGATCCTGAGATGCCGGACGGCTTTGGTGATTATCCTCAGCAACGGGTATTCAATTTTGGTTTAAATATTTCCTTGTAAAAATCAGCGTCATGAAAAAATCATATATACTACTTTTAGCAGGCCTATTGACCATTGGCACTTCCTGCAAAAAATACCTGGATGTGGTGCCGTCAGAATATACCACTGAGGAGGATGTTTTTAAAAACATTAACCTTTCAGAGCAAGCCCTCGCACGTCTGTACAATGGACTGCCCAATGAGCTCACCTCTGATATGACAACCTATACAGACGAGTCCTATCACCATTGGTTTGATAATGCAGGCGGTGCAGATGCATATAAATATAACCTGGGCAGCTGGAGCAATACAGACAATCCGCTTGGAAACTGGGCAGGAAAGTACCAGGACATCAGAAGGGCGAATATTTTTATTGAACGTATAGAAAGTGTACCTATTCCACTTAACCGGGAAGCCTATTATGCCATCTGGGTACCGAGATATAAGGCTGAGGCAAGATTTATCCGGGCACAATTTTATTTTGAACTGTTTAAAAGATATGGAGCAGTTCCTTTGCTGACCAAGGCGATTAATGTGGATCCGAATGATCTGGGTGAAACACAGGTTTTCCGTAACTCTGTGGATGAAGTGGTAAACTTCATTACATCTGAATGCGATGCTGTAGCGGCGGCACTGCCCTTGACACACGAAGATGCGCAGATTGGAAGAATCACTAAGGGGGCTGCGCTCGCATTAAAATCCAGAACGCTTTTGTATGCGGCAAGCCCGTTATTTAATGGAAATCCCTTGTATGCCAATATCAAAAATACTGATGGTAAACAGTTGTTCAATTCGGCTTATGATAAGGAAAAATGGAAGAAAGCTGCGGATGCGGCAAAAGCTGTCATCGATCTGGGTATCTATAATCTGTATAATCCTTTCCCTTTGAATCCGGTTCAGAATTATGCTGCACAGTTTTATACACGTGATTATTCGGAAACAATTCTGGCAAGAATACTCCCAAACGCAACGACCATAGACCACTCGCTTAACCCTAATGGTGCACCATTTAAGGGAAGCGGTAAGTATACGCCATTGCAGGAGCTTATAGATGCTTATGAGATGAAAAACGGTTATCCAATCGCAGCTGATGGTTCTGGTTACGCAGACAAGGGTACCTGGAACGGACAGTTATGGGACGGCCTGAAGTTTCAGAATGTAAATAACCTGACCAATATGTATAAAGACAGGGATCCTCGGTTTTATGCGAGTATCTTTTTTCAATATTCGGTATGGCGTTTTGATGCGACCAAAAGAGGTGTAAGACTTGCCTGGTTTGGGGCCGGAAACGGACAGACCGACGGTTGGGCAACGGGTAAATCCGGAACGAATCCTTTAGGATATAATGTGCGGAAATTCGTAACGCCGGAATTTGATGAGAATGCCAAAACCGGGACGGGAAAGCGGAATTTCCCGATCTTCCGCCTTGGAGAGGTCTACCTGAATTACGCAGAAGCTATGAACGAATACCAGGGTACGCCTGATGCCGATGTCTACGAATACATCAACAGGATACGTAACAGGGTTTCCATGCCGGCCCTTCCAATTTTAGCAGCCGATAACACACAGGATGGCATGCGCAAACGCATCCAGAATGAGCGAAGAATTGAACTTGCTTTTGAAAGCCATAGATTCTGGGACGTGAGGAGATGGCTGATCGCAAAAACAGTGGACAATGGTGAGGTACATGGTTTGAATGCACGCCCGTCTGCAGACGAATTGGCGGCAACTGGTTTAAATGTAACCAGTGAAGCTGCGGGTGTTGCTGTTTTTTATAAACGGGTGGTGGTACAGACCAGGGTGTTCAATGACAAGCATTATCTGATGCCAATCCCGCAAACTGAGATCGATAAAGATCCGAATCTGGTTCAGAATTATGGATGGTAAACATTTTGGTATGAGAAATTTTAAATATTTATTAGCAATAATTCTGTTATGCGTGTTAGGGTCCGCTAACGCACAAAATTTAATCGTTGGTACCTTTAACCTGAGGTTTGACAATCCGAAAGACTCAGGTAATTTGTGGCTGAACCGTCTCCCGGTCGTTGCCTCCCTGATCCGTTTTCATCAGTTTGATGTTTTAGGGACACAAGAGGGGCTGGGCAACCAAATTAATGATTTAGATAAGCAATTGCCGGAATACCAGCATTACGGGCTTGGAAGAAACGATGGTAAAGATGCCGGAGAGCACTCTGTAATATTTTTTAAAAGGGAAAAGTTTACCCTGCTGAACAAAGGTGATTTTTGGTTGTCCCAGACTCCTGAAAAACCTTCTAAAGGTTGGGATGCCAGGTTAAACCGTATTTGTTCATGGGTTTATCTGCAGGATATAAAGTCCAAAAAGAAGTTTTACTTCTTCAATGTACATTATGACCATCAGGGAAAAATTGCTCGTGAAGAAAGCAGCAAGCTCATTTTAGAACGTATAAAAAACATCGCAGGGAAGGGGCCGGTAATTTTAACCGGAGATTTCAACGGAGACCATACCAGCAGCTGGTATCAGCGTGTGGCCAATTCAGATTTGTTGAAAGATACTTACCGCCTGGCTTCACATCCATATGATTATAATCCTTCGGCCAACGGGTTTGGGCGTGAACTGCAAAAAAGCGGTGTCATTGACCATATTTTTATTACTGAAAGTTTAACTGTTGAAAGATGGGGGATACTTTCGGACAGTTATCATGGAAAGTTTCCGTCAGACCATTTTCCGGTATTGTCAGAAATCAGATTGAATAAATAATTTTTACAGATTTTAGAATTGTCTGTTCTTAGGAAAGGGTTTTTGCCCTCCTTAAGAACAGACATTTGCAGTCTTTAAAATGTGATCAGAGAGTCTATTTATTTTAATTCTAAATAAATTTGCTGAAATCACAGACGTATATTACATTTGCCGTCGGTTAGAATTAATCTAAATAAAGCAAATGAAACATATTTACAAACTACTCGCTCTTATCACATTTTTATTAAGTTTTCAAGTGTCGTCTGCTCAGCTTGCCGTATTGCCAGCCAGGGGAACAATTACCGGGAAAGTAAAGACCAATGATGATAAACCTGCTGCATATGTAAGTATACAAATTGTAGAGAATGGTCGCAAGACTTCATCTAACGAAGACGGATCATTCACATTTAACAACTTGAAAAATGGCGATTATACACTTAAAACTTCTTACGTAGGGTTGCAGGTGCAAACTCAGCGAGTTTCTGTAACAGAAGGTAAGACTTCTTCAGCTGAGTTTGTATTGACTGAGAATGCTGCCCAGCTTAGTGAGGTAACAATTAGTGGTTATAAAACACCTAATGAAAAACCTGCAAATGTCGGCAAGATAGCTATTGCGCCAAGAGACCTTCCTCAATCCGTACAAGTAATCGGAAGTCAGGTTATTGCAGACCAACAGGTTAATCGCCTTGGTGATGTAATGAAAAATGTAAATGGCGTAGCGCTTGGTGCCAACAGGGGCTCCGTCGGAGAGAATTTCTTCGCAAGAGGATATAGTCTGGGTGCCAATAATGTTTTTAAAAATGGTGCAAGAACTACAATTGGTGGAATACCTGAAGCAAGTACACTGGAATCCGTTGAGGTACTTAAGGGAAGCTCTGCCCTGCTTTACGGAGGTGTTTCGGGAGGTGCTGTAGTAAACATGGTAACTAAAAAACCGAAATTTGAATATGGTGGTGAAGTTACATTGCGATCTGGCAGCTATGATTTATACAAACCTATAGTAGATGTTTATGGTCCTGTTGCAAAGGATTTGGCGTTTAGGTTAATTGGCTCTTATGAGAATGCGGGCAGCTACCGAAATAATGTGGATTCCAAAAGAATCTATGTAAATCCCTCTCTTCTTTATAAAATTGGAGAAAAAACAGACCTTTTACTGCAAGCTGATTATTTAAAAAGTGATTTCACTCCCGATTTTGGAATTGGTACAGTTGGAAATGTAGCATCTCCTCTGGGAAGAAAGATGTTCCTGAATACTGATTGGGCATTTAACAATACAAACACGGTAACTGCCCAAGCAAATTTAAGCCATAGATTTAGTGATAACTGGAAGTTGAATGCCATTGCTTCACTTCAGTCTTACCGAAGAAATTATTTTTCAACAGAACGCCCGTTTGCTGATGCCGCCGGTGTTTGGAACCGTGCATTAACTCGTTCCAATATCAAAGAGTTTACCTATAATGAACAGATTAATTTAACGGGTACATTCAATACGGCCTCAGTGCAACATACTGTATTGGTTGGTGCTGACGCTGACCAGTCAATGACAACGACCGGACAGTTTACAAATCCCAATACTTTGGGCCCAAGCAACGCAAGATTTTATGATTCTGTCAACTTGCTGGATCCAGCCTCTTTTCTAAAGCCTACAAACTTTAACATGCCGTCGACAACCTTATTAACCAGCACTGAAGCACCTATTTTTAGAATGGGTGGATTTGTACAGGATTTGGTTGCCTTGACTGATCGGTTTAAAGTGTTGGCGGGAATAAGGTGGACATTCCAAAAAACGCCGACGACCACCGTGACGACAATTGAGACCGGAGAAGTAAAAAGGACTAATGGTGATGATAAGATCGATAAGGCCTTGTCACCAAAGATGGGACTGATCTACCAACCATTAAAATCCACTTCAATCTACGCCAGTTACTCCAACAACTTTACATCAAACACCGGAATCGACATAGCGACAAATGGCCCAATGAGGCCGTCTATTATAGACCAGTACGAAGCGGGAGTAAAAAATGACTTTTTGGATGGTAAACTGTCTGCAAACGTTGCATGGTATAAAATAGTTAATAATAAGTTCGCTCAAACAGCTGAACTCAACCTTACCGGTGCTCCAAACGGAGATACAAATCTTAAAGAATTTACAGGCGAGACTGCCAGTGACGGTATTGAACTTGACATTACCGGCACTATTGTAAAAGGATTAAATTTCATAGCTGGTTACAGTTACAATTATATGAGATATACCAGCACCTCTGAGACGAGAACCTACATAGATCCGGCTACCCAGAAAGAGACGGTAATCAGCGGTATCGTAGAAGGAGAACGTTTAGTAGGAACAACTAAGAATACTGCAAACGGAACGCTATTTTATACGCTTGGAAGTGGCAGATTAAAAGGATTGAAACTTGGTGCGTCCGCTTTTTACACTGGTGACCGTCTTGGTGGCAGGAATACCAACAAAGCAGGTACTTCTTCAGGAATTATCCCAATCAGTGGTTTTACTACTTTTGATTTTTCTACAGGTTATACTTATAGAAAGTTCACTATTCTGGGCAAATTGTCAAATATCACCAATGAGATTAACTATTATATTCATGAGAACTACAGCGTGAATCCAATAGCGCCGAGACAGTTTATTACTACTTTATCTTATAAATTCTAGAGGTTCTCTAATTCTAATTAATAGGGTAAATAAGCGGCTCATACCCAGACAAACACACCATGATCAAAAAAATATTTCGTACGATCCATCTCTATCTTGCATTAGCTGCCGGACTTGTAATCATGCTGTCATGCGCCACCGGTGCGATCATGGTTTTTGAAGAAGAACTGGATCATATGGTCAATCATGACAGATATTATGTGGAGCAGAAAGCAGAAAGACTTCCTTTGGATCAGCTATTGAATACAGCGGTTCATCAGCTGCCAAAAGCAAAAACTGCTTCGATAAAAGTATTTTCTGATCCGGGCAGATCTGTTGAGGTAGCATTGATGGTGCCGGAAAAGAAAGAGGCTGGTGATCGCGGAAAAGAAAAGCAGGGCGGATCGGACAGGAAAGGTGAGCAGGGCAAAAAAGGAGAAAAGGGGCCGAAAGGCGGAGGTAAGCCAGGTATTTTTGTTTACCTGGACCCTTACAACGGAAAAGTTCTTGATGTATATAGTAAAAGAGAATCTTTTTTTTTTCAGGTGGAGATGCTGCACAGATTTCTGCTTGGTGGTCAAAACAGTATAGGTAAGCTGATTATCGGCTTGTCAACATTGTCGTTTTTGATCATTACCCTTACAGGAATTATACTGTGGTGGCCGAAGAACAAAAACATCCTGATGCAGCGTTTAAAGTTTAAAACCGGCGGCAGCTTCAAGCGCCTGAACCATGATCTGCACATTGTGACTGGTTTTTATACTTCTATTTTTTTATTGGTGATTATTGTCACCGGGTTGGTTATGGCATTTGCATGGGCAAATAAAGGGATCTACAGTTTGACCGGGAGCAGTATGGAAAGTCCTGAGCCGTCGGTATCAGTGTATCAGCCCGGAAAGAAACCTGTCTCTGCGGAAGCAGCTTTAAAAAGCCCTCAATTGGCTAATGTGGAGTTTTATAATTTAAGGCTGCCTAAGGATTCTTCAGGTATTTATACAGTAAACGTACTGGCCAATGGCAATTCAGCCAACAGAACAGATACCTATTACATAGATCAGTACAGCGGTTCAGTTATTGGTCAGCTAAAATTCACAGATAAAAACCTGGGACAAAGAATCCGGTCGTATGTTAAGCCTTTGCACACAGGAGAATTATTTGGATTGCCTGGCAAAGTCATCAATTTTATATTAGTCATCCTGACATTTACTTTTCCTATTACCGGAGTGATCATGTGGCTTAACAGGATCAAAAATGGAAAGAAGAAAGGCCGTACTGCCCTTGAAAATCTATCAAGCTGATCACCCGGGGATCTGTAATGGCTTAGCATTCAGTATTTCTTCAAATTTGATATGCAGTTTTGAAGAAAAGATCACACCATGTATAGAGTTATCGCCCTTCTACTTTTAACGTTTCCTTTTTTTGCCGGTGCGCAGACCATTACAGGGGTTACTGTATCAGGAACTGTCAAAGATGTTAAGAAAATCGCCATCCCATATGTGAATGTGGCATTTAAAGCCGCCAAAGACAGCAGTTTTGTAGTTGGGACTGTTACCAGTGATGAGGGCCGGTTCAGCCTGGCTGGTGTAAAAAGCGGAAATTATATCCTGGAGATATCGATGGTGGGTTTTAAAACTGCCAGGCAGCTTTTTACAATCGGAACATTGAGCAGTTTCCTCGACCTGGGTACGGTTGAACTAGAAGAGGACGCCAGGTTATTGAATGAGGTCAAAGTGACCGCGGGACAACCTGACGGCGTCTCCGAAAAGATGGATAAAAAAACCTTTAACCTCGCAAACAATGCAACCCAAACAGGTGGTTCAGTATTGCAGGCCATGCAAAATCTACCGGGAGTTACTGTGCAGGATGGCAAAGTGCAGCTCAGGGGTAACGACAAGGTCGCTGTACTGATCGACGGAAAACAAAATGCAGTAACCGGATTTGGCAGCCAGACCGGACTTGACAATATTCCGGCTTCAGCTATTGAAAGTATCGAGATCATCAACAACCCTTCAGCCAGGTATGATGCCAATGGGAATGCGGGGATCATTAACATCATCTACAAAAAGAATAAGCAGGAGGGTTTTAACGGGAAAATAGGTTTGACAACAGGTCTCGGTGCATTATGGGTGAGGAAAGAAAACCTGCCCTCTATCAGGCCGCAATATCAGGCGACGCCTAAGCTGAACCCTTCCCTTTCCCTTAATTACCGTAAAAATAAACTAAATACTTTTTTGCAGGGTGACTGGCTGTATACACAGACCCTGAACCGGAATGACTTCGCACAGCGTGTTTACGACGATGGAACGGTGATCAATCAACAAGTAAAAAGGAACCGGACGACAACATTTTCAACAATCAAGATCGGAATGGACTGGAACCCGGATGATAAAAACACCTTTACGGTTTCCGCCTATCTGAACAGGGAAAAAATCCTGGACAGGGGGGACATTCCTTATTTTAATGGTGACCTAAGTGTGCGCAACAGACTTTGGCAATTTCTGGAAGATGAGGTCAAATATACGGCTACCGGGTCTGCGCTTTATCAGCATAAATTCACTCAACCCGGACATTTGCTCAATGCGGGTTTCAATTATACATTCCACAGGGAAGATGAAAAGTACTTTTTTACCAACATCATGCCGTCTTTTACCGGTGAAGATTCGTTTAAGCTCCTGTCAGATGAGCATGTTGCAGACTTCAATTTAGATTATAGCAAGCCATTGAAACATGGTCGCCTGGAGGGTGGTGTGAAATTCAGAAGAAGGACAATACCTACAAATATGCAGTTCTTCCCAGGATTAAATTCACCCCTGGATGTAAATGCCGGTGGCTGGGCAGATTATAAAGAAACCATCCCGGCGGTATATGGCAATTACGTTTTTGAGAGCAGCAGGTTTGAACTCGAAGCAGGCCTTAGATTTGAATATGTCAAGGTGAATTATGACGTCAATCCAAACCACAATACTTATACCAGTGACGGTTATGATTATACGCGCCCTTTTCCAAATCTTAGGCTGGGCTATAAGCTCAATGATAAAAATAAGTTATCTGTGTTTTACAACGAGCGGGTTGACCGGCCTAATGAAGTAGATATCAGGATCTTTCCCAAGTATGATGAACCTGAAGTAATCAAAGTGGGGAACCCTACCTTACGGCCACAGTTTACCAAAAGCATAGAACTGGGTCATAAACTGACCTGGACTAAAGGAAGTGTTTATTCAGCGGTTTACCATAAAATGGTTGATGCAACCATTAGCAGAATCGCAACAGCTGTTCCCGGAAATACGTTGATCTACAATATTTTCCAGAATGCGGGCAAAAGCCGGAATACCGGTGGAGAGCTTACGTATCAGCAGACGCTGGCTACCTGGTTCTCCTTCAATACAAGTGCGGCACTGTACAAAAATACTATAGACGCATTTACTATAAACAACAGGTATCCCGTTCCGACAACGTATACCATGGCCAGGGAAAGTATTACTTCCTGGAACGCTAAACTAAACGGGATGTTTAAGCTGCCTAAGAAAACTGAACTTCAATTCTCTGCGATATACCTTGCGCCCGATATCATTCCGCAGGGAAAGATAGGCTCCAGGTTTTCCATGGATATGGGCGCGAAGAAACAGATCCAAAATGGCCGGGGGGAGCTGTTCTTAAATGGCACTGACCTGTTCAATACATTGAATCCAAAAAGAGAAGTGAGGGGCAATGGCTTCAGCCTGATCAGTACCGACTATCTGGAAACCCAGGTATTCAGGCTGGGTTATAGTTATAAGTTCTAAAGTCTCAGGATTGGATCAATAGCTAAATTCAGAATTTCTACTAAATTCAAAACTACGTTTGCATATATAGCATAAATATGTTTAACCGGGTATTCAGGAGCAGGTACAGTGTCCTGTTTTCTTTTATTATAGTTTTTGTTTTAACATCCTTCCTGATCAGGGCCTCATTGCTCATCGTTTCTCTGCCCAAAACTGATTTCAGTTTGATTGGTGTAGTCCGGATATTTCTCCTGGGGCTGGACTACGACATTGGCGTTGCCTTGCTGCTGACAGCCGTTTATAATTTGTATCTGCTGTTTTTGCCCGACAAATGGCTTGATTCAATGGGCAATAAAGCCATCACTTATGCCGGCTTATTTCTTGCACTGCTGATCTCTTTTTTTTCTTTCTTTGCGGAATTAACTTTTTGGCAGGAATTCGAAAGCAGGTTCAATTTCATTGCGGTTGATTACCTCATTTATACCTACGAGGTGGTCAATAACATTAACGAATCTTACCCCTTGCCATTATTAATAGGCAGTGTTCTGGTTCTGGTGATGCTGGTTATCTGGCTATTTGGCAAAAAGAAGATATTCCAGGTGTCATTTGAGTCATCCATGTCGTTTAAAGCACGGTTGTTAATTTCATCCGTTTTGCTGGCTGTGACCGTTTCCTATCCACTTTTGCTGAGCAACGCCTACGCAGAATCCAGTGCTAACCGATATGAAAATGAACTTTCCAAAGCGGGAATCTATTCTTTCTTTTCGGCTTTTAAAAACAACGAACTGAACTACAACGACTTTTATTCATTACTGCCAACAGACCAGGCCTATAAGCTGATCAGAAAAGAATTGCAGGAGCAGCGAAGTACTTTTTTGAGTAATGGCAGTTCCATTAAAAGGACAATCAAAAACAATGGGAAATTTTATAAGCCGAACGTGATCATGATTACCGTAGAAAGCCTGAGCGCCGATTTTATGGAACATTTTGGCAATTCACAGCATTTAATGCCTGTACTGGATTCGCTGGCAGACCAGAACCTGATGTTTAGCAATATGTATGCTACCGGAACCCGGACAGTGAGAGGGATGGAGGCCCTGAGTTTAGCCATACCCCCTACACCAGGCAGCAGCATCGTCAGGCGGCAGGATAACCAGAACCTGACCACGGTCGGCCATATCTTTGAGCGGGCAGGTTATAGCAGGACCTTCTATTATGGCGGTGACGGATATTTCGACAATATGAATGAGTATTTTGGCAGTAATGGATTTGACATTACAGATCGCGGCCGCAATCTGAAGATCAATGATACCTATTTGACCAAAAGAACAGTAATCCCGGACAATGAAGTTCATTTTGAAAATGCCTGGGGAATCAGTGACGGAGACCTGTTTGAAGCAGTAGTCAGTGGGGCAGACAAAGATTATCAGAGTGGGAAACCATTTTACGATTTTGTGATGACGACCTCCAACCACAGACCGTTTACTTTTCCTGAAGGCAAAATTGACCTGAAGCCTGGCAACCGTGAGGCCGCTGTCCGGTATACGGATTATGCAATCGGAAGCTTTTTAAAGGAAATTCAAAAGAGACCCTGGTACAAAAATACGGTGGTGATCATTGTAGCTGATCATTGCGCAGGAAGTGCGGGTAAAAGTGAGATAGAGATCAGCAAATACCATATCCCCTGCATGATCCTGAACCTCCCGAAAAAAGGAAAGAAGGTGATCGATAAAATGTGTTCTCAAATTGATCTCTATCCTATACTGTTCAGTCTGCTGGGCTGGAGTTATGAGAGTAATCTGTATGGTCAGAATGTTTTGGACCCTACTTTTCAGCCCAGGGCGGTATTAGGTACCTATCAGAAGCTGGCTTATCTTAAAAATGACAGTCTTGTCATCCTGGGTCCACAGCAAAAAATTGAAACCTTTTTATACCTGAAATCAGACGATATACAAAAGCCAGACAAATTATCGAGCAATGTAATTGATCAGGCAAAAGCAAACTATCAGACCGCTTATGATCTTTTTAAAAGTGGCGGATTACACCAATAATCTCAACTAAAATGTACTCAAAACTGGGAAACCTCATCTGGAAGGAAATGAAAATACAGGGTGTTACCCAATCTGCATTGATAAAGACCCTCGATATGCCCGGTTTGCGACTGGCCGAGATACTTAAAAATGAACAAATAGATGTGTATCTTCTGGCAACGATCTCCAGGGTGCTCAAAAAGAATTTTTTCCAGTACCTGGAAGCGGATGAACTGGACAAGGTGCTCATCACCGATAAAATCAAAGTGCTAAAAGGAAAAATTGCGGACCTGATTGACACTAGTAATGAGAAGGATATACTGCTGCAAAACAGAAACAGGGAGATCAATAAGCTGCTGACTACAATCGAAAGACTTCGGAACGGAAGTACAAAAGACTAAATCCAGAATTTCTACATAATTGTCGGGTAGCTTAGCTTCAAAATACATTGTTATGCGGCTTAATATATTTTGGTTATATATCGTTTTGTTGTATATGGGGTCACCCCTGATGGGTGCAGCACAAGTACAGGATACTTCTTATGCTAAACCAAAGATCAGTTCATTTATCATCCCCACAGTTTTTATAGGGTACGGACTGGTTTCTCTCGCTGGCAAAAACCCGGTCAGGGACCTGGATCTGACCACTAAGGACGAACTCCAGGAAGATCATCCATTGTTTGCCGCCCATGCAGATGATTACCTGCAGTTCGCACCGGCAGCAGCGGTATATGGACTGCACATTGCGGGCATCAAAGGAAAACATTCTTTAGCCGACGCGACCGGACTTTATGTTTTGTCTGAGGCTATTATGGGCGGTACTGTGTCTGGCTTAAAATCCTGGACACACAGGTTGAGGCCTAATGGATCGGGGTTCAATTCATTCCCTTCAGGGCATACAGCCAATGCATTTGCCTCGGCTGAATTCTTGAATCAGGAGTATAAAGATACCCATCCCTGGATCGGATATGCCGGGTATACGGTCGCGACAGGGACAGGCGTACTCAGGATGTACAACAACAAGCATTGGCTCAGTGATGTAGTGGCGGGCGCAGGTTTTGGGATATTGTCCACCAAGATCTCCTATTTGCTGTATCCTAAATTAAAACAGCTCTTCCTGGGTAAAGGCAGCTCAAATTATAACCTGGTTCCTTCTTATCAGCAACACAGTTTAGGGTTTTCATTCAATGGTACGTTTTAGAAAAATTCTGTTTACAGCAATAATTTACTCATCAGCCTTCAGGCAGGGTGCAGTTGCCCAGACGACTGTTAATGGCAAAAAAGACCTGGAATACTTCATTACACGGGCAACAGCTTCATCACTGCTGATCAAGGACTTCAGTAACCAGGTGCTGATCAATAAAATTGACAGCATGCGTATCCGGTCGGGATACGGGCCGAAGATTACGGCCAGTTCGACGGGGCTGTATGCACCCAGGATACATGGCTATGGCTTTGATGAAGTCATGACAAACGGCCAATCCTTAGACGCCTTGCTCAATGTAAACTATGCGCTGACCGGTAAAGACATGAAAGCCAATCAGACACGTTCACTGGCATTGCAGCGGGATTCATTAAATTATGCAATAGGGATGTCCAGGCTGGACCTGCAGAAGGCAATCACTGAGCAATACCTGCAGGCCTATGACAGCCAGCAGCAGGTGGAGTTTAACAGGGATGTTTTTGGCCTGCTAAAAAACGAGGAAGTGCTCTTAAAGAAGCTAACCAGGTCAAATGTCTATAAGCAGACCGAATACCTTACTTTTCTGGTTACTTTCAGGCAGCAACAATTACAGTATAAGCAGGCTGAAGTGCAGCTGAAAACTGACCTGGCTAACCTGAACTACCTGGCGGGAATCAAAGACACAACCGCCGCCATACTGGTCGAACCCAAGTTGAAACAGGAGGGAGCCGTCCGTTCAGGCAACAGCTTTTTTTTCAAACGTTTTGAGATTGATAGTCTCAAAGCAGTTATCGACAGAAAAGCAGTTGATTTGAGTTACAGGCCCAAGGCGGGTATCTATATTAACGGAGGCTACAATTCCTCACTGGTCCTTCAGCCTTATAAAAATTTTGGAGCCAGTATCGGGTTCACGGTATCGGTACCGATCTATGACGGACACCAAAGGAAAATGCAGCAGGACAAAATTAACCTTCAGGCCCGGACAAGTGCTGACTACCGCAGTTTTTTCCAAAGCCAGCAAGCCTTGCAGATCGATATGCTCTATCAGCAAATAGAAGCTACAAAAGCATTATTCGGGCAAATCGACGAGCAAATTAGGTTAACCAGAGGACTGATCGACGTAGACAGTAAACTGTTGCGTACCGGCGACATTAGGGTTGCCGATTTCGTGATTGCTATCAATAATTACATGGTCGCTCAAAACCTCAGGCGGCAAACAAATATAAACAGGTTAAAACTCATCAGCCAACTTAGTTACTGGAACCATTAATTATGCAGTTAAACAAAATTACATCGATATTTAGTCCTTTTGTCCTTTTTACTGGGGTGGCTATCCAAGTGTCATGCGGCCAACAAGCCGATACCACTGCTGAATCTACCCCGGAAGTTGTTTCCCAGGTACAAGTTACACGAGTCAGCCATTCAGCGCTTGCAGACTATATCGATTTGACCGCTGTATCGTCCTTCCAGCAAAAAAGTTATGTGAAGGCAAACATCAATGGCTATGTCCAGTCTGCCAGTGCTGTTGCCGGGCAACAAGTTCATACCGGCAAAACTCTCTTCAGTCTGATCACTAAGGAAGCCAGGGCCATCGGCAATTCCGTAAATAAACTGGATCCGGGACTTCAATTTTCAGGAATATCAGTTATTCGGGCTGATCAGCAGGGTTTTGTTACATCAGTGAGTCATCAAAAAGGGGATTATGTACAAGATGGTGAGGCACTTGCAGTGATCAGTAACCAAAACAGCTTTGTTTTTTTACTCGATCTGCCTTATGAACTGCATGGACTCGTTCACGGCAGGCAGCCACTAAGCCTTACACTGCCGGACGGTACTATGCTTTCCGGAACAATAACAGGTTCGCTGCCAGCTGTAGACTCTCTGGCCCAGACTCAACGCATGATCATCAGTGTAAATTCATCACAGGCAATTCCCGAAGGACTGATCGCGAAAGTCAGACTGATCAAAGCCTCCAGTTCCAATGCCCAGGTACTGCCAAAATCGGCAGTGCTGGCCAACGAAACTGAAGAAGAATTCTGGGTAATGAAACTGATCAATGACTCTACGGCGATTAAGATCCCGGTAAAAAAAGGACTGGAGAGTGATCAGCTCACTGAGATTTTAAGTCCTGTATTTGGGAGAAAAGACAGGATTATCAGTGCCGGTAATTACAGGATTGCAGATACCGCTAAAGTTAAAGTTGTGGAACGGCTATGAAAAACTTCTTTATAACCTATAAGCATCCGCTTCTTGTAACTCTGATCCTCGTTCTTGCCGGGGGAGGCTATGCTTATCAGCAGCTCAAAACCTCACTTTTTCCTGAGATTACTTTTCCTAAGATTAAAATTATCGCTGAGGCCGAACTACAACCCGTAGATAAGATGGTGACGACCATAACCCAGCCGCTGGAAAATGCCGTAAAACAGGTTCCTGACCTTAAACTCATCAGGAGTACAACTTCAAGAGGAAGTGCAGAACTTTCTGCATACATGGATGAAGGGGCTGATATTGACCTGAGCCAGCAGCGTATCGAATCCCAGATCGCCAGGATCAGCAATGTGCTCCCGGCAGGTGTCAGCATATCGGTGGAAAAAATGAACCCATCTATATTGCCGGTTAGTGGTTATAGCCTGGAAAGCAGCAACAAATCCCCAACAGAACTGAAACGGATAGCCAATCTAACCGTAAAACCATTTTTATCACAGGTGGACGGGGTCTCTGAAATCCGTATCATAGGCGGGAAAACCAAAGAATACTGGGTTGAACCGGATCAGCAGAAAATGGCCGCATTGTCCATCTCTCCCGACCAGCTCAGTACTACGCTGGAAAAAAGTAATTTTATAAAGTCAAACGGATACCTTTCAGACCATAATTACATGTACCTGTCTGTGACGGATGCAACAGTTAAGACCAAAACTGACCTGGAAGATCAGATCGTTGGCAAAAACGGGAACCGGCTGGTGCGGGTTAAGGATATTGCTCATGTAAGTATCCAGGAGGGGCTGGAATATACAAAGATCAATGCCAACGGCAGAGATGGGATACTGATTGCGGTGATCAAACAGCCCAATGCCAACCTGGTAGATCTTTCTGATCAGATGGCGTTGAAGATTATGCAGCTGCAAAAAATCCTTCGGGCAGGGGTGGAGGTGAAACCTTATTACATACAGGCCGATTTTGTAAACAATTCTGTAAAAAGCGTAAGTGACAGTTTATTGATCGGCTTGGCACTGGCCATCATTGTGGCCATTATTTTTTTGAGATCTCTGAAAGCCAGTGCTGTTATTCTTATTACCATTCCGGTAACGCTTTGCCTGACTGTAATTGTATTGTATGCTATCGGTTATTCCTTAAATATCATGACCCTGGGTGCTATTGCCGCGGCAATTGGTTTGATCATTGATGATGCGATCGTTGTTGTCGAACAAATTCACCGGACTCACGAGGAACACCCCGATGAGCCGACTGTAAACCTGTTGAAAAAGGCCATCGACTATCTTTTTCCGGCGATGCTCGGGTCATCTGTCAGCACGATAGTGATATTCATTCCTTTTGTACTGATGACCGGGGTGGCCGGTTCTTATTTTCAGGTGATGACCAATACAATGATCATCACCCTGGTCTGTTCTTTCTTGGTGACCTGGCTCGGCTTGCCGGTCATTTACTTGCTGCTGACACGTAAAGCATCGGGCAATTCCGTTAAGGCATCAGCAATCCATGAGCTGAAAAATCAAAAATGGATTGGGTATTTTATCCATAGGCCATACATCAGTATCGTGGCAATGCTGGTATTGGTCACATCTATGATTCTGATATTCCCGCACCTGCAAACAGGCTTTTTACCGGAGATGGACGAGGGCAATATTGTACTCGACTACAATACCCCGCCGGGTACCTCTCTGGAGGAAACGGACAGGATGTTGAAGGAAGTAGAAAAGGAATTGGTAAAGATTCCGGAAGTGGAGGCTTATTCCAGGAGAACGGGAACGCAAATGGGCTTTTTTATCACCGAACCCAATACAGGTGATTACTTGATCCAATTGAAACCAAACCGGACCAGGACCACTGATGAGGTGACCCAGGAGATCAGGGTAAAGATCGAAAATACGCAGCCCGGGCTAACAGTTGATTTTGGACAGGTAATAGGAGACATGCTCGGCGACCTGATGAGCTCTACCCAGCCTATTGAAGTGAAGATTTTTGGCAATGAACAGGATAAACTCCAGGGCTTGTCTAAAAAGATAGCAGCGATCATTACAAAGGTAAATGGCACGGCAGATGTATTTGACGGGATCATACTGTCAGGTCCTACTATTGACATCCAGCCTGATTTTGCTGCGCTGTCCAGATTTGGAATTAGCCCTGCCAGCTTTCAGTTTCAAGTGGAGACTGCTGTACAGGGAAGTGTAATCGGTAATTTATATGATACGCAATTGTCACCAATCCGTATGATCTATCCCGGAAGCAGGAAATTTGGGACCGCTGACCTCATTAAAGTAAAAATAGTACTTCCAGGTGGTACAACGGTGCCGATATCGGGGCTTGCTAAAGTTGAGCTCAAAACAGGGACTGCGCAGATTGACAGGGAGAACCTGCAGTCCATCGGGGTAGTTACAGCCCGGCTCGATAACAGAGACCTTGGAAGTGTGATGAAGGATATACAAAAAGAAGTGGGCTCAAAAATTGTTTTGCCCCCGGGTTATCACATTGAATATGGAGGGGCATATGCTGAACAGCAGCAATCATTTAAAGAACTACTGACCATACTTATTGCCTCAAGTTTGCTGGTTTTTAGTGTAATCCTTTTTCTGTTCAGAGACTTCAGAATTGCATTCCTAATCCTGCTGATCTCTGTACTGGGTATTTCGGGAAGCTACCTTGCCTTATTTTTGACCGGTACGCCGCTGAATGTGGGAAGCTATACAGGGCTGATCATGATTGTGGGTGTCATTGGAGAAAATGCCATTTTTACTTTTCTTCAGTTTAAGGAATCACTTCATGAAAAAAGTGTGGAAGAGGCGGTAATTTATGCCGTATCCACGCGGTTGAGGCCAAAATTAATGACAGCGCTCGGTGCCATTATTGCACTTTTCCCACTCGCTTTGGGCATTGGAGCAGGGGCACAGCTACACCAGCCGCTGGCCATAGCAGTTATCGGTGGTTTTGTTGTTGCATTGCCTTTATTGTTAATTGTTTTGCCTAGTATGATCAAAAAGTTTTATGGCTGATCCTGTTGATTTTTTTACAAACCCTCATGACTACGGTTTTGCCTTGCTGATACTTACCAGATTGCCTATTTTTCCTTTGAAATTTCCGAAAGAGCCATCGTCTCCTGTTGCCATAATAGCTTTTATTTCAGTTTACAATTGTATGTAACTTCGCTCTCCTCCTAAGTTTAACCAGGTTTTGCCGAGGCATTCTTAAGGTTTTGTAAAGGATACATCCAAGCCAACCCCTGCACAACACCTTGCCAAAACGTACCGAACACCTTGCCAAAACCAAGAGCAATAGTAACTGTCCTAACCACAAGAAACTCGCCCTCAAACAAATTTAGCCGGTTAGTCTTCTTGACTCTTTTCATAATCTATGCAGTTTGGATTATGTCTGGGTATTTCGTCAAAAGTGGCCACTCATTCCGCGTTTAAACTGTGTCCATTGCGGAATTGTAGAGTCTGTAAGAGGGGATTTTATTATTTCTATTGAAAGTAATACAAATTCAGACGGTTCGAGGAATGGAAACGGAGTGTATAGAAGGATGCGGCATAGCTAAATACGTAAATTGGTTTTTTACTGAAAGATCAGAATGATGGTTCCGCCCATAATCATCAACACAGCAATTACTGTTTTATAGGTCAATGGCTCTCCGAGAAAAATGACAGACAACAATAAGGCGATGGCTACGCTGGCCTTGTCCACCGGAGCAACCTGCGAAACCTTGCCTATTTGAAGCGCTTTAAAATAAAATACCCAGGACAACCCTGTTGCCAGGCCTGAGAGTACCAGAAAGATCCAGTTCTGTTTTGTCAGGCCGGAGATACCTGTCTGTCCGCCTTTAAAGAAAACGATTGCCCAGGCTAAAAGTAATATGACCACAGTTCTGATCGCGGTAGCGAGATTTGAATCAATACCTTTTATTCCGACTTTAGCCAGCACGGCCGTTAACGCTGCAAAAAATGCAGAAAGTAATGCGTAGATCCACCACATATTCTCATGCTTTACTGTTAAATATAGCTAAAAGCTCGTAAATAAACCTTAGAAACCCTGTCCGCTTTAAGACACACTGTCCATAAGGATACAGTTTGGTTTTGATGGTATGACGTAACTGTCTTATATACAGTAATTTATTTCTGGCATTTGCATTGGAATACGGTATGCAAATCAATAATAAATATGGACCGTGAAATTTCTGTTCAACAGCAAGCCAGGCGAAGAGCCAAAATATACCTCATTGTACTCTTAGGAGTAGTTACTGCTACTTTTGGATTTGTTTACTTTAAAGGTATGGTTGAACTCGTTGTAAATCGGAGCGATTTCAAAACTTCAATTGCGGAATCTGGTGTAATAGAAGCAACAGTTCCCGCATCAGGTATCGTTACACCGGAATATGAGCTGACCATCAGTTCGCCTGTAAATGCAAAGATCGAACAGGTGATGTTTAATGCCGGTGAAAAAGTTGTTGCCGGGCAGTCGATTTTACGCCTGAATAAAGAATCCTCTTTGCTGGCTTTTGAAAAGCTGAATGAAGAACAGCATATGAACCGTAATAAAATATACCAGTTGTCATTGGAACTGGAGAAAAGCCTTGATGAACTCGAAACACAACATGCTATCAAGGAAATGAAGATCAATAGTCTGGAGACGGCTTTGGAACATGAGCAATCACTTTTGGATATTGGCGGGAGTACTCAGGAGAATGTAAAGCAGGCCCGGTTGACCCTGAACGTGGCAAAACTCGAACTGACACAAATCAAAAACCAGATTGAGAACCAGAAGGCGATGATGAAGGCCAACTTGAAAAGTCTGGGCTATGAAATCAACATCCGTGAAAAGGACATTAAAGGGATTAGCGATAAGCTGAAAGGCGCCGCAATTTCTTCACCCAGAAACGGGGTGATCACCTGGGTCAACAGCAAAATCGGTACTGAAATTAGCGAAGGTGAAGAGCTGGTGCGTATTGCTGACTTAAGCAGTTTTAAAGTGGAGGCCAATATTTCTGACACTTATGCCGATGAGGTAAAGGCGGGTAGAACGGCACTGATTAGGATCAATAAAACAGATCTCCGGGGCAATATCAGTAATGTGCAACCGGCAGTTGAAAATGGTACGGTAAAGTTTTCTGTTAGTTTAAGTGACAAGAATTCTAAACTGTTGCGGTCCAATCTAAAGGTTGATGTTTTTGTAGTTACTTCTTATAAAGAAAAGGTGATCAGGCTGCAGAATGGCCCGGCCTTTAACGGGTCTGAGGAGCAGCTGGTTTTCGTCGTCAAGGGCAACGAAGCAATACGCCGCAAAATAAAAACCGGAGAAAGCAATTCCGATTTCATCGAAATATCATCTGGTATTCAGCCGGGGGAAAGCGTGATCACTTCGGATATGCGGGATTTTATCCATCTGGAAAAGGTCAGGGTTAAATAATCATAGATAAAGGAGAACCATGATCAAATCAATGACAATTATCGCCGGTTTATTTTTGCCTGCAGCAGTGATGAGCCAAAGTCTTCAGGATACAGTTAAACTAAAGCTGACTGAAGTAATTGAGATTGCCAAAGCACGCTCTACTGCTGCAGTGCAGGCAGCGACCATACGCGAAAATCAGTACTGGCAGTATAAGACCTTTAAATCTAATTATAGCCCTCAATTGAGCCTGGACGGTACATTGCCCCAGTTCAGTAAAACCAATATCCCGGTGATCCAGCCAGACGGGACAGTAGAATTTAAACCGGTAACCAATGACAATTCACAGTTGAATTTAGGATTGACGCAAAATATCGGTTTAACAGGTGGTCAGGTATTTCTTGGATCGAATGTATTGCGGTTTTCAGATTTTGACCGCCGGCAGACCCGGTACAATGGAAACCCCCTGGTTATTGGTCTGAACCAGCCTTTGTTTGCATTCAACGCCCTGGCCTGGGATAAAAAGATCGAGCCTTTACGCTACGAAGAATCACAGAAGAAATATAAGGAAGACATGGAGCTGGTTGGACGCGATGCCTCAGAACTTTTTTTCAGCTTGCTGATTGCACAGATCAACCGGGATATCGCTGCCAAAAACCTGTCCAACAACGAAACCATATACAGGATCGGTGAAGGTAAAGCCGCATTGGGACGGCTGTCAAAAGATGAACTGCTGCGCTTAAAACTAGGCGTCTTAAATGCACATAAGGCTTTGGCCCAGGCTAATGTAGATGCCGAAACCGCAGATCTTCAGTTAAAATCCTTTATCGGTTTTTCGGAAACTAACCAGATTCAGCTTATCCTTCCTGAAGACTTGCTGACATTCAAAATTGATAAGGAAATTGCAATTGAACAGGCAAGGAATAACCGTCAGCAGGCCATAGAGTTTAAAAGGGCCCTACTAGAGGCGGATAAGGAGGTGGCAAAGGCAAAGGGTGAAAACGGGCTTAAAGTCAACCTCTTTGGAACTTTTGGGCTCACCAACGTGGCTGACCGGCTACCTGGGATTTATACGGATGCCAAAGATCAGCAGGAAATACGGTTGGGATTTCAGGTTCCCATCCTTGATTGGGGCCGTTCGGCCTCAAGGATCAAAACAGCACAATCAAACCGCAAACTGGTAGAAGCCAGGGTAAAACAGGCCCGGATCAGTTTTGAGCAGGAGATTTATACCACACTAAGGCAATTGTCGATGATACAGGATCAAATGAAGACCAATGCAGAGGCCGACGTTACAGCCAGTGAGCGTTTTGAAATTGCAAAAAAGAGGTATTTTCTGAATGACCTGAGCATCACTGACCTCAACATCGCATTGCAGGAAAAGGACCAGGCGCGCCGTGATTATATCTTCTCTTTAAAGAGCTTTTGGAATGCCTTCTTTAATCTCCGGGTGCTGACACTTTATGATTTTGCAGCCAATACAAAAATCTGATTTAAACCAATCTATATAAATATCCGGAAAGCACAAATATGAAAATCTTAATTTAGAAACATAACCCAAACAGAAATGATAAAATTAACAGACATAGAAAAAATTTACCGCACCAATACGATTGAAACAACCGCCCTCAATAAGATCAACATCAATATTGACAAAGGAGAGTTTGTGGCCATTATGGGCCCTTCAGGTTGTGGTAAAAGTACCCTGCTCAATATCATCGGGTTACTGGATGCTCCCACGGGCGGCATTATCAATATCGATAATCAGGCTGTTACCGCTCTTAGCCGTAAAAAGCTGGCTGTATTCAGAAACCTCAAGCTTGGATTTATCTTTCAAAGCTATCACCTGATCAACGATCTTTCAGTAGTAGACAATGTGGAGTTGCCTTTGCTTTACCGTAGTGGTATTTCCGGCGCCGAAAGACGTAAGCGGGCCATCGAAGCCCTGGGAAAAGTAGGTCTTGGTGCGAGAACAAAACACTATCCTAATCAACTTTCCGGTGGTCAGCGTCAGCGTGTAGCAATTGCACGTGCCATCATTGGTAACCCGGAAATCCTGCTTGCCGACGAGCCTACCGGGAACCTGGACAGTGCCATGGGAGAGGAAGTCATGAATTTAATGCTGCACCTGAATAAAACAGACGGGACGACCATCGTCATGGTGACCCATGATGCTCAAATGGCAAAAAAAACACAGCGGATCATTCACTTCTTTGACGGACAGCAGGTCAGTTAAACCAGATTTAAAATCGTTATCATGCTTAAAAATTATATCAAACTCACCTTTAAAATAATGCTCCGTAAGAAGTATTATACTGCGCTCACGCTGATAGGCATTAGTCTTACCATCATGATCATTGTGATATTCGCCTCGTTTATCGATCAGATCGTCAGTGCAAACAAACCGGAAGTTAACCGGGACCGGACCCTGATACTGGATAAACTCTCCATTTACAAAGATGGCAAAAAGACCAATGCAGTACCCAGCATTAGCTTCCTTCAAAAGAACATAGGCAAGCTGGAGAGTACAGAAGCGATTTCCTATTTTTCCGGCAGCGGGTTCATTTCGTCTCTTAACGGAAAAACTGCCGGACACATGCTGACTTTTACTGACGGCAACTTTTGGAAGATCACCGACTTTGAATTCACCGAAGGGAAGCCTTTTTATTCCGCGGAGGTTAAAAAAGGTGCAAGAGTGGCTGTGATCAATGAAAAAACAAAGTCTTATTTCTTTAATGAAAAGGAAGCTCTGGGTAAGGACATTGCTATAATGGGTTTATCTTATAAAGTAATCGGCATCGTCAAATCTGCAACACCGTTTAGCAGGGTTTATGCAGATGTTTATGTACCCTATACTACGGACGTCAATATTCAACGTAAAAATGCCGCAATTGAAGGGTCTTACAGTGCGCTGCTTTTGGCCAAAAAAACCGATCTGAGAAAAGTACGTGCTGAGTTGCGAAACCGTTTGAGGAAATACAAGTTTTCGGAAGCGGATTCAGTAAAAGTACATGCCTTTACGGCTTTGGAGCAATTTTCAAAAAGCACTTCTGCCGATGATGCTGAACCGCAATATGGAAAAACAGCAATGGTGGTCTTTATCATCCTGACGCTTTTCATGCTTATCCCGGCAATCAGTCTGATTAATCTTAACGTGACCCGTATCGGGGAACGGGCAGAGGAGATCGGGGTACGGAAGTCTTTCGGGGCAACCTCGGGCGACCTTGTAGGACAGTTGGTCATTGAAAATACCATCATCACCCTGATCGGCGGAATGATAGGTCTGGGTCTGTCAATTTATGCTTCGCAATTACTGGTATACTTTATCAATACGTTTGATCCGCTTTTCAAAATGGAGACAGACAGTTTTATCATCAGCTGGCGTGTGTTTGGCTTCTGCCTTTTCAGCTGTCTGCTGCTGGGGCTGATCTCCGGAGTTTATCCAGCCTGGAAAATGTCCCGTATGAATGTTATTTACGCGCTGAAAGGAGGGAATAACTTATGATCCTGCACTTGTTTAAAATGATCCTGAAACGGAAGAAGACCTATTTTTTCCTATTCCTTCAGTTATTTGTGGCCTTTATGGCCCTGTTTCTGGTCATGGGCCTCAACATGAAAAAGTTTAGCAACTATTTCCAGCCGCCTGGATATAATTATGAGGATGTCTGGCTGGTCGAGCCTGATTTTCAAAATGTACCAGAGGACAAGAAGATTGAATACAGCAACCTGGTCCTGGAAAAGCTCCGGGCCATCAGGGAAGTGGAACTGGTCAGCGCAGCGCAGGTTATTCCTTTCCAGCAATGGGGCAGTGACGAAAAGATCACCTACAAAAAACAAGTCATTACGGCCATGAAGTTTGAAGTGGATGAACACTATAAAGATGCTATGGGCATCAGCTTAGTTGAAGGGCGCTGGTTTACTCCCAAAGATTATGTATTAAATACCATACCCGTGGTCATTACCCGGGATCTTGCGGAACGGGATTTTAAGAATGACAGTCCGCTTGGCAAAACCATCCTGATAGGAGATAAAAAAGCGCTGATCGTCGGTATTTCAGAAGCGATCAGAGAAAATACCTCTGCTAATCTTAGTCCGGGATTTTTCATGCCGCTTCAAACTGCGGCCGGCAAATATCTGCTGAAATCAGAAAACACAGAAAATTTTCAGTTGCTCGAAGATAAAGTCAGGAAATCGGTAACTTCGGTTGGTGCTGCAGATATCCAGATCAAACAAAATATATCACTAACCCTGGTCAAGAAGTACGCGCACAAAATTGACTATATTCAATTGAGCATAACATTTGTGGTATTTATATTTTTGCTGGTCAACGTATTTCTCGGTATTTCGGGGATGTTCAGCTATAACCTGTCCAAGCGTAAAGCTGAAGTTGGCTTGCGGGTCATCATGGGCGCCAGTCCATCGCAGATATTGATGCAGTTTCTTGGCGAATCTATGGTACTGACTACCCTGGGTATTTTGCCTGGGATATTGATTGCTGTTCAAATGCTGATTATGCAATATTTCGAACCCTATACCAATGAATACTATGGGATTTTGAGTATTATATTTTCTGCACTGTTTTTATACCTGCTGATGCTCAGCTGTGCATTTTATCCAAGTTTAAAAGCAACCCGGCTCAATCCGTCGGATGCATTGCATGAAGAATAAACCGTTTAAAGAACTGATATGATCCTGATTATTGATGACGATATCGCTGTATGTGCTTCATTGAGCCTTCTTTTGAAACAGGAAGGGTTTAAATCTATAAAAGCTAATGGTCCCGAAGAAGCATTGCAACACCTCAGGGAGAAAGCAATAGACGCCGTTTTGCTGGATATGAACTTTTCTATGGAAACTACAGGTGAAGACGGCCTGGTAATGCTTGAACAGATCAAAAAACTAAGGCCTTCATTGCCAGTGATTTTAATGACAGGCTGGGGTTCGATCAGATTAGCGGTTGAAGGCATGAAAGCAGGGGCTTCCGACTTTATCAACAAGCCCTGGGACAATGACCATTTGATGCGTGCGCTTAGAACCGTACTGGACCTGTCTGCTGAACAGGAAGGCCCTGCTGCGCTGACACGGAAAAAGCTAAATGAAAAGTATGGGTTTGAGAATATCGTAGGGGAAGATCCTCAGCTTTTAGAAGTACTGCAAACCATCGCCAGAGTCAGCTGTACCGATGTTTCCGTCCTGATCATTGGTGAAAGTGGTACAGGTAAGGAGCTGATTGCAGAGGCTATTCATGAAAACAGCCTGCGTAAAAACAGGTCTTTTGTGAAGGTGAACCTTGGAGGGATTTCTTCCAGTCTGTTTGAAAGCGAGATGTTTGGACATAAACGCGGGGCATTTACTGATGCACGCAATGACAGGGTGGGTCGCTTTGAACTGGCAGATAAAGGCACGATTTTTCTGGATGAGATAGGCGATCTGGACTTAAACAGCCAGGTAAAGCTACTGCGTGTTTTGCAGGACCGAAAGTATGAAGTGCTTGGAGATAGCCGGACACGCACTGTGGACCTGCGTGTAGTTTGTGCGACCAACCGGGACCTGCGCGAAATGATTGCTGACAATAAATTCCGGGAGGATCTGTACTATCGGATCAATCTGATCATCATCCGGCTTCCCCCGCTTCGGGAACGGGCTGATGATATTCCTGTCCTGGCTGGTTATTTCCTGAAGAACCTCAAGGAAATCTATAACAGACCAAGGCTGCAGATTGACAGAAAAGCTTTAAACTGGCTAAAATCCCTGCCGCTCCCGGGAAATATCCGGGAACTTAAAAATCTGATCGAACGTACTGTTTTACTTAGTGAAGGGGATATATTGGCTATAAAAGATTTTGAACAACACCTCGAGCAGCAGCGGCTGTCTAATGTTGCAATGACACTTCCGGCAGTAGGAACGGTTTCAGTGGATGAAATGGAATTTTCCATGATTAGGAACGCCATGGTTTTCCATCAGAATAACATCAGCAAAGTGGCCAGGGCACTGGGAATGAGCAGGGGTACCCTGTACCGCAAACTTGAAAAATACAATATCCCGTATGAAACTCAAAACTAAAGTTCTGCTGTCGGCAATTTTGATTCATGCGATATTTATCTATCTGCTTACGGTGCTTTATACAGTAAACAGAAATCTGTTCCTCATCGCTGAAGCCCTGGTCTTTATCTCGATGATCTTCTCTTATTGGCTGTACAAATCGATAAGCAAAACTTTTGATACCATTTCCTCGGGCATAGAAACTTTGAAGGACAAGGACTTCAGCGCCAAATTGAACAATATAGGTCATCCGGAGACAGATGAGCTGGTTTTTGTATATAACATGATGATAGATCAGTTGAGACATGAGCGGCTGTTGCAGGCCGAAAAAAGTTCTTTTCTCGGAAAATTGATCGAAGCATCTCCCTCGGGGATTGTCATTTTTGATTTTAATGGAAATATCACGTCAATAAACCATGCGGCTCTTGAAATGATCGGGTCGACAGCAGATATGATTCTGGGAAAACCATTAGATCCGGTTGCCGGAAGGCTTATAGAAGAGCTTTCGCTTCTTGAGGTTAACCAGCCAAAGGTTGTTGATCTGGATGGCGTAAAATCTTATAAGTGCCACATGTCTACTTTCACTGACCTTGGCTATGCGCGGACATTTATTACCATTGAAGAACTCAGCCGTGAGATCTATCTCAGGGAAAAAAATGCCTATGAAAAGGTGATCAAGATGATGTCGCATGAGGTGAACAATTCGATTGGGGCTGTCAATTCAATTTTAAACAGCTGCCTGAATTATAAAGATCAGCTCAATGAAGAAGACAAGGAAGATTACCAGGCAGCAATGAACGTCTCTATCACCCGAAACAGCAGTTTAAACGATCTTATGTCGAATTTTGCCAGGGTAATCCGGGTTCCTGAACCTATCCTGCATGATGTTGAATTGATTGGACTTCTACGTTCAGTGGTTTTATTAATGGAACCTGAAGCGAGTAAAAAAGAGGTACGATGGTTATGGGAGCTGGACTGTACGACATTTGAAATCTTTGCGGACTACCAGCAATTGGAACAGGTATTTATCAATATTCTGAAAAATGCGATACAGGCAGTTGACTATTCCGGAACCATACGCATTCAAACTATATCATCTGCCCAGACGATCTCCATTGGCAATACTGGGCCCGGAATTTCTAAAGAAGTAAGCGGCAAGCTCTTTTCTCCCTTTTTCAGCACCACAAAGAACGGCCAGGGTATAGGGCTAATGTTAACGAGGGAAATTCTATATAATCATAATTTTAAATTTTCCCTGCAGAGCAGGGGAGAATGGACAGAGTTTAAAATTGTATTTTATTATGAGGATGCCGGGGTGTAATATTCAGATTTCCTACACAATTTGCTTGTATTCTTGCACAGAAGATCGTATTTTAAAAGGATTGAAGATGAGAAGAATAATTTGTACAGTGTTTCTGGTTATTTGTGTTTTCAGGGCTTCCTTTGGGCAGGTAGTCCGGGACAGTATTCCCGTAGCAGACAGCATTCCACTTAAAACAGAACATAAGCAGAAAGCGATCGCATTCGTTGTGCCAGCTGTTTTTATTGGCTATGGAGTTGTTTCATTGGCCGGAAATAACGTGATTAGGCGGCTGGATTATACCACCAATAATGAACTTCAGGAAGATCATCCCACTTTTGCGCTGAAAGTAGACAATTTTACAAGGTATGCGCCTGCAGTGGCTGTTTATGCACTTGATTTTGCAGGTGTAAAAGCAAAGCATAACCTGGTTGACCGCAGTGCAATGCTGCTCATGTCCGTGGTAATTTCGCAGGCAAGTGTCGGAGGTGTCAAAAGCCTTACCCACAGAATACGCCCAAATGGAGCCTCTGATGATTCTTTTCCATCGGCACACACCTCTTTTGCCTTTATGAGCGCAGAATTTCTGTACCAGGAATATAAAGATCAATCGGTATGGTACGGCATAGCGGGTTATGCGGTTGCAACAGGAACGGGGGTCTTGCGGCTTTACAACAATGCGCATTGGGTGAGTGATGTTGTGGCAGGGGCCGGGATCGGGATTTTATCAACCAAAATTTCTTACTTGCTTTATCCTTATCTTAAACAAAAGATATTTCGTGGTAAATCAGCAAATATGATGGTCAGTCCGGGATACCAAAACGGAAGCTTGAATTTTAATCTAATCAAAAGATTTTAAGCAAATGAAGATCCTGATCGTTGAAGATGAAGAGGAACTGGCAAAAAGCATGGTGAGCTATCTTTCCGGTCAGAATTACCTCTGCGAACTTGCAACTGATTACCACCAGGCATGGGATAAAATTGGGGCACATCATTACGACTGTATTCTCCTTGACCTGATGCTCCCCGGTGGTAGCGGCATGAAAATACTGGATGAACTGAAACTGCAAAATAAAGAAGACGGGGTAATTATTATTTCTGCTAAAAACTCTCTTGAAGATAAGATAAAAGGGCTGGAACTCGGTGCTGATGATTATCTTGCAAAACCTTTTCATCTATCGGAGCTTGCGGCGAGGATATTTTCAGTGATCAGAAGACGGAATTTTGCCAATTCAAATGTCATCCAGCAAGGTAACTTAAAGGTTGACCTGCTTGCTAAGGCCGTTCATGTGGGAGAGGTACTTGTTCCGCTCACGAAAAAGGAATTTGAGCTCCTCATCTTTTTTATCGGCAATAAGAATAAGGTGATTTCCAAAAGTGCCCTGGCAGAGCATTTGTCCGGAGATTTGGCAGATATGCTCGACAACCACGATTTTATCTATGCCCATATTAAGAATCTTAAGAAGAAGCTGACAGAGGCAGGTTCTGGAAATTATCTTAAAACATTATACGGAAACGGATATAAATGGGAGGTATGAATAAGCTGCTGAATAAATCACTAAGGCGATTCACAGTGTACGCAGGATTTGTACTGGCTTGCAGCATTCCTGTTTATTATATTGCCATTAGCAAACTATGGCAGTACGAATTAGACGAGCATAACATTATTTTAACACCCGAAGCCGGTCGTGAAGACACCTTCCTCTTTATCGGTGCTATTACGCTTTTAACCGTGTTCTTTTTCGTGCTGATATTAGGCGGATTTGTATTGCTTAATCGTAAGATATCCCGCCGGCTTTGGCAGCCGTTTTATCAGACCCTTGAAAAGATCAAAAGCTTTGATTTGAACAGCAATACAACAGTTAAGTTTGAGCCGGGAAATATCATTGAGTTCGAAGAGTTAAATGCCAGTATCAATAAGCTTCTGGAAAGAAATATTGCAACATTCCGTCAGCAAAAGGAATTCACGGAAAATGCATCGCATGAACTGCAAACCCCATTAGCGATTGTACAGTCTAAAATGGACTTATTGCTTCAGGACGGCGCACTTACCTCCGCGCAATCTCAAATCATTGAGGAAACAAATAACGCATTGTCCAGGGTTTCCAGGATCAATAAAAATCTATTGCTGCTTGCCAAAATAGAAAACCAGCAATTTCTGGAAAAGCAACAGGTCAATATGTCAGAGCCTCTTCAGGAGATTCTTGATCTGCTTTCGGGCCTGCTGGAAGACAGGAGTATTGAAAGCAACATTAGTCCTAATTGCATTGTAGAAGGAAATAGGATTTTGGTAGAAGTCATGCTTACCAATTTGCTGATGAATTCGCTGAGGCACACGGAATCGGGTATTAAAATTGAGCTTTCTCTTTCCCCCGTTGAACTGGTCATCTCCAATCCGGGAAACTATCCGCTGGATGGATCGAAGTTATTCAGGAGATTCAGCGCAGCATCGAGTCAAACGCCGGGCAGCGGACTTGGACTTTCTATTGTTAAGGAAATCTGTAGCCGCTACAACTGGGATGTTGGTTATTCCTTTGCAGATGGCCGGCATGTTTTTTCCATACGTTTTTAGCGGTTAGGTATTGTCAAAGGGGTTTTTTAAATTAGTGCATCAATCCTCTCCAAAGATGAATATCAGAAAAGCAGAAGTTAAAGACGCTGAGGTGATCGAAAGATTGCTGGAACAGCTGGGCTATCCGACAGAAAATGGACTGGTGGCCAGAAGGCTTTCGCTTCTGGCAAATAATGACGAACACCTTGATGCAGTTGTTGAAATGGAAAATGAAGTATTTGGATTTATGTCTCTTCATTTTATCCCCCAGATTGCATTTGATGCCGAATATGCAGTGATCAGTTATTTAGTGGTGGACGACAAGGCAAGAAGTCTGGGCATTGGGAAAATTCTGGAGGAATATGCAGTGGAGATTGCTGCAAAACGCGGCTGTAAAAGAATTTTTTTGCATAGCAATGCGAGGAGAACAGATGCGCACCGGTTTTACCTGAGACAGGGTTATCAGGAGTATGCTAAAGCGTTCGTGAAATACTTGGGGTAATGTCTTTAAATCATCCAGCTTTCGCAGGCCTTTAAAAATTCGGGCTTTACGTCTGCACCTATGCCAGGCGTGTCTGGTACGTCAACCTGATAACCGTTGTAAGTTAGACCGCCATTTACAGGATCTGTCAAATGCCCGAGCAACGCAGAGTCCATATCGAAAAATATCACATTAGGACTTGCCAAAGCAAAATGCAGATTGGCGCTGAGCGCAAGACGGGTTTCGAGCATTCCGCCGATCATACACTTGACGCCGGTTTGCAAGGCTATCTCATGGATTTTCTGTGCCTCCAGTATTCCTCCAGATTTTGAGAACTTGATGTTGAGGTAGTCAACAGAACCGCTGTTGATAAGCTTGCGGGCATCGTGATGATTATAGCAGCTTTCGTCTGCCATGATTTTGATCCGGGAATTTGCCCGCAATTCCGGCAGTTTATCATCATACCAGGTACGCATCGGCTGTTCACAAAACTGTATGTCAAAAGGTTCGAGAGCGCCCAAAGCAAATAAAGCCTCATCAAAACACCAGCCCTGGTTGGCGTCGAGTCTTAAAACGACATCGTCACCTATGGCCGCCCTGATCTGCCGGACACGTTCAATATCCGTGTGTACATCTTTGCCCAGTTTTATCTTGATGATGCTGCAGCCTTTGTTTTTAAAAGTGACTGCGGCATTGGCCATGTTTTCAGGCATGCCGATGCCAATGGTCATATCTGTCTCGACTATTCGCCTTTCCCCTCCCAGAAACTTATAAAGTGGTTGTTTGGCATTCTTGGCTGCGATGTCAAACAGCGCCATGTCAAATGCGCTTTTTATGGTGCTATTGTGCGCAGCATAACCCAGCAAATCGTTCATCCTGTCTGGAATATCCAGCGGATCTTTACCGATAAGGATCCTCGCAAATTCTTTCGCCATGGCCAGGCAGGTATCCTGGCTTTCACCTACAATCATAGGGAACGCCGAACATTCTCCCATCCCGTAAATGCCTGAACCGGTCAAAATTCTGATCAGGACATTCTGTGCATAGTGCATGGTTCCTGTTGCGATGACAAATGGTTCGGTAGGGATACTGTAGCGGTAAATCTCGATGCGGGTGATCTTCATTGCAGTGGTTCTTACTGTAAAAGTACAATTTATCTTTTTACCTTTATAACATGAATACAGAACCCAACAGCCTGATCAGGGCTTCATCTCCATATTTGTTACAGCATGCATATAATCCTGTAAAATGGTATGAGTGGGGGGAGGAAGCACTGCAAAAGGCCAAAAAAGAAAACAAACTGATTTTGGTGAGTATTGGCTATTCTGCCTGCCACTGGTGTCATGTTATGGAAAGGGAATGCTTTGAAGATCATGAGGTGGCTGAGGTGATGAACAATGACTATGTCTGCATTAAGGTGGACAGGGAAGAACGCCCTGATATCGATCAGATTTATATGCTGGCCATACAGCTGATGACAGGAAGCGGCGGCTGGCCGTTGAACTGCATTTGCTTGCCGGATCAGCGCCCCGTTTACGGAGGTACTTATTTTAGAAAGCACGATTGGATCAATATCCTGTTAAATGTTGCAGGCATGTGGGCCAATGAGCCGGATAAGGCCCTGCAATATGCGGACCGCCTGACAGATGGCATTCGCAACGCCGAAAAGATCATGCCAAACGTACAGGTAGGTGAGTACACTAAAGCGCATTTAACCGAGATTACCGGACCCTGGAAGCGCCATTTTGATGTGGCAGAGGGCGGGTATAACCGTGCGCCTAAGTTTCCACTGCCCAACAACTGGCAGTTCATGCTGCGGTACAGTCACCTCATGGAAGACGACGCAACACATGTTTCGGCACTGATGACCCTGGAGAAAATGGCAATGGGGGGTATCTATGACCAGGTAGGGGGTGGTTTTGCCCGGTACTCGGTAGATGGCAGCTGGCATGTGCCTCACTTTGAGAAAATGCTGTACGACAACGGGCAGCTGATCAGTTTATATGCCGAGGCTTATCAATATTCACATTCCCTGGTTTTTAAAGAGATCGTAGCCGAAACTATCGTATGGCTGGAGCGGGAAATGACCTCGCCGGAAGGTTTATTTTATTCTGCTCTTGATGCGGACAGTGAAGGTGTGGAAGGAAAATTCTATGTCTGGAGCCGGGAGGAATTTGATGCGGTACTTGGCGATGATGCACATTTATTGAGAGATTATTTTCAGGTTACAGAGGAGGGAAACTGGGAAGAAGAAGAAACCAATATTCTGCTGAGGAAGTTTACTGAGGAAGAGTATGCAGAGGTTAAGGGACTTCAAATCATAGAATTTCAGCAAAAGATCAGAGATGCTAAAACTAAATTGCTGGCGGCACGGAGCAAGCGGATCAGACCCGGATTGGATGATAAATGTCTTACGGCATGGAATGCAATGGCTATAAAGGGCCTCGCCGAGAGCGCGGAGATTTTCAATGATCTGCATTATTATGCTTTGGCCAAAAAAGCAGCTGATTTTATTTTGGCAAATCTGCAGACTGCCGGTGGCGGGCTGTTTCGAAACTTTAAGAGTGGAAAAGCAAGCATTTCAGGGTTTTTAGACGATTATGCTTTTTTTATTGAAGCATTGATCGCCCTTTATCAGTCAGATTTTGACGAAAAGTGGCTGCAGGAAGCTAAAAGACTCACAGACTACGTGCTGCTGAATTTTGAAGATAAAGACAGCCCGATGCTATTCTATACCGCTGCCAGTGGAGAAGAATTGATTGCGCGGAAGCATGAAATCATGGACAATGTAATTCCTTCTTCAAATTCTGCAATGGCGCAAAATTTACAGAAACTGGGCTTGTTGTTTGATGAACAAAGGTATACGGATAAAGCAGCGGCAATGCTGGCGGCAGTTCATTCGCAAATAAAAACTTATGGTTCGGCTTATTCCAATTGGGCCATTCAATTGCTGAATGAAGTAGCAGGTACCAATGAGATAGCGATAACCGGAGCGGACACCGGGGAGATAAAAAAAGAACTCAACCGGCATTACATCCCAAATAAAGTGATACTGGGCGGAACAAATTCTCAGCTTCCATTGTTAAAAGATAAGCGAAGCGTTGAAACAAAAATCTATATTTGCCGAAATAAAGCGTGCCAGTTGCCCGTAACTACGGTTGAGGAAGCATTACAGTTTATAATTAAATAACATCACATGAGTATTAAACCCAATAACGTAGTATCATTAACGTATGAATTGCATACGACTAATGAAGAAGGACAACAAGTTTTTGTAGAGAAAGCAGATGAGCAGAACGCACTCGTATTTCTTTATGGTACAGGAATGATGTTGCCGAAATTTGAAGAACATTTAAACGGTTTAAATGTAGGTGATGAGTATGGCTTTGAGCTTTCAGCGGCTGATGGTTACGGAGAAATAGATCCGGGGGCTTTTGCCGATCTTCCGAAAGATATGTTTAAAGATGTTGACCTGCCTGCTGTTGGTGATGTGATCCCATTGCAGGATAATCAGGGCAATCATTTCAGAGCCGGGGTTACTGCTGTAGGTGACGAAACGGTATCGGTAGATCTAAACCACCCTATGGCTGGTAAGAACCTGATCTTTGCTGGTAAGATCCTGACGGTACGTGAGGCTACTCCTGATGAATTGAGCCATGGCCATGCGCATGGCGCAGATGGTCATTCAGGTCACTAAATAGCATTACAATTTTCACAGATGCCGTAGGCGGTTGCGCTTACGGCATTTGCTTTGAATCCCGCCGGCATTTTAACTTTAGGTATAGTTACTGCAAGACAGTAGATCTTCAGACAGTTGGTGCAATTAAAATGCACATGCTCATCATGGTGGTGATGTTCCGAACAGGAACCCGAACAAATGGCGTAATTGGCTGTCCCGTTCATATCCATAATCCGGTGGAGGATTCCTTTATCTTCATAAATATTTAAGATCCTGTAAAGGGTTACCCTGTCTATTTCCTTCCCCAATTTCTTTTCCAGCTCAGGCTGAGAAACGGCTGACTTATCCAATGCAATTTCTTCCAGTACACGTACCCTTTGTTTGGTGTGTTTGAGGTCATGTTCTTTTAATATATTAACAGGATCTTTCATTGCTTATATCGGTTTCGCGGCGGTTAAAACAATAGGAGGGTTATCCATTGCATTGCCTGAGTTTAATTTTAATGTTCCTTTAACCACTATTGTTGCGTAGGTGAATTTTATAGGCTCAGTCATTTCTACCATGACCATAACCGGCACACCGTTTTTTCCGCAGTAAAAACACTGGTTAATGGGCAGGGTAGACAGCATAAATTTAGTCTGTTTCATGCCGTCTTTGATGGGCACTATATAGCCTTCGAGTTCAAACGGTTTACCCGCATATTTCTTGATCTTATCCGTAAATACAGCCAGCATTTCCGTATCCTTTACAATTTTAAAGTCTACGCCGCCAACGATGTCCCAGTTGTCAGACATGATCTGGTCATCGGGATTATGCTGTGCATTGACAGCTAAACCTGCAAAGAGCAGTAGTGCAAGTAATATCTTCTTCATTATTATCTTTTTATGCCTCTTTGTTCAACAACACAGCAAGGCTGGTAATTCATTTAATTCTGAGAGAGTATTTTAGAAATGTTCGATCTGTAAGCCTGTATGGCTGGTATTACTGCTGCAAATATACCAATACCTAAGCCAGCAACAAATAGATAGAGCTCATCAAATAGTAAAACTATTCCGGTCATCCTGGCCTGACTGCTCTCCTGGTAGCTGCCTATAAGCTGTATGGCAAGGTGGCCCAGAGCTATTCCAGCGAGCGTGCCTGCGAGGGTAAGCATGATACCTTCACTGATCACGATGAAGAAAAGCTGGTTTCTCGAAGCACCCAGGGTCCGCATGATGGCCAGATCGTAGCTGCGTTCCTTCAATGAATTGTACAGGTTTACAAATACGCTGATCGCTGCAATCAGCATGATCAGTACCGCAAACCATTGTAAGGTGTCTACACCAACACCAATTAAAGAAAATAGTCTGGTACTCTCCTGTGCGGGTGATGCTGCCTGCATATTGGTTGTTTCGTTGACCATGCGCGGAAACAAGGCTACCGACATAGGCGACCGGTACTGGATGAGCAATGAAGTCAGCTCTTTCGGCTCTTCATGGTGCTCTCCTGCTTTCTCTTGGTCGCCATGCATCTTCCATACGCTGCCGATATTGGTCAGGATCAGGTTGTCGGTTACGTTGCCCTGTGGTCTTAAAATTCCCTTAACAACATATTGATGCGCTTTGTGTACATCAGAATTACCTGTAAGTCCGTGCGCACCATAAAAAGTATCGCCAATTTTCAAGTGCTGCGCCTGTGCTACATTGGAGCCAATGACGGTCTCAAAATCGGCTTGCCAGATTTTGCCTTCAGCAACAGCCAATTTATAAACTGCCACAAAATTGCTGTCTGTACCTACTATGCGGATACCGTTGTAATTATCACCAAGGGCCAATGGTACCGCTCTTTTTACAAAAGGGCTGTGTGCGAGCTCCATTGCCTCTCTTAAAGGGATGTTGCCAGTCGGAAAATCAATGTAATAAATGCTGCTGAGGATCAGTTGCAGCGGACTGCCTTTTGCACCCACCACAAGGTCAATGTCTTTCGAGTTATTTTCCAGTTTCTCGCTGACCTGAGTAGATGCCAGCAGCAGGATGGTTAATATGCCTGCTCCAAAAGCGATCAGTAATATATTCAACGCCGAGGACAATGGCTTCGACACCAGGTTTTTCCAGCTGATCTTTAACGGACTCATAGCTCATAAGTGTTGGTGAACGCATTCTTGACCCGCTTATCATGGGTGGCCACAATTAATGTAGCGTGATTGAGACCGGACTGTTCCAGTAAAAGTTCAAGTACAGCGGCTGCATTTTTATCGTCAAGACTTGAGGTAGGCTCATCGGCAATGAGCAATGCCGGTTTGTTGATGACTGCTCTGGCAATAGAAACCCGTTGTAACTGGCCCTGGCTCAGTTCTTTCTGATAAGCATTTTTCTTGTCTGCTATACCGAGAGCATTCAGCACTTCGTTCACCCTGTCCTCATTTTCCGGTAATTTAGCAAAGCTTTGCGCCATCAGCAAATTCTCTGAAATGCTCAGACTTTTAATCAGGTGCGGGCGCTGAAAAATGATCCCGATGTTCCGGCCCCTGAACTGGTCGAGCTCTTTAGACGACAGGTCATATATAGATGTGGTATCCATGGTCACCTGCCCCTGACTAGGTTTCAATATCCCCGTCAGGATGTGCAGCAGGGTGGTTTTTCCACTCCCGGATGCACCGAGCAGCAGCCACTGTTCTCCGTCTTTTATCATCCAGTCTTTAAAATTGATGTGGTGTCCGGAGGGATATTCATGTGAAACTGATTTAACTGAGATCATACTTGATTATTTTTTGAGACGGCTGTGTAAATATTTAAGATACATTTTTTTTGCATCCGGAGTATCATGTTTGCAACCGGGGTTGACCAGGCTGATGAATAAGAGTAAAATACCAAATAACAGTTTTTTTTTCATGGCTTATGGGTGTAAAATTAGTTAAACGCAGCAAGATTTGTTGTACTTCCAGTTTAGAAAATGTGCGCCGGCAATGCTAAGTCCGCCCAGAGGGATCAATAAGCCTTCAAGACCTTCAATTAGATAATGCCCGCTTCCAATCAGGGTGAAGCCAATGATCAGCACAAGTAAAGGTGTTATCCGTTTATGAGCAGGATAGGAGGTTAACAAAGAATAGAAGCCCAGGAGCATGGAAATAAAGATCATGCTGATCTCCACCCAGCTGTTTGACAGGAAACCCAAGCCTAACAGCGGCAGGCTGGTGATGAGAAACGGAAGGGCGGCGCAGTGCAGGGCACATGCCAGTGAGGCTGTAATTCCCAGTTGATCAAGTTTTTTCGGTTTAAGGATCATGTTTTTAATAAGTTTTTGAGGCTTGTAAAAATAATTCACAAATATAAAAGCAATTATGTTGCATTTGTAGTATTAAATAAAATATATTTGCAACTTAATTGCATTATGGAAAAGAAACTATTACCCGTAACCGTGCTCAGCGGATTTTTGGGCAGCGGAAAAACCACCTTATTGAACCATATCCTCCATAACAAGGAAAACCTGAAAGTTGCTCTTGTAGTGAATGATATGAGTGAGCTCAATATTGATGCGAAGGTGATCAGAGGTGAAAATATATTGTCTCAAACACAGGAGCGGCTCGTAGAGATGAGCAATGGCTGTATCTGCTGTACATTGCGTGAAGATCTGATCATTGAGGTAGAAAAATTAGCCAAAGAAAATAGATTTGATTACCTGATCATTGAAAGCTCAGGTATCTCAGAACCGATACCCGTGGCGCAAACTTTTAGTTATGTAGACGATGTATTGGGGATAGACCTCAGCAAGTACAGCAGACTGGATACGATGGTAACTGTGGTGGACTGCTTCAATTTTAAGAAAGACTTTGGTACGAATGAAATATTGCCAGACCGGGGCTGGACAGACGATGAGAGCGACAAAAGGACTATTGTAAACCTGCTAACGGACCAGATCGAATTTGCCAATGTCATCATTCTTAATAAAACAGATCTGATCAGTATTGAAGATCTGAAGCTGTTGAAAGCTGTAATCAGGAAACTGAATCCCGGAGCCAAACTGATAGAAACTTCTTTTGGTAAAATTGATCCCGCGGAAATACTGAATACCGCGCTGTTTGATTTTGAAGAATCATCACAAGGTGCCGGCTGGATGAGAGAACTCAATTTGGTACATAGTTCCGAAACGGAAGAATATGGCATCAGCAGTACAGTTTTTCGTTCAGCAAGACCCTTTCATCCTAGTCGTCTCTGGGAATACCTCAATGTGAGGTTTCCAAATAATGTATTGCGTACTAAAGGATTATTCTGGATTGCTTCAATGCCCGACCGGGCACTAAATTTCTCGCAGGCCGGTGGATCGCTCAAGGTCGATGATGCCGGCAAGTGGTGGGCGAGTATGCCGTTGCAGGAACGACTTAACTATTCAGATTACCTGGAAAACAAGAAAGATATCGAAGGCAGGTGGGACATGGCTTTTGGAGATCGGTTGAATGAACTGATATTCATAGGACAGGATCTGGATAAAGAACATTTAAACAGTGAGCTGACGTCCTGTCTGCTGGATACCAAAGAACTGATTTGCTATTGGCGGGGAGAGAAATTCAACAATCCGTTTGAGCGTGTGCTTTAATTTATTTTGCTTGCAAGGTGCAGAAAAACTCATCGCTTTTCCACCCTGCTTTCCAACAAAATTGGTTTCTCAGAAAAGGCATAGGGGCATTGCGCAGCTGTGTCCCAGCCTTTGAAGAGAATACCTATTTTGTCCCTTATTTTGTCCCCTTGTACATTTCAGCCCTCAAAGCTGCAACATCCGGACTGGTGATGTACTCATCATAAGTCATCATCTTATCGATAGCCCCCTTAGGTGTCAGTTCAATGATCCTTGTTGCTACAGATTCGGTAAGTGCATGATCTCGTGAAGTGAACAACGCAGTACCCCTGAAATCTTTCAAACCATTGTTCAGAGCGGTAATAGATTCCAGGTCAAGGTGATTGGTCGGCTCATCAAATAATAAAAGATTGGCGTGTCTCAGCATCATTTGTGAGAACATACAGCGCATCTTTTCACCTCCGGACAATACCTTTACATTCTTTAATACTTCTTCACCTGAAAACAGCATTCTACCGAGAAAACTCCTTACAAATTGTTCATCCTGATCTGTACCCGAATACTCACGCAGCCAGTCTACCAGGTTCTCATTCTTACCTTCAAAATATTGTGAATTGTCGTTAGGAATGTCCGCAATGTTGATGGTCACCCCAAATTTAAATTCGCCTGTATAATTCTTTTCACGGCCAGTTAAAACATTATAAAAAGCAGTAGTAGCCAGACTGTTCTGCGAAAGGACTGCGATTTTATCCCCTTTATTGACCATGAAGCTAACATTCTTAAACATCACATCGCCGTTTATCGTGCAAGACAGGTTTTCTACCTGCAGAATCTGGTCGCCGGCTTCCCTGCCCAGGTTATTGAACAGAATAGCAGGATATTTTCTGCTCGAAGCTTTGATCTCTGAAATATCAATTTTATCGAGGGCCTTTTTACGAGAAGTAGCTTGTTTTGATTTTGAAGCATTGGCACTGAAGCGCTGGATAAATTCCTGAAGCTCTTTAACTTTCTCCTCCAGTTTTTTGTTCTGGTCACTGCGCTGCTTCAATGCCAGCTGGCTTGATTCGTACCAGAAAGTATAGTTACCAGAGTAGATATTCATTTTGCTGAAGTCAATGTCCACAATATGTGTGCAGACCGCATCTAAAAAGTGCCTGTCGTGAGAAACCACCAAAACGATATTCTGATAGTCTGCCAAAAAGTTTTCCAGCCAGGCTATGGTATCAATGTCCAGGTCGTTGGTAGGCTCATCCAATAAGAGAATATCCGGGTTGCCAAATAGGGCCTGGGCCAATAGTACACGAACTTTTTGATTACCATCAAGTTCTTTCAATTGCTTGTGGTGATGCTCTTCCTTGATGCCCAGGTTGCTCAGCATGGTTGCCGCATTACTTTCCATGTTCCAGCCGTCCATTTCGGCAAACCTGTTTTCCAGCTCACCGGCACGTTCACCGTCTTTATCTGTAAAATCTTCTTTCAGATAGATGGCATCCTTTTCCTTCATGATGTCATATAGCTCTTTATGCCCCATCATGACGGTTTCGATCACCGGCAATTCATCAAACTCATAGTGGTTCTGTTTTAATACCGCCATGCGTTCGCCCGGGGTAAAAGCCACACTGCCCGTAGTTTGATTTACTTCACCTGAAAGAATCTTAAGAAAGGTAGATTTACCGGCCCCGTTTGCGCCAATCACACCATAGCAATTGCCCTGGTTGAATTTTAGGTTAACATCTTCAAATAATGTGCGTTTTCCGTAACGGAGTGATAAATTAGAAACTGAAATCATATTGCTGAAAAATAAGCCGCAAAGGTAATCATTATTTATAAAAATATTTTTTTAGTACTTCTCATACTATGAACAATTTCGATAAGTTTGGGTTTCAAGAAATTTGCCGTGGACAAGGAAGAACTAATTGCAAGACTGGATGCACCAGTTAATTTTCAAATGGTGGCCCATTTAACCGGCATCATTAAAAACCATAACCCTGGTATTGATGTTCTTCTGCAGGCCAGTTTTCACAAGAGAAAGGAAGTTGCTTTCCGGGCCGCCTGGATGCTGGAATATATGATGAGCAATAATCCTGCTGTGTTCAGCCCATATCTAACCAGGTTTTTGGAACTGTTGCCGACGCAAAAAAATCCTTCTGTGATGCGCCATTATAGCAAGATCGTCGCCTTGCTGACCGCCGGAAACGCAGGCCCTTTGTATAAAGCACTGGTTAAAGAAATAGAATTTGAAGCAGTAGTAGAGGTGCTTTTTATCTGGCTGGTCGATACAGAAATGCCGGTCGCAACTAAAGTACACTGTATGCAGGCACTCGCCAACCTTGCCCCGCGCTACGATTGGATCAAAGATGACTTAATGGAAACCATCGACTACTTGACAGACGTAGAAAGTATAGCGTTCTTTGCAAGGGCCAAACAGGTCAAAAAACAGTTAATGAAATTGAAAAAATGAAGACAGATATAGAGATACTGACCCATATTATACAACGCAGACGGAGTATATTCCCCATTAGTTATACAAAAGAAGAAATTCCGCACGCCCTGGTCAAACAAATTTTGGAGAGTGCGAATTATGCTCCTACCCATAAACTTACACAACCCTGGCGGTTCATCGTTTTCAGAAATGAAGGGAAAATAAAGCTGGGGCAGGAATTAGCCAGGTTATATAAGATGGACACCCCGGCCCATCAGTTCCTGCAGAAGAAATATGACAGTATATTGGAAAAAGCAGAACAAGCCGGCTGCATCATCACTTTAAATTTGAAACTGCATGCGGATAAAGTGCCGGAATGGGAAGAATTGGCATCCCTCGCCTGCGCTGTACAAAATATGGCCCTGACTGCTGAGGCCCTGAATATTGGCGCATATTGGAGTTCTCCGGGGATGCTTGCAGATTTGAAGGATTATCTTAACTTAGATGAACAGGAAAAGTGCTACGGGTTATTTTACATGGGATATCATAATGAACCACCACGTGAAGCCATGCGTCAGCCTATAGAAGAAAAGATTAAATGGGTAGAATCCTAATTTTATGAACCGAATAAAAGAAACATTATACCAGCTTTGCCTGAGCTTTATCGAGCAACGGATCCAAACTGCTGAAGTAGCTTTAGCGCAGGCACGCGAAGCCAGTAATGACGACACCAAAAGCAGTGCAGGGGATAAATATGAAACCAGCCGGGAAATGATGCAGCAGGATATAGACCGGAATAAACGCTTGCTGATCGATGCCCAGGATAATTTACGGGTATTGCAGGCGATCGATACTCACGCAGCCGATGCCGATACAGTCAGACACGGTAGCCTGGTATTTACCAATCATGGAAATTTTTACGTCAGCGTCAGTGCGGGTCAGCTTACGGCAGATGGCAAATCCATATTTGCCATTTCTCCGGCTTCACCGATTGGCAAACTGCTTCTGGACAAAAAGAAAGGTGATAAATTTGCCTTTAATGGCAATAACTATGTTGTTGAGCAAGTGGTATAGCTTTACCCTTGTTTTGTTGCTGACCCAGGTATGCTATACTTCAGGTCAGATAAAAAAAACAATCAATGTATTGATCGTAGACGGATTCAGCAATCACGACTGGAAACAAACCAGTAACCTGACGAAACGGATATTGGAAGAAAGTAAGCGTTTTAAGGTCGACATATCTACTGTTCCGCTGGATAGCATGGGACAAGCGCAATGGGAGCCTGCATTTGAAAAATATGCGGTTGTGATCCAGAGTACTAACAATATTCAAAATCAGGCTTTGCGCTGGCCGAGGAGGGTAGAACTTGAACTCGAGAATTATGTCAGGAATGGGGGAGGTCTATATATTCTTCATTCAGGTAATAATGCTTTTCCTCACTGGAAAGAATACGATAAGATGATTGGCATGGGCTGGCGCCCTAAAACGACAGGCTATTCGCTGGAAATCAATGCGAGCAGCGAGGTTGTCCGGATTCCTCCAGGAGAGGGAAATGGTACTAATCACGGCAACAGGTTTAATGCGTTAATACAAATTCTTAACCGGCATCCGATCAACAAGGGGTATCCGGATCAGTGGAAAACGGCTTCGACAGAAGTGTATAATTATCCCCGTGGACCCGCAGAAAATCTAACTGTACTGTCGTTTGCCTATGACAGCACATCTACTAAAAAGTTGTGGCCCGTAGAATGGGTGGTTGCATATGGTAAAGGCCGTGTTTATAATTCCAGTATGGGGCATCTCTGGCAGGATGAAATCTATCCGCTGAGCTATCGCTGTATTGGATTTCAAACCACAATGATCAGGGTTGCCGAATGGCTGGCGATAGCTAATGTAACCTATCCGGTTCCTAAAAATTTCCCTTCAAAAGATCAAATAAGTATTAGAGAAGAATCAGACTTTCCGAAATAAATAATTCTTTTAAAAACTTCTTTTGATGCTGTTGCTTAATGTTTTCGGGCTCCAGTAACCACTGGCGATGATCCTTCTGATCGTAAACAACGGATCATTCTGATCGCGTTTTTCAGCCAGGGAAAATGCCATTCTGAAACCACGTTTTTTCAGTTCCGGAATTCCTTCAGCATTCCACAGACCAAAGGGGTAAGCAAATTCTGTCATTTTTTTTCCGGTGATCTCTTCCAGTTTTTTGGTAGGCTTGTCCAATTGCTCTTCCCAATCCTTACCCTGGTATTTTTTAAAGTTCTTATGGTCGTAAGTATGGCTTCCGATCACATTGCCTTCGTCAGAAAGCTGTTTGATCTGCTCTTTGGTCATGTAATCTACAAATTTACCTTTACGGCCTATAGAGACCGTCATGATGAAATAGACAGCTTTATAACCATACTTTTTTAAAGTAGGGGCCGCAATGGTAAACTGATCCATATCTGTATCGTCAAAAGTCAGGATGATGGGCTTGCTTGGCAACGCTGCCCCGGTGTTTAAATAAGCATACAGCTGGTCAGGTAAGATGGTATGATAGCCGCTGTCTGCCAGCATTTTGATCTGGTCTTTAAAATTCTGTATTTCTACGATGTAGTCCTTACCCACTTTTCCGTCCTTTGGTGTCCAGTTGCGCACCTGGTGGTAACACAATATCGGCACTTGTTTACGCGCTAAAATGGTCTTTGCATCAGCAACTTTTATTTTACTGACATCAACTTTGGCAGCCTCAGCATCTGTTTCTGTAGTCTGCGTCAGTGTGTCTTTTGCCTCAGTATTGTCTGTGCTTGGTTGTGATTTGGACTGGCAGCCGGCTGTCAAAATAAAGACAGCGGTAATTAATGTTAAAAAGTGTAGTTTCATTGATAAATGTTTGGCCCAAAATTATCATTTTTATTACAAATAAAGACAGCATATAAAAGGTATTAATCAATAATTTAGGCGGATCAATTAAAGTTCATAAATGAAAAAAATCTACTCATTCTTTTTATTGACGCTCATCATAGGTTTTGAAGCAAATTCTCAGACAAAAACAGTCACTGTCACCGAGGCAATAACTGCTGCGCCAAAGGCTAATTACCAGCTGGCGTCCAGGTTTTCACCTGCTAAACTCAAAAAAATCGTGTATTCTACTGCTGTTGATCCGCATTGGCTAAAGCTCAGCAACAAGTTCTGGTATGAATACGAAACTCCTAACGGGAAGGAATGGTACCTTGTCGACCCGGTTGGCAGGAGCAAAAAAAAGATCTTTGACAATGCTAAACTTGCTGCGGACATTACCACGACTGTCCGGGATCCTTTCGACGCACAGCACCTTCCGCTGGAGAACTTAAAGTTTTCTGCTAATGAAAAACAGATCAGTTTTGAGGTAAGGAGTACAATTGACGAACTAAAGAAAGACCGCAAAGACAAAAAAGCTGCAGATTCTATGCAGAAAAAGATTTTTTATTTCAATTATGATATCGCCGCGGCGAAACTCACAGAAGTGCCCAATTATGCCAAGCCAAAAGCCAAACCATCCTGGGGTTCTGTGGCGCCGGATTCTTCGGCCATCATTTTCACCAGGAAATATAACCTCTACTGGATGGACAAAGAGAACTACAAAAAGGCCGTTAAGAATGAAGACGACAGTACCATCGTGGAGCACCAGCTGACCAAAGACGGAGTCAAGTTCTATTCCTACGGCGGCGACGGTGACGGAGAGAACAATGAAGAAATAGAAAAGAACGATAAGAAAAGAAGGGGTGCTTACGTATTGTGGTCGCCCAACTCCAAATATTTTGTACTCGACAGGACTGATTCCCGTAAAGTAAAGGATCTTTGGGTAATCAACAATGTTGCTCCGGGCAGGCCAACACTGGAAACTTATAAATATCAGATGCCCGGGGAGGCTGAAGCACCAAGAGATGAAATGCTGCTGTTTGATTTTGCAGCTAAAAGTTATAAAAAACTGAACACAGCGGCTTTTAAAGACCAGAGTGTTTCTGTCTGGAGGGCACCATCTCTAAACAAGGACCGGGACAATGAATTTCGTCCATCTATATGGCTTGGCAACAACAGCAAGATCTATTTTTCACGCAGCAGCAGAGATCTGAAACGCGTGGACGTCTGTACGGTCGACATCAATACCGGTTCCGTCAAATCATTGATAGACGAGCGGTTCAATACCTATGTGGAGATCAACCGCCCCGGATTGGTTAATGACGGAAAGGAGATCATCCATTGGTCCGAGCGTGATGGCTGGGCGCATTTCTATCTTTTTGATGGCAATGGTAAATTAAAGAATCAAATTACCAAAGGATCTTTTCATTGCGAAAGCATTGTCAATATTGATGAAAAGAACAGGGTGCTGTATTTTACCGCCAATGGCCGCGAGGCTAAGGAAAATCCTTATTACCTTCACTTATACCGCATCAGGTTTGACGGAACAGGCATGAAGCTCTTAAACCCAGGTGATTTTGATCATGCTGCAAACCTGAATGATGAGAACCGGTTCTTTGTCAACAATTTCTCCAGGGTCAATACTGTTCCTAAGTCTGTCCTGATAGATACTTACGGCAGGAAGGTAATGGACCTGGAAACAACCGATCTTTCCTTGCTGATGGCTACGGGTTACAAATTTCCTGAGCCATTTAAAGTAAAAGCTGATGACGGCATCACAGACATTTTCGGGGTGATGTATAAACCCTTTAATTTTGATGCAGCTAAAAAATACCCGATCATAGAATACGTATATCCCGGTCCGCAAACAGAGGCTGTAAATACGGCATTCAGCAGATCCATGGACAGGACCGACCGCCTGGCACAGTTTGGCTATATTGTGATCACTGTGGGCAACAGGGGTGGCAATCCGGCAAGGTCCAAATGGTACCATACTTATGGCTATGGAAACCTGAGAGATTACGGACTGGCAGATAAGAAAGCTGCGGTGGAGCAGCTGGCCGACAGGTATCCCTTTATTGATGCCGAAAAGGTAGGGATTACCGGTCACTCCGGCGGCGGTTTTATGTCTACAGCGGCCATGCTGGTCTATCCCGATTTCTTTAAAGCCGCTGTTTCCAATGCAGGTAACCACGACAACAGCATTTACAACAGGTGGTGGAGTGAAAAACACCATGGGGTAAAAGAGATCGTGTCCGCAAAAGGAGATACCACTTTCAAATACAGCATTGATAAAAACCCTGACCTGGCGAAGAACCTGAAAGGGCATTTACTGCTGATGGCAGGCGACGTGGACAACAACGTGCACCCTGCCAATACCATCCGCATGGCCAACGCCCTGATGCGTGCCGGTAAGCGGTTTGAGTTTGTCATCATGCCGGGGCAGCGCCATGCATTTGGTGATCTGACAGAGTACGGGTTCTGGAAGCTTGCGGATCATTTTAATAAATATCTGATTGGTGATTTTTCGTCGGCAAATGATGTAGATCTTGTGGAAATGGACCGGGAGATAGAACAAAAGAAATAATAAAAACGTTATACCATACATGAGAATATTAATAGAGCGAAAACCAGTTAAAGTATATCCCGATCCTAAAAGGGTTATTGCCAGATTCTTCTTCAACGGTGAAGAACGCGCAGTAGAAGTCGTGAAAAAGGTTATGGAATTGTCTGATGACGAGGTTTTTGGTCTAATTTCGCCACTTTTGCAGGAGTACTCCAAACGGCATAGAAACATCACCAAAATCCTGACCAGGCATTGCAAGAGAGTATTGCACAGTATTGAAGCAGCAGGCTTTGAATACGATGACCTGGATAAGGACAGGAAACTATTGCTGGGTTCTTATTTTACGCATGAGTATTCCATAGAGTCAGCCGCTTTTTTCAATCCTTCAATAGTTGAGGATCCTGACCAGAGTGACCTGGTAGAGGGCGAAAAAAGAGTGATCATCAGCTTCAGGGCGGTAGGAGAAGGTCATATCTCATCTGTGGTGTTCAGAAGGGCGCTGATAGACCGTAACCATGACATCACCGTAATCCCGGCCGGCAATTATATTGACGAAGCTGAGGTGATCAAAAATGCCGTCTATAACAAAAGACTGTTTCTCAAAAAGGCTGCTGATTCAAAGATCGATATCGAAGTTCTTGATGAAGTCGGCAACAAATTGCAGGATAAATTTGATTATGCAACACTTCGGAAGATCATACTTGATGGTAAAGCCTTGCAGCAAGACGATCTCCGTAAACTGGAGTATGACAAGATCCTGTGGTTGTCTGATACTTATCACGAGATCAGCTTCTCCAGGGACACTGACATTTCGGACCGGGTGATATTTCCCATCTCAGAGTTTGAGCGCAAGGGCATTGAAGACGCGAGGTTTGTGAGATTCATCAAAGACGATGGATCAGTGGTCTATTATGCGACGTATACAGCATTTGACGGGGCCATGATCATGCCCAAACTGTTGCAGACTACAAATTTCTACGATTTTAAGATCAGTCCGCTGCATGGAGTAGGGGCCCAAAACAAGAACCTGGCTTTGTTTCCACGTAAAATAAATGGCAAGTATGCCATGATGTCGCGGATTGACGGTTGCAACAACTACCTGATGTATTCAGATAAACTTACCGTGTGGGACAATCCTGTAAAACTCCAGTCGCCTAAATTCTCCTGGGAGTTCATACAGATCGGTAACTGCGGCTCGCCTATTGAGACGGAAGATGGCTGGCTGGTGATTACCCATGGTGTTGGGCCGATGCGCAGATATTGTCTGGGCGCCAGTCTTTTTGACCTCAATGATCCTTCTATAGAAATCGGCAGGTTAAAAGAACCCCTGGTTATCCCAAACACAGACGAGCGGGAAGGCTATGTACCCAATGTACTGTATTCCTGCGGCTCTATCATACACAACGGCGAGCTGATCATCCCTTACGGTTTGTCAGATTACTGTTCCTCTTTTGCCGGGGTAAAAATCGACATCCTGCTGGAAAGGTTAAAATCTTCAGTGATTTAAAATATTTCAATTTAATATCCGATGGTAGAGGCTGATGTAGTCTTCTGCCATTTTTTTTTGGGAGAAATTACGCATCGCCCACACCTTCAATCCGGGCCGGTCAATTGTATTTATCGCCTCAACCGCTGCGACAGCTTCATCTGCATTTTTCACGAGAAAACCTGTTTCATGGTCTTTGATCAGTTCCCGCATAGCCCCCCTGTCGAAAGCAATTACCGGTGTTTCACAGAGCATGGCTTCTGCTACACTCAGACCAAAAGGCTCTTCAAAATTTATGGGATGCAGCAATGCAATAGCACCGCCCAGCAACTGGTTTCTTTTTTCCGGACCTGCCGCACCTATGAAGGTGATCTCATCATTTAGATAGGGTTCTACTTTTTCCTTAAAATAATTGACATCCTGCACAATTCCGGCAATAATCAATCTGCGTTTTGCTTTCAGGGCGATCTGTATGGCCTCGGCTGTACCCTTGTCCGGATGGATCCTGCCAAAAAATAAAAGATAATCCCCCTGTCCGGTACCCGGATCAAATTCCTCTGTTCTTAAACCATTATATACCGTACTCAGATAATTCAATGAAGGATGGCGGTCTGAATTACTTATAGATACATAATAACCTGATGCATTATATTTCTGATATACAGGAATGATCTTTTCTGATGAAAAGCCATGTATGGTGGTAATCACTGGTGTCCGGATCAGAGCGGAGTAGGTTAAAGGCAGAAAATCATAATGATTGTGGATCAGGTCAAATTGATTCGCCTGTTCCATCAAGTTGCTGATGTGCAGGCATTCCAGTACTTTAGCATCAGCTTCCCGGTCTTCCTCGTAGCCTTTGGGTATCACCGTATTTAATTTGCCGGAAGTGATGGAATCTCGGGTAGCAAAAAGCGTCACATCTATACCGGCGGCGGCAAGTCCTTCCGTTAAATTTGAGGCCATTTGTTCCCAGGGCCCATAATGCCGGGGCGGTGTCCGCCAGGCAATGGGTGCCAGTACAGCAATTTTCATCGCGGTCAATTAAATACCTGTTTTTGAACCGCCGTTAAATCAGCACTCTGTATAAATTCGTACTCGGATTCCAATGCTTTCAATACCACCAGGTGAGAGATCCAATAGGCCAGTGTACTTTCTGCACCCTGATTTCGGTTTACGCCGTAGGTTTGCAGTCCGTCACCACAACCTTTGGTCTCATAATCATAGAGCGGCAGATGCAGACTGTTCTCGCCCAAAAACCATTGGTAGCACAAATACATCTGGCGGATATAAGTAAGGTCATGAGTGATTTCGTATGCCTTGAAGTACATGAGCACCATGGCCATGGTTTCTATGGCCTGCTGGTCATAAAGGGCCATGCCACCGCCATCCCTGTACAGCCATCCATCGTTGCCCACGGGGTTTAAGTAACCATGGATCAGTGTTTTCTGCGAAAGGAACTCCATGCTCTCCAGCGCAATGTCCATAGATTCTTTATCCTGGGTGATCTCGTAGTGCGCGAGCAGGGCAAGCGGTAAAATGGCGTTGTCGTAAGTCATTTTTTCTTCAAACCAAAGCCAGTGGCCCTGTTTGTTATTACGGTATGCCGCTTTGAGCGGTTCAGCAAGCAGATCCAGCTGACCCTTAATGTGCTCGTCATGCTGGTTTGCTTTCATGAAATGCGTTAGTCCGATCATGGTATTTGCTATTCCCCGCAGGTGTTTTAACTGTTTGAAGTGCGGCACTGATTTGAGAAAAAGTTCCCTTGCAAATTCACGGTAAGAATTATTGGGCGCATTGTTGATCAGATAACCCAGAGACCAGATCGTGCGGCCAAATGAATCTTCAGAACCCACTTCGTCCAGATATTCCCTTTTAAAACTCAGAAAATTTCTGAAATTCCCGTCATCACACTGCATATACTGAATATAACTCAGATATATCGGAAGCAGATCCAGCGCAGCTTTGCTTTTATTTTGCTGGTACGCAAGGATCGTCAATATTAACGCTCTGGCGTTGTCATCCAGACAATAACCTTCCTTGAGGTTAGGAATGCCATACTTGGCATGCTGTACGATACCCGTGTCATCGGTCAGTCTTTGAATATGCGCGAGGCTAAATGCAGGCATCATATCAGGATCAATGATCGGCTTGTTGCCAATTTCTTTTTCAGACAAGAATTTAGAGATCGCCTCATCCAGCACGTCTATAAATACTTCCCCTGTACTGGGCCAGCGCATGTGCAACCCGTATTCATAGGCATTGGTCTTCAACTGCTTCAGTTTTGCAGGATCCTCAAAAAGCTCATTCACTATACCGGCAAGGGCATCACTATCTTTAAAATCAAACAACCTGCCCCGATGGTCAGCCAGCAGTTCCTGTGCATGCCAGTAAGGTGTGGATATGACAGCGGCTCCGGCACCAACAGCATAAGATAATGTCCCGCTGGTGATCTGAGCTTCATTTAAATATGGGGTAATGTACATTTCACAGGCAGTCAGGTAATCGTGCAGTTCCTGTTCAGATACAAATTTATTGATGAAAGTCAGGTTGTTTTCTACATTTAGTTTTTTAGCCAGACGCTTCAGGCTGTCCCTGTATTCCTCCCCTGAGTTACGGATTACGCCAGGATGCGTGGTCCCAAGGATCACATACATCACATCAGGGTTTTTTTCGACTATTTTAGGCAACGCTTCAATTACGGTTTCCAATCCCTTATTTCTGCTGATCAGACCAAAAGTAAAGAGCACCTTCTTTCCTTTAAATGCCAGTGAATTTTTGACAGGATTGTCATCTTTTGGCTCCAGATCAGGCACCCCATGTTCAATCAACTGGATTTTTTCAAAAGGAATTCCATAAATGCTGGTCAGAAAACCTACAGCCCTATGGCTCATCACCACTATTCTGGAAGAGTATTTTGCTACCTCACGCAGTACCGTAAGCTGCATGTAGTTAGGATCCTTTAATATCGTGTGAAAAATAGTAATCAGTGGTTTTTGAAGCCGCGCCAGCAGGGGCAGGATATATACGCCGCTTTCACCGCCAAATATTCCATATTCATGTTCCAGGATACAGGCATCTGCCAGACTGGTATTGATATAATCAGCAGCACGGATGTAATCTTTTTGATTTTCCTGCCTGATGATGTATTTCACCTCCTTTGGATACTCATATTCATCTATGGTATCGGCATCGTTCATTGCTACTACAAAGCTGTCTTCAGATACCATGTTTTTATTGTAACCAATTGCCTTTAACAGGTTGTTGTTAAACGTAGCAATTCCACATTCGCGCGGAGGATAAGTAGAGATGTAAGCAATTTTCATATTAAAAGGGGAATTATTACTGATATAACAACAGAATGAAAAGAATTGTTCTGTGATTGTTAGGTTTATTTATGTTTTTTGTCTAAATGTTAAACAAAACTCTGGTAAGGTACCTAAACCGTTTTTAATAAAAGTACTTATCAGATTAATATATTCCCTACCTTTGAAACTTTCCTTGATTCAATATGAATACTGCCTCTACAACGCAAAACGCAGTTGAAAAAACTGTTTTTCCGATCCTTTTTGCTATAAGTTTTTCACATCTGTTAAACGATACCATCCAGTCTCTCATTCCTGCGATATATCCTGTCGTGAAGAATTCTTATCACCTCAGTTTCACACAAATTGGCCTGATCACGCTAACTTTCCAAATGGCAGCGTCGCTATTCCAGCCTTTTGTCGGGCTCTATACCGATAAAAAACCACAACCTTATTCGCTGGCTGCAGGTATGGGTTTTACCTTGCTTGGTTTGGTAATTTTGTCGCAATCCACCGGATTTTATATGATGCTGATCTCAGTAGCCCTGGTGGGTACAGGATCTTCTATTTTTCATCCTGAAGCATCCCGGATGGCCCATGCTGCCTCTGGCGGCAGGAGAGGACTTGCCCAATCTATCTTTCAGCTTGGCGGAAATTTCGGCAGTTCGCTTGGACCTTTACTGGCGGCCTGGATCATCGTTCCCTATGGACAGCACAGCGTGATCTGGTTTTCAGCGATTGCTTTGATCGCCATTATGATCCTGAGCAGGGTAGGCAACTGGTATAAGGGATATATGGTGACCAAGGCAAGGCAAAGCGCTAAGATCAGCAGCCAGGTCAGTACTTTTTCTAAAAACAGGGTAATCGGATCAGTCATTGTTCTTCTGGTGCTGATCTTCTCCAAATATTTTTATATGGCCAGTCTGACCAGTTATTTTACCTTCTATGTAATCGATAAATTTCGGGTATCAGTGCAGTCTTCGCAGGTCTATCTTTTTGTTTTCCTGGTATCGGTCGCAGCGGGTACACTAATAGGAGGGCCTGTTGGCGACAGGTTTGGCAGAAAGTATGTGATCTGGTTCTCCATTCTTGGAACAGCGCCTTTTGCCTTGCTGCTGCCTTATGCCAATCTGTTCTGGACAGGCGTCCTTATTGTGCCTATAGGAATGATCTTAGCTTCAGCTTTTTCAGCAATCCTGGTTTATGCACAGGAGCTGATTCCCGGAAAAGTAGGGCTGGTAGCGGGTTTGTTCTTTGGCTTCGCTTTTGGAATGGGCGGTATAGGATCGGCATTATTAGGTAAGCTTGCAGACAGTACAAGTATTGAATATGTATTTCATGTTTGTTCTTTTCTGCCGCTGATAGGGATGCTCACGGCTTTCCTGCCGAATATTGAAACGAGGAAGAAGTAGTTTTCGGTCGGCGTAAAATCGAACTGCGATATAATATCGTCATTGGGAGGAGGAACGACGAAGCAATCTCATCTTGACTATTAATGAGATTGCTTCGTCGCTGTGCTACCTCGCAATGACGAAGACCAATTATTCGTTATTCAAAAACACAAACTGATGGTCAAACATATCTAATTTGATCTTGCTGTCCTTATCAATCTTGCCGGCAAGGATCTCTTTAGACAATTCGTTCAAAATTCTTTTCTGGATCACACGTTTCAGCGGCCTGGCTCCAAATTGCGGATCATAACCCAACTCAGCCAGCCAGTCCAGTGCCTCAGCTGAAGCCTCTATCTGAATTCCCATTTCAGCCAGTGTATCCTGTACATTTCTGAACTGCAGCGATACAATGTCCCTGATCTCGGTCCTGTTTAAAGGAGTAAACATAATCAGCTCATCAATACGGTTCAAAAACTCCGGTCTGATGGTTTGTTTCAGCAATTCAAACAATTCGTTTTTCGTTTTCGCGATCACCTCATCACGGTTATCGTCATCCAGCGATTTAAAATTGTCCTGGATCAGGTGCGAACCAATGTTGGAAGTCATGATGATGATGGTATTCTTGAAGTTCACCACCCGGCCTTTATTATCGGTCAGACGGCCATCATCGAGTACCTGCAGCAAGATGTTAAAGACATCAGGATGTGCTTTTTCAATCTCATCCAGGAGTACCACAGAATAAGGTTTACGCCTTACCGCTTCAGTTAACTGCCCGCCTTCATCATAACCAACATATCCCGGAGGTGCACCGATCAAACGGGAAACCGCATGACGTTCCTGGTATTCGCTCATGTCTATCCTCGTCATGGCGTTCTCATCGTTAAATAAGAATTCTGCCAGTGCTTTGGCCAGCTCAGTCTTACCAACACCTGTAGTACCAAGAAATATAAAGGAACCGATCGGTTTGCGTTTGTCTTGCAAACCTGCCCTTGAGCGGCGGATCGCAGGAGCTTTTCGCGCTCACTTGAAACCAGTTTAGTTACTGGAATGCCTGTCCAGCGGCCCACGACACCCGCTATATCATCTGCAGTCACCTCTTCCTTCAGCATCCTGCTTTCACTTTGCTGGGCTGCCAGTTCCACCTTCAGTTGATCTGCCTTATCCTGTGCTTCTTTGATCTTGCCATACCGGATCTCAGCGACCTTGCCATAATCCCCTGCGCGTTCAGCCTGATCCGCTTCCAGTTTATAATTTTCAATTTGCTCCAGTTCATTGTTGATGTTGTCAACCAGGTCTTTCTCCCCCTGCCATTTGGCCCTGATCTCATCACGCTCAGCAGACATATTGGCAATTTCTTCACCCAGAGACTTTACTTTTTTGGTATCACCCTCTCTTTTGATCGCTTCACGCTCAATCTCCAGCTGCATGATCTTACGGCTCAGCTCATCCACCTCTTCAGGGACGCTGTCCATTTCAATTCTTAATTTTGAAGCTGCCTCATCCATCAGGTCAATGGCCTTATCCGGCAAAAACCTGTCGGCAATATATCTCTGCGATAACTCTACAGCAGCAATGATCGCTTCATCTTTAATGCGGACCTTATGGTGGGTTTCATACCGTTCCTTTAATCCGCGGAGGATAGAGATCGCGTCCTGGGTATCCGGCTCATCCACCATCACCTTCTGGAAACGGCGTTCCAGCGCTTTGTCTTTTTCCAGGTATTTTTGATACTCATCAAGCGTAGTCGCGCCGACTGCGCGCAGTTCGCCACGCGCTAACGCAGGTTTTAAAATGTTTGCAGCATCCATGGCGCCTTCACCACCACCAGCCCCAACTAAAGTATGGATCTCATCGATAAACAGGATGATGTCCCCGTCACTCTGGGTAACCTCTTTCACCACTGCTTTCAGCCGTTCCTCAAATTCACCTTTGTATTTCGCTCCGGCGATGAGTGCACCCATATCCAGTGAATAAACAGTTTTGCTTTTCAGATTCGTGGGTACGTCACCTTTGATGATCCGAAAAGCGATACCCTCAGCGATGGCGGTTTTACCGACACCCGGTTCGCCAATTAAGATCGGATTGTTCTTGGTCCGTCTCGAAAGGATCTGAATTACCCTTCTGATTTCGTCATCACGGCCAATTACAGGATCCAGCTTGCCGGATTCTGCATACTCGTTGAGGTTACGTGCGTATTTATTCAGGGCATTGTATGTGGCTTCCGCGTTCTGATCAGTAACACGGCTGTCACCTCTTAAGGCGATGATTGCCTTTTTTAGGTCGCCTTCATTCACGCCCTGATCTTTAAGAAGTTTTGAAGCATTGTCATTCACAGAAAGTATGCCCAGCAACAAATGCTCTACAGACACAAACTCATCCTTAAATTCTTTCAGGTAAGACTGTGCTTTCTGGAGGGCAGAATTGCTGCCCGAAGTCAGGTAGGGGCTGCTGCCGGTCACTTTGGGGAATTTTTCAATTTGGGTATCTAAATGCTGGTTTAAAACATTCAGATTGACATTGAGTTTCTTCAGAACATAAGAAACTACGTTTTCATCAACAGTAAGTAAACCTTTGAGCAGGTGTGCCGTTTCAATAGCCTGTTGCTGATTGCCCTGCGCTATTTCAGAAGCCTGTTGAATTGCTTCCTGTGCTTTTATAGTAAAGTTGTTGAAGTTCATGTCAATGGGTAAACAAAGCAGATGCCATCTTAGTTTTTTGTTAAGGATCGGAAATTTTGTCGGTATCTTTTTGTTTTAACTGACTAAATATCTGATAAATAGTACGTTATACTGAAAAAGTGTCTTATTTTAATGTCTGTAAATGATAAATATCAATTTACACTTGTAGCTTTCCCATAAAATATCCCGTCTTTTGTGGCAGATTAGATGAGAGAATTTATACGATTATATCTGGATGCCTACAAAGGGCTGTCCACACCAGCATGGATGCTTGCCCTGGTCATGCTGATCAACAGGAGCGGAGCGATGGTTATTCCTTTTTTGGGCGTCTATATGGTCAATTCTCTCCATTTTTCCCTGAAGGACACCGGTACCGTTCTCGCCTGTTTTGGCATAGGCGCGGTTTCTGGAAACCTCCTGGGCGGCTGGCTGACCGACAAGGCAGGACACTTTAAAATCCAGCTGATCAGTTTATTTCTTACGATCCCGGTGTTTCTGCTTTTGCCCCGGCTGCATACCGTAGGGGCCCTTGCTATTGGTGTTTTTATGCTGAGCCTGGTATCGGAAACCTTCAGGCCCGCAAATTCCGTGTCCGTTGCTTATTATTCAAAGCCTGATAACGTGGTCCGTTCCTTCTCCCTGAACCGGATGGCACTGAACCTTGGTTTTTCTATTGGTCCGGCACTTGGAGGTTTTCTTGCGGCTATTTCCTATTCTTTTTTATTCTATGGCAATGCCATAGCAGCCTCCTGCTCTGGTCTGCTGTTCTTTCTGTATTTCAGAAATTTAAAAGGCAATAAAAAAACTAAGGAAGTAGCTGATGATCCGCAAAACCAGGTCCTGGACAGATCTCCCTATCGCGATCTTCCTTATCTGCTTTTTAGTCTGCTTTGTGCCGTATTTGCCATTTGCTTTTTACAACTATTGAGCACACTTCCGCTCTATTACAGAACGGTTTATGAGCTGTCTGAAATGGAAATCGGGATAATTATGGCATTTAGCGGACTGGTGGTCTTTCTCTTGGAGATGCTTCTGGTCCATATTGCGGAGCGGAATTTTACCGCCCGCACTGCGATCATAACAGGTACTTTATTGTGTGCCTTGTCCTTTCTCATCTTAAACCTTGCCAGGGGCATTCCGGTGTTGTACATCTCGATGTTCGTGATCTGTATTGCCGAAATACTGGCCGTACCCTTTATGTCTACGGTTGCCCTGCAGCGGTCATCGATGAAAAAAAGAGGAGCGTATATGGCACTCAATGCCCTATCCTTTTCTTTTGGTCATATTTTTTCACCTTTTATTGGCACCCGTGTCGCCGCTGCATATGGTTTTGATGTACTGTGGTGGGGCACTACCGCTGCCCTGGTTATTGCTGCTGCCGGGTTCTTCTTTGTAATGAGAATGATGAAGTTACCTTCTTAATTTTCGCCGTAAACTATTTTGCCGCCGGATACCACTCACGCAACCTGACATCTATGTTTTTATCGCCGGTATTCACCAGGACTTTAAATATTTTTACATCCTGTCCTTTGTAAGGATACGGATAAACGACCTTAGGTTTAAATGCCAGTACACCCTGTGCGGCTCCATTTACATCCATCGTATACGGCAGGTTCATGCAAACAAAGGCAATATCAATGTTTTTTAAAGCACGCATTTCGGGCGTATCTGCCGTATCACCTGAGATATAGACATTTTTGCCGCCGATTGTTAACACATAACCGTTACCTCTTCCTTTGGTATGATAACTTGCATTTTCGGCATCGGGAAGATTATACATGGGAAAAGCAGTAATCGAAATACCAGCCTGCGTAGTTTTGTCACCGTTCTTCAAAATGACCAGCTTTTCCTTGTCATAACTGGCCGGCAGCTTATCAGCCACGGCCTGAGGAACAACAAGTGTCGCTTTGTTGGTATTGATGGCTTCGATTGTCTTAAGATCAAAATGATCACCGTGGATGTCTGTTACAAGAATGATGTCCGGAGCCCCGAGTCCTTTAAATGCATCGGTGCCACCTGTGGGGTCAACATAAATATTCTTGTTCTTGAAGGTGAGTACCAGTGTGGCATGAGTAACCGGCTGAATGGTGAGCTCGCCGCCCTCAACCTTTTCCTGATCCGGAGCTATCCGTTGTGCCTGAGTAAACGATACGCATGCAGATAGCAAAAAAATAAGGGTAAGCTTCAGTTTCATAAGGAGTTATTTAATGATTTAACTTGAAAATAACAAAACAAACTGAACAGAAGAAAGTTTGGGTTAGTGAATAGCAAGCGAACGTTTTTCCATAACATGGAACTTTTTTACAAGCACATTAAGGTCTTCCCTGGAGAGCAGTCTCGGATTTTTGTACTGTTTGGCAATAATTTCGCTGTCTACCTCGATTTCGCCATTTGTGGTATGGATAACAAAGCTATCCTCACGGACAAAACTGGAATCGTAAGCTCCTATTTCAGGACTGATTTCCGAAAGTCTGAACGTCAGTTCGTGGAAGATGAAAACGGGATAATTCATGACTTAAAATTACATCAACTAAGGCTGAGTTTAAAATTATATTTATGTAAGATTAAACTACATCGGGTAACATTAACTTAACCTTTTGTTAATATATTACTTCAAAACTTCAGCCAGTCTGCTTGTCTGGTAATCTGCCAGTTTCTGAAGCGGGCCTGCGGCCAGCATTTTCATCATCATGTTCAGATCGGCTGAGAGGATGTGTTTGGCAATTGTGCCGCCTGCTCCGTTATCAGCAACCGTCCACTTCAATTCCACATCAAACGGCGGTTTTTCTGTAGGCAAGGCAGTGAGTTCCTGATTTTCTATACGGCTGGAGATCCTGATGGCAAGTTTAGCCATGTTCTGAATGGTAAAACTGGCTTCATCCTCCGTTGAGGACCAGTTATAGATATTCTCCGGCATCAGTTGCTTGTGGTTATTCAGATCTGCCAAAAAAGCATATACTTTTGCCACCGGCAAATTTATTTCGGCAGTGCTTTCTATTACTGTCATTGTGATCTTAAGTTAGTTGCTCTAATTCCTTGCCCCATTCAGAAGGGTTCCTGCGCCATTTTGTCAACAGATCGACATCATTTGGCCCAATGAAGCTATGTTCCGCTGCGTATTGAATTAGTGTATTGTAATTTGAAAGTGTGGCATAACGGCATTTCGCTTCTTTGAAATTCTCGTCTGCCTGATCAAAGCCGTAAGTGAATATCGCTACCAGACCGGCAACAGATAAGCCGGCATTTCTCAGCGCGTCAACGGCCTGCAAACTGCTCTTTCCTGTTGAGATCAGATCTTCTATCACTACTACACGTTGTCCTTCCACTATTTCTCCTTCTATCAGGCTTCCTGTGCCGTGCTCTTTAGCTTTTGACCGTACATAGGCAAATGGCAGTCCAAGTTCCTGCGCTACCAATGCGCCTTGCGGGATGCCTGCAGTGGCAACACCTGCAATAAGATCAACCGACCCAAATTCTTCCTGGATCAGCTGCGTAAGCTTCTGCCTGATGTAAGTTCTGACCGATGGATGGGAAAGTGTGATCCTGTTGTCACAATAGATCGGGGATTTCCAACCAGACGCCCATGTAAATGGATTATTAGGTTGTAACTTTATTGCTTTAATTTGTAATAAAAATTCAGCTACCTTTAATTCAATATCACTTTTATTATACATGGCCCAAAATTACAGAATTTATATTAACGATAACACTTTGTTTATAGCAGATTTGATGCCTAAACAGATCAAGAAAATACAACAAGTTGATGTACAGTATTTTGACTTTCAAATATTCTATAAAAATTTAGCAAGAGTGTCCGGAAAAGACTATATCCTGCTGGATCCCGACCCTAAAAAATTGTTTAAAAAGATCAGGAAAAGTTGTGAAATGATCAAGGCGGCCGGCGGCCTGGTTAAGAATGCCAAAGGCAGTTACCTCTTCATCTTCCGGAATAAAAAGTGGGACCTGCCGAAAGGCAAGGTGGAAAAAGATGAAAAAATGAAAGAAGCCGCGCTGCGTGAGGTAGAAGAAGAGTGTGGCGTGAAGATCTTTACCAACGACGAAAAGTTATGCAAGACCTATCATGTTTACCAGCTGGACAATAGATTGGTGCTGAAAAAAACCAATTGGTACAGCATGACTGTCAAAGGCGAACCCAAGCTCATTCCTCAAAAGGAAGAGGGCATCACAAAAGCCAGCTGGCTGAGCAAACTTGAACTCAGTCCGGTATTAAAAAATACCTATCCCTCAATAGTTCAGGTATTGGAGGCGGGAGGACTTTTGGCAGATAATATTGTGGTAAAACCGGTGCTGGCCGCTATAAAAAAGGTATAGCTTCCGGGGGCAGAAATTTACTTACATCTCCGTTGTTTCGCAATATTTCGCGCACAATAGTAGAACTGATGGCCGAATATTCAGGTTTGCTCAATATGATAATGGTCTCTACTTCAGGCATCATGGTCTGATTGATCTGTGCGATGGCTTTTTCATATTCAAAATCTGAAACTGAGCGTACGCCCCTCACCATATAACGGGCATTGACCTTCCGGCAAAAATCGACTGTCAGGCCTTCATATAACTGCACTTCTATATTGGCATGTGCTGAAAAAACAGCCCTTACAATCTCTTCTCTTTTTTCGGCAGATAAAAACCCCTGCTTGGAGCTGTTTAGTCCTATGCCGACCACAACTTTGTCGAACAAAGGCAAAGCCCGCAGTAAGATATCTACATGAGCTATGGTGATGGGATCGAATGAACCCGGGAACAGTGCAGTTTTCATAATTATAACTTGGGTTTTTCAAAGAAGCTAAACGATGAATTGCCATATCTCCTGATCTCAGTATAGCCGGGAATGTTATTTAACTTCAATAAAGAAGGATGTTCTACGATCAGCATCCCGTTATCAGTTAATAAATTATTTTTCATGACCAGTTCCGGTATCAGAGGTATGGTCGGCAAATCGTAAGGCGGATCAGCAAAAATGATCTGGTAAGACGCCTTGTGATGCTCCAGAAACTTAAATACATCCCCCTTTTGAACATCTATTTGTTCCAGTCCATATTTTTGGATGACTGATTTTACCCAGTACACACAGCCTGAATGTTTGTCTACTGCCGTAACCTTATGGATACCTCTCGAAGCAAATTCAAAACTGATGTTGCCAGTGCCGCAAAAAAGGTCCAGCACATCACAGCTGTCAAAATCATAAGTATTGTAAAGGATATTGAACAGGGCTTCCTTGGCCATATCTGTAGTCGGCCTTACAGGTAAGCTTTCGGGAGCGCTGAAGCGTATTCCCTTTAATCTGCCGCCTATTATTCGCATAGGTCAAGTGCTAATAAACTGCTGTAATAATGCGCCGGCATATCATCCAGGATCCTGCTGTCCATTTCATTGCTTGTGCTTCTGTTAAAATGTATGTCTTTGAAATATTTTGAGATACATTGATAATTGCCGTCATCTTGATGGATGATCCCGCTTAAATGAACCGCTGTTTGTGCAGCATCCATCTTAAGCTGGTTAATGATCAGCAGCAGGTAATAATTGAGTTCCTCTGTATTCTCGGTCTGAAAGCATCTTTGAAATACCAGCTGACCTTCATTTACATAAGCGGCATTGAAACTTCCAACTGTAAAATCCAGCAATAATGACCTGGATGTTTTTCCTTTGGCAAGGGCCAGCAGTGCTGCAGATTGGTCATAGCGTTTGCTGCTGGTCAACGAAGCACTCAGTGTATCTTCTATAAACTCCGTCAGGTTAAAAATAGCCGTAAAGCCATAGTCAGGAAGAGGCTGCACATATAAGGTAACCGATTGTTCTTTGGAAAAATACTTTGCATACTGGTTCAGCCCTGCCGGGTCAAACAATTCATCAGGAATGGCTATGGAATTTTCTGTATATACGGCAACTTTGACGGCTTTAAAAGACAGGCTTAAATAATTGTCACTTTTCAGCTTCGCGGCAAGCGCAATTCCCGCATCTTCACATTCCTGCTGATCATAAACAGCTTTGACCTGGTTGCAGCTTTTGTCAATAATGGCATAAGAAAAACTATCCGGACCAACTTTTATCAATAGATCGCAATCTGCAGCCGTATTTGGGTCAAACTCCGGATCAACTAATAATATGCTATTTTTGCTGTTCATATAAACAAAATTAATTCTTTTTTCTATAACATCACCATCGCATATTTGTTAAATGGATAAAGCTTCCGCAATCGCTCGGTCTTATCAGTTTACCCCGACAGATGAACAGCTTGTTTTCTGTACCGAAATGGCTTTGTTTTTAACAAGGCAGCTGGATGAACAGTGCTTTATCCTGCGCGGGTATGCCGGTACCGGTAAAACCACGTCGGTGGGTGCACTGGTAAAGGCGCTGCCGGGATTTGGCCTGAGGCCGGTCTTACTGGCACCAACAGGACGGGCTGCCAAGGTAATGAGTACCTATACCGGCCGCAAGGCACTCACCATCCACAAGAAGATCTACAGGAAGAAGTCTTCAGTAGCTATGGATATGTCATTTCAGCTGGCGCCAAACCTTGCCGAACACACCTTGTTCATCGTAGATGAAGCCTCCATGATCGCTGATGAAATGAACGTTCAGTCGGGTTCCTCACTGCTCAAAGACCTGATGGAATATGTGTATAACCGTAAGAACTGTGCAGTGGTCTTTGTGGGAGATACCGCACAGCTCCCCCCGGTAGGAAGCCTGGACAGTCCCGCCCTGAACAATCAGTACATCCAAGACGGTTTTGGGCTAAAAGTCATCGCTGTTGAACTGAAAGAAGTCGTACGGCAGGAAAAAAAATCGGGCATATTGGCCAATGCCACCATGCTGCGTAAACTGATCCATAAAGATCAGACAGAGAAGATTGCCCTTCCAAAATTCATCACCAAAAACTATAAAGATATTTTTAGGATGAACGGCGTAAAGCTGGTGGAAGGACTGGAGTATGCCTACAATAAGTTTGGAATGGAAAATGCCCTGGTGGTCTGCAGGTCCAACAAATCGGCCAACGGATACAACCAGCAGATCAGGGCCAGGCTTTTATACCGGGAAGAAGAGCTGACGGGAGGTGACCAGATCATGGTGGTGAAAAACAATTATTTCTGGCTGCCGGAAAATGAGTCTGCGGCTTTTATTGCCAATGGCGATATGGCCCTGATCAAAAGGGTAAGAAATACAGAAGAGCGCTATGGCTTCAGATTTTGTGAAGTTCAGCTTGAATTTCTTGATTTTCCCGAAGCCGGGGAAATTACCTGCAAAGTCATGCTGGATACGCTGACGGCAGAAACGCCGAACCTTTCTTTTGACCTCAGCAATAAGCTGTTTGAAGGATTGAATGAAGATTATAGTCACCTGAGCAATAAGCGTGAGCGCTTTCTGGCCATCAAAGAAGATCCTTATTACAACGCGCTCCAGATCAAGTTTGCCTATGCGGTGACTTGCCACAAAGCGCAGGGCGGGCAGTGGGACGCTGTATTTGTTGACCAGGGCTACCTGACAGATGACATGGTGGACCTTGATTTTCTGAGGTGGCTTTATACAGGGGTGACAAGAGCAAAAAAAGAACTATTTTTAGTAAATTTTGCCCAAAGTATGTTTACTTCCCCTGCTGAAGAATAGGGGCTAACCCATCTGTATGAGACTTGCATTTTCTGTTAAACAAAAGATCCGTATTGCTGCCCTGCTTTTTGCAGTAATGACCTGTTCTATTTTGATCAGGTTCCTGGAAGACCAGAGCGTAAAAAGCATGAACGAATCATTTGTGTCCATGTACAATGACCGCCTCATACCGGCCACAGATCTTTTTTACATCGCTGAAAAAGCCAATGCCAAAAAATCATTGCTTGAAGAAGCGCTCTATTCGTCTCAGCAGCAGATTGAGGATCAGACGGTGCTCACTGAAAAGTTAAAAGGTTTCAATACCGCCATCGACAGCCTGATCCGTAAATACAAAAAGACATTACTCGTAAAACAGGAAAAAGCAAAACTTAATGAACTGGATAAAAGACTGTTTAATAATGTTCAGGCTGAAAACAGCATACTACAGTTATTAAAGGCCCGTGATCTGGCGTCTGCGAGGAAACTTTATGAAAATACGGGAAGAGCCTCCGCAGATCTTTCCATTCAAAAACTATCTGAACTGATGGCGATACAAAAGCAGGTTGGGCAGGAGCTGATCAAGGATTCTGCATTTATGGTGTCCGGCAGTAAATTGTACTCTGCGCTTCAGATCGCACTGGCCATAGTGATCGGAATTCTGATCGTCGGTATCATTTTCACTTCCAATGTTGTGAAGATCAATAATGACAAATTCAATTTAAACTGAGGCCAGTTGTGCTCCGGCTGTCAAGCCAAAACAGGGATGAAGATGGTGAAGGCCGTGCCTTCATTTTCTTTACTTTCTACCGTTAGCCTGCCGCCGTGCTGTTCTATGATTTGCCTGGAAATGTGCAGGCCCAGTCCTATTGATTTCTCACCGCGCAGACCCGGGCGGCCGGCTTTTGAGAACTGGTCAAAGAGCATCCCCTGCAAATGTTCGGGTATTCCAATTCCAAAATCTTTAATCTGAATGGTGCAATGTTCTTTGCTCGCAGATGCTGAGATTTGGATTTGGCTGTCAGGCGGAGAAAATTTTATACCATTGCCAATCAGGTTGTCCAGTACCCTGGTAAATTTAGGTGCATTGATACTGGCAACAATGGATTTTACATTTGCCGACAGTTCGACCCTTCGGGGCTGATCTGCATTTGACTGCCAGCTGGCACAGATCCGCTCCAGATAAGCGATCATCTCTGTTTTTTGAACCTGCAGAGGCTTTCTGTCTTCCTGAACTACCTCAATGAGGTCATTGATGATGTGCTTGGCATGAACAGCAGCACTCAGGATCATTTGCATCTCCGGTTTTGGGTTGCCGCCTTCTTCTTCTATGACGATGCCGCTCAGGGCCTCTATATTGTTTAACGGTGTGCGAAGGTCATGTGCTACAAAAGCCAGAATCTCGCCTTTCAGGCGATTCAGATTGTTGATCTCCTCATTTTTCTCTTCCAGCTGCTTGAGCTGTATAAAATGCTGTGATTTGAAAAAATAGCTGTACCTCGAGCAGATGTACAGCACGAAGGCCAGTATTACCCCCGCAATGACATTAAATAACCGTTGTGCCGGACTTAAACTTGGCACCACCATTCCAATTACAAACAAAAGCATCACAAATACAGCAAGTATCGCAATGTATTTGAACTCCAGGGAAAAGAAAATACTCACCATAACTACCCCGATCAGGAATACGGTCAGTGTATTTCTGGTATTGTGCTGTGAATAGATATAGCTGATGAAAAAAGTAATTCCCAGTAAAAATAAGGTAAAAGCGAGGGTCAGCAAGTTTCGCTGGTCTATTGTCCACTTCTTTGAACGAATAGCCATGGTACTCAATAAGATAAAGAAAAAGTAGGCAGTGAGCTGGGTCAGGTTGCTGATGTTGTATTCCATGATGTTGGGAACTTGCCTGAGTTCTTCGCTATAGAATAATGAAGCAATGCGCACGCAGACAGACAGCGCAAACATTGCAGTGCTGAGCAATTTGATTTGTTTGAGATTAATAAAGCTGTAAGTATCCCTAAACGCTAAGGCGTACTTAGACGGTGTCTGATATTTAAAAAGATTGATCAACCTGCATATTTTACTACAAAAATAGAATTATATCTTACTTTTGCCAGAAAGAAATCCATATGACCCCTGTTTTGGCAATAGAATTCAATAAAGCTTTCTTTTTTAAATTTTTAAAGTTTGGATTGGTGGGTTTTTCCGGCCTGATCGTGGATTTCGGGGTTACCTATTTTTTCAAGGAAAAGCTCAGGGTCCACAAGTACATCTCAAACTCGCTTGGTTTTTTGGTGGCCACCGGAACAAACTATAGCTTAAACCGTTACTGGACTTTTCACAACCAGGACCCCGCCTATATCATTCAGTTTGGTAAATTCTTTGTCGTTTCGGTGGTAGGGCTTGCACTGAGCAATTCGCTGATCTATCTGCTCCATGATAAGCTCAAATGGAATTTTTACCTGGCCAAAGCCTGCGCGATCGTGTTTGTATCGCTTTGGAACTTCTTTGCAAATTATCTTTATACCTTTACGGGCCAATAGCTATTTTATTTCGTAAAATTGATTTTAATGCCGGTCAACAGGAAAAGCTCCGATAATATACTCTTCATTTTTTTAGGTATATGGGTTTTGCTCAACCTGATACAGGCGGCATTTGTGGAAGTGCATGCGGATGAGGCCTATTATTGGATGTATTCCAGATTTCTCGACTGGGGTTATTTTGACCATCCGCCAATGGTGGCTTTATTCATCAAAACAGGAGATGCCATATCCGGATCTACACTTGGCCTCAGACTGATTACTGTTTTGACCAGCACTTTATCCGTCTATTTTCTCTGGCAGATGTTAAAGCCTTATGCGGTCAACATAAAACTCTTCATTCTCCTGTTCGGATCTGTGGTCTTGTTCCATGTTTACGGCTTTATCACTACACCAGATGCACCGCTGGCATTTTTTACAGTTCTTTTCTTTTATGTATACCAGCGCTATGAAAAGGAAGACAACCGGAAGTGGGCGCTGCTGCTTGCCCTGGTGATCGCCTGCCTGCTCTATAGTAAATACCATGCCATCCTTGTACTCTTCTTTACAGTGATTTCCAACCTCAAATTGCTTCAGAGACGTTCTTTCTGGGGCATTGTGCTGGTTTCTATACTCGTCTTTTTGCCGCACATCTGGTGGCAGGTACAAAACAATTATCCTTCTTTTTATTATCATGTAATTGACCGTTCAGCCGCATTTTATAAATTCCGGTATACCACAGAATACCTGCTGGCACAACTGGCACTGGCCGGACCGCTGGTCGGCTGGTACCTGTACAGCTCTGCAGCAGTACTGAAAACATCAGATAGTTTCATCAGGGCGCTTAAATTTAACTGTTACGGGATCTTTATTTTTTTCCTTTTCAGCACGCTCAAAGGCAGGGTAGAAGCCCACTGGACTTTACCGGCAATGCTTTGTCTTTTTATACTGGCCTATATTGCCTTAGCTGACAGACCTGTGGCCAGATGGTTTGAGCGGCTCGCTATCGCCAACATCGCTTTAGTGATCCTGGTGCGCCTGGTCCTTATTGTTCCGCTCGATGCTTTGAAAAAAGTAAGGATAGTGGCCTATTATTTTAGCAATGAAGAATGGGCAAAGCAGATCCGGCAAAAAGCTGGTAACTATCCTGTGATCTTTTACGACTCATTTCAGGCCCCTTCCCGTTACAATTATTATACGCGCAGTACCAAAGGTTTCAGTTACGATTCCCGGAATTACCGGAAAAACCAGTACGACATCTGGCCCCTGGAAGACAGTATCCGGCACAAAAAAGCTTACCTGGTCTTAGACAATGAATATAGTGAATACAAGCTACAGGATACCATCAGAACAGAAAAGGGCATTTATTACGGAACATGGATAGACAGTGTAAGAATGTACCAAAAGGTTTCGGTGAACCCGCTTACTGTGCCGGCCGGCTGGAAAACAGGGGCGCTTCGCACTTTAAAGCTGAAGATCACCAATCCATATGATGAACCGTTAGTGTTGGGCAATAAAAATCAAAAGTGGAAATGTTACCTGGAATACAGTTTTAAAAAGGGTGATGTTCTGGAGGATTTCAAGCCCGTGCAGGCCAACCTTGAGCAATTGAATATACCGGCAGGAGCTTCCGCAGAAATTACAGGTACCATTAAAGCACCTGCAACTGCCGGGAAATATAAACTGATCCTGTCCCTGCGCACGGAACCCTTCCGCGGCGGCAGAAACAGCAATATAATCGCTGTTGAAATTAAATAATCAGTTCTTTGAGGAACGTACGTTTCCGGATCAGGTACTAGTGTGCGTCGTAGATGACAACTTTTTCAAACAGAACGCGGAACTGATCCAAAAATGCTTTGTGCAGGTCGTGTACCTGGTAGACATCATGACCGGCAAGATCTTCGAAAATGATGGTCAGTGAATAAGTATAGGTCGTGTCTACCACCGGACGGTCGATCGGGGCGGGAGTGCCGATGTGGAATGTTTTTACAGTTTCAATGTTTTCCAGTGATTCAAGACCCCTCTTAAATGCATCTTTTTGATCTGCTGTGGTATCGGCATTTAGCCAGAATAAAACGTGGTGAGCTAACATAAATCTTTTTTTTGGCAATTTTAAGCAAAATTCTTTTGCAAACGGTTATCGGGATTAATTTCAGTAGACCCGGGTAGTACGCAGGTTATATGTGCGTCCGATATGGTATTCTCCTTAATTATTTTTTTAATAATAAATAATTAAGGATTAAACAAGGTTTGACTAAGCTGTAGGTTAACCAGACCTTAACCAACCCTTAATCAATACTTAAGCAAACCTTAACCAATTATTACCAAATAATAAAACCATTTTAGATACATCATAGACTCATATTGGACACATGGATAAGGAAATTGCTGTACTTTAACATATTTTAACATTTACTATCCAGCTTATAATTTGCAGGAAGTATATGGTTTGCCTAATTTTCGCAACTCAAAAATTGTATCCGAAATGGAAGAAGCAAATATTATTACTGAAAATTCATCGTACGGCACCGATATCAGTGCGCTGAACGAAATGATACAAAAGGAAAGCGCATTTATTGATCTCCTTTTTTTAGAGATGGATAAGGTGATCGTAGGACAGCGCTACATGGTCGAGCGCCTGATGATCGGCCTGCTGGCCAATGGCCATATCCTGCTGGAAGGTGTGCCAGGGCTTGCAAAAACACTGGCCATCAATACTTTGTCAAAATGTATCGATGCCGGTTTCAGCCGCATTCAGTTTACACCCGACCTGTTGCCGGCAGATTTGCTGGGAACCATGATCTATAATCAGAAAAAAGAAGAATTTATAGTTAGAAAAGGACCATTGTTCTCCAATTTTATCCTTGCGGATGAGATCAACAGGGCGCCGGCAAAGGTGCAGAGTGCCTTGCTGGAGGCCATGCAGGAGCGTCAGGTGACGTTGGGTGATGAAACCTATAAACTTCCGGAACCATTTTTAGTACTGGCCACACAAAACCCGATAGAGCAGGAGGGAACCTATCCTTTGCCTGAAGCACAGGTAGACAGGTTCATGCTCAAGGTCGTGATCGACTATCCTCAGCGTGAGGACGAGAAAAAGATCATGAGGGCCAATATTGCCCCGCAGGGAATGCAGAAGCCAAATACGATCCTGCATACCGATGACATCATCCGCGCCAGAAAGGTCGTGAAGGATGTGTACATGGACGAGAAGATCGAACAGTATATCATTGATATCGTATTTGCCACCCGTTTCCCGGAGCAGTATAAGCTGGCCGACTATAAAAACCTGATCAGCTTTGGCGCATCGCCGAGGGCATCAATTAATCTGGCACTGGCCGCAAAAGCGTATGCTTTTATCAGGAGACGCGGATATGTGATCCCTGAGGATGTGAGGGCGATCTGTCATGACGTACTGAGGCACCGTATCGGTCTGAGTTACGAAGCTGAGGCCGAAGATTATACGACTGAAAAGATCATTACAGGAATATTGAATGCTATTGAAGTACCATAGTTTATGGATACCAAGGACCTGTTAAAAAAAGTAAGAAAGATCGAGATCAAAACCAGGGGTTTGAGCAATCAGATCTTTTCCGGTGAATACCATTCGGCCTTCAAAGGGCGGGGTATGGCCTTTAGCGAGGTACGCGAATACCAGATGGGTGATGAGATCAGGACGATAGACTGGAACGTGACAGCCCGCTTTAACCATCCTTATGTAAAAGTATTTGACGAGGAGCGGGAAATGACGGTGATGCTGCTGGTGGATGTGAGCGGGTCAAAGAATTTTGGTACACAGATTCAGCAAAAGCAGGAGCTGGCTACAGAAATTTGCGCGGTACTGGCATTTTCTGCGATACAGAACAATGATAAGGTGGGCGTGCTGTTTTTCAGTGATCAGGTAGAAAAATTTATTCCGCCGAAAAAGGGAAGGTCGCATATCCTGATGATCATCCGGGAACTGATCGATTTTAAGCCTCAGCACAAGGGGACCAATGTGGCGCAGGCGCTGCAGTATTTTACCAGTGCGATTAAAAAGAGGTGTACTGCCTTTCTGATCTCCGATTTTATCAGTGATACTTTTGAGAGCGAGCTGAAGATAGCCAGCAGAAAGCATGACCTGGTGGGCCTGAGGCTTTTTGACGTGCATGAGGAAGAGTTCCCTAATCTGGGGCTGATCCCGGTGAGGGACGAGGAGAGCGGGCAGATCGCCTGGGTGAATACAGGTAATAAGCAAGTGCGCTTCGCTTTTAAATCGGCTGCGCTGGAGCGTAAAGGCAGACTGGAAAATGCGTTTAAAAAGTCTGGCGTCGATTTTACGCAGATAGGTACCCATGAATCGTATGTGAAACCATTGATGACATTATTTAAAAAACGGGGAGCCAGAAGATAAAGCGATGATGAAGATTGTAAATTTTAGCTGCTTATGGTTAATGGTGCTCTGCCTTGGGACGGCTTACCAGGGCCAGGCACAGGACATAAAAGTAAATGCCAGGCTGGATAAGACCAGTATTTTGCTGGGTGACCAGACGGTGCTGCACCTCTCGGCTGAACTGCCGGCGAATGGTACGGTGAGTTTCCCCTTACTGGCTGATACGCTTTCTGCCAAAGTGCAGATCGTTTCGGCAGGCAGGGCTGATACGCTGACGGATAAGAACAAACCTGGCCTGAAGCTGATCAGCAGATCGTATGTGATCACTTCTTTTGATCCGGGACTGCAGATGGTGCCGGCACTGGTATTTCAGAGCGGTGGTAAGAATTTTACTACCGAAGCCCTTCCGCTTGAAGTAAAGGCGGTAGCGGTCGATACCACCAAAGCCATTTATGACATCAAACAGCCCCTGGCGGTTTCCTATACTTTTATGGACTGGCTGCGGGACAACTGGCACTGGGTAGCTGCGGGCCTGGCTGTCCTGCTGGTGCTGTTCGGGCTTTGGTATTATTTCCGAAAAATAAGAAAGCCGAAGCCTGTGGCTGAAAAGAGGCTGCCATTGGTACCCTTGCATGTCACCGCACTGGAACAGCTGGCAGCATTGAAGGAGAAGAAATTGTGGCAGCAAGGTGAGGTAAAGGCTTACTATAGTGAGCTGACCGATATCATCAGGTTATACCTGGAAAAAAGATACCTGATCAGCGCACAGGAACAGACCTCGGAGGAGATCCTTTCGGGGTTGAAAGCGGTGAAAATGCCTGCGGAAAGCAGAAATTCACTGAAAGAAACTTTGCTGCTGGCTGACCTGGTGAAATTTGCGAAGGCACGGCCGGCAGGTCATGAAAATGAGCAATCTATGGACGATGCCATCGGTTTTATAGAACAGACACGGATGCAGGATCAATTACCGGGTTCGGAATCAGAAAATAAGGGAGAAAATAAAGTACAGGATGACAATGGACTGGTTTAGAGGAATTGAATTTGCCAATAAGGGTTTTTTCTGGCTGCTGTTACTGATCCCCGTAATGGTGGGCTGGTACATCTGGCGCCGGGAAAGGCTGCAGGGTTCGCTCCGGATGTCGGCCATGTCCGGATTTCTGAAAGTAAAAAGCAGCTATCTTTTTTTGCGGCATTATAGTATTGTGCTGAAGTCATTCGCTTTGCTTGCACTGATCGTTGCGCTGGCAAGGCCGCAATCTGCACTGAGCTGGCAGGATACCACAACTGAGGGAATAGACATTGTGATCGCAACCGATATTTCGGGCAGTATGCTTGCCGAGGACCTGAAACCCAACCGCCTGGAAGCGGGAAAGAACATTGCCATAGATTTTATAAAGGACAGACCGGATGACCGGATTGGCCTGGTGGTTTTTAGCGGCGAGAGCTTTACGCAGTGCCCGCTTACGATTGACCACGATGTGCTGATCAACTTGTTTAAAGACATCACTAACGGAATGATTGAGGACGGGACGGCAATAGGAATGGGACTGGCTACAGCAGTAAACCGGCTTAAAGACAGCGAGGCCAAAAGTAAGGTCATCATTTTACTGACTGATGGTTCAAATACATCTGGATCTATTCCGCCGGCTACGGCTGCGGAGATTGCCAAACAGATGAATGTCAGGGTTTATACAGTGGGGGTAGGTACCAAGGGCTATGCGCCCTATCCGGTCAAAACCCCTTTTGGAGTACAGTACCAGCAGGTTCCCGTGACCATTGACGAGGCTACGCTTTCTAATATTGCAAAAATAACCGGTGGCCAATATTTCCGGGCGACCAACAATGAAAAATTAAGACAGATCTATCAGCAGATCGATAAGCTGGAAAAGGCTAAGATTGCGGTGACCCAGTACCATAAAAAGACGGAAAGGTTTCTGCCTTTTGCGGTGCTTGCCCTGGTGCTTTTGCTGCTGGATTTCTTATTAAAAAATACATGGTTTAAAGGAGCTTTAACTTAAGATATGTTACGTTTTGAACACATAGCGTTTTTGTGGAGCCTGGCTGCGGTGCCTTTAATGGTGATCTTATTTTTTGTGGTTCGCCGCTGGAAAAGGAAGGCCCTGGCTTCACTGGGCAACAGGGCAACGGTGCTAAAGATGATCCCTGAGGTTTCTTTTACAAGGCCTGGACTAAAATTCCTGTTTTTCCTGCTTGCTTATATTTCTGTTGTGATAGGGGTAGCCAATCCGCAGATTGGGACTAAGGTGGAAGAGGGCAAGCGTATGGGCTCTGATCTGATGATACTGCTGGATGTTTCCAATAGTATGCTGGCCGGAGATCTTGCACCCAACCGTTTGGAAAATGCAAAAAGGGCGGTTTCACAGCTGATAGATAACCTGCACAACGACCGGATAGGAATCATCATTTTCGCGGGGGAGGCTTATGTACAGTTGCCCATCACGACAGATTATTCTGCGGCCAAATTGTTTTTGAACAACATTACCACAGACATTGTGCCTACACAGGGCACGGCTATTGGTGCGGCCATTGATATGGGGATGAAGTCTTTTGATCTGGTAAACGGATCGGGCAGGGCCATGATCCTGATGACTGACGGAGAAAATCATGAGGATGATGCGGTTGGTTCCGCAAGAAGAGCAGCAGAAAAGGATGTAGCCATCCATGTGATCGGTTTGGGATCTCCTGAGGGCTCGCCAGTACCCATCTACAGCAATGGCAGCCCGGTAGGTTTTCGCAAGGATGAAAAGGGACAGACTGTGGTAACCAAGCTGAATGAACCCATGTGTAAGGAAATTTCTGCAGCGGGCGGAGGTGTCTATGTACGGGCATCCAATGCCAATAGCGGCCTGGGCCTAATCATGGACCAGGTGGCTAAAATGGAAAAGAAGACCTATAACAGCAAGATGTTTAAGAATTATGAGGACAGGTTTCAGTTTTTCCTGGCCTTTGCGGTATTGATGCTGGTTTTGGAGTTTTTTATCTCCAACCGCAGAAACTTAAGACTGAGTGAGTTGAATTTGTTTGAAGTGAAAAAGTAATGAAACAGTTGATCATCATCGTTTGCATTCTATTACCCGGTTTTGCGTTGTACGCGCAGAAGGAGAAGAAGTATATACACAAGGGCAACGAACTGTATATGCAAAAGAAATATGCCGAGGCTGAGGCGAGTTACCGGCAGTCTGTTGAAAAATCGAAGGAGTCTGTGCAGGGTAATTTTAACCTGGGGGACGCACTCTTCAGGCAAAAGAAGTTTGACAATGCTGCACAGAAGTTTACAGACATCGCCAGTTCTTCTGAGAATAAGCAGGTGAAGGCAGGGGCTTATCACAATCTTGGAAATTCTTTGCTGGAGTCTAAGAAACTGGAGGAGAGTATTGCGGCCTATAAGAAGTCGCTGATGAACAATCCGAAGGATGATGAGACCCGGTACAATCTGGCCTATGCGATGGAAAAGCTAAAGGAGCAGGAGAAAAACAAGGATAAGAACGATAAGGATAAAAACAAGGACAAGAAGGACCAGAACCAGAAGAACAAGGACAAGAAGGATCAGGATAAAAAGGACGATAAGAATAAACAGGACCAGAAGAAAGACGAAAACAAGGACCAGGATAAGAAAGATCAGAAGGATCAGCAGAACGGACAGCAGCCACAGCCGGATCAGCTGAGCAAAGAAGATGCGGAACGGATGCTGGAAGCATTGAAAAATGAAGAAAAGAATACCCAGGACAAGCTCAGGAATAAAAAGGCAAAAGGGGTGAAGGGACGTATTGTTAAAGACTGGTAAAGGATATATATTGGGGGTGATGAAAATTAGGTATTATTTATTGTCAGTATTGCTTTTATGGTCGGCCCTGGGTTTTGGACAGGCCATAAAGGTGACTGCGTCTGTGAGTTCGGGCCAGGTTGGGACGGGTGAGCAGTTTGAGGTCACATTTTCAACGAACGGGAATCCGGAATCATTTGATCCGCCGGCATTTAATGGTTTCCAGGTAGTGGGCGGACCAAATCAGTCCTCCAGTTTCAGTTCAGTAAACGGTGCGACTACGGTAAATATTTCCGTCGGTTATGTGTTGATAGGTACCAGAGAAGGGGAATACACCATCGGTCCGGCATCAATGACCATCAACGGCAAACAGTACCGGTCAAATCCTGTGAAGATCAGGGTGGTAAAGGGGAGGTCTGTTCCTCAGCAGCAGGCTGCGGGCGGCCAGTCTGCCAGGCCGGCCAGTGGCAATTCATCTGACATCTCCAAGCGCTTGTTTTTGCGGGCCGTGGCCAATAAGACCAATGTGTACCAGGGAGAGCAGATCTCTGTGAGCTATAAATTGTATGCAAATATCAATATTGTAGACAATATGCCGGATAAACTGCCGGATTTTAACGGATTCTGGAGTCAGGAGATCAAGAGGAACAACCAGAATGTGGAGTGGACGGTGGAGGAGTATAAGGGAGTCAGGTACCATGTGGCCGTGCTGAAAGAAGTGATCCTTTTTCCCGAACGATTTGGGAAATTGACCCTTGATCCTCTGGGAATGACCTTTGTGGTCAGGCAAACTACGCCGTCAAACGATCCTATTGAGCAGTTCTTTGGTGGCGGCTCGTATGAGGATGTAAAATATAAGATAAAGAGCGCACCGGTAACGATCAATGTCAAGCCACTTCCGGAAGCGGGCAAACCTGCCGGTTTCCAGGGTGCGGTTGGTAATTTCTCTGTCGGCGCTGCTTTGGATAAATCGGCCATTAAGGCAAACGAGGCCCTTAATTATACCCTTAAGATCACCGGATCCGGTAATCTGAAATTGCTTAAGGCGCCTGAACTGAACCTTGCAGCCGATATTGAAAAGTACGACCCTAAGGTGACCGATCAGATTACCGAGAGCCTGAACGGTGTTTCGGGCAGCAGGGAATACAGTTATCTGCTGATTCCGAGGCATGAAGGCAATTACACGATTGATGCGCTGAAGTTTTCTTATTTTAATCCTGCCACACAGCGTTACGTGACGCTGTCCACAGGCTCATTCCCGGTGAAGGTTGCGAAAGGCGCACCAGGATCGGGTGTTGTCGCTTATTCTGCCGGTCAGCAGGATATAAAAGCCCTGGGCAGTGACATCAGGTACATTAAGGGCGGAGATGGATCCCTGCAAAGAGAAGGAGAGGGATTTTATGGCTCGGGCTGGTATTATTCCCTGCTCTGTCTGGGCCCGCTGATGTTTTTAGGCGCTTTTGGCTACAGGAAATGGTACAGGGAACAAAATAAAGACCAGGTCATTGTAAAAGGCAGAAATGCCAATAAGGTGGCCGCCAAACATCTGGCGAATGCTAAAAAGCAATTGCTGGAGGGCAATAAAAATGCTTTCTATGAGGATATCTACAGAGGTTTGTACGGTTATCTGAGTGATAAACTAAATATTTCTGCTGCACATCTGAACAGGGAAAATATTGGGGAGAAACTCAGGACAAAGGCTGTAAGTGAAGAATTGATCCTGCAGCTGACGGGTACCCTGGACCTCTGTGAAATGGCCAGGTATGCGCCGGTATCGGGAATATCGGAACAGGAAGTATTTGACAAAGCTAAAAATATCATTGGTGATATTGAAAATTATGGATAAGGCTATGGGAAGAAATAGATATGTACTGCTTTTATTACTTATTTTTCCTTTGTTTTCGCAGGGCAGTGAAAAAGCCGAAAACCTGTTTGTGAAGGGAAATGACCTGTATGCAAAGGGGAAATATAAAGAGGCTGCTGCATCATACGAGCAGGTGCTGTCTGCCGGATATTTTTCTGCTGAGGTATACTTTAACCTGGGTAATGCTTATTATAAGCAGGAAGAAATTCCCCTGGCGATATTGAATTATGAAAAGGCAGGTAAACTATCGCCCGGAGATGACGATATTAAAGTCAATATACAGCTGGCGAACTTGAAGATAGCAGATAAGATCGATGCGGTACCCGAATTCTTTCTGACGAAATGGTGGCGGTCTTTTCTCTTGTTTTGCCCTGCGGAGGTGTTGTCTGTGCTGAGCGCAGCTGGATTTTTGCTGGGTTTTGCTTTATTGGTCGTCTATCTTTTCGCGGTTTCCATTACTATAAAGCGGCCTGCGTTCTATTCCGGGATAGTCCTGCTGGTGCTTGCCCTGCTGATCACGTGTATGGCCAGCCTGCAGACCAGTTATTTAAAGCGCAGCAATGGGGCCATAGTTTTTGCCGGTACGGTCAACGTGAAAAGTGGCCCGAAAGATAGTTTTAAGACCTTATTTGTGATCCATGAGGGCTTAAAAGTAAGTGTCACAGCGCAAAACGAAGGATGGATCAGGATCGGGCTTCCCAATGGGAACGTGGGCTGGATCACTGCTGCTTCTGTAAAGAAGATATAACAAACGGTCTTATTTATAATTGATAGCTTTATCAGGTTAACAAATGGATCATGAAGCGAATCCCTATATTCTTTTTGATGCTGGTCATTTCTTTGACGGGTATGGCAAAAGGACCAGTAGCGCCTTTACCTGCGGGCAAGGCTACAGTGTATCCTGCGCCCGGAGGTGAACAGCTCAGCAAATTCTATAAGATCACTGCAGGGAAAACGGATGTTCCGGTCTATATGGCGAAAATCGCCCCTGCGGACGCTGTTAAACGGGCTAAGGCAATGGATGATAAGGTCAGTTCTGCTGATTATTTTGATACTGCGGCTTTTGCTTATTTTGACCTGACGGGCTCGGTGACCGTGACTGTAACTGTGCCTGCTCTGGTTAAACAGGCTAAGGTATTGCCTGAGTCCGCGGGCATTGTTCCAGTAATTAAAGGCAAAACGATTTCTTTCCGGGTGTCCTCAGCAAGGAACCTGACCGTGGAGGTCAACGGGGAATGGGTGCGCTCGCTGCACATTTTTGTCAATCCTCCGGAAAAAGACGTGCCCCGTGCTGATGACCCGAATGTGATTTATTTTGGTCCGGGAATCCACGAGATTGGTTCGCTCGCTGTCGGGGACAATAAGACGGTCTATATTGCCGGAGGAGCGATCGTACGCGGCATCATTAAGCCGGAAGAAAAGTATTGGACCAACAAGGACACGGGCTTGAGGGGTTATGTGCCTACTTTTGATCTCCGGGGCAAAAATATCACCATCCGCGGCCGCGGAATCATTGACCAGAGCAGCTGTACTACACATGCCAGAAATGTGATTTCCATCCGGGAATCGGCTGACGTCAGGCTGGAGGGTGTCATTTTACGTGATGCCAGTTTATGGACGGTTCCGGTGCGCAAGTCTGACCGGGTTTTTATTGACAATATTAAACTTATTGGTTACCGGGCAAATTCTGATGGTATCGACATCGCCAACAGCCGCAATGTGACTGTTCAGAATTGTTTTATCCGCACGCTGGACGATCTGGTTGTGGTTAAATCGGATAAGGGACAGGGAGAGGTAAAAGACGTGCTGGTTAAGGGCTGCGTGCTTTGGAACCAGGTTGCGCACGCTTTGAGTATCGGTGCTGAGCTTAGGGAGAATGTGAGTAATGTCCTGTTTACCGATTGTGACATCATCCATGACCAGGGCAGGGAGTGGCTGCTGAGGATTTACCAGTGTGATGCTGCCCTGATCAGTAATGTCAGGTTTGAGAACATCCGGATTGAACAGGGAAAAAGATACATTTCATTGTGGATTGGCAAGGACATCTGGTCCAGAGACGCGGAAAGGGGCCGCATACAGAATGTGGTGTTCAGGAACATTCAAGCCAGCGGAGAGCCGCTTACGGTTCAGCTGATCGGGATCGATAATGACCATGCCATTGAGGATGTGCTTTTCCAGCAGGTGCTGCTCAACGGTGTTCCGCTTGTAAAGGACAGGATAGCTGTCAATGACTTTGTAAAAAATGTAGTGGTGAAGCCATAATTTAGTAAATTTACTTTATACCAAATTGCTTAAAGACATGATACTTACGATAAATGGAAAGCGCCGGGAAGTTGATGTTAGTGCAGAGGTCAATCTGTTAAGCGTTTTGCGCGATGAACTTGAACTCACCGGGACCAAATATGGCTGCGGAGAGGGGGCTTGCGGAGCCTGCACCGTTCATATTGACGGAAAACCGGTGCATTCCTGCATCACGTCTGCCGGGTCTGTGGTTGGAAAAGCGATTGTAACTATTGAAGGACTCGAAAAAAATGGGGTGCTTCACCCCGTGCAGGAGGCTTTCCTGCAATCAGATCCATTGCAGTGTTCTTATTGTGCATCCGGTATGGTCATGTCTGCGGTTTTCTTACTGAAACAAAACCCTTCGCCCAGTGATGCCGAGATTGTTACGGCGATGAATGGCAATATCTGCCGTTGTGGTACGTATCCGAATATTATAAAGACGATCAAACTGGCCGCTAATCTGCTAAATAACAAATGATGGAAAGCAAGGATATGGAAATACAGCTGGAGATGGACCGGCGTAAGTTTTTCAGGTTGTTTGGAGGCGGGCTGGCTGTTGTTTTCGTACTCCAGGATGTATTTGCATTTGCTGAAAGTACAGCCGGGAGTATGGCCGGGCCGGTTCCTGATGGCCAGGTCGGCGCCTGGATACACATTGCCGAGGACGGAACCGTAAATGTTTTTACCGGGAAAGTTGAAGTGGGCCAGAATATCCGGACTTCGCTGTCCCAGCAGGTAGCCGAAGAACTTAGTGTGCCGATGTCATCCATTAAAATGATCATGGGCGATACGGACCTGGTACCCACTGACTTTGGGACAGTTGGCAGTCGCAGTACCCCTCAAATGGGCACGCAGCTGCGCAAAGCAGCAGCTACTGCGCGGCAGGCCTTGCTTGAAATGGCCGCCAAATTATGGGGTGCTGATGCGAATTTGCTAAAAGCAGAAGCAGGTGTGGTCAGTGATCCGCAAAACGGAAAAAAGATCAGCTATGGTCAGCTGACCAGCGGCCGGCAGATCTTGATGCCGATTTCGGACCAGGTGGCTTTTATAAAAGCAACGAACTGGAAGGTTGCGGGCAAAACTCAGCCTAAAGTTAATGGCCGCTCCTTTATTACCGGTCAGCACAAGTACGTATCCGATATGATTTTGCCTGGTATGCTGTATGCCAGGGTGCTTCGGTCGCCTGCTTACGGGGCGAAGCTTATTGATGCAGACCTGAGTGCTGCTAAGGCGATTTCCGGGGCAGTTGTTGTTCAGGAAGGGAATTTCATAGGGGTAGCTGCTCCTGCACTTGAAACAGCAGACAAAGCGATTGCAGCAGTTAAAGCAAACTGGGAAACTTCAAAGCAGCCTTCGAGAGCAGAGTTGTTTGACTACCTGGTTCAGCATACGACCAACCAGAACAAAGAGAAGGCAGCTGATGGGCAGCATGCCATTGATGCAGCGGAAATGAAACTGGATGCTACCTATACTGTTGATTATATTGCACATGTCCCGCTAGAGCCAAGGGCTGCACTTGCGCAGTGGAATGATGGAAAATTGACGGTCTGGACCGGTACTCAGCGTCCATTTGGTGTTCAGGATAATCTTGCCGCTGAATTTAATATTTCCAAAGAAAAGGTCAGGGTGATCGTGCCGGATACCGGTTCGGGATATGGCGGTAAACACAGTGCCGAAGCTGCATCAGAAGCTGCACGACTGGCCAGGGCGGCGGGGAAACCTGTAAAATTGGTCTGGACCAGGAAGGAAGAGTTTACCTGGGCATATTTCAGACCCGCAGGGGTGATCAAAATCAGCAGTGGTTTCAATAAAAACGGGGAGATCAGGGCCTGGAGATTCGACAATTACAATTCAGGCAGCGCAGGACTGGATACGCAATACCGAATTGTCAGCAAAGAAATTGCTTACCATCCATCGCGCACACCGCTAAAGCAGGGCTCATACCGGGGGCTGGCCTCTACAGCGAATGTATTCGCGCGTGAATCTCATATTGCCGATATGGCCAGGATGACCGGTATGGATCAGCTCGGGTTCAGGCTGAAAAACCTGGACGATCCAAGGTTAAAGGCTGTGCTGGAGGCTGCGGCCAAATCATTTGGCTGGAACTCAGGAAAACGTACTGAAGGCCAGGGTTACGGTATTGCCTGTGGTTTTGAAAAAGGCGGTTATGTGGCGACGTGTGCGGAAGTGACGATTGGCGCTGACAGGTCTCTGAAAATTGTTCGCCTGACTGCCGCTTTTGAATGCGGGGCGATTGTCAACCCGCATCACCTCGAAAATCAGATCCTGGGTGCTATTGTTCAGGGAATTGGCGGGGCCTTGTTTGAAGGTATAGATTTTGAAGATGGGAAAATACTTAACGCCGGCCTTTCAGCGTACCGGGTGCCGAGATTTAAAGATGTGCCACGGATCGATATAGTCATGGTAAACAGGGAGGATCTGCCTTCTGCCGGTGCTGGTGAAGCACCAATCGTGGGTGTGGCCCCGGCAATTCGTAATGCTATTTTAGAAGCAAGCGGCATTGGTCTTAAGACACTGCCTTTATTGCCCTCAGGTAAGCTGGCTTAAAATGATTTAATCTATGAAAGAAATAAGCGCTATTTTAAAGAGCTTTGAAAAGGCTGAGAAGAAAGGAAAAAAAACTGCACTGGCTACGGTAGTACATGTTGAAGGTTCTTCTTACCGCAGGCCAGGTGCCAGAATGCTGATTACTGAAGACGGAGAGCTGACAGGTGCGATTAGCGGCGGCTGCCTGGAAGGTGATGCCCTGAGAAAGGCACTGTCGGCAATTGTGCAGCAGCAAAATAAGCTGGTCACTTATGATACTACCGATGAAGATGATGCCAAACTGGGGATACAGCTGGGTTGCAACGGTGTTGTTCATATCTTGTTTGAACCAATTGTGACGGATCAGATTTTCAATCCGATCCGCTTATTGCAGGAGCTCGCTAACAGCAATGAAGACTCGGTCATGGTCACTCTTTTTTCATTAGATCAGTTGCAGCAACCTGGGACAAGCTTACTGTACCGAAATGGTCTTTCGCGGACTGCGTTAACCGCTGCACTTCAGTCCGATCTGGTCGTTGCTGCGGAAGCGGCATTGCAAAACAAGTCTTCAGATTTCAGAACATTTCAATACGACGATCAGGCTGTTACTGGTTTTATTGAATTTATTCCCGCGCCACTTGAGCTGGTCATTGCGGGGGCAGGAAATGATGTACAGCCCCTTGTTGACATTACTTCTGTGCTGGGTTGGCACACGACAGTGGTTGATGGAAGAGCATCGCATGCGACCGCACAGCGCTTTGTGAAGGCGGACCGGGTTTTGGTGGCAAAGCCCGATGAAGTGCTGAAAAAAACAGGGACCGGTGAGCATACTTTTTTTGTGCTGATGACTCATAATTATAATTATGATCTGGCCTTGCTGAAGCAGCTGATCATTCAGAATTGTGCTTATATAGGCGTTTTAGGACCAAAGAAAAAACTGCAGCGGATGCTTGATGAATTGAGCAGCGATGGTGTTGTCCCGGATGAAAAGCAGCTGGCTTTAATTCACGGGCCTGTTGGCCTGGATATTGGCGCTGAAACAGCTGAAGAAATTGCCGTGTCTATTGTGGCGGAGATCAATACAGTCCTGCGCCGAAGATCAGGAACTTCGTTAAAGGATAAGGAGTATGGCATTCACAGTTCCTTATCCGGTTAAATTTTATGATCGAAACGGCGGTGATCATTTTGGCGGCGGGTAATTCATCGAGGCTTGGTGTGCCAAAGCAGACTTTATTGTATCATGGAAAGTCTCTGATCCGGCGGATTGCCGGGGAAGCGCGCAGTGCAAGATCAAACCCGGTTATTGTAGTGACGGGCGCCTATTCGCCTGAAGTATCGGCCGAACTTACAGACTGTGATGTTCATCTGGTCTACAATGAGCACTGGCAAAAAGGTATGGGCTCAGGCATAGCTGCAGGGATATCTAAACTGCAAATGATGGGTTCCAATGTGAAAACAGTGATTATTGCGGTTTGTGACCAGCCGTATGTCTCAGCGCAGCTGTTCCGGCAGCTGATTGAAAAAGAAGCGGAGACCGGCATGGGCATTGTTGCCTGTGCATATTCGGATACACTTGGCACGCCTGTTTTATTTGGACGAAAGTATTTTGAAGCATTGCTGCAGCTGAATGGCAATGAGGGTGCAAAGAAACTATTGAAGCTGTACCATTCTGATGTGACGACCATTCCGTTTCCGCAAGGGAGTATAGATATTGATACAGCCGAAGATTATACGGAATTAAAAAAGGGGGAACTTTGAATCCCGCCTTTGTCGCGAACTTGGTCAACATGCTATATACCAGATTAATCTGGAACAATTATAGTATTTATGTACTACATAAATAAATGTTTTTATATATTTACGTTTCAGAAAGACAATAGAGAAAAAGCCGCCAACCATTGGAGACAGTGGCAGGAATAAAATATTCAACCGGATGCTGCGGTTTCGGAAACGAAGCAAGCATGGGTATCACTAATAAGAAAAGCAGAATTTTACTGACTCTAAGAGGGATTCATTAAATAATTTTAAGATTTTAACGTGCAGAAGAATACAGGTCATATCGATATTGAGCTACTCATTGCTGGTGATGAACCCGCGTTTAACAGAGTCTATCATTTGTACGCACAGAAAGTTTACCGTTTGGCTTTTCGTTTCCTGAAAAATGAAGAACAATGTGAGGAAATTATACAGGAAACATTTATAAAGCTCTGGCTAACCCGGGATAGGTTAGATGCTTGCGGAAATATATGGTTGTACTTATATGTAATCGCGAAAAGATTATCCCTGGATGCTTACCATGAAATCTGTAAATCTTCTGCACTCACAGAGAAGTTGCTGCTTGACCTTAGTGTGCTCAGAAACATTACTGAAGAAGAAATCCTGGCCAACGAATTGGAGCAATTCACCGAAAATGTGATCAGCAAACTCCCGGCACAGCAACGTATTATTTTTAAACTAAGCAGGATGGAAGGCCTGTCTCATCAGGAGATCGCCAGTCAGCTCCATATTTCTCCAAATACCGTGAAGAACCATATGGTAGAGGCACTGAAGACGTTAAAAGCAAAGCTGAAATATTCAGATCTGATTTATTTTTTAGCATTGAGCTATTGGGTTTAAAATTTATTTTCATTCGGACTAGTCCTATGGCTTAAGTTTTCAGTTCTCTATATAACCAGGCCCGAAAGGGCGAATATAAACCAGACAGTGAATAAAGAAAGACTACATGCCCTTCTAGAGGCATACCTGAGCAATAGCATTAGCGATGAAGATTGCCGAGAACTGCTTTCCTATTCGAAGGGAATTGGTCGGTATGGGGATGAAACTGATGATGTTATCGATAAGCAATTGCTTAATTTCCAAGATGAACCCGTGCTGAGTACTGAAAGAACAGAACTAATTTTAGCACTCATCAAAAATGATCCCAGGTTTTTCCGGGGCAAAAGCGCAAACCTGTCAGCAGCTGCGAAATTTATTTCTATGTCCTGGGTTCGCATTGCAGCCGTACTACTTGTTGTTTTATTTGTTGCGCTCTATTTGAATCGCTCATCTACAGATGTGCCACAGCAAGTCAATATCAATCAACAGATGGATACCGTTATCGCTCCGGGTGGCACTAAGGCCATGCTGACTTTGGCTGACGGTACGAAGATCGAACTGACCGAGGCAAAAATAGGAGAACTCGCCAATGACGGAACGGTGTCTATTCGGAAAACTGCCAATGGACAATTGACCTACGATCTGTCAAATTTGGCTGACGACAATTCAGGCATGATTAAATACAATACTATCGAAACGCCCAGAGGTGGTGAATATCATGTCATTCTTCCGGACGGAACCTCGGTATGGCTTAACTCAGCCTCTTCGTTAAAGTTCCCTACCAGATTTTCCGGGACAACCAGAGAAGTTACGCTTGTTGGGGAAGCTTATTTTGAGGTATTTCACAACGATAAACTGCCCTTTCATGTTCATGTAAAAGACACCAAAGTGGGTGTACTGGGTACACATTTTAATGTTTCTGCTTACGAAGATGACGATGGCGTAACGACCACACTTTTGGAAGGATCTGTGTCGGTGTCAAAGGATAAGAAAGAATTTGTATTGAAACCGGGGCAACAGTCTGTAACGGCCGGAAATGCAGGCCGTATCGTTGTGAAGAGTGCTGATATTGAGCAGGTAATGGCTTGGCGGAACGGGTATTTTAGGTTTAATGATGAAGAAATTGGCAGTATCCTTAAAAAGGTGTCCAGATGGTATGATGTGGATATAGAATATAGGACGGTCAAGCAGGGACAGCGATTGGGTGGAATTTCTTCCCGGTCAAAAAGTCTGAATGACTTGATGGATCAGCTGGAGAAGATAGGCAATCTGCATTTTAAAATAGAAGGAAGGAGGATTATTGTTTTAGACTGATACTAGCAACAATGGCTCCCGAAATTGCCGGAAGTGTTTGCAGCACTCCCGGTTATCGACTCGGGTCAGATCATTATTTTATGGCTTAGACAACCAGATATTAATTAACCTAACAACCAAATGTATAAAAATTCCACTACAAAGGCAAGGAGTGGCCCTGGCTCGCCCTGGCAAAAATTTCTTCTGACAATGAAATTAATTTGTGTCCTATTAATGTTAACTTTTTTACAGGTCAGCGCATCCAGTTACGCTCAAAAGATCACTTTGAAGGCAAATAAGATGCCTTTGCTGACCTTCTTTCTACAGGTACAAAAACAAACAGGCTATGATTTTCTGTACAATACGAATGATCTTGAGGCGACGCTGCCAGTGACGCTGGATGTAACAGCTATGCCCGTAAGAGAGGCCCTGGAACTGTGCTTTAGTGGTCAGCCCCTTGATTTTGATATAGACAAGACATCGATTCTTGTTAAAAGAAAAAAACTCAGAGCCCGCATCAACGGACTTGTCGTTGATACTACAGGGATAGGTCTTCCCGGCGTTTCGGTCAGTGTCAAGAACAACAATGCAGTAGGTACTTCTACAGATATGAACGGACGATATGTCCTGGAAGTAGAGGAAAATGCTGTTTTAGTATTTAGCATGGTCGGCTTTATAACGCAGGAATTGTCTGTAAAGAACAAAACTGTACTCGACGTAGTCATGAAGGTCTCTACAAATAACCTGGAAGATATTGTTGTTGTTGGGTTTGGCAGGCAAAAAAGAAGTGACCTGGTGGGATCGGTGGTTTCAATAACACCCAAGGATCTTAAAGTGCCCTCAAGCAATCTTACTACTGCTTTGGCGGGTAGGGTTGCCGGAATGATCGCCTATCAAAGAAGCGGTGAACCCGGACAGGATAATGCCGATTTTTTTATACGCGGTGTTACTACGTTTGGTTATAAAGTTGATCCGCTGATTCTGATTGACAATGTTGAGGTAACCAAAACTGACCTTGCGCGTTTGCAAGTCGATGACATTGCGAGTTTTTCGATTATGAAAGATGCTACTTCTACTGCGATATACGGTGCCAGAGGTGCAAACGGTGTAATTTTGATAACGACAAAAGAAGGTACGGAAGGAAAGGCGCAGCTTTCTTTTCGTATTGAGAATTCTTTGTCATCTCCGACACGTACAGTAGAACTGGCTGATCCCATTACTTATATGAAATTGCATAATGAATCCATGCTGACACGCAATCCATTGGGCGGGGCTTTCTACACGAGAGAAAAAATAGACAGGACCATTGAAGGAGATGATCCTCTGAATTTTCCTGTGACAGATTGGAAAAAATCGCTTGTGAAGGAATACACGATGAACCAGCGGGCTAATTTGAGTGTAAGCGGGGGAGGCAAGCTTGCAAGATATTTTGTCTCCGGGGCATTCAGTAAAGATAATGGAATATTGAATGTGGATCAACGGAATAACTTCAATAGCAATATCGATCTTAAAACATATACCCTGAGATCAAATGTAAATATGAATCTTACTAATACAACGGAATTTTTAGTGAGGCTCAACGGGTCGTTTGACGACTATTCAGGCCCGATAGACGGCGGATCTAAAGTGTATCGTGATATTATGCGAACCAATCCGGTGCTGTTTGCGCCTTCCTATGAACCAGGTGCGCATCAAAGCTATATTAAGCATATACTTTTCGGTAATTCTGGAAATGGCGATTATTTAAACCCATATGCCAATCTGATGATGGGTTATAAAGATTATTCACGTTCAATGATGCTTGCCCAGATTGAGTTGCGTCAGAAACTATCTTTTATAACTGAAGGTCTTACCTTCCGTACAATGGCAAATACCACCAGGAATTCTTTTTTTGACGTTAACCGCAAGTATAATCCTTTTTTTTATGAAGCGATGGGAGTCAATCTGACAACTGGACAGCCTAATCTTGTTCTTCTGAATGAAACAGGAGGAACGGAATATCTGGATTATTCAGAGGGTCAAAAAACCATCAGTTCTGTCTTTTATATGGAATCGGCTTTGAATTATGCCAGGGTATTTGGAGAAAAGCATTCATTAAGCGGATTATTGGTGCATATTTTAAGTCAACGATTAAATGCAAATGTGGGAGACTTGCAACAGTCGCTTCCATATAGAAACACCGGGATATCCGGACGATTAACTTATGCGTACGACAACCGGTATCATGCGGAGTTTAATTTCGGATACAATGGTTCCGAACGTTTTGCAGAAGAGAAGCGATTTGGTTTCTTTCCATCAGTGGGTCTGGCCTGGAGTGTTTCCAATGAGAAATTTTTTGCGCCGCTCAAACCTGTTGTATCTAATTTGCGTTTACGGGGAACCTATGGCATTGTAGGTAATGATGCTATTGGTAGTGCTGCAGACCGGTTCTTCTATTTGTCTAACGTAAATATGTCTGATGCCAGCCGGGGAGCTGGTTTTGGAACAGAACGCGGCTATACCCGTAATGGTATAAGCATTGATCGTTATTCCAACCCGGATATTACCTGGGAAACAGCGGCTAAGAAGAACCTGGGATTAGAAATAGGACTTTTTGATAAAGTTCAGATCATGGCGGACTTTTTTAGTGAAGAAAGAAAAAATATCTTGATGACGAGAAGCTATATTTCTGCTACCATGGGTTTAAATGCCCCCGTCAGAGCAAACGTTGGAGAAGCTACTGGCCAGGGAATAGATGCATCTATTGATTATTCGGGAAATCTGGGTAGAGGCGTTTGGTTTCAGGCAAGGGGAAATTTCACTTATGCTACCAGTAAAGTAAAAGTCTTTGAGGAGCCTTTATATAAAGAAAAATATCTTTCTACAATAGGGTATTCTTTGTCTCAGCAATGGGGATATATTGCGGATCGCCTTTTTGTAGATGATGAAGAGGTATTAAACTCACCTAAACAGAATTTTGGTGAGTATATGGGTGGGGATATTAAATACCGGGATGTAAATAATGATGGACAGATAACTGGCCTTGACCGGGTTCCGCTTGGTTTTCCAACTAATCCTGAAATCGTATATGGATTTGGTTTTTCTGCAGGCAAGGGAAATTTTGATATTTCTGCTTTCCTTCAAGGGCTTAGCCGTGAATCTTTTTGGATTGATGCAGCGGCTACTTCTCCTTTCGGCAGCTATAGGTATAGCGGTGAAACTGCCAATAAGATAGTCCAAACCCAGCTGCTAAAAGCCTACGCCGATAACCATTGGTCTGAGGAAAACAGAAATTTATATGCCTTGTGGCCGAGACTGAGCTCAACCCGTGTTGAAAATAATGAGGTGAGAAGTACTTATTTTATGCAAAATGGTGCTTTTCTTAGACTGAAGCAGGTCGAGTTTGGTTATTCTCTTTCTAAAAACCTAAACAAGAGGCTTCATACCAACAAGGTTAGAATATATTTCAATGCAACCAACCTATTTACCTGGAGTAGTTTCAAGCTGTGGGATGTAGAAATGGCAGGGAATGGACTTGATTACCCAATTCAGCGGGTATTTAATTTAGGTCTGCAGGCTTCGTTCTGATTGCAAAAGCTAATCTATGAATGGCGTACGGTAATAGCTGAGACCAATAAAGTCATTTAAACAAATAATATAGAAAGTGACAAACCATATACTAATGAAAAGAATAATAATATTTTGTACCATCCTTGTGATGGTTTCATCTGTATCATGCAAGAAATATCTTGACATCGTGCCAGATAATGTGGCGACATTGGAAAATGCTTTTGCCATGAGAAACACTGCGGAACAATTCCTCTTTACCTGCTATTCCTATATGCCTTTACATGGTAATGATGAAAGAAATCCAGCCCTTGCAGCGGGAGATGAATTTTGGAGACCCTTGCCTGCACCGACCGATCCCCAGGAAATTGCTAAAGGAAATCAGCGTATAGTTGACCCCTACATGAATTTTTGGGAAGGATTAAATGGAGGAACCCGCTTGTTTGGCGGGATCAGAGATTGTAATATATTTCTGGAAAATATTGGTGTTGTTCCAGATATGGAACAAGCAGAAAAGGATGTTTGGATAGCGGAAATAAAAGCATTGAAGGCATATTATCATTTTTACCTTTTCCGCTTATATGGCCCCGTTCCTTTAATCAGGCAGAATCTGCCAATATCGGCAGGAGTAGAAGAAGTTCAGATAAAACGTAGCCCCTCCGATGAATGCATAAATTATATTGTTGAGCTGCTGGACGAAGCAGCGCCTGATTTACCGCCTAGAATTATCAACGAGGTTGCAGAACTTGGGCGCTTTACCCGGTCTATTGCCCTTGCGTTGAAAGCAGAGGTACTGATGACTGCGGCAAGTCCGCTATTTAATGGAAATGTTGACTATACTGGAATTGTAAATAAAGATGGTGAGGCTTTATTTAATACTACTTATGATAAATTAAAATGGAACAGAGCCGCTGATGCACTTAAAATGGCCATCGATTTTTGTGAGGCTGCTGGCTATAAGTTGTATGAATATAAAAATCAGTATCCGCAATATGCCATCTCGCCCGTTACCATCATTCAAATGAGTATTAGAAACAGTGTGTGTGAGCCATGGAATTCTGAAGTCATATGGGGGGATATAAATAGCAGGGCTGATGCCATCCAGAACAGAGCGGCTCCTCGTGGTTTAGATCCGGCTTCTGTAGGTGTTGGCGGACTAAATGGAAATATTGCTATTCCTCTCAAGATTGTTGAAATGTTTTATTCAAACAATGGTGTTCCTGTGGATGAAGATAAAAATTGGGATTACGCAAATAGGTTCAGAGTTAAAACAGGTGATACTGAACATAAATATGTAATCAGGGAGGGCTATCAAACTGCTGAGCTCAACTTTAAAAGAGAGCAACGGTTTTACGCAGACTTAGGCTTTGACGGAGGTATTTGGTATGGACAGGGTAAATTTGATGATAAGGGTACTGATTTGCTATTTGTTTCTTCAAAAAAGGGAAATCCTGCTTCAGAAATAGTACCGAATTATTATTCAGCTAGCGGATACTGGCCTAAGAAGTTATTTCATTTTCAGAATATTGTTACTGGTTCATTGGTTAAACGCCCTTATCCATGGCCGGTAATTAAGCTTTCGAATCTTTATCTTTTTTATGCAGAAGCGTTAAATGAAATAGGAGGGCCTCAGCCTGAGGTCTTTTCTTATGTAGATCTGATCAGAAAGCGTGCGGGATTGCTGCCGGTAAAAGAGGCCTGGACAACTTATTCCCGCAATCCAAATAAATTTAATACTCAGGAAGGTCTGAGAGAGATTATCCATCGGGAGCGTTTAATAGAGTTCGCGATGGAAGGGCAGAGATTTTGGGATTTACGACGCTGGAAACAGGCAACAACAGAAATGAACAAATCTATAACGGGTTGGGATATTAATAAATCTACTGCCTCCTTATATTACCGGGAAACATTTATTTACAATCAAAAATTCTCTGCACGAGATTATTTGTGGCCAATAAATGAAAACGAATTATTAAAAAATGGTAACCTAATACAGAATCCAGGCTGGTAACTAAAATATTTTATTATGATTTCATTAAAAAAAATACTTTTATTCGTTGTGCTGTTATGCGTTGCGGCGGCATGTAATAAGGCAGATTTTGTTAAGCCTCAGGATTCCGGACCATTATCCGGCGTTATAAGCGGCATCACTGTGGAGAACCTTCCCGGTTCGGCAAAAATTAGTTATAGTCTTCCGGATTCGAAAAATCTGCTGTATGTCAAAGCAGTGTATTCCACAAAACCCGGAGTTTTTAAGGAAGTAAAGGCATCTTATTTTAAAAACTATATGATATTAGATGGTTTTGCCGATGAAAATGAGTATGAAGTAAAACTGTATGCCGTAAGTAGGGCCGAGCAAATTTCAGAGCCGGTAATTGCTAAAGTTAAGCCTTTAACTCCTCCGGTGATAGCTGCGTTTCGAGATCTTCAACTGAAAGCAACTTTCGGAGGTGCGGTAGTTACTTTTACAAATTCGGCAGAAGCAGATCTTTCTATTTTTTTCTTAGCAGAAGATGAAACTGGAAAATTAGTGCCTGTTCAAACATTTTATTCCAAGCAACAGCAAGTAAGTTATTCTATCAGAGGTTTCGCTGATAAAAAAAGAAAATTTGCTGCATATATAAAAGACCGTTGGGACAACTATTCAGAAACCGTTTATGCAGAATTGACCCCTCTTTTAGAATCGCAGCTTGACAAAGGAAAATTTTCCATCGTCAGGCTTCCCGGCGATACCTGGGAACCCAATGTCGCCGCCCGTACACTTAACAAGATTTGGGATGGGCTCACTACCGGTGCCGGCAATAGTTTTAATGGGAAAGTCGGTGTAGGATTTCCACAGCACTTTACCTTTGACCTGGGCGTGACTGCTGCGATTAGCCGTATGGTTTACTATCCTAAAGCCGTTGCTGGTGATAGCTATACTACTACAGCGCGTTATTTTGAGATATGGGGTAGTAATGATCCGGATCCAGATGGAGGATGGGACAATTGGGTAAAGTTAGTGGACTGCGAGTTGATTAAGCCATCCGGGTTGCCAGGCAGCGAATATACAGCAGAAGATTTTGCCTATTGCCAGGCTGGAATAAATTATGATTTTCCTCCGGGAACGCCTGCTGTACGTTATTTACGCCATAAAACATTAAGCTTATGGAGTGGAAGTAATTTAAATGTTTATGAAATCACCTTATTTGGGGCTACTCAATAGGTGAAATGACAAATTATAAGATCATGAAAATAACTACTGAAAAAGAAAAATTAGGATATTTTATAATGCTGATCGTCTTATGTTGTTCCTGTCTGATTGGGTGCAGTAAAATGGACGACACTTACAAAGATTTTATTAAAGATGGGGAAAGAGTTTATGTGGGAAGGGTTGACTCTTTAAAGGCCAGACCAGGCCTGAATAGACTCCAGTTATCCTGGTTAGCCATATCCGATCGTCAGGTGATAAAAGCTACCATCTTTTGGAATAACAGAACCTCAAAAAAGGATGTTCCAATTCAAAAAACTGCGGGGATAGATTTGATAGAGGTGATATTAACAGACATACCCGAAGAAAATTATGCATTCGAGGTCATAACTTACGACAGTGACAATAATTTTTCGATGCCGGTTAATATTACATCGAGGGTATATGGAGACCAGTATGTACGTTCCCTTTATAATAGACTGATTATATCCACAGCAAAAAAGACCAACACACTACAGATTAACTGGGATGCGGCAAGTACCGGAACTGTGAGGACAGAGATAGAATATACAGATGTTTCAGGTCTTACCAGTACTGTAAATGCGGCAGGAAGCGAACTCATTACAGTAATTGCTAATTATAAAACAGGTACCTCATTTAAATACCGCACCTTATTCCTGCCAGAGCCTTTAGCATTAGATACCGCTTATACAGACTTCGTAGTAATAAACTAAAATTGTATTCCAATGAAAAAGAACATGAAATTAGCGGAATTATCAAACAAAATTTCAAGGCGCAGGCACCTGAGGCAGTTGACGATGGTCACCACAGTATTTGTTTTATCGCTCGTTTTGATCTCCTCCTGTCAGCAGGAAACCGACAAGCCGGAAAGTCTCAGTACCACCAAAGGCGTGCAAAATCAGGAATTTGCCGGGCTGATGTCAGCTGCCGTACACACCAGTATCAAGTTGTTTGATGGGGGAACCGGAGGCTTTCACGCGTATCGCATCCCTTCCATCGTACGTACAGCCAGTGGTACGCTCATCGCCTTTTGCGAAGGGAGGGCAGATAGTGATCATGATTACGGCAACATCAATGTAGTCTGTAAAAGATCTTCTGATAATGGCGTAACATGGCTTCCGCTCCAGACCGTAGCCGGAACCACTCTTGGTACATGGGGCAACCCCACATCAGTTGTGGATTGGGACACTGGCCGGATATGGCTTTTCATGTGCTGGAACGATGCTGACCATAGTGAATTTGGTGGCGGCGATACCGATCCAGTTGATACTTGGGGTCAAAGACGCGTGAAAGTGACCTGGAGTGATAACAATGGTGCCAGCTGGGCAACTCCAGTCGACAAAACAAGTACGCTTTTGCCCTCTACAATGACCTGGGATACCATGGGGCCTGGCGTTGGTATCCAGACTACCGGTGGTCCTCATCCCGGCCGTCTGATCATTCCTGCCAGAAGACGAAATATTTACAGCGATGACCATGGACTGACATGGCAATATCAGATCGTTCCCAAGGGAACAGACGAAGGTACAATCGTAGAACGCGCAGATGGTACGCTTATGCGTAATGACCGACCTGGAAAAACCATATGGGATATAGCCAAAAGAAGATATATTTCAACCGGGACGATTGAGAATGGATTTTCGGAATTCACTGCGGTTTCGGCCCTGCCTGATCCCCGTTGCGAGGGCTCTATATTGCGATACACAGGCGACCGTTCACGCATCATTTTCCTGAATTCAGCCAGCGAGACTACTCGCTATAACATGACGGCCCGGGTGAGTTACAATGAAGGACAAAACTGGTACGCAAGCCGGAGGCTGCACAATACAATCACTCAGGAAGAGGCAGCTGCACAAGGTAAAGGGGGGTATTCAAGCATGACCAAGACGGCTGACTTTGCAATTGGCGCGTTGGTGGAACAGCGGGAGCTACCTTCTAACGACAACAACAACTGGTCCATAGAATTCCAAAAATTCAATTTGACATGGCTCCTCGACGGACAACCTGAACCTTGATAGATAACCGGCCGGAGCTTTCCGGGGCGAATTTCAACGGAAACGATAGCTGACAACGTAGTACATAACCACTAAATATAAACCAAATGAATCTTTTTAGAGCCCGCAGCAGAGATCTGCTTTTCTTAATAGTAATACTCATACTTGCTTCCTTTTCGAAGCCAGAACAACCAGACCCGAATTTTCACCTTTACCTGCTCGTCGGGCAGTCTAATATGGCTGGCCGCGGAACACTTACAGCGGAATACCGCAATCTTTCCCAACCAAACGTGATGATGTTGAACAAAGATGGTAAATGGGTAGAGGCTTCGCATCCGTTACATTTCGATAAGCCGGCCAGGGCGGGAGCAGGACCGGGACTGATGTTTGGCCTTGAAATGGCGAAAGCCAACCCGTCTGTCCGGATAGGATTGATCCCATGTGCGGTTGGAGGCACTGCCATCGAATCCTGGGAGCCGGGCGCAATGGATTCTGTTACCAGGAAATACCCTTATGATGATGCAATTGCGCGGTTGCGTTTAGCCATGAAAAGTGGTGTAATCAAAGGCATCATCTGGCATCAGGGAGAAGCGAACAGCAGACCCGAACGAGCTGCTGGCTACCTTGAAAAGCTTGAAACACTAATTGGCCGTCTGCGCGAAAACGCGCAGGATAAAAACCTGCCTTTTGTTGCAGGCGAACTTGGGCGTTACCGCGATACTTATCAATTGGTGAATGATCAGTTGAGGCTGTTACCGGAAAAAGTAAAACGCACTGCTCTTGCAAGTTCGGAAGGGCTTGTCCATAAGGGAGATAAAACACATTTCGATGCAGCCTCGGCTACGGAGCTGGGCAAACGGTTTGCAACGCAAATGATTCATCTACAGCAAAACAAATAGACAGTGATGCATTTATTACGTAAAATTTCATACAATTAACGACATTATTGTGTTTTTTAATGGCGATTGGCCAACCTGAAACTAAAGCATATGTCTACCAATAATTGTTGAGCAGAACCAAATTTTGTTTATGTAAGTTATTGAATGTTAATTGTATAAACGCAAAAAGCAGCTCAACAAGAGCTGCTTTTTGCGTTTGGTGGAGTTGAGGGGTGCTCAATCGAACCCTTTGTTAAGATTTTGGAGTTGGTAAGACTGATTAATGAGGAGAAGATGAAGGAAAGATTCAATAATCGGTATTGATGCTGTTCAAAAGCGCATCGAGAAGTTGAACCTATTGCCAGTCAAACACTATCTTATCTAATAAGAGGCAGCACTGCTTAGATTTGTAGTAAATTTTGTTTCTGTATACTCATTTCCGAATCTGCCCACATCTTAAGCTGAGTAGTTCAATTCAGCGGTGTTAGATAAAAATCTCAGCAGTGAGCAGATTTAACGATAGCTTAATTTTGCAAATCTACCTTTGCCAAAGCAATTAGCTCGCATGATGGATCAGATGCTGGAACTTAAGTGGTGGGAAGCCGTCCGGCAACAGGACGACAGGAAATTATTCGATCGGCTGTACCTCATGCATTGGGAGAAGCTTTATGCCATCGCATGGAACCGTACCAAGGATGAAGCGGTGGCCAAAGACATCGTGCAGGATATCTTTGTTAGCTTTTGGGAACGACGAAAGGATATCATCATTCGCACAGGCGTTTCACAATACCTCACGGGTGCGCTGAAAAACCGGTTGATTGACTACTTCCAGTCCGAGCAGGTCAAGCAGCGGGTGTTTACCCATGTTCTCGGGCAGATAGATATTTTTTTTCAGCAGCCAAATGGTGTGCTGTCCTATCAGGAAGTAGAAGATATCCTTGAAGACGAGTTGGAAAAAATGCCGGATAACATGCGCAAGTCGTTCCTGTTGAAACTGGACAATCTCAGCACCCCGGATATTGCAAAAAGCCTGAACCTTGCCGAACAAACGGTGAGCAACTTACTCACCGAAGCGTCCAAGCGCCTGCGCAAAAACCTGCCTCATCGGTTTCATGATGGCGCAATACCCATTTTGATTGCCCTCCTTCAGATAGTTCACGATTTGTTAACAAATAAGTAACTTATTGTAGAAGTAAATCCAGCCCTTCCGGCCGACGTATCAGTGTAAAAGACGAAATACGTGCAACCATATTTATTTAAGGAATTATTACGGAAGTACCGTGAAAGAACGGCTTCTTCGAGGGAAACCAAATTGGTAGACGATTGGTATGCATCATTCGGCGAAGCGTTTCCGGAAAAAGACCTGCGGCAGAAAAAAGCCCTACGGAATGAGTTGCATGCTGGCATCCAACATCGGCTGTCCAAGGATGAAGCAGGGCCCGCGAGTTCAATACGTTGGTCTTTGCTGCCGGGAATTGCCGCGGCAGCCATGGCCATGATCGTTATAGGAACCGGTGTTTGGTTTTTGGCGCGATGGGATGGCGCATCGCAGCCACGGAAAAACAGACAATGGGTAACGGTAACCGCCAAACAAGGGACACTAAAAAAAGTGCAATTGCCGGATAGCACAACGGTATGGTTGAATGTGGGAAGTAAACTGGGGTTCTATATCCCGTTTGGCCAAGCCGATAGCCGGGAGGTAATGCTGGAAGAAGGGGAAGCTTTTTTTGACGTAACACCTGATGCCGATAGACCTTTTATAGTTCGCACAGGTACCCTTAGTACGCGCGTGTTGGGCACGTCCTTCAACGTGAAAGCATATGCGGAACTGGATGAAATGCAGGTGTCCGTATTGACCGGGCGTGTGGAAGTGTCGCAGGGAGACAGCCTTGTATTGAGGATATTGCATCACGGAGACGAATTGACCTATAGCAAAGCAACGCAAACAGCCGATATTCAACAGGCAGCAACTGAAAACAGCAACGGATGGATGGTTGGTAAGACGTATCTCCGGCAGGCATCGTTCGATGAGCTAGCGGTGGTATTGCACCATTCTCATGGAATACGGCTTCTGGCCGGTAGTAATGCAATTGCCAAACAGCGCTATAGCATTCAGCTCAGTCGGGATGTCCCCATCGACAACCTGATCAGGGTGATTTGTGAAGTTCATGATAATCAATACAGAAAGGAGGGAAATACGATTACGATACGCTAAGGAATAAAATAACCGGCAGGCGACAGCATCGCCATACCGGTAAGGATTTGGACCAGTAAACGTTTGGGAGCGCATCACTGGCCTTGAATAGCAATTAAGTTAAACAACTACTATTTCCATCGCAAAGATAAGACAGTCTTGGCAATAAACAAGCAGCTTGTAGCTAGCTTATTGGCAGGGTATGTCCGTCTTTAGTCCTTTGGAAGTAGTTTCAATGGAAAAAGAAATCAATGAATAATTTACTACTGTATTTAAAACAAGTAATGAAAATATCCACATTAGCGGTTTTTATAACGATACTGATGACGGAGGTGCTCTCTGCAAGAGAGGCAACGGCGCAGTTTCGAAATAAAGTGAATATCCGTTTGGAAGGAGACAATGCCTTGACGGCTATCCAGCAATTGGAGAGGCAGAACGTGCGGTTTGCCTATAATGCCCAGCAACTGGGGCTTGACCAGATCCGGATAGCCGATCGGACGCTGGAAAAGGCCACAGTGGAAGAGGTGCTGGCGTACCTGCTGGATCATACTGACGTGATGTATGAAGAAACCAAGGGGTTTGTCATTTTAAAACGAAAGCAGCAACCTGGCCGCCTTGTCGGCCGAATCACTGATGAACGAGGTGAACCCCTCCCCGGAGCCAATATCCGGATTGTGGAGCTTAACCGCAGTTTCAGCACGGATGGAAAAGGGTATTTTACCATTAGTTTGCAACCCGGCATATATTCCATGGAGGTGAACTACGTCTCCTACCAACGGCAAACTAAACAAGGCATCAAAGTGGGGGAAGGCAGTACCGTGACTGCGAATTTTGTTTTGCGGGAGTCTTTGGATGCATTGAATGAAGTGGTGGTAACTGCCCTGGGTATCTCACGACAGGAAAAATCGCTTGGCTATTCCGTCGGGAAAGTTACTGGCGACGAATTGGTAAAAGTGCCTCAGGAGAATGTACTGAACGCACTTTCCGGAAAGGTATCGGGCGTAACGATCAACCAGACCGGTCCCACGGGTTCTTCCGTAAGTATGGTGATCAGGGGAGGAACTTCCCTCGCCGGAGATAATCAGCCGCTGTTTGTGATCGATGGTATTCCCGTGACAAGTACATTGAATAATGTCGGTCAATTCGGATCGGGAAACGCGGTTGACTACGGTAATGCCATTTCCGACCTGAACCCGGAAGATATTGAAAGTATGACGATACTGAAGGGGCCGAGCGCAGCTGCCCTGTATGGTTCACGCGCCGGTAGCGGCGTTGTGGTGGTTACCACTAAATCGGGGAAGAATGCAAAAGGACTTCGGGTGGATCTCAGCAGCAGCACCGTATTCGACGTTCCGTACAAATTTTACAGGAAGCAAGATTTATTTGCCCCGGGAAGTCGATCGATCACTCCCGACGATGTCCCCGAGGGTACGATCCTGGACCTACCGGCAACTGTTACTACCGGAATGGGAATACCTTTGGATAAAGGCATTTTCGCCACCCAGTGGCGCAGACCTGAATACGCTAATGAACCCCTTCTCCCGACCGAGGTGGTCGGCCATCCGGATAACTTCAGGAATTTTGTGAATACGGGTTTAACCAGTACGAACTCCTTATCGCTTAGCAATGGAAACGAAAGGATGAACTACCGCGTGGGTGCTACCAACATGACCAACCAGGGAATTATTCCCGGTACCGACCTGAACAGAAATAACTTCTCTGCAGCCGGACAATTCAAAGGAGGGAAAAATTTCACTTTCTCGACGAATATCAACTACACGCAAAGCTGGGCGGACAACAGACCGGCAGGAAACCGTGGCACCAATGTATTGCAATATGCAATGCAAATGCCTAATAATCTCGACATCAAAGAATTCGAAAACTACTGGGTTACGGGTAAAGAAGGCCAGGAGATTGTTCGTCTCTATGAGGGATGGGATAATCCCTATTTTCTGGCATATGAGGTCAAAAATGCTTTCCGCCGTGACCGCATTTATGGCAATATGATGGCAGAGTATCAAATTCTACCAAAATTGAGTGCCATGGTGCGTATGACTATGGATAATTTTTCTGAACGGCGCGAAACCAAAATCCCGAAAGGCTACTCTGGTGAACCCAATAACGGTGCTTATGGCCTGGGCAATATTACAAACTATGAGCGCAATACCGATTTTTTGATCAAATGGAACGATCGTGTGGGTGATTTCGCTTATACGCTTTCGGCAGGAGGTAACGAGATGTATACCAAGGGTACCAACATATCCAATTCGTCGATTTCCGGCAGAGGATTGATCTCTCCGAATGTGTTTACCATCAAAAATATCGCGCCTGACAACCTATTGTATAACAGTGCCTGGTCGCAAAAAGCCATCCAGAGCCTGTATGCGTTCGCCAACCTGGGTTGGAAAGATATGGTGTATCTGGATCTGACTGCGCGTAATGACTGGAGCAGTACGCTCCCCAAGAACAACAGGTCCTATTTTTATCCTTCGGCGTCCTTGAGTTTACTGGTCGATCAGGTGTTCAAATTAGATCCCCGGGCATCCTCGATTAAACTGAGAGGCGGTTGGGCGCAGGTGGGTAACGATACTTCACCTTACCAATTGCTTTCAACGTACAATGCGCTTGAACCATGGGGTACCACAACGCGGTATGGCAAATCGGGCACTATGCTTGTACCCAACCTGCAACCGGAATTGTCGACCTCAAGAGAATTCGGAACGGATTTTGGATTTTTCCAGAACCGTCTGAGATTTGAAGGCACCTATTTCGTGGTGAATAACGAACACCAGATCGTACAAAATCAGCCTATTCCCAGTTCGAGCGGTTACAGTACCACAACACTCAATATGGGTCTGGTGCAGAGCAAAGGATGGGAGTTTACCCTCGGAGGTACGCCCATCAAAACAGCTGGCTGGAAGTGGGATATCAACGTTAATATGACAAGAACCCGTGCGGTACTTAAAGAACTTGCCCCCGGAATTACAAGATTACCGATTTGGAACGAAGCTTCGCAGGGCTCTGCATCGTGGGTTAACGTTGGAGAGGAGATCGGAAACATTTATTCCCCAAAGGAGGTGAGGGTAACCGACCCAACATCTGAATATTATGGATATCCGATCCTTAACGCTGAGGGTCGCTGGCAGAGTGTGTCGAGAGAGGTCGCCAATTATAAATCGGGGAATTTCAATCCCGATTTCATACTCGGCGCCAATTCTGTCTTATCGTACAAAAACTTTGCGTTGAACTTTACGCTCGACTGGAGATACGGCGGCGAATTCTTTTCGGATACCGAGCGTCGTATAAGAAATAACGGCGCATCTCCCCGCGCTTACGAAAAAGAAATTATAGATGCCGGAGGTCGCACCGGCAAGGAACTCAGCGACTGGCTGAAAACCAATCACCACTTATTTACGGATGATGGTCTGCTCAGATATGTGGGAGGCCCCACTCGTGATATGGGCGGATACCACGCTCCCGACGGCATTGCATGGGATGGATCTTTCGCTCCGGGTGTATTGGAAGAAAGAGATGCAGACGGTAATTTTATCAGGTATGTTGAACACCTGGGCCAAGGAGCTGAAACAAAATGGGGTACTTTCAGGCAATTTGATACCTCATGGAGTTTCCCACAGGCAAGCATACTTCCTGCCGATTTTATCAAACTCCGGGAAGTATCCCTGACGTATAATATCCCGTCGAGATATTTGGAGAAATTGAAGATCAAAGGGTTGGCTATCTCCGCTTACAGCCGTAACATTATGCTTTGGACAAAGGCCAAGGTGAACATAGACCCCGAAAGAGCGTTCGTGCCCACTACCGAGGGCGACGGCAGAAGAGGTATCCAGATGAGACAGGGGACGGAGGAGTTCAACATCGAACCCTGGGTAATGCCGATGGGCATAAAATTAAACTTTACTTTTTAACATTTTACAAGGTTGACAATGAAAGTATACGGCATAATATTATTGTTTTTAATGGGTCTTTTTCTGGCATCCTGCAAAGACCTCGATGAAATGAACATCGACCCCAACGGAATTGACCCATCGATAGCGAATCCCAGCCAATTATTACCGACGGTGATAAGTAGAAGCGGCAGCGCGGTCACAAATTTGGGATTTGGCGATATTTCAGGCGTGATGCAACAGACTCAAAAAGACGGCTGGTCTGGTGGTCATAACGATTTTGCATGGCAAAGTTCCAGCCATAATGGAGTTTGGCTAAGTCTATACCAAAACCTCAGCGATTCCAAAGAAATGTTGCACAAGGCTGAAGAAGCGAACAATGACTTTTTCAGAGGGACAGCCCTGATCATGATGGCCTACAATTTCGGCTATATTGCCGATTTGTGGGGCGATGCTCCTTTTTCTGAGGCGCTTAGGAACGACGAGGGAATAATGAGCCCCAAGTACGATTCGCAATTCGATATTTACAAGGGCATACTCAATTACCTCGACCAGGCAAACACCCTGCTGTCAAAAAACCAGAGCGAATATAACACGATCGCTAACGGCCAGGATATCCTCTACGCCGGCAACGTATCCAAATGGCGTAAGTTTGCCAACTCGTTGTCGATAAGGTATAATTTGAGGCTTTCGGAAAAAGAGTCTTCATTCGCTCAGGCGAATATAGGTAGGATCTTGGGAGACCCTGCCAAATATCCCCTTATTTTGGAAGTTGCGGACGAAGCCGCTTTTGCATATCCCGGAAACAATCCGTCGAGTTCATGGCCTACTAACATTGTTGGAAATACCGATCTGAGTTCCGATTATCACAGAAGAAAAATGTGTTCTACGTTGGTAGAAGAGATGCGGCAGCATAACGACCCCAGGTTGGGCGTATGGGCAAACAGAGTCGAGTTGCCCTTGCATCTTGACGAAAGCAAAAGCGACACCTACGACAATGTCGAAGATGTTGTCTTCACGATCAATGGAGAGACAACAACGGTAAGATGTCGCGTGATCGGCAAGGGAGTTGCGGATGATTACGTTGAAAAATACGATGAGCCTGTTAACTATAATCTCGATTTTATCGGGATGCCCCCCAACTGGACAACCCTTTCACTGTTCGCCTATAATGTGAGCCCGGTAACGTATCAGGGAAGGCCGAACCCACACTGTTCGATGCTTAATGATATTTACAAACTGGCTTCCCATGAGTTGTTGAAATCGAGAATGTTGTCTGCTGCTGAGGTTCACTTCGACCTTGCCGAGATCGCGCTGAAAGGATGGGGTGGCAATGCTTCATCTCATTATAACGATGCGATTAGGACATCTTTTGAAACCTGGGGTGTAGCCAATGGTTACGCCACTTATATTGCCCAACCCGGCGCGGCATTTGCCGGCACCCTGGAACAGATCATTACACAAAAATGGGTTGCCAGCTGGAGCGCCACCTGCGAAGCGTGGTTCGACTGGAGAAGAACAGGGTATCCCGCATTTGAAACCGTTGGTCAAGGCGCTAAACAAGAAGTAATACCTATCAGACTGTATTACCCTACAAATGAAGAGACGACCAATGCTGAAAAATTAAGAGGGGCATTGTCGAATTTTGAAGATACACGTTATTCTCTTGAGGAACCCGACAACGAAGCGTTTCCTGTAATGAAAAAGAACAGTGCATGGGCAAAAATGTGGCTGTTGCAAGGTACCAGCAAGCCCTGGTAAAATATATTTTATAATGTTATAATAAATTAGAATTGAAATGAATACTTTTTTTCGTTATTTCGCAGTTTTGATACTGCTCTCCTCGGCTTGCGCCGCCCAAAAACAGAAGGTAGACTTCGTACCCATTACCGAAGTAAGAGACCAAGTATTGAAGCGTCTCATCAAACAGGAGCCCAATGAACGTTTTGATAGTTTGGACGATAAGTTTGTGATGAACTTTATCACAAAGGAAGAAAGGCATGTTTTTGCCAATAATGGTTGGCTATTCACTGTCGATAAGCCTGCAATCGTATCGGTAATGCGGTTCAAAGGGCAGAAAACAGTCCCATTTTGGCTGGAAGAAAGTGGTTTTAGAAACACAGGAAAAACCGTTAGTAATGGTAGTTTCGACTATGATGTGTGGCAAAAACAATTTCCGGCAGGGAAAATAAACCTGGGAATCAATGGCTTCGACCTCGATAGAGTAGTCTATTTTGTTACGATCGGGCCTGTAGAGAAAGGCTCAAAGTTGAACATTACTGATGTCTACCCTAATAAGTTTCCCATTATTAAAATGAAAAAGGGCGCATATACATATAACGACTGGCCTAGCCTGACCATAAAGGAGATGCCCGACGAATTGGAGGGACACACCCTGTTTACCACCATCCGTGGTCGTGCCCGGGAAGCCAGCGTGGTGAAGAGTTTTCGCCCGACAATGCACCCATCGTCTACGACTCCCGACGAAGTCGTGTTGTCCTGGGAGGGTGACAATACCACCACTCAGGCAGTGCAATGGCGAACCGATACGACCGTAACCGACGGCTATGTCCGTTACTGGAAGCACGGTGCTTCTGAAAGTGGTGCACAAGAAGCGGCCGGAACGGCGCTTCGCCTTAAAGACGTTTACATCAGCAATGACATGGAGATCAATCATTGGGGCCTCAACCTTACCGGATTAACCCCGGGTACGAAGTATGATTACAAAGTGGTCAGCAAACAACAAGGCACAAGCAGCGAAATGTATACATTTACAACCGCTCCGGCTAAGAAAGAGACACCGTTTAAATTTATTTACATTGGCGACACCCACAATGCCGATATCGTAAAACCTACTTTGGAACAGGCCCTCAAAGACTGTCCGGATGCGGCATTCTTAACCCATACCGGTGATCATGTCAACACAGGTTTGTTCCGTAATGAATGGGACAGACAATTTTACCTGGGTAAGGATATGTTTGCAAGGGTTCCATATATGCCTGTGTTGGGTAATCACGACAGCCAGGACGGACTTCCCCCGGAACTCTATACGCAACTTTTCAGGCTGCCCCAAAATTCCGGCTGCGGCCTGATCCCCGAACGCAATTATTCGTTCACTTACGGAGACGCACGTTTTATTGTAATCGATGTTACCGGAGGAAATGCCGAGAAAATTAAATGCTGGCTCGACCAGGAGATGAAAAATGCAACCGAGAAATGGAAAATAGTCATGATGCACTTTCCGCCGTATCATAACGACCGCTACTCTCCGCAGCTTCGTGCATGGTGGGGACCTCTGTTCGATAAGTACGGTATAGATCTGGTATTATCGGGGCACATCCACCAATATTTTCGCTCGTATCCAATATTCGGCGACGAAGTAGTGAACACACCCGGAAAGGGGACTGTTTATGTTGCATCAATGGTAGTGAAGGGAAATGAGAGCGAAAGAGTACCGTCGTCTAAATATAACGTAACTTATTCATTTAAAGGAGGGCAGTATCAGATCATTGAAATAAACGGTAATAAACTTGATTTTCTGTCGAAAAGTAGCGACGGAGAGGTTATCGACAAATTTCAAATTGTGAAACCACAATAGTTTTTGCATCATCTCCATTAATTAGTTGGACAGTGTGAGCAAGGTGCTGCACCCTACTCACACTGTTTTTCTGAAATGCAGGTAACAGGATCCCTCCATTTTATCATTTTAAAATACAATCGCATGTTTAAAAAAGTTTTATTCGTAGCATTATTGCAAACAGCAGCTATGGCCACAGCCTGGGCACAGGAAACAACACGTTTTAAGGAGATTGAAAAGGCATTCCTGTCTCCCGATTCAAAGATAGTAATGATCGCCTCCCACCGCGGTACTCATAACGAATTTCCAGAAAATTCTATGGCAGCGTTTAGAAAAGGGATCGAATTGGGTATTGATATTATTGAACTGGATGTCCGCCATACGAAAGATGATTCTTTGGTGGTCATGCACGATGGTTCAGTAGACAGAACAACAAATGGTAAAGGTAAAGTGTCTGATCTTACTTTTGAAGAAGTAAGAAGGCTGCGTCTGAAATTCAATGGCCAGCTTACAGATCAACAGGTTCCTACCTTGGAAGAAGCGCTGAACTTGGCCAAGGGAAAGATATTGGTAGACCTTGATATTAAAACAAATAAAATTGCCGAAATCATGAAAGTGGTTGATAGGACCCAAACAGTAGGTAATACCATGTTCTTTTTAGGTCGTCCTGTTTATGCCAAAATGGTAAAAGAGAAAAATCCCAGTATAAGAACACTGGTAAGAACACACAAGGCGGCAGACATCGATTCCCTTTTTGCTATAACCAAAACAGAAGCTATACATATAGACCCTTCCCACAATACTTTGGAAGTAACCAGCAAAATAAAAAAGAATGGCGGACGTGTCTGGATCAATGCTTTGGGAGTGATAGACAAAAGAGCGGCAGCTGGTGACCTGGAAGCCTATGGGGAATTACTGATGAATGGTGCGAATATGGTGCAGACGGATTACCCCGCTTTACTTATGAAGTACCTGCAAAGTAAAAACCGCTATTATTTGGGCAAGAAAAAAGGGAGGATTTAAAAAATCCTCCCTAATGTGGAGCCGAAGGGTTTCGAACCCTTGTCCAGTTGTGTGATAAATTATGCCTTCTACATGCTTATCTTCCAATCAATTGTCGGGATCTGGCGGGCTGGAAGCCGACCTAGCCGTTCACCTTAGGTACTTTATCTCGCAATTGTACCGTACCTTACAATTGCCAGCGTTGTTATTTCGATGCCCCATATTCTGACCTAACATCGCAGCAGCCAGAGGGACAAAAGCTATTTAATTCTAAATTAAGCAGCTAAGGCGTAGTTATTTTCGCCAATTATAGTGTGAACGTTCTCTTTTAAGTGCTCTCCGTACAACGCACTGCATGCTAACATACTTAGCTCCACCCTGTCAAATCCAAGACGGCCCCATTTGTTAGTAATTACAAAAGTACTAAAATTATGCCAGAGTTCTGCCCGGATATTGCTTTAAAGCATGTTCAAGGCAGTCCATAGCCCTGTTTAAAGCCTCTGTATTAAGTACATAGGCCATCCTTACTTCATTTTTTCCGGATCCTTTTGTCGAGTAAAATCCTGTTGCGGGTGCCATCATGACAGTGGCGCCTTCGTGGTTAAAGTGTTCCAGTATCCATTGACAGAATTTGTCTGAGTCGTCTATCGGCAGTTTGGCCACGATATAAAAAGCTCCTCCCGGGTTCGGACAAAAAACGCCGTCTATGTTGTTGAGTCTTTTGACCAGTGTGTCCCTGCGCAGGGTATATTCCTTGTTTACGGCTTCAAAGTAACTGTCAGGAGTGTCAACGGCTGCAGTACCTGCTATTTGTTCCACCATACCCGGACTTAACCTGGTCTGGGCAAACTTTAGTGCTGCCTGGATCACTGCTTTATTCTTAGTGATGATACAGCCAAGTCTGGCTCCGCAGGCACTGTAACGCTTCGATACCGTATCAAGCAGGACTACGTGTTCGTCAAGGCCGCTCAGGTGCATTGGAGAGACAAATTCCCTGCCATCATAGCAGAACTCCCGGTAGGCTTCGTCTGCCATCAGGAACAGATCGTATTTCACGCACAATACTTTTAATGCTTCCATTTCTGCCCTCGAGTACAAATATCCTGTTGGGTTGTTCGGACTGCAAATCAGAATGGCTTTTGTTTTTGGCGTGATCAGTTTCTCAAATTCTGCGATTGGAGGTAAGGCAAAGCCGTTCTCTATGTAAGACAATATAGGTTTTACAACTACATTGCTCATACAGGCAAAACCATTGTAGTTGGCATAAAAAGGTTCGGGAATGATGACCTCGTCTCCTTCGTTTATACAGGTTTGCATCGCAATAGTTATGGCTTCTGAGCCTCCAACAGTGACGAGTATATCTTCGGGACTGATGTTGTAGCCCAGTTTATTGTAGTACTCTGTAAGTTTGGTTCTGTAACTGAGCGTACCTTCTGAGGCCGTGTATGCCCAAACATTAAAATCGATGTTCTTTATGGCATTGAGCATGCCTTCCGGAGTAGCTATGTCTGGCTGTCCGATATTAAGATGGTAAACTTTTTTGCCCTCTGCTTTGGCTTTGTCAGCGTAAGGGGTTAGTTTTCTTATCGGGGATGCAGGCATCTGAATCCCTTTCTCTGAAATAGTTAGCATGGAACAAAAGTAAAAAACCTCGTTGATTAACGAGGTTTTTTTTAAAAAATATCTTAGTGTGAATCTATTTGGTTGCTGTCGGCGGAACGTTTCCTTTAATGTAAAGCACTTTTGTAGTGGTTTTCGCATTAGAGAGGATGGTAATAGATTTGTTAAAAGGCAATGTGCTTGTTGGGTTGTATGTAACCTTAATAATACCTGATCCGCCTTTTTTTACAGGTGTTTGAGTGTATTCAGGAACGGTACATCCGCAGGAAGTCTCCACCTTGCTAATGATCAGAGGCTCATCTCCGGTGTTGGTAAACTTAAAATCGACAACTGCTGGTTTGTTGGCAGCAATCATTCCAAAGTCGAAGGTTTCCTTGTCAAACTTAAATTCAGCGGGTTTAGCCTGAGCATTTGCTGCAACACTTATTCCTAAAATTAATGTAAATAGCAGTATTAGCTTTTTCATGTTATGTGAGTTTATAAAACAAATTTAATGTTTTATGTGATAATTCAAAAAGTATTCCAACATATAAAATTACCGCACACAGTTGAGTCATACTTTAGATTTTATGTATCTTTGCCGCATACCGATTTGCTTATGATGCCAGATATAAAACTCACCACTAATCCAATCGATGCCTCAGAATTAAGTTTTGATGATTTCAAAACCATTGTTATTAATGATTATAAGATCGCTTATGAAAGCAGGCAGGCCAGCTTATTAGGCCGCAAGGAGGTGTTGACGGGTAAGGCCAAGTTTGGTATTTTCGGGGATGGTAAAGAGCTGCCGCAGATTGCTATGGCAAAAGCTTTTAAAAACGGCGACTGGCGCTCCGGCTATTACAGGGATCAGACCTTCGCATTCGCCACCGGTATTTGTACACTAAAAGAATTTTTTGCGCAGTTGTATGCCAATCCAAGCATTGAGGCTGATCCGGCATCGGCAGGAAGACAGATGAACTGCCACTTTGCCACCCGTTCGATCAATGAGGACGGAAGCTGGAAAGACCTGACTGAAATTAAGAACAGTTCGGCGGATATTGCCCCGACCGGCGGACAGATGGCCAGACTGGTAGGTTTGGCCTATGCGTCTAAATTATACAGACTGAACCCTGAGCTGGAATATTTAAAGAATTTCTCGGTAAAGGGGAATGAGGTTGCCTTTGGTACCATTGGTAATGCTTCTACATCGGAAGGAGTGTTCTTCGAAGCGATCAATGCTGCGGGAGTTCTGCAGATTCCCATGGCCATGTCGGTTTGGGATGATGGTTACGGAATATCTGTCCCTGCAAAATATCAGACCACAAAAGAAGACATTTCTGAGATACTAAAAGGCCTTCAAAGAGACGAAAATGCGCCCGGTTATGAGATCTATAAGGTTAGGGGCTGGGATTATCCGGCCTTGTGTGAAACTTATCAGCGTGCCATTGATGTTTGCAGAGCTGAGCATGTCCCGGTACTGATCCATGTGACCGAAGTAACCCAGCCTCAGGGACATTCCACTTCGGGATCGCATGAACGCTATAAGGAACAGTCGCGGCTCGACTGGGAGAAAGAATACGATTGTATCATTCAGATGCGTAAATGGATGATTGAATCTGCTATCGCTACCGAAGAGGAAATCGAAGAACTGGAAAGTTCGGCAAAGATATTTGTCCGGGATACACAAAAAGAAGCATGGAATGAATTTTTAGCAACGATTAAAGGTGAAAAGGACCTGGTTGTGGAAATGATCAATACCCTCGCCGACCGGAACCCTGGAATCAGGAAGATATCTTCCCTGTTATCGTCGACACCGGATGCATTCCGTAAGGAGGTCATCTCGTCTGTGAGAAAAACATTGCGCCTTACGGTTAACAGTCCATCCCCTGAAAGGGATACCTTGCTGCAATGGTATGCTGCCCAGGCTGACCTCATTGAGGATAAGTATCATTCCAAATTATTTACTGATGGCAACGAGAGTCCTTTTCTGGTCGCTCAGGTCCCTGCTGTATATAATGAAGAAAGCCGGATGGTCGACGGACGGGAAATATTAAATGCCTGTTTTGATGCTAATTTTGCCCGTGATAAGCGATTGGTGGCATTTGGCGAAGATCTTGGGGCTATTGGAGACGTAAACCAGGGTTTTGCAGGTTTGCAGGCTAAATATGGTGAGCTCAGGATTACCGATACCGGCATCAGAGAGATGACCATTATTGGTCAGGGAATTGGACTGGCCCTGCGTGGTTTGAAGCCCATAGCTGAAATACAATATCTCGACTATTTGATCTTTGCGTTAAATGTACTTAGTGATGATCTGGCTAGTTTGTCGTATCGGACTAAGGCAGGCCAAAAAGCCCCGCTGATCATCAGAACCAGAGGACACCGACTGGAGGGTGTCTGGCATTCTGGTTCGCCGATGTCTATGATACTCGGTTCTTTGAGGGGACTTCACATTTGTGTTCCGCGCAACATGACACAGGCTGCGGGAATGTACAATACATTGTTCAGGTCTGATGAACCTGCTTTACTGATTGAATGTTTAAACGGCTACAGATTGAAAGAAAAGCTGCCGGAAAACATTGGCGAATATACTGTGGCCTTAGGAAAAGCTGAGGTTATCAAAGAAGGCACAGATATCACTGTGATATCTTACGGTTCGACCTTGAGGATCGTGGAAGAAGCAGCCGAAGAACTCGCGCTGCTCGGCATATCGGTTGAGATCATAGATCCGCAAACGCTTTTGCCTTTTGATAAAGCGCAGATCTGTGCCTTGTCACTGTCAAAAACCAATAAACTGCTGGTGGTGGATGAAGACGTTCCCGGAGGCGGGGCTGCTTTCATTTTGCTGCAGATACTGGAGGAACAAAATGGATATTACCACCTGGACGGTCAGCCAAGGACATTGACTGCCAAAGCGCACAGGCCGCCTTATGGATCAGACGGTGATTATTTTAGTAAGCCTTCTGCTGATGATGTAATAGAAGTGGTTTACAATATGATGAATGAGAGTAATCCTGGTAAGTATCCGGCGATATTTTAGATAAAACAAAACAAGCAGGTTATAACCTGCTTGTTTTGTTTCTCAGCAGATGATCTGCAAGGACCAAAGCAGCCATGGCTTCTACGATGACCACCGCTCTTGGCACTACACATGGATCGTGACGGCCTTTACCTTTTATCTCTGCAGCCTCTCCAGCGGCGTTTATGGTTTGCTGATTGTGCATGATCGTCGCAACAGGTTTAAATGCTACGGTAAAGTTGATCTCCATACCATTGGAGATTCCCCCCTGAATTCCCCCTGAAAAATTTGTTAATGTTTTTGGTGTTCCCGTCTGACTGGCCAGGAAGATGTCATTGTGTTCAGATCCCTTCATTTCACTTCCCATGAATCCTGAACCATATTCAAATCCATGTACCGCGTTGATGCTTAGCATGGCTTTGCCCAGGTCGGCATGCAATTTATCAAACACAGGATCACCAAGACCAACAGGACAGTTTTTGACGATGCAGTTGATCTTTCCGCCTACAGTGTCTCCATCTTTCCTTATGCCGTCTATAAACTCAATCATTTGGTTTGCAGTGGCGGGATCCGCGCAGCGAACAATATTGTCCTCGCGCACAGCCAGCAATTCGCTGATGTCATTGCCTTCCAGATTCGGGGCTTGTATTTTTCCAACGGAAGAAACATGGGCAAAGATCTCGACGCCATGATGCTTTAAAAATAACTTGGCAATCGCACCTGCGGCTACTCTTGCTGCGGTCTCTCTTGCGGAAGAGCGGCCACCTCCGCGGTGATCACGGATGCCATATTTGGCATCATATGTATAATCGGCATGGGAAGGTCTGTAGACATCGGTATTGTGGCTGTAGTCTTTGCTGCGCTGGTCTTCATTGGGAATTAGCATAGCTATAGGAGTACCTGTGCTTTTGCCGTCAAATGTCCCGGACAGGATTTGTACGACATCACTTTCTTTACGCTGGGTAGTGATTTTTGATTGTCCGGGTTTGCGTTTGTCCAGTTCTGACTGAATGAAATCCAGGTCAATTGGCAATTGTGCAGGACAGCCATCCAGGATTACGCCAATTGCGACTCCATGTGATTCACCAAATGTAGTGATGCGAAATATTTGTCCGAATGTATTACCTGCCATTTTAATAGTATTAACGTTTACTGATCTGATTAAACTTCTTTAACTGTAAATTCTGCCTTTTGCAAGTCCTTCCAGAAATCCGGATAAGACTTTTCTACGACATCCATATCTTCAAGTACAATTTCTTTGATGAGCAGGCTCAACGGAGCAAATGCCATGGCCATCCTGTGATCTTCATAAGTTTTGAAACTTACCCGGTCAGGGAAATTAAGTCCATCGCAATTTAAGGTATAAATAAGATTGTTTTCCGTGAGCGTTACCCCAATTTTGCCCAGTTCATTTTGTAATGCAAGGATACGGTCTGTCTCCTTGATCTTGAGCGTCTCCAGGCCCGTAAAGGCGAGATTTTTCTTTAATGCGGCTGCACATACAATGATCGTCTGTGCCAGATCAGGGCAATCTTTCAGGTCCAGTATTTCATCGCTGAAATTCTGTTCGGTTGATGTAACAGCGATTCCATTATCAGTTTTACTGGTCCGGACACCAAAAGCCACCATGATCTCACGTATCCGGCTGTCGCCCTGCAGGCTTTTGCCTTTTAGGTACGGAAGGCTGATCTGTCCGTTGTCCAGGAGTGCAGCAATACTGTACCAATAAGAGGCGGCGCTCCAGTCCGGCTCTACCGTAAGCACAGCAGGTTTAAAAGGCTGAGGCTTGATGGTGATGCTGCTGTCATTCCAGCTGTGTGAAATTCCTGCCTCTTCCAGCATATCCAGGGTCATCTTTACATAGGGAAGAGAGGTAAGTTCCCCCTCAATTTGCAATGTTAATCCTTGTTGAAGAGTTGGAGCGATCATCAACAGCGCCGAGAGGTACTGGCTGCTCACATCGCCTTTGATCTTAACTGTGTCTGTGCTTTGCTGCAGAGGCCCGTTGATCAGCAAAGGAGGATATCCTTCCTGCTGGGCGTAGGACAGGTCAGCGCCAATGGCTTTGAGCGCTTCAGCTAAAATGCCTATTGGACGCTGCTTCATTCGTTCAGTTCCGGTTAAAAAGAATTTTCCGGGCAGTGCAGAAAGATACGCAGTTAAAAAACGCATTGCAGTTCCCGCAGGCCCTACATCAACTGTTTGCTGATGTGGGCTGTCATGCGAGATATTGTTTAAAATACCATTCAGGGTAACCGTATCTGCCGCGTTGGACACATTGTCAACTTTCACCAACCCCTTACTAAGTGAACTGATAATTAGTGCCCTGTTACACTCGCTTTTGGACCCCGTAAGTGTTATTTCTGTATTGATATGTTTGTTTCCGGTAAAGGAAACAAGCGCATTTTTGCTCATTGTTAAGATTTAACTTCTGTATGTGCTTCTGCTGCAATACCCTGTTCGGCTTTGCCCGCGTTCATGATCTCAGTTTGTTTACGGATAGATTCACCATGAACAAGCTCCAGGAATTTTTCAGTGAAGTTTACATCCAGGTTCAACGCTTTTGCAAATGAGATTCCTTTTTTAATAATCGCATCCCAGCGGTTTACTTGTAAGATAGTTACCTGGTTGTCACGTTTAAATTCACCAATTTTACCAACAATAGCCATGCGCTCACCTAATTTCTGCAATAAAATATCATCTATTTTGTCAATCTGCTTACGCAAATCTGCAAGCTGATCAACGAAAGCTTCGTTTTTAGATTCTGGTTCACGAACCGTTAAACGTTCTGCAAGTTCACCAAGGGCAGCAGGAGTAAGCTGTTGTTTAGCGTCTGTCCAGGCAACAGAAGGATCTACATGTGACTCGATCATTAATCCTTGCATATCTAAATCCAATGCTTTTTGAGAAATGTAAGGGATCAGTTCGCGGTTACCGCAGATATGACTTGGATCATTGATGATTGGAAGGTCAGGTAATAATGTTTTCAACTGGATCGCAAGTTCCCACATGGGTTCGTTACGGAATGAGCTTTTCTCGAACGAAGAGAAACCGCGGTGAATGGCACCTAACTTGGTAATACCAGCACGGTTGATACGCTCCAATGCACCTGCCCATAATTGCAGATCCGGGTTAACCGGGTTTTTTACCAATACCGGAATGTCTACGCCTTTTAAGGCATCAGCGATTTCCTGAACTGTAAACGGGTTAACTGTAGAACGCGCGCCAATCCATAAGATATCTACGCCGGCAGCCAAAGCTTCCTCTACATGTTTTGCATTCGCAACTTCAACGGCAGTTGGTAAGCCTGTTTCTGCTTTAGCTCTTTTCAGCCATTCCAGTCCGATGCTTCCAATACCTTCAAATTCTCCCGGACGGGTACGTGGTTTCCAGATACCAGCTCTCAATACAGATACTTTTCCTGTCGCGGCCAGCAAATGAGCTGTGGTCAGCAGTTGTTCTTCTGTTTCAGCACTGCAGGGACCAGAGATGATCAATGGCTCGTTTTTAATGTTTAGCCAGGTGTTTAATGGCTGGATGTTCAATTGTAATTTCATTTTTTTGGGGTTTGATAATGTGTTAATATTTTATTTAAGCGGGCCGACGGGAGAACTATACTTTATCGTTCTTTTTGTATTCACCCATAATGTTAAAGTTCACGGTGTATTTTAATGCCTGACGTACAGCTTTGTCGTAGCCTTCCATGTTGTTCCATTCCACATCCACGTAAAAGTAATAGTCGTTTCTTTTTCCGAGTACGGGCATGCTTTGGATCTTGGTCAGGTTCACCTGCTGTTCGGCAAATATGTTCAGTACTTTAGATAACGCACCCACGTGATTGCTTACCTGGAAGCAGATCGACGCTTTGTTAATCTCTTTCACTTGTTCGGATTTATCATCTTTAAGGATCAGAAAACGGGTAAAATTCTTTTTGTTGGACTCTATCCTTCGTTCAATAATGTTCAGACCATATAGTTCGGCAGCAAGTGTATTTGCTATGGCGACTGTGTCCGTAAGCTGTTCTTCTTTGATCTTTTTGGCGCAGGCTGCTGTATCACTGCCTTCGATTACCTGGATATGAGGGAAGTCGTAAAAAAAATCAACACACTGACGAAGCGCAATAGGATGGGAGGTTGCAAATTTTATATCCTTAAATTTTACACCGGGTAGAGCCATTAAGTGCAATTGAATAGCAAGGTAAACTTCACCAACAACTGCAAAGTTGTATTCTCTTATTAAGGTGTAATTGGGCAACAGGCTGCCGGCAATAGAATTTTCTATAGCCATGATGACATAGTCAGCTTCCTTGTTTTCCAGTACCTCACAAGTTTGTTTAAAAGAACTGCATTCAACGGTCTGAATGTCGTTCCCAAAGAACTTGAAGGCAGCTTCTTCATGGAAAGACGCTTTGATACCCTGAATTGCTACTCTTGTTGGTTTTTTCATTTTCTTATTAATGCTTTGCCCTTTGCCGGACGGTATTGCTTTGTTTTTTGTGCTTAATAAAAAAGTCCCGGCGTTTGGCCGGGACTTTCGTATACATTTATCTTGTTGATATCATTGCATATTAGTCCCGGCTCTTACTAAAGTAGTAGAAGTAACCAAACCAATATGTAGTGATATTTTTCATTTAGAACCTATTGTTTCTTTTTGTTTCGCCAAATGTACTAACAAAATTTAATTTGTCAATACTTATTTAAAAAAAATTATTTACTGTTTCTCAGGTTTTGTTGCTGAACTTCAGAATTTTAACACTTATACCTATTTAGGCAAACTGTTATAGTAATCCAAACTCTCCAAAATAGCTGCTGCAGAGACCCTGCAGTTAAAATCACAGGCGCCGATTTTGCTAAGCAATGAAAACATGATCTGCCCGTTTTCGTTTTTCTTGTCGCTTTGCATGAACTCCATCAATTGTCCGAAACTTTCTTTTTTAATGTGATAGTCCGGATAAAGCGCCAAAATATAAGTGCTGATGTCGGTGAGTTCCGCTTGAGTCAGCGTGTTGTTGCCGGCCGACAAGTACCCTTCACAGATCATCCCAATGGCGATGGCTTCTCCATGGGTCAATGGCTTTTTATCATTGATCAGGGAATAGGTTTCTATTGCATGACCTATGGTATGGCCATAATTTAAGATCTTGCGCAGGCCTTTTTCGTGCGGATCTTCAGTGACAACTTTATTTTTGATCTCTACAGAACGATAAATGGCAGGAGCAGTGATCTCTTCATAATCGGATTTTTTAAGATCTTCATAATAGGAGCTGTCTGCGATCAGCCCGTGCTTAATCATTTCTGCAAATCCGGACAGCAATTCGCGTTTTGGAAGAGTTTTCAAAAAGGAAGTCTCGATAAAGACCGCTTGCGGCAGCGTAAAAGTACCTACCATGTTTTTTACATTGTCTACATCGATCCCTGTTTTACCGCCTACGGATGCATCAACCTGTGAGAGCAGGGTAGTGGGGATGTTGATAAAATCGATTCCGCGTTTGTAAGTAGAAGCTACAAAACCGCCCATGTCTGTGATCACGCCTCCACCCAGATTGATCATTAAGCACTTGCGGTCTGCGCCAAAATCCAGTAATGTTTTCCAGATGCCGATACAAAAGTCTATATTTTTATTTTCCTCTCCCGGATCCGTCTCAATCAGGTCAAAGCCCGTATAATCTCCAAGCATTTCCTGAAATAAGGGAAGGCAAAGTTCAGAGGTATGACCGTCAGCAAATACAAAAATTTTGCTGTACTTCTCTGACGTTAAGATTTCTGTTAATGGTGCGAGCTGTGATTCAAAATGAATGGTGTGTCCGGCGCTGTCTAGTTTGTTCATTAAATTACAGTTATTTTCTGGCCCATAAAATCAATTACATCCCCTACGCGTACCTTAAGCCGCTTGCGGTAGTCTACTTTTCCATTATATTTGACAAGACCGTCTTCTACAACGGTTTGGGCTTCACCACCGCTTTGTACAAGGGCAGTTGCTTTGAGCAATTGAATCAGGGGAATGAATTCGCCTTCCAGTTTAAATTGTATCATGATAGGGCAAACTTACAATTATTTATAAAGTGTTTTACCACCCATAGCATTGGAATTCATATTTTTGCCATCGAATTGACTAACTGACATTCATAAATGGAACTATCCCCCAAGAAATCGTTGAATTTTGATGATACAGAAGTTGCATTCCGCAACCAATCCAACACCGAGCTTAATTCAGCTTATTGGCTCTTTAAGATCATTAGCAGTAATTTTCTGACTAAAATCGGCCCGCCCATTACCAATTTCTTTTTAAATGCCGGTCTTCCTGTTAAAGGAATCATCAAGGCAACTATTTTCAAACATTTTTGCGGTGGAGAGACCATCGCTGAATGCGAAAACACTGTAGCGCAGCTGGCCTCAGGTCATGTAGGGACTATTCTGGACTATTCTGTGGAGGGGGAAGATGAAGAATCAGTTTTTGATTTTACCTGTGAAGAGATCATCAGGACCATTGAAAGGGCCGCTGGGGATAAGCGCATACCCATTACGGTATTTAAAGTCACAGGAATTGGCCGCTTTGGTTTACTGGAAAAACTGGACGCAAAAAATGAACTTTCTGAAACTGAACAGCGTGAGTTTGAAAAAGTGAAGCAGCGCTGCGAGAAGATCTGCAGAACAGCGTTTCATAAAAATGTGCCTGTTATGATTGATGCCGAAGAAAGCTGGATCCAGGACACCATTGACCAGCTGGCAATGGACATGATGCGTTTATTTAATCAAAAAAGCATTATTGTTTACAACACTTACCAGATGTACCGCCATGATAAGCTGGCAGATCTGAAAGCAGACCATCTGATCGCTAAAGCCACGGGATATATTTTAGGGGTGAAAATGGTGCGCGGTGCCTACATGGAAAAGGAAAGGAAAAGAGCAGAAGAAATGGATTATCCCTCGCCGATACAACCTGATAAGGCGGCGTCTGACCGGGATTACGATGAATCTTTAAATTATTGCATAGCTCACATTAATGAAATTGCTTTTGTTTGCGGTACACACAATGAAGAAAGCTGCCGGATTCTTGCCCGGCTTTTGGATGAGCATAACATCAGCCACAATCATCCGCATGTTTATTTTGCCCAGTTGCTGGGTATGAGTGATAATTTAAGTTTCAATTTATCGGACGCAGGCTATAATGTGGCTAAATATGTGCCTTATGGTCCTATTAAAGCTGTTATGCCTTATCTTTTCAGAAGAGCGCAAGAAAATACCTCCATTGCCGGTGCAACGAGCAGGGAGCTCGGATTGATTATAAAAGAGAAAAAGCGCCGAAGGCTTTAAGGAGCAACCAAAGGCATCATAAAAAACAGCCTTAGCTTGTGCAAAGCTGTTTTTTATGATATTATCCTTCTAAATATATCATTCCAGATCAAACCGGTCAAGATTCATGACTTTGTTCCAGGCCGATACAAAGTCTTTCACAAATTTATCCTGCGCGTCTGCGCTTCCGTACACTTCAGCAATAGCTCTCAGTTCTGAGTTAGACCCAAACACCAGATCTGCACGGGTGGCTGTCCATTTTATTTCACCAGTAGCGCGATCACTGCCTTCATATAGTTCCCTGTCCTGAGATGCCGCTTTCCATGCAGTGCTCATGTCGAGCAGGTTTACAAAGAAATCGTTGGTGAGCTGTCCCGCGCGTGAGGTGAAAACACCATGTTTAGAACCATCAAAATTTGTGTTCAATACGCGCATTCCACCCACTAAAACTGTTAATTCCGGTCCTGTAAGGCTGAGCAACTGAGCTTTGTCTATCAGCAGCTCTTCAGTGGATACCGGAATTTTTGATTTACGGTAATTACGGAAGCCGTCAGCAATGGGTTCCAGGTAGCCAACAGATTCCACATCGGTTTGTTCCTGGGAAGCATCCATGCGGCCGGATGCAAAAGGAACGGTGACCGCATGTCCCGCATCTTTTGCTGCTTTTTCGATACCTGCACCACCGGCTAGCACAATCAAGTCCGCCAGAGAAACCTTTTTGCTGTCTGACTGTGCACTATTAAATTCTTTTTGAATACTTTCCAGCGTGTCGAGGACCCTTTGTAACTGTGATGGATTGTTGACCTGCCAGTATTTTTGAGGAGCCAGACGAATCCGGGCACCATTGGCACCGCCGCGTTTGTCTGATCCACGGAAGGTGGAAGCTGAGGCCCATGCCGCAGACACCAGTTCCGATATGCTCAGCCCTGATCCCAATACTTTTGACTTCAAAGCCGCAATGTCATTTTCGTCTATTAGTTTATGGTCAACCGCAGGAATAGGGTCTTGCCAAAGCAGTTCTTCTTCCGGCACATCAGGGCCCAGGTAACGTGCACGAGGTCCCATATCACGGTGTGTCAATTTAAACCATGCACGGGCAAAAGCATCCGCAAATTCTTCCGGGTTTTCCAGAAAGCGCCTGGATATTTTTTCGTAAGCCGGATCAAACCTTAAGGCAAGGTCAGTGGTGAGCATGGTTGGCGCATGTTTTTTTGAGCCATCAAATGCATCCGGTATAATACCCCCTGCATCTTTGGCTACCCACTGGTGCGCACCGGCCGGACTTTTAGTAAGCTGCCATTCAAAACCAAGGAGGTTTTCGAAGAAATTATTGCTCCATTGAGTTGGTGTTTTCGTCCAGATTACTTCAAGCCCGCTTGTAATCGTGTCAGCGCCTTTACCAGATCCATAGCTGTTGCTCCAGCCCAGGCCCTGCAATTCCAGGTCAACGGCTTCCGGTTCTTTGCCTACGTGGGTAGCAGGGGCAGCGCCATGTGTCTTACCGAAACTATGGCCGCCTGCAATCAGGGCAACTGTTTCTTCATCATTCATTGCCATACGGCCAAAAGTATCACGGATGTCTTTAGCGGAGGCGATAGGGTCAGGATTGCCATCAGGTCCTTCAGGGTTTACATAGATAAGGCCCATCTGCACAGCAGCAAGCGGCTTTTCCAGCTTGCGGGAGTGGGTATCGCCGTCTGCATCATCATCCGAAACCAAAACGCCATGATTCTCTTTCACACCCTCAGATCCGTGAGCATAACGCAGGTCACCACCAAGCCAGGTACTTTCGGAACCCCAATACACATCCTCATCTGGCTCCCACACGTCGGGACGTCCGCCGGCGAAACCAAATGTTTTAAAGCCCATTGACTCCAATGCTACATTACCAGCAAGGATCAGCAGGTCTGCCCATGAAATTTTGAGACCATACTTTTGTTTAACAGGCCACAGCAGTCTGCGGGCTTTATCGAGGCTCACGTTATCAGGCCAGCTATTCAACGGGGCAAAACGTTGTTGTCCTGCACCCGCACCGCCACGGCCATCACCCACACGGTACGTGCCTGCACTATGCCATGCCATACGAATAAACAATGGGCCATAATGGCCGAAGTCTGCCGGCCACCAATCCTGTGAGTCGGTCATCAGTGCGTGAAGGTCTTTTTTCAGGCTGTCCAGGTCGAGGCTTTTAAAAGCTTCGGCATAGTTAAAGTCTTCACCAATCGGGTTGGATAAGGAAGAATGCTGACGAAGAATGCTCAGCTTCAATTGGTTTGGCCACCAGTCACGGTTCCGGGTGCCGCCACCGCCAACATTGTGCTTCATACTGCCATTGTGAAACGGGCACTTGCTGATATCGTTAGAATCGTTTTCCATTTTAATGATTTTTTGTTAATGAACGGATGCTTATTATCTAAATATACAACAGATAATAACGACTAACAAACTGCTTTTTTCTATAGCATTATAGCTAAAAACTATTCATTTATTTAATGAAGCATTAAGGGGTTATAAGAGATGGTTTTCAATTAAAACCTGTTCCAGCTCTTTAGGGTGTCTGGTCATCAGCAGCGTATTTAGTCCGGCTTGTTTGGCGCCCTCGATATGCTGCGGACTATCGTCTATAAATAAAGTCTCAGCAGGATCAAGTTGATTCTCCCTGACGACCTGTTCAAATATTGCCACATCAGGTTTGCGCAAAAACATCTGCTGTGAATAATAGGCCTTTTCAAACAGCTCACTATTGTCACTTATACTGAATTCCCTTTTCAGGTAATCCAATATATAGTTGTAATGTGTTTCATTAGTATTGCTCAGCAAAAAAGTGCGGTATTTTTGCTTTACTTTAAGCAGCACATCATGAACTCCGGGAGGTACGCCGATCAATAAACTGTTCCAGGCCGCATCGATTTCCTGGTCGGTTAAGTTTTCATCCCCTGCCGCCAGGCGTATTCCGGCCCTGAATTCAGCTGGAGAGATGGCCGCAATTTCAAAATCATTAAAAAGATTATTGTGGCTTTTATGTGCGAAAAACTCCTGGATATCTGCAATACCGAGTTGTAAAAGAGCATTTTGCGCCTTCTTAAAGTCTATTTCGAAGATGACATTGCCATAATCGAAAATGATGTTTTTTATTTTTTGTGTTGAAACAGTTTCCATAATTGAATACAAATATGTAACATTGCACTCGCAAAATCTAAAAGATTTTACAGGGCCATTAGCTCAGTTGGTTAGAGTAGAAGACTCATAATCTTTTGGTCGATGGTTCGAGCCCATCATGGCCCACCCTTTGGGTAAACACGTTTCAGCGTTGTTTGCCCATTTTTTTTGCCTTCTTTTTTTTTGGAAATCATGCAGATGACAGAGACGACTTCTATATTGCAGCCCACCGCAATATATTAAGTGTAAAAATTTTGTGGCTGACTTTGGATTATAATGTTAAATTTGTTTTAAGCAGACATTAAATTCATGAATTGCAGACTCTTATCTGATAACGAATTAATTGTTCTTTTCAAAGGAAGTTGTCAGCATGCATTTAAAGAAATTTACCTCAGGTACTGGCAAAAGGTCTACCAAGTCGCTTACCGGAAAGTACATCACAAAGAACTTGCCGAAGAATTAACCCAAAATCTCTTCACAGAACTCTGGAGACGAAGAGAAACAGCAGTTATAAACTCATTAAGCGCCTATCTTTTCGGGAGTTTAAAGTATAGCATCATTAACCACTACAAATCATTATTGGTTCAGGAAAATTACCACAATTACATAAAGGCATCCAATAATTATGGAATTGTAAATAATACGGATTATTTGCTGATGCTTAACGAATTGTCTGAAGCCCTTGCCAAAGGGATTGCGTTATTGCCAAAAAAAACTGCCGAAGTATTCAGGATGAGCCGCATAGAGCACAGGTCAGTAAAAGACATTTCCGAACAGCTTAATATCTCAGAAAAAGCAGTGGAATACCACATCACACAATCACTGAAATCAATTCGGTTTTACCTTAAAGAGTACATGCTTCTTTTGGTTACTTTTATTATTTTCCAATAAATCTTAAATTTTCAAATATTTTTTAGGGGTAGGGTCGACTTAGCTTACATATAGTTTAAAAGCTATAAAAATGAGCAGAGAAGCGTTTCATCTATTGTTAGAAAGATACCTGCAGAACAAGTGTACGGATGAAGAAAAAGAAATTATTGAAAAATGGTATGGAATGCTTGATCAGCAGGACATGCAGGATATTGCCCCGGCGCAGGTAAAAGCGCTTGAACAAAAGTTATGGGACAGAATACACGAAAATGCACTCGCATCAGAAAGTGAAATCCCCATTCGTAAACTGAAACCTGCGTTCAGATTATCAATGATTTTAAGGACAGCCGCGGCGATGATTGCAAGTTTTATATTGATAGCGGGTTATCTGTTTTTTAGTACGGAGAGTGAGAAACCTGAATTCATCAAATCTGCATCTGCAAATGATATCAATTCTACTGCAAATGATACCGGTAAACCATTGATCGTTAAATTGGAAGATGGAAGTTTGGTCACGCTTCAGCCAAATGCAATGCTGAAATACCCCCGGCACTTTTCTAAATCCGTTAGGGAAGTATCCTTAGATGGAGAAGGATTTTTTGAAATCAGTAAAAATCCATTAAGACCATTTCTTGTCTATAATAAAAACGTCATTACCAGAGTGGTAGGCACAAGCTTTATTGTAAAAACCAATAGTGCGGCAACTGAAACAGAAGTAACTGTTAAAACCGGAAAAGTAATCGTTTCTCCAAATTCAGGTAGCCTATCCTTTAAAATTGACGGGCTGCTAACATCAGGTAAGGGGGTAGTACTTACTCCAAACCAAAAAACGGTCTACAATGCATCGGAAAATAGCTTTGCAACCACCCTGGTTGACAAACCATTGCCGATCGTTACAAAAAATAATAAACAGACTGCAAAGGAGAGTTATTCCTTTAATGATATCCGTGTAGCAGAAGTGCTAAACCAGCTTCAGAAATCGTACGGAATCGAATTCACTGTGGAAGACAAAGAGTTATACAATTATACGTTTACAGGGGATCTGTCTGAACAGAACCTTTATAGTCAGCTGGATTTTTTATGTGAATCCATACAGGCCACCTATGAGGTCAAAGGGACTAAAATAATTATCAAAGGAAAACAATAAAATTCAATCAACCAGAACTCACCTAAACCAGTCAGACTTATGAAAAAAAGAGAATTCTACTAAGTAAACACTCAAAAAAAAACTGACAATGTTGTGGGACATTGCCAGTTAACAATTCTGTACGAAAACTTTCATATTAACGAACAAAACTCCTAAAGTTATGAAAATAAAGCGATTTGTTGCTTTAATAAAAACAGCAATGAGGATATCTATAGCCCAAATATTTCTTGTAGTTCTCTTTACATGCGGCGCAGCGGCAAAAAATGCGGAAGCTCAGGAAATACTGAATAAGGAAATTTCCATCAGTATCAATGATGCCAGGGTAACTGAGATACTCAACGAAATACAAAACCAGACAAAAGTTAAATTTATTTATAGTCCATCGGTAATTAAATCTGACCGCATCACATCTGCAAATTATATCAAAAAACGACTTGGAGATATTCTGGATAAAACATTAAACCCATTAAGTATCTTTTATAAAGTGATCGACAACCGGATTATTCTCTATGATAAAGACGCTTCAAAAAAACCAGCTCCACCCGATGCCAATAAACCTCCTGTATCCGTTAAGGGCAAGGTAACTTCTGCAAAAGGCGAAACACTGCCTGGTGTAAGTGTAAAGGTAAAAGGCACGACCATCGTTACCGTTACAGATGCAAATGGGAATTTTGCAATCAATGCGCCTGATGCAAGTGCTACGCTGATCTTTTCTTATATCGGCTTTACTTCTAAAGAAGTTCCCATAAATGGAGAAAACACTTTAAGCGTACAGCTTATTGAAGAATCGACTTCATTAGGAGAAGTGGTTGTTTTAGGCTATTCCACTCAAAAAAAGAAAGACCTGACCGGTGCCGTTTCAGTTGTAAACGTAGCCGAAATGATTAAACAACCCAGTCCCTCTATAAACAATCTTTTACAGGGACAAGCCTCAGGAGTCACCATCCTGGGTTCAGGTCAGCCCGGGGAAGAACCTCAGGTACGTATCAGGGGGGTAAATACGTTCGGAAACAATAATCCGCTTTATGTAGTGGATGGGGTGCCAACACTTAACGTTGCTGATTTAAACCCTAACGATATCGAGTCCATGCAGGTGTTGAAAGATGCGGGTTCGGCCTCTATATACGGGTCGCGTGCTGCAAATGGGGTAATTGTCATCAGTACAAAAAAAGGTAAAGATAAAGTGAAGGTACAGTATGATTCTTATTACGGTACTCAACGCCCTAAAACCGGGAATGTCTGGAACATTTTATCTCCGCAGGAGATGGCAGACTTAAAAAGGCTCGCCGAAACAAATTCCGGTGCCGATAGCTTTGATGATCCATTATATGGCAATGGGCCGACTTATGTTTTACCAGATTATATTTATCCGCTTAAAGCTAAAGAAGGAGATCCTTCAGTAAATCCAGCTTTATATAATGTGAAGCCGCTGTTTACATCTGACGATGAATACAATGCCTTCTACAGGATCAACAGGGCAAATAAACAAGGTACGAACTGGAACGACGAAATATTTAATCCGGCTCCAATCACCAGTCAGAATGTCTCTGTAAGCGGTGGTTCAGATCAGGGAAACTATCTTTTTTCGGCAAACTACTTTAACCAAAGAGGAACGCTGGACAGGACTTACCTGAAAAGGTATACGGTTCGCTCCAATACACTGTACAAAATCGGCAAGTACGTCAGGGTGGGTGAAAACCTGGCTTATACCATTACCAACAATCCCAAAGTAGATGGACTTACCGGCGATAATGCGATTGGCCATGCATTCAGAGAGCAGCCCATCATTCCTGTATACGACATCAAAGGGAATTTTGCAGGTGGTTACGGTGGCAAGCTGGGTGATGCCTACAATCCTGTAGCCATGCTTTACCGTACTAAAGACAACAAAGCAACAGACAACAGGTTATTTGGAAATGTCTACGCAGAGGCTGATCTTCTTCCGTTCTTAACGCTCAGAACTGTATTTGGCGCCGACTCTTATTCGGGTGCATCAAGATCATTTGTCTATCCTCAATATGAAAATGCGGAGAATACCACGAGCAACAGTTATGCGGAATCTTCTAATACAGGACTGGAATATACCTGGACAAACACATTGTCATTTAATAAAACTTTCAATCTGCACAGTTTAAAAGTGCTGGTCGGAACGGAATATAACAAGAACCGTTACAGTACAATGAGCGGTAGCAACAAGGGATATTTCTCTTTTGATCCGGATTATACGAACCTGTCCAATGGCAGCGGACCAATGGAAACCACAAGTGAAAGGACTGCAGATGCCTTATTTTCTCTGATTGGCCGTGTTGATTACGCATTTAATGACAAGTACCTGATTGGTGCTACCATCCGTCGTGATGGTTCTTCAAAATTCCTTAAAAATACTTATGGGGTATTTCCGGCTGTAAGTGCAGCATGGAGGGTTTCTAAAGAAAGTTTCCTGTCGGATGTGAGCTGGATCACTGACCTTAAAATAAGAGGAGGCTGGGGGATCATGGGCAACCAGGTAAATGTTTCCGGCGCCAATTCTTTTACCACATTTGGAAGTGGAATCGGCCAGTCTTATTATGCCATTGGCGGCGGCAATGCTGTTGTTGCGGGCTTTTATCAAAATCAAACCGGAAATCCTGATGCCAAATGGGAGAAAAACGTGAACTCAAACTTCGGATTTGATGCGACATTGTTTGGTGGAGGAATAGAGATTTCCGCAGACTATTATCAAAAAAATGTTCGTGACCTGTTATACAATCCTGAAATGATTGCAACTGTTGGCGCCGCCACGGTTCCGTTTGTAAACATTGCGCAAATGAAAAACGATGGCTTCGATATTTCACTGACCGGGCATAAGGATATCGGTAAGGATTTTAAAATCAATGCTACGGCAACGATCACTACGTACCGTAATGAAATAAAAAAAGTATCTGGTGATGTGGATTATTATGATGTTGATTCAAGGAGATTCGATGGCAGCCGTATCATCCGTAACGCTGTTGGCCATTCTGTAAGTGAGTTCTTTGGCTACCAGATAGAAGGATTCTGGAACTCGGACAGCGAAATTGAAGCTGCAGATCAAAAAACCCGGGATGCCACTGGTGATCCAAATAGTGTTTATCAGGACAATGTTAAAGTCGGCCGGTTTAGGTATGCCGACGTTAATGGCGATGGGATGATCACTGCCGATGACAGGACTTTCCTCGGCAATGCAAATCCTGATTTTAGCTATGGGCTCAATTTGGGCGCAAGCTTTAAAAGCTTTGATTTCAGCGCTTTCTTCTATGGTGTTCAGGGCAATTCAATCTGGAACCAGGTGAAATGGTGGACGGATTTTATGCCTTCATTTGGTGGTGCAAAAAGCCATACTGCGCTTTACGATTCCTGGACAAGTACCCGTCATAATGCAAAGGCACCCATCCAGGAAACTGAGCAATCATTTAGTACAAACAGTGTCCCTACTTCCTATTTTGTAGAAAAGGGATCATACCTGAGGCTAAAAAATGTGCAGATCGGCTATACGTTACCGGCGAATGCACTTCAGAAAGTTGGCGTCAGCAGATTGAGGCTTTATGTCTCGGCGGCTAACCTGTTTACAGTTACAAAATACTCAGGGGTGGATCCGGAAATCGGAACATCAAGCGAAACCGGACAGCAAACTGCTTATGGTGTTGACGATGGGTCTTATCCAAGTCAGCGGACCTTTCTATTGGGCATAAATTTACATTTTTAACGGTTAATGTTTAAGAAAATGAAAAGATCAACATATATATTATCAGTTGTCATGTTGTTTGCAATGCAACTCATCTATTCTTGTAAAAAGGCATTGGATCAGCCTCCTCTTGGCTCATTGTCAGAAGAATTGATAGCCACAAAAAATGGAGTTAACGGATTACTGATTGGTGCCTATGCAGCTCTTGACGGTATGCAGGGCGGTGATGTCGCCCTCGGCGGCGGAGACGCCTGGCAGGCATCTCCAACCAACTGGGTATTTGGATCTGTGGCCGGGGGCGATGCCAATAAAGGGAGTGATGGTGCAGATCAGCCTGCTATTGATCCTATTGTCAACTTTTATTCAGGTGCAACCAATGCTTATTTCGACGGAAAATGGAAAGCGCTGTATGAAGGTGTTTCAAGAACAAATAATGTCTTGAAGTTGATGGTAAAAGCCACAGATTTGAGCGATGCAGAACGTAAAAGCATAAGTGCCCAGGCTCGTTTTCTCCGCGGCCATTATTATTTTGAATTGAAGAAGATGTGGAACATGGTTCCCTGGGTTGATGAAACCACGACCAACTTTAATCAACCAAATAATGTGGATATATGGCCGAGAATTACTGAGGATCTTAAATACGCTTACGACAATCTCCTGCCTGCACAAGTCGAAGTGGGAAGAGCTAATAAATGGGCAGCTGGCGCTTACCTGGCAAAGGCTTATCTCTATCAGCATAAGTATGATGAAGCCAAGCCTGTCTTTGATGCGGTGATCACACTGGGGCAAACAAGTTCAGGTATAAAGTATAATTTAAATAAAAACTTTGAAGACAATTGGCTGCCAAGCCGTGAAAATAATCCTGAGGCAGTTTTTGTCATTCAAATGGCTGCAAATGCAGATCCAACCGGTCCGTCAAATGCCAACAATGGCGATATGCTTAATTTTCCTTATGGTGATGGCAGTCCTTTCAGCTGCTGCGGATTCTTTCAGCCATCAGTAGATCTGGTCAATCATTTCCGGACTGATCCTGCTACAGGGTTGCCATACTTCACTGCCTATAACAGCTTTCCTGTAAAAACTGATATGGGTGTAGAGGCAGAAGATGATTTTATACCTGATGCGGGAACACTTGATCCGCGTTTGGACTGGACAGCCGGGCGCCGGGGCATACCGTATCATGACTGGGGAATTTATCCGGGTAAGCCGTGGGCCAGAGATCAGAGCTATGGCGGGCCATACGGACCGAAAAAGAATGTTTACTGGAGTGAAAATGCCGATAGCGATGGAGATCAGGGCACCTGGGCCCCGGGAACGGCCGTGAATTATTCTATTATCCGCTTTGCCGACGTACTTTTAATGGCCGCAGAATGTGAAGCACAGCTCGGAAATTTAGACAAGGCACAGGAATACGTAAACAGAGTAAGAGAAAGGGCAGCAGATCATGAGAGCTGGCTGTTCAAATATAATGATGATGAAGATCCATCCGCTGGCTTTTCAGATGAACCCGCGGCAAATTATAAGATCAATGTATATCCGGCAGGCAATTTTACCGGACAGGGCAAAGATTACACATTGAGGGCCATCTATTATGAAAGAAAAATAGAGCTGGCTATGGAAGGGCACCGTTTCTTTGACCTGGTGCGCTGGGGAATTGCGGATCAGGAATTAAATGCTTACTTTAATTTTCAGGGTAAGATCACTTCCGACGTGAGGAACGGTAAATTTGTGAAAGGAAAGAATGACTACTACCCTATACCGCAGCGCCAGATAGACTTAAGCCAATCAAACGGAGCACCGGTTTTAAAACAAAATCCAGGATATAACTAATCTAGACAATGAACCAACCACAACGTTTTTTATCGCTCGATGTATTTCGGGGTATGACCGTATGTTTCATGATCATCGTGAACACACCTGGTAGTGGTGCAGAACCTTTTGCCATGCTGAACCACGCAGCATGGCATGGTTTTACGCCAACAGATCTGGTATTTCCATCTTTCTTATTTGCTGTCGGAAATGCCATGAGTTTTTCAACGAAAAAATTTGCCGGGATGGAAAATGCTGCAGTGCTGGCAAAAATACTTAAGCGTACCCTGCTCATATTTCTTCTTGGATACCTCATGTATTGGTTTCCTTTCTTCTATTATAACGAAGGAGGAGGCATTAGCCTTTCTCCAATAGCTAATACCAGGATATTGGGCGTATTGCAGCGTATCGCACTTTGCTATGGCATAGTATCCCTGCTCATTCATTACCTGAGTACAAGAGGTGTGATAATCACAGGTATTTTGTTCTTAATCGGTTACTGGGTAGCTTTGCTGCTGTTTGGCGATACGGCAGATCCTTTCAGTATGGCCGGTAATGCGGGACAATACCTTGATCTAAGGGTCTTGGGCGAAAAGCACATGTACCATGGCGAAGGTATTGCCTTTGATCCCGAAGGGATACTGAGTACCATACCCTCCTGTGTAAACGTGATCATCGGGTATCTGGCCGGTAAGTTCATACAGGAAAAAGGAAAAGGATTTGAAACGATCTCCAAATTACTCCTTACGGGTGGCCTGCTGATATTGCTCGCAATATGCCTTAATTCCGTATTTCCAATTAATAAAAAACTTTGGACGAGCTCCTTTGTCCTGGTTACCTGCGGCTTGGATCTGGTCATCATTGGCGCATTGATCTATATCATTGAGGTAAAAGCTTCGGTAAAATGGACTTCCTTTTTTACCGTTTTTGGAAAAAATCCGCTGTTTATCTATCTCGTCTCAGAAGTGCTGCTGACAATTATTGGGCTAATCGTTCCCGGCCTGAATTTCAACCAATGGATCAGCACCCGGTTCTTCCAGGTCATTGCTCCCGGCCCGGTTGGGTCATTGCTCTTTGCAATTTCCTTTATGCTGACCTGCTGGTTGGTTGGCTATATACTTGATAAAAGAAAAATATACATACGCGTTTAGCTGTAAATAAAAAATGAAGAAATTCTGTATTCTGATCACGCTGCTGTTTAACAGTCTCCTGAACGCCTATGCGCAATCTGCGTCGCCATTTAAAGTAAGCGATCTGCACATTACACGCGAAGTAGTGAATAATATTGATGGCGGTACACACTCCGTATTGACCATAACCAATAATGGAAAACAAGCATTACCTGCAACAGGCTGGAGCATCTTTTTCAATTCCAGACCGATGAATGTTGCCGGTCCCGACACACTCAATGCGAAGATAAGCCACGTAAACGGTGATCTCTTTCGTCTGGCCCCTTTAAAGAGTTTTAATGAGTTAAAGACAGGATCATCGGTTAAGATAAATGTGCTTTCGACAGAGGTTAAAAATATTACTGACCTTTCATCTGGCTTTTACCTCGTTTGGGACAAGGCTCCATCAAAGGGATATAACATCAGTAATACCAATATCAATCCGGTTGAGCAGGTAGAAAAAACTGAAATTGTGGTTGCCGCGTATGCATTTGGCCAAAATAAAGCGGTAAAGGACATTCCTTCAGATCAATTGCCAAAAGTTTTTCCTACACCGGTTTCTTATAAAGAAGGTGCGGGCATTTTCAACCTGGTACCTGAAGTTTCTATCGTTGCCGATGATGAGTTTGCAAAAGAAGCGGCATTTTTTGCCGGTGAATTACTGGCCATTTTGGGCAAAAAACCTACACTTGCGAAAGTCAGTGCAAAAAATTCTATTGTACTGATAAAAGGTAAAGTCAGGGGCCTTGAATCTTATAAATTAAGTATCACACCAGAAAGAATATTGATTACGGCAGACGATCCTGCAGGTGCGTTCTATGGCATTCAATCGTTAAAAACATTGTTCCCTTCCACTTCGTGGGGAGCTGTCCAAAAAGAAATCGCAGTACCAGCGGTAGAAATCGAGGATGCTCCCAGATTTGGATTCCGTGGTTTTATGATGGATGTAGGTAGAAACTTCCAGTCTAAAAAACAAGTATTGAAGACCCTGGATGTCATGGCCCTTTACAAGATGAATGTGCTGCACTTTCATCTAACTGAAGACGAAGGCTGGCGGCTGGAAATTCCCGGCCTTCCTGAACTGACCAGTGTCGGTTCTCAACGCAGTCATACCATGGGCGACGAAAATAACATCCTGCCATCTTACGGATCCGGTGCAGATACAGGTGTGAACTCCGGAAGCGGATTTTATACCCGCTCAGATTTTATTGAAATTCTAAAATATGCGACAGCAAGACACATCCGCGTGATCCCCGAAATCGAAACACCCGGACATGCCAGGGCTGCAATCAAGTCTATGGATGCGCGGTATCACCGGCTCATCAAATTAGGGAAAAAGCAAGAGGCCACACAGTATTTGCTGCGTGATCTGGATGACAAATCTGAATACGAATCTGTTCAGGGATTTAAAGACAACGTTATTAATGTGGCTTTGCCATCGGTATATACTTTTCTGGAGAAAGTTGTAGATGAAATGCGCTCCATGTATGTAGCCGCAAACGCACCCTTAGCTACCATTCACTTTGGCGGTGATGAAGTACCTGCCGGAGTGTGGGAAAAATCCCCTGCAGTAACCAATCTGCTGAAAAAAGATACTTCAATCCGGGGAGTCGACGAAATGTGGTACTACTATTTCAATAAAGTGAATGCTATGTTAAAAGCAAAAAAACTCTATTTATCAGGATGGGAAGAAATTGGTTTGCGTAAAGCACTGGTAAATGGAGAGAAAAAAATGGTGCTGGACGATCGTTTTTCTAAAGAGAACTTCCATGCAGATGTTTGGAACAACTTAAAGGGAAATGAAGATCTGGCGTATAAATTGGCAAATGCTGGTTATAAAGTGGTCCTTACCTGTGTCACCAATCTTTATCTTGACCTGGCTGCCAATAAAAGCTTTAACGAAACCGGCCAGTATTGGGGTGGTTATGTTGGAATAGATAAGCCTTATTACTTTGTTCCCTATGATTTATTTAAAAATTTAAAGGAAGATGAAAGTGGCAATCCGATTGATAAAAAAACACTTGAAGGTAAAACCTCCCTCACTGAATTTGGAAAATCTAATATCGTAGGAATCCAGTCACCCCTGTGGAGCGAGATCATCAAAACTCCCGAAAGATTTGAATATATGCTTTTACCAAAACTATTCGGCGCAGCCGAGCGGGCATGGGCAAAGGACCCGGAATGGGCTACAGAAACAGATACCGCCAAAAGTAGCATCGCGTACAATCAGGTGTGGTCTGAGTTTTTGAATATTGTTGGTAAAAGGGAATTGCCAAGATTAGACCACTATGCCGGTGGTTACAACTACAGAATTCCGACCCCTGGTGTCGTTATAGAGAACGGACGGGTTATTGCAAATGTCCAGTTCCCGGGTTTTGTAATCAGGTACACGACAGACGGAACCGAACCGACTGCAAATAGTGCCGTATATGCTTCACCTTTAAATTCAAAAGGAACAATTCAACTAAAGGCATTTAATGCGGAAGGAAAGGCAGGAAGAGCCGTAAAAATACAAAATAACTAAAGAAGAACCGGGAGGCTTTTTGTGACTAAGCTTCAAGGTATTTGTTCAGAACGTCTTCCAGTTCTTTTGGAAACAAGGGTTTCTTCAACAGTTTTATAACGTAGGGATTTGCTTCTGCTTTTTTGATGTCACCAAAATCAAGGGTAGAAGAAAGCATGGCGATCAAACACTTGTTTTTAAGTTTTTCGGGAAACTTTTTAAAGATCTCCATAAAATCAAAACCATCCATTTCCGGCATTTGTATATCCAGCAAGATAAAATCAGGCAGGCTTTGCTCATCATCAGCATGTTTGTTTAAATAGGCCAGTGCTTCATCACCAGACAGGCAGGTGATGATCTCATCAAATAGCTTTGATAGGTTGATGATTTTTGAGTTGATCTTCAGGTCCACTTCATTGTCGTCTATCAGCATTACTTTTCTGTATTTATTTTCCATTTGGAATTGTAATTTTAAAGGCGGTCCCCTCAGAAAGATCAGAGCTTACGGTTATCTTACCATTAATTTTATTTAGCGCCTCTTTAACAATGAACAACCCGAGACCGGTTCCATGATTTGTTTTAATCTTAAAGAACTGCGTAAAGATCTTTTCAAGGTGTTCATTTAAAATACCCATTCCATTATCACTGATTACGATCTCTGCAGCATTATTTTTAACCTCAATAATAATATTAACCTTTTTATCTCCTTCGCCTTCCTTCTGATATTTTATCGCGTTTGATATCAGGTTACCCAATATCACTTCAATTCTAAATGCATCACCATAGAAATCACTGTCCTGTTTGATGTCTACATGAAAATGAGTGTCCTTATCAGTATAGGAATAGAGATTGATCAGTTCGGGAATCAGTTTTTCAAAATTAACAAGAGTATTTTCTGAAGCAATCTTATTGTTTTTATAATACTGAAGTGTTTTCTGTATGTAGTAATCCAATTTGTTTGAACAGGTTTCTATGAGGCTCCAGTATTCGCCGCAAGAATCATATAAGCCTTCCATCTTTACGACATTTATCACACCCATTGCAGAAACAAGAGGAGCTCTTAATTCATGTGAAATGCTGTAAATGAATCTGTTCAGTTCGTCATTGGTCTTTTCGAGTTCTGAGACTTTTTCGCGCAGGTCGATTTTTGCCTTATACGCATCATACGCGTTTTTTATGGAATTGTGCAGTTCAAGATCATTCCAGGGTTTGGTAATGTACCTGTAGATATCACCGTGGTTGATCGCATCCGCAAGCGCTTCAATATCTGTATATCCGGTAAGCAGAATTCTAACCGGATCGGGATGGGTTTTGGCAATGCTTTTAAAAAATTCTACACCCGTGGTCTGGGGCATTTTTTGATCAGCAATGATCACATGCAGCACAACGTTTTCTAAAATTTTTAACCCTTCAGCAGCAGAAATAGCTGTGTAAATTTCATATTGTCTTCTGAAACCAGCCTTAAATGCGTTTAAATTGTTTTCCTCGTCATCAATATACAGAACCCGGATTGTTGGCATATAGACCTGCTATTTAGTGTTTAAAGGCAAGTTAATAATAAATTCTGTTCCTTCACCCAAATTTGTGATAACATCTATATTGCCATGATGATTTTCTATAATCCTAAACGCAATTGATAGGCCAAGGCCAGTTCCTTCTCCTACATCCTTTGTCGTAAAAAACGGTTCGAAGATCTTTTGCTTTACCACTTCAGACATTCCGGTCCCCGAATCTTTTAGGCTTATTTTGGCAAAATTGCCCTCACGCCAGATTTTGAGTGTGATATACTCGTGCTCATTTTGAATTTCCTTAGATTTGATCGCATATATTGCGTTTGTGATGAGGTTCATAAAAACCTGGTTTATTTTACCGGGCATACACTCCACTTCCGGGATAGGCTGATAGTCTTTGATGATCTTCAGATTAGCAGGGAATGTACTCTTGATCAGGATAAGTGTACTGTCCAGTCCTTCAGCCATATCTGCAGGTTTGGTGTCATTCTCATCCAGCCGGCTAAAATTCTTAAGACTCCTGATAATCTCAGCAGTTCGTTTCGCACCCTCAGAAATTCCTGATAGCAGAGATTTGATCTCTTCCCTTACGAATGCGATGTCTATTTGTTTTTTAAATGATTCGATTTTAGAAATTTGAGGGGGCAGTTCCGCACTAAAATCGAGTTTTTCATACATCGTAATTACATTGGCCAGATCAATAATATCAAGTTCCAGTGGTTTAATGTTAGAGGTGACGAAATTAATTGGATTATTGATTTCATGAGCGATACCTGCTGTCAGTTGACCCAAACCAGCCATTTTTTCTGCATCGACCAATTGTGATTGGGCTTCTTTTAAATTAATTAAAGCCACATTTAGTGATTGGTTGGTGTTTTCCAAGGCTTCTGTTCGTTCTTTTACCTTTATTTCCAATAATATGTTTTGTTCCCGTACCAATTTTTCATTCTCGGTTAACACCCTCAGTGCCTCTGCCTGCGATTCTTCTTTTTCTTTTTTGAAGATATTTATTTTGTCGGCCAGTGCAAATGAAAGTAATACTGCTTCAAGCCCGGAACCGATAAGAATGGAATTATTAGTAAAGAACGACGAAACGAGTACACCGATATCCTTTAAAATAAATATAATGACTCCAAGCAGAAAACAGGACCATGAAATCACAAAATATAACGCCGGCCGGTAATTTCTGCGGTAAACTACTATACCAGTCGTAATGAGAGAAATAGAAACGATTATTGTTAAAATTTGCAGCATCATCTGAGCCTGGAGTGGATACCCGAGCAAACTGATCAGCAGTCCGACACTATATAACAATATGAGTATATTCAAATAGTAATTTACCCGTTTTGAGTACTGCCTGACATGAAGAAACTCCGCAGCGAAAAGCACGGATGTTATTCCAACCAGAACAATAGACAGAACGATGCCTTGTATATTTAGTGAAAGGTTATCACCCCATAAAAATATCTGGGAATATCCCAGCAAGGACATTTGCGTAAAGCCTACACTTAAGATATAGATTACATAAAACAGATAGCTTTTGTCCCTTACCGTAAAATATATAAAAATGTTGTACAAGAACATCGTTATAATCAGTCCGATGTACAAGCTAAATATACTGTCTCCTAATGTTATGGAACTCAAAGTAGATTTGAAACTACCCAGGTATACGGGCAGAGTTAAAGGATTGGAAGATTTTACACTCAGGAAGTATGTTGTAGTATCTTTTGATGTTGGAGAGAGTCTGAATATTGGATTTTGATGATGTACCTCGCGTTTTTTAACGTCGACGACCATACCGGATATATGGCTGTTGAACTGACCATTTTGCTCAGGCATAAAAAGTTCTACCCTGTCAAAAGTCGGATTTTTGATTTCAAGAAAAATATCCTTGTACTTTTGTGGATTAACAATTTGAACCTTTAACCAGATGGTAGATGAAGTGAGTCCAAAGTTTGCTATTTTTTCAGCAATAAGCTCGAATCCCTGTTTTGCAATTACTTGATCCAATGAGAGTTTTCCAGACAGATCTTCATAAACGGAAATATTATTACTGATGTTTTGTTGTTTATAGATATCCTCGTTAATGCGAATTATTTGAGCAATTGCACCATTTTGAAAAAAAATAAATGCAAATAAAAATGCTAAGGAAAGAATCTTTTTTTTGAATAAATTCACAATAAGAAATTAAGTTATTTTTAAATCATACATTACTTCGATATCTCCTCTAGGTCCACTTTCTTTCTTTATTTGAACTGGATTCTCAATTAAGTCGAACACCAGTTCCCTTATTCCAGGTTCTGCATTTTCAAGTGTCCTCAAATTGCCGATAATCACTGCCGTTGCAATCAAATCTAATTTGGGATAATAAAACTGTCCACTATTGCCTAAATCAACGTTAACGTCGAAGCCTGTTTTCTTTACGCCTTTAACTGTTGCCGGAGCACACAAGGCAAAAAGACTATTCAAACCTAACGCATATGCCAGAGCGACAGAGGCTCTTATTAAAAAAATACTTCCCACTCCAAACCCTGCAATTTCTCTCGAATTCCAAAGTCCGCAAAGCTCTCCTGTTTTAAGCGGCTTTCTTTGCTCGATCTGCTTATATATATTCATGTCAATCTTACCGATAGCTTCCTGTATCGGAAGGGCAAGTACTTCATCAGCGATTTGAATCCGGGCACCGCCCAATGCCCTTTTGTCTTCCATTGATTCTACGATAATAACATAGGTATTATCGTGATGGACCCACTGATGTTTTGCAGAGGTGATCATTGTTATTCCATATATTTCCAGAACCTTTCTGTGCCCCTCTATAAATTTGTGACACGCAGCTTCATCGTCAGTGGCTTTAAACGCTTTGAATCTTATCATCTAAGTATTTAAATTTGACATAAATATTTGATTCATAGGTAAGCGTTCTGATGGTGTACCACTATTTTCTGCATAAAATAATCTAAAGAGAAATACGGGTATTTCTTTTTTGTCAGTTTGAGGAAAGCATTTATAAAACAAACTGCTCAGATGGGAAAATTTTTCTTTTAAAAATTCGTCATTATCCAGTGCTTTACCAAATTTGAGAATATTAAAATGGAGTATGCTTGCCGTCATTGGGTGTACGGAGATCTTATTTTTATTTGCGGTTAACCAAGCCCTTTCAATCGCTTTTCCACCATCAATAAAATTTGCGGCATCATACTCAGACATCGTAATTAGTCCGAGAGCCGACGAAGCATTTCCCGCCTTTCTGGACATCCGCTCCAATCCGGAGCCCATTTTCCAGTTTTTAAGTAAATTGAGCACTTCCGGATCTTTCGCCAACCTCATACCTATTGCTTCCAGAGGGGTCAGTTCAAAAGAAGCTAGATCTAACCCATCGCCACTTTCTTTACTTTGCTCTTTTGTCCACCTTAGCTCTATGTTAAATAATTCATGGTGACCTGTGGGAGTAAAAAGGCGTAGTTTGTCCGCTTCTCCCATTACCTGAGCCATAGTGTTTATACTATTCCCGTCCTCCGTAAAATAAAATTTAGCGCCCTTGATTAACTCGGTTTCTTTCTTTATTTCCAGGAGTTGATCACTGTCGATGGGTTTTTTAATCTTGGGAACATTTCTGTTGGTATGCCTGATTCCGGTAAAATTAGCAAGAGGATCTTTTTTGAAATTGGTATCGGCTTTTGAGAATTGGATAACAGCGATAAGCGAGGAAATGGTTTTGTCAGGAAATGTCATTTCATGTGCAATTAATCCCAGTGATTCGGCTTTTAATCTGACACTTTCAAGAGCAACGCCAAATCCCAGGTAAGCGACAATGTTGTCTTGGTTCGCAAATGAGGAAGAACGTCCTGCATCATGAAACAGGTAAAGTGAATCATTTTCATAATACCATTTCCAAGGTTGATTGTTGCCTGCAGAAGCTGCCCTCTGTGCAGTGATCATAATCTCATCCAGTTCCTCATTTTTAAGTGAGATGCGATTTGGTATTGAATTGACTTTTATTTTCTTAGCTAATGCTTCAATGTCCTCAAAGGTTATTTTGTCGTCTGAGAATGATATGGTTTGCTGCTTATCTTCCGTTTTAGGATCTGAAATGATTTCCTCAATATCAACAAAAAATCTTCCCGATATACTTAGTTGCTTAAGCAAAATTCTTCTGGCCAGATCCGCTGTAATGCCGCCTCCGTAAGCAACAGCACTGGCCAGTTGTGGCCAGGAAGTGATGGTTTGTTCAATTTCCATCATAGAAGCCTTCATCCTGGTTGATAATGTTTCTACGCCCGCAATTGGTAAAATGTAAGGCACTTTTTCTTCATTTGTTTTTAGAAACTTAACTTTGGAAACATCCAGGTGTTCAATGTAACCATGAAGTATCGGACGCGCAGGCTCAAGATCAAAGCGTTCAATGTCTATAGTCCCCCTGTCGCTAGCTTCCATCAATACGGGTATTTGGTATTTTCTTGCTTCGAGGCGACAGAGAATTTTTATATCTATACCATCGCATTCATCAATAAGAAGATCGAGTTTGCCATTATCTGTTATAAAAGCATCGATGTTTTCCTCCGTAATACCTTCATGAAAACAGCTTACTTTCAAAAAAGGGTCTATTTCTGCAATTTCCCTTGCTACAATAACTGTCTTTTTTAAATCTACGTTAGAGACGCCTGCACGGATACGGTTTAAATTTGTCAGGTCAAGTAAATCAAAATCTGCTATCCTTAGTTCTCCGCAACCCCTTTCTATTGCTAGGGTTAAAGATACAGACTGACCAACAGAAAGCCCGATTACACCTATTTTTTTTTGAATGAGCTGATCTTGTTCTTCCTGGGTTATTTTGTGCTTGTTCCTGCCGGTACGAACCCGGATAAATTCTTGTTCATCAAGCATATGTACCAATTTCTCTGCCCAGGGATAGTATACCCAGACCCCATATTCTCCAAGATCTGTTCCGTTAAGGTGTTTTGTGATAGCCTCATCAACTGTAAATTCGTTAAATATGATTTTCGGATTTAATCCTTTAATAAGATCCTGAAGCTGATTTTGAATGGTGTCAAAGACATGCAGATTCGGTCTTTCTGCAATTAAGGCAGCCAGGGCTGCTCTTTCAACTGCGTTCTTTATTCTGTAAAACTCAGGTTTGCATAACTCTCTGGATGCTGCCGTCGATGAAATTAGCGCTTTTATCGATTTTTTTAAATCTTTACCTAAATGCATTTGTCGTAATATGAAATTATCCCTTTAAACTAAAAATAGATTTAGCTAGCGCCAAATATCATTAAATTTATACTTTTTTCGAGTGATAATGAAGATTAAACGTTAAATTATTTAGACATTTTACCATGGGTTTATCAGCGGGCAAGCCCGACTGTTTCCATATTATATTTTGACGTTTACAAGACAGAGAGAAATTTAAATAGGAAATTGTCTTCTAAGATTTATAAAAATAATATATTTATAAAAATATTCAATAAAATGCCTTCAGATGCTGTAATAAATGTATTATATATAGACGACGAAGTTCATAACCTGAACTCTTTTAAAGCGGGATTCAGAAGATTGTTTAATGTATTTACCGCTGAATCTGCAGCAGAAGGGAGAAAGATACTAGAAACGGAGAAAGTGCAGGTGATCATCACAGATCAGCGCATGCCGGTAATGACGGGTATAGAATTTTTAGAATCCATTATTCCCGATTTCCCGGACCCCATTCGAATCCTTTTAACAGGTTACGCCGACATCAATGCGGTGATAGATGCGATCAACAAAGGCCAGGTTTATAAGTATATCCAAAAGCCCTGGATGGACGAAGACCTGCGGATAAACATAGAGAAGGCATATGAGATCTATGCGCTTAGAAAAGAAAACAGGGAGCTTACCGAGCAATTATTACTGGCAAATAAACAATTAGAATTTTTATTGAGACAAAATCTCTTATCTTAGTTATGGGGTAATTTTTTGTAGCTATGAAAAGGTGGGGGTTAGTTTTTTTTCTGCTAATTTTTTTCCCATTGATCTACAATGCGAAATCGCAAAATATTTCAAATGAGGGCACGGACTTTTGGGCTGTGTTTCCCAGTCATGACCCGTCTCCCAGCCGGGACGGCCCGCAGCTTGCGAATATTACAATTTATGTAACCAGTAAATCGGAATCATACGTTACGGTGACTTGTAATGGAAGACCTCCGCAAAGTAGACCAATCCCTCCCAATACTCCGGTTCCCTTCAATGTCCCGAGGGCGGATGCTTATATAGACTATAATGAACAAAATACTAATCTGGTAAATCGCGGCATTCATATACAAGTTCGTGAAGGTGCTCCAAAAGTGGCAGTATATGCCCATATTTATGCTGGAGCCCGTTCTGCGGCTTCATTGATTTTACCTCTGGAGTCTTTAGGACAGAAATATTACTCCATGAATTACGATCAAACGCTGGATGCCTCCCGTATGAACCGTAATTTTTTGATCGTAGTAGCAACAGAGCCCAACACCGACGTAATTATTCACCCGCGTAGCCGTCCAGCTGTAAAAGTAACCTTAGCCAATCCAGGTGATCTCTATCAATATATGCCGGAGGGAGCTCAGGATATCTCAGGAACACTTGTTGAGATAGATCCCTCTTCGCCTGACAATTGCACAAAACGATTTGCCGTCTTTTCCGGAAGTACTTCAGTAACCATTGGATCATCTGACTGCAGTACTTCCAGGGATCCGTTATATCAACAGCTTTACCCGACTTCCAGCTGGGGGAAGACCTATTGCATAGTGCCTTTTAAAGACCGGTTTTATCATTACCGGATATTGGCAGAGGAGGACAACACAAAAGTAAATATAGGTGGTCAGGTGATTACGCTTAACAGAGGATTTCCTTATGTCAGCCCAATTTATGTCAGAGAGCCAGTCCTTGTTTCTGCGGATAAAAAGATCAGCGTTGCCGAATATTCCCTTACTCAGGACTGTTCAGGTACATCCGGAGCGCGCATTGGGGATCCCGAAATGGTCATGCTTAATCCTACAGAATTCAATATTAAAACAGTAACTCTATTTTCTTCAGAACTTCAGGATATCGCAGAGAAATACATCAATGTAAGTATCAAAACAAGTGCTGCTCACACTTTTAAGATAAACGGAATAGCGCTTCCGGAGGGATCATGGAATGAAATGCCCGCAAATCCGGAATTGTCTTACGCCCAGGTCCGTGTCTTTGATGAAAGCTCGACGCTCACTGCCAATGAAGGATTTAATGCAATAGCTTACGGATTTGGCGATCATGAATCTTATGCCTATTCTGCGGGCACGAACCTGGCCGCCAACAACTATCTTCTTGTGAGCAATTCCGTTACAGGTTATGATTCACCAAATGCCTGTATAGATCAGGAATCTGATTTTAAGATCGTATTTCCTTTTCAGGTCCAGAACAATAAAATAACCTGGCAGCTTGACAACGAACCCGCTGTCGAGATCACAGCTCCTCCCAGAATCTTTAATGCACCCAACGGTGACCTGCTCTATGAATATATTTACGACTTAAATAAAATATTTCCTGATGTGTCATCGCATACGATGGCTGTAACTGCAACCATGCCCAATGCAAACAACTGTATTGGCAGTGTCATTGAATATGCATTTGATTTTAATTCTTACCCCATCCCGACAGCGGCCATTTCGGTACCTGCTGAGGCTTGTTTTGAGGAAGAAGTGATGTTTATTGACAACAGTCTTTCAAATGTTGCCGATAAGCCCGTCAATAAATGGCTGTGGGATTTTGATGATGGAACTACTTCAACCGAACAGAATCCTAAGCACATTTACAAAACTGCCGGTCCATTTCGTGTGAAATTTTCTGCCGGGCTTGAAGATGGTTGCCTGTCTGATGTGATCGAGAAGACGATTACAGTCAAACCCAAAATATTGCCCGATTTTAAGGTTAATCCCGTAGAATGCATTACTTCAGAGGTAGTTGTTGAAGACCGCTCTACTGTGGAAAATAACGGTGCAGTCATCAATTCCTGGTCCTGGGATTTCGGGGACGGGAGTCCGCCGGTACTTACAAAAATTGCCAGCCACACTTATGCATTGCCCGGTGAATATGACATCTCTCTCATTGCAGGTGCTGCCAATGGATGTATAAGTAAACCAAAAACTTATCGTGTTACGATTAAAGGCCTTCCTATTGCCGGCTTTACAGTGCCTGAAGTCTGTATTAACGATACGGAGGTACGTTTTATAAACACATCTACCGACGCCGATGGAAGCAGTACTTCAAATTTGACTTACTTATGGGATTTTGGTGACGGCATCAGGTCTTCAAGAGACCGCAATCCGCCACCACTCAGGTTTAGTGCAGCAGGCAAATATACCATTAAACTGAGGGTGGTTACAGGTGATGGTTGCATTACCAATGTCAGTAAGGATCTTGTTGTAAACGGTGCAGTGATCACACCAGTTTTTACCGTAGTTAATCAGGATAATCTTTGCAGTCAAAATAAAGTTACGGTCATTAATAAATCATCTGTAGACCAGGGTAAACCTGTTCGGGTAGTATGGTTCAAAGATTATGATGGCAATCCTCAGGATTTCATCACAGATGAAGACCCTGAGGAGGGCAAATCTTATGAATTTGAATACCCGCCGGCAAGTTCCCCGGCACCAAGGCCGTTCACTATCCTCATCCGTGTTTACTCAGGGATCACATGTTTTGAAGAGTTCAGACAGGAAATTATGATATATCCAAGTCCTGAACTGATTTTTGGCACTATTCAACCAATTTGTCTGAATAGTGGACTGTTCACGGTGAATCACGCAAAAGAAGTTCTTGGATTACCGGGTAAAGGAAAATATAATGGCCCGGGCATTAGTACAGACGGGACTTTTGACCCCAAAGCAGCCGGCATTGGCTCCCATACCATCAGCTATACATTTGAAGCTGACAATAGATGCAGCGAAATGAAAACACAGACCATCACGGTTTATCCTATTCCATTGGCAAACTATACCAGGGATGTATTTATTTATGCAGGAGAAAAAAAACAGCTGGACCTCTCGGCAACAGGCGCTGACCTCACCTACAAGTGGGAGCCGGCGATCAACCTGGATAAAGACAATGTTCAAAATCCTGTGGTCACCGCAGACAGGGAGCGAACCTATACGGTGACCATCCGCTCATCACAGGGTTGTGTCATCATAGAGAAAATTTATGTGCATGTGATACCCGAGGTCGACACCCATAATGCCTTCAGTCCAAACGGAGACGGTATAAACGATACCTGGGTATTAAAAAATATTGAGATCTATCTCAATTCTACCGTAGAGATCTTTAACAGATACGGGCATAGGGTATACTACAGCAAGGGCTTCTACAAACCATTCGACGGAAATTATAAAGATCAGGCTTTATCTGTCGGAACTTATTACTATATTATCAATCCAAATAACGGAAGGAAAATTTTAACCGGCTCTTTAACACTAATCAGATAACGTGAGAACACCTGTATACCTAACTTTGGCGCTTTTAATACTGGGATTATCAATAAAGGCCCAGCAAAGGCCACAGTACACACAATATATATTTAATAATTACCTCTTAAACCCGGCCTTGAGCGGGATAGAAAATTATACCGATGTGAAAATTGGATTCAGAAAACAATGGACGGGGATCAAAGATGCGCCTCAAACCTCTTTTATTTCTGCCAACTGGAAATTTGGTGATGATTATTTATGGAGAAACCCCCTTTCACTGCCAGACCACGGAGATGACCCCATGAGCAGGAACTATATGCAAAATTACACCGCTTCCCCTGCGCATCATGGAATGGGCGTTACAGCCGTTGTCGACGATGTTGGACCGCTCTCCAGAGTAGATGCTAATTTAACGTACGCCTATCACCTGCAGATGGCCAGTCAGCTGAATTTGTCAGTGGGCGTAGCCGCCGGAATATCCCGTATAGGACTGGATCTGAATGCACTTGACTTCGGAACGGACAATCCCAATGATCCGTCTATCCAAAACACGATTGTGAGCCAGGTCAAGCCTGATCTGAGTTTAGGGATCTGGCTATACGGAGCGAATTTTTTTGCAGGAACATCGGTTCAGCAGATTCTTCCGCAGAAACTAAAGTTTACAACTGATCCTCAATACAATACCGGTAAGAATGTACCCCATTGGTTTATGACTGCCGGATACCGCTTCTTCGTGTCTGATGAGATAGCGGCTACGCCCTCCGTAATGTTTAAACAAGTCAGTCCTGCGCCGCTGTCATTTGACGCCAATTTGAAGTTTGCTTTCAAGGACAGATTTTGGGTAGGAGGCAGTTACCGCAGAAACGATTCTTTTTCTGCAATGGCAGGAGTAAATATCAGCAAACTGATCAACCTTACCTATTCTTATGATTTTGTGACCTCCGAACTGAATACAGTAAGCAACGGGAGTCATGAGATTGTGCTTGGTTTGCAGCTGAACAATTTTTATGAAGTATGGAGTACGACCAGAATGTGGTGATGGATCTACAATTCTTTTCTTAACCTGGCTACCGGAATATTCATTTGTTCCCTGTATTTGGCCACGGTTCGTCTTGCAATGTTATATCCGCGTTCCTTCAGGATTTCAGTAAGTTTTTCATCAGCCAGCGGTTTACGCTTGTCTTCATTGCCTATACAGTCTTCCAGTATCTTTTTTACCTCCTTGTTAGACACTTCTTCGCCGCTTTCAGTCTGGATGGCTTCAGAAAAGAATGATTTCAATAAAAATGTTCCAAACTCTGTTTGTACATATTTAGAATTCGCCACACGCGACACCGTAGATATATCCATGTCGATTTTATCTGCAATGTCCTTGAGGATCATAGGACGCATTTTGCGTTCATCTCCGGTCAGCAGGTATTCGTACTGGTATTGCATGATGGCATTCATCGTTTTAAGCAGCGTTTGCTGCCTCTGTTTTATGGCATCAATGAACCACTTTGCGGAGTCAAGCTTTTGCTTTACAAATTGAACCGCCTCCTTCATTTTTTTATCTTTTTGAGCGGTCTTGTCATAATGATCAAACATGTCGATGTATGAACGGCTAACCCTCAGCTCAGGAGCATTTTTTGAATTTAAAGTCAGTATCAATACGCCGTCATTATTAGATACATGAAAGTCAGGAATGATCTGTAATTGTTTGGTGGTCACCTGGTTTGAATCGCCGGGTTTAGGGTTTAACCGCAGAATCTCGGCGATGATCTCCTTCAGGTCTTCACTGTTCAGACCTAAACTCTTTTCGAGCTTATCGTAATGCTTTCGGGTAAACTCGTCCAGGTAATCTGCGACTATTTCAATGGCTTTCTGTATAATCGGATTGGCGGGGTCTTTGCGTTTTAACTGTAAGGTTAGGCACTCCTGCAAATCTCTTGCTGCGATTCCGGGAGGATCAAAGCTTTGTATCACCTTGAGCATTTCCAGTACATCTTCCTCCTCAACCATTACATTCTGAGAAAAGGCCAGATCATCGATCATTGAGGTGATCGGACGACGCAAATAGCCATCATCGTCCAAACTGCCGATGATTTGTTTTCCTATGATAAAATCCGAATCCGAAAGCGGTACCAGGTCGAGCTGTTCCTGTAAACTTTCGAAAAAAGTACTTTCAATAGCTATTGGGGTCTCTTTCTTCTCTTCGTCATCATCATTGTTGTTGTATGATGTGCTGTAATCATTTACACTGTCATCTTGTAAATAGTCATCAACATTAAACTCATCTGTGCTTTCTTCCTTTGATCCTGCGTCATAGTCTTCCGGTGTATCATTCAGGTCATCATACTCACTTCTGGGTTCTTCAGCTATCATTAGACTAGGGTCTTCAAGCGCTGGATTTTCCTCCAGTTCTTCTTTGATCCGGGTATCTAATGCAACGGTTGGCACCTGCAGCAATTTGATGAATTGTATTTGCTGTGGCGATAGTTTTTGAAGTAACTTTTGTTGTAAATGTTGTTTCAGCATAAGGAAGCTCGCAGGTATTTTATATACACGTCTCAAAAATACATAATTTGTATGTATAAGTAGTAATAACGGAAATACATTCTGGCAATTGCTTGCAGTTCAATAAGGAAAAAGTGATTAATCCGATCAATTCGGATTCACTATCGCAGTACACTGCGTCTATATTTGTGCTAATATCAGTCCTTGTAAAATACAACTAAAGTGAATGTTTAGTCCATATTTTTCTAACAAAAGCTGGACTAATGTTGGACTAATCCTGGACTAATGTTGGACTTTAAGTTCCGACACCTACCAGGCAGGAGCACGGGATAAGTTCAACAGGGGCTGGTGCTATAATCAGGATCTTGCCTGACGACTTAATGTACAGTCGCTATGTATGACCGGTATGTCTTGAGGATTCGAAAACTTCCCTGGCTGCTTTTAACCATTCAACACATTGCTGGTGCAAAAAGAAGATGGTGAAGGGGTCCTCAGGGCCATTTGGATTTTTATCGGTGAAGCATTTACGCTTAGAAAGCAGTTGAAAGTGACTTTCGTCTGCCGGGGTTTTACGGGGAAAAATACTTTCGAGTTGATTTGATAAAATATTACAAAGCGGCAGAAGATAAGTCAGGTCACTGCGTTTTGGCTGATAATCGAGGCAAGCCTGAAGTAAGCCGGTGCAGGCATGTTCAAGGCTTTCAATGATCAGGTAAAGGGAAGCAGAATTGTCGTCTATTCCGAGCAGGTTACCTGCTGATTCCTGAAATGCGGTGGCTTTTTGGTAGTGGTCCTGCCAAAGCATCAGTGCATTTGCAGGGTCGGCGACCGGGGAATTACAAAATTGCGTTTTAAAATGCGAATGCAGGTACATTTGATCTGCTTTTTGAAATATTTTGTGAAAGAACCGGCTGCCGGCAGCCAGGGCGTGTGCGATTTCATCTTCTGTATGAACCAGCAAACTAATGGAAACAGATTTGTCCATCTGGCCGTTAAGCTCGTCCTGCAATTGCAGGATGTCCCTGACCTCTGTTTCACTAATGACCGTCAAATAGTAATGCTGCCTGCTTTGAATGAGTGCTGTTTGCTGAAAAATACTATCGTTCACGGACCTCCAGGAGCGTTCGCCAAAACAGAGGATGTTATCAACTTTTAGGAGTCTATTAATTATTTTTGAGGCGTCCTGTAAATTTTTGTCTTTGTTTAATTCCATTATGATCAGTTAGTTTTAATTAGCTGATATTATGGAATTTGTAAATCCATCAGGTATTCCAGGTAGTGCACCCTGGAATTTTTTTCGTTATGTAGTTGAAATTCAGCAAAACCCTAATATTAGCCTCTTGTTTTTATAATGCTGCAAATATATACAGGTTTTGATGCCCAACGTTAAACCCTTTGCTGATTTTAATTTAAAATGCTGTAATCGTGAATGTTAGGTTAAATGAAGTTGTGTTTTCTTTATTCAGGCCAGACAATTCGTTTGAAATGTATATTGTTTTACTTAATTTTAAGTGAATCTTAACTATGATATTATGGGCTTTGTAAAAGAATTTAAAGAATTTGCCGTTAAAGGAAGCGTGATGGACCTTGCTGTCGGTGTGATCATTGGAGGTGCATTTGGTAAGATCATTGACAGTGTGGTAAAGGATCTGATCATGCCGCTGATCTCAGCAGTGATCGGTTCTGTAGATTTTAGTAACCTCTATGTGGTGCTAAAAGGAAATGTAGAGGCAAAGCTGGCGCTCGAAGAGGCTAGAAAAATACCGGATACCGTGATTTTTGCTTATGGAAATTTCATTTCTGTAGCCATCAATTTCCTGTTGCTTGCTTTTGCTGTATTTCTGCTGGTAAAAGGCATCAACGCGATGAAACGTAAGCAGGAAGCAGAACCGGCAGCTCCGGCGGGACCGTCTAAAGAAGAGGTGCTGCTCGCCGAGATCAGGGACCTGCTAAAAGCAAAATAACATTCAGTTTATATAGCAGCTAAATTAATTTGAAAAGCATCCGGACGAGAATCGTCCGGATGCTTTTTTTTACCGATAAAAAGATGTGGTTTGCCGACCTTTTTCTGATACACGGGCTGTTTGGGTTGATAGGAGAAGGGAATCTGTATACATTTGATCATGCAATTCGTGTAGCGTTTTGCTGTATGACAACGATTTAGAAATAACACAAATGGAAAACTGTAAAAATAAACATAACAATACCAGCAGGATTTGGAGCGGGTTGATCATTTTGGGTGTGGGATTGGTGTTTTTCCTGAGAAATGTGGGGATACATATTCCCGGATGGGTGATCAGCTGGCACACTTTGCTGATCGTGATTGGTTTACTGGTCGGTTACAAACGTAATTTTAATGGCGGTGGCTGGCTGATCATGGTACTGATTGGCGGTTTTTTTACTATGGAGGATATCACAAACAGTGATTTTTCGAAATATTATTTTGCGATAGGATTCATTGTCCTGGGGTTGTTTGTAATTTTTAAACCTAAGAATACCCATCACAGGTGGCATGGTAAATGGAAAGCAAAGCTTCGTGACCGGGATAATTTTAGTAAATCTGCTGATTTTGATGATGCCTCCTCAAAGGCCGAAGATACTGGCTATAATTATACGGACAAGGAAGATAACGATGTACTGGATTCGGTAAATGTATTTGGCGGCAGTCATCAGAATGTATACTCTAAAAACTTCAAAGGAGGAGATGTGATTGCAATATTCGGAGGCTCGGACGTCAACTTAACCCAGGCAGATTTTCAGGGCACTGTTACACTGGATGTCGTGGCGATTTTCGGTGGTATGAAGATCATTATTCCGCCGAGCTGGGAAATAAAATCGGAAATAACGGCCATTTTTGGCGGTATGGATGATAAAAGGGCAGTCAGCCCGGTAGCCGATGCTGAGCGCAAAATATTGGTCATCAAAGGAGTCGCTTTGTTTGGAGGTGTAGATATCAGAAATTTTTAAACCCTATGTTATGAAATGGTTCTTAGTAAAATATATTTATCAGATCGTTAGCGGAGAAGGAAACTATAACGCTCAGTTTGATGAGCAGCTAAGGCTGATGCAGGCGGCTAACGTCAACGATGCACTCAAAAAAGCAGAAGAACAGGCTGATGGCTTTCAGCCTCCATTTAAAAACTGTATGGGGGAAGTGGTGAGCTGGAAATTCATCTGTATTGCAGATCTCCATGAGATACAGATGCCGGAGGATGGTGCTGAGATAACTTCCATATTGCATGAACCCAATGATGTGCCCGCTTTTTTAAATACGATTGAGCAGCGTAAGCTCTTTTTACAGCAGCATATTCAGTGTGAAAATGAAACTATTGAGATCCAATAAATAAAAACTTTTGACAACCAGGCCCTTATCCATCCCCAAAATACAAAACATTGCCTCAGTGATACTGCTGGTATGGGTATGCGTGTTCGTGTTTTTATATTATTATTCACTGAATTTCAGTATCCAGGTTTCAGTAGCTGATAGTGTGATCACAAGCGCCCTGCTGGCGGCAGGATGCATCTGTCTGAGCAACCTGTTAGGCTATTATCAGCCCAAGAACGAGACCATATTATTTATACTGGTGCTCACGGTGATGCTCGCACTGATCATTACTTTCATCAGCAAATTCATGCTGCACCTGCTGTTTGCAGAAGACAAAACCTATATGAATTTTTTAAATCTTTCCTTATTGGTCCGGTTTATTATATTATTTGTTTTTTTAGGCTGGTGTGCACTGGCCAATATTTTATGGTACAGGCTTGAAGAGCAGTCTGCAACTCAGGACCGGCTCCTGGCTGCTCAAAATTTATCTAAAGAAGCTGAGCTAAATAAGCTAAGACATCAGCTGCAACCGCATTTTTTGTTTAATAGTTTAAACTCAGTTTATGCCCTTACGATTGTAAATCCTAAGGAAGCAGGCACGATGATCACTAAGCTGGCTGCTTTTCTGAGGGGAACGCTAAAAAGAGATGACGAGGTATGGGTGAGTGTAGAAGAAGAGATGGAGTACATACAGCTTTATCTGGATATTGAAAAGGTAAGGTTTAGCCACAGGTTAAACATAGACGTGGCGATAGCCGCGGAAAGCCTGAAGATGAGTTTGCCGGGTACCCTCCTGCAGCCAATAGTCGAGAATGCCATTAAGTTTGGATTGTACAATACATCTGCTGCAATCACGATCACTATGCGGGTAACAGTGGACAATAACGTGCTGAAAATCTGCGTGCAGAATCCATATGATCCGGAGATGAAAGCTGCAGGCGGGACAGGATTTGGCTTGTCTGCCATTAAAAGAAGATTATATTTGTTATTTGCAGACGAAAGTCTTCTGCAGGCACAGGCCATTGAAGAAAATTTGTTTAGAACAACGCTGAAGATACCCCAAACCATACAAGGAAATGATAAGGACGATATTAATTGATGATGAATCCCTGGCCAGGGACATTGTAAAGCATTATTTAAATGATTTCCCCGATATAGAGATTGTAGCAGAATGCAGCGACGGTTTTGAAGGTATAAAAGCCATTACCCAGCACCAGCCCGATTTTATTTTTCTGGACATACAGATGCCAAAGATCAATGGATTTGAAATGCTGGAACTCGTGGAGAACCCACCTGCGGTGATATTTACTACAGCCTTTGATGAATATGCCATAAAAGCTTTTGAAGTAAACGCAATAGATTATCTGCTAAAGCCGATAGAAAAGAGCCGGTTTGACCAGGCAGTACAAAAAATTGCATCCAGACTCAGCAATCTTGAAGCGGTAACTACTCAGGAATTACTGGATTCAGCTGCGATGAGCCCGGCCCAGCACAATAGGGTAGTGGTGAAAAAGAACGGAGTGATCAAGATCATCGCAGTAGCGGATATTCATTACCTGGAGGCAGATGACGATTACGTGAAACTGAGCACGACGGAAGGAATATTTCATAAAAATAAGACCATGAGTTTTTTTGAGCGTACGCTCGATCCTGCACAATTCATCAGAATTCACCGTTCATATATCATAAATCTGGCCCAGGTCACGCGGATTGAGCTAAAAGAAAAAGACAGTTATATTGTACTTTTAAAATCAGATATTTGGTTGCCGGTAAGCAAAACCGGGTATGTAAAATTGAAAGCTGCACTGGGTATGTAGAAAAAACCAATATCTATTTGCAAATAGAAAAAAATCACACTATATTTGCACCTCTTAATTAAAAAAATAGTCTAAGATATAATACAGTTATGAAAAGAACATTCCAACCTTCGCAAAGAAAGAGAAGAAATAAACATGGCTTCCGCGAAAGAATGGCTACAGCAAACGGTAGAAGAGTATTAGCTTCACGCCGTGCAAAAGGAAGAAAAAGATTATCAGTTTCTGACGAGCGTCGTCATAAAGCATAATTTTTGATTGCAGCACTTTAAGTGTTAGCAGATCAGGACAGTCTGCAAATTTGCGATCAAAAAGATGAACACATTTAATAAAGAAGAACGGTTATGTAGCAGGAAGTTGATCGACTTGCTGTTTAAAGACGGTTCTTCTTTTTTATTATACCCTTTTCGGGTTTCTTATCTGCTTGCAGATACCCCATCTAAATTTCCTGCGCAGGTGGTCATTAACGTCTCTAAAAAAAGATATAAGCGTGCTGTGGACCGCAACCTGGTAAAAAGACGCTGTCGTGAGGCTTACCGCCTTCAGAAACAAATACAGCTCTATCCTTTTCTTTCCGGGCAAGAGAAGCTGCTGCTGCTCTCTGTGCAGTTTGTGGGTAAAAAGATCTATGAATATTCTTTTTTTGAAAAGAAGCTGGCTGCTGTCTTTACGAAGCTGGTTTCTGCTTTGGATACAGGACATAAAGGAGTTGAGGCAGATGATGGGGCTCATTAATACTTTCATTGGCTGGATATTCCTGGGTCTGATCAGGCTCTATCAATGGTTGCTGTCTCCATTGCTTGGTGCAAGCTGCAGATTTACACCTACCTGCTCTCAGTATGGCATAGAAGCCATAAAAAAACATGGTCCGTTTAAAGGAGGATGGCTAACTTTAAAACGTATCGGCAGGTGTCATCCCTGGGGAGCACACGGCCACGATCCTGTTCCCTGAATATTTAATTTATATAATGGCTACTATACTCCAAATCGAAACCGCTACACAGGTCTGCTCTGCTGCAATCTCAAAAGATGGTCATACCATAGCTTTAAAAGAGCTGATGGCAAGTAATATTCATGCAGGGAGCCTGACCTTATTTATCCAGGATGTAATGGCTCAGTCAGGATTGCAGTTTGCGGAGCTGGATGCTGTTGCGGTAAGTAAAGGACCCGGCTCTTATACGGGTTTGCGCATTGGCGTGTCTACTGCCAAAGGACTTTGTTATGCACTTGATAAGCCTTTAATTGGCATTGATACGCTGCAAATGATGGCAGCTGGTTACCTGTCTTCAAATCCTGATTGCACCGGATTGATTTGCCCCATGATAGATGCACGGAGGATGGAAGTCTTTACTGCTGTGTTTGATCAGGAACTGACCGAAGTTGCACCTACTGACGCAAAGATAATTGATCCTGAAAGTTTTAAAGACCTCCTCTCTAAAAATGAGCTTGTTTTTATTGGTGATGGCGCCTCAAAATGCGCTGATATGCTCAGGAATAAAAATGCGGTATTTTCTGATCTGAATTTCAACTCTGCTGCGCATATGAGCAGGCTGGCAGATGTAGCATTTGCTGCAGGCAGATTTGAAGATGTGGCTTATTTTGAGCCCTTTTACCTGAAGGACTTTGTACTGACCAGTCCGAAAAAGAAATAATTTACTTTTTACCGTTCTTGAAAAGACTGAACATTCGCTTGAAGAAGCTTTGTTCGTCATCGCCCACACCCGGCATATAGCTGCTGTTTTGCGGATGTTCTACCACATAACCAAATTTTATGCTTGCGCCCAGGTAAACAGACGCACTGTTATAGGCTTTACTGACTCCGCTATTCGAATCATTCTTTCCTACCAGGAGAGAAGTTGTCTTAAACAGGTTGTCTGACCCAAGAAAGACCTCAAAATTGGGCGTTTGGTACATTCCCTGCATTCCCACCTGCAGGAAGTTGTAGAGGTTATATGCGGGTACGACATTAACCGAGAAGTTTCTGTTATAAAATCTGTTCACCATGGCCACTTCACCTCCTTTATGGAAGATGTTTTTTGAGACAATCAAACCCGGTGTATAAAAGCCATAGGTTTTGGAGATCATAAAGTCGGCCTTTGCGTTAGTAGCAGAATAAAATGCATAGTTCTTGCTCCCTTTGGTTAAAACTCCGGTGATTGCATTTTCAATATCTCCGGGAGCCATTTCATCAAGGCTATCCAAAACAAGAGGATCATTGAGGTTGTTGAAGTTATTTACATAAGAACTTTTGCTCCACCTGATCAAACCCAGGTCTTTAATGTTGGCCATGATAAATATCCCGCTTTTTGCGCTATACGAAGTGCCCAGGCTAATTGCCGCACCGGGATTTTTGAAGAAGGGAGGAATACTTTTGCCCAATTGTTTTCCGGTTTGAAAATTGGTGGCATAGCTGCCTTTAAGGCCTACGATCATAGGACCGTTTCCTGATTCCAGGGTAAGAAAAGAATTGTCAATATTGATCTTATTGTAGCTTATCCCGCTTAGTAGACTGAGTTTGACGCCAAATGCCAGCTTTTTGTTGTAGTTTTCCCTGTAACTCAGACTAAACTGGTGATAGGACTGGGAATAACCCCTGTCGTTCAAAGCATTGTTGAAGTTCTTGTTGTTTTCGTCATAAAAGCGCAGGTAATTGTCAAAGATTGCTAAGGTCTCATTGGTGTAATCTACCTGTGCATCGGCGCGTAGCTGCCAGGAAAGACCAATTTCCTTATGGTATTTATAAGATTTAAAAAGCTTGAAGTTGAGCAAATAGATATTGGTGTGCTGAAAGAGGCTATTGACTTTTCCGGTGTTCAGAGGAACATCGGCTGTGGTATAGACTCCCTCTTTTAATAAAGTGCGCAGGACATTCTCGTTGCCTCTGACTACCGCATGAATACCAAAATAAGGCAATAGAAAGTTTGAAGCAAATTGCCTGGACGAATCCAGAACAAAGGTCTTTTGCGCCGGGTTTTCAAAGCCATCAAACAGCGTTTTGGTATTGAATAAGCCGTATTGCTGCGCTTTAAGCTGATTAAAACAGAGCAGTAAAAAACAAATTGTTAAACATTTTCTGATCATCATACACATAAACGACTAAATCTAATGATTTTAATTTGTTTGTCGGAGGCCGATTGTTAAAGAATCAGCATCAATCTCCAATGAATCAGGTTTAAGTGCTTCTTCCTTTTTATTGAGCAGAATATTGGTCTGGAACTTTCCCTGTTCGGCGCTCAGCTGATAAATAAAAGAACTGTAATCCCTAAGGCCTTTTTCACCCGTAATGTGTCTGTAGTAAGGCAAGTATACATTTTGCAGCAGCAGGTCTGAAGAATTTTTGAAATTTATAAAAAAAGTAATGCCTGAGGTATTTGGGAGCTGACCAACAGAATAAATATAGTCTGTGTTGTTGATCAGTAAACGGTTGCCCTTATAACTGTTTAGAAATGATTGCACAGTACTTGCATTATTGGCGAATACCATGTAATTGTCAATGATGGCATAGTATGGCTTCCTGAATTTTTTAAAAGGTTCGCCAAAATAGCAGTAAAGCAGATCTGGCTCATAGAAAGCTTTTATGTCATCACTATAATTTGAGCTGAGGTCCAAAAGCAGTTGCTTGAGTTTATCGCCATTAGTCAGTTCAAGGGCGCCGATCTTTTCAGCTGTACTGAGCTGAAAAGTTATGAGCTGATTTTTAAAGTATCTGGGGAATGTTTGTTCAGGGTCCAGGTGATATTTCGTGTTGATGTGGTTAATTATCTTGTTTATTTTTCCGGATTCTTTCTTTGAGTTGAACCAGGTGCTCAGTGATTTTCTCCAATTCTCATAATCTGCTATGGTATAAATTGTATAACTGGCAGTGTTTTGAGGCAATATCCTATTGATGGTGACCTTTTGAGCAGAAAAACCCACAAATAGCTGGTAATAACTTGCCGGATCATTGATCTGGGTGTTGCCGTTAAACAGTATTTTTTCAGCGCTGTAGTTATATACCAGCGATGCAAAAGCATTTTGATGGTTCAGCACTGAAAGTTCTCCGTTCAGGTTTCCCGGCATGGCAGCCTGCAGGAGTTTGGGCAGTTTTGAATAATTGATATATATTTCTGCAAGACTGGTTTTGCTTAGTCTGCTCGTAGACTCAATGTATTCCGTAAATCTGTCATCCTTTCCCGGTACTGCTGATAATCCGTTCTGAACAAGATTGGCAGCGCTTGAAAGCAGCAGCAGGTTGTCTTTGAGCGCAAGATAAAAAACCGTGCTGTCTGCCAAAATCAATTTGCTGAGACTTTGACCAGAGCTGGTACTGATCCCCGCAGACTTTAATGCATTCATCAACTGACCTGGTCCGGATCCGGTATTGAGCTGTGTGCTGTAAAGAAAATCGATACCGTGACCTGCTCCGGGGTACAGACTGACATAAATATTTTGTTTATCTGCAAGCGTGCTGATCGCCGGTTTACTGAGCAGGTACTGGTACAATATCCGGAGTTGTTCAGATTTTTCGTCTCCAATGATCTCTTTGAGCAGGCTCTGGCTGCTGAGAATGTCCAAAATGCTCTTTTCGTTCTGGAACGCGAAGATGAAAGCTGAACCGGACGCTGCCGCGTACAGGGCATTGTCATTATTTTTTTTATCTGCTTTGAGGCCAGTAAAATAGAGGTAAGCCATTGTTACAATGGCAGTAAGCAAAACAATAATTAAGACGAGAATCCTTTTCATTTGATGTATGTACAAACTTAGATAAAACTGGCTAAGCATTCACACATAGCAGTAAAAAAATGTTAATTTTGTTGTAATAAAAAGCTGGTCTAATATGAATAAACGGATATTGATAACTGCATCTTTACTTGGAGCCATAGCTGTAATACTTGGTGCTTTTGGGGCGCACGGGCTAAAAAAAGCAGTGGGTGCGGGAGACCTTGAAATATGGGCGAAAGGAGTAGAGTACCAGTTTTATCATGTGTTTGCCTTACTTTTTCTGGCCCGGTTCAAGATTGGGAACAGGCTGGTCAAACTGTCTTATGGCTTTTTTACATTTGGTATCCTGCTGTTTTCCGGTTCCCTGTATCTGCTTGCCACCCGAAGTCTTCTGAATGCCGGCTTTGTGGATTACATTGGTCCTGTTACTCCCATAGGCGGTCTGCTGTTAATACTCGGTTGGTTATCTATGTTTTTAGCTGCCTTAAAAGAATAGCTGATGCTTGATTTTCATCCTGTGGATTTCGAGGAAAGGGAAACCCTCTTTATAGAAGTGGTATTGCCGCTTTCTCTGGCTAAAAACTATAGCTATCGTGTACCTTTTGACCTGAATGATCAGGTAGAGGTCGGAAAACGCGTGGTGGTTCAGTTTGGGAAAAATAAGATCTATACGGCGCTGATTAAAAATATCAGTACCCATGCCCCTGAAGTGTACGAGGCAAAGTACATTATTGATGTGGTTGATGTGCATCCTGTAATTACAGAAGAGCAGCTTGCCCTATGGGAATGGATGACCACGTATTATTTATGCAATGAAGGTGATGTCATGTCAGCTGCTCTGCCGGCGGGATTAAAACTGGCCAGTGAGACCATTGTTGTGCTGAAGGAAGACGCAAATCCCGGCGGAGAAATTTTTACAGAAAAAGAACAAACTATTCTGGATGCCCTGCGCAGCAGGCCAAGACTTACTATAGATGATGTATCGGCATTACTGGGACAGAAAAGGGTATATCCGGTCATCAATTCCCTGCTCAGTAAGGGCATGCTTTACATCGCTGAGGAAGTAGTTGAAAAATATAAACCCCTGTTGAAATCGTTCATCGGACTGAATCCCTTTTATAAGGAGGAGGGGCACCTGAGAGAACTGTTTGAGATTCTCGAAAGAGCACCTAAACAGCTCAATGCGTTTTTAGCCTATTTAAAGCTTTCTAAGCAGCAAACTTTAATTTCTAAACAGCAACTGCTGGAAGAGAGCGGCTGCGGCGCAGCTGCGCTGAAAACCCTCGTGGATAAAGAAATATTTACAGTATCCAAAAGGCCTGTAAGCAGGCTGCAGGACAATAATGATGAGTTTATCCTCAATTTTGAACTCAGCCGGGGGCAGCAGGGGGCGCTTGCTCAGATAGAAGAAAGGCTGAAAGAGAAAGATGTCGTATTGCTGCACGGTGTCACGGCATCGGGTAAGACCCAGATCTATATTAAACTGATCGAACAGGCAATTGAAAAAGGCGGGCAGGTTTTGTTCCTGCTGCCTGAGATTGCCCTGACGACACAAATAGTGGAGCGGATACAAAGATATTTTGGAGATGCAATTGGTGTATACCACAGTAAGTTTAATAATAATGAGCGGGTGGAAATCTGGAATAAGGTGCTGACCGGGCAATACCGGGTGGTACTTGGAGCCAGATCTGCAGTATTCCTGCCTTTTAAAGAACTCAGGCTGATCGTAGTTGATGAAGAACACGAGTCTTCCTACAAGCAGCAGGAACCTCCGCCAAGGTACCAGGCAAGGGATGCCGCCATTTACCTTGCTCATTTGCACCGGGCAAAGGTAGTTTTGGGATCGGCTACGCCTTCTATAGAAAGTTATTTCAACGCCACAACCGGAGGTAAATATGGTTTGGTGACCTTAAATGAGCGCTATGGCGGTGTTACACTCCCCGTACAGGAGGTGATCAGTATCTCGGAGGAAACCAAGAGAAAGAAAATGGTCTCTTATTTTTCTGGTAAGCTGGTCGACGAGATCGCGCTGACACTGGAAAACAAAGAGCAGGTGATCCTGTTTCAGAACAGGAGAGGCTATGCTACTATTTTGATCTGTGGTACCTGCGGCTACGCGCCAAAATGTGTGAACTGTGACGTCAGTCTTACCTACCATAAAACAAGCGGTAAACTCCATTGCCATTATTGCGGCTACCATCAGAGCAGCATCAACATTTGTCCGGCCTGCGGCTCAGTGCATATTGAGCAAAAGGGATTCGGGACGGAAAGGGTAGAGGAGGAACTGAAACTGATCTTTCCTGATGCGGTAATAGCCAGGCTGGATGTGGACAGTACAAGGACTAAAAACGGGCTGCAGCAGATCATTTCCGAATTCCAGGATAAGAAGACAGACATCCTTATCGGTACGCAGATGGTGGCTAAAGGTCTTGATTTTGATAATGTAACATTAATTGGGGTGATCAACGCAGATACCCTGCTGAACTACCCCGATTTCAGGGCATTCGAAAGGAGCTATCAGCTCCTTGCGCAGGTAGCCGGCCGGGCTGGCAGAAGGGACAAGCAGGGCAAAGTGATCATACAGGCTTATGATGATCACCACAGGATCATTAACCAGGTCATAGAAAACAAATACCTGGAGATGTATAACGAAGAACTGGCCGAGCGTAAGCAGTTTCATTACCCGCCTTTCACACGGCTGATTTTTATCAACATCAAGCACAAAGATCCGGATGTATTAAATGTTGCCGCACAACGGTTTGCAGCAATGCTAAGAGCGCAGCTCGGTAGCCGTGTTCTCGGTCCGGAACAGCCACTGGTGTCGCGCATCAGGAATTACTATATCAAACAGGTCATTATTAAAAGCGATAAGAACACTTCTATTGTAAAAGTAAAATCGGTTTTAAAGGAGGTAATGCTGGACTTTCAGACAGAAAAGGATTTCAGGAGTGTGATCCTGCAGGCTGATGTGGATCCTTATTAATTTATTGCAATTGATTCAGTGTTTGTTAGCAGCTTTTTATTTAATGTCAGCAGTTTGTTCAGTATATTAAGATTCAAAAAGCTATTTTTGGGGTAGTATGGCATATAAGTTTGTTGACAATTACAGGGAGCAGGGCGCAAGAAAGAAGCTGGTGGTACATTTGGAGGCCAGGGGGATTGCAGATAAAAATGTGCTTAAAGCAATTGGAAAGGTACCCCGTCACTTCTTTTTTGATGAAACCTTCTGGAACCAGGCCTATAAAGATATCGCCTTTCCGATAGGTGACGGGCAGACCATCTCCCAACCTTATACTGTGGCTTATCAAAGCGAGCTGCTGCACATCAAAAAGGGCGATAAAGTTTTAGAAATCGGCACCGGATCGGGTTATCAGACCTGCATACTGATGGAACTGGGTGCCAATGTTTATACCATAGAAAGACAGGAAAGCATTTACAGACATACCATAAGGGTATTGCCGGGAATGGGTTACAACGCACATTTCTTTTTTGGTGATGGTTCCAAAGGCATTCCAGCACATGCGCCCTATGACAAAATCATTGTAACTGCCGGTGCACCTTTTGTGCCTGAGGTACTGTTGAAGCAGTTGAAAATAGGCGGCATTCTCGTGATTCCTGTTGGTGATGAGCATTCACAAAAGATGATTACGGTAATCCGCGCCAGTGAAACAGATTTTGAACGGATAGAACTGGATACATTCAGGTTTGTACCCTTGGTGGGTGATCAGGCCTGGTAGCTTATTGATCCGGATGTTATACCTTCATCGCCCGGTCCATCTCTCTTTTGGATTCACGGTCTTTAATGCTGTCTCTTTTGTCAAACTCTTTCTTGCCCTGGGCCAGTGCGATCTCTATCTTGGCAAAACCGCGCTCATTGGTGAAAATCCGAAGCGGAACTATCGTATAGCCCTTCTCCTCGCTTTTTGCTTTTAGTTTTTTGAGTTCCTTTTTTTGCAATAGCAGCACCCTGTCGCGCTTGATGTCGTGATGGAAAAAGGAACTGTGGCTGTATTCGGAAATATGAAGGTTTCTAACGTAAAGAATATTGCCGATGAACATACAAAATGCATCAGACATATTTGCTTTGCCCTGTCTGATGGCTTTTATTTCGGTACCCAGCAAAGCGATACCGGCGTTGAAATTTTCAACGATGTGGTAGTCAAAAAAGGCCCTTTTATTTTTTATCTGGATGTCGTTCTTCATAAGAATCGGCTAATATCTCAATTTTATCTTACAATAAGTACAGGAATAGCTACTTTGTGACGTACAGAATTGACCGTAGTTCCAAGGATCAGGTCTTTTAATCCCTTGTGTCCGTGCGCCCCCATGACCAGCAGTTCGAGCCTGTTTTCTTCGGTGATGTCTACAATTGCCTTGACAGTTCCGCCGTAGCCGATGTGAGCAGTGGATTCGTAACCAAGCTCTTTGAGATTGGCCCGGTATTTTTCCAGGTTCTCTGCGTCGCTCAGTGTTTCATAGTCCAGCGCAGAATTGCCATGATAACGGGCTACTGCCGTCTCTACCACATGGATCAGGTAATAATGCGCGTTCTTACCTCCCTGTATCAGTGCATGCCTGATGGTGTTCCGGTCGTTCTTTGAAAAGTCTACGGTAATGCCAATACGGGTATAATTGATCTTCTCAACTTCCTGAATGTTGAGTGCGTTGCCATGCGGGGCAGCATTGACCTCTCTTTTACGGGAGTTGATGAGCGGATAAATAAAAATGAACAGCAGCAACAAGCCAATCATTATAGTAAGCGGAACGATGATGGTGTATACGTACCAGCCCCCGCCGGCGCCCCAGCTGCTGATCTCTTCAATGACCAGCTTTACATTTAGCGAAACGATGACCACTGAACTGATCCAAGCCAGAATTTTAACCCATGGTTTTATGGCAAAACCTTTCATGGTCTTTTTATCGGAGGTGAAATGGATCAAAGGGATGACAGCAAATCCAAGCTGCAGGCTGAGTACGACCTGGCTCAATATCAACAGGCCTCCAAGTGCCTCATTGCCAAAATACAGGATTGTAAAAAACGCAGGAATGATGGCGAGCAGACGGGTAATAAGGCGGCGGAGCCAGGGTTGGATACGCAGTTTAATGTGACCTTCCATTACAATTTGTCCTGCCAGGGTTCCTGTCACTGTTGAGCTTTGGCCTGCGGCAATTAGCGCTATCGCAAATAATGCAGGGGCAACGCTCCCAAATATATTCTGAAGCAGCTGGTGGGCATCCTGTATTTCTGCAACTTCATACAGCCCGTTCTTAAAAAAGGCTGCAGCCGCAAGGATCAGGATTGCTGCATTTACGAAAAAAGCAAGGTTAAGTGCAACCGCAGTGTCTATGAAATTAAATTTTATAGCTTCTTTGATGCCTTTGTCATCCCTTTCGAATTTCCTGGTCTGCACCAGAGAGGAGTGGAGATAGAGATTATGCGGCATCACAGTGGCACCGATGATTCCTATGGCAATATATAAAGCATCTCCGGATAATATAGACGGCTCAAATCCGGCGGCAATCTCTTTTAATGAAGGTTCGACGATAAACATCTCTATTAAAAAAGAAACCCCGACAATAAAAACCATAGAGACGATAAAGCTTTCCATTTTACGCATCCCCTTGTTGAGCAGGAAAAGCAGCAGTACCGTGTCAAATATGGTAATGCTGATCCCCCATATCAAGGGCAGCCCGAATAAAAGGTTCAGCCCTATGGCCATCCCAATGACCTCTGCCAGATCGCAGGCGACGATAGCAGTTTGGGCCAAAACAAACAATGGGAAGTTCACCCAGCGCGGGTAGCCGTTTCGCGATGCCTGCGCAAGGTCCAGACCCCGCACTATTCCAAGACGCGCGCTTAGTGACTGCAGGAGCAGGGCAATGAGGTTGGACATCAGCAGGATCCAGATCAGCTGGTAGCCAAACTTACTTCCTCCCGCTATATCCGTAGCCCAGTTGCCGGGATCCATATAGCCCACACTAACCAGGTAGGCCGGACCGATAAATGAAAGTATCCGCTTCCATCCTGTGCGCTTGCTGGTATCCACACTTTGGTGGACTTCGCTTAGTGACTGCGCCTGCTTATTGTAATCATTTTGCTTCATGTTATGCTTTAATGAGGATATGTTTGGCCACTTCACGGCTGAGGTTTATTTTTTTGCTTTCCACCAATAGTTCGATAGACCCGTCAAAATCGGTGATGTCTGTCACTTTTACCAGTTTTCCAAGTGTAAGACCAAGTTTTTCAAGGTGTTTTAAGAAAGCAGAAGAATGTTCGCTTACACCCATCACGAGTCCCTGGTCATTGATCTTTAACTTGTTGAGTTTAATAAAAGAGGCGGAATCAAATTTACCTTCTTTATCAGGTATCGGGTCGCCGTGAGGGTCGTTTTTGGGGAACGCCAGGAATTCATCCAGCCTTTCAATCAGTTCAGCGGAATTAATGTGTTCCAGTTCTTCTGCAATATCATGGACCTCGTCCCATTTAAAGCTGAGTTTTTCCACCAGAAAGACCTCCCAGAGCCTGTGTTTGCGGACAATGTTTATTGCAGTTCGCCTGCCCGTATCCGTTAACTTTACACCCTGGTACTTTTGATAAATAATCAATTGTTTATCAGCTAGTTTTTTTATCATATCAGTTACCGATGCGGCTTTTGTACCCATTCTTTCCGCAATGGCATTGGTCTGTACAGGGGCGTCTGTGTCGCTGGACAGATGGTAAATGATTTTAAGATAATTCTCCTCTGTGAATGACTGCATTTTATTTATCTAACTAAAAGTTTAGACAAATCTAAAAAACATTTTGTAAAATAAGCTATAAAAAAACACAGATATTATAGAATAAAATTTGGCAAAGTGTGCGCCTATACGTTATCTTTGACCCGATATAAAAATTTACCATGGCTGGAGAACTAGATAAAACAGATTTTAAGATCTTAAAACTACTACAGGAAAATGGTCGGATGACCAACTTATTGCTATCACAGGAGATCGGATTATCGCCGGCACCTACACTGGAGCGGGTACGTAAACTGGAAACTTCCGGTTTTATTAAGAGTTATCATGCCCTGGTTGATGAAGAAAAACTAGGTCTGGGAATTAAAACTTTTATACAGGTTCAGCTGGATTTCCACAAAAACAACACCATACAGATCTTTTTAGATGAGGTGAACCAGATCAAAGAAATTACAGAATGTCACCATGTGACCGGTCAGGCAGATTTTCTCCTCAAGGTCTATGTAAATGACATTAAAGCATACGAGCGATTGATTATGGATAAAATCAGCAAGATTTCAGTAGTAAAGACCTTTCAGACCATGATGATCATGTCAACCACCAAGAAAGAGCCGATAGTACCCCTGGAATATTAAGTGATTTGCCAGTCTACCGGACTTTTTCCTTCTTTAAGTAAGATCTCATTGGTCCTGGAAAAATGGGCGCAGCCAAAAAAGCCATTATAGGCAGAGAACGGAGAAGGGTGGGCAGCCTTTAGCACCGTGTGCTTTTTCCCATCTATCAGTTCCGATTTGTTTTGGGCATACCTGCCCCAAAGTAAGAAAACCAGACCTTCACGCTGTTCAGATAATTTGCTGATGACCATATCTGTAAATATTTCCCAGCCCTTGCCCTGATGTGAGCCCGCCTCATGCGCCCGCACGGTTAGCGTAGCATTTAAAAGTAAAACACCCTCATCCGCCCATTTTGTCAAATCTCCATGCGCCGGAGCTTTAAAACCCGGTATGTCCTCAGACAGTTCTTTATAGATATTCTTTAATGAGGGCGGGATGGCTATTCCTTTTTGTACGGAAAAGGAAAGCCCGTGTGCCTGACCAGTGCCATGATAAGGGTCTTGTCCGAGGATGACCACTTTGACTTTATCAAAAGGGGTATGGTCCAGCGCGTTAAAAATATCTGCGTTTTTTGGGTATACCGTGGCTCCGCTTTGTTTTTCTTCCAGCAAAAAAGCCTTAAGGGTTTTCATATAAGCCTTGTCAAATTCATCACCCAATAAGCGCAGCCAGCTTTGTTCTAATTTTACGGACATGCTATTTCTTTAAGGGGTCTATTCATAATGTATACTTATTTTTTTCTGAAAGCAGCCGGGTCTGTTTTAAAAACCACGGACTTAAAAGACAATTACATTGATTTCTTTTTTTGCTGAAATTATAATTTTAAATCTGCTTTTTGGTATTTAAACACGATATTTGCAAAAAAAATTACAGAGAGATATGCCAAATATTGTTCGTCTTATTATAGGTTTTGTGGTGTTGGGAGCTTCCATTGCTATATTTTTTACCAGCTTTTGGGGCTGGGGCATCCTGGGTGTGTTTTTAAGTCTCCTGGTATTTGTTACTTATTTCTTTAATGAGAACATGCTGCTTGCCCAGTGGTTCCTGAGAAAAGACAATATGCCAAAAGCTGAGGCTTTTTTGAACAAGATCACCAACTATGAAAAACAGCTGATCAGGGTGCAGCACGGTTACTATAATTTACTGATCGGACTGATAGAATCCAGAAGGGCACCAATGCAATCGGAGAAATATTTTAAGAAATCAATTTCTTTAGGCCTGCACATGGACCATAACATTGCTCTGGCTAAATTAAGCCTGGCCGGTATTGCGATGGCCAAAAGAAATAAAAGGGAAGCTCAGATGTATTTAACTGAAGCTAAAAAGGCAGATAAAAATAAATTACTTGCTGATCAGATTAAACAAATGAAGGACCAGCTGGGAATGCTGGACAAACAGCAACAGGTGAGGTACCGCTAAGGTTATTTTTCATTTAAATCATCAAAGTTGTCGTTTCCGTCATAGCTTGATGTTCTGCTGATGATGTCATCGTCTTCCATATAGGTCTTCTTTTTACTGAAGAACAACTGTTCTGATTGAATTCTGGTGATGAGCTGGCGTACAAGAGTCAAATCAAATGTGTCTTTGCTCAATTTTATACAGTATTCTTTTTCGTTTATTTCAAGGCATGAACTGTTCATAATATTTCATTTTTAATATGCCGTAAAATTAACAAGGCTTGCTATCAGTTTATGTAGCAAGCCTTTAACTTTATGTTATATTATTGTTAACCGGACAGATCGGCCTTTTTGACGGTTGGAAGGGCTTTTAAGCGAACCAGGCGGTTACTTCTTCTTTTGAGGGCATGGCCAGTTCCAGTTTTAACTTTTTGCGCATCCCGCCCAGGTCATTGAAGACCTTATTTGGATTTGCAGCTTTCAGATCTTCGATGGTATTGATACCCATTTTCCTGATCACCTGAACCCATTCAGCGGGGACTCCGGCATTTACAAAATCTTCATCTGTTACGGCCTTTGCTTTTTTCTCCGGTCTCATCTGCGGGAAGAACAAGACCTCCTGTATGGTAGACTGGTTGGTCATCAGCATCACCAGACGGTCTATGCCTATGCCCAGGCCTGATGTAGGCGGCATACCATATTCCAGGGCGCGGATAAAATCCTCATCCATTGCCATCGCTTCAGCATCGCCTCTGGCAGCGAGTTTTAATTGATCTTCAAACCTTTCTCTTTGATCGATAGGATCGTTGAGCTCGGAATAAGCGTTCCCAATTTCTTTGCCCAATACAAAAAGCTCAAACCTTTCAACAAGACCTTCTTCGCTGCGATGTTTCTTCGCCAAAGGCGTCATTTCCAGGGGATAATCTGTGATATAAGTTGGCTGAATCAGGTTTGCTTCTACTTTTTCGCTGAATAATTCATCGACAAGTTTTCCGCGTCCCATGCTGGAATCTATTTCGATGTTAAGACTTTTGCAGGTTTCCTGCAACTGTTCTTCAGTCATTTTAGAAACATCAATTCCTGTATATTTCTCAATAGACTCATACATGGTCAGTTTTGCATACGGACCTTCAAAGTTTAACTGATGTTCTCCAACGGTTACAATAGCAGAACCGTGTATGGCAATAGCTATTTTTTCAAAACATTCCTCTACCATGGCCATCATCCAGATATAATCTTTATAAGCTACATAGATTTCCATTGACGTATACTCCGGATTGTGCGTCCTGTCCATTCCTTCATTGCGGAACATCTTGCCAAACTCATACACTCCGTCAAAACCCGCAACGATCAAACGCTTTAAATAAAGTTCATTTGCGATGCGCAGGTATAGCGGCATATCCAGTGTATTGTGATGGGTAGCAAACGGACGTGCTGCGGCACCACCGTGAATAGGCTGAAGGATTGGTGTTTCTACCTCCATCCAGCCCTGCTCATCAAAGTAATTCCTCATGGTGTTGATCACCTTTGAGCGGTTGATAAAGATCTGTTTGAAGCCCGGATTTACGGTAAGATCGACATAACGCTGTCTGTAGCGCAGTTCAGGATCGGTAAATGCATCATAAATGTTTCCCTCTTCATCACGCCTTACCACGGGTAATGGTCTCAGTGATTTTGCCAATACCTTTAAATCAGTAACGTGTAAAGAGATCTCACCGGTCTGGGTGGTAAACATATAACCTTTTACGCCAATGAAGTCACCAAGATCAAGCAGCTTCTTAAAAACAGTGTTGTATAGTGTCTTATCTTCATGAGGGCAAAGATCATCCCTTTTCAGATAGATCTGAAGGCGTCCTGTTGAATCCTGCAGCTCCACAAAAGAAGCACTTCCCATGATCCTGCGGGACATGATCCTGCCGGCGATGCTGATGTTCTTGTATGCGGTCTTGTCCCTGTCATAATTTGCTAAAATGTCTGCAGCGTTGGCATTGATGTCAAATGCCTCAGCAGGATAAGGGTCGATACCCAATTCACGGAGTTGATTTAGCGAATTTCTGCGCAATAACTCTAGTTCTGATAGTCCTGTACTCATATCGTATATATACGGCCGGACCGTATACGTTTATTTGTGTATAATTAAAATTTTGGCAAAAATAGGCATTTTTCTGATTTAAATCAGCTTAATCTGCCTCAACACTTTCCGTGTACATTTGGTTGATGGTCTCCGCATATTTGCTTTCAATCACCTTTCTTTTTGCTTTAAGCGTAGGTGTGATTTCCCCTTCTTCCATGCTAAATGGATTGCGCTTTACCTTGAAATTCTTTATCCTTTCAAATTTGGCAAGTTCATTGGAGAGTCTTTTGATGTCCAGGCCGATCCAGTCGATGACCTCCTGGTTGTCAATAAAAACATCAGGTTGCTGAAAAAAGGATTCAGGCAGCTGGAACGCCTCCTGCAGGTTCTCTTTATTAGGGACCACTATTGCAGTCAGGTATTCTCTTTTGTCACCGATCAGGAACAACTGATCTATTTTAAGGCTTTTCAAATAGATGTTTTCAACAGGGGTTGGATAAACATTCTTGCCATAAGCATTTACGATCATATTTTTAAGCCTGTCAGTGATCTGAAGATTGCCCTTGTAAAAACGGCCGATATCCCCGGTATGAAACCAGTCATCCTTATCGATCGCCTCCGCAGTTTCGGCAGGTTTGTTGAAATACCCCTGCATGACACAATGGCCCCTTACGATGATCTCACCTTCAGCACATTCAAAGTTTTCGTCAAAGGATTCGTGGGTCTGGATGCTGACCATTTCTTTGGTCTCTACATTCTGAATGCCGATCTCAATCCCCGGTATTACCCGGCCAACCGTTCCATATACCTGTCTGTGATATTCAGTCACGGCCATTACCGGAGAGGTTTCCGTAAGTCCGAATCCTTCCAGGATCTTAATGCCCAGGTTGCCAAAGAACTCGCCTACATTTTTAGGCAATGCTGCTCCGCCTGAGATCATGAACTTTAACCGGCCGCCAGTCTTCTCTTTGATCTTGCTGAAGACCAGTTTCTCCGCCAAAGCCTTTTTTGCCGATAAAATTAATCCCGGAGTTCCGCCATTGGCTGCCTTACGCCGGTAGTTTTGCCCGGTCTCCAGTGCCCAGAGAAATATTTTTGACTTTAATCCGCCTCCTGAAGTTCCGCTTTTTATGGCCTTGTCATGAATCTTTTCCAGTAAGCGTGGTACACAGTTCATCACCGTAGGCCTGATCTCTCCCATATTTTTAGCCAGCAGTTCCAGGCTTTGGGCAAAAGCAATCTTGCAGCCCTGGGCACAGCATACGTGATAGGTAGCGGTGCGCTCAAACACGTGGGATAGCGGCAAGAAAGAGAGGAATGTTTCCGTCTCATCGATGACAGGTATTTGCTGCAGACACACTTTTACATTTTCTACAAAATTGTAGTGAGAAAGCATGGTGCCTTTTGGAATTCCTGTTGTACCCGATGTATAAATCAGAGAAGAAGTGTCTGAAGGTCGAAGTGATTGCCGGATACTGTCGATCTGTGCGGTTTTTTCGCCATTTAAAAGATTTTTATAGTTCAGTACTTCCTCAAAGCTGATGATCTCCTGCTTCAGATCTTCAGGAATGGTAGTTTTGGTATATTCCTCGAAAGCGGGAATGATGTAACGCAGCTCCCTGCAGTTTGCAGCTATTTTAAGGATTTTTTTGAAAAGGAATGTATTTCCGATCAGGATGGATTTAATGCCGGAATCATTGATGATGTATTCTACCTCATGTTCTGAAAGGGTGGGGTATATGGATACATTTATGGCACCTATTTGCTGAATACCCTGATCATAGTATACATATTCAGGGGAATTTTCTATCATCAGACCCATTCTGTCACCTTTCAAAATTCCTTTATCAAGGAAAAATGCCGATACCGCATCTGCGTTTTCAAGGGTCTCTTTAAAAGAGATCTCTTCCCATTCTGACTTCTTTTTATCAATTAAAAAAGTCTCTTCCGGTTTATGGATATTTTCTACTACGTTCCTGAGTAAGCTGGGAACCGTAGAAAACTCGTTGAATGATACCATATGGTGTTCGTTGGTTAGCTGTATATAAAAAAAGGACGCTTTTAGCGTCCTCTTACAAATATATGAGAATATCTATTAAACTGAAAAACTCTCTCCGCAACCGCAGGAACGGCTTGCATTCGGATTGTGAAAATTAAATCCTTTGCCGTTCAATCCATCAGAAAAGTCAAGTTCAGTGCCGGCCAGATATAGGAAGGACTTCATGTCCAGCGCTATCCTGATGCCCCGGTCTTCAAAAAACTGATCGCCTTTCTGCTCTTCATTATCAAAATCTAAATTGTATGACAAACCTGAACAGCCGCCGCCTTTAACGGAAACACGCAAAAAATAGCTTTCGTCCATAGCTGCGTCCTGCATCAGGTGGTCAATTTTGCTTTTTGCTTTATCTGTTATTGTGATCATGACGTTTTTATTGTCTTCTTAGTGATGTGATTTAGCCAGTTCAATTGGTTCTAAACCGTTTTTAACGCGGTAATCGTTGATTGCTGATTTAATAGCATCCTCTGCCAAAACTGAACAGTGGATCTTTACCGGCGGTAAAGCCAGTTCCTCAACAATATCCATATTGTCGATGGTCATCGCCTCATCAATACTTTTACCTTTTAACCATTCTGTCGCCAGTGAAGATGATGCAATTGCCGAACCACAACCAAATGTTTTAAATTTAGCGTCAGTGATCATGTTGTTTTCATCAACTTCAATTTGAAGGCGCATTACATCGCCGCACTCCGGTGCGCCGACCAATCCTGTACCAACCGATTTGCTGTCTTTATTTAAAGTACCAACATTTCTTGGGTTGGTATAGTGTTCCATTACTTTCTCTGAATATGCCATTTTTTCTATTTCTTTAGTGTTCTGCCCACTCAATTTTACTCAAGTCAATTCCTTCTTTAAACATTTCCCACAGCGGAGAAAGGTCCCTCAGGTGATTAACTGCTTTTTTAGTATTTTCTATTGCGTAATCAATTTCTTCTTCAGTAGTAAAACGACCCAATCCAAAACGTATCGAAGAGTGTGCCAAATCATCAGAAAGACCCAAACTTTTTAATACATAAGAAGGCTCTAATGAGGCTGATGTACAGGCAGATCCCGATGATACAGCCAGATCTTTCATTGCCATCATCAGACCTTCTCCCTCAACATACTTGAAAGAGATGTTGGCCACATGCGGCAAACGATGCTGTGTATTGCCATTCACATAACTTTCTTCCATCTGGCTCAATGCACCTTCGAGTTTATCTCTCAGGCCTGATAAACGTTTTGCTTCTTCATCCATTTCCAAACGGCAAAGCTCACAAGCTTTACCCAGGCCAACGATACCAGGTACGTTTAAAGTGCCCGAACGCATGCCGCGCTCATGGCCGCCACCGTCCATTTGGGCAGTTACTTTAACCCTTGGGTTTTTACGGCGAACATATAATACACCAACACCTTTAGGGCCATACATTTTGTGGGCAGAAAAGGCCATCAGGTCAATTCCGTCCTCATTTACATTTACCGGTATTTTACCAACTGCCTGCGTGGCATCTGTCATGAACAGGGCGCCAAACTTATGGGCAATCGCTGATATTTCTTTAATTGGCTGAACTACACCGATCTCGTTGTTGCCATACATGATGGTTACCAGGATGGTTTGCTCCGTCATTGCTGCTTCAAGCTCAGCAAGATCAATTAATCCATCTTCTTTTACGTTCAGATAGGTAACTTTTGCACCCAGTTTTTCCAGGTGTTTGCAAGTGTCAAGCACTGCTTTATGTTCAGTAGTGGCCGTAATGATATGGTTACCCTTATCCTGATACATTTCATAAACACCTTTAATACCCAGATTGTCGGCCTCTGTTGCACCTGAAGTGAAAATAATTTCTTTTTCGGTACAGCCTATCAGTTTGGCTACTTGCTCACGTGAATAATCTACAGCTTCTTCAGCAACCCATCCAAACGCATGATTACGGCTGGCAGCATTACCAAATTTATTGGTGAAATAAGGCAGCATTGCTTCTAATACCCTTGGATCCAGAGGTGTAGTCGCATTATTATCTAAGTAAATAGGAAGTTCCATCGTTTTGTTATATCTTATTGATAGACAAAGATACGAAAAAAGATTCCCAATAATTATAGATATTAGCGATCAGCGTATGGCTAAAACCAGCATTTTTACATTAGTTTAACCTTTTAACCCGTTTATGAAGAATATAGAGCATATAGGTATCGCAGTCAAAGACCTTGAACAGTCAGGAGGGCTCTACGAAAGGCTGCTCGGCAGCCCTTGTTACAAAACAGAAGAGGTGCCATCCGAAGGTGTAAATACAGCTTTTTTTAAGGTTGGAGAAAATAAAATTGAATTGCTGGCTGCTACACATGATGAGAGTCCAATCGCCAGGTTCCTTGAAAAAAGAGGTGAGGGCATCCATCACATTGCTTTTAAAGTAGCGGACATTTTATCGGAAATGGAGCGCTTAAAAAGTGAGGGTTTTGTATTGCTCAATGAGGTGCCAAAACAGGGAGCTGACCAAAAGCTCGTCTGCTTTGTGCATCCGAAGGAGACAGGTGGTGTGCTGATAGAGCTTTGTCAGGATCTGTTGCTATATTAAACAGGGTATCGCTGGGAATTTTCAGGGGGGCTGAATGGGTCGGGGGTCATGCAACCCCCTAGCAACCCCCTTGGGGAGGTTGAGAAGGGGTTATGAAAAGATGGAAACAAGAACCTGCCGGGAAGGTAAGGGTATGCAGCGGTCAGGAGTTTTCCACATCTACTGAATTTTATTTGCATACTACTTGTTTCTAAAAAATAAAAGTCCGATATTTGCATCCTTAAAAATAAGCGACAAATAAGTTATATAATCATATGAAAAAAGATCTTCATCCATCAAGCTATAGATTTGTAGTGTTTAAAGATATGTCTAACGAATATTCTTTTTTAACAAAATCTTGCGTAGATACTAAAGAAACTATTCAATGGGAAGATGGAAATGAGTATCCTCTTTATAAATTAGAGATCTCACACACTTCACACCCTTTTTATACTGGTAAAATGAAACTGGTTGATACTGCAGGCCGTATCGATAAGTTCAAAACCCGTTACGCCAAAAAGTAATTATACCAATAATAGAAATTATTTTAAGTCCCGTTGCTGTTGCTTCGGGACTTTTTTTATTTTTGTAGCTTATGACAATCAATTTATTTGATGATGGCGCATGGCTTACGCTCCGTCCACTCTCTCTTACCAGGCCGGTTGCCGATCTGAGAATAGGAATTTTAACTATTGCTCAGAAATGGGAAAAATACCTGGGCACAGGTCAGGCGGGTTTCAGGACCATTTCTTATCTGGCACCAAAATATGTTTTAGCAAAGGATGCAGGTTTGTTCATCAATGGCTCTGTCTGCCCTGACCAGAAGCTCGCTGAAGCTGTTTCCGGTTTAAATCCGGGAGAGTCATTAAAAAAGTCAGACCTCATCATTGCCTATAAAGCTGAGGCCGGTGAAATTCCGGAAGATGCAGCCATTGGTCTTTTCACATCAAAAAATTACGATGCTGAATTGATCAGGATAAGTTTTCCTGAAGATATTTTTAAATACAATGATACTGAGCTGAAAAAAGATTTTGCCCTGCTCACCAAAGGGCGCAGCTCTGCAAAATTAAGTAGCACCAATACTTTTATCGGCGACAATATTTTTGCTGAGGAAGGGTCGGAAGCGGAATGTTCCACTTTCAACAGTAAAAACGGGCCTGTTTATTTGGGCTATAATTCGCAGGTTTGGGAAGGCTGCCACATCAGGGGGTCTTTTGCGCTTTGCGACAACTCCCAGATAAAAATGGGTGCTAAAATATATGGACAAACTACAATTGGTCCGCATAGCCGAGTAGGCGGGGAGATCAATAACGCAGTAATATGGGGTTATTCTTCAAAAGGCCACGAAGGTTATCTTGGCAATTCTGTGATGGGGCAGTGGTGCAACATCGGTGCCGACAGCAATAATTCTAACCTGAAGAACAATTACGCAGAAGTAAAATTATGGGATTATTCGACTGAACACTTTCGCAAGACCGGCTTGCAGTTTTGTGGTCTCATTATGGCAGATCACGCGAAATGCGGTATCAATACCATGTTCAATACGGGTACTGTAGCCGGAGTAAGCGCCAATATCTTTGGCGCAGGTTTTCCAAGAAACTTTATACCCGATTTTGCATGGGGCGGTGCTCATGGCTTTGAAACTTACAGTCTCCATAAAATGTTTGAGACCACTGAAAAAGTTTATGAACGCAGGAACATGGTATTTAACCAGATTGAAAAAGACATTTTAACTCAGATTTTTGAGGACACCAAAACACACAGACACTTTTAAACCAGGCATAAGGTTAGCCCTTAACAGCCTAAATAAATTATATTATGAGAAAGAAAATAGTTGCAGGAAACTGGAAAATGAATTTGGATTATGCAGAAGGCATATCTTTGTTTTCGGAAATTGTCAATATGATAAGAGATGAGAAACAGGGAGAGCAGCTGGCCATCATCTGTGCGCCATCTATCCACTTAAACAGTCTTGCGAAATTAGGCGGCAATATTGTGAGTGTTGGTGCTCAAAACTGTCATCAGAAGGAAAGCGGTGCGTATACCGGGGAGATCTCTGCAAAGATGATCAAATCTGTAGGATGTGGGTATGTAATTATAGGACATTCAGAGCGTCGTCAGTATTTTGCGGAAAGTAATCAGCTATTGGCAGAGAAAACAATCATTGCCCTGCAAAACGGTTTAACTCCTATTTTCTGCATCGGTGAGACCCTGGACGAAAGGAACAACGGAAGCTATTTTGAGGTGTTAAAATCTCAGCTGGAAGAAGGTGTTTTCGGTTTGCCTGCTGAGGACTTTGGTAAAATAGTGATCGCTTATGAACCGGTTTGGGCAATCGGGACCGGCTTAACGGCTACATCTGAACAGGCACAGGAAGTTCATGCGTTTATCCGTAAGGAAATTGCCGGTAAATATGATTCGGCAGTTGCAGACCATACAAGCATACTTTATGGTGGCAGCTGTAATCCTAAAAATGCCGGGGAGCTTTTTGCTCAGGCAGACATTGACGGTGGCCTTATAGGAGGTGCATCATTGAAATCAAGAGATTTCGTAGACATCGTTAAAACTTTTAATGCTTAATGCAGTACATACAGGTTACTTTCAGCTTTGCCGGAATTGAGGAGTATCAAAAGGACCTATTGATTGCGGAACTCGCGGACATAGGTTTCAATACATTTGAAGATACACCTGATGGGTTTGCCGGGTTTATCGACCAGGCAGGTTTCGATGAAACCCGGCTCACATCGGCAATGCTGCAGTTTGAAGGGGAGTTTGAATATCAGTACACTGTTGCTGAAATAGCGGCAGAAAACTGGAACGAGGAATGGGAGAAGAATTTTGAACCGCTGATCATTGATAACCAATGCTATGTAAGGGCCACATTTCATCCTTCGCAGCCCCAATATGCTTATGAGATCGTCATTGATCCTAAGATGGCATTTGGCACCGGCCACCACCAAACTACAACCATGATGATGGAGTACATCCTGGCTGCGGATGTAAAAGATAAAATCGTTCTGGATATGGGTTGCGGTACAGGCATACTGGCTATCCTGGCAGCAAAAAGGGGTGCGGGCTCATTGGTTGCAATAGACAATGATGAGGTTTGCTATCTGAGCGCTCTGGAAAATTCGGATCTGAACAATATTAGTAATATTGAAGCATCATGCGGAGGTAAGGAAGTTATACCGGATACCAGTTTTGACATCATTTTTGCAAATATAAACCGAAATATCCTGCTGGACCAGATATCAGATTATAGTAAAGTACTGAAAGCTGGTGGAAGTATTTTCTTTAGCGGATTTTATGAATCTCCGGATCTTGATATGATCCGCAAGGAATGTGAATCTTTCGGGATCAGGTTCATTGATCGTAAGAAAAATGGGGAATGGGTAGCCGCCCGCTTTAAGAAAGACTGACAGGTCCTTATTTAATTCAGAATATATGCGTATACATTTTATTGCCATAGGCGGCAGTGCCATGCACAATCTCGCCATAGCCCTGCACAAAAAGGGATATCAGGTGACAGGTTCAGACGATGTCATTTTTGAGCCTTCCAGCAGTCGGCTCGACAAATATGGCCTGCTTCCAAGGCAGATGGGCTGGGACGAAAACAACATTACAGCAGATCTGGATGCGGTCATTCTGGGGATGCACGCCCTTAAAGACAATTCTGAGCTGTTAAAGGCGCAACAAATGGGCTTAAAGATCTATTCTTATCCTGAATACATTTATGAACAGACCAAGGACAAACTCAGGGTAGTAATCGGCGGGAGCCATGGCAAGACCACGATCACTTCTATGATCCTTCATGTGCTGAATTATTATAAAAGAGACTTTGATTACCTGGTGGGCGCACAGCTGGCGGGTTTTGATACCATGGTCAAGGTTACGGAGTCTGCTCCGCTGATTGTCATAGAAGGGGATGAGTATCTGGCTTCTCCGATAGACAGAAGACCAAAATTTCATCTTTATAAGGCCAATATTGCCGTCATAAGTGGGATTGCATGGGACCATATCAATGTATTTCCAACTTACCAGGATTATACCAGGCAGTTTGAGCTTTTTATAGAAACCATACAGCCGGGGGGAAAGTTAATTTACTGCAATGCAGATCAGGATTTGAATGACCTGGTGAAAGATTCAAGTGCGCCTGCTGAGCCGATTGGCTATGGTATTCCTGAACATAAGGTAAAAAATGGAATTACCTATCTCTTACCTGATGAAACCGCTTTAAAAGTATTTGGAGACCATAACCTTATGAATTTGAATGCGGCCAAACTCGTATGTCTGCAACTGGGTATTGACGGGGCACAATTTAACATTGCGATCTCCTCTTTTACTGGAGCGGCAAAGCGGCTTGAATTATTGAATGGCGAAAATGAGACTAATGTTTATAAAGATTTCGCACATTCTCCATCCAAATTAAAAGCAACTATAGAAGCTGTCAAAGCACAATTTACAACCCGACAACTTGTCGCCTGTATAGAGTTGCATACATTCAGCAGCCTCAATAAAACCTTCCTCGAACAATATGCCAATACTATGACAAAAGCTGATATCGCAATTGTTTACATCGATGAAAAAACTTTTGTACAAAAGAAAATGGAACCGTTCACACAATATGATGTTCAAACAGCGTTTAACAGTAAAGAAATACTATTTTTTAATAATTCAGCGTTATTGGAAGATTACTTATTAAATATTAATTTTTACCGTACCAACCTGTTGCTGATGAGTTCCGGAAACTTTGGTGGGCTGGACCTTACTAAATTGGCACGTGAGTTGAATACAATTTCACCGAAAGAATAATAAATAACACATAAACCTAATTTTAAATTATGAACATTATAGGTAAAAACATTAGACAATTGCGCCAAAAAAATGGGTGGAGTCAGGGAGAAGTGGCAAAACGTCTGAGCATTTCTATTCCTGCATTTTCTAAAATTGAAACCGGTATAACTGATATTAACATATCCAGATTAGCCCAAATTGCCAATTTATTTGAAGTCTCAACTATGGATATCATTTCTAAAGAAGGAGAAAATCCTCAATCTCTTAATTTTGAGGAGATCAGTAATCTAAAAGAAAAACTTTCTCAAAGGGAAGAAGAGATCATCAAACTTCAAAAGAAGGTGATTGATCTTTATGAGGAAATCAGAGAGAAATAGGTTCTGCCGATTAAAATATTTTACGCATGGTCAGGTGCCGCTTTCCAAAAGTGGCACCTGTTGCATGATGTATCGACAACATCTTGTCATTAAAGTCCCCGACCCAGGAAAGTTCCAGCTCGTCATACTGATCTAAGGGCAGCACATATTCCTTGAGTTTAATGAACAATGCCGATTCCAAGCCATGTTTTTGATAGGCACTTTTAGTACCCATTACAATAGCCCTCATCCTGCTGACACCGACCCACCTCCTGTAAACAAATTTAAGTTTCTCCAATAAGCCCAGTTTGCCGTTAAATCCTTTGATCATTTGATTTGCATCCGGAATAATCACCACAAAAGAGGCAGGTTCTCCATTTATGTAGGCAAACCAGATCAGCTTTTCGTCCATGATGGCCTCCATCTTCTTAAATGATTCTTCCAGCGTTTCTTTTTTGATCGGAACAAAGTTCTCAAAGCCCTTCCAGCCGTCGTTGTAGATCTCCATCAGGTCAGCTACATATTTCTGCGCATTCTTTTTAGAGAAATGCTCAAAAGTATATCCTGGTTTATTTGCTACCCAATTGGCGATCTTTGTAAACCTTTCAGGGAATGGATTTCTGACTGCAAGATGATTGGTGATCTGTTCGTATTCTTTTTTAAAACCGTAGGTCTGAAAAAAATTATAATAGTAATCGGGATTATAATTCATGCCGAAAGAGGGAGGAGTGAAACCTTCTACAAGAAGACCCCAGAATGAGTCGTTTTCTCCAAAATTGATGGGACCGTCCATGGCAGTCATTCCATTTTGCTGCAACCATTCCTTGGCGGTATCAAATAACAAAAATGCCGCAGTTTGATCATTGTTGCACTCAAAATAACCCATACCGCCTGTCGGCTGTTCATACTGATAAGCTTTTTTTTCATTGATGAAAGCTGCAACTCTGCCAATGGTTACGCCCTGATCATTGTTCAATACCCACCTGGTACACCTGCCATGTTTAAAGAACGGGTTTTTATTGACATCAAAAACACCTTCTATATCCTGATCAAGGGGGCGGATCCAGTTGTGGTCATCCTGGTAAATGAGATCTGTAACGTCTAAAAATTTTCTTGCAGTTTTTGTATCTGATACCGGTATTATCGTCATTCTGAGATTGGGCATGGAATTAAAATAAAAAGCATCCCAATATATGGAATGCTTTTTACACTAGTCTATAGTATATGGGTTTTAATAATCGTCGTCGTCGTCATCCGCACCATAGGTGTCAAATGTGTCCAGATCATCTAACGGCAAATCAAAATCATCGTCGTCATCATCATCGTACTTGTTACCGTTAGTTGTTTCATCCTGCACATCTTCCATTTCATCATCTGGATCAACTTGTGGACTTTGATTGATTGGTTTTTTCGGAGTTTTCATTACAAAAGTATAATTCCCTAAGTTTTTTATTTATAATTTAAATTTACAAAAATCTTTTTGAATAGATCTTTGTTACTCCAAAAATAGTATAAAAATCAATTTTACGGAAAAGATTGTTTGCAAAAAATATTCCTGGCTAATCCGGCTGTAAGCTTATAGGAAGAAATGAGCGTTCTCTAAAAAGAAGGCAAAAAAAAATGGTAAAGCTATGAACTTTACCATTTTTTAACACACAAATGAAACCTGAATTGAGATATAGTTTTAGGTTAGGTAAAATATCTGTATCAATTCTATAAGAACGCTTTTTACAAACTATGTTTGTTTTAATATCTATAACAAGTTTAATGCAAATTTGTAAACGATTTCTTTTTAATTAGTAAGTGGTATGAAATATTGAGTAAACGGTACTTAGCTACCGTAAAGGGATCACAATGGATACAAAAGTGCCCGATTTTCCATTTTGCCGAATCTCCATTTGTATAGGATTGGGTTCAACCTGGTTCAGTAAATTGATCCTTTCTTTGGTGAGATCCATCCCCTTACTCACGTGCTGTCCCTTTTTCTCTTTAAGTGAATTGTCTATTCCGATGCCATTGTCTATAATTTGAATGACCAGATGCCCGCTGTCCTTCAGATTGATGTCAATGTCAATTTTACCACCCTCTTCCCTCGGCATTATACCATGCCATATTGCGTTTTCAATGTATGGCTGAAGGATCATCGAAGGGATGGTTGTTTCTTCTTTATCAATGGCATTGTCAACGGTAATGGTATAATTGAATTTTTCACCAAATCTTTTTTTCTCCAGGCTGAGGTATAACTCCAGGTATTCCAGTTCTTCTTCGAGCGTTACATAGCTTTTGGTACAGATTTCCAGGTTCTTTCTGATCAGCCTGGCAAAGCCGGTCAGGATCTTATTGGCCGAGGTGGTGTCTTTGGTGTTGATATAATGCTGTATGGAGTTCATTACGTTAAAAACAAAGTGCGGGTTCATCATGGCCTGCAATGCACGTTGCTCCAGCATCAGAATTTTATTTTTTAGCAGGAGCTGTTCCTGTTCTTTGTTCTTTTGACGTTTTGTTACCATTACAGCAAGCTTATATAGCGCCAGCCCTGATAGGGTGAGGATGATCATGAAAAACCATGGTGTCTGCCAGAAATGCCGTTCCATGATAAAACTTACTCTTGCCGGACTGCTCCATACACTATTGCTGGATTTTGCACTCAGCTCAAAAGTATATTCTCCTGGTTCGAGAGATGAAAATTCAAGCCTTCTGTTTTTCGTTTCGGTCCACACCGCGTCTGATTTAAGACGATACCTGTAGGTTACGTTCTTGTTCTGAAAATCTATGGCACTATAATAGAAGGTAATGTTATTGCTGTAGGGGTTCAGCAGATGATTTTTCTCACTAAGGCTCAGCTTCACTTTATTGTTGACGATAGAAGAAATAAAGACCTGAGGGGCCTCGCTGATCACCTGGGTTTTATTGATAGAAAAGAAAACGAGCCCGTTGTTGGTTGCAAAATAGGCATTGCGCTCGTCAATATACATGCCGTTTACCCCTTCAGCAAGCAGCGCACTGGTATACTCAAAACTTTCTATATAAGCATCCCTGCCTTTAAGAGAAATCCTGTTGATGCCATTATTGGTGATCGTCCACACCTCATTTCCCTTTACAAATAGCTTCTTGCAAATGTTATCTACCAGGCCGTCTCTCTGGGTGATTACTTTAGTAATCTTCTTGTCTTTAATATAGATGATCCCATATCCATCCGTGGCGAGAACAATCGTGCCGTCGTTTAATTCCTGGATGTCATTTATCCTCCTGGTGAGCAGCGGGCTCTTTTCATAATAGTTATAAAGCTTTTCGGCTGAAAACTCCGACAATCCATTGATATTGGAAAACCAGAGGCTTTTATTTTTGTCATAAAATACGCTGTATGATCTGTTGTTAAAAAAATCTGCCTGTTGTTTGAAATACAATGAGCTGTACTCAAACTTATTGATACGGTCAGGCAGAATAACTACTCCGGATGAAAGTGCCATTGCCAGACTTCTATCGCTGCCGAGGCTAAAACTCTTGATGACAAACATCAGATTATTTGCTTCTTTCAGATAGTCAATGGTCTGATTTTTATGAATGTCCCCGATCCTTCCCAGCCCATAGTCAGATGCGAAATATACAGAGTTGTCAGTGGTGTCAAAAGTAAGCTGTTTGATCATGTTAAATTTTCCTTTATCAGGAACCAGGAATTCATTGACAGTGAAAGTATGACCGTCGACAATATTAATTCCTGCATAGTCAAGTCCCAGCCAGATCTGGTTTTTATCGTCTTTTGTAATACTTTTTACCACATCACTGCTCAGTCCGTCAGACCTGTTGATGATGTACAGCCTTTCATCTTTTTTTGGCAGCATATAAATGCCGTTATTGGTTGTAAACCACATGTTACCCTTCGAGTCCTTGATCACCTGGCTTGATAATATGTTTTGGAGATAACTGCTTACTTTTCCCGACCTGTCTATCAAATGAATACCTGAGTTGTTGCTTAACCAGAGTCCTTCATTGGGATCAAAATAGAAGTAACCCGGATCATTCTGCAAAAGATCAGGATCAATACTCAGCCTGAGTGGTTGTTCATTTCCACTTTTTATGTTCAATCCCAGCTGGTCAATATATGCGATGGACTTGTCGGGCATGTTCAAAGCAGTTTTGTAAGAAAGCGGTAAAGAGCTGTGCGGTATTACTTTAAAATTGCCCTTGTCCAGTATCCTTACACACCTGTTGCTATAGGCCCAAATCTTGCCGCTGCGATCTTCATGCACAAAGGTATTGATGAACTGGCGGTCGCTGCTGGCCGAAATAAATTTCATGATAGATTTTCCGTCCCACATGACCAGCACATTTTTGTTGGTGCCCAGCCAGATCCTGCCTTTGGAATCCTGGAAGAAAGAGACAATTACCGCATTAAATTTTAGCAGTTTCAGCAACCTGTTATTGGTCTCATTGTAGATTTTTCCATTGGAGAAATAACTGAGCTGACCGTTTAACGCCAAAAACCAGATTCTCCCGTTTCTGTCCTCTTTAAGCTGCAGGATCTGATTGTCGGGCAATCCGTCATCTACCGAAAAATTTTCAAATACCTTTCCGTCAAATCTGCTTACTCCGGCATCTGTGGCTACCCAAATGTAGCCTTTGGAATCCTGCAGGGTATAAAAGCAATTGTTACTTGGCAGTCCGTTTTTGGTATTGAAATGTTGGAGATAGGTTGTCTGGCCAAACGCATTTATGCCGCTGAAAAATAGAATGATCAGCAGGATAAAAGACCGGATTAAGTTCTGGGCATTATTTTTCACTGTCAAAACTGGTATAAGACCTTACCTTTTCGGCTAAATCACTGGCCCGTCTTCTTGATACCGCAATTTTTTCTCCATTTTTTAACAGGACCTCATAGCCGTTGCGGTAATTATATTCTTTAAGGTAATTCAGATTTATGATACTGGATTTATGAATTCTTACAAACTGATGCTCCGGCAATATTTCTTCGTATTCTTTCAATACTTTAGATACGGTTATTTTTTCCCTGTTTGCCAGGTGAAAAACTGAGTAATTGCTGTCTGCTTCTATGTGTACAATATCTTCGATACTGATCAGGCTGTAGCCTTGTCCGTTGGGCAAACTGATTTTTCGGATCTCATTTCGGTCGGACAGATTCACAGCCAGGTTCTGCAGGCTTTCAGCTCTGCTCTGCTCTGTCTTATTCAGTAAAATATGTTTTGAGGCTTTGTCTACAGCTGCCTTGAGTTCATCTATGTCTATAGGCTTGAGCAGATAATCCAGCGCGTTCGCCTTTATCGCTTTCAGCGCATATTGGTCATATGCAGTAGTAAAGATTACATGGGCTTTGCTGTGTTGTACGCTTGGAATCAGTTCAAAGCCATTTTCACCGGGCATAGCGATGTCCAGGAAAATCACATCTATAGTATTCTGCGACAAGAGGGACCTTGCTTCGGCAACAGATTTTGCAATTCCGGAAATATGGATCTGCTCACAATTTTCCTGCAGCAGGAAATATAATGATGAGCGGGCGAACTCTTCGTCGTCGACTATAATGGCATTTAACACGCTGATTGGGTTTTATTCTGGTGAATTTATTAAAAAAATGAATGATCCGTGAATATTTCTTCTAAACTCCTAAAACCGTTCTGTTTTTTCCTTCGTATGTGCTGATATAAGCATTGAAAAAACTTAAATAACTAAAACTTAATTTAAACCCTTATGAAACCTGCTTGATGTGAGTTTCATAACCTTAAAACCCAAATTCTAGTATTATGAAAAACTTACAAGAACAAAACACGCAAGTGGAGCAAAGCGTTTTTACTGCTCAATTGCAACGCCGTTCCTTTCTGCAATATGCAGGGGCTGGCGCAGCTGGTATCGCTCTTATCGCAGCCGGATGCAAAAAAAGAGACAGAGGTATCCCTGAGTATGAGGGCGTTGTTTTAGATTTTAAAGATGACTTCGGCGTATTAAATTATGCTTATGCATTGGAGCAATTAGAAGCTGCGTTTTATATCCAGGTAGCTTCAGCGCCGCCTTCGGGTTTTAGTGCTGCTGAAAAAGCTTATTTCCAGGACATCCAGTTTCATGAAATTGCACACAGGGAATACTTAAAAAAGGCTTTAGGTGCGGCTGCTATTGGTAGTTTGGAAGTTAATTTTTCAAGTATAAATTTCACCGACAGAACGAGCGTTTTGGCTACGGCTAAAGCTTTTGAAGACCTTGGTGTTGCGGCATATAATGGTGCAGGTGTACGTTTGACTACAGACGCCTATCTGGTAGCTGCCGGAAAAATTGTTTCAGTTGAGGCACGTCATGCTGCGTATATCCGTGATTTGATTTCCAACGGAAGTTTTGCGAATGCAGAGGTCGTTGACGCTAACGGACTGGATGTGGCACTTACTCCCGATAAAGTACTTCCAATAGCTGCTAATTATGTCAAAACCAAAATTAACGTAATCAATTTATAACCCTTAATCTTAGAAAACATGAATATTGTAAACATAATAGAAGAAATAGAAAAAGTTGATGGCGAGATATATGAGCGTCTAAACCCGAGAAGGGCAGCCATGAAAGATTTTTATAGTATGGGCAAGAAAATAGCCTTGGCAGCAATGCCGCTGGCTATGGGTTCTATGTTCAAAAAAGCATATGGACAAAGTACGCCAACTGCTATTACTGATGTTTTGAATTTTGCATTGACACTGGAATACCTGGAGTATCATTTTTACAATCACTCACTTTTGGCTGCGCCAGGATTGCTTACTCCAGGTACACCTGCGCATGGTGCGATTACTACAATCCGCGACCACGAATTGGCCCATGTAAATTTGCTTAAAGGGGCACTGGGTGGCGCTGCGGGAAAAGTCTATGCTTACGCTGATTTTGATTTTACAGCTAAAGGCACGTTCCCGACGGTATATACAGATTATAAAACATTTCTCGCTGTTGCTCAGGCATTTGAAGATACAGGGGTAAGGGCTTATAAAGGTCAGGCAACTGTACTAAAAGGAAATGCAGTATTGACGACCGCGTTACAGATCCACTCTGTTGAAGCACGTCATGCTTCGCACATCCGTCAGATGCGCGCTGCTCCCGCCGGTGGTGGTGTTGCCATTAAACCATGGATCAGTCTTGGTGCAGGTGGCGGAGCAAATGATTCTGGTGTTCCTCAGGTAGATCCTGTATATGCCGGTGAAGCCTTAGATGTACAGACCGGTGTGACCATCACAGGCATTGCAACAGGTGTCACTAAAGCTGCTGCAGTAGAATCTTTTGACGAACCACTGGCTAAAGCAGATGTACTTACCATTGCGAGCTTATTTATCAAATAATAAGCCTTAAAAATTAAGTTTGTTTAAGTTTAGGATAGGGGAAGGAGACGAAAGTCTTCTTCCTTTTTTTATGCTAATAAGTAATCACCTGTTCTTCCAGATGTTCGGGCAGGTCACGGTAGTTGTATTGCTGTCCGCGCAACTGGGGCTCAAAACCTGCTTCTTTGATCGCTGTTTGAATTCCCTGAGCGGTAAAGCGGTGTGGTGCACCGGCAGCAGAAACCACATTTTCCTCGATCATGATCGAGCCAAAATCATTGGCACCGGCATGGAGACAAAGCTGTGCAGTGTTCTTTCCTACAGTTAGCCAGGATGCCTGGATGTTCAGCACGTTTGGCAGCATGATGCGGCTCAAAGCGATCATTCTGATGTATTCGTCACCTGATACATTGTTGCTGATGCCCCTAAGCCTTTTTAATAAAGTGCCGTCATCCTGAAAAGGCCAGGGGATAAAGGCCAGAAACCCTTTTGCATGTACTGGTTTTTCACTTTGTACTTCCCTGATCCAGACCAGGTGTTCAAACCGCTCTTCTATTGTTTCCACATGGCCAAACATCATGGTCGCCGAGGTGGTGATGTCCAGCTGGTGTGCTGCGCGCATCACATCCAGCCATTCCTGGCCGCCGCACTTGCCTTTAGAGATCAGCCTGCGTACCCTGTCATTGAGTATTTCTGCGCCAGCTCCGGGCAGTGAATCCATGCCTGCTGCTTTAAGTGCTTTCAGTACTTCTGTATGAGATATTCCTTCCAGTTTTGCTACGTGGGCTATTTCGGGCGGTCCCAAAGCATGCAGCTTAAGGTCTGGATACAATTCTTTGAGCTGTTTAAAAAGATCGGCGTAAAACTGCAGCCCGAGGTCAGGGTGATGGCCGCCCTGCAGCAGGAGCTGGTCACCGCCCAATCTGAATGTTTCTTCGATTTTTACCTTATAGGTTTCAATATCAGTAATGTAGCTTTCGTCATGCCCTGGTATCCTGAAGAAATTACAGAATTTACAGTTGGCGATGCAAACATTGGTGGTATTGACATTGCGGTCGATCTGCCAGGTTACTTTTCCGCTGGTTACCTGCTTCTTTCTCAGTTCATTTCCAACAAATGCGAGGTCGGCAGTTGCTGCGTTATGGTAAAGAAAAACACCCTCTTCCTTCGTCAGGAAGTCGAAATGCAAGGCCCTTTGTAATAAATCGGCAGTATTCATAGTGCAAACTTAGATAAAATTGCCCCGCAGAACAAATTTATCAATCGCTCCTTTGTCATAAAAAACAATACATTATTATCACAATTCCCCCTTTCATAATTCCTATATTCGCAATTATTTTTCAACCTATGGTAGATTTTCACCGTTTTAGTTTGGCTAATGGACTCCGTGTACTGGTACATGAGGATGCAACCACGCCGATGGCTGTTTTAAATATCTTATATGATGTCGGCTCACGCGACGAAGAACAGGATAAGACCGGCTTTGCCCATTTATTTGAACACCTCATGTTTGGCGGATCAGTTAATATTCCCAGCTATGATGAGCCGCTGCAAAGGGTAGGGGGCGAGAACAATGCGTTTACCAGCAATGACATCACCAATTATTACATTACCCTGCCTGCTGTAAATCTGGAAACTGCCTTTTGGCTGGAGAGTGACCGAATGCTGAGTCTTGCTTTTTCAGAAAAAAGTCTGGAGACACAGCGCAATGTAGTTTGCGAGGAGTTTAAACAGCGGTATTTGAACCAGCCTTATGGAGACGTATGGCTGAAATTAAGACCGCTCGCCTATAAAACGCATCCATACCAATGGGCAACTATAGGTCAGGACCTCAAGCAGATTGAAGATGCTAAGATGGAAGATGTAAAGGCATTCTTCAAAAAGCATTACAATCCGCAGAATGCGATCATGGTTGTAGGTGGTAATGTAAAAACAGCGGACGTGAAAACTCTCGCTGAAAAGTGGTTTGAGCCTATTCCTGCAGGGGGAAAATACCATAGAAACCTACCAAAAGAGCCAGTACAGACAGCAGCGCGAAGAGAATCTGTACATGCCGAGGTCCCCCTTAATTCTATTTATATGGCCTTTAAAATGCCAGCGAGATCAGACCCTGAATACCAGGCATATGATCTGATGGCAGATGTGCTTTCGCAGGGTCAGTCCTCCAGATTATACAACAGCCTTTTAAAAGAGCAGCAGCTGTTTAGCGATATTCATGCCTACATCACCAGCAGTATAGACGAAGGGTTGTTTGTCATAGAAGGCAAACTCGTACAGGGCGTTCCTGTAGGCACGGCAGAGGAAGCCATCTGGACAGAACTTAAGAAAATGACCCATCAGGAGGTGAGCGGCCATGAGCTGACTAAAGTCAAAAATAAATCAGAATCTATCATGGTGTTTGCTGAAATGAGTCTGCTCGATAAAGCCATGAACCTTGCTTATTATGAATTGCTGGGCAATGCTGAAGGACTGAATACAGAGATTGACAAATATCTTTCTGTGACTCCTCAGCGAATTATGCAGGCTGCTAAAGCAACCTTTGTAGAAGAGCAATGTTCCATTTTATATTATTTAACAGCAAAAGATGCTTAACCGTACACTAGCCCCGGAATCAAAACAGGTTGATGAGATCAGTTTCATTGAGCCTTTAAAACAGACACTGGACAATGGCATACCGGTATTTACGATAAATGCCGGTCAGCAGGAGCTGGTACGGATTGAGTTTATATTTGAGAATGTAAACTGGGATCCGGCAAAGCCTTTACAGGCCGTTGCGGCAAACCATCTGATCAATAATGGCACAGCGCAGCTCACAGCGATGGAGATTGCAGATAAAGTAGATTATTACGGTGCTTTTTTGCAAACGGAATATGGTGCAGATCAGTCGAGCCTCAAGCTATATACATTAAACAAGCACCTGGCTTCAGTGCTGCCAATTTTACATGCTATCTTAAATGAAAGCATTTTTCCGGACCAGGAATTGGGTATATTCATCCAGAACCAAAAGCAATCACTTCAGGTCAATCTGCAAAAGAATGATTTTCTTGCCAAGAAGGATTTTGCCAATGCGTTATTCGGTGAAACGACTTATGGTTCCAACATCGGGCCGGCTGACTATGATGAACTGAACCGGCTCGACCTGCTCCATTATTTTAAGGCAGCCTATAAACCCGGAAATTGTACCATAATTGTGGCGGGTAAGTTTGAAGATACAGAGTTCCGCACATTAAACCAGATTATGGGCAGGGGATGGGATAACAATGATGCTGCTGAAATCAATAAATTTATTTTTGATAACCGGGCCGGAAGTGATATTTTCATAGAGAAACCAGATGCCATTCAGTCCGCAATAAGAATGGGCGCACTGGCCATCACCAGGAGTCACGCTGATTTCCCGGGACTTCAGGTATTAAACTGTCTTTTAGGCGGGTACTTCGGCTCGAGACTAATGGCTAACATCCGGGAAGACAAAGGCTATACTTACGGCATCGGCTCAGCAGTATCTTCTTTAAAAGATGCCGGTTATTTCTTTTTGGCAACGGAGGTTGGTGCAGATGTGTGCCAGCTTGCGCTGATAGAAATTGAAAAAGAAATTGGTCTGCTGAAAACTGAGCTGGTTGGAGACGAGGAACTGGATCTTGTACGCAATTACATGCTGGGCGCTATGCTGGGCAGTCTTGAAAATGCGTTTTCCCATGCAGATAAATTTAAAAACGTGTACTTCTCAGGTTTGGATTATTCTTATTACGACAATTACATCAAAACAGTAAAAATCATTAGTGCTGAGCAATTAAAAGATCTGGCCAACCGCTATTTAAATACTTCAGACTTCACGAAGGTTGTTGTCGGCAAAATGTAGCTAGCTTTTTTTGACGACAATCTGTTCTGATTGTTTCCTGACGATGTGATTAAACAACTCCTTCAGATCGTGATATTCCTGAACAGAATAGACAGACTTTTTGAAGGAGATCCTGCTGACTACAGAAATCTTATTTTCTTCCTGGATCACCACGAAAGAAAATGCTGCTGCATCTTCAAGCAGGCTGATCTTTTCGTTTTGTGGAAGTTTGTCAAAAGTGTATCCCTTAGGGATCTCTATGGTCAGCCGGTAGACTTCTTCATTTGGATGGCCAAAATCTACAGGATACTTTCTGTCGTCAATCTTAAAGGGATTTTCTTTTGTTCTTTCAAACAATAAAGGCATGAAGTAAACCAGGTTGCCAGCCTCTTCTACATTGTCTTCGATGATCACATCCATTGACTCGCCGAAGGATTCATTTGGATTGTCAATATTTTCGGTTTTATATTCGCTAATTCCCAGGCCTGGCTTATCACCTTTAAAGGATTTCAGGTATTCCGCTTCGTTTAGCGAATTAAGGTACCTGTTCCTTCGCTCTAATGCGGTGTAGTCTGTACTGAACATCTGCAGCTTACCGGTTAGCTTATTTTCCTTGTCCAGCGCTAAATAGCCACTGACATTTTTTTTGCTGATTTTGAATTCATCAGTATTGATCCAGCTCCCCGTATTGGTTTTGAAATCAACCCGGTAACCTTCATGGTTCAGGTTTTGAAAAGCAACTATATCCGGTGTATGGTTCTTATTTGTTGCATCAAAAAAAATGTGACGTTCCCCAATTTTTACATCGATGATTATATTGTCGAATTTGGACAGTACAGGGTATTTGGGATGTTTCCCATTTCCTCTTGTGCTCAGTATGATGGGGGAGGCTTCAACCTTGGCTTCATTAAACAATGCAAGCAGGCTGAGGTTTATATCTGCAGAATTACCTGTCTTTTTTTCGAAGACCTGCTGGGCGCTTATGCTTGAGCCATAAATACCTGTTTGATTGTTCCACTTGATGTTGTTTTTTACATAATCAAAGATCAGAAAGGCAATACTATCTGGCTTAGTATCTGGTTTTACGATTTTGGCAACCGTAGTTTTTACAAAATCACTGGGCGCAAGAAATCCACCAAAGTTATTGTAGCCTCTGAGTTTGGCAATGATTTTAGGCCAGGTCATCATATAGTCCATAAAGGACTGGTTGGGCATCTTTATAGAAGTAAGTTCAAAATCTACCTTACTGATGTATTCGTCCATAGTAGGTACATACTTTTCCAATGTAAGGGCAGGTACATTCTCTATCCTGAACTGTGTTCTGGCAATCTGTACTATTCCCGCGCCATAATAAGAAGCCATGTTTTGCTGACCCAGTTCTCGCTTTGATGCTGCTTTGATCAAACCGCTCTGGTTCATATTGTACTTAAGAAACTGGGGAATGCTTACGTCGTACTCTGAATATAAGGTAGGGATATCTTTTTGGAAATGCCAGCTCAGCGTCCCCAGGAAATCCGATTTTATTTTGTACTTAAATTCTATTATTGAACCTTCTTTGACATTGGGCAATGCAAATTTTTTGATGGTAAAATTTTTGTCTCTTTTTTCGGTAAACTTGGAACTCTTGCTGATCTTGCTGATTACTACTTTGCCATTCTCCATGTTATAAGTTGCGCCCTCCATGTCATCAAGATACGATTCATTTTCGCCGACATTGAAGAGCGGGATTTCCAGGTTTGCAAAATCATAGCCCGCTTTACTGATGATCTTATACCTGATATGACGTTCCAGAACATATACGAAGCTCGCCTTTCTTCCACCCAGTTCAAATATGGCCTTTCCCACGTCAAAGAGTACTACTGCTGACGCCGCCGAGTCTGCGCCGCTTACTTTGGTCTCAAATTCTTCCGGAGTAATCTTTCCATATTTGAATATTCGCTGGGCTACTTCCTTTTGTACGGACACGACTTTATCCTGGGCAAAGGAGATAAAGCCAAATCCAATTAATGTGACAAAAAGAATAAATCTCAAGTGACTCATGGGCGCATAATTTGTGATGATATTGTATTATTCCATTTTGGCCAGAATGCTTTTTTGCTTGTCAGCCTGGTATATTTTTTTATAAAAAGCAGCAAAGTCGTTGTATTTTTCCGGCGGATATTTTTTACTGATCATCATTTTAGTTCGGTTATATACCAGTTTATCATCTTTTGCAGTAAATTTTGCGCTGTACTTTCCAAATTCTGATTCTATGAAAATGTCTTTGGGTATGAATTCAATTTTATATCCCTTAGGTATGGTATAAATAATTTCATCTTCATCCTTGAAACTGTAATTTACAGCAAAGGGTGTTTTGCGATCTTCAATAGCGGTCACAGCCGATTCCTGCCTGTTGAGAAGGTTTAAAGTAAGAAAGAGTTTGTCACCTCCTTTTGTCAGTAACTGTGAGGCTTTCAAACTGATCTTTTCCGTTAACATCGCGGCATTTTTATCGGGCTGGAAATAACTCAGAGTACCGATCTGCATGTTTGGAATACTTAAAGAATTCATCAGGCTTTTGCGCTGCTCGGTTGGATCTATGATCAGCATTCTTAAGTTTTCCTCAAACTGCGCGTATCCGTATTGCGTCTCTATTTGGATATCGGCGTTGCCTTCTTCGTTTAAATCTACTATGGCTGATCGTTTTTGATAATTGTCTGCGGGGCTGTAAACCGGAGTCTGGGCAAGTTTTCCGCCATTCTCAGTGACCAGCAAAACAGTTCTGTTTGAATTGTCATTACCTATATATCCCAATGGCACATATTGGCTTGTGCATTCCAGCCAGGTGGTGTCTTTTTCCAAAGGCACGCAAAGGATCATATGGTTGGCCTGATTTACGCTGGCAAAATTCTTGTTTAAAGACGGCATACCGTTGCCTATGACCACCAGATTTGATTTTATACCAGCTACTTCCAACATGGCTTTCATGTAATTGGACAATGCTTTGCAATCCCCGTAATTTACAGAAAACACTTTTTCTGCCGCTATGGGTTTATAGCCGCCAATTCCAAGCTGCACACCCACATACCGTGTATTTGACTGCAGGTACTTGTAAAGTAAACTTATTTTTTCGGCTGGTGTTTTAGCCTCTTTTATAAGATTCAGGATTTTCACTTTTGCCGCTTCGGGAAGCTCCTGCATGCCATTGCTCAGATTATACATCCAGGAGCCAAGATTTGTCCAGTTTTCAATATTGGCTTTAGAATTGTCATACTCAAACTGGTTTGGTGCCAGGGTCACCCATGGCATCACGTTCCGCATTCCGATGCTCATTGGTTCATATTCCAGTGCCTTCACATTCTGGCAACTCCATTTGTACTGTAATTTATCCTTGACCTTGCTGGAGTCGGTTGTTATTCCCTTACTTTTTAAGTATTTAAAAGTCATTCCCTGGGGAATCTTAAACACAAAGCTGGACGCTTCAACAGCATGGTTCCATGTATTTGCAGGATACCAGTCGGGGTAGTTCCTGATGCCGCTGTATGCTATGGTATAACTGTATTCAATGGTGTATGGATAGCTGTTATGAGAAAATTCCAGGTATTTTACCCGGTCATCCTGGTACATGGTGCCATCAGATACAGCACTTCTGTCCCTAAAGTCTGAAGCTTTATAGTCTTTGATTTTTTTGCCGGCAGCGTCATATATGGAAGCTTTCAAATCAGATATGCTGGAGAATTTGTTGTAAAACTCATGCATATTAGACGCACCCTCCCCACTTTTATTCAAAATAGTGACAGCCGTCTTATACGCCATCGCAGCACTCCCCGGATTCCTGACTTCATAGATCTGTTCTTCATTCCTGATCACCACAGATGCATTTTTTAGCAATTCTCCTGGAATTTTACTGACATCATATGGTGCCTGTGCATTTGCTTTTATAAAACAGGAAAAACCGATGACAAAAAGTACGCATGCTTTCATGTTAAATCTTTTTAAGTACGATTTGTTCGGATTGCTTTCTAACAATATTCTTAAAGAGTTCCCTTAGATAGATATACTCTTCATTTGTATAAACAGGTTTTTTAACAGTAATTTTGCTGGTGATCATCATTTTGTTGCCCTCAGAAGCGAAGATGAAACTGAATGAAGCGGATTCGTCAGGCAATATCACCTTTTCATTCTTCGGTGCCTTATCCAGCTGATAATTCTTTGGGAGATCTATGGTCAAACGATAGATCTCTTCCGTCGCATAACCGAAGTCTACCGGGAATTTTCTGTCTTCCAGTTTGAAGGGGTTTTCTTTGGTCCTTTCAAACAACAGAGGCGTAAAATAAGCCAGGTTACCGGCTTCTTCTACATTGTCTTCAATGATCACATCCATGGTCTCTGTTAGTGGCTCAGTCAGGTTATCCAAATTACCTATCTGATAATTCTTAATTGCCAGTCCGGTTTTTCCGGTTTTGTAAGTCTTTAGAAAGTCTTCCTGATCGGTGGCCGACAGATACTTATTCCGCCGGTTAAGCCCTTCGTAACTTGTAGAACTCATGTAGAGCTTACCGGTCATTTTATTTTCATCGGTCATCGATAAAGCATAAGTAATCACTTTTCTGCTCAGGCTATTGTCATCCAAAGAGATCCATTTTCCATTTTCCTGTGCCAGATCAATCTGGAAACCCTCATGATTCAGGTCATCATAGGAGATAAGTCCCGGAAAATGATTCTTATCAGTCGCATCGAGGAGTATTTGTTTGTCACCGACGCTCGCCAGCACAATAACATTGTTAAATACGGACAGCATGGGAAGACCGGGATGAATTCCGTTATCCCTGGTACTTAGCAGAACCGGAGAGGCAGTTATTCCTGCTTCTGTAAGCAGCATGTACAGACTAAGGTTGATGTCTGCAGAGTTGCCTGTTTTTTTTTCGAAAATTGTCTTTGGGTTTACATCCGAGCTATAAAAGTGATGGTCATCATTCCATTTGATATTGTTCTTGACGTAATTAAATATCAGTTTTAAGGTCGTATCCGGATTGGCGTTTTCCTTTACTATTGATTTGACAAGTGTCTTTATATAGCTTTTTCTATTGATGAAGCCTCCAAAATTCTCGTCACTTTTAAGGCCTTTGATTAACTGCGGCCAGGTATTCGTGAATTCCCGGTAAACTTGTCCCGGAACGGTAACGGATGTCAACTCAAATCCAACTCTGCTGATGTGGTCACGCATGGTGGTTACGAAACTTTCCGTCTTTAGTGCCGGAACAGAATCTGCGTGATAGTTCATTTTCAAGCACGTAAGTGATACCGAACCGCCTGAAGTCATGAAATTCTGATTAACAAGTTCCTGTTTAGGATTTAAAAATACATAGCCCCCGCCTGTTACCCTGTATTTATACCATTCCGGAATGGTGATCTCATATTCTGAATGAAGCGTAGGTATTTCTCTTTGAAAATTCCATGACCTTAAAGTAAAGATAAAGTCAGATTTCAAACGGTACTTATATTCTATAATGGAGCCCTCTTTGACATTAGGCAATGCAAATTTCTTAATGGTGTAGTTCTTGTCCTGCTTTTCCGTAAACTTAGATTCCTTATTTATCTTGTCAACTGTCATTTTGCCGTTTTCCATACTATAGGTGGCTCCATCCATTTGATCCAATGCAGTTTCAAAACTATTTTTTTTATAAAGCTCCAGTTCAAGATTTGCGTAATCGTATCCATTTTTATTGAAGATCTTATACCTGACATGTCTTTCCATGACATACATGAAGTCGCCCGTCTTCGGATTTAATTCGAACCGGCCTCTTCCCACGTCAAATAAAACAACAGCACTGGCCGCTGAATCGGCCCCACTTGCTCTTATTTCAAACTCTTCTGGGCTGATCTTTCCATATTTAAAATCTTTGGGTTTCGCCTTTTTTTCCTGGGCGCAGGTGAACAACGCAGCTGTAAGCAGCCAGCATAAGAGAGCCGTTATCTTGGTATTCATTGAGCTTTAATTTAGATAGACAATAATAACATATATACTGGCAAGTAAAAAATTTATTAGCCAAATAATTGCCTTTGTTCTATTGTTTTAATCTTATTTCGTCGCCGTTACCATTTCCAGCAAACTATCCAGCAAGGAAACTTCCAAATTGACCTCGTCATATACTTTGATCACCTGATCATCCCCATGCACATCATATCCCTTCCAGTTGATGCTCAGACTTTTGGTGCGGATAGGTTTAATTGGAAATACCGGGTCTTTTTGCTCCATTTTCTTCAGGACATAATCTTCCATTTTTTTTCTTTGTCTTTCAGTGACGATCACCAGATCAAAATAACCGTCTTCTGAATCAGCATCTTCACTCAGTTTAAGATGAGGCCCCAGGCTTGAAATATTCATGATCTCTATCATGATGGCCCGGCCTTCAATCACCTTATCATTTACCTCAATTCTAAATGGGACTGGCAGATAGTTTCTGGTAATCTCCAGCAGCGCTTTCAAGGCCATTTCAAATTCCCCCTCTGCACTGTTTATGTGGTCCCTGTTCATCTTCTTCAGTGTTTTCATGAGCCTTGGAAACAAACCGAAACCAAATGATTCAATAAAATAAGACGCCTTTTGAAGGCCCGTAACCTGGCCTACATCAAATTTTTTCAGATGATAACCGGCCCAGGAACTGATATTCCTGGTATTGTCTTCAGGAATATTAAGTGACGTGGCAATATTATTGGCCGTACCAAAAGGAAGCAGGGCAATAGGACGCTTGTATTTTAGTTTTTTGTTCAGCAAACGCATAATGGTCTTCCTGATCGTGCCGTCACCTCCGGCAATCACAATAAATGCTGTCTCAGGCTCTATCATTTTGAGCAGCTTCTTTTTAGAAGATGAATAAGCACAGCGGTAACCATGCGATTCTATCAGCTCGATGATCCTTTCCTTAGAGTACTCACCTTCGCCGGCAGTAGGGTTGTGCACCAATCTGACCAGTTTACCGTTTTTTTTCATATTAGCTGAACAATATGAGGGCAAATAAGGTTTTAAACATACTAAATAATCTACTATGAAAATCATGATCACCAATGACGACGGTATCTATAGTCCCGGAATAGCTGCACTTGCAAAAATTGCCCTGCGTTTTGGCGAGGTCCGGATTGTGGCCCCGGATGTAGAACAATCATCAATGGGGCATGCCATAACGCATTCCCGGCCCTTGTCCATTAAAAAATCTCCTATTGTATTTGAAGGTATAGATGCTTACAGGGTGAACGGTACACCCGCAGATTGCGTGGCATTAGGCCTGCACATTTATCCGGATACCAATATTGTATTGTCGGGGATCAATATGGGGCCAAACCTTGGGAATTCTATGTGGCATTCAGGAACACTGGCAGCCGCAAAGCAGGCCGTTTTATTGGGAGTAAGGGGAGTTGCCCTAAGCACACCGGTAGGCAAGACCGGACCGGATTTTAATGGACTTGACGCTTATGTAGCACAGGCTTTGGCAGAATTGTTAAGCAGTACGGCACTGGGGCTGTACAATGTGAATTTCCCTCCGAACCCCACTGGAGTCAGATGGACAAAACAATCTGTCCGGCTTTATGACGGTAAAGTAGTACCAGGAATAGATCCCATGCAAAGAAAACATTACTGGATCACCGTCATCCCTTTGGAAGCAGCAGAAGAAGGCACAGACCGCTGGGCCATCGAAAATAACCTGGTGTCCATCACACCCTTAAGGCTGGATCTCACCAATGAAGCAGAACTGGCTCAAAAATTCCATAAATTATTATAATCCAGCCGATGGTCCCTGAACACGGTATGGTAATGCGGCTGTTTGGAATATACACCCGGCTGACAGGCAAATTCAATCCAAACCCCCGGACCATCTATACGAACGTAATCTGCGATTACTTTTAAGAAAGAATTCTGATCTCCGCTGATACCGACAGCATTCCCGGAATAAGCCACATAAGTGTCCGAAAGTTCCCTGCTGTAAACTTTTAGCAGCCTGGCCCTGATGTCCGCGTCTATATCATTGAGCCATGGCATCATGGCGTTTAGGACTTTTGCTTTAGAGGCTGCACTGAGCTCACTTACCTTAATGCCGGATTTTATAGCCGGAAATTTGCCGTCCTTAGTGGTTCCCAGCAGCACGTCTCCAAACTTTTCGTCAACCTTTGCTTTTGTCAGTTCATCTGCAGTAAATGAAGCCAGCAAAGCAGCCATACCATCATGCTCTTGCTTCAGCGGTGCATATTTGATATCGTCTGTCGTCCATTCTCTGGGATCGCCACCCTGAAAAATAGGTGTGGCGCTTGCAGTCGTCCCTTTACTGTAGACAATATTCTGTGCATAGTGATGACCGCCAAACTGAAGCATCCAGGTTCCGGTCAAAGCCGGAGTACCCAAAAAAGCGATGATGTATTCGCCGGGACCATACCCGGATCTACCGCTTTTGCCAATTACGCCGTCTGCCAGACCGATCTGCAGAAACTCGTCATAACCTTCATTGGCAGCAGTGCCCGATGCTGCTTTGATCACTGCTTTTGCCGCATTCAACTGTTCCGGACTAAGGGTGCTGAATTGCAGTCCGTTCCTGTTAGATGCCCCTCCGGGAATATTGGTCCATTTGACCGACGCCGTTTTGGTTAGCGGAATCTCCAGCTTAGCGATCTGTTCGGGGGTTAGCGTAGCTTTAAAGGCATTGGCCAGACGCACGACGTTAGCCGCAACCCCGGATTTAGCGCGGATTGATTTTTTAGGGGCAGGGGTAAAGCTTACAGCAATACAGGCGATCACTGCAATGAGTACAGCATTATATGGATTTTTCAAACCGGACATGTGGTTAAATTTAAAGGCTTATATTAAGTTGTTTAAATTTATAACATTCCTTCATAATAAGAAAGTATCTTTTCTGTGCTGTAAGTATTTTCTGTTTTCTGCAACTTATTGATAAATGACATCATATGAATATTTCAATTACCAAAAAATATGGATGAGCAGGCATTCTTAGCACTGATGGGAACACACCAGGGAATCGTCCATAAAATTTGCCGCATGTACCGCGATGGAGCTGAAGACCGCGAAGATCTGTTTCAGGAGATTACCTATCAGCTCTGGAAAGCATTCCCCTCATTTAAAGGGACAGCAAAGGTAAGTACCTGGATGTACCGCATCGCCCTCAATACTGCAATTGCTTCCTTTCGGAAGAAAAGACCGGCTGTGGAATATCATCCTGTATTGCCAGATCATGCTGATGACCTGCAGGATGAAAATTTAGCAATCCGGCAGGAACAGCTGTTTCTGGCATTAAAACGACTGGACGATGGAGAAAAGGCCATCATTACACTGTACCTCGAAGATCTGAGTTACCGGCAGATCGCAGAAGTTACCGGTATTAGCGAAAGCAATGTCGGGGTAAAATTAAACCGCATCAAACATAAAATTCAAAAACTTTTAAACTTATAAAGATGGAACTTGATCAATTGAAATCGACCTGGAATAAAGCAGAGACTCCTGCTAAGACAAACGAGGAACTAAAAGCAATGCTGCTGGAAAGCCGGCATCCCGTATTAAAAGAGATCAGAAAACAATTTATCATAGAAATCACGGGCTGGTCTGCTTTTTTGCTTTGCTATTATACGATGTTTGACGGCGATCAGAAACCGATGCTGGTCAATCTGATACTGGTGATCGCTGTTCTTTGTTCGCTGATCCATAACCTCAGCGGGTATAGTTTTTCCAGATACCTGATTAACGGCAGCGACATTAAGGCTTCACTTGGGCGCTATCTTTCAAAAATAAAAACCTTTGCTGTGATTTCTGTATGCACAAGGTTGCTGTTTATGGCGGGCTTTCTTTTATTCTTCACCTATAACATACAGTTTAATGCCACCAAATACCTCTTGCTGACGGCATTGCTGCTGGTGTTTTTAGGTCAGCTGATATGGCTTGGCAATTTGTGGGCTAAGCGGGTCAGGACTTTAGCGAAGACAATCGGGGATTTTTAAAAATGCCTGTCAGGTATCAGCTGTGATGTATTTTTTAATCTCTGATTCAATTTTACTGCAGGATACAAGAAAGGGCTTATTGGTAACTTCAACAGCTACTTGATCACCTGCAATGGTATAGTTTCCCCTGAAAGAAAAGCCCATAGTTGAAAATGAAAATTCTCCGCCAGCTTCATCCCCCTGAAAAGATCCGTGCTGGCCCAAAATAGCTGCTTCAAGTTTACTGACCATTTCTGTTTTGGGTTTGGTGTATTCAAATGTGAAATTACATGCCATAATTTAAATCAATTAATAGGTATCGCTTTGAGATTTCGGCTGTCGTTGTCAAAACCCTCCTATGAATAACCAGTTTTAAGCGTTTTTGTTTGTTCTGTATGCCCCGGCAGCGGCCCGGTGCCCAATGAACAGAACGGCTTTCTGAATTGCTATTGTTCCAGCAAGATGTAATAAGCATCTTCAGGCAGGTTTAAGTGTAGATTATCGCCTGTGATTTTAAGGCTCAGTTTCTTAATCCCGTATCCTGCGGCATCCAGTTGCGTCGCTTTCTTAATCAACCGGTTTTTAATACTGACACTTCCTTTTGCCGGCATACCCATCCATGGCAGACTGCCTGTATTGGTAATTTTAAATCCATTGACCTTCTGGTTGTTGTGATCAAATGTGGCGGGCTCTTCCTTCCAGTTGGAGGGCCTGAAAATAGTAACAACCTGCAGCAGTATCTTCTTAGATTTATCCAGTTTTTTTCCGTCCATGCTTACCAGCTCTATGGTTGCATATTCATTGTCCGAGCGGATCTCCACGTTATCCAGGTCAAATATCTTCTGTGTGTTTAAAAAGCCGGATACCGCTTTGGCTTTAGGAGAATTGAGTACAAAAATGCCCTTCCCATAATCGAGCTTTTGTTCGCCCGTAACCGACATTACCTGCATTTTCCTAGCGTCAATCAGCTTGCCGGGTTCCCCAGTCAGTTTTATCGTGTCCTTTTTAACACCGTATTCCGTAGATACACCGCCCGTTAAAAACACAAGCGGGGATAAAACAGCCTTTCCTTCATTATTTTTATCCGCTATGACAAAATCACGGTTCGGATCAAAAGATTGCTCTTCAAAGACCTGCGGCACCGACCTGCTGAGCATGCTGTTCATGCTGCGCTGCTCTTTTACCGCGGCGCCCTCCCGGATATAACCGAGCCTTTGAATCAAAGCATTCGCAGGAAACATCCCCATTTCACCGGGCGTAGATGTGCTCCACCTGTTCATCGGATGCTGGCCCGCTATATTCAAGAAAGAAAAATGAAGCTGTTTGGCAAAGGTCACCGCCGTAGGACAGAACCAAAAGAAAGCATCCAGACCCGTAAGCCCGCCGTACGCGGCCATTAGCAAGGGACCTTCAGTCTGGTATTTATTGGGCAGGTTCCATCCGCTTTCCGTAACCATCATCGGATGCCCGGCCACATGCTTAATGTTTGAAGGAAGAGCAGCCGGGTTTTTCAGCGCAGAAGGCGCGCCATAAAAATCCCCCGGATCTATCCGCCAGCCATCATTAGGCCCCTTATGCTGCGGATCAAAATACTTATTGGCAGCAAGCACATCCACACCGCTGTTGGTCCACCTTTCCAGATCCAGCAAACGGCTCTGAGAGGCTGTCCGCCAGTTATTTCCGTTGATCAGCTGTTTGCAGCCCAGTTCACGGTAGTAGCCCGCCATGCCGTCATAAAAAGAACGCTGTTTATACGCATAGAATTCTGTCTGGTCCCTCAGCCGGTTTGCAACCGCCTCCTTTGCCGGGACCGTCAGTTCATAGATGTGGTACAAGCCAAAAATTTCCTCCTGAAAGTTATCTTCTTTAAGGACAGCATTGCCCCAGCGCTGCTTTACCGCATCAAGCGAACCATATTTCCGTTTGAGCCACCCGGCGAACTGCCTGCCCGCCATTTTCGCAAGCGCAGGTTTTATTGCGCCCATCGTCCAGAAGAAGACGGCATCCTCATTTTCGATCTGTATGACCGCGACCGCCGGTTCATCTTTCAGCGCTACTCCTGTGTAGGGATTTGGTGTCGTGTACAGGTATTTTACCCAGGAACGATACCCTTCCTGAAGTTTTTCATTGAAATAGAGCACCGCCCAAAGGTCATCTTTACCAGAATACCCCTCAATGCCCCATTCTTCAGGTACCCACCCACCCATATGGCCATTATGCGGCCAGAATGGAGAAATTACCGTATAAATCCCATGCTTTTTCATCGCCGCAACGCAGCGCCAGATGTCCGTGATCTCCTTGGTGTTGACGTCCGTGATCTTCGTGTTTTTTCCTCTCGGGTTGATGGCACCGTGGTACCGGACCACATTGACCCCCATCTTTGCCAGGAATCTGCCCAGGCTGTCCAGCTGCGCGTCATTAAATTCACTGGCAAGGCTGCCGCCATTACAGGCCCAGAACCGGACTTCTCCCTTGTTGTTTCTAAAAGAATTTCCATCACTATTGAGGCGGATAAAGCCGTTTTTTCCTGCAAACTCCTCATTCAAAAACCTCAGGTTCAGCAAACCGCTGTCCAGCGATTTATCAGGATAGACAAAGGTCCACCAGCTTTTATCAGGCACCTGTGCTTTACAAAATGCAAACGTGAGCAGTATAACTGCCGACAGCAATGTTTTTTTCATAACAGTCCAAATGCGAAGAGAGAAAGTGTTAAAGTAGTAAAAAAAGTTAATTTTACGAGCTATGATGATTCCCGGCGGAACCGCTTATTTTTTAGTCCCTGCTTTACTGACAGTAATGATGGTGGTTTGTGTCAGGGCAAAAAAGCTGACCATAGCCGCCGCCCTTACCGCCGGGATGATTGGCTGCGTTGTTTACCTCGCTGCACAGTTTCAGGGTTTGCTGATGTTATGCGGCTTTTTTATCCTGAGTGTATTGGCCACCGCTCATCAGAAAGGATTTAAGGCACGACTGGTTGATTCAGGAGCGCATGCACAGATCAGGGATGCAGGACAAGTATTTGCCAATGGTGGTGTAGCGGCGATAATGGCGCTGACAGCCGTCATTGATCCCGTTCACAGCAAATTGTACCTGCTCATGATGGCCTGCAGTCTGGCATCAGCCCTGGCTGATACATTATCGTCTGAACTGGGCATAGTTTATGGACGGCGGTTTTACAATATCATCTCATTTAAAAAAGAAGCCAGAGGCCTCGACGGAGTAGTGAGCCTGGAAGGCACGCTGATAGGAGTGGCAGGCGCATTGATTGTTGCGCTGAGCTACGCAGTCTTCACCGGTTTTGATGAAAGGATCTGCTACATTACAATAGCCGGCACAGCAGGAAATCTTATAGATTCAATACTTGGTGCTGTACTGGAACGCAAGCACCATATCGGAAACAATACGGTCAACTTTCTCAATACACTTTTTGCCGCACTGATTGGTATGCTGCTTTATATCATTTGACGATTTCTCGTTTACCGGGTGATTACTGTTCCGGCAAATGCAATGACGAGCCTGTTCAACGGGACCTATGAACTAACTAATGTAAAACTAAAAAAGAATTCCCCTCAGGTCTGCAGGCGAATAGTTAATAGACTTCAGCGTTTTATTGTCATTAGTCCGGTATACCAAAAATAAAGATTCCTCTTCCTTATGATAAGCATCGCACTGGTGGTTCTTCCTGTAGTGCTGGATCGTTTCATGTGCTTCCTCCGCTGATTTGCAGGCTTTGCTCATGTTGGAACGGTGTACCTCGTCAAAAAGATCTTTAAACTTATCAGCCAGACCAAATTCCAGAATAGCTCCGGACAGCACATACTGAAGATCGCAAAGCGCGTCAGCCACCTCAACAAAATCATTGGCTTCAATCGCCTGCTTCAGTTCCTGCAGTTCTTCAGCCAGTAAAGAAACACGCAGGTTGGCCCTTTCCCTTGAGGGAATCCCCGGGGTTTCTTTTATCGGGTGCTTAAATGTTTTGTGAAACTCTGCTACTTTGTTTAGTGGATTTGGCTCTTGCATATCTGTTGATTTAATTGGGATTAAAATTACAATTATTATTGAATCCCAGATTCAGAAGCGCGTTATTTTTTCTTTTTAGCCGCCTTCGCCTCCGCGATTTCCTTGTTTTCCTTTACCCTGAACTTTGTCATTTCCCCGATCAACTGATAAGGAACAGGTTGGCTCAGCGGAAACTGAACCGTTGATTTGCTCCGCTTATAAGCCGACAGTTCCTTTTTATAGACCTCGAAAACTTTAAACGGTGCAGTGGAAACGGAAACATGCTTTTGATAAGCCGAAAAATAGATCAGCATGCCATAATATTTAAACGCAGGGATCTGGTAGCTGATCAGTTCTTCTGCATCCGGCGCGTTTTCCTTCATTATCTTTCTGATCTGCTGTAAAATAGCCTGTACACTTTCAGGAAAGGTATCGATATAAGCGTCTACGGTTTCAAATTTTTCTCTTTCTGCCATGATTGGTTATTTTAAAAAGATCAGTTGTTGTTTAAAGGTTCATAACTAAGGGTGATCACCCTGCTTATAAAACTACTAAAGTCCAGTGTTGGTTCATACCTTCACTGGACTTTCACCGGACTTTTTGCAGTGTCACAGATTTTCTTCTGTGTATTTTTTGAAACTGTCCAGGATCGCCTGCCAGCCGCCGCGCTGCATCTCAATCGGGTTGATCTCTTCAGGATCAAAAGTCTCAGTTACTTTGGTGGTGTCACCATCAGCTTCAAAAGTGATCTTTACCTTTCTACCGTCAGCGATGGTATAAGTGATCAGCTCATTGGTTTTTACATCGTCATAAATACCTGCAAAATCAAAACCGAAACTACCGTCTTTGGCTTCCATGCGTGACAGGAATTTGCCGCCTGCGCGCAGGTCACTTTCTGCATGGGGTGTATGCCAGTCCGGCGATGGGCTGCACCATTTGGTGATGTGTTCAGGTTGGTTCCATGACTCCCAAACTTTAGCTGCCGGTGCGTTTACTGTGGCTTCTACTGTGATTGTTGTTTTTTCCATTGTTTCCATGTCTATAGGTTTTTAAATTTAATGTTCTTGTTTGATATTGTAAAGGTAGGTCAGGATCTGATCGATAGAAATGGTGAAAAACGACAATTGAAGGGGGGATTAACGACTCTTCCAGAGAAAATTTGTTAGTTTAGAATCTGAACCAGATGTAAACACAAAATGAAGCCTCTAAAACAGACCTGGAGTCTATTGCCATTTATTCTTTTTTTCCTTCCATACTTTGCTATCGCACAACAGGCTGCGGTTTTAAAATCGCCGGATGGGAATATTGTTTTTTCCTTTAAGCTGAAGGATCAGAAACCCTTTTACGAGGTTGCCTACAAAGGCAAAATACTGGTAAGCGATTCAGAGCTCGGTTTTGTGTTTAAAGAAGGAGGAGCGTTTGGGGCGGGTATCAGGACGCCAAAAGTAGTGTTCAGCAAGGCGGATAGTGATTATGAGCTGCCCGTAGGAAAAACGAAAACGGTACATGATCTTCACAGGCAGGTACTGATCCCTTTAATAGAAGACAAGGCAGATGGCCGGCAAATTAACCTGGTGGTCAGGGCCTTTAATGACGGACTGGCTTTTCGCTTTGAATTTCCAAAACAGAAGAACTGGGATGCCTATACCTTGACCGATGAGAACAGCAGTTTTAACCTGGCCGGCAATCCAGGGGTCCGCACGCTGATCTTTGACAATTATAATAACAACCATGAGGGACTATATCAAAAGATGCCCCTTTCCGATTTGAAAGAAGGGCAGCTGATGGACATGCCCGCATTGTTTGAGTTTCCGGGCAAACAGTATATGGCCATTACCGAGGCCAGCCTTCGGGACTACGCAGGAATGTACCTCAGCAAGAAAAACGGACTACTGAAAAGCCAGCTTTCACCGCTGCAGGGTCAGCAGGAACTTAAAGTCAAGGCGATGTTACCGCACCAGACCCCCTGGCGGGTGATGATGATCAGTGACCGGATCGGCGCGCTGATCGAATCCAATATTTTGACCAGTTTAAATGAACCCTCCAAGATAAAGGATGTGTCCTGGCTCAAGCCCGGCAAGACCTCTTTTCACTGGTGGAATGGCGATGTCGTTCCGGATACTACCTTTGCACCGGGTGCCAACTTTGAGACCAATAAATACTACATAGATTTCTGTGCGAAGAACAATATAGAATACCATTCTGTCATCGGCTATGGCGGCTTCGCCTGGTACCCCAACGACTGGATCAATTATGCGGTAAAAGGCAATTACTCTGACGTGACCAAAACAATTGCTTCTCTGGATATGAAACGCATCTGTGATTATGCGCAGAGCAAGGGCGTCAATATTCATGTCTGGGTCAACTGGATGGCATTATACCCGCAACTGGAAGCCGCTTTTACGCAGTTCGAGAAATGGGGGATTAAAGGAATGATGGTCGATTTCCTGGACCGGGATGACCAGGAGATGGTCAGGATCCAGGAAGAGATCCTGCAGCGTGCTGCAGCACACAAGCTATTTATACAATTTCATGGGGCATACAAGCCAACAGGTTTAAACCGTACTTATCCTAACGAATTTACACGGGAGGGCACTTACAATTATGAACAGAACAAATGGCTGCCTCATGGCGTCACTCCGGAACACGACCTGGATATTGCCTTTACCCGTTTGCTGGCCGGTGCCAGCGATTATCACCTGGGCGGCTTCAGGGCAGTCAAGCCAGAGCAGTTCAAAATGCGCTATGTCAAGCCAATGATGGCGGGCACACGCTGCCACATGCTGGCCATGTACGTCGTGCTGGAAAGCTATCTGGCCATGGTGGCCGATTACCCGGAGGCTTATGAAGGCCAGCCTGGTTTTGACTTTTTACAGAAAGTACCTACCGTCTGGGATGAGACAAAAGTGCTCAACGCCGAAGTGGGCGAATTTTTGACTGTTGCCCGCAGAAAAGGCAATGAATGGTATGTAGGTACGATCAATAACAGTACTGTCCGGGAGCTGAAGATCCCGCTTGACTTCCTGCCTTTAGGAACATTTAATGCTGAACTCTATTCCGATGGTCCGGAAACAGCGAAAGATCCGAATGGATTGGTGAAAGTCTCCAGGTCTGTTACCAATACCGGGTTTGTCACCGTAAAAATGGAGCCGGGAGGCGGACAGGTCATGCGGCTGCTGAAACAGTAGAGCCCAGCTTCGGGCAATACCATGACTATTGGCCATAACGATCTTTTTTAAAAATAATCCTGCAGGAAATATTCTTCAGTGTTGCAGTACAGTGAAGAATAAATATTCAGGTTTTTGACGTTGGTCTTCAGCCTTCTTTTCATGTGCACCAGCGGATGGTTTGTTTTGACATCAAGCAGCTTGCTGATCTCTTTATCTCCGTTTATAGCCCAGATTTTCTGCTCACCTTCTTTTATTTTGACCTGGTAGTGCTCATCCAGTATCTTAAACAAGGACCGGTTTTCCAGATTTCTGGAGGTAAACCTGGGCAGGCTCAGGTCCGTGATGAAAGTTTCCTCGTAGAGCAGCGGCATTTTATCCAGATACCTCAGCCGGGTAAAAAAGATGCAGCCACTGGCCCGTTCCTCTTCTTCCAGGTCATAAAAGAACCCGGCAGGCCAATCCTGCCTGATTGGTTTCTCAAGAATACTTGTGGTCAGCCCTTTGTCGCCAATACCGGCTGTTACTCCTCTCAGGGAAAGAATCCCCAGACCTTTTTTAGGTTCAGACACGATGCTTCCCTTTCCATGCCTGCGGGTAATGTATCCGGAGATGGTCAATGCGGAAAGCGCCTGCCTGATGGTCACCCTTGTAGTATTGTAAGTCTTGCAAAGGTCGTTTTCCGAAGGCAGCAGATCACCTTTTTTATAGGTTCCTTTTTCAATCAATATTTTCAGGTCGTCAATCACCTTTTGATACAAGGGCATCATTTCTTTTTTGTTCATCTTCGGTATACAGGTTGAGGGTAAAGGTAATCATTTAAAGAAAATATTTTTTAGACGGCAGCACTATATAAATATTGTCTTGTATATACAAGTTATGATTTCTTATTTGTATAATTGCCGGGTAGTTCGCACTGCTTGTGCGATTAACCAAATGTAACCCTGATGCACATTTTCAAAAGACTGGTCCGGATCTGTTTTCTCTTACTGCTTGTACTGCCGGGGCAAGCTGGGGTGTACGCACAGAACAAGCAAAAAATAGTGCTGTTTGACCTGGGCTATACCCTTAAACCGGACATGAAAAATGAAGCCAATGTGCGCATGGCCTGGGATCATGCACATACATTGGCTACCCTGCAGGGAATTGTCAACCAGAAATCACCAAGATTATATCTTTTCTTTATTGAAAATGCCGGGGTAAACATAGACCGCTACTGGTGGGATAAGTACCGTAAACCCGGCAAATGGCTGCACAACGCAGATACCCTGGTATACACTGATCTTATAAAACTGATCACTTCATTTAAACCGGATATCAAAGGCGCGGTTGTTTATGATCCTAAAGTGCCGGCAACCAGCAATGTGGCCTCTTCTGTAGCCGGGGCCGATGAACTTGTCGCCATCAGGTATGACCTCAGTGAAGGCAGCTTATACCGCAGGCTGGTACTGGAAGGACCGAAGATCCCTGTTAAAAAATGGCTGCTCAAACCGGACGGTACTTCCTTGTTTACAGGAAGGGGGACGATCCCTGATACCAAAAGAACTTCTTCAGGCTCTGCGAAGAACGACGCTTACCTCTGGTTTATAGAAAACTACATAAAAACCGGTAAATGCAATACGGCTTATGGCGCCTATTACCTCGATCAGCAATGGATGCTGAAACCTACCGCAACCCGCATCAATCACCATACCCTGTCCAATCACGATTTTTTCGTGAGCAAGAATGCTTTCTTTTACGATTTGAGTCCATGGGGCGATGAAACCGCAACAGACGATAGCACTCAGCAACCCGGCACAGACCTCAGCACACTAAAAGAATTTCTTTTGCTGGCTTATCAGCGCAATGGAAATGGCAACCAGTTTACGTACCTGGGCGGCTTTCCGCCCTGGGCCTATAAGTATACCAGGCATGCTGGGGGCAAGCACGAAGATGTAGAAACCGAGTGGGAATATTCCAGGGTCATCAGTGCCTACAATGCATTCAAAGATGCAGACGCCATAGGATTTGGCGCGCTGGCCAATGCTTCATTCTGGCAGCATTATCCTTTAAAAAAGATCTACAAGCAAAATTGGGTTACGCAGGACGAGTTAAAGAAAAAAGGTTACCTGGATGCTCAAGGTAAACTTCAGCTCAAGGACAAGAACTACTATATTTTCTATGTGGGCGATTATGATGCTTCCTCATGGCTGTCGCAAACCACGCCCGATATCTGGGACAGTCCGGACCGGGGCAAGGTGCCTTTGATGTGGAGCATCAGTCCGGTACTGGCACAGCGTGTACCCATGGCCATGGAATACAGAAGGGAAACCGCTACACCAAACGATTATTTTGCGGCAGCGGACAATGGCTCAGGCTACCTGATGCCGGGAATGCTGCAGGCGCCAAGGGCAATATCCGGTCTGCCTGACGCAGTAGACCAGTGGGCGAAACACAACGAACCGTATTATAAACAATGGGACCTTTCCATCACCGGCTTTGTAATAGACGGACTGGCACCGGCAATGAACAGCCGGGGCCTGGATGCCTATGCTAAATTTAGTCCAAACGGGATTGTGCCACAAAAAGTCCCGCTAACTTCGTTACATGCCAATATGCCTGTTTTGCGTGCCGGAGAAGATGTAAACCAGGACGATCCGGCTGAAGCCGCAAGGATCATTGTCAGCCAGATCCATAAAAGAAATATACCTTTCCATTGGTTCCGGAATATTTTGAAGGTACCTTCATGGCATGTTAGGGTAGTGGAGGAAGTGAAAAAGCTTGATCCCAAAGCGGAACTGCTGAACGCGCCAACCTTTTTTGAACTGTACAGGATTTACCTGAAAGAAAATCCGCAGGCGGCGGCAGGCAAAGCGCCATTTAATTAGGAATTGAAATTACCCGGATATAAAACAATAGTTATCAATGAAAGATTACAGATTAAACAGGTTATTCAACAGCAAATCAGGCAATTGCTTTGATGTAGCTATAGACCATGGTTTTTTTAACGAATACGGATTTTTACAAGGCATAGAAAACATCAGCAAAGCGGTAGATATATTGGTAAATGCCGCTCCCGATGCCATACAGCTTACCGTAGGGCAGGCACATTACCTGCAATCTGTTCCGGGAAGACAAAAACCTTCTTTGGTACTCAGGACCGATGTGGCCAATGTATATGGCAAAGAACTGCCCCGTGCCCTGTTCAGCCGGATGATCGAAAACCCTGTGGAGCAGGCGCTGAGGCTGGATGCCACCTGCGTGGTCGTCAATTTGTTCAGTATTCCGGGCGAGCCGGAAGTGACGGATCAGTGCATCCGGAACATTTTAAAGATAAAACCGGTATGCGAGCAGTACGCCATGCCCTTGATGATAGAGCCTTTGGTGTTCCGTCCGAATAAGGAAGCCGGAGGGTATATGGTAAACGGTGATCCGGAAAAGATCGTGCCGCTGGTCAGGCAAGGTGTAGAGCTGGGTGCAGACATCATCAAAGCCGATCCGACAGATGACGTGAACCAATACCATAGGATCGTGGAAATAGCCGGACGCATACCAGTACTGGTGCGCGGCGGAGGTAAGGCCAGCGACCGGGAGATCCTGGACCGGACTTATGGGCTGATGCAGCAGGGTGTAAAAGGAATTGTGTATGGCAGAAACGTAATCCAGCACGCAAATCCTGCCGGTATGACCAAAGCCCTGATGGCTATCGTTCATGAAGGCGCTAAACCGGCAGATGTAATTGACTATATCAGCAACTAAAATGAAACAGGTAAATATAGGCATCATAGGCGGCGGACTAATGGGCAGGGAAGCAGCCGGTGCATTTGGCAGGTGGTTTACACTCAACGATTTTCCTGTCAAAGCAGCACTTACGGCAGTATGCGACCTGAATGAGCAGGTACTTTCCTGGTACACATCGGTACCAACAGTAAAGCTGCTGACTACAGATTATAAGGAATTGCTGGGCGATCCGGATATAGATGTGGTTTATGTAGCCTTACCGCACAACCTGCATAAAGAATTTTATCTCGAGGTACTGGCTGCGGGCAAGGACCTTCTGGGTGAAAAACCTTTTGGTATCGATCTGGAAGATGCGCTGGCGATAAAGGCTGCGGTTAAAACACACGGCCGTTTCGTGAGGTGCAGTTCGGAAATGCCTTTCCTGCCAGGCCCGCAGAGGGTCATCAAAGAAATACAGTCGGGCAGATTAGGGCAGATCATAGAAATTAAGGCTGGCTTTCTTCATTCCAGTGATATGGATCCTTCAAAGCCGATCAACTGGAAAAGACAAACGAAGTTTTGCGGGGAAATAGGGGTGATGGGCGACCTTGGGATGCATGTGCTGCACGTACCGCTGCGCTTAGGCTGGAGGCCGGAAACCGTTTATGCCCAGTTGCAAGGGATCTTCACCGAAAGACCTGATGGCAGGGGAGGACTGGCTGCCTGTGATACCTGGAACAACGCCACATTAAGCACAAAGGTGGACATAGATGGCCATAAAGTGCCGATGACCCTGGAAACCAAACGCATTGCGCCGGGCGAAACCAATACCTGGTACATTGAGGTGCTGGGCACTAAAGGCGGTGTAAAATACAGTACAAAAGATACCAAAACTTTGTGGACCTTTAGGATAGACGGCGATGAACAGCTGTGGCAAAGGACCGATCTTGGCTTTAAGGGTGTGCCTTTTCCAACCATTACCGGGGGGATATTTGAGCCTGGGTTTTCTGACTGCTTCATGCAGATGCTGGCCGCTTATGTGGCTGAAAGGGCAGCTGAGCTGAAGGGCAGGTTTGGCTGTGTCACTCCAGAAGAAGCTATAGCAAGCCATTGTGTATTTGCCGCCGCATTGAAATCACAGGCAAACCAAACAGTAGAAAAAGTGATCTATCCATAAAAACGAATGTGAAATGAAAAGATCTGAGATCAACGAAGTGGTAAAAGAAGCCACTAAATTCTTCAATTCCAACGGATGGACATTGCCGCCTCAGCCCAAATGGGATGTGACAGATTTTGGTCTGGGAGATTTTAAAGGCTGCGGGCTGGTACTGGTCAACCTGGCCGAAGAACCTGAATATTGTGAAAAGCTGATGTATGCCCAAAAAGGTATGGTGACACCGAGCCACACGCACCAGAAGAAAAAGGAAGACATCATCTGCCGCACCGGTGTGCTCATGGTGCAGCTCTGGAAGGCAGATCCATTTAAAGACAACACTGCAGGTGTTTTAAAACTAAAAATAAACGGGCTCTACACTGAAATTCCCTCAGGTGATCAGGTCACTTTAAAAGCAGGCGAAAGGGTAACGATCGAACCTGGTATCTGGCATGAGTTCTGGCCTGAATCGGAAGCATGCATTATCGGAGAAGTTTCCACTGCAAATGACGACCTCAACGACAATTTCTTTTCCAATGACCAGATCGGCCGCTATTCAGAAATTGAAGAGGACGAGCCTGCATCTGTAAAGTTGCTTAGCGATAAATCATAGAGGAGGCTGAGTTAAAATTTACTCACTCCGCCAGATCCTATTGATTTCTGCTCGATCGAAGGATTTCCGGCATAGTAAACATGGCCTGATCCGCTGATCATCGCATTGATGGTGCCATCGACTTTGGCATATACAGAACCGGAACCGCTGATCCTTGCGTTCAAGTTATTGATGGCCAGTGTCTTGCCGTTGAGTCTGCCCGAGCCACTGATGTTGACCGAACCACTGGTGGCTTTGCCGGTCAGTTCCAGGCTTCCCGAGCCGCTCAGCGTACTGGTCAGCTCGTCTGCGCTGATACTCGCTTTGATGCTTCCTGAGCCGCTTAATGTCGTCGCCAGTTCAGCCGCCGTCACCGTTCCTTTTACAAGGATACTGCCGTCACCGCTCATGGTCAGGCTGCTGATATTTTTCGCATTTACATAAGCCGTGATTTTTTTGCCTTCATATTTCTTAGCCCAGCTCTTCCAGCTTACAGAAGGACGGATAATTAAAACATTGCTCTTTACTTCAGTTACCAGCGTGGCTATCGCTGCTGCATCACCTTCAAATTTTATACTTTCCGTATTGCCGAGCGTTATGATCACCTCAATTGGTCCGCCTGCGGCGACACCGCTGAAGTTTTTTACGTTTCTATCGTCCTGGATCACTGTTGCGGGATTTAAGACCGGATTGCCGATAACTGATAAACTTGCTGCTGATAGTGCAGCTGTAAATAACAGGGGGAATAATCGTTTCATATTTAAGTTCTTTTGTTGATAAGTGAATGGCCAGAACAGTATGGCAATTCTGCCTGCTGTTAAGGTCGTTTTCAAATATAGAGACGCTGCTTTTGTCAAAAAGTTGCATCAGGCAGAAAAAATAGTTGATTCAGTTTTATTGGAACCGCTTGGAGCTGGAAAAAATAACCGTTCTCTTCGAAGTCGCCTGCCCTGAAGCTGCGCAACAGGGCAGCATGTCTTCTCAGAGAAGGTAATTTTTTCTGCTCCGCGCTATCTTATATCCCTGATTAGTTCACAAACTCCCAGGCGCTTTGATAGGCTTGCCTCTGATCGGCATAAGTCATGAAGTCATCATAAAAAGACAATCTTGACAGGGTAGCGCTGTCGCCGATAACGACCAGCTTCTGCTTTGCCCGGGTCATGGCTACGTTCATGCGCCGGATGTCTGAAAGGAAACCAATATTGCGTTCTGCATTGCTTCTGGTCAGACCCAGATAAATGACATCTCTTTCCTGGCCCTGAAAGCTGTCCACGGTATTGACGGTGATACTTTTGATATAAGGCATCAGTTCATCTGCGCCGGTCAGCAATTCCCTGATGAGCAGGATCTGCTGCTGATAGGGTGCGATAACTCCGATAGTAGGGAAATTCTCAACGGTATAGTGGTTGGCGAGTTCTGCGACATATTGGGAAAGGTGCTTCAGCAGAAAGACCGCTTCTTCGGGGTTTGTGGTGCTTGTGCCTTCCAGCTTCTCATCAAATGCGCAGCCGGCCGTGTCTATAAATGATAAAGCGGCATCGCCAGGAAACAGCTGCCTGCCAGCTACTGCAGGGTGCGCTTTCAATAGCCCGCCATAAAAGACTGAAGAGGGGTAACCCATGATGTCATTGTGCATGCGGTATTGTTCCTCCAGGAGGACAACAGATTCAGGCCATAATTCCACACATTTTTCCATCAGTGTAATGCTCAGGCCCGCCCTTGCTGCTTCTGCGGATTTAATTGTGGGCGGCAGCTGACAATGATCGCCAGCCAGCACCACTTTTTTTGCTTTCAGGATTGGGATCCAGCAGGCCGGCTCCAGCGCCTGTCCGGCTTCGTCGATCACTACCGTATCAAAGGTCAGGTCATTTATCGTGTAATGACTCGCCCCGACCAATGTTGCGGTGATCACCTGGGCTTTAGCGATCACCTGGTCTGTAATATATTTTTCAGTATTGCCCACTTCTTTCATGATCTTGTGCGCTTCGTTAAACAACGCTTTGCGCTGTTCCTGCTCGGCCCTGCCAAAATTCCGCTTATACTTGTGCGCCATATTCTTGTAGTCGGCCGCCTGTTTTTTGAGCGTTTTGACCTGCTTCATGCTTTCATGTTCTGCCATTTTGCTGTCCAGCGTCAGCGAAAGCATTTTTACTGATACCCTTGCCGGATTGCCAATCCGCAATACATTCAAACCTTCTTCGGCCAGTTTTTCGCTGAGCAGGTCTACTGCCGTATTGCTTGGGGCAACGACAAGGATCTGCTGATGGTCCCGTTTGATCATAGCCTTTATGGCCTGCACAAGCGTAGTTGTTTTTCCTGTTCCCGGAGGACCATGGACTATGGCCAGCTCATTGGCATTCATTATTTTTTCAACGGCCTGCTGCTGTACGGTATTTAGTTTTGGAATGGCATAATGGAGCGGTTCCCGGTTAAAGCCAGGTTTGTTTAAACCTGTCAGTACCCTGATTAGTCCGGAAGGTCCGGTATTTTTATCGTCAATTGCACTGGAGGCCTGTTTCAACGCCCCCTGCATCTCATCGTAACTGTTGTTGTCAAACAGAAGGTCAACGCCCAGTTTGCCGTCGCCGGCCCAATCCGGGAGTTCATCTGTTTTGATCGTGATCTTCATCCTGCTGCCGCCAACATAAGTTATCGTTCCCTCAATCCGGTCTTCAGCCGCATCGTGATTGGAAAAAAATGTAACAGAGGAACCAAAGCGGAACTGGTGGCTAAGGTCCTGGTGGGTGGTGCGTTCCAGTTCGACAGTCAGATAATCGCCACGGCTCATTTCCGTGCCCCTTATGGCTATCGGGTACCAGGACAGACCACTGACCCTGCGGTCAGCTACGGACGCAGATTCAGTATTGGCGAGGTAAGATCTGAGGTCTTCCTCCCGCTCGACCTTCAATAGGTCAAGCAGCTTTTTGAAATATTCCATTACCGCAAAAATAGTCTTATTAATTAAATGCGCCTAACGTCACTGCCCTTGCTTAACCAAAGGCAATGACTTTTACAGAAAGCCGGCCGATGTGCATCTGGATATTATAGGCTAAATTGGTATATTGCGGTTTCAAACCATTTTCAACACCTAAATGAAAAACCTGTTAAAACTGTTTGTTGTCCTCGCGATTTTTTTGGTTGCTCCTGTTCATCAATTACTGGCACAAGAACACATCAATGCTGTTATTCCCGGTGATTTTGCCGATCCATCGGTTTTCCGCAAAGGCAACCAATATTATGCGATCGGCACTTCCTCCGAATGGGCCCCGCATTTCCCGATGTATACTTCTACAAACCTGAAAGACTGGAAGCAGACCGGATACGTATTTGATCAGGCCCCGGAATGGACAACCGGCTCTTTTTGGGCACCAGAATATTATTACCACAACAATACCTATTACATCTACTATACCGCCAGGCGCAAAAGCGACAATGCCTCTTTTATCGGCGTGGCAACTTCCAAATATCCCGACAGGGATTTTAAAGACCATGGCGTCATTATTGAACATGGCAAGGAAGCTATTGACGCATTTGTCTACAATGACAATGGGCAGTTGTACATTACTTTCAAAGCTTACGGGCTGGACAACAGGCCTATTGAGATCCTGGGCAGCAAGCTTTCGGCTGATGGTCTGAAACTTGAGGGAGAACTGTTTACCCTGTTCAAAGACGACAGCAGAATGGGCCTCGAGGGGCAGAGTATCCTGAAAAAAGGGGACTACTATTATCTATTCTATTCGGCGGGCAACTGCTGCGGCAGCAAATGCGATTACAATGTAAGAATAGCCAGGTCAAAGACCTTTAAAGGCCCCTATGAAGATTATGCCAGTAATCCTGTATTGCAGGGCAATACAGACTGGAAATGTTCCGGCCATGGTACTTTTGTCAACACGCCACAGGGAAAGACCTTTTACCTGTACCATGCCTACAACAAGGAAACTACAGTGTATACAGGCCGTCAGGGAATGCTGGCTGAACTGACCTGGCCGGAAAAGAACAGCTGGCCGGTGTTTAAAGAGGTGTCCGCATTGCAAAAACCTGCACAGCGCATTACAGATGATTTCAAAGTCCCGGCACCTTCGATCGCCTGGCAGTGGGATTTTCGCAATTCGACACCAGTAGTTAAGCAAGCCAATGACACCCTACATCTGTCAGGAATCATTAAGGAAGGCAACAATAGCGGTATCGCGCTTACATTACGTCCGGTAGGAACCGATTTTGAGATGACAACCACCGTAAGCAATCTGAATAACGCACAAAAAGGACTGGTGTTTTACGGAGATGCCGGTGCGGCGATCGGCGTCAGTGCCAGGGCCGACCAGGCAGAATTCTGGATGGTGAAAGACAATAAGCGCAGCGTACTGGCCAGTGACCTGATCATGGAAAAAGTACCGGTACAGCTGAAGATCAGTGTAAAACCGGACCTGAGCCTGAGGGTATACGTGAAACAGGACCAGTCTGAATGGAAGGAATTGAAAGGACCGAAACCAATAGCTATTGATTTTCTGCCGCAATGGGACAGAAGCCCGAGGATAGGGCTGAACTTCAAGGGCGAGGCCGGTCAGGATGCACAGTTCACGGCATTTGAACTCGTTTATAACTAGCAAAACATGCAAAAACCAACCATTACTATCGAATATTGCCCAAAATGCGGCTGGATGCTCAGAGCAGCATATATGGCGCAAGAGCTGCTGAGCACATTTACAGATGAACTCCATGGGGTTTTACTGGCGCCCAGTGAAACCGGCGGTTCTTACATCATCAGCATTGACAGCGAACAGGTTTTTGACAGGAAAGAAAAAGGACGCTTTCCGGAGATCAAAGAACTCAAGCAGCTGGTGCGCGACATCGTGAGTCCGGAGAAAAACCTGGGGCATTCTGATAAACCTGGCTAACCATCTATTTCATTATTTCCAAAGCCTTTTCAAGATATTCATCACGGCCTTCCGATATCCCTTTTATAGTTTGATTGACAAATACATCCGGTTGTATGCCCAGGCTGTGCAACTGCCCGCCATCCTGTAATTTCACCTTCATTCCTGTAAAAACAACACGGGAGTTTCCAGGCACAGCAAATGGGTTGATGTTTCCGTTGGCGCCCGCTGTAGGTTGTCCTACTATGGTAGCCAGCTTATACTGCTTGATGAAGCCCATATAGCTCTCGGCATAGCTGATGGCGCCGCCTCCTGTCAGGAAAATAACTTTGGCATTGATGTGTGGTGTTGCAGGCTGCATGTTCCATCCCATCCCATCATAAGTTACTTTTTCGTAATCAGGATAGATGATCCTTGGAACAAACATCCATTTATTGGTATCCGGCACAGACAGCAAATGACTGATCAGCGCATGATTACTTTTAGGATAACCACGCAAATCACAGATCAGCCCCTTCGCATTGGTCAATTCAGGCAAGAGCGCCGTGATGTCTTTCATCTCGGTATTGCCGATATTGATGTAATAAATATTGTCTCCGAGTTTTTTAATGGTCGTTTTATCTGCAGATTGCCTGTATTTCTTTCTTGTTGTACGTACTTCCCTTTCTGCTTCAGTGCCGTTTTTTACCTTCAGCACCATTTCCGTGTCTTTATAACCCGAAAAGATCTGACCAAGCGCAGCATTGTTCTTCCACTGCTCTGATCCCGATATTTCTTTTTTCAGGCCTGCAAACCGCTCTGCCGCAGGAACGCCGTCTACCATCAATACCACATCACCTCTTCTCAATTTACCAGACTCACTTCCGGCAGAGTCCACCTTGCTGATCACAATTTTACCCTCTGCCAATACAGCGTCTGCATCCATCGAAAAGTAATTTTGATCACCATACTGAACGCTGACATGCCCGTCTTTCAGTTTCTCCGTAAGCACCTTCAATACACTGCCGTAGGCTTTTGGCGTTTTTGCCTCATATGCAGCGCTAAGGGCTGGTGCCAGTTCATCGTTCCACGCCAGTTTCGCTTCTTCTTTGTAAGGAAAGAAATGCTGAAAAACGTTCCATACAGTGATTACTCCTGATAAAGACACATAAGGATCAGAGGAGCTGATATTCAGCAGTTCAAGTTTCTCCATTAATTTAGCAAGCTTAGCAGCATTTGCAACCGGATAGGTCGCATTTTCGGTTCCCATCAGCACCAGCGGAACGGTGCAGGACAAGCCATTTCCAATGGATTTTGTAAAGTGTTCACCATATTTGGCTTTTCGGTCGAAAATGCTGGTCACCATTTCCTTAGTTGAATTATCAGAAATCAATAGCGATCGCTGATCATCATAGGTCTCGCTTTTTACGATGCTATATTCATAACCCGGCGATCCGGCGTACCAGTCTTTGGGAAGCAGGCCTTCTTCTTCAAACGAATAGTTTTTCATAGGTACAGCCACCCAGATCCCGTTATCTTCGATTTCTAACGTAAACTTATCTACCCAGATCTTGCCTTCGCCCAATAGGAAAGCTCCAAAGACAAAGCTTTTAGCATCCTTGTCTACTACGCCTGTAATTTCATATTCTTTCCAGGCATTTGCTTTCACAGGCCGGTTGTCCATATTGTCGAAAAAACCTCTCCCATTTGGTTCCAGGTCTATCCTCATCCACATTTGCCCTTGTCCGGTAATTACATCCGTTTTCATGGCCCCCTTTAACCGGAATTTTTTACCCCGGTAAGCAGTCGCAGCAACGCTCTGGCTGGCTACTCCAAAACCAGATCGCTTCGGGTCCAGTACCGTTACAGAACGGTTGGTCCTGGCGCTTTTGTACAGGCCGTCCTTATTGCCCAATCCAAAATGCTGCCAGGTAATTTCTTTCAGACCGGTATTTACGGGAGGTACTATGGCTTTAAGATTAAAATTTTTGGTCTGTGCATCTTCACCTATCCATACCGCAGGGGCTATCGGATTGAAAAGTTCATTCAGCTTCAGCTTTAATGCTTTGGGGCTTTCTGCATTTTCAACCTCCCTGATGCCGTAATAAATGAACTTATCCCAGTCCATCGCCGCCGCTTCATCAGAAGGATGAAAATACCTGACATAGCCACATAATTTGGCGAAACTTGAAATGTTTGCAACCTGCTGCTGCCTGCTGACAGTTTGGGCATGGACAGAAAATAAAGAAAGCAGGAGAATGGGCAGGAAGGAGAATTTTTTCATAGCGTTTAATTTAATAAGCTAAATCTATAAATAAATGCTTTGATAAATACAACGTTAACAATCTTTAACATTGACGATTGGCATGTTAATCTCATTGTAATCTTTTGGGATTAACAGTCATCTGTTGCGTAATCTGGTTTATAATCGTATCTTTGCCCGGCAAATAGTAACTCATAAATTATTTGCTATGCAACTCGATCCCAATAAATTTGTAGCTGAAGGACTGACATACGACGACGTATTATTAGTACCTGCTTATTCTGAAGTTCTGCCACGCGACGTGGATACCGGAAGTTATCTGACCAAAAACATACGCATCAATGTTCCTATTGTTTCTGCAGCAATGGACACCGTTACCGAAGCCGGTTTAGCCATCGCAATGGCACAGGCAGGAGGTATTGGCATGCTGCACAAGAACATGACCATAGCGCGTCAGGCAGATGAAGTCAGAAAGGTAAAGCGTTCAGAAAGCGGAATGATCCAGGATCCTGTAACACTCAGGGCCGATGCTAAAGTTGCCGACGCATTCCAGATCATGAAAGACTTTAAAATCGGCGGCATACCCGTCATCGATGCTGAAGGCAAACTGGTCGGGATCATTACCAACAGGGACCTGCGCTTCCAAAAAGACATGCAGCGCGATGTTTCTGAAGTCATGACTAAGGAAAACCTGATCACTGCAGCTGAAGGCACTACCTTATTGCAGGCTGAAGAGATCCTGCAGGATTACAAAATTGAAAAACTCCCGGTTGTGGACAAGGAAGGCCGTTTGGCCGGACTGATCACCTTCAAGGACATCCAGAAATATAAAAACTTTCCTAAAGCCTGTAAAGACGACCACGGCAGACTGCGTGTCGGTGCTGCGGTGGGTGTAGCATCCGATAATATCGACCGTGTTGCTGCTTTGGTTAAAGCTGGTGTAGATGTGGTTACGGTTGATACTGCTCATGGTCATTCCAAAGGGGTCATCGACATGGTCAAAGCCATTAAACAGAGGTGGCCTGAGCTGCAGGTGATCGCAGGTAACATTGCCACGGCAGACGCTGCAAGAGCTTTGGCCGCTGCGGGTGCCGATGCTGTAAAAGTAGGTATCGGACCGGGCTCTATCTGTACAACCAGGATCATTGCCGGTGTAGGTGTTCCACAATTATATGCTGTTTTCGAATGTGCGCAAGCCTTAATCGGCACCGGTATTCCTGTCATCGCTGATGGTGGCATCAAACAAACAGGTGATATTGTAAAAGCACTGGCGGCAGGTGCAAGTTCTATTATGGCAGGCTCGCTCTTTGCAGGAGTAGAGGAATCACCGGGCGAAACGATTATCTACGAAGGACGTAAGTTCAAATCCTACCGTGGTATGGGTTCAGTTGAAGCCATGCAGCAGGGATCTAAAGACCGCTATTTCCAGGATGAAGAAGATGTAGTGACCAAACTGGTGCCGGAAGGGATTGTAGGCCGGGTTCCATATAAAGGCACTTTGGCTGAGGTCATTTACCAGTATGTGGGTGGTCTGAGAGCGGGAATGCACTATTGCGGTTCGGCAACTATAGCAGACCTGCAAAAAGCCAAATTTGTACGGATTACCGCTGCAGGTATGAGAGAAAGCCATCCGCATGATATTTCTATTACTAAAGAAGCACCGAATTATTCGAGATAATATTTGCCGTTGTTATCATAACTGCTCTCGTCATCACGAGGGTACCGGGAGATCTCTTGAACTGTGTTGTTCGTTCAGCATAGTTCAAGAGATCTTTTGTTTAAGAGAACCGCTTGGTAGCTAAGAAAAAAACCGTTCTCTTCGAAGACTGCATCTCTTAGGCTCCCTGAAGGGGGAGCAAAGAGCGCTGATGTCTTCTCTGAGAAGGTATTTTTCTTAGCTCCAAGCTAGTGCAGAACCCTACAAATACTCATCAGGTCCGATTTCCCAGGTCCAGGGCTTTTTAAAACTTTGAAAGGTGCGAAGGGTTTTTACGGCCAAAGGCTGTTCCATTTTTTCATTGTCCGCATCCTTATTATCTACAGTTCCGCTGATCACTACCCGTTTTTTATTGACAAAATCATATTGCTTATCATTCATTTCTCCTGAACTGTTATGGTAAGCATAATTCCCTGCTTTGGTAAGCTGCCAGTCATTGCCCTGATATTTAAAACTGTAATTCAATTTCCACTTCCAGCCGCTTCCGCCTTCAAATGCAAAGTTAAGGTTATTGTCTGCAATGCTAAGCGGGCGAAGCGGGTCACCCATGGCACCGCCTTCTTCGGAGCGCAGTATGAAATTGTTGTTTTGAGTGATCAGTTTGTAATTCCTGCCCGCTTTAAAATATATGGTGAGTATTCTTGGTCTTTGAATCTCAGTAATAAGTTCGGTGGTATTGTCACCGTAAGCACGGTTTTCCTTTACTGAAGCGTAGAATTCAAGGATTAGGGCCAGGTCTTCGGTTTTGTCGCCGTTTAAATCACCATAAACAGAATCGATCACCTTCCACTGGGCAGGGATCAGGGCTTTTATTGTTTTTCCCTGAGCCGGGACTGCCGGAAACTTGAAGTTTTGGGCAGGAGCTGTTAAACAGCAGCACAAAAAGAGCAGGTTAATCAATATCCTCATATGCCCTAGAACGCAAATTGCCAAAAATTAGTATAAAATGAAAAAGCCGGAATCCTCCGGCTTTTTCTGTTGTTAACTATTATATATAATAGGGATTATATATGAGGTTATTGAATGATTTTACCGTCTTTATCGATTTTCAAAGAACCAGTTTCCTGTTCTTTTTTAACATCAACCTGATAGTAAGTAGTTTTGTCCGCATTGGTTACTAAAAACGCTGCAGTTGGCGTCCACGCTTTCACAGGATCAGATTGTAGGGTCTTAGTAACTGGCTCTGGAAGATCTTTTAGTTCAACCGGAGTTTTTGTAGTACTATCTTGTTGTACAGCAATAACTACTGGGTTTTTGATTTCGCTTGCTTTTACTGATGTTAATCCTGCTACTGCTAAAATTGCTGCTGATAAAATGATCTTTTTCATAGTTGTTATTTTTAATGTATTTGTAAATTTTGTTGTTAATTACGATTAGACTATGCTACATAATAATGCCAACAGAACGGCTTTTTGGCACACGACTGATTTTCAATGAGTTAGTTTTTGTGCCAATTTAATTTACTGTGGAATATCTCCACACTTTGCTGACCAGCGAAACACATTTGTGAGGTTCGCGTATCGTAAGTGTTCCAAAGCGCTCAGGACAATGCCGGATAAAGACGATTATTCAAAAAAGGCCTTTAAGGTGTGTTAAGCAAGGATTTTGCTAACTGGCGTGATAATTGCCATTATATTATATATTACTGGATTGACCTCTCGATATCTATTTACCTATAAAAATTCAATTATCATGTATCAATCTAGAATTTTAGTATTAGCGGCGCTCTCGGTAGTATTAGCATCTTGCGGAACTTCCAAAAAAATAACGGAGGCCAATATGAGATACTCGAGACTGGACAGTACCTATAAGATCCTGCAAACAGATCTGGCCAGGAGCCAGGATTCTACAGCTAAGTATAAGGCTTTAAGTAAACAACTGGAATCGCAGGTGAGCGAGAAGAAAACATCTAATGATCAAATGCTGAACCAGCTGAAAGACCTTTCGGTCATATCCGGCTCACAGGCAGAGAGCATTAAGAAATCACTGGAAAACATCAGTTCTAAGGACGCTTATATTCAAAACCTGCAGTCGGCAATAGCCCGCAAGGACTCATTGAACATGAACCTGGTGATGAACCTGAAAGGCGCCATAGGTAATCTGGATGACAAAGACATCAACATCAAAGTGGAAAAAGGTGTGGTCTACATTGACATTTCGGATAAGCTTTTATTTGCCACAGGTAAATATGAGGTGAGACAACCGGCCAAAGAAGTGCTGGGTAAAGTGGCCCAGGTACTGTTGAAACAACCGGACATCGAGTTTATGGTGGAAGGCCATACCGACAATGTGCCTTACAAACAAGGCGTGCTGCTGGACAACTGGGATCTGAGTGTGAAACGAGCTACTGCTGTAGTCAGGATCCTGCAAAATGAATATAACATTCCTGCTGCAAAAATGACTGCTGCAGGTAGGGGTGAGTATGTTCCTGTAGCTGGAAATGATTCTGAATCAGGAAAAGCTTCGAACAGAAGAACCAGGATCGTGATCCTGCCGCAGTTAGATCAGTTCTTTAAACTGCTGGAGGCGCCTAAAAAGTAAAGATCAGGCCAGGTAATCCATAGGATTTCACTGGATCATTAAAAAGAAAGCCCGTTTTGCTAAGCAGCAAAACGGGCTTTCTTTTTTTAGCCCGATTTCTATCCTTACCATCATCGGATATTTAATTAGTTATTGAGATAAGCATTGGCTATAATATTGATTTATTGTGACACAGGTAAAACCAGGAACAACGAAAAGTTTTCTGTAAGTTGCAACCCGAGCTGTTTAATGCAGTTGGACTATTCATACTTTATCAGTTCTTGAACTCTCCTTAACATCTTTACTTGCGGCTCGTAATAGCCGTTCTCCCAATTCGTGACGGTATCGAGGCTCGTCCCGAACGATATCGCAACATCGTCCTGCAACAGTCCTAAATCCATGCGTTTCTTCCGGATATTCTCGCCGAAAGTGACGGGATTGTACGGATACCCCTCGGGGCGCGGCTTCGCGCTTCTTTTCTCGTATTGCAAAAGAGGTAATGCAGGAATGTCCATGCGGCATTTTGTAAGTATAAACACGGATAAGACAACGAGTAAATCTAGTATAAGACAATTAAGGTACCGTTGTATAATAGTCCACGTATAGTCCGCCTATAGCCCACCTATAGTCCACGTTTTTTATTGAAAACATGGACTATGTATGAAATATTCGTATATTGTATGTGAATCGATATGCGACAGTACTGGAGCGGTTTCCAGAGTATTGTTTAGCATAACTAACTTATAAATATACATAAAAATGGCAAGACTTGACGGCAAATTTTTGCGGGGTATGATCGGCCCTGTCGTGAATAAAAAATATAGGAATACACAGGTAATCACCCAGTCGCCGAGATATGATCCCAACAAAAGAACTGAGCCGTCAAAAAAAGCAGCGGTGAAGTTTGGAGTGGCCAGTAATCTCGCCTCTTCTATAAGAGGTAACTTTTACAATGTGATCGTACAGTTATATGACGGTCCTATGATCAACAGGTTGCTGAAAGAAGTAAGAATTATACTCGAGCAGTCTTTGGATCAGCAGATTGATACATTTAATTTTGACAGCGAAAGCTTTAGCAGGTTAAACGGTTTTGAGTTCAATGAAGATTCCCCGGTGAGGAACAATCTTTTTGTACAGCCTGCCACTACGATTACAGGTCAAAATCTACATGTCCAGTTTCCTGATATGCACATTCCACGGGATTTAAAATTCCCAAAGACTTCCAATATCTGTATGCTTGGTGTGGCAGTGGGAATGTACGACCTCAGTTATGGCCGAATGATCCTGAGTCCGGTTCAGTCTGTTGAAATAAAGAATAGTCCTGATGCACCGATAATCCCCGTCAAACAGTTTGACTTTGAAATTGAGCAGGGTTGTCTTTGCATCGTTGTGATTTCCCTGCAATATCTGAAAACAACTTTTGCGGGAAAAATGCTGATCAATAACAAGCAGTTTAGCCCATGTGGGATACTAAGCGCCACGATGGTCGATGGCCAGGTTGATGAGTTAAAAACCAAAAACTGGAAAAAAATAGACTTTAAAACGACATCGTAGATATATAGATTCTATAGACAAGATGGTCAACGGTTTCATAGGGCCATAAGTTGAAACCAACACGACCAGCAAGTAAACGAATATTGTTTTACGGCCAGGTTCATATCGAGGGCAGTGCGAAATCAGGGTGGCGTTGTTTAGTCACAGACAGTTTGCTGACGAGTCTCAGAGATTTAATTAAGCAACTGGGGAACGGATTCCAAAGTCAGTGTGAAATTTTGGGTCAGGGCTTTAGTGGTAGCAGCCGTCAGGTAAAAGGCAAATTACATCACCAATAATGTTTATCAGGCTAACGGGTGTCCAGATTATTTTGATAATTCTTAATCAATTCCAGTATCACAGCAGCCGGAATAACAAGTGTCGTTGTTCGGCTGAAACGGGCAATGTTAATGCCATGAAAGTGCTGATTGAGGTCAAAGACCGGCCCCCCGCATTCATCTGGAAAAATGATGGCGTCATGACTAAATACCTGTGCGAAACCATCACGGCGGATACTTTTGCCTCCCGAAAACTGATCTGCAGGATGGGTTGACAGTGGAGGATTAAATATGCCCAATGTCAGGTCCTTTGAATACAGGTTTTCTGAACGTTTTATTTTAAATGTAATTTGGTCCCCGGGCCAGTATTTCATCAGCTCGGTCCCGTAATCTTCGGGCTTGCCTATGGTTATGCCGCTGATGCTTAAAACCTTGTCGCCTGCTTCTATGCCGCTTGTACCTGCAGGAGAAGTGGGCTGTACCGTCGTAATGGTGATGTGGTTGTCTTTGAATGTAGCCATTGCGCCGAGATAACCCAGGCTAAATCTTTTTAAAGATTTAAAATACATGCTGCCTATGATGCTGATCCGTTCGTTGCGGTTTGGTTGTGGAGAGACTAAAAGCCTGCCCAGTGTTTGAGCTGAAATGGTATCACTGACAAACTGTTTTAACTGTATCCCACCTTTAATCTCAGCTAAGGCCTGCAATACTACGAGATCGTTCCCCTGGTCTCTGTAAATGACTTTCAAAGGAAGAGTGTTGTTTTTTTGCGACAGGTAAGTGGGGTCATTTCCAATCATCGAACTCTTACTTATGATCAGGCTATTGACAGCATTTCCAGTGGCAATCTTGGCCGGCACAGCAAACAAAGTTCCATTTATCAGTTGTTCCTTGCCATTTAGCATACTTTTTATGCGTATGCAGGGTTGCTGCGGACCTGGGTTGCTTGCTGCAAAACGGAATTTCGGATCTCTGAAATCAGTGACCGTTATTATTTTGGACCGGAGTGGGTCCGTACCCACGCTATCCTGTACTGAAGGGAATGTGCCGTAGATTTGAGGCGTGTTTAAAGCAGTCCAGTATCTCCTGTAAATATCGACCGGGATCTCATAATTTTCATCTTCACTGATGCCTATGGCACTATGCAAAGCGACAACTCTTCCTAAATGATCAAATAAGGGTCCTCCCGAATCTCCCGGCTCCATTATACATGTTGACTGTATAAAGCCCCATTTATTTTTGAGGTCGGTAATGCGGCCAAACCTGATACTGGGCCTGGCTTGGTTTACGGTTTCCGGATAAGCAATACTTAAACAGGGTTCACCGGGTTTTAATGAGGATGACCAACCCATTTCTGCATGGGGCCAGTTGCCTTTTTCCACTATTTTCATCATGGCGGCATCAGGAATTGTCTTGTTTTCTGTCAATTCAATTTCACCAAGCCCTGTTGCGACAGCCGTTTTTCCATTGGGAAAGTTGACCAAATAGGTGTTTCCGGGCTGATTCACATGCGCTGCGGTTAAAACATGACCCTGGGCGCTGACCACTACGCCTGTAAACTGTGCGCTGGTCTGGACTTTCTTTAAGGTATCAAATCCCCATATCCTTACGCTGGACCCGTAAGCTTTTTCAATTGCGACCGACAGTATCCCCTCCAGTTTTTTTGGGTTGGTCTTTTGCGCGTACGACTGGGAAGTTAAGGTCAGCAGCAATAAAGCAGTGGCTTTAAGTATATATTTAATAATAGTCATTTTGTGGTTTTACAAGGGTTGTAATTTCATTACAGCTCATGACATATAAGTCCGGCGGTCCCTTTGAAAGACCGCCGGCTTATAAATCATTGATATAAACCCTAATTTCTTAATTGAGCAATTCTGCCAATTTTTTATTAAGAGCTTCACCAATTAAATGAGAGCCTATTATTTTTCCTTCCGGGTTGATCAGGAAATTTGCCGGTACCCCGGATATGCCGTATACTTTTCGTACTTCGTTGTCCCAGCCTTTAAGGTCCGAGATTTGCGGCCAGGTCAGGCCGTCTTTTTTGATGGCTTCCAGCCATTTGGCTTTGTCGCTATCTACCGATACTCCAAGGATCTCAAATCCCTTATCCTTAAATGCAGCATATTGCTTCAACAGGTTAGGACTTTCCGCGCGGCATGGCGAGCACCAGCTGGCCCAAAATTCTACCAGTACATACTTTCCTTTATAATCTGATAATGAAACCGCTTTGCCATTTACGTCATTTTGTGTAAAGTTTGGCGCGGCAGCACCGAGGGCGGTTACGGTATGTGCGTTTAACAACTTATACAGCGTTTGTCCGCCATAAGAAAGGCGAAGTGTTTCGCTGAGCTTGTTAAACAGGGGCTGTGCAACCTCTGGCTTTGTACTATAGCCGCCAACCAGTTCAGACAAAGCCTGAAGCGCGAAATAAGAATTAGGATTGGCTTTCGCAAACTCGAGCATCTTTTCGCCTCTGGATTTTCTGAAAGCCTGAACCTGTTTGTCAAGGGCTTTGAAATGGAGTGTGTCTTTTTGTTGCTCAGGGGTAGCCCTGTTGATGGCGACGTTTGCATTGTGGTGTACAGTCATCACGGTAGGTCCGACTTGTGCTTCAAAAACCTTCATTTCGTTGTAGACTTTAGAACCCGACCATTTGGCATTGTATAGAGAGTCAGCTGAAGTAATGGTGATGCTTTCCTTGCCAAAATAAACGTAGATGACATCGCCGAGACCCTTTGTTCCATAAATTTCTTTGTCCTTGATGCCCTCACGGGACAGGGTGATCCTTGATGAAGCATTACCTGAGATGTTCCCGGAAAATTTAAATGTGCCATTGACCAGTTCCGCAGAATCAGTCCGGCCGCTGCCCTCAGCAGTATAATCCAGGTAGATTTTCGCAGGTTTATTCAGGTTTCCAATCTTCCCGCTGATGGTAAAATCGGGAGTTTGAGCAGCTGCGATGACCGGGGTCAGCGCAGTAAGTAATAATAGTTTTAATTTCATGTGTTGTTATATTGTGTATTAGTTAGTTCTTATTGCCATATCAACAGGAGCCCCCGGGATGCCTTCGATTTTTTTAATCAGAGATCCCCCTTCACCGGTTTTGATATTGGTGAACCAGATTGTACCGTCTGTACCGACCAATAGCGTTTCCTCATCTTCTGAAAGCTTCAACATGGTGATTTCTTTTCCGCCGAAGTTTGTAACAAGGTCTTTGACTTCTTGGTTGACCGGGTTGTATCTGACTACTTTTGTACCTGATGCGATGTAGATTACACCATTTTTTGCTCCCTGCCATTTGGTAGTAGGAGTAACCAGGTCGGGACGAATGAATTCACGTTTCTGCTGTGCCGTAAAGCTGAACGGACCTGTGAACTTTACATTAAATTTCAGCTCATAGATCTTGCCATCTGCAGATTTCATGATTGCATAGCAGTCTGCATTATTCAACTGTACCAATTTGATCAAGTCCATTCCGACGTTCATTGGATCAAAGATATTGCCACCCTCCACTGAGTATTGGGTACCGAAGTAAACCGGTGTTCCGTAATAGTTAATCCTCACAAATTGTTTACGGTTTTTGTCAAAACAGATAAAGTAGGTACCCGGATCTGTTACCGCCATTGCAAATGACGGTGCCAGATCATAGTCGCCTTCGGCAGACAATCCAAACATTCCATAGGTGCTTGCCTGGTCCCAGGTACTGGTTGTGCCACCATAGAATTTGCCGTTTACCACACCCATCATAACACCCTGTTCGTGCGCTACCAATGAGCCAACTTCAAGATCATCAGGACTTGTGAAAAAGTTATCTTTCAGCTGGTTTGGGTAGCGATCGTGTTCCATCATGGTGTTTGGTTCCAGTCTTACTCCGTCATGTTTGGTGATAATCCAGTAGCCGAGCATAACTCCCCCGGTATACTTGTTTCTCAAAAAGAATAGATATAGGGGATCTGAAGGCAAGTCTTTTCCTTGCATCGCCTTGTACAAACGCGCCTGTAATGTGCCATCGGCTTTGATGAAGGAGAACTGAGTAACACCATTTTCTACACTGAGAACTGTTGTGCCTTTTTCGAAATCCGTCGCACCATTTACCTTGAACTTGTAAAAGTACTTCATTCCATTGGTTTTGTTGTACACCGTGAGCATGCCGTCGTAACGCTGCGCTGCAAGTCCAAAAATGACTCTCAATTTTGGGCCTGTGTAGGTGATATCGCCTCCGGTCCGCTCACTGATTTTCCAGGACATTTCCAGTTCTGCACCCGGAGGACCTTTGACCCCCGGGTCGATGATTAAACTGTCTCCAACAATTGCGTTATATACTGAATCTAATGTGGTCACTTCGGGTTCGACCGGCATGTTGATGTCATAGTGACCCAGATCTTTGTGGCAGGCGGCCAGCGAGAAAACAAGCACTGCCATCAGGATCATCAATTTCTTAATATCCATGTTTATTTTCTTAAATGACTTCATTTCCATTTTCATCTATAAAATAATATTTACCATTCTGTACATTTTTCTTGAGCAGTGTTTTCTTAGCCGGGTTGGCCGTATTGTAGAAATAATACCGGTCTGTATTTCCTGGAGTAACTTCTTCTATGACATACTTTTTAAGCGGATTCTTGGCAACCCAGTTGAACGGATTTCCGAGCATCGTGTTGAGCAGGGCTACATAGTACAAGTTTTTAGGTGCGTCCAATCCTTCTTTTGTCATTGACTTTTGTCCTGTGACAAGAAAGAACAGCTCATGTTTAGTTCTCGAATAGGGAGGTAATGGCCAGGTATCCCACCAGTCCGGTTTTTCCAGTTTTGCAGAGAAAACCACCTTTGCTTTGATCAGGTATGGATTTTCAATGGCGAGATCGGTAGTTCCTATCAGTTTGATCATGACGGATACAGATCGTTCTTCAAGTTCCTTGTCTTTGTTGTAGATCACAAGTGGCAAATAGGTAAATCCTTTTTCTGCATTAATGGTATAAGTAGGTTTCAATGCTTCATAGTGGACTCCGGGAATTGCAGTTGAAGAATCCATTTCTACTTTTGCAGCAAAGGTTCTTGCCTTGTTTGTTCTGATACCCAACAAGCGAACAGGTATCCAAACGGTATCCTGTGCAAGTGTTGGGGTATAAGCAAAGGTTCGCAGTATGCTGTCCCTGTCACCCCCCTGGGTATCAAAATATACACTTGGCGCATGGTTAAAAAGCTTTTCATCTGCTTTCTTGCAGGAAGCAAAGCCGGTGACCGCTAATAATATGATGATGTATGGTTTCATAAATTTCTTTATCATTAATGATTAAATGGTTAGTTATCGGCCACCGTATACGATCTCATCGTTTGGCAGGGGCAGCACAAATATTTTGTTGGATGCAGGAATAACTGCTCCCGTTTGCCCTACAATGCCCCGGTTTAACCTTTTGTACATGTAAAATAACTGCCCCTCTGCAAGGGTCTCCTTCCGTGTGTCTTTGATCAGCTCTTTGAGAAATTCTTCTTCATTTCCTACAGGAAGTTTGTCCTCAATCTGTCTTTGGGCCCGCACCTGGTTTAGATAGGCGTAGGCGGTAGCAGGACTGTTTTGAAAACTAGCTTCTGCAGCAATGTAGTACATCTCGCTAAGGCGTATGGCGGGAGCCATCAGGTAGTGGAGATTGGAGTTGACACCCTGATCAATGGTGTTTCTACGGTATTTTACAATTTCAAAAAAAGCAGCACTTTGGGAAGAGCTTTTTGAAATAAAGTACTTGTAGCGTGAATCAAAAGCGCCTGCGGTGGTCTTTTCATAAATATAGTCAGCAGCATCAGTAATCAGGTGTAAGCCATTTGTGCCAGGTTCAAACCACTTCTCTTTGATCGGTTTGGCCATAGACGGTATGTACCAGGCGAATAGCAATTCTTTGTACAAGATCCTGTCTTTTTTTGATTCATCAAATGCTTCGAAATCTTCTTTCGCAGTCCATGGGAATTTCTTGGAATCGATCACTTCCTTTGCATTGAGGAGCGCATTAGATTTGTCATTTTTGTAAAGATAAACCCGGGCAAGGGCACCGCACACAGCAAAGTAATTCAGGCGGTGCCTTCTGTTTTGAAGAAAGAGCAAAGGTGATTTTTCTTCTGTAGTAATGGTCGTATCTTTTACTGTTGGGTAACCTACCCTGTACCCTGAGCTTCTGATTGGGTCAACGACCAATAATTTCTTGGCTGCTTCCAGGTCTTTGATTAGCGAATCCACTACCGCCGAGACGGTGCTCATAGGTGTAGGGTCTTTTGTGTATTTTGTAGCATAAGGAATGCCTTGTGCAGCAGAACCACTCAGGTAAGACGGAGCAAAGAGGCGTAACAGGTCAAAGTGCATGTATGCCCTTAAAGCCAGTGCTTCTCCTTTTACAATCTGGTAATTTACACCTGTAAATAGATTTTTCTTTGCATCTACATTGGAGAGTACCAGGTTGCAATTGACAATGGACGAATAGAGGCCGGCCCAGATCTTGTCTTTGCGTTTAATGAAATCGCCATCATTGTAGTTGTAAAGGGTTGTTTGTCTGTAGTCCTGACCATCATCCCGCATAGAATAATTTTGTGCGAGTGCTTCAGGAGTCCCAAAAGTAAGTTCCTTACCATATAGTTCTTCCGTATTCGCTTTATTGTAGATTCCATTTATCGCCTCCATAAATCCGCTTTCTGTTGAAAACAGTACAGGTTCAGCAATCTCCGATTCCGGTTGAACATCCAGCCATTTCTTACATGAACTGAATAATCCTGTGAACAGAATCAGACCGATTAATAATATTTTGTTCATATTCTTATATTTTATAATATCCATATAAATAATTGACAAGCCTAAAAACCGGCCCTTATTCCAAATGTGATGCTCCTGGCAAAAGGATAATCAATTCCCCGTTCCTCTTTAATTGAGGACCAGCGAACCACGTCGTTGGCGGTCAACGTAAAATTTAGATTGGTCATCGATAACCTTTTTGCGAATTTTTGATTCAGATCATATGACAGTTGCAGGGTTTCCAGATTCAGCAGATTATCGTCTTGAATAAATCTTGAGTTTACCTGGGTCTCACCAAGGTCTGCTATGTTTTTATAGAAAACATGGTCGCCTGATTGTTTCCATTTTTCTTCAAATACGCGTCTGTCTACATTGTATTTCGCATCTGCATTCTCCACACGCTGAACCAGGGTGAGGTTATAAGTCTGACCGCCAAAATAGGTCCTGAAATTGGTGAACAGGTTCCAGCTTTTGTATCTGAATGATCCCCCAAATGAACCTTCCACCTTGGGGTCAGGATTTCCGATTGGTACGTAGTCTCTCAGGTCATAATCGTAGGTGAGGGTTCCGTCACGCTTTACATAAAGCTCGCGACCGTTTTCAGGATCGATCCCCAGCGAAGGCACGCCATAGATGGTATTGATAGATTGGCCTTCTCTATACCGCAGAAGGGGTATGCCCCTGTAACCCGGTTTGTCGGGTGTTGGATTTTCGGTCTGCACTTCGTTGGCCCTGTCTTCATATTTCTTCAAGGCATTGGATATCCTTAAGATTTTATTTCTGTTGGCCACAAAACTGCCGTTAAGGTTGATAGAAAAATCTTGCTTGCGCAGGGCTTCCCAACGGATGCCCAACTCGGCACCTTTGTTTTCCATATCACCCAGGTTTTCCTTGTAGGAAAGAAATCCTGTGGAAGGCGGTATGGTAATGTCAGCAAGAATGTCCTTTGTAAATTTCCTGTAGATCCTTGGCAGCAACATCAATCTGTCCTTGAAAAGTCCAAGATCTATACTGAAATCTGTCATGCGTGTTTTTTGCCACGATAGATTTTGGTTTCCAAAGTTGTTGACCGACGCACCAATACCTGTCGAATACCAGTTTCCGGTATTGTACTGGTAGGTAGTTCTGGATAGGTACGGAGAAAACTCTACCGATCCGGTGAGGCCTGTAGTAGCCTTCAGGCGCAGTTGACTAATGATCTTATTTCCTTGCAGAAAAGCTTCATTATGCAGGTTCCAGCCGACGCCAAGCGACCAGAATGGAGCAAGTTTATTGTTGACACCGAATTTGGAAGATCCATCAATCCTGATGGTTGCATCCGCCAGGTATTTGTTCTTGTAGGAGTAATTGGTGGATAATAAGGAACCGAATAACCGGGATTGTTCGTATTGACTATTTGGTTTTGCCAGTTCTGCATAACCTTTGGCAAAACCGATGCTGGTAAAGCGATCGTTGGCGAAGCCAACTGCAGTGAAATCTTTGCCATCTTTAACCTCACTTCTAATGTTGATCAATCCAAGAACGTTGAAAGCACTTCCGCCCAGCTGTTTCAACCAGTTTAACCTGATGTTCCCGTCCCAGAAGGTTTCTTTCCGCTGACCGTTGTAGTATTCTCCTTTTTCCTCGATCTTATCAGTGGCGTACTCGTAGTATTTACTGTTCAGTGGTGAGATGAACTTGTCGTCTGTTGATGAACGGCTGGTTAAACTCATTTGTGCCCTCAACTTCAGGTTTTTGGCGACTTCCAGCTCAGCAGAAAGATTGTCAATGATCTCAGAATAACCATTCCTGTTGAAACTGCTCAGTTGGGCATTGTATAAGGGATTGTATACATTGGAGTAGCTTCCGTCTTCTTTTTGCCAGGCATCTATGACTTGAAGATATCTGCCGCTGGCGTCCGTCATAGGATAATAAGGATTCATTCTGACATAATCTTTAAAATCGCCATATGGTGATTCTGTTGCTTTTACCTGCATCACAGTTAACTCATTCCTGAACTGAAATTTATTGAGGTTATAAACAAAGTTCATACCTCCCGAATACTGATCTCTGGATGAGCCTTTCATAACACCAGGGCGTGTCTGGTAGCGCGCATCAACGCCATACCGGAAAGTTTCAGAACCCCCTTCAACATTTACGGCATGTTTTTGTCCGGCCGTAGTGCGCACAGGCTGTGATAACCAATAGGTATCCACGCCGCCCACTACATTAGCATAATTGTGGTAATACAACTCGTTAAGGTAGTCCTGCGACACTTTTTCGTGCCCTCCATCATAGATTCCGGCCTGCAGTTCATACGCCATCTTCTCCCTTGCATTTAACACATTGTAGCCTGAAAGATCTGCACCGGTCACATTGAGCTCGTAATTATAGTCTACCCTTAGCTTTCCTGCTTTGGGTGCCTTGGTCGTGATCACCAAAACGCCATTTGCTGCACGCGAACCATAAATAGCTGTAGCCGCTGCATCTTTCAATAGCGTAGCAGATTCAATTCTATTGATGTCCAGGTCAAATATTTTTTGCACGTTCACTTCATAGCCATCCAGCATAAATGCAGGCATATTGGTTCCGCTGGTGTAGTCATCACGCCTCAATACCTCGCCATCCCCGCTTGGCAGGGCAGAGGAACCTCTTACATTGATCGAAGGAATTCTGTTTGGGTTTGAACCAACAAGGTTGTTTTGAACGATCCTGAATGAGGGATCATATGCCCCAATACTGGCCAGAAGATTTTGTGGATTTATCCTTTTTAGCTCTGCACCTGTCATGGTGATTGCATTACCAGTATAACTTTCTTTTTTAATGGTCTGGTAACCTGTGACCACGACATTGTCGATGGTCTTTACATCGGCTTCAAGTAAAATCAGCAGTGGTGTCCCATTGCCGGCGTTGACTTCCTTAGGTTTGAAACCGACATAACTGAAGATAATAACATCACCAACCTGGGTCATAAATTTGAAATTTCCCTGATTGTCGGTTCGTGCGCTGAGAGTCTTAATGGTTTTAGAAGAGATGTTGACACCTGGTATGCCTTGCTGCGTTTCAGCATCAATTACCCAGCCTGACACCATAATGTTGTCGATCTGCATACCTGACAGACGATTCACTTCTTTGTTCCTGATTACGATCGTCTTGTCGACAATATTATAAATCAGATTCTGATTGGCCAAAATTGCCTGGAGAGCTCCTTCAAGAGAAGCATTTTTTAATTCAATATCCAGCGTCTGCTTTTTAAGGTTCACTTTACCACTGTAAAAGAACAGGTAGCCGGTTTGTTCCTTAATGTCTTTGAGCACCGTTTCCAGAGTGGTGTTTTTCCGGGAAACGGTCACACTTTGTGAATAGCTAGCGGCAGCCAGGTGCATGGTGCCGATCAGTAATAAAATAGCAGTTAATTTCATCACTATTAGGAATTTGTACTTTACCCTCCGCATCGAAAATACGGGGTTGTAAAGAAAAGTTAATTTCATACTTTTGGAATAGAATTAAGTGAATAAATAGCAGCCCGGTCTCAACATCTGGCTGCTGACCTTTTTTTAAAACCGGGAGTGGTGAGATACTTCCGGTTTTTTAGTCAAATCTTTTTTGTGGTTCTTGATCTATTGTAGCTTTCTTATCATCAGAATCTTTTTTTTGTGAAATAATCAGTTAGTTGGTTTTGGTTTTTAGGGTTGATATATATTGATTTTGCAGTGATGATTTCTTTTTGTCTTTTTAAGGTTGTTTTTTAGATGCCGGCGTCTTTTGGGCTTCATCATCATAAGAAACAATGATGGTTTTACCATGGACATCCAGTTGAACATTGTTGAGTTCCAATATTTTAAATACTTCCGAGAGCCTTGCCGTCCTGAAGATTTCCCCTGAGAATACGATATCAGACATATCGTCTTTATAACTAACATCTACATCATACCAGCGGGCGATACTGCGCATTACGGATTTAATATCATCATCTTCAAAAGAGAACATGCCGCTTTTCCAGGCTGTCTCTTTGTCAAGGTTTACATTGCGTATAGAAATAATTCCGTCTCCTTTTCTGCTAAGCACAGCCTGCTGGCCGGGAGAAAGCAGACTTGAGGCATTGGAGGAAAAAACTCTAACGGAACCCTCAACTAGTGTTGTTTTTATGGAGCGTTCATCTTCATAAGCGTTGATATTGAAATGTGTACCCAACACCTCGACAGTCTGTCCCCCTGATCTTACCCTGAATGGCATATTTTTATTTTTCGCCACTTCAAAATAAGCTTCGCCGTTGAGTTGCACCAAGCGCTCAGCACCTTTGAATGCGGTAGGGTAGGCCAGTGAAGATGCTGCATTTAGCAATACATTGGTGCCATCAGGCAGGATAACCCTGTATTGCCCGCCTCTTGGCGTTTCAATGGTGTTTTGCAGGACCTCACCATCCCCCGCAGCTACGCTGTAGACAATCTGGCCATCATCAGTTTTAGTAATGCTGATCCCTGACTGGCGTGCAATTTCTCCCGTTGCTGCATCATTTAGTATGATCATTTGTCCACCTGCAAGTGTCAGTGTGGCCTTGTTTCCACCTGGGCTTATATTTTTGTCAATTCTTGCAACCTGGTCAGTTTCATTATTACCTGCAAAGAAAAACCAGGAAAGAGAAAGTAACACCAGAACGGCCGCTGCTGCTGCCGTGTATTTTAGCCAGCTTATTTTTTTTACTATTCCTTTTGGACGAATGATCTTTCGGTCAACTTCTTTTTTAATGTTTTCTTTCAAATAAACGAAGTCCGCTTCATTTTGGTTACTAATGAGCGGTTCATTTGCTTCAAATACATCGTAATAAGCTTCCAGGAATTTAATTTCCTCAGCTGAAGCAATATTTTTCCTGTATTTCTTTAATATCTCTAGAAAATGTTGTTTATGAAAGTCTCTCATTATCCCTTTTATACCTATATGAGTCTGAAATTTGAAAATAGCCCACTCGAATTGAAAATATATATTAAATTTATTGTACCAGCAGCTTCAGCTATTGGTCAAACCAATATAACCACATGATGAAAAAACTACTTGCGACAGCTGCAACGCTGCTATTACTGGGGCCTATCGCGTCATTTGCCCAGATCGGTAAGGTCTACGACAACCTGGTCCTGCCCAGCAAAATCTTAAAAAGCGAACGGAAATATGCCATTTACCTGCCACCTGATTACGAAACCTCGGGCCGTAGTTACCCTGTGTTATATTTGTTACACGGATCGGGCGACGATCAGACCGGGTGGGTGCAGTTTGGTGAGGTATTAAATATCAGCGATAAAGCCATAGCAGATGGTACAGCAACGCCCATGATCATTGTCATGCCTGATGCAAATACCGGTCGCAGGGGTTATTTCAACGACGTTAAAGGAGACTGGAATTATGAGGACTTCTTTTTCAAAGAACTGATTCCTTTTGTTGAAAAGAAATACCGTACCAAGACCGATAAACGCTCGCGTGCGGTCGCTGGTTTATCCATGGGCGGCGGCGGCACATTTGTTTATGCCCTTCACCATCCGGAAATGTTCTCTTCGGCTTGCCCGCTAAGTGCAGCCGCAGGTCCGTTTAGTTTAGAAGATGCTAAAAAATCGCTGACGAGGAACAATCCTAACGTGGCTGATTCTGCGGTCACTAACTATTACAACCGTCAGAGTGTACTGGCGTTAGTTAATAACATGCCTGATGATCAGAAAAAAGCAGTGCGCTGGTATATTGACTGCGGTGATGATGATTTTCTGTTTGAAGGCAATGCTTTAGTACACATCGCCATGCGCAAGAAAGAAGTACCTCATGAATACCGTGTGCGCGATGGCGGACATACCTGGACTTATTGGAGGGGGTCATTGCCGAAAGTACTGGGCTTTGTTTCAGATGCTTTTCATCAATTTTAATCTGCTCATCTGATGAGATCCGGAAAAATTACCTTCCGGGGTATAGCATAAATAAAAACTGCAGCACAAGGAGCGAAGTCCTTAACGTTGTGAGCGCCCTGCCCAATTGGTTCCTAACGGTTTTAGGAGAGATCTCGAGCTGATCCGCGATTTGCTGACTGCTCAGGTCCTCCTCAAACCTCATCCTGAAAATGATGCGCTGCTGCTGGGGCAGGGTTTCCACCAGTTCATTAAACGATCTTAAAAATTCCTGGTGCAGCATTCCCGCATCCGCACGGTCATGCTCATCTGTTACCTCCTCAATCGCATCGGGCAGCACGGACAGTTTGCCTTGTTTCTCGAAATGTTTGAAAACGCCGTTTCTTGCTGCAACCTGTAAATAAGCAGAAAGGTTCTCTATCGGTGATTTGGTACCCCTGATCCAAAGTTGTACAAATACATCCTGGGCGATGTCCTGAGCCTGTTGTTCATCATTTAACCGCTTATAAGCTGCATTAAAGACCTGTTTCCAATGCCTGTTGTACAGCATGTCAAAAGCAGGTTTACTGCCCTCACTGAGCTTCGCGAGCAGCTCAGTATCTTCTGTATCATATAAACTGTCAGGCCCCATGCATCCCTTTATTTTAAAGGGCTTGCAGCTACTCCTTCAAAAGTGATCTTTACTGGTTTAATGTGTCCGTTTTCATCAAATTCCAACTTGTCAATACAGGTCACACGATGATTTCCATTGGTTTCTCCCAATGGCCTGCGGTGATAAATGATGAAGTAATCTTTTGTTTTAGGATTCTGGACTACTGAATGGTGGCCAGCTCCTGTTGCTATAGAAGGATCTTGTTTCAGGATCTTGTCAATGCGTTTAAAAGGCCCCATTGGTGAATCGGCTATGGCATATGCTACAGAATAATTTGGGCCTGTCCAGCCGCCTTCAGACCACATGAAATAATATTTGCCTTCTCTGATGAACATGAAAGGCCCTTCCACATAACCTTCCGGGGTAATCTCCTTATAAGAAGTGCCGTCGGCAAATGGCACGACGCTTTTAAAATCATCACTCAGTTTCACCACATTGCAGTGCTTCCAGCCGCCATAGTACAGATAATATTGTCCGTCTTTATCTTTAAACACATACTGGTCGATCGGCTGTGCCTTATTGTGAAACTTATCGATCAGTGGCTTGCCGATGTGGTCTATAAAAGGGCCCTGAGGTTTATTGGATACTGCCACGCCTATGCCGCCAGTCTCATTATCATTCTGAATATCGTTTGCTCCAAAAAACAGATAATATTTGCTGCCTTTTTTAGTAATAGATGGCGCCCACATGGCTTTGTTTGCCCATTTGACATTGGCTTTTTCCAGTATGTTTGGATGTTTTTTCCAGGTGACCAGGTCTTTTGAACTGAAAGCATCCATAAAAACCTGCTCTTCATATTTAGCCGAATAGGTAGGGTAGACCCAGTATTCCTTTCCAAAAATAGCACCTTCCGGATCTGCGTACCAGCCAGGGAAAATCGGGTTACCAGAGTTTTTTTTGCCGGCTTTCTCCTGTGCAGACAGCGAGAGACCGGTGAAGGTAAAGCAGAGTAAAAGCAGGTATGGTTTCATCATTAAAAAATTAATAAATGCGGTTTGTTTTTAGCAAGGTTTTAGAACCGCCAATATATCAGTTATTATTTTATTAAGGAACTATTTGACGATAAAAATGAAGTTACAGGGTAATTAAAGCCATTTAGCAATAATAATCTACTAAATAGATAGATTTAATTTGTTTTTACTAAAAATGCATTTACATTTGTTGCAGAAAGTATAAATGATAATTAGACAGATGAAACAAATTCTACACCGCCACCAAGAAAAATTTACGCCCTCATCTAAGAAGTTCCAGTTCCTGACTTCCTGTTGTTGCTGTCCCATGCAATAGCATTTCCAGCTATATAACAATAAAGACAGGATCAGATCCTGCCTTTATTTTCGGGTAATCAGTACGAAACGCCAATCCCTTACTGAAGACCCTTGGTTTCAACAATAGATTAGTATTAATTAAAACTTTTTAAAGTTATGCAAAATTTTAAAAAGGGGAGGTACGTATTTGGTACCGGCTCCTTGTTTAAAAAAACACTGCTGTTAGCCGGCAGTATGGTAATATTACTATTATTGCCATTCCTTTCAAACGCACAAACAATACCACTCATCAATTCCACCCTTAAAGGTCAGGTTGTAGATTCTCTCACCAAACAAGGTATCCCAGGTGTAAGTGTTCACATATTAGGAACCACACACTCCGTACAAACGGACAAAGACGGAAGGTTTGATTTCATCACCGGGCAGAAATTTCCTTATACCCTTGAACTGCGGCATGTCTCTTATGAAAAGAAAGAGGTTGTTGCCAATGGAAGCCCGATTTCAGTAAAACTCAAAGAAGTCTCCAGTCAGCTCAACGACGTGCTTATCGTTGGTTATGGTACCCAGACCCGCAAAAGCATTGTTGGCTCGGTTGCCAAGATCAGTGCCGTTGAAACCAAACAGGTTCCGGTAGCCAGCTTTGACGCCCAGCTGCAGGGCAGGGCTGCAGGCGTACAGGTCAACACTTATTCCGGATCGCCAGGCGAAGGGGTGAAAGTACAGGTACGCGGTACCGCATCCATCAACGCCAGTAATGAACCATTATATGTTATCGACGGTGTCTTTGTCAACAACAATTCACTCTCTACCTTAGATCTCGGAGGCAAAAGAACTTCGCCTTTGGCGGATATCAATCCTGCCGACATAGAAAGTATAGAAGTCCTAAAGGATGCCAGTGCCATAGCCATTTATGGTTCAAGGGGAGCAAACGGCGTTATTCTCGTCACCACTAAACGCGGCAATTACAATTCCGGAGGTACAAAATACAACCTGGAAATTTCACATGGCTGGCAAAAGGCCGATCCGGACAGGCTCTGGAAACTGACCACAGGACCGGAACATGCGGCCCTGGTCAATGAACAGTGGATCAATTCCGGTATAGACAAGCCGAGCCTGAATCAGACTTATGCAAATCGCCCATTTCGTCCGGCTGCAGAAATCATCAATGGTGTGCCCGGCCGCGGAAACCCGGAAGACCAGCAGACCTACGACAGGTTGAACAGGGTGTTCAGAACTGCACAGGTGAGTAATTATGATTTCAGTATCCAGGGCGGAAGCGAAAAGATCCGCTACAATATTGGCGCCGGTTATACCGACCAGGAAGGGATCCTAAAACCTGCTGATTTCCAGCGGGGAAGTTTTAAGCTGAACCTTGACAGTAAACTCAGCGACAAGATCACACTGGGTTCCAGCAATGGTGCCTACAGGACCTTTCGCCAGCAGGTAAGGGGCGGAGCAGGGCAGCAGGCGGGACATTTACTGGCTGCATTGCACCACCCGACTTATTTACCTCTCCTCAATACAGACGGCACACCAGCCAGGGGCTCTATCTATGAAAACATAGACAACCTGACCAATACAGACATCACCAACATTTCTACCACAAGTATCCGGTACATCGGCAACCAGTTTGCGGAGTATGACATCATACCCGGACTAAAATTTAAGACCTCGGTCGGACTCGACTACAATTCCTACGATGAGCGTGAGTTCTTTAACGATCAGACGATCATCGGCGGAGCGCCCAACCCGCTCGGCTACAGAAAAGATGTGCATACCACCAGTACCATATTTTTGAACGAACAAACACTTTCGTATACCAAAGCATTAAATGCCAGACAAAACATTACCGCATTGTTTGGTAACAGTATTCAGACCACCGACATCCAGATCTCACAGACAGTCGGACAGGGTTTTCCCAACAATTCCTTTCAGCAGACCTCGGCTGCTTCGGTGCGTACAGCAGATCAGCGCAGGTCCAAATCTACCCTGGCTTCTTTCTTTGGCAGGTTAAACTATAGCCTGGACAACAAATACTTCCTGGAAGCTGTACTGAGGGCCGATGGCTCATCTAAGTTTGGAGCCAACAACCGCTGGGGATATTTCCCTGGTGTGGGTGCTTCCTGGCGGGTAAAACAAGAGTCCTTTCTTAAAGACGTAGAAACCATTTCTGAGCTGAAACTCAGACTAAGTGCAGGTTCAGCAGGTAACCAGAACGGCATCAACGATTATGCTGCCCTGGGTCTTTGGTCGGGATCCGCGGCATATCCTGACAATCTAACCAGCGGACCTAAACCCGGCGTAGCTCCGGCACAACTGGAAAATCCTGATCTGAAATGGGAAAAAACCACAACCTATAACCTGGGTCTTGATCTGGGTTTGTTCAAAGATAAACTGTTCATCAATCTGGATGCCTATTACAAATACACCACAGATGCTTTATTGTACCTGCCTGTACCGCAGTCCACCGGGTATTCCAGTACCCTGGCCAATGCGGGAGAGGTGAGCAACAAGGGGATAGAGCTGAACATTAACGGAAACATCATCAAATCAGAAAATTTCGAATGGACGGCTAATTTTAACATTGCCAGAAATGTGAACCGGGCAGAAAAGCTGGTGAGCCCGATCACATTTGAGGCCCGGGAATACAGACGTACAGAAGAAGGCGCACCGCTGGGTAGCTTTTGGCTATACAAACAACTGTACGTGGACCCGCAGACCGGTGATGCGATATTCCAGCATGCCGACGGCACCACAGGTACAACAGTGACGACCGCCGACAGACAGCTGATGGGCAACCTGATCCCGGATTTCTTCGGCGGACTGACCAATAACTTTTCTTACAAAGGCTTTGATGTGAACCTGTTCTTTTCCTACCAGTATGGCAACAAAGTCTTCAACTTCAACAAATACATACTGGAAGGCGGCGGCACAAGGGATGCTTCCAGGTCCATACTGGCCAGCCAGCTCAACAGGTGGCAAAAACCGGGTGACATCACCAATACGCCGCGTGTGACCAGTGTGGGCAACAATTATAACATTGAACAGAACAGCCGTTATCTGGAAGATGGTTCATTCATCAGGTTAAAAACAGCCAGCATAGGCTATGCAATCCCTTCTTCGATTACCTCCAAAGCAAGATTAGGCAAAGTGAGAGTATATGCGCTGGGTACCAATTTGTGGATCAAAACCAAATACAGCGGTGCAGATCCTGAAAGTTCGGGTAGTTCAGGTCAAAACCTTGACGGTTTGGACACCGCTACCCCGCCCCAGCCAAGAGGAATCCAGTTTGGGGCAAACATCACATTTTAAAACCCGATCAGTTAAAACATTTCAAATACTACGGTCATGAATACTCCACATAAAACACTGCTCTTTCTTATTCTCCTGATCAGCGTGTTCTCGGTTTCCTGCAAGAAATTTCTGGAAGAAACCCCTTATGATACCATCCCCGATGAAAATACCATATACGATAAATCATCTGCTGAGGCTGCGGTGAGGGGTGCGTACCGCTCGCTGGCCAGTCTGAATTACAGCAGTGGTTTTCAGAATACAATTCTTCAGTCAGGCGGCGACATCAAATCGCTGAACAACGCACAAACCGACCTCAACGTGATCAATTACGATCTGCGCTCAGACATCGCCTTCCTGTCTGCCTACTGGGGCAATTTTTACAATACGATCAACCGGGCCAACCACATTATAGAAAAAGTACCGGCGGTAAATGACATCAAATTCACCACAGCACTGCGTGACCAGCTGCTCGGCGAAGCCTATTTCATCCGTGCCATTTCTTATTTTGACCTGGCGCGCACCTTCGGTAACGCACAGATCTTCTTAACGCCGACCAGGGTCGTAGCCGATAAGCTTGGTGTAAAACAAAGCACACAAGCCGAAGTATATGCGCAGGTCCTGGCAGACCTGAACAAGGCAGAGCCTTTATTGCCAGCCACAGTGCTGAGAAACAGGGTGGCCAAATCTACTGTAAATGCATTGAGGGCAAGGCTTTATCTGTACCTCAAAAACTATGAACAGGCAGAGACTGATGCAAGTATTGTTTTAAGCAATGCCGCTTACAAACTGATCAAGCCTTTTGCCCTTGCTGCGGGTACTTCAGAATCTGTCATGGAACTGTCTTACAGCGTAAATGATGTAAACGCCGCATATTCCCAATGGAATACCAGCAACAGGGCATTGGAGCCGAAAGCCGTCATCCACAACCTATTAAACGATCCTGCTGCAGGCGGTGACCGGGAACTGCTTTCCGTTAAAAACGCAGCCGGACAATTTATCGGCGGGATTTATCCGACCAATACCTCGTCCGCCTACCTGATCCGAACCGCGGAAATTTACCTGAACAGGGCAGAAGCAAGGCTGCTGAAAACAGCACCCGACCTGATGGGTGCTGCCGATGACATCAATGCAGTAAGGACAAGGGCAAACGTAACAGCGCTTGCACAGGGGCTTAGCAAAGCCGATCTGCTGCTGGCCCTGGAAAATGAAAGACGTGTCGAGTTTGCTTTGGAGCCTTTCCGCTGGTTTGATATCGTAAGGACAGGCCGGGCGCCGGTTGTCTTTAACCTCAGCGACCCCAATAAATACATTTTCCCGATCCCCGCGGGAGAGATCCTTGCCGATCCCTCGCTGGTTCAGAACCCCGGCTACGGTAAAAATTAATTGTTCACCATAAACAGATATGATCATGAGCGAAACTTTAAATCAAGACAACAAGCAGAATTTCCGGGAATGGAAAGGATACGAGAAGAACCTGTTCAGGTTTTTCTTTATTTTCCTGGTCATACAGATCATTCCGCTCGACTGGAAATTTTATCAAAAGCTGTTTTCCATCAACTGGCTGCACCTGCATTTTCACGACCTGTTCGAACTGACCAAATACCAGCCGCAGTTCTTCGCAGATGACCAGACGGCCAAATGGTACGGCGGAACATTTGCCAACTGGGGCTTGTTTGCCCTCATCGCCGCCATAGGCGCAGCAATATGGAGCAGGATTGATGCAGCACGTAAAGAATACACTGTGCTTTATTACTGGCTGCGGGTACTGGTCAGGTACCGCCTGGCATTTGTACTGGTCACCTATGGTTTCATCAAGTTCTTCCCGCTGCAAATGCCTTATCCGTCACTGAGCAACCTGCTCACCAACTATGGTGATTATTTTGCCTGGAAGATCTATTTTCAGACCGTGGGCATTGCGCCCAAATACGAATCCTTCCTCGGCCTTGTAGAGATACTGGCAGCTTTCCTGCTGTTCAACAGAAAGACCACCACTTTCGGAGTTGGGCTGATCTTTGGCTTTCTGGGCAACGTAGCTGTAGCCAATGGATTTTATAACATCGGGGAGCAGGTGCTCAGTACTTTCATTGTACTGCTGGCAACTTTCCTGTTCGTATATGACATGCCAAGGCTCTATGACCTGCTGGTCAAAGAAGTGCCTGCAAGGGCAAACAAATTTGTCTACCGGTTCAGTTCAGCTCGTGCAAAAAATCTCCGTACCGGACTGCGGGCAGCTTTCCTGCTTTTTGTGGTGGTATTTGCTTACAAAGCCTATGACAATTATACCAATGACCCTTATAAGATCCCGCACACACCGGGTCTGGACAAAGCCTATGGTTTTTACCAGGTCAAACAGTTCGTGCTCAATAAAGACACCATTCCCTATTCAAAGACCAACCCCAACAGGTGGCAGGATGTGATCTTTGAAAAATGGTCTACTCTGACCATCAAACAGAACCGCCCTGTAAAAATAGACTTCAGCAGCGGAGAGGAGGTTCATGAGAAGGACATCGACCGTAATTATGAACTGGCGGGTTTTGCCGGCCGGCATTATTTCTATTACGAAGCAGACACGGTAAACCATACGCTTTCACTGCAAAACAAAAATAAGAACCACCGCAGCGAGCGGCTGCAGCTAAAGTACGAACGTCCCAACGATTCTACGATCGTCTTGTCAGGCATCAATGAAAAACGGGATTCTATCCATGTGGTACTGGCTAAGGTCAATAAGAAATACATGATGTTTGAAGGCCGCCGCAAACCGGTTAAAATTTAGTGATCAATAAAAAAGGAATTGTTATGTCAACATTAGAACTAAACCTGGACACGCCCGCCTTTAAAGGAAACGGACAGTCAGGAGACAACAGCAAAGTCAGCCCTGCATCAAATGACAACAGCGTAGTCAATGCTTTGCAGGAGGGAGCAGAGACACCTTCCAGAACAACAGAGCCGTCTAAAAAACCCTGGACCAATATTCAGAAAATTGCCTTCAGGATAGGATTTTTATACCTGCTGTTCCTGTGCATCCCCACTTATCCGAAGTTTTATGAAGAGCTGTTCAGCCTTCGCTGGGGGAAGATCACCTATCACGATTTTCAGGGCATTGTTGCCTTCTGGCCGCCGCAGTTCGTCACCATAGAATCTGAAGAAGGCGTCTTTGGCCTGCTCAATTACATCAACCTGATCCTGCTTTTTGCTGGTGCAGCAGCAGGCGGGCTCATCTGGACAGCGCTTGATAAAAAAACAACCCAGTACAGCAAACTGTATTACTGGATCAGGGTACTGGCCCGCTATCGCCTGGCCTACGGCATGATCGGCTGGGGGCTCAAAAAAGCGTTCCCCATGCAAATGGTATTCCCTACGGTCGGTATGCTGAATACACCCTTTATTGACATGGCGGAAAAGAAACTGTACTGGTCCCACGTAGGCGTATCGTTCTGGTATACGGTGTTTTTAGGCTTTGCCGAGATCCTTCCCGGCCTGCTGCTGCTCAACAGGAAAACCTCACCGTTGGGTGCTGCGCTGGCAGCAGTAGTGACCTTCAACATTTGTATTGCCAACCATGCCTATGATGCCGGCGTTGCAGTTCCTGCTGCTTATTTTGCCATCATCGGGATTTTTATCGTATGGTATGACCTGCCAAAGATCTGGAACCTGGTGGTCAATGAAAAGGATATACAGCCTTACCGCTATCAGCCGGTGATCTCTGAGAAATGGCAGCGCAGACTGGCCTTTGGCGTAAAATGGACTTTCAATTTCCTGTTTGTACCCGTAGCCGCCGGTCTCTGGGCATATGGCTTTTTCTATGGCAACAACTACAACATTCCAAGTACAACCGGCCTGGCCGGAGCCAAAGGCTATTACAATGTCACTGAATTCAGGCTCAACAACAAGATCATCCCTTATACCCCGCAGGATTCTATCCGATGGCAGGACGCTACTTTTGAAGGCTGGTCATCGCTCAGCTACAAGACCAACAGGACTGCCATTGCCGACCGCATGATCGGGTATTCTCCGCTTCGTGTTAAAAACAATAAGAAGAATACGAAACTCAACCAGGTCAATACACAGGATTCAGACGAGCTGCAAAAGCTGAAGCAGAACCGCGACCTGGGAGTGACCCGATGGGAAGTAGGCGGTATGGCCGGCGAGCGCAGGTATTTCTTTTACAAGGCAGATATCGCCAGGCAAGTGCTCTATCTTCAGAATAAAAATAAGAACCATAAGGAAGAAACCCAGATATTGCACTACAGCAGGCCGACGGCAAACCGCATCATTCTGCAGGGCATTAACGAGTTCCAGGATTCGATCTATGTGGTGCTCGACAGATCTGATAAGAAATACCCGCTGGTAGAAGGAAGAACGGCCGCGGTAAAAGCATATTAAAAATGAGTACAAAAGAAACAGGCAGCACAGCGCCGGGCGACAAAATAGTGATAGCAGGAGGTACTGGCTTCTTAGGCGCCAGCATCATCAGTAAATTTAAAGATGCGAGGCTGGTTGTGCTCAGCCGTTCAAAGACCGGTCAGTACGGCTATGTCAAATACGTGCGCTGGGATGCCGTCAACCCGAGCGACTGGACAGCAGAACTGGAAGGCAGCAAAGCGATCATCAACCTGGTCGGAAAATCCGTCAACTGCAGGTATACTGATGCGAACAAAACCGAGATCATCAACTCCAGGGTAAATGCCACCAATGCGATTGGTAAAGCCATTCAGGGGCTGAAAAACCCGCCAGAGGTATGGGTCAATGCAGGTTCTGCCGCCATTTTCGGCAACTCAGGACCACAAATAAAAGATGAGCAATCCCCAACCGGAAATGGCTTTTCCCCCGATGTCTGCAAGGCCTGGGAAAAAGCATTTAACGCACATGATACCCCAAAAACCAGGAAAGTATTCTTACGGATCGGGATGGTGCTGCAAAAAGAAGGTGGTATCATAAAACCCTTCCTCAATTTGGTAAAATCCGGCCTGGGCGGAAAGATCGGTTCGGGCAACCAGTACATGACCTGGATCCATGACGCCGATTTTCAGGACCTGATCAAATGGGCGATTGATGAAAATGAGGCACAAGGCATTGTCCATGCGGCAAGTCCAAACCCCGTCACCAACAGTGAGTTTATGAAATCCATCAGGAAAGCTGCCGGTGTCGGTTTTGGGCTGCCAAACCCCGCATTTCTCATCAGGTTCGGCGCCATCTTTATCGGTACTGAAGCCGAGCTGGTACTGTCCGGACGGCGGGTGATTTCAACATTTTTACTACAAAAGGGATTTAAATTCAAATATCCATATCTTCACGACGCCCTGGACCAATTGATAAAAAAATGAGCAAAACAGAATTTGACGCAGTAGTAGTAGGCTCCGGTCCAAACGGTCTTGCAGCAGCCATTACCCTCCAGCAGGAAGGGCTTTCTGTGTTACTTATCGAAGGAAAGGACGTGATTGGCGGGGGATTGACCTCTGCTGAGTTCACACTTCCGGGATTTGTGCATGATGTCTGCTCAGCCATTCATCCACTGGCCATTGGCTCACCTTTCTTTAATACCCTGCCACTGGCAGATCATGGCCTGGATTACACGTTCCCGGATCTTGCCGCCGCTCACCCTTTTGATGACGGCACCGCTGCGGTCTTAGCAAGTTCCCTGGAGGAAACAGCAAGCCTGCTCGGACAGGACGAACAGGCTTATCTTGATCTTTTCAAGCCCCTGGTAAGAGACTGGCCTGATATTGCAGCGGATGTATTAGGACCGCTTCATTTTCCCAAACATCCGATAGCAATGGCCAAATTTGGCTTAAAAGCGTTGACATCTTCCACTTACCTTGCCAAACGTTTCAAGACCAGGGCGGCAAAAGGGCTTTGGGCAGGCATGGCTGCACATTCCATACAGCCGCTCACCAACCTGACCACCTCGGCAATCGGTCTGGTGCTCATGACGGCGGCACATCTCAAAGGCTGGCCCATTCCGGTCGGCGGCTCTAAAGAGATTGCCAATGCCCTGTCTTCTTACTTCATCTCCCTTGGGGGGCGGATCGAGACCGGCAGGTATATTAAATCATTGACTGAATTGCCTTCTGCTAAGATCGTGCTCTTTGATGTGACACCAAAGCAATTGCTGCAGATCGCCGGGCATAAATTTTCCAGCATTTACAAATGGCAGCTCGAGCGCTACCGCTACGGGATGGGCGTGTTTAAAATCGACTGGGCACTGGATGGCCCGATCCCTTTTACGGCACCTGAAGCCAGAAAAGCGGGCACGGTACACATCGGCAATACCCTTGAAGAAATTCAGCTGTCTGAGCAGTTAAGCTGGCAGGGTAAACATGCCGAAAAGCCCTTTGTCCTGCTGGCACAGCAAAGCTTATTTGACGATACAAGGGCACCCGAAGGGAAGCACACTGCATGGGCTTACTGCCATGTACCCAATGGCTCCGTAAAAGACATGACAGCCATCATCGAGCAGCAGGTAGAACGCTTCGCACCCGGTTTCAGGGACCTGATCCTAGCCAGACACATCATGAACACTGCACAGGTAGAAGAATACAATTCCAATTACATTGGCGGAGACATCAATGGCGGGGTCATTGACATCGGCCAGATCTTTACCCGCCCGGCACTCAGAAGCTCACCATACCGGACTTCCGCAAAAGGACTTTACATCTGCTCTTCATCCACACCGCCGGGAGGGGGAGTACACGGCATGTGCGGTTACCATGCCGCAAAGACGGCATTGAAAGACCATTTTTCAATTGTCCTGAAGAACTGATGCCTTAACATGCATTTCCTTATTTTGAATAAAAAGAATATAATTACAGAAACACGAATAATCAAATATAATGTCAGAACAAAAAAAACTAAGTATTCATGAAGATTGGGTGGTGGTCATACTGGGCGCCCTAATCATTTTAGTAAGTCTTGCAGGCTTGTTGCTTCCTGTGCCTGCTTTCAACTGGAAAGATACTTCGGAACTCTCTTCAGCCGTACTCTCTTCGGCTAATCTTGTTAATATCGGGCTGCAGTTTCTTTTCGTCATCGTAATCGCGATTATAGGTGCAGTTTTATCCGGAAAATCTGTGACCACTAACCTGAAAACTTTTCCTCTGGTCTATATCCTTACTATTTTAGCACTTATTATTGCCGGGAATGCTACGATCAAGTACTATGGCCTGGAAGCAGTAATATTCAGTTTGCTGATCGGCTTGCTGATTGGTAACTTCCTCAAACTTCCTGAATGGTTCAAATCTGCACTTTCTACGGAGCTGTTTGTCAAGATAGGTCTGGTGCTGCTGGGTACCAATGTGATCTTTGCTGATATTTTAAAAGCAGGGTCACTTGGCCTGATCCAGGCATTGGTCGTTGTGCTTTCCGTCTGGTATTTCGCTTTCTGGCTGTGCAAAAAAATGAAGATAGATGATGAGCTGACCATGATGATCTCCAGTGCCGTCTCTATATGCGGTGTGTCTGCGGCTATTGCTACCTCAGGTGCGATAAAAGGAGACTCCAAAAAATTATCTTATGTAATATCAATGGTGCTCATTACAGCAGTGCCGATGATGATCTTTATGCCTTATATCGCTGCTTATTTCCATTTTCCTCAGGCCGTAACAGGCGCCTGGCTGGGCGGTAGTATTGACACTACCGGTGCAGTCGTGGCTTCAGGCTCTTTGGTAGGTGAGGAGGCTTTAAAGATCAGTACCATTGTAAAGTTTTCTCAGAACGTACTGCTGGGGATTGCTGCATTCGCCATTTCAGTTTATTGGACTTATACCCAGCATCCGGCCGGGCAGGATAAAGCTACCAAGCCTACTTTGAAGGTGATCTGGGAGCGTTTCCCCAAGTTTGTGATCGGATTTGTAGCCGCTTCCCTGCTGTTCTCCTTCTTTGTGCCCCAGGAAACCATTAGTTTGGTAAAAGGCAGCTTAAAGAACCTTCAGGGGCTTTGGTTTGCACTGGCTTTTACCAGTATCGGGCTCGAAACCAATTTTAAAGACCTGTTTGGCAGGAACAGCAAAAGGCCTTTTTATGCTTTTTTAATTGCCCAGGGTTTCAACATCATTGTCACACTGATCATCGCATTCTTCCTGTTTAAATAGGTTTAAGCTATTTTTTCTGGAGATTGCATTATAGTATAAGTCCAGTTATATTAGTAAAGCCTGGACTTTTGCTTTATTTAAGGTTTAACAGGAACCGGCGGCGTGTCCAGCCCGAAGTGTCCGACAAGCTTATCGTATTCCGCTCTGGATATCGTGATCATTGCACCGTGACGTACCGATTTCGGGAAGGTATATTTATCCCAGTCGGTATCGGTATGACCTGAAGCCTGGTACCACGGCCCATTGAGGTTGTCTGCAATTGACAGGCCGTAGGATACACCAGGGTATTGTTCGTAATACAAATAAAACACTTTGTTGTCGGGGGAGGGTATGAGCATAGGAGCTTCCCTGAAATTGGGGCTTATCGGAGCTGATGGCTCAGAATATGGCCCGGTTAAGGACTCAGAACGACTAATGCGTATGGTTTTGCCCGTAGTCCAGTAGAGGGTAGGGTAGGTTTCGTCTTTTAAAATGGCAAAATACTGGTCGCCGACCTTGCGGATGATCGCATCAATGGTGCCCATATTAAAGTCAAACAAACGTGTAGGATGCTCCGAAAAAGTTTTCAGGTCTTTTGACAATACATAGAGTGTGCGCTGGCTTGCCCAGTAACGCTCTGCATCCTCTTTGGTGCCCTGTTTGTGCGGAGTATGCCAGCTGATGAGGTATTGTTTGGTAGACTCGTCATAGTATATCTTAGGTGCGCCCATGCGATTGAGGTTGTCGCCGTACTCAGGTGTACTTTTTAGATCAGGTGTGTAGGTGGTTAGCTTTTCCCAGGTGATCAGGTCGGCAGAGACCCAGATGTTGATGATGGGTGAAGAATCGCTCACGTTCCCTACTAGATAGTAGCGGCCATCATGTCCCTTAGTGATATCAGGGTGCCCTTTATAATCAGGCAGCACCCGCTGACGTTTGTTGAGTGTTTTCCAGTGAAGGCCATCGGTACTGACACTGTAGTACAGCCGGCCATAGTCCTGGTGGGTCATATGCGCAAATAAATAAGCCTGGTTTACTGCTGCCTCTCCTTTTTTTACCTGCCCCGGTGGGTTGGGCTGCTGCGCATAACCGCTAAGGCTGAATGCGGCTAGTAAAATGATAAAAAGTCCTTTTGCCGTTTTTGGCTCGTTTACTGGGTGAACAGGTTCCATTTTGGTTTAATTTATTGCTGTAACTGGATGGTAACTTATCTAAACACAGATAGATGTACTAAAGTAAGGATATAAAATGACTGGTTTTTGTAACAATTATAAATTAGGGAACGACATAAATGCTGATGATTTTTAAATGCTTTTTATTGTAATAAAAGCAGAAGAATGCTTAATTTGGAGTAACCAAGTAGAAATAGTTATGACGAAAGCACACCAATATCAGACGAGTCTTGTATGGACAGGCAACAAAGGATCAGGAACAATGGACTACCGGTCATATGACCGCAGTTATGTAATATCTGTAAACAACAAACCGGATATTTTAGGGTCTTCGGATTCCGCATTTATGGGCGATAAGAGCAGGTATAATCCTGAGGATCTGCTGGTTTCTTCCTTGTCATCCTGCCACATGCTGTGGTACCTGCACCTTTGTTCTCAGAATGGAATTATCGTGCTTGATTATAAAGACAATGCGATAGGGAAGATGACTGAGACGGATGACGGAAGCGGCCATTTTACAGAGGTGATCCTGAACCCGGAAGTGACGATTACCAAGGCTGAAGACATAGATAAAGCAAATTCACTGCATGAGAAGGCGAGCAAGATGTGTTTCATCGCCAATTCCTGCAATTTCCCGATCCGGCACGAGGCGAAGTATATTATTGAGAAGAATTAGTTAAAGCATTGGATGAGTTAAAGCGTATTAAATTGCTTCGTGCCTCGCAATGACGGGGTTATTATAACAATAAAGCCAGAACGATGATCCTGGCTTTTTCATTATAATGTTTTTAGAATATTATAGTTCTCTTACCCAGATGTTGCGGAAGCTAAGCGGTGCACTAGGGTCACCGTGCGACTGCAGCTTGATGGGCGACGGGCCGTGTGCCTGTCTGTAAGCGGGGTCTCCGATATATTGGGTAGGGCCTTTCAGTTCGGCATTGTCCTGAACCAATACTCCGTTGAACAATACAGTAACCCTTGCAGGGGTCTTCACACTTTTATCGTCATTGAAAGTTGGTGCTGTCCAGACTACATCGTAAGAATTCCATTCCCCAGGTTTATTGGTCGGGTTTGCAAGCGGCACCAATTGTTTATAAATACTGGCGGCCTGTCCGTTGGTATAGGTGTCATTTTTATAGGAATCCAGGATCTGCAGTTCATACCCGGCATCACCTTTGCCAATGGAGGCAAGAAATAACCCGCTGTTTCCCCTGCCTTGTCCTTTGCCTTCAATATTTGCAGGCACCTGCCATTCTATGTGCAGCTGATAGTTGCCAAATGATTGTTTAGTTTCGATATTTCCGCCGCCTGTTTTCTTGTTTACAGTAAAAATTCCGTTGGCGACGGTCCATTTTGCCGGCTGGCTCCGGTCACTGGTCGTCACCCATTTGCTCAGGTCTTTGCCGTCAAATAAAATTACTGCATCAGACGGAGCAGGGGTGAAAACTCCTGTGCCCTGTACTACTTTAGGTACCGGTGTATATACTTCTGTCTGTTCTGGTTTTGTCTTTTCCTGTGCGTTTGCCATGCTCAATCCACATGCAGCTAAGGCCGTGGTCATAAAAATCTTGTTCAAGCTCATTTTTGTGGTTATGTAAATCTTATGGGTTAAAATTGAATTTAAAGGTAGTTTTTAAAATACATTAATCAAAAGTGGTGCTAGTAATTTGTTACCAACTGCTGCATACTTCCTGCGTAACTTCTGCGCAGGTTCTGCGGTTAAAGGTATCCGTTAAGCGCAGAAGCTATGGAGGAGGTGCGCGGAAAGGGCACAACAAGCGCAGACGAAAACCAGATTTGTCTTACCCTATTATAGCTATACAGGTTACTGATTTAATTTTGAATTGACTATACACGCAAATTTGTTATTCCTGTCGGAGTTATACAAGTTGTATTTCTTTTATTTTATACTTTTTGGGTTTCCA